>Ga0209344_10000079_pt1 | contig 203659 bp, 194 predicted proteins | sample Cruoilmetagenom6_FD_187293 | JGI IMG/M metagenome (GOLD analysis project Ga0209344, IMG submission 187293) | Oil polluted marine microbial communities from Coal Oil Point, Santa Barbara, California, USA - Santa Barbara Oil Seep Sample 6 (SPAdes)... | ecosystem: Environmental > Aquatic >...
TGCTAAACTTCAGGTTAGTTTTCATCCATCCCTGTTCGCTCGTTCGCTGGCCACCGTCAGTGCACCGGGACAGACGTATGAGGGGGTCTCGCATGGGACGCGGCCGTCAAAAGGCAAAGCACACCAAGGTTGCTCGGGATTTGAAGTACTTCAGCCCAGACACCAACTATGGCGCGCTCGCTCGAGAATTGAGCGGATCAGAAAACACTGCCCAGGTTTCCGAAGACAGTGAGAAGTGGCCGGAGTACTCCGCTGGTGATTCGTACAGCGACACGTACGACACCGAAGACGATGAAGACGACGAGGAAACTCGCACCGCCTAACAGCAGCCTTCATCACACAACGTGAAAAAGCGAGCGCCCGACCCTGATGGGTCGGGCGCTCGCTTTTTGTCGAGACAACTTTAGAACGCTACGAGTTCTTTCGCTTTCGCCACAATCGCGTCGACGGACGGCAGCCACGCCTCTTCCAGAATGCCAGCGTAGGGAACGGGTGTATCCGGGCTGGAGAGCAGCGAAGGTGGAGCATCCAACAGCGTGAAGTGTTCTGTTGTCATTCGCGAGACCAACGATGCACCCCAACTGCCGTCGCGCGGAGACTCCTGCACCACGAGCAGTCGTGACGTCTTCGCTAGTGAACGAGCAACAGCATCGTCATCGAAAGGAATCAGCGTGCGCGGATCAATAACCTCGGCCTCGATTCCGACTGCGGCAAGAGCATCCGCCGCCTCCACCGCACGGTGACGCATCTGCTGGGTTGCGACGATCGTGACATCCGAGCCCTCTCGCACAACGGCGGCCACTCCCAAAGGCAGAACGGCGTCGTCGCCTGTTGGCACCTCGCCCTTCAACGAAAACAGTCCCTTGTGTTCGAAGAAAAGCACCGGATCGTTGTCACGGATCGAGCCACGAAGTAAGCCATAAAGATCCTCAACAGTTCCGGGAACGACCACTTTGAGACCGGGGACATTCAGGAACCAATTCTCACCAGCCTGAGAGTGCTGGGCCGCGAATCCCGTACCCGCGCCGTTTGCCATGCGAATCGTCAAAGGAACCGTCACTTGCCCGCCCGTCATGTAACGATGCTTGGCGACCTGATTCACAATTTGGTCGTAACAGACGCCCGCGAAGTCGGCAAACATAATTTCAGCGATGGGACGCAAACCCATGATCGCTGCGCCGAGAGCTGCACCAACAATTGCTTGCTCCGATATCGGGGTGTCTCGAACGCGGCGTGGCCCAAATTCTTCAAACAGCCCGGCGGATGTCTTAAACGCCCCGCCTGCTGCACCAATATCCTCACCGATCATGAACACATCGGGATCGTCGCGCATCTCATCAGCAATAGCGCGAGCAATAACTTGGCGATAGTTGAGGGTGTCGCTCATGAGTAGATGTGCTCCATTCCGGCAGAAAGTTCTGGCTCAGGCCACGTGAGTGCGAGATCTCGGGCCGCGGCGACTTCGTCTCGGGCCGCGCGCTCAACAGCGGCAGCAGCATCCGCCCCGCCTGCAGCCTCAATCGCCTCGCGCAATTTCACAATGGGGTCACGGGCAAACCACGATTTAACTTCGTCTTCCGGCCGATATTTGGCGGGGTCGCTGCGCGAATGACCGCTGTGGCGGTAGGTATCGGCCTCGATGAGTGTCGGACCTTCGCCCGCTCGAGCACGCTCGACAGCCTCGGTCGTAACGGCGCGCATCCCGATGACATCATTGCCGTCGACGAAGACTCCCGGCATGCCGTAAGCCGCAGCTCGATCGCTCAAGCGTTCAACGGGGGTAGTCGACGCCATCGTCGAATATTCACCGTATTGGTTGTTCTCGATGACAAAAATCGCCGGCAACTTCCAGATTGCGGCCATATTGAGGGATTCGTGAAATGCCCCAATGTTGGTGGAGCCGTCGCCAAAGAACGCCACGCTCACTTCAGAAGTGCCCCGATAGCTTGAGGCAAGAGCGGCACCAACGGTCGTCGGGAGGTGAGCGCCAACGATCGCGTTCGATCCCAAAGCGCCGACAGAGACATCGGCAAGATGCATGGAGCCGCCTTTGCCTCCACACAGCCCGCCTGCCCGCCCAAGGATCTCTCCAAAGGCGCGGTCAAGGGGAGCCCCCATCGCCAACACGGCACCATGGCCGCGATACGTGCACGTCATCGTGTCACCTGGGCTGAGCGCACTGCACACCCCTACGGTGACGGCCTCTTGCCCCTGACAAAGATGCGTACTGCCTCGCACCAAATTCTTGCTGAAAAGACCCATGATCTCGTCTTCAAAAAACCGGATCTCATACATCGAACGCAATAGCTCAAGGGCATCTGCGGGCAGTGGGTCAGCGAGCGTTGGGCTCACAGGGTGGTACGTCATTAGCTCACAACTTCCTACTTCTGTCGCGGGGTACCGCAACTGTCTGTGGTTCTGAATCCTGTTGGTAAATGCGCTTCTTCGCTTTCGGCGCCACCCAGCTGAGCCAGTACGAGCTCAGCAGCGGTGCGGCCAATTTCGGCAGGGTCGCGCGAAATGGTGCTGATCGCGGGAGTAAGGAACTCGGAAAGCGCCACGTCGTCACACGTGACGAGGCTGACATCACCGGGAATGTCGAGCATGAGCTCGCGCAACGCGCGCAACACTCCGACGAGAATCTGGTTGCTTCCTGCAATCAGAGCAGTGGGAGCATCCGCAGCGCTCATCAGCTCAACGGTTGCGCTATAACCGTGCTCAGCGCTGAAATCGCCCATTCGGATGGTCGACACAACGTTCGGGTACTCACTCGCTACCGCGGCCAGAGTCTCCGCTCGTTCACGCGATGGTCGCACTTGAGAACTACCGTTAACGAGCGCAATCGACCGATGCCCCAGCGAAATCAGGTGTTCAACCGCCGCCCGGATACCTTGAGCATGGTCGCTGAGCACTGCCGAGGCCGACGTCGTTGCAATTTCACGATCGATGAGTGTGATCGGGTAATGCGCGGAATCGAGAGCCTTATTGAGCGCCTCATCGTTCTCGTCACTGACCGAAATCAGCAAGCCATCGATACGGCGTTGCTCCATTGACCGCAATTGCTCAAGGGCAAGCCCTGGCTCGTTGAAGGAGTTCGCCACCAACATCGAATAGCCGCGTTGACGGAGCACACGCTCCGCCCCCATTGCGATCTGGGCAAGAAGAGGGTTACCGATGTCGGCAGCGACAAAGCCAATCGTGAAACTCTCGCCGGTGCGCAAACTTTGGGCGAGAGCATCCGGTTGAAATCCCAGCTCGTCGATGGCCGCGAGCACGCGTTCACGCATCTTGTCGCTGACATCCGGATGATCGGAAATCACTCGGGAGACCGACGAGATAGCGACGCCTGCGCGTTCTGCTACTTCTCGCATTCCTGCTCGGCGAAGTGGCGGAGTCTGTCGACGCTCGCCCATTCCTCGCCGGTTTCCAGAGAGATCGCTCATGTTTTATTCACCTAGTCTTTCGAGACCCGATACTGGTCGATGTAGTCCCAGTTCAGATCCCAGCCCAACCCGGGGCGGTCGCTCAGGGTCAGGATGCCGTTGTTGAGTTCTGGCCTGTTAACAATCATGTTCCACCAGAACGGGTCGCGATCGGGGTGGAAACACTCGGCGAGAGTGCCGTGGGCTTGACTCGCCAGCAAGTGTGTCGACACTTGCGGCTCCTCATGGTGCCCCATCTGCACGTCATACGAGGTCGCGATTGCGGCGGTTCGCAACCACGCGGTCGGCCCGCCCGACCACGAGGAATCAAAATTGCACACATCTATCGCGCCCGTTTCCATCAGATCCCGGCAACCGCTGGCGCTGAATTCGGTTTGACCGGCGCAGACGGGAACGGGCCCCCGAAAACGCACATCCCGCATTGAGCGTTTATCGTTGTGCCACTCGACCGGCTCTTCGAACCAGCGGATGTTGAGATCACCGATCCGCCGGCTCAGGTCGACCGCGACATCTGGCTTGTAGCCCTGATTGGCATCGATGCAGATGATGAAGTCATCTCCAGTCGCTTCGCGAGCTGCAGTAATACGAGCCGCATCTTCCGCGGCGCTCAGCCCACCAACTTTGAACTTGACCCCGGCTAGACCCAGCTCTTGATAGTGATGCATTTCATCAGCGATGCTCCCGAGAGGTTCACCGTAGTAGCCACCGATCGCGATCATTGGCAACTCATTGCGATATCCTCCCCAGAGTTTCCAGAGTGGCGTCTTGAGTGCCTTACCGACAGCATCCCAAATAGCAGTATTCACTGCCGCGAGGGCGACGAGTCCGAGCCGGCGATCACGAAGAATATCGAACGTCACTTTGTACCCGGAATCCCACAGCCGTTCAATTGCCATTGCATCTTGGCCGATCAGTGTGGGAGCGAGTTCTTCGTGAATGATGCGATCGATGTCAAACATCGTCTCGTGTTCATCTCCGGTATATGCCTCTCCGATGATTCCCGCATCGGTGTGGATCCGGGTCACAATCGTTGCGCGATGAGTCATGTGGTAGTGGCTACCTCGAAACTCTCGGGCAAGCGGTGCGACCATAGGGATCGTCTCGATGCGGGTAATCGTCAGGCCGTGCGCTTGCGGATCCAGAGGACCGTGTTCAGCGTGAACTGGTTGATTGTGCATGTTCTTTGAACTCCGTTTTTCTTTCACCAAGCGCGTGGTGAGGGTAGTGGCTCGGACTCGTCGCTTACGGCGATTAGCCGCGCTGCTGCTTCTCGAGGTCGTCAAGGAACGCGGACAGGTCACCCGAGATCATCGTCTGGGTGAGGTTGGTCCATGACGCCGATTGCGCAGCACCGTTGAACTGGTTCTGAGCAACGTCGACTCCACCAACAGCGTCGACGATTTCTAGGATCTGGCCCGCACCGGTGCTTCCCGTTACACCGACAACATCAACGTCGGTGCGGTTCGGGAACTGGCTTGCTTCCTTGAGCAGGATCGTTTGTCCTTCGGCAGAAGCCATCGTCTCGATCAGCTTGAGCGCGGCATCCGGATTCTGCGACTTAGCGCTCACTCCGTACATCAGAACGGGGTTAAAGAACTGACCCTGAAGGCTGGTTCCTGCAACTTTGGGAGCGTTGAAGACGCCATAGGCGTCAGTGCCAAGCTTGTCGTCCCACACTTTCCAGTTGATTGCATTCGAAATGAGCCCGGGGACCATCGCGACTTTGCCAGCACCGAAATCTGCTTCTACATCGGTGAACTTCTTGCCAGCGAAGTCATCGTTCCAGCAATCCGCATTGTAGGAATCAAGTAGCGGCTGCAACGAGTCCATAAAACGCTCATCGTTGAGCGGGATATCGCCGGCGCGAACCGCGTTCACGTCTTCGGTAGAGAAGAACTGCGGTGAAAGGGATGACCATGCCCACCACAGGATGAAGGAGTCGCTTCCCGACATCCCAATTGGAGAGATGCCTTCGGCTTTGAAGGCATCGCACGTTGCGAGCATCTCATCCCACGTAGCTGGTGGCGCCTCGGGATCAAGGCCAACTTGCTCGAAGAGTGCTTTGTTGTAGTACCAGACGACACCTTGTGCACCAACCGGCACACCAGCAAATACGGAATCATCGGCAACGTCCTTGACCGTGGCAGACCAACCGCTGAGAAGGTCTGCATCGGCAAACTGATCTTGAGTGAGGTCGGCCACCGAGCTGAACAGCGACTCGAAGTTCGCGCCAGGCAACATCTCAACAACATCGCCGAGCTTTCCTGCCCGCGCCTTTGTCGTTGCGGATGCCAAGAACTGATCGAAGGGAACGCGATCCTGTTCTGCTTCGACTCCGGTTTGTTCGGTGAACAAAGCAATGACGTCGTTCATGGCCTTGCCTTGACCCTGAGTGGTGTCAGCATCGCCACTGGTCAGAAGGGTAATCGGTGAATCGGCCGAACCTGAGTTGTCGCCGCTGGCGCAACCCGCGAGCAGTGCGCCAACTCCGATTGCCGCAGCGATCGAGAGTCCACGCCGTTTTGTGAATATCTGTGACACTTGTCGTACCTCCATTGTGTGATTGTGATGCGCTTCTTTGCCCACCTTGGGGTAGTGCTGGGATGGTCTTGCGATCACCCCTGGGGGTAGGGGGCGGTCTGAGATTCAGTCCTTGACCGCCCCCGATATGGCTCCGGCTTGCAGCCACCTTTGTCCGAAAACAAAGAGCAAGAGCACCGGAGCCGTGCCAACGAGCATTGCTGCTGCAGTAAGCGGGCCTCCGGTGCGGAACTGTGACGAGAACTGCGCAATCGCTACTGCGACCGTCGGCGTATCGCCGGATGGCAGCAGCAACAAAGCAAGCAGAAGCTCGCTCCACTGCAAGAAGCAGGTCAGGATGAAAGCGGTCGCGAGTGCGGGCTTAGCCATCGGCAGTGCGATCGAGACGAACTGCCTGATTGGCCCAGCACCATCCACATCACCGGCCTCGAAGACTTCAGAGGGCAACTGCGAGAAAAACGATCGCATGAAGACTGTTGCCCACGCGGAGAACATGACCCCGTACACAACACCAAGCCACACAAGTGAATCCAGCATCCCCCACACTTGAAGCAATTCGAACATGGGGATCACGAGGGCAGCTGCGGGCAGAAACATGGCCGAAGTCGTGAGCGCGATCGTGAAACGTCGACCAAGGAACTGATAGCGCGCGAGCGCGAAGCCAGTGCAGGCGGCGAGAGTGACCGCAAGGGTTGCCCCCACCCCCACGGTGATCGTTGAGTGAAGGATTGCTTGAGCCATTCCGCCGGTGACCCAGACCGTGCCGATGTTCTCGAGTGTCCAGGTGCCGCCGAAATTGGCCGGTTCGCCGACGTATTCGGCGGTGGGCTTGAGGGCAACGCGTACGACCCACAAAATGGGCCCCAGCACGATGATGAGCGCAAGAGCGACAATGACTGTTTCGAACCAGTTGTTCTTCTTCATGGCTAGTTCCACTCCTCCGCCTTGCGGATACGCCGCATCCCGGTCTGAATGAGCACAATGAGCGCGATGAAAACGAGACTGACGACCGCGATCGCGGCACCTCGCCCGAGCGTCGATCCCTGATTGAGCGTCGCGTACACGGCATAGTCGAGGGTCGTCGACGCCACACCGGGGCCACCCTGAGTGAGTCCATAGATCCAGGGAAAGAAACCGGTCACGGTCGAGATCGTCAAGAGAAGTATCCAAAATCTCGTTATGGGTCGCAGCGCTGGGCGATAGATGTGCCAAATCAGCTGCCACCGGTTCACGCCGTCGAGTTGAGCTGCCTCGATGTAGCTTGGCGAAATTGCCGCTAGCCCCGTGGAATAAAAGAGCACACCGCTTCCGAGTGTTGCCCACCCGATGACAACGACAACGGTGATGAGAACGAAGTTCGGGTCGGTAAACCACCCGGGCGCGAGGAAGCCAAGGCCGGCGGCTCGAAGGCCAGCGTTGACTGGGCCCTCATCCGCGAGGACGATGCGGAACACTCCACCGACGATGATGGGTGGCAACATTGCCGGAATATACAATATCGCCCGAATCGTCGATGCTGCCTTCATCGGGAAAACTGCGATGGCCATGATGAAAGGCACGAGAACCCACACGACTACACCGCCGATGAGCAAAAGGTTGTTCAGGAGGATGCGGTAGAAATCTGGCCAGGTCGCCAAGAAGACGAAGTTGTCGAGGCCCACATTGATGGGTTCAGAGAGCCCGTCGTATTGAGTGGTGGAGTAGTAGAAGACAGCGCACAGTGGCCAAAAGATGAAGGCGAGAATGAGCAAGAGCTGGGGCAGGACGAAGGCCTGACCAGGGTTGGTCACTTTCGATAGCGTGCGCGTCTTTGCGGCCATTCTTTGTTTTCCTCGGGTGTTCGCGATGGGGCTTTCGTTGAGAGCGTAAGTCGGTTACATTCATCCTGTCAACGTTTCTGGAAAGGTTACCGGTTTTGATGAACCTCTTCTCACATCCACTCGCCACACCGTCGTGGGAGATGGAAAAGGCCGCCCCTATGAGGCTTCACACGCGCTCGTTGTGGAGCACTCCGACGGACAGAGAAGAAAGCGCGCCAGACCAGCGAATCATTCACCAGCGGGCCATCTTTACGAACAAACCAGCGGTCTTCAACAGACTCTCGGTCGCCCAAGCACCCGGATACCATAAGTGCGCAAGCGGGCAAGAAATTGACGCTGCGCTCGACGTCGTGGTCTTCACAGAGAACGGCGAAAACGGTTGGCGCGAGGTAGGCCACTTGAGATCCACCGCCGAGGAAGTTCTCACGCAAGGCGCAAGCATCAACCTCGGTGGGCTTGAAGCAAGTTCACTCGTAGCCCAAGTTCGACGGGCAGCCACCGACGAATGGTGGCCAGGATGGAATTTGGCATCCACTGGCCTCCTACTTGAGGGAGAAACAAACAACGACTGGGAACCAGATAACGAAGGCAGCCTCTCGGTATCGGCCCTCGATCTCAGCCACCAGTCTCCCGAAGTCAGCGCTCGCGCAACTCAGACTGAAGTGCGATTCAACACACCCCACCTTCAGGTCGGTTTTCGACTTACTTCCCCCGCATGGTCCTACTTAGCGCTAGATGCTGACGGAGCGGGAAATACTCATTTCAATCTGCTGCAAATGCCGCGATCGATGGATATCGTTCGCAGCGGCGTTTATCCCTCGGGGGTCTATCCCGTGTTGCGCGATCAAAACGCCGAGTATCTTGCCCAGGGCCCACGGTTTACAGCAACTACCGGGCTCATGCCTCTCGGATTCCTGCACACCGACTACGTCGGGACAACAACGGTTCGGGGCTCGACAGTGCGCTACGAGTTCACGAGCGAGGCAGCATCCCAAAGCTACGTTCTGGAATTTACGGTCGAAGCTGACCGCATCCGGATGCACGTCGAGCGTACGAGCGATGTAGAACGCCGCGCGTGGACCAGTTCGGCGTGGCACGTCGCCACGAACAATCGCGTCACGCCATCGTGTGCGCTCGGCCAGCTCACGTACCGCGGTGAGACCGGCCTGCTCGACGGCCCCCTCGCCTGGCACTTTCCTCGCCACGGAACCCTCAGTATCAGCGGCAGCGAGAATGCACTCTGGCGCAGCGACTCCGTGCGCCCCCTCGACACCAACACCCTTGAGCTTAAAGTTGGCGAGATCGCGACAGGGTTCGGAGACTATATTTTGCCGGCGGGACACCATGCGGCAGACATCGAGCTCGCCGTCGAAACCCCCACTCTCGCAACGCTTCGCGATGACACTCCAGCAGCAATTCGCCGGATGCTCGAACGGCACACGCTCACCGCTCTGCCATTCCGTGGCGACACAGCGACCTATTCCAACAACGGTGCTTCGATGCACTGCACCACGTCGCTAGCCGATGTTTCTGCTATCGCTGAGCAGCTGGATGAAGTTCCGAGTCTCCCGGCGATGGAGTGGGTGGGCCGATCATTGCAGCGCTGGCTCGACGGCGCTCCCAGCTATGGCAGCGGAACGACGTCTCACGGTGACTATCGTCTCGATGACGAGTACGTGCATATGAGCGCAAATACGCTCGGCGCTGCAGCACGGTTCGCTGCGTGGGAGTCATCAGGAGAATGGTTCGCGCGAAACCGTGCAACCCTCCTGCGAGAAATTGAAAGCATGCTCGCTCGCGATGTCGACGGAGACGGCCTCGTTGAATCAGAGTTGCGCGTCGGCAACAGTGGCGACCATCAGTGGAGCACCTGTTGGGCTGACGTACTGTCTTTCGGCTGGAAAGACGCCTGGGCCAACGCGGTGGTGTTCGAAACATGGTCGCTGTGGATTCCCGTGCTCGAGGCTCACGGAGAAAGTGAGCTCGCCGCCCGCCTTCTCGCGAGCCGAGCACTGCTCAAGAGCAACTACTTCGACACTTTCTACAACTCCGACACGGGACTCATAGCGGGATGGCGCTCGAAGGATGGCGCTCTGCACGACTACGGGTTTTCCCAGCTGAATGGAATGGCCTGCATGACAGAACTCTTGCCTGTCGAGGCTGCGCGTGGCGTTATGGAATCGCTCGTCGCTGCCTGGGATTCGATCGGGCTCACGGACTTCCGCAACGGCATCCCACTCAACATCTGGCGTATTCCCGAGTACGACATCGGTGGTGTCGTCTTCGGACTTCCCATGGGCAGTTACCAGCAAGGCGGATACTCTCACCACGGCACTCGAGTGATCGTCGAAGCACTCGATCGAGTCGGCCTTAATGACACAGCAGCGCAGGTTCTCGAAGAACTTGCCACCACAATTGCCGATGACACGTCATTCGGCGGGCTCGGCTCCGGAATCGACTGGAGAATGAAAGATGGCACACCAAGCGGCTACGAGGGCCAACTCGTTGAAGGATTCAGCGTTCTTGCATCAGCACTCCGCCGCTACCGCGTGACCGGCTAACACCAGCAACATCCGGAGGTATTCAATGAAGAAAATCCGAGTTTCAGTGATCGGCGCGGGGTCCTGGGCGGTGGCCGCCCACTTGCCAGCTCTCGCCTCGCGTGACGATGTTGAGCTGGTCGGCGTCTGCCGGTCGAATACGGATGCCGCCGCACGCATCCGCGACAAGTTCGGTTTCGCCTGTGCCTCGACCGACTATCGTGACGTACTCAGCCCCGGAGTGGACGCGGTGATCGTCGCTTCGCCCTCGTCGCTTCACCACGAGCACGCGTCCGCCGCGTTGCGAGCGGGCGCTCACGTGTTATGCGAGAAGCCAATGACTATTGCGGCATCCGAGGCCTGGGATTTGGTTGCGATTGCGCGAGAGAACGAGCGTGAACTCTTGATCGCCTTCGGGTGGAACTACATGAGGATGATCCGAGATGCTCGAGCGTTGATTAATCGCGTCGGGATCGGCCGTCTTGAACACGTGACCGTGCACATGTCATCCTCGACACGGGAACTCTTGAGCGGCACTGGAGCGTACCCAGATTCTGCTGAAGATTCTGCCCCGCAGACTGCCACCTGGACTGATCCGCTCATCTCCGGTGGCGGATATGGTCAAGCGCAATTGAGTCACGCTTTGGGCCTCACACTCTCCCTATTTCCTGACCGTGTTGTTGCAGCATCCGCTCAGATGTTTGGCGCAGCGACGACAGCGGTGGAGTTGCATGACGCCGCAGTCCTCACCTTTGAAAGCGGCGCTATTGGCGTGCTTTCAGGCGCCTCCGCGCATGCCGGAGCGTGGAAAGACAAGCATGATCTTCAGATTCGGGCGGTGGGCAGCGAAGGGCAAGCAATGGTCGATGTTCTTCGCGAAGAGGCCTGGATTTATCGACCAGACAGTGGCGAACACCGCCTGAGTCTTTCCGAGGGCGATGGAGCGTACCAGGCGTCTGGGCCCGCGCACGCTCTCATCGAGAGTGCACTCGGGCGTGGCGATAACCCGGCGCCGGGATCTCTGGGTGCTCTGACAGCCGAGGCGCTTGAGCTCGTATATCGCAGTGCAGCTCACGGCGGGAGCGTTGCTCGATGAATCATCCAGTCATTGTGCAGGTCGAGGCGTTTCCGATGCCCTACCGCGAATCCAACGATCACGACAGCACACGCTACAGCTGCTTGGTACGAGTGGTGGATGACGCGGGTCATGTGGGTTGGGGCGAGGCAGCCACCATCGTGCGTGAGGCTGCGAGCGCGACCGCCGTTCTCGTTCGCGGCTTCGCCGATGCTCTCGTGGGGACTTCGGCTTCCCCTGATTCAGCGAATGCGACGATGGCGGCACACGCCTGGTGGCATGGCGGTGCTGGAATTGCGAGTTTCGCGGTGTCGGCTATCGATATGGCGCTCTGGGATCTAGTCGGCCATCGTGAAGGGCGCAATCTGGCTCAATTGCTTGGCGCATCCGCCAGCGCAAGCCTTGAGCCGATCATTACGTGCCATGCCTCGGTCTCCGACTTGGACGAGATGACCTCGGAGATGGCTGAGTGGGTTCTTCGTCGCGGGGCCTCTGGGATCAAGATTGCTTTCGGCAAGGCTGGGGCGTCTCGGTTGGGGGTTGAACTGGAGCGAGATATTGCCTTCATGACGGCCCTTCGCGCTGCGGTAGGCGAGCACACCCAGATCATGATCGATGTTGGTCCGCGGGTGGGCTGGAGTGTTGAGCAAGCTCAAGACCGCATCGACTCTTTGGCACCGCTAGGGCTGTCGTGGCTCGAAGAGCCGCTCGGAGCCCGCGATCCTGACGGTTACCGGCACTTGCACGACAATGCTCGCGGTGTGCTTATCGCCTACGGGGAGCGCGAGTGGAACGCGACGGGCGTGAGCGAGATCGTCAGCACGGGCACGGTGGATGTCGTGGGTTTGGACCCGGGGCGAGTCGAGGGAGTCAGCGGTTTTCGCGCTGCCGCAGCGCTGTGCGCCCGAGCCGGCGTGAAAGCGAATGCCCACGCGTTTGCTGGACCGCTCGTGTATGCGGCGTCTCTGGCGCTTTCCCTCGCGAGCGAGGCATGCGATGAGTTTGAGTTGGCTCCTCGACGCAACGAACTTTATGACATTGTCGGGGCGCCCGAATCGCACTCAAGTGTGGGTCGGCTGACAGCGCTGGACGCGCCCGGCTTGGGTATCGAGGTCGATGCAGACCGTGTTCGTGCGGCGAGCGCAGCTTCCGGGTTGTAGCTACGACGTTGTTCTGCGACGTGCACTCCACGACGCGGGACTCTCGCGCACTGTACGGGCTAGCCCTCGCGGCTCCAGTTCACGAGCGTCGGCACGACGTCTTCCGCGAAGCGCTCGTAGTCGTCGGCCGTGTTGTAGGCGTGCGCGGCGAGACGCAGGTAGCCGGTGTCGCGCCAGTTGGTGATCTGAGTCTCGAAACCGAGTGTGTCGGTAATGCGCTGGCGTAGGGCTTGAGCTTCGGGGCCGGTAGCGCCGAGAGTGCCGGGCAAACGCAACAGACGCATTCCCGGAGCCGGTGCTCCGACATCCACTCGCGATTCTTCGCCTGAGGCCGCATCGAGCGCATCGGCGACGATGTCGGTTGAGTAGTTCAGCAGGGTGTCGATGTAGGCGCGGATAGCATCCCATCCGATGCGATCTTCGAGACCGGTGATGACATCCACCGTGGCGAGCCAGGGGGTGTAGTCAATGGTGCCCTGCTGGTCGAAGCGTGCGGGAAACGGCTCATCCATTCCCCACGAGTCGATGAGCGGATACAGCTCTTTCGCGAAGGTCTTCTCGGCAACGAGCACCGCTGTTCCGCGAAAACCGCAGGCGAACTTGTGGAGGTTTCCGACCCAGGCGGATGCCGCCACGCCCTCTGCAGGTCGGTGCTGAATGCCGGGCGCGTGAGCAGCATCCACGAGAAGGGGCACTTCGTGCTGTGCAGCGAGTGCTGCCAATTCAGCAAGCGGGAACTCTCGCGCCGTTGACGAACTGGAGGCGTCGACGATGAGGCCGGCAGGTTTCTTGGCGAGCGCCTTGCCGAGCGCGGTCACAATCTGTTTTGGCGAAGCATCCAGATCGATAGGAACAGTGCGCACTGTAGCGCCGCGCTGGCGGGCTTCGCGCTTGGCGGAGAAAGCGACCGCCCCGTACGTGTGGTCGGTGATAACTAGTTCGTCGCCCGGTTTCAATTGCAGGGAACGGATGGATGCCGTCATGCCGGCACTAGCGTTCGGAACGAACCCAAAGTGATCAGCATCCACCCCGATGAAGTCGGCGAGGTCGGCGCGGGCCTGCGCAACACGAGCAGGCGCGGCGCCGAACCAGCGTTGCGGGGCGCTCTCGGCTTCTTGCAGATAAGTGAGGCGACGCAATTGCGCGAAGACGGGGACTGCGCCGTACGACCCGTGGTTGATGTGACGCCAGCGCGAGTTGAGACTCCAGAGTGCTGCGGCGGGTGAACCGTCGCGCGTCAGGAGTGGTTCGGGTTTGTTAGTTGCCATAGCGCCCATTCAAGCGCACGGAACGACGATTCTGGCTCAGAGCAGCCGGGTGCTGTCGAAATTTTCGCGCTACGACAACGCAAGCCGCTGTCGCCGGAGGCTTCGGCCCACTAGTCCCGTGGTTATGGCGACGCCGAGGAGCAACATCAGTCCGCCAACCGCTTCGAGCACGGTCGGGATTTCACCCAGTGCGAGCCACGCGGTGGTCATTCCGACCACGGGCACGAGCATCGTGAACGGCACTACGGCCGAGGCCGCATGACGCGCAAGCAGTGTGTTCCAGATGCCGTACCCGACCAGGCTGGCGAGCCACGCGGTGTAGGCGGTCGACAGTAGCTGCGGAACAGTGAGGTGAGTGAGCGCGAAGCCGACAGCATCCGCCCCGTTGATCACCACGGCGAGCGCAAGCATCGGAAGGGGCACAACCAACGCCGACCAGACCGTGAGCGAGAGCCCGGCCAAGGGCGAGGATGTTGTGCCGATGCGGCCGACCCGGCGTGCGATGACATTGCCGATGGCCCACGATGCGGCAGCGGCCAGCGTCACGAAGAAGGCGAGGACGGGCGTTTCCGCCCCGCGACCGCTGCCCACCACCACGAGTCCGGCCGCACCAACGACGACTCCGAGCAGCTGGCTGCGGGTCGGAGTTTCACGCAGAGCGAGAGCCGCGAATACCACGGTGAGCACCACTTGCGCTTGAAGCACGAGCGAGGCAAGACCCGCGGGCATCCCCATCGCGAGCGCCGTGTAGAGCAGTCCGAACTGCCCGAGACTCATGAACAGCCCGATGAGTACTACGTCGCGAAACCGCGACTTAGGCCGAGGAACAAAGAAGATTGCAGGAACAATCACCGCGGCAAAGCGCAACGCGACAAACAGCGTCGGCGGCATCCCCTCAAGTCCCACATCGATCACGACGAAGTTGAGTCCCCAGATAACGGCAACGAGCACGGCAGCGAGTATCGAACGAAGGGGCATGCTGAGTAGTCTTACGGCTCAAATGAGGAAGCACCAGCGCACGGTTTTGCACACTATCCGGTGGACTAGCTACATAATTGGTGCATGATCGATTTGGCCGCCATCGACGCTCTCATCGCAATTTCACGAACAGGTACGGTTCACGCCGCCGCAAACGATCTCGGCTTCACGCCATCCGCGGTATCGCAACAGATCAAGCGGCTCGAACGTGACCTCGGCGCGCAGCTGCTTGATCGAGAGGGCCGAGGCGTTGTGCTCACCGCTGCTGGCCGCCGCGTTGTCGATGAGGGGGCTATGTTGCGCAAACGCGTTGAAGAGCTCCGCTCAGGACTGCACGACGCCGGCACCCGCCCAGCAGGCACCCTTAAATTGGGCGCCTTCTCCACTGCGGTACGCGGGATAATCCCCCAGCTTCTCGCGCAGGTCACAAGTGACTTTCCCGAGCTTCGCGTCACGATCACCGAGTTCGAACCCTGGGATGCGGTTGCGGCCGTCGCCGCCGGCGCCCTCGACATCGCGCTAGTGCACCACTGGGAGGGCGTGGGCATGGCCATGCCGCCGAGCCTGTGCAGCGAAGAACTCTTTCGGGATGTCGCCGACGTGTTGGTTCACGAAGACGACCCGCTCGCGCGCAGTGCTTTTGTCACTCCAGAGGACGTGCGCGACCGTACGTGGGCCTGCACGCCTGACGGAACGATTTGCTACGAGTGGTTTTGTCACATGTTCCGCGGCGACCCACACCCACCACGCATCGACTTTCGGTGTCTCGAGTTTGCTTCTCAAGTAGCGCTCGTCGAAGTGGGGGCAGCCGTTGCTCTCGTGCCCCGCCTCGGGCGTGGGCAACTTCCGGCCAGCGTTGTGGCAGTCCCTCTCAGAGACCCCGTGCCGACGCGCCCGATCACTCTCATTTGGCGAGCGACAATGACGGAAGCGCCAGCAGTGCGCACCATACGCGCACTGCTCACGACATCCGCAGCAGGATTGGCACCTGCCGCAGCAGCTATAACCAGCGACTAGTTGGCGAACGAACCGCTCAGCCGCACAGCGCCACCGTTGACGCCCTTGGCGCCCTGTTCGAAACCAGAGAGGTCATGGGCGGCCATCGAGACGCGACCGACTGCCCACGAAGGGATGCCGTCGGCGGTCAGGGAGGCGGTGGTTGCGTCGGCGGCGTCTGCAGCCACGATCGCGATCATGCCGATTCCGAGGTTCCAGGTTCCTTCGGCACTTTCGAGGCTGGAACCGGCCAGGTCGGAGAGCACCCGGAATACGGTGGGCGGCGACCACGTGGAGCGTTCGACTTCAACCCACGACCCGACGGGCAGCACGCGCGCGAGGTTGGCGGCGATGCCACCACCGGTGACATGGCTGAGGGAGTGCACTGCGCCAGGCTGCGCATCGAGCAGGTTGAGCAGCGGCATTGTGTAGAGGCGGGTCGGCTCGAGGAGCACTTCGCCGACAACTCCGCCGAGTTCGTTGAGGTGGTCGCTATAGCCGACCTTGTTGTTGGCCAAAATGTGGCGAACAAGCGAGAAACCATTCGAGTGGATGCCCGAGGATTCCATCGCGATCACAACGTCGCCATCAGCCACGAGGTGCGGGCCGAGTTGGGATCCTGCTTCAACCACGCCCGTTGCTGCACCGGCAACGTCGTAGTCGTCTGGGCCGAGAAGACCGGGGTGTTCTGCCGTTTCGCCGCCCACCAGCGCAGTGCCGGTTGCCGAGCATCCACGAGCAATACCGGCAACGATGTCAGCGATACGCGAAGGAACGACTTTGCCGCACGCAATGTAGTCGGTCATAAAGAGGGGTTTAGCGCCCACCACGACGATGTCGTCGACGACCATGCCGACGAGGTCTTGGCCGATGGTGTCGTGCTTGTCGAGCGCCTGAGCGATCGCAACCTTCGTGCCTACGCCATCCGTCGACGTCGCCATCAGGGGGTGCGTGTAGTCCTTGAGGAACGAGGCGTCATAGAGGCCTGCAAATCCGCCGAACCCTCCGACCACGTTGGGCCCATGAGTGGCGCTGACGGCCGCTTTCATGAGTTCTACGGCACGGTCACCAGCTGCGGTGTCAACACCGGCTGCGGCATAACTGGAGGAAGAGTTCTCGGTCACGGCTCTAGCGTACCGGTCTGATGTAACCCGGTCGCCGCAGATCAGCTGGGGTATGAGAAACTAGACCGTACTCACCCCGGGTACTTGCTCTTCGACCTCAGGGAGCCACGCGAAAGCATGTGCGGCATTGTCGGTATCGTCTCTTCTCAGCCCGTCAACCAACAGGTATACGACGCACTGCTACTACTGCAGCACCGCGGTCAAGATTCCACAGGTATTGCCACCGCGGATGGCAACACTCTGCACTTGCAGAAAGCTAACGGTCAAGTGCGTGAGGCTTACCGCACTCGCGATATGCGCAACCTCGTCGGAACCTCCGGTCTCGGCCATGTTCGTTACGCGACCAAAGGCAACGCGTTCAATGAGCAAGAAGCTCAGCCGTTCTATGTGAACGCGCCGTACGGCATCATCCTCGTTCACAATGGCAACCTGACAAACACGCAGCAACTGACCGATGAACTGTTCCGCATCGATCGTCGCCACCTCAACACCACGAGCGACACCGAACTTCTCGTCAACGTGTTGGCCAACGAACTTCAAGAGCAGGTTTCGGGTCTCGACCTTGACCCCGAGCAGGTTTTCACCGCTATCGAGCGCGTGCACGAGCGCGTTGAGGGCTCCTACGCCGCGATCGCGTTGATCGCCGGGCACGGCCTGCTCGCGTTCCGTGACCCCTACGGCATCCGTCCGTTGGTGCTGGGTCGCCGCCAGACAGGTCTCGTCGGCACCGAGTGGATCGTGGCATCCGAATCTCTCGTGCTGGAGAGTGCCGGTTACGAACTGGTGCGAGATGTCGCTCCCGGCGAAGCAATTTTCATCACGCCCGACGGCGAAATGTTCTCTAAGCAGTGCGCCAAAGCACCGGTGCTGATTCCGTGCTCGTTCGAATACGTTTACCTTGCGCGCCCCGACTCGATCATGAACGGCATTTCCGTTTACGAAGCACGCCTTCGTTTGGGCAACAAGCTCGCCGACACCATCGCCAAGTACACCCCCATGGGCGACATCGACGTCGTTATGCCGATCCCGGACTCGTCGCGCCCCGCCGCCATGCAGGTCGCCCAGAAGCTCGGTGTTGAATACCGCGAAGGCTTCTACAAGAACCGCTACGTTGGCCGCACCTTCATCATGCCCGGCCAGGCCGAACGCAAAAAGAGTGTCAAGCAGAAGCTCAATGCGATGTCGAGCGAGTTCAAAGGCAAGAACATCCTGATTGTGGATGACTCGATCGTGCGCGGCACCACGTCGAAAGAGATCGTGCAAATGGCTCGCGAAGCTGGCGCCAACAAGGTCACCTTCACCTCAGCCGCGCCGCCCGTGCGCTTCCCCCACGTCTACGGCATCAACATGCCGACCCGTGCAGAACTTATCGGCCACGGCCGCAAGATTCCCGAAATCGCCATGGAACTCGGCGCCGACGCCCTCATCTACCAAGAGGTCGAAGACATGCAGACCGCGATTACCGAAGGCTCAAACGTGTCCGCGCTCGAAATGAGCTGCTTCACCGGCGAATACGTTTCGGGCAACATCACGCCCGATTACCTCGATTGGCTCGAGCAGACGCAGCTGAGCTAGCGCTCGCTATTCGAGCGTGCCCTCGTACGCTTCTGGCTCCGAGATTTCGTGTTCGGCTGTTCCCGACTTGGCGCGACGACGCGACGAGCGGTCGGCGATGAGCGCAACGAGAGCCCCGACTGCGACACCGGCAGGAATACCAAAGAGACTGAAGTAGCCAAAGAGGGCCCCGAATCCGACCGAGGGGTCAACGGGGAACGCCATCGTGAGAATGAACGTGGCTACGGCACCGAGCCCGCCACCGACGATCATGAACGCGCCGTACTTGGGTGCGCGGCGAATGCTCACACCCAGTGATTCGACCGTGGTCTTCATCGCAGGCTGCTGCGGGGCGGATGCCGCGGGCTCGTGTTCTGGCGTAGTACTCACGGAACTATTCTCTCCCACACCACGGGCAAGTACTCGCTGAGGTCGGCGCGCGACCCTGAGGCACTGATATCGCCGGAGTCGAGGGCTTCGGCCCACTCCCGTGTTCCCGTGGCGAGGGCAATCCAGGTTTCGGCATCCATTTCGACCACGTTGGGTGGGGTGCCGCGCGTGTGGTTGGGGCCTTCGATTGCTTGAACCGCGCCGTGTGGCGGCACGCGCACTTCGACCGAATTGCCTTCGGCTTCTTTGGCGAGAACTTGCAGGAGGTAGCGCACGGCGGTGGCGGTCGCATCGCGATCGGCTCGACCGTCTCGCACCATTCGGATGCTTGCTTCGCCCGCTATGGGGGCAATCTTCACCTGTGCCATGCCTTAACGCTAGCAATTGAGGCTGTGGGCTTGGTTAGGCTGTGCTTGTGCGAATTCTTGTTCTTGGATCCGGTGCCCGCGAGCACGCCATTGTGACGTCTCTTCTGAGCGAGGAGGAGACGCACGACATCACGGCTGCGCCCGGCAACGCCGGCATTGCAGCGGTCGTCGAGACGGTGGCGCTCGACCCCACTCGTGGTGATGTTGTCACCGAGTATGCCCTCGACAACGACATCGAGCTGGTCATCGTCGGACCAGAGGCCCCTCTGGTTGAGGGCGTCGCCGATGCCCTGCGTCGTCGCGGCATTGCCGTGTTCGGTCCCGGCAAGGCTGCCGCAGCACTTGAGGGCAGCAAGACTTTTGCGAAGCGCATCATGGATGCCGCCAACGTTCCCACCGGTCGCGCGCACCGCGCGGGCTCGCTTGACGAAGCCACTGATGCCCTCGACGAGTTCGGCGCCCCCTATGTGGTGAAGGCTGATGGTCTCGCCGCCGGTAAGGGTGTTCTCGTGACCGGCGACCGCAATGCGGCCGTTGATCACGCTAAGCACTGGCTCACCTACGGCAGCGTTCTTGTCGAGGAATACCTGGCGGGCGAAGAGGTGTCGCTCTTTCTGTTGAGCGATGGTCACAGCGTTGTTCCGCTGTCTCCCGCTCAGGACTACAAGCGTGCCTACGACGGCGACGACGGACCCAATACGGGAGGTATGGGCGCGTACTCGCCACTCAACTGGCTGCCCGCCGGTTTCGTTGACGAAGTCATCGAGACCATTGCGCTGCCGACGGTTCGTCAGCTCGCCGAGGAGCAAACACCCTTCATCGGGTTGCTCTATTGCGGGCTCATCGTCACGAAGGACGGCATCCGCGTTATCGAGTTCAACGCACGCTTCGGTGACCCTGAGACTCAGGTCGTTCTCCCCCGTTTGGTGACGCCCCTGAGTTCGCTGCTTTACGCGGCAGCAACTGGCGGCCTTGCCGACCATGCTGCGCCGGTGTTTAGCGACGATGTCGCCGTCACTGTTGTGCTTGCGAGCGAGGGCTACCCCGAGAACCCCAAGATCGGGCGCCCCACTACCGGGTTGGATGCCGCACTCGCCGTTGAGGGAATCACTATCGCCCACGCAGCCACCGCCAAAAAGGGTGACGAGTTTGTGGCCACAGGCGGACGCGTGCTGAGCGTTGTCGCGACCGGTGAAAGTTTCGCGGTCGCCCGCGAACGCGCCTACGAAGCTCTCGGACACATCCACCTTGAGGGTTCGCACTTCCGCAGCGATATTGCTTTGCGCGTCGCGAAGTGAGTGACGCCGTGAACGATACTGGTGCGGATGCTGCGGCGAGCGATGCCGAGGCGAGCGCCTGGACGCTGACGTATTCCGGCAAAGTCCGTGACTTGTATGTGCGCCCCGACGAGCAACAGCTTGTGCTCATGGTTGCCAGTGATCGGGTGAGTGCATTCGACCATGTGCTTGAGCCGGGCATCCCGAGCAAGGGTGCTTTGCTGACACAGTTGAGCAAGTGGTGGTTCGCACAGTTGCCTGACGTGGCGAACCATTTGGCCGACACCACAGTCGAGGCGCCTGCGGAGCTTGCTGACCGGTCGATGGTCGTGAAGCGGCTCGAAATGTATCCCGTGGAGTGTGTCGTTCGTGGTTACCTGTCGGGCAGCGGCTGGTTGGAGTATCAGGAATCGCAAAGCGTGTGCGGCATTGCGCTGCCTGCTGGTTTGAGCGATGGCGACCGCCTGCCCGAACCCATCTACACCCCGGCGTGGAAAGCGCCGATGGGTGAGCACGACGAGAACATCAGCTTTGAGCGCACCGTTGGGCTTGTGGGCGCTGAAGTGGCGGCTGCGCTTCGGGATGCTTCGCTCGACATTTTTGCGCGGGCTTCAGCTATCGCAGAGACACGCGGGGTGATTCTCGCAGACACCAAGTTCGAATTCGGTGCCGACCCGGAGACGGGTGCTCTCGTTCTGGCTGACGAAGTTTTGACGAGCGATTCGAGCCGCTACTGGGATGCCGAACTCTACGCTGCCGGAGGCCCTGGCCGACTCGCGAGCTTCGACAAGCAGATCGTGCGCAACTGGCTCTCCGCCCACTGGGACAAGCAGGGCGTTCCGCCCGAGCTTCCTGCCGACATCGTGGAGCAAACCGCGGCGCGGTATCGCGAGCTGATTGAGCGGCTTACGGCGTAGTTCACCACCCTTTCCACTCACTTCTCGTCCATACGCTCCAAGCCACCGCGCCTAGGGGGCAAAACATCAACGTCGGCTGAGTGGCTCGGGGCACCGCCATCGGCCTTTCAGATGAAGCTGTTGCGCGCACACCAAGGGCGTATCGCTCGTGTTTTTCAGAGTAGCCATGGGGTAGGACCGAAGCACAGGAGCCGCTGCCAGTCCCTACACTCGGCAACCGGCAGCGAGTGCCGCCCCGCTAGGATCAAACCATTCCAGTCGAACGACAGAACGGTTGAATATGGATCTCCCTCTTGCACTCTCAGGTGCGCTAGAAACGGGTAACGCTGTTCTGTTCGTCGGATCTGGCATCGGACACTACATGGTTGACAGCGAAGGCAACACGATGCCGGACGGGAACGAGCTCGGCCGCCGTTTGGCAGAGAAGCTAGACCTCCAAGTTGGCGACGAGACCGCGCTGGCGAAAGTTGCTCAACTTGCCGAAATACGGCGGGGAAGAAGCCGGACTGTACGCGCAGTCGCGGAGCTCCTAGAGGGCTACGAACCGAATGAAGACGCTAAGTGGTTGTTTTCGCTCGCCTGGAAGGCAATCTATACAACCAACTATGACAATTACATTGAACGCTGCTACGAGATGGACACTAGCCGCGTTCAGAATCCAGTGGTCATGGCAACTAACTCCGATTACCAAGACTGGATTCCAGGCCACGAACTACCGCTTATCCATCTGCACGGCTCCCTTGCAGAGGCTGCCCATCGCGATAAAATCCTGCTTACAAAGCAGGATTACGCAACTTACCGCTCGCAGCGCGCGATGCTTTTCAATGTTTTCAAGACCCAATACGCGAATACACCAATCCTTTACGTGGGATACAGCAATGAAGACCCCAATTGGGCGCAGGTAACCGGAGAGCTGAAAGAGGAGTTTCTTCCAAACGTTCCTCCAACCTCGTTCCGTTTAACCCCCTCGACGTCAGAACTCGATCGAGAGCTCCTCGCGCATGAGGGAATTGAGACTCTGGACGGTGTTCTGTCAGACCTTAGGTCGGCTATCTGGGCCAGATTTGGGGATCTCCAAGTTCGGCCTGCAAACCTCGACGCACTTCGAGCGAACGTTCCAACGCATCTACACGATCTTTTTGAAGAGCGACCGGCACCCCTCGCGCGGCTCTTAGTGTCTTGGGAGTACGTAAACCAAGCGGACTTCAGTGTGACGCCCAACACGGCCTCGTTTCACCAAGGCAACCGCCCGAACTGGGGTGTCATTGGTAGCGGTATCAACTTCGAGAGAGACTTGGAAAAGGCGGTTCTTGACGACATTCGTGATTATTACACTTCGTCCCCTACGAAAACACGAGTCGCGGCCGTCCTCGGTTCTGCCGGCTATGGCACCTCCACACTGCTCCGGGCCGTAGCTGCCTGGTACGTCCGAGACAACGCTTCAACGGTGCTTCTCTTGCGGCCCGGAGCAAAGGTCACTGACGGCGACCTCGAGTTCGCCGCTCGATATTTGCCGGGGCCCGTGGTTTTCGTCATCGACGACGCTGCTGATCATTCGTCTGAGATAGTCGAGGCGCGAACTTTACTTCAAGCGAACTCACTCGCGGCCTACTTTCTTCTGGGCGAAAGGCTCAATGAATGGCGCCAAATACGTTCCCCGCTCTCCGCAATGGAGTTCCAAATCGACCCGCTTTCCGACTTGGAAATCGATCTACTGATCAAGTCCCTCGAACAAACTTCGGGACTAGGCAAGCTCGGCGATTTAACTCCCGCTCTGCGTTTCAGCGCGATCAAAAAACGCAACCAGCAGGAGCTCCTAGTGACGATGAGGGAGGTGACGGAGGGCAAATCCTTCGATGCAATAATCGAGGACGAATTTCGAGGGATCACCAATGAGACAGCCGCGGACATCTATGCACTGATCAGCGCTTTCTCTCGGGTTCGAGCGTTAGCTCGCGATGCGTTGATCGGCGACGCTCTCAATCTTGATCTCACCACAATGTACCGGCTTTTGTCCGAGGACTTGGAAGGTATCGCGATCTGGGAGACAGTCGACTTTACCCGCGGCATCGAAGGCTTACGGGCGCGGCACCAGATCATTGCAGACATCGTTTGGGATAGGTGCCTCGACAGCGTGAGGCGCGAAAGATTGATGATCTCAGCGGTCCGCAGCCTCAATCTCACTTATGGGATCGACGCGAAAGCTTTTGAGCAGTTCACGCGCGATGATGTGGCCGTAGATAGTCTTCAATCCTTCGATGCCAAGACCCGGTTTTTCGAGGCCGCTGCGCGGAAGGATCCGGGTAATGCATTCGTCAAACAGCACTACGCACGGATGTTGCGGCGCGAGAAACGACTTGATTTGGCTCTTGCTCAAATTGACAGCGCAATCGCTGGAGCTCCCCATCAACGCATCTTGCAGCATACTCGCGGTGTGATTCTTCGGGACATGGCTCTCGAAAACCCGTCTCGAGATATGGGCCGTCGGTGGTTGGTCCAAAGCGAGGACGCCCTCGAAGGCGCCATCTCGATGAATCAACGAGATGCATACGGCTACCAATCTCTAGCCGAGCTATACCTTGACTGGGGACAGAAATCAGTCGACGAGCAGGAAACTGTCGACTACTTGACGAAAGCACAAGAGACGATTACTCGAGGTATGTCGCAAGCATCTGTGCTTGAGGGCTTGTATGTAGTCGAAAGCAAGATTCATAAGTTCCTCGGAGATACCCCGGCCCGGATTGAAGCTCTTCGTTCCGCTCTAAAACAATCGCCCACAAGCGCGATTGTCCGCTTTCTCCTCGGAAATGCGCTTAGCTTCGACGGGCAACTTGCAGAGGCAATTGAAGTGCTACACGATGGCGTAGAAGCACATCCCGACGACCCAAAACTTGCGATGTCGTATTCTCTCGCTCTGCGAGCTGAGGAGCGCCCTTACGCAGAGTCAATCGCCCCGATGAGCCTTACCGCCATTTCTGGTTCACGCGACCCAGCGTTCGTGGCAACTCTAGGCGGCATGCTCGCAACGGATGGCCAACTCGAAGCTGCCGCCGAGGTGTGGACAGCCGCAAAGCAACGGAACTTCTCATTGGAAGATCAGAAGCGTATTTTTTGGAAGCCGCTTTCCAACGGCAGCGTCGCACCGATGCAGGGCGAAGTTTCATCAGTACATTCAGGGTTTGCATTTGTTGCAGTCGCTGGATTTCCAGATGTATTCTGCCCAGGGAATCGATTTGGTGCCCGCATTCTTCGCAAAGGCGACAACGTTGCCTTCGAGGTGGGCTTCAGCGCGCTCGGCCCGACCGTGACCAAACTTCTCCCGAATCTGGAAGCCCCATAAATCCAAACAGAATTCTTCGGGAACTTTCGCCATTCCCGGAATCACCATCGCCCACGCCGACACCGCCAAGAAGGCTGACGAGGTTGTCGCAACCGGCGGACGCGTGCTGAGCGTTGTTGCTACCGGTGAGACTTTCGCGGTCGCTCGCAAGCGGGCTAACGTAGCTCTCGGCTACGTTCACCTTGGGGGTTCACACTTCCACAGCGATATCGCTTTGCGCGTTGCGAAGCGAGTGGCGCGGGTGCTGCTGCCGATTCTGCTGTGGCTAGCGCTTGGACGCTGACGTATTCCGGTAAGATCCGCGACCTGCAAGTGCGGCCCGACGAGCAACAGCTTGTGCTCATGGTTGCCAGTGATCGAGTCAGTGCGTTTGTCCATGTGCTCGAGCCGGGCATCCCGAGCAAGGGCGCTTTGCTGACGCAACTCAGCAAGTGGTGGTTCGCACAGTTGTCGGACATGCCCAACCATTTGGCGGATGCTGCTGGTGTCGATGCCCCCGCAGAGCTCGCTGACCGCTCAATGATCGTGAAGCGGCTCGAAATGTATCCCGTGGAATGTGTCGTTCGCGGCTACCTGTCGGGCAGCGGCTGGCTCGAATATCAGGAATCGCAAAGCGTGTGCGGCATTGCTCTGCCTGCCGGTTTGAGCGATGGCGACCGCCTGCCCGAACCCATCTACACCCCGGCGTGGAAAGCACCAATGGGTGAGCACGACGAGAACATCAGCTTTGAGCGCACCATTGAACTCGTGGGTTCGGAGGTTGCGACGGCGCTGCGGGATGCTTCGCTCGATATCTTCGCCCGAGCTTCGGCCATCGTAGAAACCCGTGGCGTGATTCTCGCTGACACCAAGTTCGAATTCGGGGCCGACCCGCAGACCGGTGCTCTCGTGCTGGCCGACGAGGTTCTGACGAGTGACTCGAGTCGTTACTGGGATGCCGAACTTTAGGCCGCCGGAGGCCCTGGCCGTCTGGCGAGCTTCGACAAGCAGATCGTGCGCAACTGGCTCTCCGCCCACTAGAACAAGCAGGGCGTTCCGCCCGAGCTTCCTACCGACATCGTGGAGCAGACTGCTGCGCGCTATCGCGAGCTGATTGAGCGGCTTACCGCGTAGCTCTAGCTGTTCCTGTTTGCGCCGGCGGGCGGCCGCGCTGAAAGAGTGCGCAATCGCCCGCTTCTCTTCTACATGCTCGCGCAGGTTTTGCACATTCGTTGACCGTTAGTCCCAGACCGCTTGTTCTGGGCTGGAATTTGCGATCCGGACGGACAGTCATCGTGGAAGTGATAGACGTCCGGGTCCGCTGGATTAGTCGAGTAGTACGGTGAAACTCTCACGCTAGGCTCCTTTGCCTAATTGCCGGGAATTCCGACAGTCGAAAGATACCGCTGCGAACCGACATCTGCTATTAGTCAAGTCGAGCGAAGTCCGAGATCTCAGATACCCCGACACGAAAATGCTCTCCTCCGAGAAGTCAGCCGCCTTCTTGGTCCCGCTACATCGCGAGCTTCTTGATACTGAATAAATCGCTGGAACGGCTGAATCACCGAAGCTCCGCTCGTGTCAGAGATCGATACGATTTCAGATTTGTGAACTGACGCCCCCAAACCACCGAACTTTCGCTCACAGTTGTGAAGTAATCTTCAGCTACGAGTCGGCCGTTTGCCGCTCAAAGACCGGGGGATCATGAAGCTGGCTACGTGGGTCGAAGGCTTTGTGCTCATCGCGCTGGGCATGATGATTATGGGCGGCGTGCTGCTGAACCTCGGCTCGAATAGTTACGAGGGTAAATGGAGAAGCTGCACCGACCACACTTCTCGACCTGAAGCGCTGATCGGTGCCGGCGAATACCGGATCATTGCATCGTTCTCGTTATTTCCCCTCGGCTTCAACTGTGAGTACTCGCCGTTCAGCTCTTCCGAAGAGCCCGCTACCGTCTTTCTCGACCAAGGGACAGTTCCCGCAATATTCGGCATCGCGCTCACGTGGATCGGCGGCGGAGTGCTCGTGGGCGGCGCGATTCTCACGGACCGAGTCGAGAAGCGGTCCCGAGGCTCCGAACGGATGTAACCGCCGAAGCTGCACACTGACGTAGTGTGCAGCTTCGGCGAGATGCCCACTCTCACCGCTCATCCGACCTAGCGCAGAACGGTGACGCCAAGCGTCGCGAGCACACCGAACACGACACCCCAGATGATGATCGAAATTGTCTGCCACACGATGACGGCGTTCTTCGACGCACCGAAGGACACCATTGCGCCGGAAGTGATCTGGCTCGGCAGAAGGGTTTGACCGAGCAGGCTTACCCCGGCCACTCCATAGCGGTCGAAGCGTGCCCGCAGTTTCTCGCGACGTGCAGTCTCGGGTTTCGGTTCCCGATTGCTCGACACTTTTGAACGAACTCCGTGGGCGGTGAGCACCACGATCAGCATCGAGACAAAGTTTCCGACAATTGCAGCAACAATCGCGACAACCGGATTGACGCCCGCAATGATGCCGAGCACTGAGCCACCGTACGACTCCACAAATGGGATCGCTGCAATCAGCATGACCCCAACCCACTGGAGAAGCTCCGGGAGGCTTGACGTGAAATTGCTGAGGGTGTCGTACATGGTGTGCCTTTCCGTTAAGACGCCGGATGAGGGAGTGCATCCGAGTGATTGCCGGCGTTCGTGCTCGGCGATGATTCAATCTTTGCCGCTAGCTCCGGCGCTGGGCAGTGGCACCGTGTCACGGCATCCGCTGCACTTTCGCATCACTGACCATGACAAATGTCACTGCTCTACGCTGGGAGCATGTTCGCATCAGCCCTGCCCGCCCGGGCCCCAGTACCGGGGTTGTCGTGAGGCCCGGCACCGCCACCTCCGATACCGAGGCACAGGCCACGCCAGTCACGCCGGTCACGCCGACCGAGAAACTGCCCGGTCGCGAACAGGCCCGAGGTGTGCGCACCACCTGGAACTACACTCTCGGCTCGATCGTGTTCTTCTACATCGTGCTCGATGCAATTGTGATCCTCAGCATTCTGGCGAACTTCGCGCAGTCCCGTTCCCCTCTCGATGCTCTCCTCATTGCGTTAACTCTCGTTTCAGCGACGGCTCAGATCCGCGGATGCTGGTTCCTGCGCACAGGCCGCGGGGAGGGCATCCCGAACACCTGGTGGCTGATCGCGCTCCTCGTCCCCGCTGCGGCGGTGTGGGTGCTGGGGCTGTTCAGGCCCGACGTGGGCTTTCTCGCCGTGCTTCCGCTGTGGATGGCCGTCTGCGTGATTGCTCCGCTGCTGCCTCGCCGCTGGTTGTGGAGCGTGCTGATCACGGGGCTGCTCATCTCTGTAGCCCACCCGATTCTTTCGGCAACCGTCTTTGGCAACCCGGTCAGCCCTAGTGCGATTAGCAACGTGTGGCTGGCGGTCTTCTATGGCCTGCTGCTGCCCATTATGGTGCTTTCGGGTCTGTGGTGGTGGGACATCGTCGTGACCCTCGACCGCCACCGTTCTAGTGCAGCCGAACTTGCTGTCGCCGAGGAAAGGCTGCGATTCGCCTCCGACCTGCACGACATCCAAGGCCACCACTTGCAAGTCATCGCCCTCAAATCGGAGTTGGCCGAACGGATGCTCGCCATTGACCCCGAGGCAGCACGCGAACACATTCACGAGACTCGGCTGATCGCCAAGCAGGCGCTCGAAGAGACCCGTTCGCTTGTGGCCGGATATCGCGAAGTCGAGCTCGACAACGAGCTAGAGAATGCTCGCGAAGTGCTGTCGGCCGCCGGCGCACAGTGCGAGCTGGTGGTGGGCGCCATGCCCGCCGACGCAGATGCCCGCCGCGCACTCGGGCTCGCCGTGCGCGAAGCAACCACCAATATTTTGCGGCATAGCACCGCGACTCATGTCTCGATCCGCCTCGACACCGATGCCGTGGCGAGCACCCTCACGATTACTAACGACGGGGTTGGCGCGGCTTCTCCCCTCGGCGACACCCCCAGCAGTGGGCTCGCCGGGCTGCGCGTGCGCGTCTCCGCCCTCGATGGGGAGCTCGCGACCGACAGCGATACGGGCGCTGGCCGCTTCGAGTTGAGGGTGCGAATTCCGGCCCGCGCGAGCGTGACAGCATGAGCGACACTGCCGTGACCGACGCCGCTACGGAGCCCCGCGTCATCCGCCTTCTTATCGCCGACGATGAACATCTCATTCGGGGAGCCCTCAGCGCGCTCCTCAACCTCGAACCCGACATCGACGTTGTTGCGAGTGTCGACAACGGTGTTGCGGCGGCGGAGCAAGCGCTCGAGCTGCAACCGGATGTATGCCTGCTCGACCTAGAGATGCCGCAGGCCGACGGGATCGAAGCCGCCACGCGCATCCTCTCGACCGTCGCGACGAAAGTGGTCATCGTGACGCGGCATGCCCGCCCCGGCGTGCTGCGCCGGGCTCTCGCTGCGCGGGTCTCAGGCTTTGTTCCGAAGTCGACACCCGCAGAAGATCTCGCCGCGGTGATTCGGGATGTCGCGGCCGGCAAGCGCTACATCGACGCCGAGATTGCCGCGACGGCTCTCACTGCCGAACGCTGCCCGCTCACCGACCGGGAACTCGACGCGCTGCGTTTTAGCCGCTCCACGATGAGCGTGCAAGAAATCGCCGATGCCCTGCATCTCGCGCCAGGCACCGTGCGCAATTACTTATCGTCAGCAATGACAAAACTCGACGCGCAATCCCGTCACGATGCCGCCGACAAAGCCTGGCAACAGGGGTGGATTTAGCGAGGCTGGTAGCTGTAAGTGAAGTGCCCGGCATAGCGAAACCAGTCGCCCAGCAACGGGGTGCGGAGCCGAACATCCACATGCTGCGCTCCATCCGACCACGACTCGTCAACCGTGACTGTAGCGAGGGCGGGAATGCGGATGCGCAGGCCCGCCACGTTTAGCCACTGACGGTCGGAGCGCAGCCGCATACGGCCGTCAGCAACCGTGAGCGCCAGACGCACTTCGAAGCCACCACGTCTGCCCAAAAAGTCGTGCAGTCGACCATCGACGACGCGCATTTCATCCTGCAGAGGACGATCGCGCCCCGCGAAATGGAAGGTGCGCACTGCGCTGAGGCGGCCATCCGAGGTGGGAGTATTCACGACATCAAACGGCACGTCGCGGGCATACTCTGGGAAGAGGATGCGCTGCCATGCCATGAAGGCCAACACCGGCTTCAGAATGCGCAGTGGCGAACCCGCCACCTCGAAGACTCCGCTGCCGACACCGATTCGTTGCCCGCCGTCGAAGTACGGGCGAAGCTCGGGAGCCAGCGTGTCGAGTTCGACGCCGAGCACGCGTCGGTAGACCGAGTCACTCACCAGAACCACGCAATGAGGTCACGCACCGCGTCAGAAGATCGCGCAAATGCGCCTGCTCGTCAATGCTCAAGGCGGACTTCATCCTGTCTTCAACAGCTTTAATCGAAGCGCTAGCGGTCGCCAATTGTCGCCGGCCAGCGGCGGTGAGCTCCGCTGGCAGAACGCGCCCGGCTGCTGGTTGCTCCGGTCTAACGATGAGGCCGTCACGCTCGAGAGACAGGAGCAACACGTTCATGGCTTGACGAGTAACAAAAGTGCCGCGCGCGAGCTCCGAGTTGGAGAGGCCGGGCCGTTGCGCCAAGAGCTCGAGACACGAGTAGTGGGTGATGCTCATCCCCAGCGGTCGAAGCACCGCCTCCATCGACGACCGCAGCGCACTAGATGTCTCTTTCACGAGATACCCCACGGATGTTTCTAGATCAATTCCCGACGGTTGTTGCGTCATGTCAATATTCTGACATAGAGTGCAGGATGTCAACTAACTGACATGCACCCCCAAGGAGCAACAATGCCTCACCCATCCGGACCAGGATTCATTTCGCTGCAGGTTCGCGACCTCGACGCCGCGGGCGCGTTCTACCAAAAGTACTTGGGCTTGACCCGCCAGCCCGGCCCGCCCCATGCGATCGTGTTCGACACGAAGCCCGCCGCCTTCGCCGTCCGCTCCGCCGCCCCCGGCGTCGACCTCGACTCGGTCACGCAGCCAGGACTGGGCGTAGGCATCTGGCTCCATGCACCAGATGCCCAAGACATCCACGACACGCTCACCGCCAACGGAGTCACCATCATCTCAGCGCCGACGGACGGCCCATTCGGTCGCACCTTCACTTTCGCCGATCTCGACGGCTACCAGATCACGCTTCACGATCGGGCCTAACAAACCATTCGTTGCTCATAACAAAACGATAGGTTTGTTATGCTGGGCTAGTGAATACAGCGCAACCAGCCTTCCCCGTTGCCTGCCGCAAAGAATGGCTTGCCCTTTCCGTGCTGATCTTGGCCGTCATGCTGCTCGCAATTGACGGGACTGTTCTCTACCTCGCCGTGCCTGCCCTCACCGCAGATCTGGCACCAACCGCCACGGAAATACTGTGGATCGGGGACATCTACTCATTCGTTCTCGCGGGCCTGCTCGTGACCATGGGCAATCTTGCTGACCGAATCGGACGCAAGCGACTGCTTCTCATCGGCAGCGTGGCGTTCGGGGCCGCCTCCCTCTTGGCAGCGTTCGCACCCTCAGCCGAGATGCTCATTCTCGCTCGAGCGCTCCTCGGCGTTGCAGGTGCGACAATCATGCCCTCCACGCTGTCCATCATTCGCAACCTCTTCCTCAACCCAACTCAACGCACAAAGGCAGTAGCAATATGGGCGGCCGGCGCTACCGCAGGCGGAGCACTGGGACCACTCGTGGGCGGCATCCTGCTCGAACACTTCTGGTGGGGATCGGTCTTCCTCATCAATGTTCCGGTCATTACGCTTATTGTGATCTTCGGCCTTGTGCTTCTGCCCGAATCAAAGAACTCGCAATCGGCGCGAATCGACCTCGTTTCTGCCGCACTGTCCGTGCTCGCGATTGTGCCCGTCGTCTACGCCATCAAGCACGCTATAAGCCAAGGCGTGGACTGGTCAGTGCTGGCCGGCATCCTCATCAGTGCAATTTCCGGGTGGATTTTCGTCCGCCGCCAGCAACGATTGCCGGAGCCCCTCGTCGATATCAGCCTCTTCCGCATCCCCGCTTTTAGCGGCGCTGTCGCGGCGAATGGATTAGCAATCTTCGCGTTCTTCGGGGTGCTCTTCTTTCTCTCCCAGTACCTACAACTGGTGAAAGGCTATTCACCGTTCTGGACCGGATTGGCGGAGATGCCCGCGATGCTCGCTTCGATTGCCGTGATCGCGATCGTGGGAACGCTGCTGTCGAAGCTGGGACTCGGCAGAGCCATTGCCACCGGGCTGCTACTCGGAGCGGCGGGATTGACCGGCCTTGCGCTGACCGAAGGCCTACCCAGCTTTTTGTGGATGGGAATCTCGCTGGGGGTCGTCGGGTTAGGAATCGGAATCGCGATGACACTCTCGACCGATGCCGTGGTCTCCGCCGCGCCGCCCGCGCGCGCCGGGGCAGCCTCGTCAATCGCCGAAACCGCCTACGAACTCGGGGTCGCGCTGGGTATTGCGGTGCTCGGCTCGATTCAGACCGCCGTCTACCGGGCACACCTTCAGATTCCGGCAAGCACCTCATCCGCAGACGCCGAATCGCTCACGGAATCGCTGGCGAGTGCATCCGCCAGCTTTGCAGGCAAGAATCTGGAACTATTATCAATCGCGCAGGAGGCGTTTACTCACGGCATGCAGATGACCACGTTCATCGCCGCAGCGTTGCTGGTCGTCGCGGCCTTTGTTGCGTGGCGGCTCATCCCCTTGGCTGCGCCAACGGACACAAAAAGCACCACCGAGAGCGAGGAGATCCGTGCTGGACAGCGGTAAAAGTGCAACGAGAGACAAGGAACGCACGCGCAATGCACTCATTGAGGCTGGGATTCAGCTCATTTCCGAGCGCGGAACGTCTGTGAGCCTTGCCGACGTCGCAACGAGAGCGGGCGTCTCGAAAGGGGCTCTCACTCATCACTTTGCTAGTCGCGATGCGCTCGTTGACGCCATCGTCTCCGATGCGACGCAACGGTTCTGGGATGAAGTCCACTCGAACGTAGACATCTCGGAGAATCGAGCAGGAAAACTACTTCGCGGCTACATTCGAACGCTTGCCTCCGAAAGTGTCTTCATGAGGCAATTCTTCTCCCCCACCTTCCTCATGCTGGTGTCCGGGAGCGAACAGTCGATTCAGAATATTTTGAACGACGATGCCGAAGCTTGGCGAGTGGCCTTCGCCTCTGACGGAATCGACATCGCAACATCGCTCGTGCTCCGGCTAGCTGCCGAGGGGCTAGCTACCTCCATCGACAGCCCGTTCCTGACGGCGTCAGAGCTCGAGTCAGTGCGGGACCGCTTGTTGGCTATGGCGGAGCCCGGGGCATCCTAAGCGGGCGGCTAGCATCGCGCTACGGCGTTCTCACTGCTAGGCACTGACCGCCACGTTCTCCGCACAGCTGAATCGGCTGCGATACGCCGTGGGTGTGACGCCGAGTTTGCGTGCGAAGTTCTGCCGCAGCACGGCGGCGGAACCAAAACCGCTCTCCCACGCCACCTGCTCAAGCCCGAGTGAAGTCTCCTCGAGAAGCCGTTGGGCGTGAAGCAACCGTTGCCGCCCAAGCCAAGCCGCGGGGGTGGTGCCGAGATCCGTCTTGAAGCGTCGCGCGAAGGTGCGCGGGGACATTTGTGCCCGGCGCGCGAGTTCCTCGACCGGAAGCTCATCACGCAGGTTTTGCAGCATCCATTCGGTCACGGCAGCGAACGATTCGGTTGACACAACGGGTAATGGCTTGCTGATGAACTGCGCCTGGCCCCCATCGCGCTGCGGAGCGATCACCATGCGGCGCGCTATGCGATTGGTAATCTCAGCCCCGAGCTCTTGCCGCAACAGGTGCAAGCACGCGTCAATCCCCGCTGCCGTTCCCGCACTCGTGATGATGCGGTCATCCTGCACATAAAGCACGTCGGGGTCGACGTCGATCTTCGGGTACATGTCAGCAAAGGCCTGCGCGTACATCCAATGCGTTGTGGCACGACGGCCATCGAGCAGTCCGGATGCCGCCAAGGTGAACGAACCGCTACAGATGGCGAGCACCCAGGCTCCGCGCGCGACCGCCCGTTCGAGCGCTGCGGAGATTCGCGCATCCACCGTGCCCCACGTAGCACGCGGAACGGGAGTGAGCACGATCACGTCGGCGTCATCAGCGAAGGAGAGGTCGTCTTCGACGTTCATCGTGTAGCCGATGCTGCTGCGGATAGCACCGGGCTCGGGAGTCAGCACTCGAAAGTCGAACGATTGGATGCCGTCGTCGGTGCGATCGAGACCGAAGGCTTCGCAGGCTAGCCCGAACTCGAATGGCGTGAATCCGTCTTGCACGATGACCGCTACGCGTTCCATGAGGTCCTCTACTCTTCGCCGAATAGGCCACACCCCGAGTTGGCAGTATTCATTCGAAAGGCGACACGCCTGCCACTGTTGGCAGGTTTTACATGATCATAGTGTTTATGCCATGTTCATTGCAATCATTATCGCCACCGCTTCCGCCCTCGCCATCCTTGGCACCCTCCGCGAACTCCCGCGAGACGGCTATCGCAGGATGCCTACCGACTGGAGGCGCGTGCCTTAGAGAACGCATCCAAACCGGCCACCTACACAACCCTCGTGCGCGTTATAACCGGCGAACCGGGCACTTTCTCAGGGAGGAATAGTTCGTGCCAGCCGATGTTGGATCTGATACGAGCAACAGAAAGAGATCCGCTGTGAATTTGTTTTCCCCCACGACCCTCGGCGAGCTGCGCCTGACCAACCGCTTGGTCATGGCCCCGCTCACGCGCACCCGATCAGGAAAAGCGGGCGTTCCCGGCCCGATGGTCGTCGAGCACTACGCGCAGCGCGCCTCGCTCGGCCTGATTGTGTCCGAGGGCACCTATCCGAGCCACGCGGGGCAAGGCTTTCCCGGCCAGCCCGGCCTCGTCACGCCCGAGCAACTCGAGGGGTGGAAGCAGGTTACGGCCGGAGTTCACGCAGCAGGCGGCCAGATCGTCGCACAGGTGATGCACGCCGGACGGGTGAGCCACGAGAGCACCAACGGTGGGCGCACCGTTGTCGGTCCAAGCGCGATCGCGATCAATGGCCAGACCCGAACCTACGATGGCAAGCAGCCCTACCCGGTGCCGCACGCGCTCACCGAGGGTGAACTCGCCGGCGTTATCGACGAATTCGTGACAGCCTCACGCAACGCTATGGACGCAGGCTTCGACGGCGTGGAGCTTCACTCGGCAAACGGATACCTGCTGCACGAATTTCTCTCCCCCGCCTCCAACCAGCGCGACGACCAGTACGGCGGCTCCCCCGAGAATCGCGCTCGCTTCGTAATCGAAGTCGTGACCGCGGTAGCGGATGCACTCGGTGCTGGCCGCGTGGGACTGCGCATTTCTCCGCAACACAACATCCAAGACGCGTTAGAAACGGATAGCGCCGACGCACTTGCGACCTACGGCACTTTGGTCGACGCCCTCGCCCCGCTCGGCCTTGCTTACCTCAGCGTGCTGCACGCCGAACCCACCGGCACTTTCGTACAAGAGTTGCGGGCCCGCTTCGGCGGACCGGTGCTGCTCAACAGTGGCTTCGCGCAGATGACGACTCGTGATGAGGCCCTCAGCCTGGTTCGCGACGGTCACGCCGAGGGCGTTGTCGTGGGCCGTCCGGCTATCGCAAACCCCGACCTGGCCTACCGTTGGCAAGAGAACCTGCCCCTGAACAGCCCCGATGCCTCGACCTTCTACGGCGGCGGGCCCGAAGGCTACACGGACTACCCAACCTTCGAGCCAAGCTAGCTGGGCGCCACCGCGGCTGGCTCGCCTCTACTGGGCTGAATTGCCAACAGTGCGCACACAGGAATGCCCGGGCCGACCGAAGTCGACCCGGGCATCGTATCCCTGGTGTTAGTTCACGCCAGTCTGGCTAGTTGGCGGTGATCTGGTAGTACAGCGGTACTGAATCCCAACCGAACTCGACGTTGCTGACGGTGTCTGCGTACACACCGGTGGCGTTCGAGTACCAGAGCGGAATGCTGGGGAGGTCCTCGAGGAGGACTTCCTGAGCCTGCTGGTAGAGAGCGGTTGCTTCTTCAACGGACTGCGCTTGCGCACCTTCCTTGAGGAGAGCGTCGAACTCAGGGCTCGTGTAACCCTCATAGTTGGATCCCGCACCGGTCTGGTACAGGGGAGCCAAGAAGTTGTACAGCGAGGGGTAGTCTGCCTGCCATCCGGCGCGAGTTGCACCGGTCAGCGTGCCTGCAACGCGGTCTTCAAGCGACGACTTGAAGTCGGGGTACGACTTGCCGATCGCTTCAATTCCGAGCGTGTTCTTGATGCTATTTGCTACAGCGTCAACCCACCCCTGGTGTCCACCATCGGCGTTGTAGGCGATGTCGAACGTCGCGTCACCGAACGGTGAAATGGCGTCGGCCTCTGCCCACAGCTTCTGAGCTTCTTCAGGGTTGTAAGCGAGCACGTCAGCGCCCTCGAGCGAGCTCGAGTAGCCGTCAACGACGGGCGACGTGAAGTCAGTGGCCGGCGTGCGAGTTCCCTCAAAGATCACGCTTGTGATCTCATCACGGTCGATTGACATCGAGATTGCCGCACGACGCAGCTTTCCTTCTTCACCGCTGAAGTGGTCAAGGTAGTAAGGAATGTTGAATGCCTGGAAGATAGCGGCCGGCTGGTTGATAGCGCGGTCACCAAATTCTTCCTCGAAGAGCCCAAAAGCACTGTCGGGAACGGCGTCGAGAACGTCAAGGTTTCCACCAAGAACGTCAGCGTAAGCGGCATCCTGCGAGGTGTAGAACTTGAACGTCACGCCAGCATTGGCTGGTTTGCGCACACCCTCGTAGTCGGGGTTCGTAGCGAGATCGATCTGCACGTCGTGTTGCCACGCGTCTTCACCATCCATCATGTACGGACCGTTACCGATGGGGTTCTCGCCGAACGCTTCGAGGTCCTCGAAAGCAACCGACGGCAACGGCATGTAGGCGGTGTAACCAAGACGCAGGGGCCAGTCAGCTTCGGGAGCGGTGAGGGCCACCTCAAACGTGAGGTCATCCACAACGTTCAATCCTGTGAGCTCGGAATCAGCCTCGTAGTCGAATCCTTCGATGTTGTCGAAGAAATACGATGATGCCTGTGCGTTGCTGAAGGTCGCACCATAAGTCCATGCATCGACGAAAGAGCTCGCGGTAACTGCTTCACCGTTCGTGAACGTCCAGCCGTCCTTGAGCGTGACGGTCCAGTTTTGACCATCCTCAGACTCGATCGACTCAGCGACGTCGTTCTGGATGCTGCCATCGGCTGCATAGGAAACCAGACCCGCATAGATGGACGTCAGAATCTTGCCGCCACCGGTCTCGGTAGTGCCGACGGTGATGAGCGGACCGAGCGGCTCGCTTCCGTTGGTCGTGATGATCTTGTTGGTGTCGCCCGAATCTCCGCCATCGCTGCTCGCGCAGCCGGCGAGAGTGAGCGAGACAACAGAAACGAGCGCTACAGCGCCCATCCCGAAACGTGCTGTCTTCATGCTTCCTCCTGTGCAATGAGCGCCTGCGGTGCAATCGGTGAGCTGCGCCGGGCGTTGGAATTACATTAGGCGTGAAAATCTGCAACCTAAAGTAAAGTGCCACAATGTTATCGCGTTGTTAGGTTGCATTGCCTAGCTACCTTACAAACAATTAACAAAACGACACATGGCCTATCATTGCTTTCAGCGCGATGCCGTAAGGTTTCGCCAAGACGGCATGCAGCCGCACCGAGCAAAGAAAGAAGTAGAGACGATGACGAGCGCGCCAATCCTCATGTTTTCGAGCACGATGTCCGCAGACATGCGACACGTAATCACCCACGAGGTGCACGACCCGTTCCTCTACATTGAGGTTGACGGCAAGCGGTACACCGCCATCAAGTCGCTCGAGGCCGCCCGGATGCGCGACGTCGACAACATGACCGTCTTCCCGCTCGAAGAACTCGGCTTCGATGACTTGCGCGCCTCCGGACAAGGCCCCGACCTCGCCGAGCTCAACTGCTTAGTTGAGGCGTGCAAGCGCACCGGCGTGACGAGCGCGAGCGTTCCCTCCACCTTCCCGCTCGGCGTCGCCGACCACCTCCGCGCAGCGGGGATCGAGTTGACCGTCGATAACGACCTCTTCGAGATGCGTCGCCGCGTGAAATCGCCAGCAGAACTCGCCGGCATGCGCCGTGCGCAGATCGCCGCCGAAGCAGGCGTTGCGCACGTCGCGACCCAGATGGAAGCGGCAACGGTCGGCGCCGATGGCGGATTGCTCATCGACGGCGAGCCCCTCACGTGTGAAGACTTGAAGACGGGCATCCGCGCCGCCTTCTTGCGCAACGGTTGCGAAGACGCCGGCCTCATCGTCGCGCACGGCGAGCAGACCTGCATCGGTCACCACGCTGGCTCGGGCCAGATCTTTGAGGGCGAGCCCGTCACCGTTGACATTTGCCCGCGCGACACCGCATCGGGCGGCAACTCCGACATGACCCGCACCTTCGTCAAGGGCGAAGTCAACGAAGAACTCGCCACCTACTGGCGCATCGTGAAGGAAGCGTTCGACAACACACTAGCGGCGATTCGCCCCGGCCTTCCCGTTGCCGAACTGCACCGCATCTCGTGCGAGCCGATCAGCAACGCTGGCTTCCCCACTCAACTCACCAAAAAGCCAGGTGAAGTTCTCACCGAGGGCTACTTCCACAGCCTCGGCCACGGAATCGGCCTCGAAGTTCACGAAGCTCCCGGTCTCGGCCAGAACGATGCCGTACTCGTTGCCGGTGACGTCATCGCCATCGAGCCCGGCTGCTACCGCCAAGGTTTCGGCGGCGTTCGCCTCGAAGACATCGTTCTCGTCACCGAGGATGGTGCCGAGTTGATCACCGACTACCCGTACGAGCTCACCCCTGTAGCGATTTCGCGAGGAGTCTAAGCGTGCGCGACCCCCGTATTGATGCCGCTCGCGAGCAGAGCATCCGCGAATGGCAGGAATTCTGTCGCTTCCCCTCCGTGGCAGACGACCGTGACGCAATCGAGGCTGCCGCTGACTGGCTGGAGCAGAGACTCCGCCAGCTCAGCGAGCGCGTCGAACGCATCGAGATTCCCGAATACGGGCCGGTCGTCGTCGCCTACTTCCCCGGAGCGAGCGACAAAACGCTCATGCTCTACAACCACTACGACGTGCAGCCTGCCGGCGACCTCGACCAGTGGATCTCGGGCCCCTTCGAGTCAGAGATTCGCGACGGTGCGATGTGGGCTCGCGGTGCCTGCGATGATAAAGCGGATGTCACGAGCCGCCTTCGTGCGCTCGAACTCTTCATCGAAGATCACCCCGATGGCCTGCCCTACAGCATGATCTACCTCGCCGACCCCTGTGAAGAGATCGGTAGCCCCGGCCTCGAAACAGTGCTCGCCGAGAATGCCGAACGCCTCAGCTCCGACGCCGTGCTGTGGGAAAGCTACCTTCGCGAAGACGACGGTCGCCCCGCGGTTGGTTTCGGATGCCGCGGCGGCATGGAGATCAGTCTGAGCCTCAACATCTTGGCTTCCAACCAGCACCCCTCGTATTCGCAGATTCTGCGTTCAGCGCCGCTCGAGATGATGAAGGCGATTACGTCGCTTGTCGACGACGAGGGTGCGATTGCGGTGCCCGGCTTCACTGACTCCGCAATCACTCCCGATGCCGCGGCGAAGAAACGCACTCAAGAGCTGTCGCTGCCGATTGACGCCATTAGCCTTCCCGGCGTGAGCCCGCTGCAAGGTCTCCCCGCGGCCCAGCTCAAAGAGAACTTCATTTTCCGCCCGTCAATGAGCCTGTCGGGCTTCGACCTCGACTCAAGTGTTCGCCAGAGCATCCCCGCAAGCTGCACGGCACGGGTACGCTTTGGGCTCGTTCCCGGCATGGATCCGCGCGCCTGCTTTGACACCTTGAAGACCCACTTCAGCTCGACCGCGCCCGACATTCAGATCGAGCTCATCCGCACCATGCAGCCCGCATTCTCGCCGGTAGACACGCCATTCGCCGTCTCCGTGCTCGAGGCCGCCACGAAAGCTTTCGAGGCAGAACCCGTCATCTACGATGTGATGACGGGTTCCGGTCCAGGAGCATTTTTCCTTGAGCATCTGGGGGCTCCCCTCATCTCGCCCACCGGAACACTGCGACCGGAGGGAAACATGCACGGCTACAACGAACACGGCTACCTCGAGGACTACCTCACCCACATCCAGTTCACGCTCGATTTGCTCAACAACCTCGAAGCGAACGGCTTTGCCCAGAATGGCTGAGCCGACGACGATTATCGACCTGCTGCAGAAGAGCACACCCCAGGTTGAGCTCGACACAATCGATCTGCAGCTCATCCGCCATTTGCACGAAGACTCCAGCATCTCGTTGCGCAGTCTCGGCGCGATGGTCGGGATGTCGGCGCCGAGCGTGGGAGAACGAGTCGCGCGTCTTGAGCGCACGGGTGTCATCCGCCGGCGCAGTATCGAGATGGACTGGTCGGCCATGGGCCGCCCCATGCTCGTCGTGATCCCCATCAAGATCACCTCCGATGCCAAAATGCCCAGCGTCGTCGAGGCGCTGCAAACCATCCCCTCGCTCACTGAGATTCTGATTCTCAGTGGCACTTACGACATGATGGCGCGCTTTCGGCTCAAAGATCACGCTGAACTTCAAAACCTTTTGCTCGAGAAATTGGGCGCCGTTCCCGGGCTCCAGCGGGTAGAAGCGATGATCAGCCTCGGGCGCGTCGAAGACACCTCGCCGCTGAGCCACATTCTCGGCATCGACGACTAACTGCCCTCCGTAGCTCCAACAGAAAGTAATTCCGTGCGCATCGATGATTCGTGGCGAGACCTCGCCGCCCCCGACTTTTCCCTCTATGCGGGGCTCGACCCTGAGCGTCGAATCATGATGATGGGCGCCGACCCCTTTGCACCAGACAAGTGCCTTCCTGACCACGTGATCGATGCCACCAAGCAGGCTCTCGATGATGGCAAGACTCACTACTCACTCGACAACGGCTACGCCGAGCCTCGGCTCAAGACCGCTCTCGTCAACAAGCTTCGTGACTTCAATGGCATGGAGATCGACCCCGAAACAGAACTGATGGTGGGGCCAAGCTCAGCCTTCACCCTCTTTCTCTCGATTCGTATCTGTATCCGCCCGGGCCAAGGCGACGAAGTGCTCGTGACGAGCCCCGGCTTCGCTGAAAACATCAACGACATCCACCAGATGGGTGCCGTCTGCGTTCAGGTTCCGACCTACGCAGAAGACGGCTTCGCCCTGCGGATGGATGAATTCCGCTCGCGCATCACTGAGCGCACCCGTGCGATCGTGATCACCAACCCCAACAACCCCACCGGCACGGTATACACGCGCGAAAACCTGTTGGAGCTGGCAGCTCTCGCCGAAGAGTTCGACCTGGGCGTCATCGTTGATCAAGACTTTGAACGTCAGGTCTACGACGGCGCAGACTATGTGAACTTCGCGACGCTGCCCGGCATGCGCGAACGCACCCTCACCGTATTCGGAACCTCGAAAGACCTGGGGCTTACCGGTTTCCGGGTCGGTTACCTCGTTGCACCAGCAGAGATCATGCCCCTGCTGAAGATTGCGACCTTCAACTACGTCGGCCCGACCAACACCTTCGCCCAGTACGGCGTTGCCGCCGCCTACGAGAATCCGGCCTACACCGACAAGTGGTTCGTCATCTACAACCAGCGCCGCAACGCCATCTTCGATGCCCTCCACGGAATTCCGGGCGTCGGAGCGTCGATGCCCGAGGGCGGCTTCTACCACTGGGTCAACATTGCCGAGCTCGGCACTTCGCTCGAAGTGGTCAAGCATTTGGTGAGCACTCAGCAACTGGGCGTCTCCCCCGGCACCTGGTTCGGCGACGCGGGCGAAGGCTACATCCGCGTCATGTACGGCTCGAACGGTCGCGACGAAATCTTCAACGAAGGTGTCTCGCGATTGGCTGCCGGCTTGCGCTCGCTCGCTGAGAGCAAGGGCCTGAGCGCCGCCGCCTAGATCGCAGAGGAATACCGCGCTCGGTGGCGAGGTTATATCCGACATGACCGACCTCCTTGCCGCCGACACCGCCATGGGCGCTGTGACTCTCAGCGTCGCTAACCTTGACGCTCTCACCGCGTACTACCGGGATGCCGTGGCGCTGACAGTGCTCAGCGAGTCATCCGACACCGTCGTGCTCGGTCGCGGCACCACACCCGTCGTGATCCTCAAGCATTCGCCGGCACTCAAGCATGCGAGCCCTCGCGATGCCGGACTCTTTCACACGGCCATCCTGTTCGATACGGAAGAAGCGCTTGCGGCATCCGTCTACTCGGTCGCCACTCGCTACCCCCAGACGTTCACCGGCAGCTCAGACCACCTCGTGAGCAAGGCATTCTATTTCACCGACCCCGAAGGCAATGGCGTCGAACTGTACTGGGATCGCGACCGCACCGAGTGGAGCTGGGTTCACGGCACCGTCGAGATGAGCACGCTCTATCTCGACCCCAACACGTTTTTGCACGAGAACCTCACCGAGAGTGCAGTCGAGCAACCCGTCATCGGTGGGGCACGCGTCGGTCACGTGCACCTTCAAGTGGGCGACGTGCGCACCGCGCGGGAGTTCTACGTCAACCAACTCGGCTTCGAAGCGACCACGGAGATTCCCGGTAGCGCCGTATTCGTCAGCGCTGGCGGCTACCACCACCACATGGCCATGAACACGTGGAACTCGAGCGGTGCTGGTCCGCGCCTGCCCGCTCTCGGGTTGGCCCAAGTCGACATCACCGTGCCAAGCCTTGATGATCTCGGCGAGCTAGGCGAACGGATGACGCACCACGGCATCCAGTTGCGTCACGATGGCCAGACGGTCAGTTTCGATGACCCGTGGGCCAACCAGATTCGGGTGAGCGCCGCGAGCTAACCGCCGAGGCGTTCGTCGATCTCGCGGATGACCGGCCACGCGCCCTCTTCAGAGTTCGACAGCACTACAACGTCGAGCCCGTCGTCGAGATAGTGACGCACGATTCCCGACGCTCCGGGGCTGACCCCATCCGCAAAGTAGCTGCGCACAGTTCCGTCGTCGTTCATGTCGAACTCGAGTCCGAATCCGTACCAGGTCTCATCGTCGTACTGCACTTGAGGGGTGAGGAACTCTTCCGTGAACTCGCTATCGAGAAGTTCGCCATTGCGCACCGCCTGAATGAAACGGATGAGGTCTGCGGCGGTGACGTGGGCTCCGCCATCGGGCAAACCAATGGGCGGGGCGCTGTAGATATTGGAAACCCAGCGGCCGTCGATGTAGTCCCAGCCTTCGGCAACGCGCGGCGCGGCATCCCGACGGTCATAAAAACCCGAATCCGTCATGCCCGCGGGCGCGAAGACCTCGTCGAAAATGTACTGGCGGTAGCCCGTCTTGGTGACCTTCTCGATCGCGAGACCCGCGAGCACATAGCCTGCGTTGGTGTACACGCACTCGACGCCGGGATCAGCGAGCGGCTCCTTATTCACAAAGGTGGGCAGCTGATCGCTGGGCTCAAGAATCGTGTACGTCGGGAACTCAGCCCACAGGTCGGCGTAGCTTTCGCCCTCTTCTTCATCCACGTCATCCGCAATGCCACTCGTGTGGGTGAGCACGTGCAGGAGAGTGACAGCAGGGTCAATCTCGGTGTCGGCGAGGTCAACATAGTGATGAATGGATGTTTCGAGATCGAGGTCATTCTTCGACACCTGTTGCAGCGCTGCCACGCTCGTGAAGAGTTTCGTGATTGAGCTGGAATCGAATCGAGTGTCTGTTGTATTCGGCACGTCCCAGCGCTGGCTGGCCTTGCCGGCAACCGCCTCAAAGACGGTCGCGTTACCCCGCTTAATGAGGACCGTGCCCGAGAAGTCGTTCTGCTCAAGAAATTCGTCGAGTCCGGTGATATCCATACTGCGAGCCTAGCGACTGTCGCTGACTTATTGTGGGGCGGATGCTCGCCCATCGGCACTCCGTCGCACTCGGTGCATTCTCAGAAAACTAGTCCCGTTTTGAGGAATAAGCGCACCCGCCCCGTAGTTCACGAACACATGACTACTTCACTTGACACCCACACCAACTTTGTCGCTGGTACTTGGCAACTCGACCCCACCCACTCCACCGTGTCGTTCACGGTCAAGCACCTCATGATCAGCAAGGTCCGCGGCACGTTCGACGGCTTTAGCGGCACCATCGTCACGTCAGAGAACCCCGCCGAGAACTCGGTGACGGCAGAGATCGACATGGCGACGATCAACACCAACCAGGCAGACCGCGATGGTCACCTGCGCACCAACGACTTCTTCAACGTCGAGCAGTTCCCCACCACCACTTTCACGTCGACCTCGATCGCAATCGACGGCGACGACCTCACGATTGAAGGCGACCTCACGCTTCGCGGAGTCACCAAGCCCATCACCCTCAAGGGCGAGTTCGGCGGAATCGCCACGAACCCCTACGGCCAGACCATCGCCGCAGCGAGCGCAAGCACCGTCATCAACCGCACCGACTTCGGCGTCAACTACAACGCCGCTCTCGAAACCGGTGGCGTACTCCTCGGCGAAGATGTAACCCTGAACTTCGACCTTCAGGCTGCTCTTCAGCAGTAATCGCATTCTCGCGAATTCTTGACGAGGCCTCTCTGCGCACTGCGCGGAGAGGCCTTTGTTATGACGCGGGCCCTGCGACGTCGCTCAGCAGCAGCTTCTCGGCTGCGGCAACGGAGGCGCTGCGCCAGACGACGAGCGCGCCAGCGGCAACAATCAGCACAAGAATTCCTGCACCCCACGCGAGCCCGGCGTAGCCAACGATCGCGAGAATCGGTCCGGCGAAGCCTCCACCGAACGCACCAGCGAGGCTCATGATCGTGTCGCTGCGTCCCTGAATCCGCAGCTTCGTCTTTCCGGTGGCGAGGTCGGCGACAAGGGCTGAGCCTGCCACGGTTGATGCGCTCCAGCCGAGGCCGAGCAACACAAGCCCGACGGTGACGGCCGCATTGCTGAGTTGTCCGAGTGCGACGACGAAAACGGATGCCGCGAAGAATCCCTGCCCGATAAGGATCGTGGGAATGCGGCCAAAACGGTCACTTGCCCAACCGAACACGGGAGAGAGCGCGTACATACCGGCGATGTGCAGGCTGATCGTGAAGCCGATGATCGTGAGGCTCGCTCCGTGATGACTGAGGTGCACTGGCGTCATCGCCATAATCGAGACCATCACCGCGTGGCTAATCGCGATGGCAGCGATCGCGAAGACCAACGGGCCTCGACCGCGCACTATTCCGGCATCCGCAGCAACCGCGCTGTCGACAGGGCGATTGCGAGCGAGGGTGAGCGGATCGGGCCGCAACGCCACGAGGTACAGCGCCATAGCTGCGAGCTGGGCTGCAATCGCAAAGGCGAACGATCCTGTGTTTGTGGGCAGTGACAACCACTGCGCAATAGCTTCGCCTGGACCAATCAGGTTGGGGCCCGCGACGGCACCGATCGTGGTGGACCACACGACGAGCGACAGGTCGCGGCCGCGATGTTCGGCAGCCGCAACATCCGTCGCCGCAAAGCGCGCCTGAAGACCAACGGCCGTTCCCACGCCGAGCATCGCGAAACCCAGAATGAGCAGCGGGAAAACCGCGAGGCCCACGGCAAGAACAGTAATGAGCGAACCACCAGCCGCGACACCGGCACCCAAGGCCAATGCGGGTCGCCGCCCCCAGCGTTGAGCGAGCCGCGCCAACGGAATCGAGACGAGCGCTGCGCCAAGAGTGCTGGATGTTGCTGCCGCACCAGACAGCGTCTCGCCGCCCAGGTCCGCGGCCAGAATCGCGCCAACAGCAACGGTCGCACCCAGACCGAGACCGGCGAGCACTTGACCCGCCACGAGGGTTCTGACGATGCGGGATTGCACTGCGCGATCGATGTCCATGGGTACAGTCTGGCGCACCCCCGCGACCGGCATCAGCCGATCAGATGCCACGCCTCATCGAGGACGTGTTTCAGCGCACCAGCGTCGTGGGCACTGCGTCCCAGAAAGAGGCCGTCGACTGCGCCGCTCAGCGCTTCGAGTTGCTTCGGGCCGGCGCTTCCGCCGTAAATGACGCGGGTGCCGCGCAATACGGGATCGCTGTCGATTTCGATGCGGAGAATGCCGACAACTTCGCGGATGAACTCCGCGGAGGCAGGCTCGGGAGCGCCGATTGCCCACTGTGGCTCATAGGCAACGATGAGCTTGGTGGCCTTGCCCTGCGCCTTACTCGCTTCGAGCGCTGACCACAGTTGCCGAGAGCACTCAGCGGCGGCATCGGCCGCCGATGCCCGCTCGGGCTCGCCAATGCAGAGCACGGGCGTGAGCGAGTTGCGAAAGGCAGCGAGCATCTTTTGACTCACGATACTTTCACTTTCGCCCAGCACTCGACGCCGCTCGGCATGCCCGACCTCAACTAAGGTGCAGCCGATCTCGGCTAGATCACGTCCGCTGACTTCACCGGTGAAAGCCCCACGGTCCTCCCAGAAGAGGTCCTGGGCGCCAATGGCCACTCGGGCATCCCGCAGAGCAAAGACCGACGGGATGACGGCGGTAAAGGACGGTAGAACGAAAAGCTCGACAACCCCGGCGGTGACCGCCGGATGGCTCTTAGCGATTCCGCGAACGAGGTTGATCCACTCCATGGTGTCTTTGTGGCTCATGTACATCTTGAGCCCGACTCCCACGATCACTAAGTGCTGGTCATCCATGGCTCTGCGCCCGCTCTCTCGATTCGTAATCGTCGATCACTTTGACCTTCTCTGCCGAGGCGCTGGATACGTCGAAGGTGTACCCGAGCCACTCGCGCGCTAGGCGGCGGGCAAGCTCCAGACCAACCACTCGCTGGCCCATCGTGAGCACTTGGGCGTTGTTGCTGAGCACGGCGCGCTCTACGGAATAGCTGTCGTGCGCTGTCACCGCCCTAATACCGGCAACCTTATTGGCTGCAATCGCCATCCCTAGGCCCGTGCCGCACACGAGCAGGGCACGGTCGGCTTCTCCCGAGGCCACAAGTTCTCCGGCAGCGACCGCAATGCTGGGATAGGCCGCGACCTGCCCCTCACTCACGCCCACATCGGTAACGGTGGCTACTGCGGGATTGGCCAGAAGGTCAGCCCGCAACTGTTCTTTGTAGTCAAAGCCTGCTTCGTCGCAGCCAATCACAATTCTCAAACCTTGCATCTTCATCTCCCGGTCTAGCGCCGCGATTGTTCGAGCGCGATCGCGGCGGTTTCACTTGGCGGCTCTTGACGTCGTGCACGTGGAGCTCCCGCTCGCAGGTAGTGGTTCATTCCCATGACGGCGATCAGGATTCCTCCCCACACGATGTTCTTGGCGTACGGCGAGAAGGCGAAGGCCGTCATCGACGTAGAGATGACCTGCAAGAGCACGAGAGCGATGGCGAGGTTGAGCACTCGACCCTTTCCGCCCAGCGGGTTGAAGCCTGCAAGTACCACCACGAGAATGGCCTGCAAGAGATAGGACTCTCCGAAGCCGACGCGCATCGAGTTGGCACGGGCGATGATCACGATGGCGGCGAGCCCGACGAGGATGCCGATGATCGCATACGTCATCAAGATCACGCGCTCCGACTTGATACCCGAGAAGCGCACAGCTACTTCGTTCTCGCCGAAGAGGTAGACCTTCCGCCCGAAGCGGGTTCGCGTGAGGATCAGGCTTACGATGATGAAGGTTGCGAGGAGCATCACAAAGACCATCGGCAAGGGCCCCACGGTGGAGGTCGCGAGTTTCGCGAAGCTCGGAACCTTGAGCGAAATACTCGAGCCCGAAGTGATGGCGGTTCCGATACCCGTGTAGAGAATCATGGTTCCGAGCGTCGCCAGAATCGGGGGAACCGACAGTTTGGCGATGATGAAGCCGTTGAGCAACCCGGTCAGCAAACCCGTGGTGAGCGCAACTACTACGCCGAGGATGATCATTTGGGTTTCGTTCTCTGGCGTGATCGGGATGAACTCCCCGCTCATCGTCAGCGCTGCCATCACGCCCGAGAGGCCCGCGGCGGCAACTACCGAGAGGTCGATTCCCGCTACCAGCATTGCCAGCCCCATCGCCAAGGCGAGAAAGCCAAATTCGCTGACCTGGATCGACATCGACTGCAGGCCACCGAGCGAGAACAGCCGTGATCCGAGCATCAGATAAAGCACCACGATGACCGCGGTGGTGACGAATCCCAGGATCGACAGGTCTCGGTCTCGACCGAGGAACTTGAATACCTTGTTCATGAGAGCCGCTCCCTAGTTCGAGGTGAAGACGAGCGCGCGCTTGTTGGCCCGGCGCTGTCTGAGGTAGATGAAACCGAGCATGAAGACGAGCACTGCCCCGAAGAACAGGTCGTTGAACGACGAGCTCAACCCGAGGTGCACGAGCGTGTTTTGGAAGAGCTGCCACAACACGACTCCCAGAACGGTGCCAAGGATGGTGCCCTCACCACCGGTGAGTTTGGCCCCACCGATGACAACGGCGGCAATAACGCCGAGTTCAGTACCGACTAACGCCGCCGGGTTGATGTACGCCAGCCCGCTGAAGTAAATGATGCCCATGAGCCCGGATAGCGCACCCACGTACATGTAGACGAAAAGTCGCGTACGCAGAATGTTGATACCGATGCGGGATGCCGACTCCGGGTCGCTACCCACGGCGAAGACCGAGCGACCGATCATCGTGCGGTAGAGCAAGAACCAGGTGAGCACTCCCACCGCGATCACGATCGGGAAGAAGATCGTGAGGCCGTACTGCGAGTTCTCCTCCTTGATGGTGAAGATCGAGAACGCTCCGAAATCGAGCATCGACTGGGGAACATCCGCGCGCGTGAAAGTCTTCGAGCCGAGCATGATGACCATCGCGCCGTGAAAGATGCTGGCAGTACCGAGTGTCGCTATCAGCGTCGATAGCTGAAAAAAGTGGATGATCACGGCGTTGATCGATCCCAGAAGGGCTCCAATGATCACCGCGATGGCAACGATGAACAAGAGGTTGTCGACACCGAGTGCCCGCGAAAGCAGTACGGAGGAATAACCACCCACGATCGCGATGGCGGTGAACGAGACATCCAGCCCGCCAGAGATCAGAACGATGAGACACCCCAACGCCAAAATCATGGCACCGGAGCCGTTACGCGCCAGGTCGAAGGCGGTCTCGAGCGAGAAGAACTTGGGGCTCTGCGAGGCAACAATCACAATGTAGATCGCCATGATCGCGAGGAGGAACTTCTCCATCGCGGTCATCTTCCGGTTGAGAACCCGGGTGGTCACGTTACGCATCATTGTTGAGCCCCTTGCTCTGGGATTCGGCGTCGATGGCGGTGGCGTCAGCAATGACGACATCACCGCCATGGCGCGGTGCACTAATCGCATGAATCAGCTGCTCTTTGAAACCGGCAGCCGCAACATCGTCTTCGGTAAATTGCGCGTCGACTGCACCGGCGTGCATCACGACAACACGGTTGCAGTTGGCCACGATCTCTTCTGGCTCGTCCGAGATGAACAGCACGCCCATGCCACTTTCGGCCAGACGGTGAATCTGTTCGTAGATCTCCGATTTCGACCCGATGTCGATGCCGACGGTCGGGCTATCGAGAATGAAAATCGATGGGTTGCGCTTGATCCACTTACCGATGGCAACCTTTTGCTGGTTTCCACCGGAGAGATGGATGACCGGAGTTGAGGTATCGCGATTGTTGACCTGCAGCTCTCGCACGATCGTGTCAGCGAGGGCATTTTCGAGTGGCCTGCTGAGCAGGCCGACCTTGTTGACGATTCGATCGAGCATGGTTGCCGACGCATTGACCGCCACCGACTGAGCCGGAAACAGCCCCTGGCTCAAACGGTCTTCGGGCAGCAGCGCGATGCCGTGTTTCATCGCTACCCAGGGCGCCGAAATGTCGACCTGCTTGCCGCGCATCGCAATGGTGCCGGAGTCTGGCTTGTTCAACCCAAACAACGAGAGGGCAAGTTCGGTACGCCCGGAACCGAGAAGACCGGTGAGCCCCACGATGTCGCCAGGACGAATGCTGAGGTCGACATTTTCGTAATTTCCTTTTCGACTGAGACCCGCAACTTCGAGAATGGGGGCTTCGTCGGTCTGCTCGCGAACGTAGCGGTTGTAAGTCACATCGCGGCCGGTCATGTGGCGGCTCAAGCTCAACTCATCCAGGTCGCTGGCCGCAAAGTCACCGATCTTGGCACCATCCCGGAAGATGGTGATGCTGTCGGCGACTTCAAACACTTCATCGAGTTTGTGGCTGATGAAGACGGTCGAGAGGCCACGATCTTTCAGGTCGATGATGATCGAGAGCAGTCGCTGCACTTCACGGCCGGTGAGCGCGGTGGTTGGCTCATCCATGAACAGAATTCGGGCGTCCATCGACAGGGCCCGGCAAATTGCCACAATCTGCTTGTTCGCTACCGAGAGCGAAGAGACTGGCGCATCGAGCGGGAGATCAACACCGACTCGAGTGAGTTGCTGCTGGGCGATCTCGCGCATTGTGGTGCGGTTCACGAAGCGTGAGCCGTCGTGCATCATGCGGTTGATCGCAATGTTCTCGGCGACCGACAGGTGGCCGAAGAGTGAAAGGTCTTGGTAGATAACCTGAATGCCGGCGGCGCTAGCTTCGCGCGGATTCATGCCGGTCATCTCTTGGCCGGCGATAGTAATCGTGCCGTGGTCGGCGGTGTTGACGCCCGAGATGATCTTGACGAACGTGGATTTGCCGGAGCCGTTCTCGCCTGCCAGACAGCGGATCTCGCCGACACCGACTTCGAAGTCAATGCTATGGAGAGCTTGAACTCCCCCAAAAGACTTCGCTAAGCCTCGCGCGGAGAGAATGGGTGATTCAGTCATTGAAGGTCTCCGTTTACTTACGGTCGCGCCACGGTTCGGTGAGGTTGGGGGAAGCGTTCACGCTTCCCCCAACCGCTAGTCTGTAGACCTAGAAGGGGTAGTTTCCGTCGGAGAACTGGCCCGGGATGTAGGGCTGGATGTCATTGCCCAAGATGAGCTGACCGTCAACGACGATCGACTCGTAGCCACCGAGTTCCCATGCGAGGTCATCGCCTGTGGCAACGGTCTCGCCCTTGAGGATCGAGAGTGCTACCGAGTTGAGTGCCCAACCCCAGCCGGCCGGGTCCCAACCCTGGCCGAAGTCCATGTAGCCGTCTTCGAGGTCAGGACCGGCGACCGAAGGCAGAGTGAGGGAGACGTTGGCAACGTCTGTGCGTCCCTTATCGCGAAGAGCCGAAGCCATTCCCGATCCACCTGACGGTGTGGTGGTGAGGTAACCCTTGAGGTTCGGGTAGGTGCTCAGCAGTTCGTCGGCAAGTTCGCGACCCTGCTGGTCATCGTTGTTGTTCTCGTACGGTGTCGGCTCAACCAACACCATGTCGGGGTGATTCTCAGCGATGTAATTGTTTGCTGCTTCGAGCCAGAGCAAGTGCGACTCACTCGTGAGGTTTCCGACGCTCGTGACGTACTCTCCCTCGCCACCCATTGCCTCGGCGAGACCCTTGGCGAAGCCGACGCCGAAGTCGGCGTTGTCGAACGACTCGATGTCGAAGTCGATGGATTCCGTACCGACGAGCTGAGTTGCTTCAGTGACACCGACAACGATTCCGGCATCGCGGGCGCGCTCAAGAACGGGACCAATACCGATCGGGTCGTTCGGAACGACGATGATGGCATCGACGTTCTGAGCGATGAGGTCTTCAACGATCTGAACCTGAAGCGCGGGGTCTCCCTCGGCGGGACCTGTCTGGTATGCCTCAACTTCGTCGCCGTAAGCATCGTTGAACATATCAACGCCCTCACTCATGCGTTGGAACCAGGTGATTCCTTCCACCTTCGAAACGGTGACGATGCGGAACTTGTCTCCGTCTTCGCCACCGGCGCTTCCGCCACCCGCGTCGACGGTGCCACATCCGGCGACAAGTGCTGAAACGGCGAGCGCCGTAACGCTAGCTCCGATAAACCTGCTGCGTGCGAGCTTCATGCGTGTTCTCCTTTGAACGAGTTGCTGAACCGACTGCTGGTTGTTTCCAAGCTATGAGAGTGGGTGAACGGGGAATATTGGGGCTTTCCCTATTAGCCGGTAGGGAACCCCCTACGTAGCGCTACGGGTAGACACACAGAAGCACCCCGGGTGCGACGCTGTCTCGTCGAGCTCGGGGTGCTTCTGTGTGTGCATCCTTAGACCAGCATCGAAAGAGGGTTCTCGATGTACTCCTTGAAGCGAGCCAACCATTGGGCCGCCAGCACGCCATCCACGGGCCTGTGATCGACGGAGACGGTCACGGTGATGGTGTTGCCGATGACGATTTCATCGCCTTCGACGAGGGGCGCTCTCACAACGCCGGCGACCGCAACGATGCCCACTTGTGGTGGGTTGAGAATCGCCGAGAAGCTCTCGACTCCGTACTTGCCGAGGTTCGAAACGGCGAAGGATCCGCCGACAAGTTCGTGCTGTTTAAGGGTTCCGTCATTGGCACGCTGGGCCAGGTCTCGAACACTCGTGGAGATCTCGGTGAGCGACTTGGCATCCGCATCACGAATGAGGGGTGTGAACAGCCCTCGCTCGCCCTGGATCGCTACCGCAACATCTACTGAGCCCAGATGGCGCACTGCAGTGGGGGTCCAGTTGACGTTCATCTCGGGCACGGCACGCAGCGTCAACGCCGTGGCCTTCACGAAGAAGTCGTTGATCGATACCCGCACCGCTGAGCTCGTATTGATGCGCTCGCGCAAGTCGAGCAGCGCATCTACGCGCAAGGTAGAGGTGAGGTAGAAATGCGGCACGGTTTGCTTGCTTGCGCTGAGCGCCGAGGCGATTGCCCGCCGCATTGCTGTGTGCGGCACCTCGACATCGCCAGCCGCTGCAGGTTGGGGCGGCTTGGTCGCTTGCGGTGCTGCCGCAGCCGGTGGCGCAGCCTGAACTGCGGCCGGCATCTGAGCAGCGGATGCCGTAGCCGGGCCGTCCGCGATGAGTCGTTCAACGTCGGCGCGCACAATGCGACCCCCGGGCCCACTGCCCGAGAGAGCGGAGAGCTCGACACTGTTCTCGAGCGCGAGGCGCCGAGCTAGTGGCGAGGCGAAGAGGCGGGTGCCGTGAGCAGCCGCATCGTCGGTAGCGGTGCCAAGTGCTGGTGCAGGCGTGGCTACTGGCGCGGGGGCAGCAGGAGCGGCGGGAGCAGACGCGGGTGCGGCGAGCCCCAGCCCGCTCAAGATCGCGGCCGGATCACTGCCGTCTTCGCCCTGGTCGAGAAGAATCGCGATGGGCGCACCGATCGCGACAGAGTCGCCCGCTTCGGCCATGAGCTGCATCACCACGCCATCGGAGTCTGCCTCGATGTCGACGTTCGCTTTCTCAGTTTCGACCGTTGCCAGTACATCGCCTTGCTTCACGGTGGCACCGGCGACGATGCCCCATTCGAGAAGGGTCGCCTCCTCAGCGTCAGCCGAGATGCCCGGCATTCTAAAGATGCTTGCCATTAGAGCGACCCCTCTGCATCACCATTCGGAAGACCGACGATCGCACGCATGCTCGAGGCAACATCATCGACGTTAGCGAGCGCTGCGGCTTCGAGAATGCGGCTGATGCTCGGTGACGATTCTGAGCCAGTGACTCGCTCGATCGGAGCATCCAGCCAGTCAAAGAACCGGCGCTGAATCTCGTCGCTGAGCCAAGCCCCGTATGAGGTGCCTCGCGAACCCTGTTCTACGATCATGACGCGGTTGGTTTTCTTGATGCTCTCGCCGATCGTCGCCCAATCGATGCTCGCGGGGTCAAGCCAGCGCAGGTCGATAACTTCAGCGTCAACGCCGGACTTTCCGGCGGCATCCAAAGACTCTTGAACCATCGAGAGGTAGGTCAACACGGTGACTTCGGCGCCCTCGCGGCGGATCGCTGCCGAGCCGATCGGAATACGGAAGTCCATGTCATCGACCGGAGTATCGCCGAAGGTCTTGTAGAGGTCGGCGTCGTGTTCGAGCATCGCTACTGGGTCGTTGCAGGCCAAAGCTGTGTTCATCATCCCGATGTAATCGATGGGAGTGGATGGTGCGGCAATTCGCCAGCCCACCGACGATGCCATCGCACCCGCCGGATCCATGGAGTGCTGTGATCCGTAGCCGGTTCGCGTGCCCACCTTGATGCGCATGACGAGGTTCATGTCGTGCTTGCCGCCGAACATGTGGCGCGCTTTTCCGATCTGGTTGAACAGCTGGTCGGCCGCCACCCAGAGGAAGTCGGCGTACATGAGCTCAACGACAGGAACGTAGCGACCGTCGAGCGCTAGGCCCCCGGCAAATCCGGTGAATGCTGCCTCGCTAATCGGCGTACCGAGCACCCGATCGGGGTGAAGTTCTTTGAGCCCGCGAGTGGCACCGCGGGGGCCACCGTTGAGCTTGTGAACATCTTCACCCAACACGACGATCGCGGGGTTCTGGTCCATGCGTCGCGCCATCACGTCGGCGATGACATCGACGAATTTGCGCGATTCGGTCTTGCCTTCGAAGTCGGCGGCTTCTTTGTAGTCACTCGACGCGAGTTCAGAAAGGTCGCTACGAATGCCGTCGTCAATCGTGCTTTCGTCGGGCCACAGTTCGGGGCGGATGCGCTGCGTTCCGCCACCAGCCGGGTTGGGCTCAAGCAGCGCGGAAGAAGCAACGTTCATCGCTTTCTTGGCGCGAGCGCGCAACCGGCTGATCTCGTCCTCGGTCATAATCTTGCGACGGATGAGGTTGGTTTCGAGCATCTTGAGCGGGTCGCGTTCGCGCCATTCCTGCTCTTCGCTCTTCTCGCGGTACCCGAAGGCGCTGCCCGCGATGGGACCGTTCTGGTGGAAGTACCGGTACACATTGGCTTCGATCATGGTCGGGCCACCGCCTGCTCGCATGTGAGCCACGGCCTGTTCCATAGCGAGGTGAACGGCCAAAGGATCCATGCCGTCGACCTGCCAGCTGGGGATATTGAAGCCCAGGGCGCGAGCCGAAAGACGGGGTTCGCCGGTTGATTCCTTTACCGTGGTCGACACCGCGTACTGGTTGTTCTCCACGAAGAAGCAGACCGGGAGATCCCACGCCGAGGCGAGGTTGAGGGTTTCGAGAACGGAGCCAATGTTCATGGCACCGTCGCCAAAGTAGGTGACGGAAACAGCATCCGTACCGGAGTGCTTACCCGCCCAGGCGAACCCGGCGGCGAAGGGAACAGCGCCACCCACGATGGCGTTGGTGCCGAGTGCGCCGGCTTCCTTCCACTGGAGGTGCATCGAACCACCTCGACCGCCGCAGTAGCCCGAGGCGAGGCCACAGATTTCGGCGAGCGCGCGTTCCAAGACGGTTTGCACGTCGCCTGAAATCTCGGCCTGCGGGTCGAGTCCGTCTGGGGCTACGTAGCCGAACGCCTTCGCGAGAAATTGGTGATGCCCACGGTGGGAACCGTTGATCTGGTCTGCTTGCTGCAGCGGGATGATCGAGCCGACGGCGCCACCCTCTTGGCCGATGCTGGAGTGAGCCGGGCCGTTTACGAGCTTTTGCCCGGCCAGGTCGAGAACGGTTTCTTCGAAGGCGCGGATCAGATGCGCTTGCGCAATCATGTTTCCCAGTAGCGCCGGGTCGGCTTCATCCCAGTCCTTGCGGGTGGCTTTAAACTCGACCCACGGTGAGGCTGGCAATAGGTTTTTGGAGCTAGGCATCGATCCCTCGTTCGGTTTCGTCCTGTGGCGATCGAGAACTCAACAGTGAGTTCTCGACGCTGAGTCAGAGTGTCTGTGCTGCAACGCTACCCACCAACATCACGGCTCAAAATAAGGACTTCCCCTAGGCCGCGGGTAGGGATGACCCTACGTGATGCAGCTAAGGATCCATCAGGTATGCGCACATATATGCAAATGACCTAGTATTTGGTGCAGTCAAGGAGGACTGCTCGTTATGCGAAGTGAACCCGGAATTCCCTCTACTGTTCTCGAACACCAGAGCGCGACACCCCCAGACACCCCTATGTCTACGGTTTCAACGCTGGCGCGCGACCTCGCCGGTCGGTTCGAATTGGGCCCGCTTCTCGAGCGAATTCTGGGCCACGCGACCTCGCTTCTTGGCTGCGAATCCGGATCGATTTCTCTCGTCGACGAGGCCAGGGGCACATACACGAAGAAGGTAGATTTCGGTGTCGGCTGCCAAGAGGGCGAAACGTTCTCGCTCACCGAGGGCGTAACCGGTCGCGTCGTTCGCGCTCGCCAAACCGTCATGTTTGCGACCTACTCCACCGTCGGATCGAGCCACATCTCGACCGATGATCCCCGATGGGATTGTGCCGTTATCGGCGTCCCGATCTTCTGGGAACAGAAAATCGTGGGCACCTGTGTCATCTTCGCCGCCGACCGTGCCCGCGTCTTCACCGACGACGATGCCAAACTCGCCGAGGTCTTTGCCAACCACGCTGCGATCGCTCTGGCCAATGCTGAGCTTCACGCCAAAGCCTCGGAGCGGGAGCGCGAAAGTGCGATCGCCTCTGAACGCGAACGTGCGGTGCGCGAAGTACACGAAACGATCGGGCGTTCGCTCGGCGAACTTTTGCAGCGGCTCGACGATGTGAGTTCGTGCCTCGAAGTAGACAGCCCCGCGACTCCCCACATCCACGCCGTGCGCACCCTCGCGCACGACACCCTGGCCGAGACCCGCCGCACCGCGCAGGGGCTCGGCCCGGCATCCCTCGAAGGCCGCAGTCTGCAGTCTGCCCTGCAGGCCGAGTTGGGCTGGGTCGAATCGATGACCGCGGCTCAAACCCAACTGACCGTGATCGGCACCGAACGCGATACCGGGCCCGAGGTAGCGCATCAGTTGTTCAAGATTGCGCAAGAAGCGTTGAGCAACGTTGTCTCGCACGCTCGCGCCTCAAGCGTGCGCGTTGGCTTGGTCTACAGCGAGGGCCGCACTGAGGTTCTCATCGAAGACAATGGGCGGGGTTTTGATCTCGCCGAAGCACACGGTGATCACTCATCCCTACCCTCCGGCTGCCTGGGCCTGCACGGCATGACCTCCCGCGCCCTTCACCTGTCGGGCGAACTCACGCTCGAGCCGATCGTGGGCTGGGGAACCAAGGTGCACGCGCTCATCCCCGATCGCAGCACCCTGCCCGACCGTCTCGATCGGCCTCAATGGAAGATCGTGATCGCCAACGATCAAACACTCATCAATGCCGGGCTGGTGAGGGTGATCAACACGAACGAGCCAGCGATCCAGGTGGCTGCCGTAGTGAACTCAACGCCGCAGCTTCTGGATGCCTACGAGCTGTTCCGCCCCGATGTTCTGCTGGTCGATCTTGAGTTGGTTCACAGTGACAAAACTGGTTCACTAGCGGCCATTCGCGTGCTCGCCCCAGAGATAGCGATTGTGGTTCTCACCGACAACCCCACCGTCGAGCAGATTCGGGCAGCGAAAGCTGCGGGCGCGCGCGGCTACATCAACAGCAAGTCGAGCGCCGACACGATCATCCGCATTCTGGTTGCAGCCAGCCAGGGGCAAACGCTCATGGAAAGCGACATGTTCGATCATTTGACGGAGACGTTCGAAAACGACGTCAACGCCGAACACCTCACCGCGCGCGAGCGTGAGGTGCGCGAGATGGTGGCCCTTGGCATGGCCGATAAACAGATCGCAACGTCACTCGGCATCTCGGCCAAGACAGTCGAGAAGCATGTGGGCTCTCTGCTGAGAAAGACAGGCTCTCGCAACCGCACGATGCTCGTCAGCATCGATCCCACGCGCTGATCACGCCCTCGCTCACTGACGCATAGGAGATTCCCCTACCGGGAGGGAGGGAGAATCCTCATATCCTCAGCACCTCCGGCGGGAATAGCGTGAAGCCAGCTAACACAAGGGAGTTGCAGTGAGCGTTGTACCAGTTTCAGAAATTGTGGATCGAGCCTTCGAGGAGCGCTTCGGGGTTCCCGCGATCAACGTCTTCAACGACCTGACGATGGAAAGCGTTCTCGCGGGTGCCGTTCAAGCATCCTCACCGCTCATCGTGCAGACGTCGGTCAAGACGGTGCGCAGCATCGGCCCCGAGATTCTCGCCAGCATGTGGAAGTCGATGACAGCGGGAATCAGCGTTCCGGTTTCTCTTCACCTTGACCACTGCCCCGACCGCGAGCTTCTCACCACCTGCTTGAAGCTCGGATGGAACTCCGTTCACTTCGACGCTTCGGCTATGCCGGTTGCCGAAAACCAGCGCCAGACTATCGAGGTTGTTCGCGAAGCTCGAACCTACGGCGCCAGCGTCGAAGGCGAGATTGAGGCCATTACCGGCGTCGAAGACGGTCACGGTTCCGACGAGATCTCGTCGCAGCACCCGTTGCAAGCTTCGCTAGACTTCATCGAAGCAACCGGAGTCGACGTGTTCGCGCCCTCGATCGGCAACGCCCACGGCACGTACCTTTCCGAGCCCGTGATCGACTTCAACCGAGTGACCGAAATCGTCACGCGACACCCCATCCCCATTGCCCTCCACGGCGGTAGCGGCCTCTCCCCCGAGCAGTTCACTGAACTGATCGCTCGCGGGTGCGCCAAGGTGAATATCTCGACCGCACTCAAAGAGACCTATATGAAGTCGAGCCTCGCGTTTCTCGAGACGGCGGCCGCCGCGAACAAATGGGATCCACCGTCGTTGTTCACCAGCACGTCAGCCGACGTCGTTGACATGGTGCTCGACCTGACTACCCAGTTCGGCTCTACCGGAAAGGCCTGGTAACCCCATGCCTGCCCTCATTTTTGACTGCGACGGAGTGCTGGCCGATACCGAAGTTGATGGCCACCTGCGCGCATTCAACGAGATGTTCACGCAGCTTGGAGTTCCCGTTCAATGGAGTCTTGAGGACTACGCGCAGAAGGTCAGAATTGGCGGCGGCAAAGAACGCCTCGCGAGCCTTTTCTCCGACCCCGTCGCCGATCAGCTCGGTGTTGCCGAAGAAGACCACGAAGAGACAGTCGCCCTGTGGCACCGCGCCAAGACAGAGATTTACACGCGCTTAGTTGCCGATGGGCTCATGCCAGCCCGCCCGGGAATAGCACGAATCATCGCCGAAGCGCACGCTGCTGGCTGGACGCTAGCCATGGCATCCACCTCAGCCGAAGCCTCGGTGCGCGCCGTTCTTGAGCATGCCGTGGGACCGCAGCAGGCGGCAGCGTTCCGCATCTTTGCCGGCGATGCCGTGAAGAACAAAAAGCCCGCCCCCGACATCTACCTCCTCGCGCTCGACCAGCTAGGCATCGATGCCAACGCTGCGGTTGTCGTGGAGGACAGCGAAAACGGGATGCGGGCGGCACACGCGGCGGGCCTGCGCACGATCGTCACGACAAGCACTCTCACGCACAACGAGAACTTCGAGGGAGCTTCGCTCGTCGTTGATTGCCTCGGCTCCACCGCCACCGGAGTTTCGCTCCAGGTCGCCTCAGACCCACTCGAAATCGCACCACACGCAGAAGTCCGTCTCACCGATATCCAGAAAGTACTCGAACAGCCGCTCCCTCATCGCGGAGCTTAGACAACGACGTCACATCAGCAGGAGGTTTTCCATGACCAGTCTCGTCAATGACCCGGCCGACTTTCCCAAAGAGTTAGTTCAGGGATTCATTCAAGCAAACTCGCGCTATGTTCGCGAGGTCTTTGGTGGTGTTGTGCGCTCCACCCAGTCGAAGCCAGGCAAAGTGGCTATCGTCACCGGTGGCGGGACCGGCCATTATCCCGGCTTCATGGGTTGGGTAGGATCCGGCCTCGTTGACGGCGCCGTCACCGGGAACATCTTCTCCTCACCATCAGGATCACAGGCATACAGCGTGGCCAAGGCAGTCGATCAGGGCGCAGGTGTCATCATCGCGTTCCTCAACTATGCGGGCGACGTACTCCACTTCGGCCAGGCCGCAGAGCAGCTTCGCGCCGAGGGGATCGATGCTCGCGAAGCCGTCGTGACGGACGACGTGGCTTCTGCCTCGATCGATGAACGGCACAAGCGCCGCGGCATCACGGGTGGTCTCCCCGTATTCAAGATGGCATCCGCCGCGGCAGAAGCCGGACTCTCGATCGATGAAGTTCTTGACGTTTTCAACCGAGCCAATGACCGAGTGCGCACCTTCGGTGTCGCTTTCTCTGGCTGCACGCTTCCCGGGGCGAGCCATCCGCTCTTCGAGGTTGCTGATGGCACAATCGGTGTAGGGCTCGGGGTTCATGGAGAGCCGGGAATCTACGAGACCGACTTGGGCACGGCAGATGAAGTGGCCAAGTTGCTCGTTGACCGACTCCTAGAGGATGTTCCAGACAACCCCGGAAAACGCGTCGCCGTTCTCCTCAACGGTCTTGGCTCGGCAAAATACGAAGAGCTCTTTGTCACTTACACATCAGTGACGAAGCACCTCAACGCCGCCGGAATCGAAATTGTTGAGGGTGAAGTCGGAGAGTTCATGACATCGCTCGATATGGGCGGAGTTTCGCTGACTCTCGTGTGGCTCGACGACATAATTGAGCCCTACTACTTTGCACCCTGCGACACCCCGGCTTACAAGCGCGGCCCGCTTCTGGATCCATTGCTTCCAGACGATGTCGTCTTCAACACTGAGCCAGAGGGCCTTGTTGTTCGCGCCCCAGGAAGCGCTGAGTCACAGGCGGCAGCACAGCAAATTGCTCGAGGGCTGGCCGAGGTGAAATCACTGCTGCTAGAGAAGATGGAAGAGCTCGGCGACCTTGATGCGATCGCCGGCGACGGCGACCACGGCGTCGGCATGGAACGTGGATCGCGGGCTGCCGCTGAAGCTGCCGAATGGCTGGCTACCGAAGGTGCTGGCGCCCAGTCGACTCTGGTCGGAGCGGGTTCGCGCTGGTCCGAAAACGCCGGCGGAGCCTCTGGAGCATTATGGGGCGCAGCGCTCGCGGCTGCGGGAAACGCCCTCGGCGACAACGACCCAATTGATACTGCAGCCCAGTCCCGCGCTATTCGCGCCTTCAGCGATTCCATTCAACGCTTGGGCGGAGCGCAGGTCGGCGACAAGACCATGGTCTGCGCTCAGGTGCCCTTCGCAGACGCCTTTGAGGCCGCTGCAGCAGACGGCAAGTCAGCGTCTGAGGCGTGGGCAATCGCGGCAGCAGCCGCGATTGCAGCGGCAACAGCTACCGCTCAGCTCGAGCCAAAGATTGGACGGGCTCGAGTGCTTGCCCAACGATCGCTCGGCTATGCCGACCCTGGCGCGGTTTCGTTCGGGATGATCGTGAGCACTATGGCCGCCCTGTTCGAACCAACACCCAGCAACTAGCGACAACGACGTACTAGGAGAACATAATGCCAATCCCCGGAATGCGCGGTATGGAGCACATCGGCTTCACCGTGCCAAACATCGACGAAGCATGTACCTTCTTTGAGGACATCCTCGGCGCAACGACACTATTCGTGGCGGCAACAGATTTTCGCAATGATGACTCGGACTGGATGAATGAGCACTTGCGCGTGCATCCGCGTTCCGTAATTAAGGAATTCCGCTACCTTCGCTTGGGCAATGGAAGCAACCTAGAGGTCTTCGAGTACGAGTCGCCCGATCAAGCGACCGCTCCCCCTAAGAACAGTGACATCGGCGGGCACCACTTGGCCTTCTACGTTGACGATATGGATGCGGCCATCGCCTACCTCAAATCGAACAATGTTGAGGTGCTTGGCGAGCCCACCAGCTATATCGAAGGCCCGAACCTGGGGCTCACGTGGTGCTACTTCATGGCACCGTGGGGAATGCAGTTGGAGATTGTCTCGTCGCCGAATGGAACGGCGTACGACGACTCGGCGAAGGCTAGTGGTGGCCCTCGCCTCTTCCACCCTGCGCTGGTAGACGAAACGAAGGTCTAACCAGCAAACGCTCGCCGCTAGTTTCACTTCGTTGTGAGGCTAGCGGCGAGTTCTCTGCCCGGACAGCGTCACCGCCGCGCTCCGCTAGACTGAGGGCATCTTCCCGCGCGAAATCATGGAGTGATTCGGTGCCAACAATCGTCGTCGAGGTAATGCCCAAGGCTGAAATCCTCGATCCTCAGGGCAAGGCTGTAGCCGGCGCCCTCGTCCGTCTCGACAAGAGCGAGTTCACTTCGGTGCGCATCGGTAAGCGATTTGAGCTCACCGTTGAGGGTCCGATCACTGATGAGCTGCTGGCTGAGGCCCGCGAGATCGCTAACGATCTTCTGGCCAACACGGTGATCGAAGATGTGATTTATGTCGGTGAGGCTCGTTCCGCCGACGACGCTCAGGGCGCATAGTGCGCATCGGAGTCATCACCTTCCCGGGTTCGCTCGACGACCGTGACGCTCAGCGTGCGGTCAAGCTGGGTGGCGGCGAGCCGGTAGCCCTGTGGCACGGCGACCACGACCTCAAAAATGTGGATGCCATTGTTCTGCCGGGCGGGTTCAGCTACGGCGACTACCTTCGTGCCGGTGCTATCGCAGCCCACTCGCCCATCATGAGCGAGGTCGTCGCGGCCGCGAACGGCGGAATGCCGGTGCTTGGCATTTGCAACGGTTTTCAGATTTTGGTGGAGTCGCACCTTCTTCCCGGTGGTCTCGTGCGCAACGACCACGGTGACTTTGTGTGCCGCGACCAGAAACTGCGTGTCGAGAATGTTGACACCGCTTGGAGCAACGGCTTCAAAGAAGACGAAGAGATCATCATCCCGTTGAAGAACGGTGAGGGCGGCTACATTGCCGACCAGGCCACTCTTGATCGCCTTGAGGGTGAAGGCCAGGTTGTGTTCCGCTACCTCGAGGTCAACCCCAACGGTTCAGCGAATGACATTGCCGGCATTTCGAATGCTCGCGGCAATGTTGTTGGCTTGATGCCGCATCCGGAGCACGCCACCGAGCCTGGCTTTGGTCCAGATACTCGCGTCGCAATGCGTTCGGGCACCGACGGTCTCACGTTCTTCACGAGCGCGATTAGCTCGTTGATGGCCAACGCCTAACTCCGAAAGTTCAGCCTGATGTTTGCAACACCGAAGTCACTGTTTCGCGTACTGGCATTCGCTGAAGCGGTCACCTGGACCCTCCTGATCACCGGCCTCATCTTGCGCGCTACGGCGGGGCTGGATGTCGCGGTGTCGATCGGTGGGGCCATCCACGGTTTCGTCTTCCTCGCGTACGGTGCCACTGCCGTGTTGTTGACGGTGAACCAGCGCTGGAGCGTCGGCACCGCCGTTCTCACTATCGGTAGCGCGGTGATCCCCTACGCCACGATTCCGGTTGAGCTGTGGCTTGCACGTTCGGGTCGCCTGAACGGTGACTGGCGCAAAGAAGCTTCTGAGCATCCGCGTGATGCTGGCTGGATTGACCGCACAATGCGCTGGGCACTCAACCACCCGGTGCTGCTCGCGAGCGTCATCATTGTCGCCGTTGTCGTGCTCTATGTCGTGCTGATCACAGTTGGGCCTCCCGGCGGCAAAGACTAGCGTCGTTCTAGAGCAAGAAGAACGGAATCACTCCGGGGTTTCTGGCGTGCACAATGACGAGGAACACGACGGCGTCGAAGAGTAGGTGCACGCTCAGGACGTAAACGAGCGACTTTGTTGTCGAGAAGATCCAGCCCTGCAGGAGGGCAAACGGAATCGTCAGCAGCGGACCCCACGACTGATAGCCGAGTTCCCACAGGAACGACACAAAGATCACCATCTGCAGCAGGTTGGCCTGCCACACCGGGAAGTGCCTGCGGAACAGCACGAATACGGTGAGGATGAAGAACAACTCATCCCAGGTGCCGACCGCGTTCACTCCAACAAAGAGGCGGCCGATCTCGTCGGGCGTCGTGACAATGGGCCAGTTGAGGTAGACCCCGCTCGTGATGAAGTAGAACGGCAGGATAAGCCAGCCGAGAAAGAGCACGAGAAACAGGTAGCCCCACTGGACACGGTTCCACGGCCATCCGCCCCGCCACGGAAAGCGAATAAGTCGGTCTTTGAACACAAACCGTGACAGCGAGTAGGGCACGGCTACCGCCGCCGCCAGCACAAACCCGAGGAGAAAGAAGTTTCCCCAGCTGATGTCGGCGGCGACCGACACCGTGGAGACGATGACCATTCCGACCGCAATCAGAAACAGGTCTTTCGCCAAGCCCTCAGTGTGTTTGCTGCGATCGGTGAACCACGCTGCGGCGAGCGCGATAGCGACCACGAGGTAGCCAAGAAGCGTGAGCCTGAGCGAGAACATCAGCACCGCTGATCCGCTCAACAGCGCTGCGGGCACAAGCCCCCAACTGCGTGAACTCAGCGGGGAGGAGCTGACAGCACTGTCGACTGCGGGCATGCGGTACTAGTCCTTATCGTGGGTACTGCGCTTGTCGAGGGGGTCGTGCGGGTCTTCCGGATCCGACTCGGCAACATCAAGAATGTTGTCCCGACCATTCTCTTGCACGGGGATGGCGCCCGTAAACTCCTGGCGACGGGCATCTGCTTCGGCACTACCGCTAAAGAGCCCGCGGTCTTGAGGTTCAGAGGAGCCCTTGCTGCGCGCACGCGCCTCGTTTTCGACCATGAGCACGCGGGTGCGAGGCAGCGCTGCGGGGTTCTTCGACTGCAACCACTCGACCATCTCTTCACGCACGTGCGTGCGGAGATCCCATTGGGCGCCCGAATCTGCGGCACTGATAAGAACCCGAACCCGAACGAAACCACCGGTGGTGTCGACGACTTGGATGTTGGCGGTGCGGCCATCCCACAGGTCGGATTCGGCAACGATCTTCTTCAGTTGCGTGCGCATCTGGTCGATGCTGACTCGCCAGTCGAGGTCGAAGTTGACCTCGCCGAGCAGCTCGGTGGCGTTGCGGGTCCAGTTCTGGAATGGCGTGGTCGTGAAGTAGGTGGAAGGCAGCACGAGGCGGCGCTGATCCCAAATGCTCACGACGATGTAGGTGAGAGTGATCTCTTCGATACGACCCCATTCGCCGTCGGCGATCACAACATCATCCACTCGGATGGCGTCGCTGAAGGCGAGCTGCATTCCCGCAAAAACGTTGGCGAGAGCGGATTGGGCGGCGATACCGGCGACGACGCTGACGAGGCCGGCGGAAGCCAGCACGCTAGCCCCCAGAGCCTGTGCTCCGGGGAGGGTCAAGAGAATTGCGCCAACAGTAACGATGACGATGACGGCAGCCAAGACGCGCCGAATGAGTTGAACCTGAGTGCGGATGCGGCGAGCGGCACGATTGTCGGGAACATCAATCGGGTAGCGGTGCAGAGCACGATTGAGCAGCAGGTTGATGACCGCAATGAGCACCCAGCCACTTGCAGCAATCACTAAGACGCGGAAGACACCGTTGGTGACGTCGCGGAGATCCTGAACAGGCAGCGTAATAGAGATCGCGACCCAGATAGCGAGAAGCGCGAGCAGCACCCTCAAGCGTCGACGCAAGGGTGCAAGCGTTTCATAAACCCCTGGTCGCAATCGGGCGATTCCGCGCACAATGAGCGAGATCACTCCCACCACGACGACAACAGCAACCAGCGCAATCACCACAGCGAGGGCAAGGCCCAGCCACGATTTCCATTCGAACACTCGAGTGATTTCCTTTCATTCGCGTTGTTCCACCCTAGAGGCAGGTGCTGGGGCATTGCCTGACCTGATGGCGTGACGTGGTTTACTGACGTGATCAACGTGGGCGACAACACGAGAGGGACAGCGTGGGCGATCAAGCAACTCACAGTGCACGACGAAATTCTTTGCGTCGCTGGGCTGCCACGATGCGCGAAGGAGTCGCCGCCGAACTGTGGCCCCTCCCCACCATTTCAATCGCACTCGCGGTGGCTTTGGGAATTGTCATCCCGCTCATCGACCGCGCGATCGACTCATCATTGCCCGTGACTCTCGAACGGTTGCTCTTTGCGGGCGGCCCAGATAGTGCCCGTTCAGTGCTCTCCGCAATCTCGGGCTCCCTCATCACGGCAACGTCGTTGACTTTCTCCCTCACCGTTGTTGCACTGCAGCTCGCGAGCAGCCAAGCGTCGCCGCGCGTACTGCGCACCTTCCTGAAAGACCGCACCGTGCACTGGACCCTCGCGGTCTTCGTCGGCACCTTCGCTTACGCCCTCACCGTTCTGCGCACCGTTCAAGATGGCTCAGACACCATTGACCCCCTCGTGCCGCGACTGGCAGTGACCTTAGCTTCGCTCCTGACTTTGGCGAGCGTTGTCATGCTGACGCTCTTCTTGGCACACCTCGCGCGGCAGTTGCGCATCGAGACCACCATGCGTCAGGTGTACGTCGAGACCAGCAAGACCATCGAGCTCGTGTCATCCACTATGGCTACCGGCGAAGTCGACCTACCCGAGTGGCCGCCGGCAGAGCGACTCGAGCTGAGCCTCGCAACACGCTCAGGGTTCATTCGTTCGATCGACCGCTCGCGACTTCTCACGCTCGCCATCAAGCACGACATTCTGGTGCGAGAAGAGCACCCGGTCGGGCACCATGTGGTCAGCGGAACCCCCATTGCGCGCTGGTGGCCACGCGATCCCCTCCGCCACGTGGATGACGACGAACGCGCCGAAATCAACGGCCCCCTAGCGAGCGCTATCGGCCTCGCCTACGAGCGCACCGCTAGCCAAGATATTGGTTTTGGCATTCGGCAACTCGTCGATATCGCTTCACGGGCGCTCTCACCGGGAGTGAACGACCCGACGACTGCCGTGCACACGCTCGGCCATATTTCGGCGACCCTCTGCTCGATCGCCGACATGCCCGTGCAATCGACAGGGCTCAGCGACGACGACGATCTGGTGCGAGTGATCATCAAGACCCACGACTTTGTGAGCCTGCTCGATATCGCCATGACGCAGCCGCGCCGCTACGGCGCGAGCGACCCCGGGGTGGTTGAGCGTTTGTTCCAACTGCTGCAAGAAGTGGGATACCGCGCGCAACGCCCCGAGCAGTCCGCGGCGGTGTCTGAGCAGATCGACCGGCTCGAGGCATCCGTTGCGGCTGAAATGTATGACGTCGTTGAGCGCGAACGGTTTGAGGGATTCGCGAAAGCGGCCCGCGCGGCGACCAACGATCACCATTGGGTGTAAATAACTACCGCGGGATTCACGCACGCACAACCGGCCCGCCCGCACCCGGTTCGGCTATCATTCCCCCCATGCCCGTGAAGCGCCGCCCTCAGCCTCCCGTGACCGGAGGAGAGCGGGTACTGATCCTGTCCGCCGGCGTCGGCTCGGGCCATAACAGCGCCGCTGCGGCAGTGCACCAAGCCTGCGCGACCCGCACCGAGATCGCTGAAGTGCAAGTGCTCGACGTCTTGCAGGTCAGCAGCGCTCTCTACCGTGACGTGGTGGGCAAAGGCTATTTCGTGCTCGCGAAGGGTCTGCCGTGGCTGCTCGACTGGGCCTATGACGTCAGCGATGCACCATTTTGGCGAAGGGGACCGATCGACCCGTGGACCCAAGCCAACTCGCTTCCCGTGATCCGCGCGATCAAACGCTTCCAGCCGACCGCAATCGTCAGCACACACTTTCTTCCCGCCCAGCTCATGGCCACACTCCTCATGCGCGGAGTCATTGATGCCAAAACCGCGGTTGTGACGACCGATTATGATCCTCAAGGTCTCTGGCTGACGAGCGCGTTCCACTCGTTCAATCTGGCGCGCGAGGAAGGCAAGATCGAGCTGATAGCGCTCGGACTTCCGCCCGACCGGGTGGCAGCCACCGGCATCCCGATCAGTAGATATTCGGATGCCGAACCAGACCGCGCCGCCCACGACATCCCCCACATCGTGATCTCTGCCGGCGCCGCAGGCGGAGATTACGCGATCGCGACGGTACGGCAGACGCTGCACATGCGCTCGGCGTTCACAGCGACCGTGGTCTGTGGGCACAACGAGGAGACTCGACGGGGCATTGAGAAGCTCGTCGGCACCGATGATCGTTTCACTGTGCTCGGGTTTACGACAGAGATGCCCGCCTTGCTGAGGAGCGCCGACCTGTTCGTGGGCAAACCGGGTGGGCTATCCGCCTCCGAATGCATGGCAGCAGGGTTGCCCATGGTGCTGGTGAACCCCATCCCGGGGCAAGAAGTTCGCAACGGTGACTACCTGCTGGAACAGGGTGCCGCGGTTCGCTGCAACAACGTCACCACCCTCGGCTGGAAGATCGACCAAATCTTGACCGAGCCTGGGCGCCTGCAACGGATGAAATCGGCGGCGAAAAGCACGGGCCGACCGGATGCCGCGGCAGACGTTCTCGCTGGCTTGCTTGACGGCCCGAGCCGTCCGATCGTCGTGACTCGTGCTGCTCAAAAATCCATTCTCTCCGCCAGCGAACGACAATTGGTAGCGAGCGACCTCCGGGGAGAATCCGCCCTCGTTCGGCTCACTGATCCCACCGATAACAGCACGGTGGCGCTGCTGAGAGCAGAGGAGTTGGAAGACCTGCAGAAACGGTACGCGTCTTCTGAAGGAGAGCTCGTGTTGAGGCCCGACCAAACGCTCGCCTCGATCCGCTGGGAGGGGCGCCGACTGATTCGGGCAGTGCTGCGCAACGACGATGCGCTGCGCGTGCGAATCGACGCCCTGCCCCGCGAGTAGACAGAGTCGCAGGGTAGTCGCAGCCGCAATCCGTTTGGCGTTAGGCGTTAGGCGTCGGCGATCGAGGTCGACAGTTAGCCGGCAGTGGTTCGCAACGGCACTGCTCCGGTCCAGTGTGAAGGGCTGTGTTGAGCGACGATCAGCGCCCAGTCACCCGCTCGGGGGTGCCACTGCCGGGTGCTCGGGTCACGCTGCAACGTCGGTCCCGCGTCGAGTCCGATCTGCACGGTTGTGCTCTCCCCGCGCGGCACCGTCACTTTCTGAAACCCCACGAGCTGGGCCACCGGATGCCCGGCCGACAGATCGGCGGCGTAGAGCTGCACGACGGTGGATCCGCCGCGGTCGCCCGTATTGGTCACGAGAACGCGAGCGGTTCCACCCGATTCGGTGAAGGTGTGGTCGAGAAGTTTGTGCGTCATGGTCGTGTAGCCCAAGCCGAAACCGAGGGGGAACGCGGGAGCAATGCCCTGACCATCCAGGTGTCGCTGGCCCCATTTATCGTCGTAGACGACCGACTTCGCTGCGCTATCGAACGGCGGCAAATGTGCCACGTCTCGCGGTATGACAAAGGGCAGGCGCCCTCCAGGTTCGATGTCTCCTGTGAGCATGCTCGCGAGCGCGTGCCCGCCCTCCATCCCGCCGTACCACGCAAGAACAAGGGCGGGAACGCGATCCCGCCACTCCTCGGTCAGGATCGCGCTTCCGCCAACCAGCACCACAACGGTGCGGGGGTTGGCCTCGGTAACGGCCCGGATGAGACTGGCGTCGGATGGTCGAAGCTCAAGCGAGCTCCTATCGCCGCCCCGCACAAACCGCGCCGCGAGGTGAGCGAGCCCGATGAAGAGGCGCCGCGATAAGCCAGAGTTGAACGCGCGGCCCAGCACCCCGACGTCGACTCCGCCGGTGACGACAGACTCACCCTCGTCGTGCTGGTCGAGGCCCACGACAACGACAGCGGTTTCTGCCTGCGCCGCGAGCTCGGCTGCAGCGCTCTCGTTCGTGCCGTTGTCGGTCGTAATCTGCGCATCCGGGAACGCTTCGCGCAATCCTTGCAGCGGGGAGACGGTGGACGGCGGACGAACCCGCGAGGAGCCGTGATCGCCCAGGTTCGCTTCGTCAGCGAGGCGGCCGATGACGGCGAGCCGCCGTGTGCCGGGAGCCAGCGGAAGCAGCGGTGCCTCGCCGACGGCATCGTTCTTGAGCAGCACGATCGATTCTGCGGCGGCTTGGAGCGCAAGGGCCCGATGCTCGGCGGAGGCGATGACGGTCACCTTCGGCTCCTGCTTCTCCCGCGTTGCCGCATGAAGAACGCTGGTCCGCAGGATGCGGTGCGCCGCCTGCACTACTGTCGCGCGGTCAAGCTCCCCACGACGAAGTGCGGCAGGCAGCGCGCGCGCTCGCAGCATCCGTAGCGGCATCTCGATGTCCATTCCGGCCTGCAGACTCCCGACCGCATCATGAGTGCCGAATACCCAGTCGCTTGTTACGAATCCGGTAAAACCCCATTCGTCTCGCAGCACATCTGTCAGTAGGGCGCGATTGACGTCCATGTATTCGCCACGCACCTTGTTATAGGCACTCATCACGGAGTCGGCTCCGGCATCCACCACCGCTTTGAAATGGGGCAAATACACCTCATGCAGCGCGTGGTCATCGACGGCGACGTCGACCTCGAAACGCTCGTTCTCCATCGAGTTGAGCGCGAAGTGTTTCACACACGCCATCGTGTGCACCCGAACACCGCGAGTGAGGGCCGAGCCCATCTGCCCGACCAGCACCGGATCTTCGCCGTAGCACTCCTGCGCGCGGCCCCAGGCCGGATGCCGCAGCAAGTTCACGCACACCGAGGCAGAGTAGTTGGCGCCCCTCGCGCGCGTCTCGGCGCCGATCGCCGCCCCGACCCGCTCTTCGAGGGCCGGATCCCACGTTGCTGCTCGCGCCATCGTCACCGGGAACGCGGTAGCGGCACCGATCACAACACCACGAGCACCGTCGCTGAACCGGATGCCCGGGATGCCGAGCCGCGACACCGCACCGGCCACGAACGGTCGTCGCCCGAGGAGGGCAGGAATGAAGGGTAAGAGGCGACGCGGGGAGTCTCCGTCGAGCAAACCGAGCAGTTCTTTTTCGGTCAGAAGGCTAATGAGTTGGTCGGAGGCGGCATCCACATCGAACTCACCTGCACGAACAGCCTGAACCGCCTCGTCGAATGCGTGAACTGAGGCTTTCATCGCGACCGGCACGGCGTGGTCACTGATCGGCCCGCCGCCAACGCTCGGCACGATGCCGTTCGCATTCTCCATGATTCGAAGTCTGCACCCTCTAGCTGTGCTCTCGCAAAATCTGGGAGGCATAGTCAGCCGCGCACACTAGGATTCTGACGTGGAAGACACTTACGAACTTGAACTCCGTAGCGTTCCGTTTGAGCACGCTGACTCCGTAATGCTTCGTTCCGCGCAGCGGGCTGAACTCACTGCGCGCTACGGAACCGAAGACAGCGAACCCGGCGTCAAGCCCACCGCTGACTCGGTAGTGGTGTTCCTTATTGCCTACGTCGATGGCGTTCCTGCCGGGTGTGGTGGGCTTCGCGAACTCGATAATGACCGTTTCGAGATCAAGCGCATGTATGTCACGCCAGCCCAGCGAGGCACCGGCATTTCAATTGCCGTGCTCAAGGGGCTCGAAGAGTGGGCCCGCGCCCAGTCGGCGACGCAGCTCCTGTTGGAGACGGGCACAGCCCAGCCTGACGCGATGCGCTTCTATGAGCGCGAAGGCTACGGGCGCATCGAGAACTTTGGTGACTACGTGGGCGAACCCCTCAGCGTCTGCTATTCCAAAACGCTCTAGTTCGCGCCGTTCGGCCACTGTTGTCTGCGGCGGTTAGACAAGCACTCTAGTCTTGATCAGTGCTTGCTCTTGTCGCGCTCTCCGTTCTCGTGGGGGCACTGTCGCAACGCATCACCGGAATGGGCTTCGCGCTCGTCGCTTCACCGCTCGTCGTCATCCTGCTTGGCCCCTTCGACGGCGTTCTTGTCGTGAATCTGTGCGGTGTGGTGTCGGCGGCGCTCATTGTGCCGCGCGTGTGGCGCAACATTGAGTGGCGCACTTTCGCGTGGCTGGTCATCCCGGCAGTAATCGCCATTGTGCCTGGCTCGCTTCTTGTCACTCGGCTGCCGGGCCCGATCACACAGTTAAGCATTGGCGTGCTGGTGATTGTCGCGCTCACGGCGACTCTGATGATCCGGCGCACAACATTCGTGGCGGCGGCCCGCCCGGCGGCGATCGTGGCTGGCGCAGCATCCGGATTTATGAATACTGCTGCCGGCGTTGGCGGCCCCGCGATCAGTATTTATGCGGTGATGATGCGGTGGCCTCAAGTGAAATTCGCGGCAACCCTGCAGCCCTATTTTGTGGTTGTCGGAACGGCATCGCTCGTTACTAAGAGTCTGTTCTCTGACGGCGCTCTTCCCCAACTGGATGCCCTGAGTTGGCTCGTGATTGTGGCTGCGCTCATTGTCGGGTTGGTGCTGGGTGAGGTGCTCAACTCTCACGTCAGCCACCGGGCGGCGCGCATCGCGGTCGTCATCATCGCCTACGTCGGCGGGGCGGTTGCGATCATCGATGGGGCTCTGGCGCTCGCGGGCTAGCGCTCTCGCACGTCAGCTCTCGCGCATCCCAGCGGTTGCCGGCGCTGTTTTAACGAACGGATGCCCGGCCCCCACTCTCGGGACCGGGCATCCGTTGTTCGACTCCGCGTTAGCGCAGACGAGTCACTGCAGTGTTACTCGGCGGGGCCGACTCCGACGGGGTCGGCTTCTTCGTTGGCGGTGTCGCCATTGCCCGGAACGGTCTTGCGCAGGGTGGCGCCGAGTTCGGCATCCACGCTGCCCCAGTACCAGTAGAAGCGCTCGAGGATCTCGGGCACGGTGATGCCGCGGCCCTGGCCGGTGAGGGTTTCGATGAAGCGCTTCTTGGATTCTGCGGAGAACACATCGCGGTAGAGCGTTCCGGCCTGGCCGAAGTCGTCGTCTTCAGAGTGCAGTGTCTGGGCGCTGCGCATGAGTTCGCCGTCGCTTGCCCAGCCGCCTTCGCCAGCGAGCTCGGGCTGAGCTGCTGGTCCACCGAACGAGTTCGGCGTGTAGACGCGGTCAGCGGCGTCGCCAATCTTGTAGTTCATGGCGCCTTCGTGCTGGTAGTTGCGCGCTTCAGAGGCGTGAGGCTGGTTGACGGGGAGCTGGTTGTAGTTGGCTCCGATGCGGTTGCGCTGGGCATCCGGGTAGGAGAACACACGCGCCATCAGCATCTTGTCGGGGCTGATGTCGGTGCCGGGAACCATGTTCGACGGCGAGAACGCTGACTGTTCAATCTGCGCGAAGAAGCTCTCCGGATTGCGGTTGAGCGTGAAGTGGCCGACCGGAATCAGCGGATAGTCCTTGTGCGACCAGACCTTGGTCATGTCGAAGGGGTTGAAGCGGTAGGTCTTTGCTTCTTCGTACGGCATGATCTGAACGGAGACATCCCAGGTGGGGTAGTCGCCGTTAGCGATGGAGTCGAAGAGGTCGCGACGGTAGTAGTCGGCGTCTTCTCCGGCGATGCGCTCGGCATCCGCAGCTTCCATCAGCTCTACGCCCTGGCGGGAGTGGAAGTGGTACTGCACCCAGAAGCGCTCACCGGCGGCGTTGATCCACTGGTAGGTGTGCGAGCCGTAGCCGTTGAGGTGACGCCATGACTTCGAGAGTCCGCGGTCACCCATGAGGTACGTGACCTGGTGGGCGCTTTCGGGCGAGAGGGTCCAGAAGTCCCACTGCATGTCGCCGTTGCGCAGGCCGGAATCGCCCATGCGCTTCTGCGAGTGGATGAAGTCGGGGAACTTCATGGCGTCGCGGAGGAAGAACACGGGAGTGTTGTTTCCGACGATGTCGTAGTTACCTTCGGTGCTGTAGAAACGCAGTGCGAAGCCACGAACGTCGCGCCAGGTGTCGGGCGAACCCTGCTCACCGGCGACGGAGGAGAAACGCAGAATGGTTTCGCTCGTGGCGCCCTTTTGGAAGACGGCGGCCTTCGTGAATTGCGAGACGTCTTCGGTGACGACGAATTCACCAAATGCTCCACCGCCCTTGGCGTGAGGGTTGCGCTCCGGCACACGCTCACGGTTGAACGACGCAAGCTTCTCGACCAGAAAACGGTCGTGGAGTGCTGTTACGCCATCAGGACCCGTGGTGAGCGAATGTTCGTCGCTCGCAATGGGTGCGCCGGCCTGGGTAGTCGTGGGTTTGGTCACGATGTCTCCTTTGTGTGGGGGTGGATGATCGATACGTTCTGGCAATCGGGGCAGACGCCCCAAAAGTTCACTTCGGCGGTGTGCACAGTGAAGCCACCGGCATCGGAGGGGGCGAGGCACGGCGCGTGACCGACGACGCAGTCAACGTCACGCACGGCACTGCATTCGGTGCACACGATGTGGTGGTGATTGTCGCCAATGCGGCGTTCATAGAGGGCGGATGACCCTGCCGGTTCGATCTTGCGCAGCAAGCCCGCCGTCGTCAGCGCTGCCAGCACTCCGTACACAGCTTGGAGGGAGGTCCCGGGCAAACTCGGCAGCACAGCCCCGAAGATCGTGTCGGCATCGGAGTGCGGGATGTCAGTGAGGGCGCTCAGCACAGCGACGCGGGACTCGGTCACTTTCAGACCGGCCTCCCGGAGGGTGTCGGCGAGCGCCGCATCCGTCACTGTTTCCATACCTACGACGGTACCAGTTGTTTTGAATAACTCAAGACAACTTGGGGTGAATTCGGAACTTTGCGCGCACGGTCGGCACAAAGCGCGAGCGGACTATTGCCAACAGGCGGCCGAAACGGTCATCCCGAGCGGTACACTCCGCGTATCAGAGTGAACCGAGAGGACTGAGATGACTGAGCCGATGGATGACGATCTTTCCGACCTACTCGATGGTCTAGACCTCGATGCCTACAGAACTGGCGATCTCGACAGGATGCTTCTGATTGGCGAGCTTCACGCAAAAAACGGCGACCTCGGCCAGTCGATCCGTTGGTATTCGAGAGCCGCCGAGATCGGAAGCGACGAGGCCAAGTTCAGGCTCGGCGTCCATCACGACGAACTAGGCGAGCATGACTTAGCCATTCACTGGTACGCCCAGGCCGCCGCCGCGGGCATCCGCAACGCGAAATATAACCTGGGCGTGATCTACAACAGCAAGATCGACCGCGAGCAAGCCATCTACTGGTATACCGAGGCGGCGGAAGACGGTGACGACGACGCCATGACCATGGTGGGTGCCGAATGCTTCGCTCGGGGCGACCTTGACAACGCCATCATCTGGTCCACTCGAGCCGCCGATCTCGGCAACGCCAAAGCCAAGGCACAACTGTTGTCACTTCGGGATATGGAAGCAGGAGACAGCGAAACGATACTCGCTCACGCGGTCGCCTTCTTTGAAAAGGGCAAGATCGACGCCGCCATCCTTTGGTACACGAGAGCGGCAGATCTCGGAAACGCCGAAGCGCCGAACAAACTGGGCGTTGTCTACGAACAACAAAGGGACGCTGACCGAGCACTCCACTGGTACACAAAGGCCACCCGGCTCGGAAACTCCAACGCGATGGACGGAGTAATGCGAATCCTGCGAGATGTCGATCCGTTCAAATCTTGGTTGCTTGCGGAGGGTGAGTCTGGCAACCCGGTCGCGAGAGCCTTTGTCCGAAAGTTTCGCGAGGAAGCGGGCCCGTAGGGGCTGGTGCCGGGTCCCAATATCAGTTATGCAGCGTGTGAAAGGTTTCGGTTGTGCACCGGCCTGACCTCATTCCCAACTCCCGACACACCGCGCAATTGTTCTCGAAAACCATCTGCCGAAACTTGGGTGAGCCGGAACCGGCTAAATAGAGGGGAGCCGAGGTCGCGTCGCTATTTCTTCCATTTGAGTTTCGCTCGATCCCTCTGTTCTTTTAGCGCCCGCATGTGTGGTCACGCGATGATCAGGCGGAGCCACTGTGGAAAGACGCCGTCCGTTTTCATGGAACCATCACAGGCGGCAATTCTGTACCAATCCATTCCTTCGTCCTGGTAGCCCTTCTTAAGCGCTCTACGCGTCAATAATCTGCGAGATTTCCCTGAGCCACGTCCGAACGTCGTCGTCTGCATCAACGGCAGTCAACAAGCTCGAGGTCATGTTGTCCGCAGCGTCGGTGTTCAGCCATTCCTTGGATCGGTTCGCTTTACTCTTGCGGCTTTCCTTAGTCATCGCATCCCACTCCGCCTGGGTGTGGTCAACGAGGAAGACCACTTCTGCGCACCTCATCGGTATCGAATCGAACGCCCCCACCGAAGGAAGTGCGACTTCCGGCCGAGCCGCCTTGATAGCGTCCGGGTGCAGGTAGTTCTCGAGCTCCTTCCGCGACGTGTGGACCGCCTTTGCATGGGGCATGGCGTTGTGCCGGTCTTCCGTGGCCTTGTAATGCGAATTTGCAGGAGGGGCTGTATCGCGATCGAAAATATGGAACTCGCGAATCTTCAAGCCTTTCAGTCTGGAGACCCACAATGCGACGTTGCTGCCTCCGGCTGGAATGAAGATGACCTTACCTTCGAGCTCAGCGTTGGACAGATCCACGATTCCGCCATCGGTCTTCGCAAGAATCGCGGAGACTCGGCAGAGGAAGTTAATGTCGTGCTTGCCCTCGACCCCAATGAATATCCTCACCTTATGGTCAGGGAGAATGCCCAGTGCGTCGGCTACAGCCTGGGACGTGGTCTCTCCTCCCTGCAAAACCTCTCTCTCGCCCTGATCCGTGACGTGGATGAAACGAAGAGCTTCTTCCGGTACGAGCCTTCCGAGGGTCGGGGTGTGTGTGGTTAGAAGCACCTGGAAGCCATCGCGCTCCGAAATGTCTCGGATCGCGCTGAGCAGAGCACGCTGCATGTCGGGATGCTGACCAGTCTCAGGCTCCTCGATGGCGTAAATGATGTTTCCTCCGGCGCTCTTGAGCTCGGCCTGAGCCTGTAGAAATCCAAGAAGAACTGTACGGCGGACTCCGCTTCCCCTTTTGTTCATGGGGATTTGGTTCTCGCCGTGAAGCGTGACCTTGAACACGGACTCCCATTTGAGTTCGTCATTCAGCTTGGCTGTGAGGCCGCTCGCGATAGAAGGAGACATCTCCGCGATCTTCTCTACAGTTGCGTCGATCAGGGTTGTGAGTTGCAGGGTGACCGACTCCGCGATGGCATCGAGAGCCTCGCGCTGAGACGCTACCGCCACCTCGACTGCGGCCTTCATGGGGTCCTGAGCCTCGGCATCTTGATCGGTACTTGGTCGGTCAGCGCCGAACAGGAAGAATGCCGGAAGGGCAGCCTCGATCTTCGCCCAAATAGCCTTCGTGCCGTCCTCGCTGACGGGCAACAACCGCTCCTCCAAGATGAGTTCTCCGGCGGCCTTACGGATAGCTTCACGCAGTTCAGCACTCACAGTCTGGTTCACATCGGTCAGATCTGCACCCACAGACTGAGCGCGCTTCTTCAAGTCCGCGATCTTGAGTGACATCAGGTCGTCAGCCTCACCATTGGTTGGGTGGTTGGCTCGCAGGTAGACCTTTTTCGTGGGCACCTTTAGCGTGCCGTTGTAGACATGGACGAGCTCGAGGCGGCCGGCTGCGTTTAGCAGGTGTTCGGCTGTCAGCGACGTCCCGTTGGTGGCGTCGAGCACCAGCGAATCCGGCAGCGAATCGAACTCGCAGGTGATGGTCATTGCTTCGGGGTCGCCGTGCTTCGACGCGTCATCGCGATCAAGTTTGGTTCGCCCGAAGAACACCGAAAGGGCTTCGAGGATGGAAGACTTACCCGCATCGTTGCGGCCGATCAAGGTGGCGAAGTCGCCTATCTCAATCACGATCTCATCCTTGTAGCATCGATAGTTGGACAGCTTTACATGGGTGAGGCGCATGAAGCCATGATGGCATCGCGGGCGTGTTCTGTACAGAGATTGATGAGTCCGGCTCAAATAAGGCGATGTTCAAGATATGACTAGATAGCCGCGCTCATCGCGTGGTGTCGACGCCTTGATGTTGAGGGAACGCCGCGACCATGAGCCTTTCGTGCGCGGCACTCAGCATGGGATGGTCTTGACGCTCAGGCCCGCCCACGGATTCGCTCTGTTTTATCCATCACTGGCCACGAAGTCAGCGACGGCCCTAGCGAGTCGCGCAATCTGGTCCAGCAGAGCCCTCGACAGCGCTGCTCGCGCATCAGCTTCAGCTGATCGCCACATGCTGGTCTTGCCACGCTCGCCGACGGTTGCGAGTCCATTGTCGGTTCCCGATGTGGCTTCCTTCGCCGTGAATCACCTGTACCGGGGACCAGAGTTCAACTACGTGGCCGACTTCAAACACAAAATCACGTACGTCGGATGATGGCTACGCCGTTAAAAAGAAGCAGCCCCCGGGTGCCGTAGCAATCAAATCGGGGGCCATCATCGCAGTCGAAGTGAAAACTCGGAGAGCGAAGACTTGCTTCCCTTCGAGAATACCCGGTGTGCGTGCCGCCAGCAAGTGTGACCGCAAATATCGTGTTGCAGCGGTAGCAAACGTCAAAAACTGCCTTGTGGCCAGCATCACCTCGCGCTTGCTGCCTTGGTCACGCGCTTTACAAGCGCACAGATCGCGACCAACTTGTCTGAGGTGTAGAGTTGCGCAGCAGACAAACACAGTGATCGGAGCACCTGCATGACACCAGCGGTGCAAAAAGGTCGTCTCGCAGCGCAAGCGGCCGAAGTCCTGCTCGGGCGCATCCGTGCCGGCGAGTGGCCCTTGGGGCACAAGCTGCCGGGCGAGACGACACTGGCCGCCGAGATCGGGGTCGGGCGCTCAACACTCCGGGAGGCCATCCGCGAACTCGCCGGCCAAGGCGTGCTCGAAAGCCGTCAAGGCTCGGGCGTCTTCGTAATCTCGACCGACATCGCCGAGGACTGGGATGTCGTGCTGCGTCGAGTCTCCGTTGCATCCGTCATCGAAGCTCGGGTCGCTATCGAGGCCGAAGCTGCGGCACTCGCAGCGCATCGCCGCACACCATCAGATTTGCGGGCGATGCGCCGAGCACTCGCCCGCCGCTCGGGCTCGCATCATTCCGCCGAAGAGTTCGCTGACGTCGACATGGCGCTTCACCGGGAAGTCGTCGCGGCATCCCACAATGAAGTGCTGCTCGAGCTATTCGACGGGTTTGTGCCACGAGTGCGGGTTGCGATGATCGAGATGCTGAAGCTGCGCCCCATCCACGACTACGAGGCAGACCAAGCCGCCCACAGCGCGCTGGTCGAGGCGATCGCCGAGCGAGACCCGGCCGCCGCGGCCGAGTGCAGCCGGGCGCACCTCACCGGCGTGCATCGAGCCCTCTCGTGAACGACGGCACCACCACGAACAACAGCTCCTCCGTGAACGAAAGCACCTCCGTGAACAGCAACCCCACCGTTGTCGAGCTGCGCGGCGTCACCTTCCGCCGCGGCGAGCGCACCATCCTCCACGAGGTCGACCTCACCGTGCGCGCGGGCGAACACTGGGCGCTCCTTGGACCCAACGGCGCCGGCAAGAGCACCATTCTCGGTTTCGTTGGCGCCTCAGCGCACCCGACTTCCGGAGCCGTGGACATCCTGGGGCAACGCCTCGGGCGGGTCGAACTGCAGGCGCTGCGTCGCTCGATCGGGCACGTCAACCCGCGTCATCCGCTTCACGCACCCCTCACGATTCGGGATGTCGTACTCACCGGCCTCAGCGGATCCCTCGAGACTCCCCCGCGCTGGGAACCCACCGCGCAGCAGACCCAACGCGCGGCAGAACTGATCGAACAGATGGGGCTGTCGGGTAAGGATGCCCACCGCTGGCCGACGCTGTCGCAAGGAGAACGCGGCAGAGCACTCATCGCGCGCGCACTGATCGCCGAACCTGACCTGCTGCTTCTCGACGAGCCCAGCACCGGATTGGATGTCGCGGCGCGCGAGCAACTCCTCGAAACCATCGATGCGCTCACCCACAGCTTTCCGCGACTGGCCTCGATTCTCGTGACGCATCACCTCGAAGAACTGCCCTCCACGACATCCCATGCCGCGCTCATCGCGAACGGGCGGATCTCTCAGGCAGGGCCAGCCGAACAGGTGCTGACCACCGAGAATGTCACGACCGCCTTCGCGCATCCGATCCGCGTCGGCCAACACGATGGGCGCTGGTTCGCGCTGCCCGGTCGCACGCGCGCGCTCGATCTCGCCGCTGTGTAGTTTCGACGACTATCTAGGCAGAATCGCCGTCACGACATAAGGTGAGTAAATGCCACGTCTACGCAGTGTCTTCGTTTTGTCGGTTAGCGCCGTACTTCTGTCGGGATGCGCAGCCGTAGCGGATGACAGCGCTGCCGCTCCGGAACCATCACTATCCACTCCCCCTTCGCCCGCCGCCATGAAGGTGGATGCTGCTGCCGTCGCAAAGGCAGACTCCTGGCTCGATGGCGCGGTCCTGCCACCCGATGCCGTCCCCTCCGAAAGCGCCCCGGCAACCACACCGCCTTTCGCATACTCGTACTATGCGTGGTCGTGCTCACCCATGGAGACACGGACGGGATACTGGATAATCGCGGGAGCCGACGTTGTCGATACCGCGAACTGGCTCAAAGAGCATCCGACCGCTGGGCTAATCGACCCCGGGGCGCTACCGCTATCCGGCGGGCAGGAAATAGACAGCGCGACGCTCGGCAATGTTTCGGAACAAGACTCCCTCGAAGGCATCGCGTACACCGTGAACCGCACCGCAGACGGGGTCGCCGTGCGCGCGGAAATCGGAGTCTTCACGAAAAATACCGTCTGCCCAGAACCTCCCGACGGTGGGCGCTGGGGCGGTCCAGGACAGGGCTAACTGCTCGAGCGACGCAGGTAGCCCTCGACCATCATCTACTTTCATCCACTCGCGGAGGATCCAAACATGCGAAACCGAATCTGGGCCGTGACAAGCGGCCTGCTGGGCGCGGCCATTCTTGTGGTGCTGTTCTTCTACGGCATCCAGTACGGCACGTGGGTTGATGAAGCGGGCCCACTCAACGCGGCGCCTCCCTCATTCCTGCTCCCCTTCATCATTGGGGGCATTGCCGGGGTCATCACAATCGGGGGCTTCGTCGTCAGCTTGGCCGGGCTCAACAACGAGTCGCGCTCCACTGCGTGACCCTGATGGTTACCCCATGAAGACGCGAAGGATAATGCCGATCGGGGGTGTCATTGTTGCGGTCATCGCCTTAGCGATCCTTTCGGGGCGCTGGATCAACACCGCCATCTGGGGCGCCGACGGTGCTCGCGTCATCGACACTACGAGGCAGCTCATCCGCGCTGCATCGTCGGGTGATCAAGACGCGCTCGCGTGTGATGATTTTGCAGCGGACTTTGGTGACGCGCAAGCCTGGAACGGATTGCGTGCCGGAGAGCCCGAAAAGTTCGATGCCGACACCTCCTTCGACCGACCGTCGCTCGATGCCTCCTGGGGCATCAACCTCGAAGGAGGGAGCGAGACCAGCGACGTGAGCCCGATTTTTGTCTACTTTCGCGGGAGCGCAGACGGTCTATGCGTAGCGGACGTCAGGTGGTGAGCGATGGGTGCGCGATCGGACTCCCAGCGAAGCCACTCTTCGCGATGCACTGAAAGTCAGCAAAGTGGTCGAAGGCACGTTGGAATAGCCCGCAGTGAAGCCGTCTCAGGGCTCGCGATCTGTCAGCAGCGCAACAGATAATATTGCACAATGAGCGGACCTGAGGGCGCGTGGGGAGCGGTGCTCGAAACGATGTCGTGGGTCGGACTCGTCCCCGGCATCCCGCTGCTGATTTTTGGCTGGATCGTGGCCATGCGGGCGTGCAAATGGGTCAAGACAAGTGCCGAGGTATTCGAAGCCGGTGGCTTTCAAGGCTTTCGCTGGTCCGATGGCGATCGCAGGCAGCACTCCATCCTTCACGAACCGTCGGAGGCTCCGATCATGGATGTCGGCGCCCAAGTCGATCTGTACTATGACGAGTGCCATCCCTCTCGGTGGAGTCTTGCGCGGCCCCGCCGCACGAACGGTGCCATCCTCCTCGGCTCGATCCTCACCGCAATCGGCCTCTTGAGCATCGTTGCGGGATTCATCCTGATGCTGTTGTGACCCGCTGAAGTGCGCCCGCGCACCTAGGTAGACTGGAGGCGGCCGGCGTGAGCACCCCGGCATCCATAATCTTCTGGGAGAAGCCCCTCGTGACTGACGTCTCAACCAATTCCCGCCAGCATGTTGCCGACACGGTATCGAACGCGATGGCTACGCCCGAGAAGGAGCAGCCCTACGGCGCTCTGGGGTTGAAAGACGACGAGTACGCGAAGATTCGCGAAATTCTCGGCCGCCGCCCCACCAGCGGTGAGCTCGCCATGTACTCCGTGATGTGGAGCGAGCACTGCTCCTACAAATCCTCCAAGAACTACCTTCGCCAGTTCGGCAAGAAGGTCACCGAGAACATGTCGAAGAACCTCATGGTCGGCATGGGCGAGAACGCTGGCGTCATCGACGTCGGTGAAGGCTGGGCTGTGACCTTCAAGATCGAAAGCCACAACCACCCCAGCTACATCGAACCCTTCCAGGGTGCAGCAACCGGTGTTGGTGGAATCGTCCGCGACATCATCTCCATGGGTGCTCGCCCCGTTGCTGTCATGGATGCGCTCCGCTTCGGCGCCATCGACAACCCAGACACTGCTCGCGTAGCCAAGGGTGTCGTCTCGGGCATCAGCTTCTACGGCAACTGCCTCGGCCTTCCCAACATCGGCGGCGAAACCTACTTCGACTCCGTCTACCAGGCCAACCCACTCGTCAACGCACTAGCCGTTGGAGTGCTGCGCCACGAAGACCTGCACCTCGCTAACGCTCGCGGCGTGGGCAACAAAGTTGTGCTGTTCGGTGCCCGCACCGGTGGCGATGGCATCGGCGGAGCATCCATTCTCGCCTCCGATTCCTTCTCAGAAGGTGGCCCCACCAAGCGCCCCGCCGTTCAGGTCGGCGACCCCTTCGCCGAAAAAGTACTCATCGAGTGCTGCCTCGAACTGTTCCAGGGAGACCTCGTTGAGGGCATCCAAGACCTCGGCGCTGCCGGCATCAGCTGTGCAACGAGCGAGCTCGCCTCTAACGGTGACGGTGGCATGTTCATCGAACTCGAGAAGGTACTGCTGCGCGACCCCACCCTCACAGCAGAAGAAATTCTGATGTCCGAAAGCCAAGAGCGCATGATGGCGATCGTCAAGCCTGAGAAGCTCGAAGGCTTCCTCAAGGTCGTCGAGAAGTGGGACGTTGAAACCAGTGTGCTCGGTGAAGTCACCGATACCGGCCGTCTCGTCATCAACTGGCACGGCGAAGAAATCGTCAATGTCGAGCCCCGCACCGTCGCCATCGATGGGCCCGTCTACGACCGCCCCGTCGCCTACCCCAAGTGGATCGACAAGCTTCAAGCCGACACCGCCTCCGGACTCGCCCGCCCCAAAGACAGCATCGAACTGCGCGACCAAATGGTGCAGTTGCTCGCAAGCCCCAACTTGGCCGACAAGAGCTGGATCACCGACCAGTACGACCGCTACGTGCTCGGCAACACCGCACTGAGCTTCCCGGATGACGCCGGCATGGTCCGCATCGACGAAGAAAGTGGCCTCGGCTTCTCTGTCGCGACCGACGCCAATGGCCGTTTCTGCCAACTCGACCCCTACGCCGGAGCCCAACTTGCTCTTGCTGAAGCGTTCCGCAACGTTGCCGCCACCGGCGCGAACCCCGTCGCTGTCAGTGACTGCCTCAACTTCGGCAGCCCCGAGAACCCCGAAGTCATGTGGCAGTTCAGCCGCGCCGTCGAAGGTCTCGCCGACGCGTGCCTCGAGATGGAAATCCCCGTCACCGGCGGAAACGTCTCCTTCTACAACCAGACCGGCGATGTGCCCATCCACCCGACCCCCGTGGTCGCGGTGCTCGGCCTGATCCGTGACGTTGCTGAGCGCATCCCGAGCGGTTGGCAAGACGAAGGCAACAACATCTACCTGCTCGGCACCACCTCGCTTGAGCTCGACGGCTCGGCCTGGGCCGGCACCATTCACAACCACCTCGGTGGCCTACCGCCCAAGGTTGACCTTGCCGCCGAGCGCCAGCTTGCCGATCTCATCAAGGCCGGCAACGAGCTCAACATCATCGCCAGCGCGCACGACCTCGCCGATGGTGGGCTCGCTCAAACTCTTGCCGAGTCCGTCATGCGCTTCGGTGTTGGCGCCCGCGTCTGGTTGGGCGACCTGCTCGAGCGTGACGGAATCGACGCCGCCACCGCCCTCTTCAGCGAATCGACCGGCCGCATGATCGTGTCGATCCCTCGCGAAGATGACGTGAAGTTCCGCGGGCTCTGCGAAGGCCGCGGCTACCCCGCCGTGCGCATCGGAGTCACGGATGCTGCCGCTCCCGCCCTCGAAATCCAGGACCAGTTCACCCTGACCCTCGAAGAGCTGCTCACCGCACACCGCGGAACCCTCGCGGAGGCCTTCGGCGCCTAAGCCTCACCCGCCGCGAAGCCGGCAGCGTCAGACCGACGCTGCCGGCTTTACGCGTACCGGGATGCCCAACTCGAGCGATTTCGTTGCCGCCAAAGCCACCTCAAGAGCAGCAACCGCCGCCGCTGGAGGACACCACTCGGGAGCAACCCCCTGTGCGACGCAGTCAAGGAAGTACTGCCACTGCCGGGCATAAGGATCCTCGGCAGCTTCGGTGTTCTCCAAAGCCTCCGCACTCCCGGCGGCAAAGTCATACCGGGCAACTCCCGCAGTTCCGCGCACCTCAATAGAGCTGTGGAACGGCTCATCCGTGGGCAGATCGGCAAAACTCCGCACGACACCAACCGCACCGCTGCGGTATCTAATCGTCGTCTCGATGGGCCCAAACGGCACCGGTCCTGTCGCCGTGACCTCGACCGGGTCACCCAGTAGAAGATTCAGCTGGTCGATGTCATGGATGCCGAAGTCGACCAGAATGCCGCCCGCCTGCGAATAGTTGCGAAGCCAGTCCGACCACTCCGGTCTGCTGCCGGCACGAACTGCCTGCGCCGAGAGTGGTGCGCCGATCTTCCCGGCTGCGATGTCGCGAGCGAGAAGGCGATAGCCCTCAAAGAATCGCACCACATGCGCCACCATGAAGATCGTTCCGCTGCTCTCCGCGGCATCGCAGATCGCGCGACTGTCTTCGAGCGTCAATGCAATTGGTTTCTCGAGCAACACATGTTTGCCCGCGGCCAAAGCGCGCACTGCCAGCTCGCGATGACTGCCCGAGGGAGTGCAAATTGAGACGACGTGAACGTCGGGATCAGAAAGCACGATCTCAAGGTCATCCACTACTGTCGCGCGCGGAGCCGCCTCAAGAGTTGCCCCGAGCGTGCGCGCCACAACGTAGCGAATCTGCTCGGCTCGACCCAGCGCTGCGAGCGCCTGCGCATGGGCGGTGCCCATCACGCCACGGCCGACAATCGCTATCCCGAGATCTGTCATTGTGCCGACCGTACTAGAGCGGCACTCGCTCGGCATCGAGAACCCAGGTATCGGCGACCTCAAGGCGATCGACGCACGCAAAGGCGAGCAGTGCTGCCCCCACCCGTCCCGCGTCACCACCGAGGCGAGAGAGCACCACATCGGGGGCATCGCGCCAGACCAGAAGTTCGTCAAGATACCGCGAGACGGGGTCCAGAAGCGCCGCACCCGCTTGAGAGAAGCCACCCCCGAGAACGATGACCGCCGGGTCAAGAAGCAGAGTGACTGTTGCTAGTCCTTGGGCGAGCGCGCGCGCAGCTTCATCCCACACAGAATCCGCGTCGGCATCCGAACCGAGCCGCGCCACGATCTCCCTCGACGAGAGATTTCCTCCCGCACGAGCCGCATAGCGCCGAGCCACCCCGGCACCAGAAACGTAGACCTCTAGGCAACCTCGTTGCCCGCACGTGCACAGTTCTCCACCCTGAACGATCGGAATGTGACCGATTTCTCCGGCAGCCCCCAGGGCACCGCGCACCGCTCCGGATGCCGACACGATCGCCGCTGCCATCCCCGTTCCGATCGGAATGAGCGTGAAATCGTCAACGTCCTGAGCCGCACCAAGTCGACTCTCCGCGAGTCCAGCGGCACGCACATCGTGCCCCACGGTGACAGGGATGGAGAGTCGGCTTTGCAACTCTGCGAGCAGCGGAACGTTCTTCCAGTTCAAGTTGGAGGCATACACCACCACGCCAGAGCTCTCGTCGACCATCCCGGGAGTAACGACAGCGGCAGCGATCACCGTCCTCCCGTGGGCCGTCGCGGCAGCGATCAGCTCCGCGATCAGCTCCATGAGCGTGTCGATGATGTCGGTTGCTGGGGTGCTGCGCGTCGAGGTGGCCACTGTTTCGCCGGTCTCCGAGACGAGGGAGCCCTTGATGGCGGTACCACCGAGATCGACCGCAACGACGACATCCGCCAGCGTGTTTACGACAGTCATGAGGCATCCACGACAGCACGCATCTCCCTTACGAGAGCAGCAGAAGTCACCGTGCGGGTGCCGCTGTCATAAAGAGCGGATGCTCCACCCTGAAAGCCATGGCTCGGCACGGTCGCGGGTGCCCGAAAGTGGAGTTCGGTGACGCCCGTTGTCGCGAGGATTTCGCGGGCATTGTGGGAGCGAACGCCGCCCCCGGCCAGGATTGTCATTCGCTCGCCGGCTTGAGTCACCAGCGCCGCAAGCTCGGCTTGCCCGTCAAGCACGGTGGCGGCGCCGCCCGATGTCAGCACCCGCGCAACGCCAAGATCAATCAACGTTTCTAGCGCTTTCGGCTGATCGACCGTCAGATCAAAGGCTTTGTGGAAAGTAACCGGATGCTCTTCGCAGGCAGCGAGCAGAGCGGTCGTTGCAGCTTCATCGATCGTGCCGTCGGCAGTCAAGGCGCCGATGACGAATCCGACGATCACTCCATCAGCACGCGGCAGACTGCGGATTGCCGTGATGTCGGCGACCATGGCGTCAACCTCCGCCGGCGAGTAGACAAAGTCGCCCCCGCGCTGGCGAATGAGCACCATGACTGTCATGGAGGTGAGGGAGGCGAGAACCGTCGTGACTGTGCCCACGCTCGGCGTGATTCCGCCGTCATCCAGTGCTGCACAGAGCTCGATACGGTGCGCTCCCGATCGTTCAGCGGTCAGCGCGCCTGCCAGATCATCAAGACAGACTTCAAGAATTGTCATCGTCAGGCGCGTCCGGCCGACATCGCGTCGCGCAGGTCTGCACCAACCTCGATCTGGCCGACAGGAATTCCGCCGCCCAGAATAGGAACCTCGGCAAAGGCTGCCGCCGCTGCAGTGTCGTAACCCAACGATCCGAGAACGGCGAGCGCGATAATCGTCGTCGCACGCGGGCTACCGTCAATGATTTTCATCGATACGGATGCCCCATCCTTCGTCGCAACACCGATGACGCCCTCGGCCCCGCCCTTGGACAGCGCACCCAGGAGGTTCTTCATGAGCTCGCTGTTGGCGTGGCCGCTTCCGCCCACGTAGAACGGGTACTCGCGCATTGCGGCGGCAACGCGCCCAGCAGCACTCACGGGATCAGCCACGACCAGCGAGCGGAACGATGCGGCTACTCCACGCACGGTGGTTCCGAAGAGCGGGGCACCGCATCCGTCAATGGCCGTGTGTGACGCAGGCACTCCGGTCATCTCCGCCATCGTCTTCTGCACTTGCTGCTGCAGCGGATGCGAAGGGTCGAGGTAGTCAGTGGTCGACCATCCATTCGCGGCACACGCCAGCAGCATTGCCGCGTGCTTGCCGGAGCAGTTCATCCGCAGACGATTTCGGCCTTCGCCGTCCCGGATCATGCGCTCGAAGGTCGCTTCATCTTCGGGGCGATCGACCGGGCATCCAAGAGCATGCTCATCGAGTCCAGCGCGCTCAAGAATCGCCGAGACCACGGCGACGTGAGCGTCTTCGCCGGTGTGGCTGCCGGCGGCGATCGCGAGCTCTGGACCAGACAGGTCAGCGCCCGCTTCGAGGCAGGCCATCGCCTGCAGAGGCTTCACGGTTGAGCGCGGCAGCACCTCGACATCGGGAGCCCCGAGTTCAAGCGCCACAGTTCCATCGGCAGCGAACGCGAGCAGCGAACCAAAGTGACGGCTCTCGATCATGCCCGAACGTCGAATGATCGCGAGTTCGGAGAGGGTGCCAGCGGTGAGATCAGACATGGGGTGCTTTCTGTGATGATGACCCACCAGGAGTGGGAAGCGGAAGCGCCATCGTGGCACTGGCAACAGTCGTGCGTCGACGACCGGGTTTCTTTTGCAGTCGCGACGCCAACCCCGAGAGGCTTCCATTGACGACCAAGTAAATGATGGTCACGACGAGGTAGGTCTGAATGAGCAAGTGGTTGAAGCTCGAAAGCACCTGACCACGGTAGAGCAACTCGGTAAAGGCCACGATGAAGCCGAGCGAGGTGTCTTTCATCAGGCTCACCAGTTGAGTGATGAGAGACGGGGTCACGTTGCGCACCGCTTGAGGCAGAACAACGAGCCGCATGACTTGATTGCTGCGCAGCCCCAGGCTGAAGGCGGCTTCGGCTTGACCACGCGGCAAGCTCAGGATGCCCGCGCGAACGATTTCAGCAAACACGGCAGCATTCGCGAGCGTCAGAGGAATAGCGAGTTTCCAGAGCACCGGAAAGTTGATGCCCAGTTGCGGCAATCCGAAGAGCATCAGGTAGATCAGCAGCAGCACCGGCACGGTGCGGGCGACCTCGATGTATCCGGCACAGAGCCAGCTCAGCCAGCGAACCTTGCTGACTCGCCCGAGGGCAAGAAGTGTTCCGAAGGCAGCACCGAGAACGGCAACAATCGCCGCTGCTTGCAGAGTGCCGAGCAGACCGACGCCAAGGTATTGCCAAATGGCGAGGTCGAGGAACGGTAGCCACTTGTCGGCGTCGAGCTGCCCTCTGCTGCCGAACTGCCAGAGCCCAGCAAAGATGATGCCAGCGAGGATGAGCGCACTGATAATCGAGCCGATGATGATTCGGCGGCGGCCGCGAGGCCCGGGAACCTCATAAAGATAGGAAGCAACGTTGGTGTTGGAAGTGCTCATCGGAGGATCGCCACCTTACGTTCAATTCGGCCGGCAGCAAGGCCGATCAGGAGCGCGATCAGCATGTAGACGAGTCCGGCCGCGGTGAAGATTTCAATCGGCTGCGCGTAAACCAGGTTGATCTTGTTCACGCGAGAAGTCAGCTCGACAACGCCGATGACAGCGGCGAGCGCTGTGTTCATCGCGAGCGCAATCATGACGTTTCCGAGCGGTTGCACGACGGCGCGAAGAGACTGCGGAATCACGATGAGGCGCAGGCTTTGCCAGAGAGTGAGGCCGAGTGCACGGCTCGCTTCAATCTGGCCAACCGAAACGGTGTTGATTCCGCTGCGCACGGCCTCAGCAACGTAGGCGGCTTCGTAGACCGTGAGCACGATGATCGCGGTCGGCAGAAGCGGAAGAATGAGGCCGGCATCTGGTAAAGCGAAGACGGCGAGAAGAAGCAACGCCAGGAGAGGCACGTTGATGAAGAACTGCACATAAAGGAATGCGGCTCGTCGGAGGATGGGGATGGGGCTTACCCGCGCCACCGTCACCAAGACTCCGAGAAGAAGGGATCCGACACCCGCGACGAGAACCATCAGCAGCGTTGTGCCGATCGCGTCGAGGAGCAGCCCTGCATTCTCCGTGAATATATCCATCTGTAGTCTCCTGGCGTTGCTTCGCGCTCGCTAGGAGCCGGGCACCGATCCGATGGTCGGCGGCGTCGGGATTTCTGACTCTACGACGGTTCCGAGGCTGTAGGTCCACGCCTGGCCCCACTGTCCGCCATCCTGGATCTCGAGCAGCCAGTTGTTGATGAAGTCCTTGAACTCGGTGTCGCCGAGTCCGAGGCCGATACCGTAGGGCTCAGCCGTGAAGGGCTGGCCAACAACCTTGAGGTCGGAGTTCGCTGCAGCATTGCTGGCGAGCAGAGTGTAGTCCTGAACGTAAGCGTCGCCACGGCCCTGGAGGAGTGCCTGAACTGCCTGCGGGTCGGTTGCGAAGTCAACGAGCTCTGCTGTGGGCTGCTCTTCGGGAACCGCAAGGACGGCGGGAGTGTTGGCGCCAACGATGACAGTCTTGCCACCGAGGTCGTCGATTCCCGTGATGTCGTCGTTGTCAGCCTTCACAGCAACAGCGAGTCCTGAGCTGAAGTACGGGCCAGCGAAGCTGATCTGCTCGGCACGCTCTTCGGTAATCGTGTAGGTGTTGAAGACAACGTCAACTGTGCCGTTTTGCAGCAGTGCTTCACGAGTCTCGGATGCCGGGGGCACGATCTCCACGCGAGGCTCACCGAAGATGTAGACCGAAAGCAGTTGCGCGAGGTAGGCATCGAAGCCGGAAACGTCATCCGGGTTGGTGGGGTCCTGCTGCGAAAGCAGCGGTGCGTCGAGCGCTTCGCCCACGAGGAGGGTTCCGCGGTCGCGGATCTTTTCCATGGTCGATCCGGGGGTGAAGAGGGCGTCGTCGGCGACGGGTGCTCCGGCAAGCATTGCCTGAACGTCGCTCACCTCAGCGGCGTCGTTGCCTCCGGGAACATTGCTAGACGAGTCGGTGGAGCAAGCGCTGAGGGCCAGCGCCGTCACGGCGACTACAGCGCCAAGTACGGCGCCTCGTCTGCGTGAGGATCGTGATGCGAACATGTGATTCCTTTTCTCTCGTGGTTGGTGGTGCAGTTGTGTGCGGGTAAAGCTGTGTGGGTGAAGGCTCTAGTGAGCGAGGATCGATGCGAGGAACGAACGTGCGCGCTCCGATCGCGGGTTGTCGAAGAACTCGATGGGAGTGTTCTCTTCGACGATTTGCCCGGCATCCATAAAGACGACTCGGTCTGCTGCTTTTCGCGCGAAGCCCATCTCGTGGGTGACGACAACCATCGTCATGCCCTCGGCAGCGAGCGATGTCATTACTTCTAAGACTTCGCCGACCATTTCGGGGTCAAGCGCCGAGGTGGGCTCGTCGAAGAGCATCACTTTGGGGTGCATGGCGAGGGCGCGAGCGATAGCGGCGCGTTGCTGTTGGCCGCCAGAGAGTTGCGCGGGGAATTGATCGGCCTTGTCGGCAATACCTACTCGTGCGAGGAGTTCAAGACCTTCGCGTTGAGCGTCTGCCTTCTTCATCTTGAGCACGTTGATCGGCGCCAGCGTGACGTTCTCGAGGATAGTGAGGTGCGCGAAGAGGTTAAACGACTGGAACACCATCCCGACTTCAGAACGTAGCCGGGCGAGTTCGGCACCTTCGACGGGCAATGGCTGCCCATCGAGGTGAATCTCACCGGAGTCGATGGTTTCGAGTCGGTTGATGGTGCGGCAGAGGGTGGACTTTCCTGATCCAGAAGGCCCGACGACCACGACGACTTCGCGTTCGGCAACCTCAAGCGTGATGTTTTGCAGCACGTGGAGTTCGCCGTAGTGCTTGTCGACGGCGCGCAGGCTCACCATAGCGGGCGCCGCCTCAGTGTTAGTGGGCTTGTCGCTCTCGCTCATCAGTTCACTCCTCGCACGCACCAGCGCGGCTATCTCGGGGTATTGCTGGACCCGCCATCGGGTGGTGTTGAGCGTACTAAGTAATTACGTTGTGTGCAATTTGACTAGAACTTACTCCAATAATGCACTAACGTGACTCACTACACTCGTACTCACACCGACCCGATTGGTTACCGATGCCGAAACCCGTGACGCCACCGCTGTCCAACACAGCGGGCTCCCCCGGCGGCATCCTCACCCTCGTACGCAATGGGCGCGCAACGTCTCGAGCCGAAGTTGCCCGAGCAACTGGACTGTCACCGACTACCGTCGCTGTGAGGGTGGAACTGCTGATCGAAGCTGGCTACCTTCGCGAAGCGGGCAGTGGGGATTCCCACGGCGGTAGGCGCCCTCGGCAGCTTGAGGTCGACCCCAGCGGCGGCCTCATCGTCGGCGTAGACCTCGGTGCCCGCCACGCCTCACTCGGGCTATTCGACATGCGGGCAGAACTATTGGCCGAGCAGCACACCGACATCGACATCGCAGACGGGCCGCACGCTATCCTCCCGTGGGTAGTGGAGATGACGAAGCGGTTGGTCGCGGAACACGCGCAGCCGGGCAGTCGCGTGATCGGAATCGGACTCGGCCTTCCTGGCCCCATTAGCCAGCCAGAGGGCATCTTGATCTCCCCCTCGCGCATGCCCGGCTGGGATGGCCTCGATGTTGCCGCAGAACTTCACCGCCTGTCAGGAGTGCCCGCTGTCGTTGACAACGACGCCAACCTCATGGCCCTCGGCGAACACATCAGCCGCAACGAAGACGTCAATGACTTTGTCTTCATTAAGGCCGGTTCGAGCATCGGCGGTGGCATCATTGTCGGCGGCGAGCTTCATCATGGCCACCATGGAATGGCCGGCGACATCAGTCATGTCACCGTGCACGGCGCTCCGGCAACGCCGTGCTCGTGCGGTCGAAACGGCTGCTTGGATGCCGTAGCCGGCGGAGCTGCAATCGTCACGAGCCTGCAGTCAGCTTCTGTTGCGGTCGACGACACTCTGGGCGTGCTTGAGCTTGCGCGCAATGGACATCCGCTGGCCACTCAGATGCTGCGCGAAGCCGGGATGCGCACCGGTACCGTCTTAGCTACCGTCGTCAATTTCTCCAATCCGGAGCGGATTGTTCTCGGTGGCACGCTTGCCGAAGCGGGCGCGTTCGTCGCTGGTGTGCGTTCGGCGATCTATACCGAGTGCCTTCCTTTGGCCACGGATGGGCTCGAAGTTGAGGTCACTCAGGCTAAACAGCGCGGCGGCATCATGGGTGCCGCGCGGGTAGTGCTCGATCGCATTCTTGATGCCGATACCGTGAACCAGATCGTGTCGGCATGAGCACCGTTCTCGACAGCTTCTCGCTCAAGGGCCGCGTGGCTCTAGTCACCGGAGCCAATCGGGGCATCGGTTTCGCTCTCGCCCAGGCACTCGGCGAGGCAGGAGCGACGGTCGCCGTCTGCGCGCGCAGGCTCAGTGACGCGGATGCTGCTGCCGAACAGTTGGAGCAGCGCGGCATCCGCGCCCTCGGCGTCGTTCTCGATGTCACGGATGTCGCTTCCATCGATGCCGCGGTGACTCGAGTCACCGCTGAGTTGGGCGGCCTCGACATCCTCGTCAATAACGCGGGCATCAGTATCGGCGGTTCTGCTTTCGATACGCCGGATACCGTGTGGCGCGATGTCATGGCGACGAACCTTGATGGGGTCTGGAATTGCAGCCGCTCTGTCGGCCGCTACATGGCAGCGCACGGCGGCGGCACGATCGTGAACGTGGGGTCGATGTCGGCCGAGATCGTGAACCAGCCGCGCTGGCAGGCCTCCTACCTCGCCTCGAAAGCCGGAGTGCACCAGTTGACGAAGGCGCTCGCTGCGGAGTGGGCACCGCATGGCATTCGAGTCAACGCCATCGCGCCGGGCTACATCCTCACCGAAGCCTCTCCCGTTGATCAGCCTGAATATCAGGCGAGTTGCGTGGAGCCGGCCGCCCTCAAACGGTATGGCCTGCCCGCCGAACTTGGCCCGGTGACGGTGCTGCTGGCGAGCTCAGCCTCAAGCTTTATGACCGGATCGATAGTAACTGTTGATGGCGGTTACACGCTGTTCTAGCCCGCGTTGGCCCAGCTGCCGAGACTTTTCGCACCGCACTACCTCCACTGCCCCACCACCCCCAACTTTCTGAGGAGCTTTCCCATGGCCGAAGTCGTCATCGTTGATCACCGTGAGCAGGCAGGCGAACTCGCCGCCCACGCCATCCGTTCGCTCATCGAACAGCAACCAGATGCCGTTCTCGGACTCGCAACAGGTTCAACGCCCTTGCCGGTGTACCAAGCACTCGCACGCTCTCTGGAAGCGAGCCCTCTCGACGTTTCCGCCGTCCGCGGCTTCGCCCTCGATGAGTACGTGGGGCTGCCGGAGGGGCATCCAGAAAGCTACCGTGCCGTCATCACTCGCGAAGTCGTCGAACCGCTGGGGTTCACGCCGAGCCTCGTTCACCTTCCCGGCTACAACAGCCCAGCGATTGAGACTGCCGGCGCCAACTACGAACGTGACATAACGGATGCCGGAGGCATCGATCTGCAGATCCTCGGCATCGGCAGCACCGGCCACATCGGTTTCAATGAGCCCGGCTCTTCGTTCGCCTCGCTCACCCGCATCAAGACGCTCACGGAGCAAACCCGGCGGGACAATGCGCGCTTCTTCGATAGCATTGACGATGTTCCGCGTCACTGCCTCACCCAGGGACTCGGCACCATTCTGCGCGCCCGCCATCTGGTGCTGCTCGCTTTCGGCGAGGGCAAAGCAGACGCGATCGCGGCCGCCGTTGAAGGACCACTGACCGCGAGCCAACCCGGCAGCGCTATCCAATTGCACCCACACGTCACCGTGCTCGTCGACGAAGCGGCAGCGTCGAAACTGAAGAACGCCGACTACTACCGCTATACCTGGGCCAATCGCCCCGACTGGCAGAGCATCTAGCGAGAGCCGACCACGCTACCGGTTCACGTCGAGCACCCCTACGGCGTTAAAGCGCAATCGCGTCGTGTCCGCAGCAAGCTCCGCGAGCCATCCCGGGGATGCCGAAACCGGAAATACCGTCACCGGCCGAACTGTCCGACGCCCAGCGCGCTCCACCACAAGACCATAAGCGAGGGCCGCGGCGCCCTGCCGCTGCACGACAACCGTCCGTGTCGTGCAGGTCTGGCCCGCGGCATCCGGCCCGACAGTCGCGGTGTGTACGGCGAGCGCGTCCACTGGCGGGTCAGCGAGCAGTGGAACGATCACGCTGGCGACTCGACTCAGCAACGATTCGTTTCCCGCCCAGGGACTGAAAGCGAAAGGCTGGAGACCACACGCGGTGGCCAGCTCGGTCGTGATCCAGCGCTCACGTTTGAGGCCATAGGGAGTGGATGCCGTGGAGAGCAGGTAGCCGTAGCAGTGCAGCAGACCGGCATTGCCGATCGGCCAGTGTGCCTCTAGCCCCGCGAGCTCGTGCAGAACCTCGAACAGTTCGCGGGAGATGACGGACTCGTTGGTGTTCTCGTCGATGACGGTCGAGAGCGCCCACTCGGCGAATCTCCCGTGCTCACGGTCGACCGAAAGCTGGCGGGCCAGCCAGGGCAGCTCCTCGGCAATGATTTCGTGAATCTGCGCGAGCCGTGAGACCCGTTCACCGGTCACCTCAGCGATGCGACGAGCGCTCGAATCGAGAGCGGGGATGATGGATTGCTGTTCGGATGACTGTTCAGACACCCCTTGATCGTAGGCTCGGCCGCGAGCGCCGCTGCAATGATTCACCTCTCGTTAACCTTAAATGGTCTAAACGTCATTTTGTTCCTTCTATTGTGGACGCAATGTCCAGCACAGCCATTTCCCCCCACGTACGCACCATCATCTTTGACTTCGACGGCACCGTCGCTCTCGGTGATGGGCCCATCGTCGCCTACGCTCGCGCACTCGCCAAGGGCCTTGCCCCCGCTACGGCCGAGGCATTCCTGAGGGATGTCAGCACCGCGTTGCTGCGTGAGCCCGGGCATCCGCTCTCCCACGCGTCCGATGGCTACGAACTCGTTCGTCTCGCTTCAGAGTCGCTCAACCTGACCGCCGATGCCCACGGAGCTGCCTACCTCGCGAGTCGCACGGTGCTCGCCACCGAGGCCGCTCCGGTCACCGCCCCCGACGGGCTTGCCGACTTTCTCCGCACCGCGCGCGAACACGCCACCCTCGTTCTCGCCACGAATGCCCCGAACATTCGCATCACCGAAACGCTCGAAAGCCTCGGGCTAGCCAACCTCTTCGACCACCTCTACACGAGTGTCGGCAAGCCGGAAGGTCTCGACGCTGTGCTCGACGAATGGATGCCCGCCGGCCCGGTGCTCAGCATTGGAGACATCTGGGCAAATGACCTTGAACCCGCCAACCGCCGCGGAGCGACCACTGCCCTTCTCTCCACCATCCCTCACCCGCACGCAGATTTCACCGCGGCAACCCTCGGCGACCTATACGAGGACCTCAACTCCTGGATTCGCGGAACCCACCGTGAACCGCAGACCGCATGACCACGAAGACACGCAACACCTCACGCACGACAGCACCACCGCACGAAACGCATGACCGCAGTCCTCTACTAACTCATCGAAAGGAAACCCCCGTGATTACTCTCAGGAAGAAAACCCACCGCGCACTCGCTCTCGGCGTTGCCCTCACCGCTACCGCCCTGACGCTTTCCGCCTGCAGCACGAGTGCAGACAACGCCGGAGGCGGCACCGAGAGCAGCGACCCCTCGTCGCTCGTTCTCGCCCTCGTACCGTCGCAAGACCAAGGCGAGCTCGTCACTACCGCAGCTCCACTCACCGACTACCTGACCGAAGCGCTTGGCATCGAGGTCACAGGTGTGGTGTCGAAGGATTACCAGGCTGCTGTCGAAGCAATGGGCGCCGATCAGGCGCAGATTGGTTTCTTGCCGTCACTGCAACTGTGGCAAGCAAACGACATGTACGACGCGAGCGTTGTTCTGCAGACGGAACGCAATGGCAACATCAGCTACCCCGCACAGTTCATGACGAACAACCCTGACAAGTACTGCGACGACGAGCCTGTCGAGCGCGATGGCAAGCTGTTCTGCAATGGCGCTGACGCTCTCGTCGGCCCTGCTGGCCTCGACAGCATCAGCAAGATTGACAAGGGAACCAGCGTCGCCGTTCTCGGCCCAGGTTCGCCCGCCGGCTACATCTACCCGATCCTTGCCCTGCAAGAGGCCGGCATCAACACCGATAACGACATCGAACAGGTTCCTGTCACCGCCAATGACGCGAGCGTTCTCGCCGTCTACAACGGTGACGCTGAGGTCGGCTTCAGCTTCTGGGATGCCCGTGACATCGTCACCAAGGATGTTCCGGATGTCGGCCAAAAGGTTGTCGTCTTCGCGCTGAGCGAAGAGATCCCCAACGATGGCGTCGCTCTCTCGAGCAGCCTTTCCGCTGAGCTTCAACAGAAGATCACGGATGCTCTCGCTGACTACTCGAACACTAAAGAGGGTTCTGAAGTCCTGCAGTCGATCTACTCGATCACCAAGCTTGCCCCCGCAAACCCGGACTCGCTTGGTGTTGTGGCTCGCGCCGCCCAGAAGCTTGGTCTTCAGTAATTGAGCATTCCCGCACCCAGCGCAGCGGCCGGAGCCACCACTCCGGCCGCTGCGTCGTGGGCAATCAGCATGCGCGATCTGACCGTGCGCTACAGCAATGGTGTGACCGCGCTCAAGAATGTCTCACTCGACATAGAGGCCGGCGAAATGGTCTCTGTCGTTGGCCTGTCTGGTTCAGGTAAGTCCAGCCTGATCCGCACCGTCAATGGGCTCGTTCCTGTGACGTCCGGTTCGCTCACCGTCGGCGACCGCAACCTCTCCGATACTCGGGGCCGCGATTTGCGCGCTCTGCGTGGTGGCATCGGCATGATTTTCCAGAGCTTCAATTTGGCGGGACGCGCCAGCGTTCTTGACAACGTCCTAGTCGGGCGGCTCGCTCACACTCCGACCTGGCGCACCCTGCTAGGACTGCACCGCGCCGCTGACAAGCAGCTTGCCTTCGAAGCGCTAGAGAGCGTCGGCATTCTGGGCAAGTGTTGGGATCGGGCATCCAGCCTCTCCGGTGGCCAACAGCAGCGGGTCGCGATTGCGCGAGCACTCACCCAACAACCGCACCTCATGCTGGCCGACGAACCTGTCGCGAGCCTCGACCCGCCAACGGCACACGCGGTGATGAATGACCTGCGCCGCATTAACCGCAGTCTCGGCATCACCGTGATTACGAATGTGCACCTCATGGATCTTGCCCGCACCTATACGACGCGGATGATCGGCCTTCGTGCTGGCGAAGTCGTCTACGACGGTCCAGCGGCGAGCGCCACCGATGCCGACTTTGAGGCCATCTACGGGCGCAGCATCGCGCCGGAGGATGTGCTGGGCGAATGACAACCGCAACACCGGCACCCGGCTCTGCCCCGACTTCCATACCCGCAGCGCACCCCGCGTTGAACGTGCCACCGCGCCCTCGGGGACGCTGGAAGCCATGGCTTGCAGTGACTGTCGTGCTCGTCATCACGATCATTACCTTCAGCCCGCAGTGGGGAGTCGCGTTCTCGTTTGATGCAATCGCGCGCAATTGGCAGAACGGTGCAGGAAAAATTGCCCAACTGCTCGTGCCGGATTGGTCGTTCTTTCCTCGCACCCTCGCCCCACTGCTTGAGACACTGCAGATGGCCGTTATTGCGAGCGCCGTGAGCGCTCTCGTCTCGCTCCCCTTGAGTCTGTGGGCGGCACGCCTCACTAACCCGCACCCTGTGTTGCGCGGGACTGTGCGCACGATTTTAAACGTCATCCGCGCGGTGCCTGAATTGTTGTACGCCGCCATCCTTGTCGCGATGGTCGGCGTTGGTGCGCTTCCGGGAATCATCGCGCTCGTGCTGTTCAACGTCGGCATCATCGTCAAGCTTGTCTCCGAGGCGATCGAAAGCAACGATGCTGGCCCTCTCGAGGCAGCGCGCGCAGCCGGTGGCACGGCACTTCAAGCGAATCGCGCAGCAGCGCTGCCCGATGTTTGGCCGGCGTTCGCCAATCAGAGCCTCTATGTGCTCGAACTCAACGTGCGAGCATCCACCGTTCTGGGGTTGGTCGGTGCGGGCGGTCTTGGCCTGCTGATCGATGCCGTGCGCACCTTCTACCGCTACGACCAGCTATCGCTCATCATTCTTGAAATCTTGGTGGTTGTCATCGTGATCGATGTGGTGTCATCCTCGATTCGAAAGAGGCTCGTATGACCCTCACTGCTCCCCCGCGACCACGCCGCACGCTGCGTAACACCCTCTGGTTGGTTACTACTGCGATTGTGGTTGCCGCTTTCTGGTCGGTAGAAATTCAATGGGATCGCCTGCTCGATCTCCCCGCCGAGATCGCCCGCTACACCTGGCTGATGTTCTCTAGCCCCGACTGGTCGAAACTGCCGGAAGCACTCTTTCAAACCTGGCGTTCGGTCGCGATGGCCTGGGTCGGCACCGTCATTGGAATTCTTCTCGCCACCCCGCTGAGCTTCGTGGCAGCCCGCGACTTCGGGCCAGCTCCCGTGCGAGCAGTGCTGCGCGTCGGGTTCTCTCTGATTCGTGCGGTGCCAGAAATCATCATTGCGATTGTGATCTTGTCCGTCACGGGGCTTACTCCCCTCACCGGTGCAATCGCACTCGGCATCAACGGCATTGGCACCCTCGGCAAATGGGGGTACGAATCTATCGAAGGTGTGCCACGCGGCCCCATCGAATCCACTCGCGCAGCGGGCGGCTCGTGGTCGCAAGTGGTGCGCTGGGGAGTATGGCCATCGGCCAGCCCCGAATTCTTGTCGTTCTGGCTATACCGCTTTGAGATCAATGTTCGCTCATCGGCCGTGCTCGGTTTGATTGGTGTCGGCGGCATCGGTGACATGCTTACCTCCTACACTCAGTACCGAGAATGGTCGACTGTCGGGATGCTGCTGATTGTTGTCGTGGTCGTCACGATGACCATCGATGCCATTTCGGGTCGCATCCGCCGCCGCATCACTGAAGGAGCACGCCTGGCATGAGTTGGACCGGAAACTCTGATGCTTCGCCAACAGCCCGCATCGCGACGGTGCGCAACGCCCTCCTGCCGAGTGAAGAGAAGTTCATTCAGTTGCTCCTCGATGATCCGGCAGCCGCGGTCGAAAACACGGCTCAAGAGATCGCGGATAGGGCCGGTGTTGCTCGGTCAACCGTCATCCGTGCGTGCCAGCGTCTTGGCTACCGCGGCTACCCCCAGTTACGGGTTGCCCTCACGCGGGAGCTTGCTCAAACCGAGGCCCGCACTGTCACCTACGAAGAAGGCGCCCTTGGTCGTATCCGCGCCGATGTGGATGCTCTCGCCGCCGCCTTGCCGCACATCACCGCCGCTCTCGACAGCGATGGGCTCGATACCGCGATCACCCGCATTTCTGCCGCTCGACGCCTGCTCGTGGTTGCCAATGGACTCTCTTCGGCGCAGGCCAGCGACCTGGCCATGCGTCTCACTGCAGTTGGGCGACCGTCGGAGTATGTGGCGGATGCGATTGGTCAGCAGATCGCTGCCCGCGGCCTTGCCCCCGACGATGCCTGTGTGGTGATTAGCGGTAGCGGCGCCAATGAGTCGACGCTGCGTTCCGCTCGAGCCGTTCGCGCTTCGGGTGCCCACCTGATCGCGGTGACGTCGTTTGCGCAGTCACCACTCGTGGAACTTGCCGACAACGCAATTGTGGTTGCGCCGGCGACGGGATCATTCCGTCATGAGCTGGAGCACACGTCGCGGGTCTCGCACACGATCCTGCTGGAGTCACTTGTGGGACTTGTGGCCTCAGACTTGGGCGAAACAGCTGATCACACACGAGCTCTCGTTCTTGATGTGTTGAGCGATAACCTCAGCGAATAGGTCGTCGGAACCCTCGTTACTTGCTCGTTTCGGGCTCGCCGCCCGACGCGATCTGCTCGTGGTGGTGAATGACCTCGGCAACCACAAAGTTGAACCATTTCTCGGCAAAAGCAGGGTCGAGGTGTGACTCTTCGGCGAGCGATTTGAGACGAGCAATCTGGTCACGCTCACGGTTGGGATCCGACGCGGGCAGTCCCTTGGTGGCCTTGAGTCGACCAACTTGCTGCGTGTACTTGAAGCGTTCGGCAAGCAAATGGATGAGGGCCGCGTCAATGTTGTCGATGCTGCGGCGGGCGCCCAAAAGTTGCTCCCGCACTTCGGGGTCGACGCTGTCATTGTGGGCCTGGTCTGCTGCTGCCATACAACGACTTTAGAGCGTGCACGGGCTACGTGGGTGCCAGATGACACGGCCACGGGGTCGAAGGTGGAAGACTGGTGCGCATGAATGATCGCGCAGGCACGATTGCCCAGGCATCCGACCTCATTGATGTGACCGAGCTAGTGGCGGCGTACTACGCGCAGGTTCCGGATGTCTCGATCGCTGAGCAGCGGGTGGTGTTCGGCACGAGCGGCCACCGTGGCTCATCGCTCGATACCGCTTTCAATGAAGTGCACATCGCCGCCATCACGCAGGCGATTGTGGAATATCGTGCCGGGCAGGGCATCACGGGCCCTGTGTTTATTGGGCGCGATACCCATGGGCTATCGCAGCCGGCCGAGTCGACGGCGCTTGATGTGCTCGCCGCGAACGGTGTGCTCGCGCTCAAAGACGAGTTCGATGATTTCGTTCCGACTCCTGCTCTGAGCCACGCGATCATCGCCTACAACGCTGCGGACCACGGCGATCAGGCCGATGGAATCATCATCACCCCCAGCCACAATCCGCCCCGTGATGGCGGCTTCAAGTACAACCCGCCGCACGGTGGCCCGGCCGATAGCGACGCGACCGGTTGGATCGCTGATCGCGCGAACGCGATCATTGCTGACGGCAATCAGGCCGTGAAGCGCGTCGGCACGGCCGGAGCAGTCAACACGGCAGCGGGCAGCTACGACTTCCGCGGGCGCTATGTTGACGACCTCGAGAACATCATCGACATCGACGCGATCCGCACGGCGGGCATCCGTCTGGGCGCTGACCCACTCGGTGGTGCAAGCGTCAACTATTGGAAGCTGATTGCGGAGAAGTACGACCTCGACCTCACTGTCGTGAATCCCGATGTTGACCCGACGTGGGCGTTCATGACGCTCGACTGGGACGGCAAGATTCGCATGGACCCGTCATCGAAGTCGGCCATGGCTTCTGTCGTGGCTCGCCGAAGCGAGTTCGACATCCTCACCGGCAATGACGCTGACGCCGATCGCCACGGAATCGTCACGCCCGATGGCGGACTCATGAACCCCAACCATTATCTGGCTGTCGCGATTCACTATCTCTACACTCACCGCGAGGGCTGGAACCCGGATGCCGCGATCGGCAAGACCCTCGTCTCGAGTTCCATGATTGACCGGGTCGCTGCCGCGCTGGGGCGCGACCTCGTCGAGGTACCGGTGGGCTTCAAGTGGTTTGTTCCCGGACTTGTTGACGGCTCAGTGGCGTTTGGTGGCGAGGAGAGCGCTGGGGCGAGTTTCTTGCGCAAAGATGGCTCCGTCTGGACTACAGACAAAGACGGCATTTTGCTGGCGTTGTTGGCGGCCGAGATTCTCGCGGTTACCGGCAAGACGCCATCCGTTCTCTATGCCGAGCTTGTTGAAGAATTTGGTGATCCCGCCTACGAGCGGGTGGATGCCGCAGCCAACGCCCAGCAGAAGGCGACGCTCGGCAAGTTGAGTGGTGCTGCGATCACCGCCACCGAGCTCGCGGGTGATCCGATCACGGCGAAGCTCTCGGAGGCTCCCGGAAACGGCGCTTCGATCGGCGGGGTCAAGGTGACGACGGAGTTTGCGTGGTTCGCTGCTCGCCCGAGTGGCACCGAAGATGTGTACAAGATTTATGCCGAGTCGTTCAAGGGCTTAGAGCACTTGAAGCTCGTGCAGGCCGAAGCGAAGGCGATTGTCGACGCTGCCCTTAGCTCGTAGAGGGGCGGCTGCCGCAGCAGAGTTTGCTAGGGAATGCTCCAGAAGTGTCCTGTGGCACCGGGGTGGTCGACGGTGATGGTCTCATCGAGGTCCCGGTAGTCGGTGTCGAGATTGTGGCCGACCATCTTGATGACAGTTTCGCCGTCGATGTTTTCTACAGAAGACACCACTTGGATGTGGTCGAGGTAGTCGTTGTCGTTCCAGTCGAAGACCACGAGATCGCCGACCTTCACTTGGTCGCGCTCGTTGAAGCTCAGTTGCGTTGCCCCGAGTTCGGGAGTGGAGTTGAGCCAGTTCTCCATGGCTGGCACGTACCCCCAGGCGCTGCTCCAGTCAGCGGCAGCGTCGTAGTTGTACCACTCATCGGTCATTTCCCAGCCGCGCATGAGCAGTGATTGGCTCACGAAGTTGGCGCAGTCTCCGCCCACGGAGTTGAGGTCGCCAAACTCCTCATCGTTGTAGTCCTCCCAGTGTTTAAGGAGGTAGTGCATCTGCTTATCGATCGGGGTGGATGCTTCGTAGGTGTAGTCGAGGAAGGATGATGCGGGCACCAGTTCCGTGTCCGCCATCACTTCAATAGCAACCGTGTTTGGCTGAAAGTCGACGGCCGGGGGCACCGTGGCGGTAGGTGTTCCGTTGTCGGCAATGACTACGTCGCTGGCGGCGACTCCACCGAAGGTGACGTGGGTGACAGCGTCGAGAGCGGCACCCGTGATGGTGATCGATTCCCCTCCCACGAGAGTTCCCGCTGTGGTGCTGACGGTGCGAACTTCGGGCGTTGCGGAAGCACCGCCGTCAGCGCTGGAGAAAACCGCGACGATGAGCGCAACAATGGCGGCGATGACGCCGAGCGCGGCTGCACCGACGCCAACGCGGCGAAGCAAGTAGGGGGAAGACACGGCTCAAGTTTCGCAGGAACTTCAGGCAGACAGCGCTGACACAACGTCTACATCTCGGATTTCTTGCAAATCGCCCGAAACGCGCACTGAAGCTATGGCTGCCGGGCTTCGGCACTAATCGCTGTGTGTCGAACGCGTCCGCTTTGTGGGCAACGTGAGCCGCCCCTGAGCCAGCAGCACTCCGACCAGCACGATGACGGCTCCGACAGGTTCATGCCACGACATGGTTTCTTTCAAGATCACGAAACCCAGGATGACGCCGATGACGGGAGTGATGTAGGTGACAGTGGAGGTGCGGGTCGGCCCCCATTCGGCGAGCACCCGGTAGTTCCAGACGTAGGCCATGCCAGTGCCAAGCACTCCGAGAGCGAGCAGGCTCGCGACGACGGGAAGGGTGAGGTTCACCGGGCCGGTCGCAACGAGTGGGGTGAGCAGTATGTAGATGACAGCGGCGATGCCGATGTTCATGGTCGCTGACGTGACGCCGGCAACTTTGTAGGGCGCGACGAATTTGCGCTGGTAACTCATGGCGGCGCCGTAACAGGCGGCAGCGCCCAGACAAGCGAGTTGCCCGAGCAGACTGCCGCTGATGTCTCCGGCTTGCCACGGTGAAATGATCACGAGCACCCCGAAGATGCCGAGGGTGACGCCCAGAATCTGCGAGCGCGTCAGCGTTTCAACTCGAAACACGAGGGTGGCAAAGATCGCAGTCATGATCGGCGTTGTGGCGTTGTAGATGCTCGCGAGCCCCGAGCTGACATATTGCTCAGCCCACGCAAAGAGCAGGTACGGAATCACGGCAAACAGAAAAGCAAGCACTGTGAAGTGCGCCCAGACGATGGGTTGGCGCGGGAGTTTACGGCGACTGACCGCAAACACGACGATGAGTGCGAGAGCGCCGAGCACCGCCCGACTCCAGGCGACTTGGCCAAAGCTCACGCCATCCAGAGCGACCTTCATGAAGAGAAAACTGGAGCCCCACACGAGCCCGGCTGCGGCGAAGCGCAGCGTTGTGCCCAGAGTGGATGCGGAGTCGTGCTTTTCGACCCGACCAGCGGGGGCAACGGGTGCGCTCACGCGCGCGACTCCTGCTCGGTGCTGTGGCGGGAGGTCGCGCTGGGCGCGGCAGCCCCGTCGAGCCGCTCAAGCAACCCGGCTTTCACTGCGGGCCAGTCGCTATCGATGACGGAGTATACGGCGGTGTCGCGCCACGAACCATCGGCCCTGAGCTGGTGCTTGCGTTGAATGCCCTCGAAAGTGGCGCCGAGGCGGAGGATCGCTGCGCGCGAACGCTCGTTGATGGCATCCGCTTGAATCCGCACACGGTTGTAGCCGCTGTCGAAGGCGAAGCCCAACAGCAGCAACTTTGTTTCGGGGTTGACCGCGGTGCCCCACACGCTTGGCGCATACGCGGTCCAGCCGAGGTGCACGTTGGCGTTGGTTTCGTCGAGCTCGCCGAGAGTGCTCACCCCGACGAGACGACCGGCGTCGGGACCAGAGTTGAGGCGCACAGCGAAGGGCATCCGGTCGGCGTAACCGAGGTAGCCGGCGCGCATCCATTCGACGAAGGATGCTTCGTCGGCGGGCAACCCGGCCGACCCTCCGCCATAACCACCAGCGAAGACCGCGGGCACCGCGAGTACTGTCGCGAGCGCAGCGAGATGGTCTTCGGTCAGGGGCTCAACGGAGACGAAAGTTCCGTGAAGGATGCGGTGCTGCGGGCGGGTTACGGTCACTTAGAAATCTTCCCACTTCGCAACGACACCAATCTGCGGATTTCGGACTTTCACCCGCGGATTGCGGACGTTCTGCCCGGCAGTACCCGATTAACTACCGATCAACCAGAAATGCTCCAGATGCCTCGCATTCGACCATGGAGGCGATTATGCCCAAACGAGAGATGTATCGCGGGAAACGTGGGTGAGAAATCGATAGGTATGAGCCAAAATAATCCTGCACATTTGAGGGCGATGGAATGGAACGCGGCGGCGGAGTGGCTGCTTTGACTAAGCCCCCGGAGGGAACGCTCCGTCGCAATCACTTAGATTGTCCAAATCTCGTTGTAAGCGATGACCGCCATCGCATCGGTGTGGTTCCTCACCGCCTGGGGGTTCCAGTCATCAGCTTCCGCAATGGCCCCGGGCACGCTATACGCGCCGAGCGCGAGGATCTTCTTTTTCTCCATGAACGGCTTATTCGCGAGCGCCCCGTTCTTCTTCGCATCGAGAAGGAATAAATTGCCAAGCTGTCCCACCACATCCTCGGTCCACTCATCCACACCGATCGATGCTTGCGGCGCCACATGCTCGATCGTCAACTCGTCCCAGTCGACCGTGAACTTGAAGCTTTCCCGCTCCGCAAATTTACGTAGGATATATCGAACTAGAGGCTTCTGCTTGGTGGTCGAGTTTGTAAACACTACGTCTCGGAAACCGAGTGTCACCTCCTCAGACGACGGGCGACGCTCTCTCAACTTTTGAATGAAGAACTTGATCTCCATCGCCGCTTGATTTGAATCAGCGGCTTCAAAGAGCTTGCGCGCGAAAGATGAGTACATTCCCGAGATCCCGCCCGAAGAGCGCGAAGATGTGATCGCAGTAAAGGTGAAGTGGAAGCGCTCGATTGCTTCAACTGCCTCGGCCAACTTGGACAGTCTAATTTTGTTGTCCTTGTAAGCCCGGACTAAGGAGAGTAGCGCCGGAGTGGGCTGCACGACGCGGAACACTTGAATCGCCCGCAGTGATTCCGCAACCCGTCTTTCGTTTTTGGTCCACATAACCGACGGCTCGTGAATTGCGCGATAGAACTCCACATCCCGCGTTAAAGCATCGAGGTACGACTTCGCATTCTTCGCGTCTACCCTCTTTTTGAGAACAGAATAGAGCTTCTTGACTGGGGTGGATTCATGTCGTGAGGCCCAAAAGTGATACAGGAACGCATCTGACGTTATGTCCGCGGCCGACTCATAAATGGTTTCGAGGACCAACCCCCATTTGATTTTCACAAAATCCACCGACCCCTTACTCCTGAGGAGTTTCGTGAAGTAGTTCTTTACGAGATCCGTGACCGCGAGGTCCTTGCCACGTGTATTTAGAGTCTCGAATATTAGGTATGCGTCTTCTTCATTCTCCAACTTGACGAAGATAACTTTGAGGTTCAACACCGATTCGCGCAGGTAAGTAAGACGTTCCACCTTGGTGGCCTTTTTATCGCCCGCCGTTATCGACGCATCGGTGTCGACCGCTTCCAGAAGCGAACTAACCTTCGTAGCGAGTAGTTCGCTTGCATCCTTAAGCGCCTTCTCTTCGACAAGTTCGGGAAGGTTATCTAGATCGGCCTCGCCGAACTTTAGGATCTTTTCTTGCAGGTAGGGAAACGATGTTTCAGTGCGCAAAACGAACTCGTTTTTGTTCGAACGGTTTTTTCGCTCGACAAGCTGGTGAACGCCCTCGGCGAGATCTTGCTCGTCGAGCCCTGCGAATGCGTCTCTGATCGCGCATAGAAAAAGGGTTATCGTGGTCAGCCGCTGCTGACCATCAACGACACTAAACTCTTGCTTCCCCTCGCGATACACCACCATCGAGCCGATGAAGTAATCTTCGCCTTTCGCCGACATGACATCGTCCCAAAGGTCCTGAATGTTCTCATCGTCCCAGGAGTATGGGCGCTGAAATCGAGGAATGCTGAAAAACCTGCCGGCCAGCAAGTTTTCGATGTCGATGTCTTCAGATTCGATCTTCATTCGAGCCTCCCGAGGAGAATGTTGAGGAAGTTTCCAGCTAACCAAGCACTATAGAGCACCCCGCGTTACTAGTCAGAGCGCTTTAACATGACTCAAAGATGCTGAAACATTGGAACTCGAATAAATTCGGTTGCTAGGAGGCGCAGCGCACTTGTACCCCGAGACTCCGCCGCTGAAAGCATCGCTCAGGTGACTTCACTTCAGCTAGCCCCAGCGCCAAACCGAAAGCTGTGGGCGAGGGCCTTAGAGCATAGAGCGTGGGTGTGTTTTACCCCTTCGTACACTGACGAGTTCGTCAGCCTTCTCACGAATACTTCACAGCATGACTTTCATCAGGTGGCGTCAAGACGTATGGCCCGCTTACCTAGGAAATCTGCAGAATCGTAGTCGCGGGCTCGCCAAAGTCAGGCGTCCAATCGATTTGGAGACGTATTGCTGCAGTCTTGTCTGCTACCTCCGCTATATAGATCGGGACTCCAACGTTCGGGCTTAGGCCCATGGGCATCGGGAAGTCGGCTTGAAAGGAGACTTCGACATCAGCCAGTATGGCTATTTCACGAAGCGCAACTGATGCGCCGTACCTGTTATACAGCTGGTAGTGGCCAAGAGAATCTGTGGATTCGATCTCCCAGGCTTGGTCGACTGAAGGGAGGGTCGGCTCAGAGGGAACGACCTGCATCCGCCCGGGACTCGGGACCGCGGTCAAAGAGTCATCAAGTCTTGTAGCTCTTCCAACCTTCGCGTGTTCCTTGTCGACGTCAAAAGTCCGAGTGCGTTTGATTCCCAGTCCGTTGCGCCACTGGACGCGAACTTGAAGGCCCTCAAAGTCAGCGAGGCCTCCGACCCCTCTAGAGTATTTCGTAGCTTCGCGCTTGTTTTCGTCCAGAAAGAGCCCAGCCCGCACTACCTGAATGGAATGGCCAGGCGTCACGATGGGCCAAATTTCGCTCGCGCCGGTTCGGAGCCATTCGCTACCTTGATTCAATTCAAGCGCGACACGTCTCGCGGGGCCAGAGCCTTGGTTCTGTATCCCGATCGTCGCAGTAACAGCATCCGTCGGGCCGTACCAGTGGCTGTCGTCCACATAGATCGGAAGTAGCTGGAAATCGGGCCTAGGGATTTGGACCCATGTCATAAGCGCACCAATGATGGATACAACTGCGGCAATAACTGCGACGAATTCAGGCATGCGCGAATCATATCCAGGTAGGCAAGTGAAGCACAGCCATCCGCGTTGCTAGATGAGACATCTCTGCGTAGCAGAGCTCATCAAATAGTTCGAACACCCGTGGTGCGGTGAAATTCAGAAGCCGTCTTTGAATGTGGCATACGCCCGCCCTTATGGAGATCACGACGGCGCAACGGCAGACCGAGAATAAGACAGCGCTCGTGTAGCGGGACAACATTCAAGAAAGGCAGAGGCGCACGCCGAAACAGTTGGGCAGGTTGACGGGTGCGAAATTTTCACATGAAACTACGCCGCCCACGCGGTCAGCACCCCACAGCCCAAAGAAGCTGCAGACCAAGCCAACCGACCGCACAAATTTGTCCTGTGTCACGAGCACACAGCGCGCCTGAGCCAAGTTGCGAATTTTTTATGAGTGGCGACACTCCTGAACACTTTTCGACCATATCGGTCGGCGTCGAGCGCCGACCCCAACGCAGAAGCGGCACGCCCCCGAATTTCTCCGGTGCGTGCCGCTTGAGTGCGAGCTGGGGTGTCGAGGTTTAGTCGACGAGGTCGTGACGAACGATGATTTCGTCGCGGCCGGGGCCGATACCGATCGCGGACATGCGCGCACCACTCATCTTTTCGATGGCGAGCACGTAGTCTTGCGCGTTCTTGGGCAGGTCATCGAAGGTGCGAGCACCGGTGATGTCTTCTTCCCAGCCGGGGAACTCTTCGTAGATCGGCACCGCGTGGTGAAAGTCTGATTGCGATACGGGCATCTCGTCGAAGCGCACGCCGTCAACGTCGTAGGCGACGCAGACCGGAATGGTCTTGAGGCCGGTGAGCACGTCGAGCTTGGTGAGCACGAAGTCGGTGACACCGTTGACGCGCGCCGTGTAGCGAGCGATGGGGGCGTCGTACCACCCACAGCGACGCGGACGCCCGGTGGTGGTTCCAAACTCGAAACCGTTGGCGCGCAAGAACTCGCCCGACTCGTCAAACAGTTCGGTGGGGAACGGACCAGAACCCACACGCGTTGTGTAGGCCTTCACGATTCCGATGATGCGCTCGAGGCGGTTGGGGGCAACACCTGAACCGGTAGCCGCGCCACCCGACGTGGAGTTGGATGACGTGACGAACGGGTAGGTGCCGTGGTCGACATCCAACATCGTGGCTTGACCACCCTCAAAGAGCACAACGTCGCCCTTATCGAGCGCCTGGTTCAGCAGCAGACCGGTGTCGGCGACCATGGGGCGCAGACGGTCGGCGTAGCTGAGCAGCTCGGTGACGATCTCGTCAACCTCGATCGCCCGACGGTTGTAGACCTTCACGAGGAGGTGGTTCTTCTGGTCGAGAGCACCTTCAACCTTTTGGCGAAGGATCTTTTCGTCAAACAGGTCTTGAACTCGGATGCCGACGCGGTTGATCTTGTCGGCATACGACGGACCAATTCCGCGGCCGGTGGTGCCGATCTGACGCTTGCCGAGAAAGCGTTCCGTCACCTTGTCGAGGGTGCGGTGGTAGTTCGTGATGATGTGCGCGTTGGCGCTAATCAGCAGTTTGGAGACGTCGACGCCACGGGCGATCAGGGCATCAAGTTCTTCAAAAAGAACCTCGACGTCGATGACGACGCCGTTAGCGATGATCGGGGTGACGCCTTCGGTGAGGATGCCAGATGGCAGAAGGTGAAGCGCGTACTTTTCGTCGCCGATAACGACCGTGTGTCCGGCGTTGTTGCCACCGTTGAATTTCACGACGTAGTCGATGCGGCTACCGAGGAGGTCGGTTGCTTTTCCCTTGCCCTCGTCGCCCCATTGGGCGCCGATGATGACGATTGCTGGCATGGTGGATCCCTTCGAAGAAGTGGGGGGATTACACCTCAGTCTACCCGAGAGCGGACTTTCGCCGATTTCTGACGGTTTATTGCGTTACCAGCGTTGCTGAGCACTCCGTGGGAATCATGAGCCGCCGTCGGTGGTCCGTGTCAGCATGAAGCATGTCTCAGATGCCGCAGCGAGCTTTCTCTTCCCCCGCAGCCCATCACACTGTCTGCGCAATTGTTCCCCCGTTTCTTCTGGCCCGGATTGCCACCCTCGACGATCCTCGTTTCGAGCGCGCAGCCACTGCAGCCCGTCGTTCGCTGACCGACGTGGCGCACGAGAACCTCGACCACGGGCGCAGCAAGAACACCCTCCCTCCGCGCACCCTGCTCCCTGATGAGCCAAGCGTTCGCGGTGAAATCACGCGCGCCATCTCCGATGCCCGCGGCACAGAAACATTGCCCGGCATTCTGGTGCGAGAAGAAGGCGCCCCGGCAACCAACGATGTCGCGGCAACCGAGGCCTACGACGGGCTCGGTCACACCTTCGCTCTGTTCTGGGAGGTCTTTCAGCGGGATTCCATTGACGACCGTTCGGCCACGCTCGAAGCGACAGTGCATTTCGGCAACCTCTACGACAACGCGTTTTGGGATGGCAAACGCATGGTGTTCGGAGACGGTGACGGTGAGATCTTTGACAGCTTCACTCGCTCACTCAGCGTCATTGGGCATGAGCTCGCCCACGGCGTGACCGAGTACACGGCCGGGCTCGTTTATCGGGATCAAAGCGGTGCCCTCAACGAGCACGTGTCTGATGTGTTTGGCGCTCTTGTCGAGCAATACGCTCGTGGCACGACCGCCGCTGATGCATCGTGGTTGGTGGGCGAAGGTATCTTCACCGATGAGGTCGAGGGCACCGCCTTGCGCTCTCTCAAAGCACCCGGCACCGCCTATGACGACGACGTGCTCGGCAAAGATCCTCAGCCCGGCCACATGGATGACTACATCGTCACTCAGGACGACAACGGTGGCGTTCACCTCAATTCGGGCATCCCCAATCGCGCATTCTGGAGCGTCGCAGACACGCTCGGCGGTTTTGCATGGCAGCAAGCGGGGCAGATTTGGTACGACACTCTCACGGGCGGTTCCCTCACTCCCCACAGCACTTTCGCGGAGTTCTCGGCTGCCACAATCGAAACGGCTCTCGCCCTCTTCGGAGAAGACTCTGCCGAACACCGTGCTGTCATTTCGGGCTGGGCGCTCGTCGGAGTCGTGCCTGCTGCGGCGTGACCGCGGCGCATTCGCCGATGCTCGTTCGGAACAGCGTCAGTGCACCGAGAAGCCCCCGTCGACAGCGATCAGTTGCCCCGTTACATAGGCGGAGGATGGGCCTGCCAAGAACACGACGGCTCCCGCGAAGTCCTCTGGCAAACCATTCCGGCCAATAAGCGTGCGTGCGGCCAGCGCCTCGACGACCTCGGGATTCGAACTGAGTCGACGGTTTAGCGGTGTTTGCACAAACCCTGGCACCAGAACATTCGCGGTCACCCCAGACGGCGACCACGCTTCCGCTTGAGATCTGGCCAACGCTTCCAGACCAGCCTTCGAAACGCCATAGGCTCCGCTATTCGCAAATGGTCTCTGAGCCTGCTGAGAGCTGATGTGGATGAGTCGACCGTAGCCCCGCTCCGCCATCCCGGGCGCCAGCCGCTGCCCGAGGATGAAGGGGGCTTCAAGGTTCACCGCCATCGTGGCATCCCACACTGCCTCCTCGAGTTCAGGCAAAGGTGGTCGGAGATTGATCCCCGCAGAGTTCACAATGATGTCGACATCTCCGGCCGCATCTGCCAGCGTATGGACACCCGCGCGGGTAGAAAGGTCAGCAACGATCCCACCTGCCGTGCCGCCCAGCTCGTGAATCGCGGCAACAGTGTCGTCGATCGCCGTCTCGGTCCTCGCCGCAACGAGAACATGCGCCCCCGAAGCACCAAGGGCAAGGGCGATTGCGCGGCCAATGCCAGAGCTACCTCCCGTGACCAGCGCGACCCGGCCGTCAAGCCCAAACAGGCGAGCGAGATGTAAATCAGAAGTCATACTGCAAGGCTACACACGCCTCCCCCTCGCCCTCATGGTGACGAGATAGCATGCACGTGTGAAGGTACAGGTGTGGCGCAGCGGTGGCCTCCTCGGTCGCCGCGTCGAGTGGGATGTCATTGTCGACGAGCAGCCCGACCCCGAGCAGTGGTACGTGCTGATCGCGGAACTGCCGTGGCACGAGCATCCGGCCACCAGCACCATGCCCGACCGCTACACCTACGAAATCCGATGCGAGCCCCACGAAGCGGTCATCCCCGAGCAGCAGCTCGTTGGCCCGTGGCGTGAACTCGTTGATCGCGTGCGCGACGCCCAACACAGCGCCGAGCGCACACGCAAGAGCGACGGCCAGAAACGCAACTCCGGCGACGCCTCCAGCGATTAACGCAGCGGGTCGAAGGCGGTGAGCAGCGGATGCTTGTCGCCACCCGTTATGGAGTCGGCGAGCATCCGCCCCGTCAAGGGACCGAGCGTGACTCCCCACATTCCGTGACCGCCAGCAACGTGCACTCGCGGCGAGCGCGTGGCGCCCACGAGCGGAAGCCCGTCGGGCGTGCAGGGGCGCGAGCCGACCCATTCTTCGTCGCGGGCTTCCCAGTCGACTCCGTCGAACATGGGGCTCGCCGCGTTGACGATGGTTTGGATGCGGCGAGAGTCGGCAGGAGCTTCGGCCGAGCGGAACTCCATCATGCCTCCCACGCGCAGCCGATCCCCGAGAGGAGTGCAGGCAACTCGTTGGGCGGGCAAGTAGATCGGGTGCGTGGGAATCACGGGCGGCTTCACACTGAAGCTGTAACCGCGACCCGACTGCACGACCTGGCGCACACCGAACTGGCGAGCGAGGTCGCCGAGCCAGGTTCCGGTAGCAATAACGACCTCGTTGCTGAGCACGGCGTTCTGACCCTCAACATCGACAGCGATGCCGGCGGCACCCAGATCTCGGATGCCCGTCGCCTTCGCCCCCTCAACGATCGTTCCGCCGCGAGCGCGCACGGATGCCGCAAGCACCTGCATGAACGAGGGCGGGTTGATGAAGCGCTGACCATCCACGCGCAGCCCGTGCGTCACAATTGTGGAGACACTCGGCTCGAACTCGCGCAGCTCGTCACCAGTGATCTTCTCAAAGCTCACATGCCCGCCACCGGCGGCAACTTCGTCGAACTCGTGAGTGATCGTCTCGCGATCATGCTCGCTCACAAAGGCCGCGAGGAATGGCTCGGCATGTTTGAGAGCTGCGGAGACTCCGCCGTCTTCCATGCGGTCGAAGGATTCAAGACTCCACTTATTGATCTCAGCGAAGGTGACCATGTTGCGCCGCCACATTTTGGGCGTCGAGTGGCGGGCGAAACCGGCGAGAAAGCGCAACAGGGTCGAGTTGGCCGCGACCGGTACGTAGACCGGCGATGTCGGGTCGACCACTGCCTTCAAGCCGTACTTGAAAATCGAGGGCTCCGGCAAGGGAAGAGTCAGAGCGGGCGCAACCCAGCCCGCATTACCCAGTGAGGCACCAGCGGCAACGCCCGAGCGGTCGAGCACCGTGACCTCAACACCACGCTCTTGCAGGAACCAGGCCGTGCACAGCCCCACGATTCCGGCGCCGATGATGGTCACTTTCGCGGGCTGTGTCATTGTTCCCTACTTCGTGAAGCTAACGTGCTGGGTTATCCAATTGTGCATCGCTACAGCGGCCGCGGCGGAAGCATTAATAGACCGGGTCGAACCGAACTGGCTGATCTCCACCACATCCGTCGCGGCGTCGATCGCTTCGGGCGACAGCCCGGGGCCTTCTTGACCGAAAAGCAGCACGCAGCGCTTCGGTATGTCGAACGTCTCGATGATGACGCTGCCGGGCACGTTGTCGATCGCAATGATCGGCAACTCGTTGGCTTGGGTCCATTCGACAAAGGTTGCGACATCCGGATGATGCAACACGTGCTGGTAGCGGTCGGTGACCATGGCGCCGCGTTTGTTCCAACGCCGCCGCCCAATGATGTGCACGGTATCGGCACCGAAGGCGTTGGCGCTGCGCACGATAGAACCGATGTTCATGTCGTGCTGCCAGTTCTCGATAGCAACGTGGAATGGATGCCGCGTCACGTCGAGATCGGCAACGATCGCATCCATGTTCCAGTAGCGATACCGGTCAATAACGTTGCGGGTATCGCCGCGTTCGAGCAGCACAGGATCGTAGTGGGGTTCGGTGGGCCATTCGCCCTGCCACGGCCCCACCCCGTTGGTCGACAGCTCGACGCTGGGGTTCGGTTCAGTCACGTTTCCACGATAGTCGCCACGCACCACGCTGACGTACCTTTCGGGCTAGGCGCAACGAGGCAGAGCGTGGACTGTTAATCTCAAGGAATGCACCAGCACTGGACTCCCGATGGCCCCGACCTTGTGGTGCATGGGGATAACCTTCCCATCATCAGTGCTCTCCCCGACGAGAGCTTTCGACTGATCTACATCGACCCGCCGTTCAACACGGGGCGCACTCAGCGTCGCCAGGCGTTGACCACCCAGCGGTCGGCCGAAGGAACTCGGGTGGGATTCGGCGGCAATAGCTACGACACCATCAAGGGAATCTTGTACTCCTACGACGACACTTTCGCCGACTATTGGGAGTTTCTCGAACCCCGGCTGAAGGAAGCCTGGCGACTGCTCGACGACCGAGGCACCCTCTATCTTCACCTCGACTACCGAGAAGTGCACTACGCCAAGGTCGCGCTCGACGCTCTCTTTGGCCGCGACAGCTTTCTCAACGAAATCATCTGGGCGTACGACTACGGCGCTCGCGCCACCAAAAAGTGGCCATCGAAGCACGACACGATTCTGGTTTACGTCAAGAACCCCAAGAACTATTACTTCAACAATGAGGAAGTCGATCGCGAGCCCTATATGGCTCCCGGTCTGGTGACGCCCGAGAAAGCAGCGCGCGGCAAGCTGCCCACGGATGTCTGGTGGCACACCATCGTCTCCCCGACAGGCAAAGAAAAGACCGGTTATGCCACCCAGAAACCGGAAGGAATTCTGCGGCGCATTATTCAGGCATCCAGTCAGCCCGGAGATTGGATACTCGACTTCTTTGCCGGCAGCGGAACAACCGGAGCAGTCGCACAAGCCCTCAAACGACGCGTCGTGCTTGTCGAACAAAACCCCGCCGCGATCGAAATTATTACCAGTCGGCTGTCATCCCAGACTGCGTTCGCTAAAGTGAGCGCATGAGAAATCGCGACGAAATCGAGTGCTGGCTCACCGACATGGACGGTGTGCTCGTACACGAGAACCACCCCGTGCCCGGCGCTGCCGAACTTCTGCAGCAGTGGCGTGACGAAGAGAAGCCCTACTTGGTTCTCACCAACAATTCGATCTTCACCCCGCGCGATCTCAGCGCCCGCCTCAAGGCTTCTGGCCTCGACGTGCCGGAGTCAGCGATCTGGACCTCGGCTCTTGCCACAGCAGACTTCCTGAAGGAACAGATCCCCGGCGGCAGCGCCTTCGTCATCGGTGAGGCCGGCATCACGACCGCCCTCCACGAGGCGGGTTTCATCATGACTGAAACCAACCCCGACTACGTCGTGATCGGCGAGACCCGCAACTACTCCTTCGAAGCCATCACTAAGGCCATCCGCCTCATTGGCAACGGCAGCCGCTTCATTGTCACCAATCCGGATGCCACGGGTCCGAGCGCCGACGGCCCCCTGCCCGCCACCGGCGCGGTCGCCGCTCTCATCACCAAGGCCACCGGTCGCGAGCCGTACATCGTCGGCAAGCCCAACCCCATGATGTTCCGCTCGGCGCTCAACAAGATTGGTGCCCACAGCGAGACAACCGGCATGATCGGTGACCGCATGGACACCGACATTGTTGCCGGCATCGAAGCCGGACTGCACACTGTCTTGGTTCTCACCGGAATCAGCGATCAGAAGGAAATCGACCGCTACCCGTTCCGTCCGAACGAAGTTCTCGACAGCGTCGCTGACCTGCTCAACTAGTTCACGGGCGTTTGCGGCTGGGCGATCGATGCCGTGAGGGCATCATCGCCTGCTCGCGTCGCGAAGCAGTAGTAGTCGCGGTTTCCGGCATCCCACTCGTCCGCTGTCGCGGGGAAGTTGACTACAACTTGAAGATCAGCGACTGACTTCGCTGCCGCAAAGTCGATGACGGCATCGGTTGAGCAGGCCTTCGCCGTGCGGGATGCGAGCTGTTCGGCATCCGGGTAGGGCTCGGATGCCTCATCCTCGAATTGCCCGATCGTCAACAACTGGGCTGCATGGGGTTTCGCACACTCGATAACGGTGTACTCCTGCTCCCACGCGGACGCGAAGGGCTCAAGGCATTCGCCGCCCGCAAGCTCATTCCACTGGTAAGTGCCGGGGGCGACCGGACCAACGACAGGAACCTCCGCAGTGGCAGCGGGCGTTGGCGTCGCCGAAGCGGCGGCGACTGGCGCGGCAGTCTGCCCGATCCGAGTGCCGAGCAGGAACAGGGCAACCAACGCGAGGGCGGCAACAAGGCCACCGGCAATCGACAGGGCGATCATCTGACCGCGCGGAATCGGGGGCCGTGGGGGCGCAGCAACTCGCTGCCGCACGACGACGGTCGACGATTGCGGGGTGAGACCCTGATCGTCGTACTCGACAAACTTGTCTTCCCCAAAGATGTCATCAACCGAATCATGGTCGACAGATTCTGCTTCCGCGGCGATTCCCCCGAGCGACTGGGCACTCAAGACCTCAGTCGCGCCCTCGAGCCCAGGGTCGATAGCGGCCGGAAGGTAACTCTGGCGCCGGGTGGGGAAGTCCATGGCCGCGGTGGGGAGGTCCGCGACATCCATTGCTCCGGTGGGAAGATCATTGATGTCCATCGCTCCCGTGGGAAGGTCCGCGACATCCATTGCCCCGGTGGGCAGGTCGGCAATGTTCATCGCTTCTGTTGCGGGCGGCTCAACTGCAGGCGTTTCAGCGGCGGGCAACTCGATCGCAGGCGGAAGCTTGAGCAGACCCGGCAGCTCAGGGTTTACCGGTGCAGCGGCAGGCGGTGTCGCAGCGGGCTGCGCAGCGGCAGGCTCCTCGGGCTCGCTCGGCTTCAGTCCCCAGTTGAAGAAGGACTGTGGAGGTTTGGTGCCGTCATCGGCATCCGAAAATTTGTCTCCCGACGTCACGGAGTCAGCCCCAACTCACCCAACCCAATGGCCGAGAAGTACGGGTAACCTGCTGCCTCGATACGTTCTTTGGCGCCCGTGTCGCGATCGACAACGACGGCGACACCGGCGATGATCGCGCCGACCTTTTCGAGAGCTTCGATGGCGGCAAGGGGTGAACCACCGGTGGTCGACGTGTCTTCAAGAACGATGACGCGCTTGCCCTCAAGTTCTGGGCCCTCGACCTGACGTCCGCGACCATGGTCCTTGGGCTCCTTGCGCACGACGAAAGCGTCGTAGCTGAGACCGCGAATGGCACCCTGGTGAAGAATTGCCGAGGCAATCGGGTCAGCCCCCATCGTCATCCCGCCGACAGCGACAATGTCGGGAATCTCAGCGATGAGGTCAATCATGACCTGACCGATGAGAGGTGCGACACGGTGGTCAAGGCTCACGCGACGCATGTCGACGTAGTAGCTGGCCTTCTTTCCGCTCGTCAAAGTGAAGTCGCCGTGGAACACGGCATCGGCGGAAATGTGCTCAATGAGCTGCTGCTTGGCGTCGGTCACGAGTACAGAATACCCACTGTGGGCAAGGCTTTAGAGGCTGCCCTGGCCCAGAATCAGCAACGCGCCCGAGAGAGCGACACCAGCAAAGCCCAATACGGCCACGATGGTGGCGTTGCGACGGTCGAGACGATCGGCCTGTTCTGCCTCTTTAAGGCACTGCTCCGTTTCGTCGTCTACGAGGGTGAGCGGCTTCATGATTCGACTCTACGGTGCGGCTCTGACACTGTCGTCGCCCAATACAGGGGTAGACCTATTACCGTTGAACCATGCGCATTGCCACCTGGAACGTGAACTCCATCAGAACCCGAGTTGGTCGCGTCGTCGACTGGCTTCTTCGCGAAGATATTGACGTTCTCGCGATGCAAGAAATCAAGTGCAAGCCGGAGCAGTTCCCAATGGACGCCTTCACCGAGGCTGGCTACGAGGTAGAACTCCACGGGCTCAACCAGTGGAACGGCGTCGCGTTCGCGAGCCGTCTCCCGATGGATGACGTGACAGTCGGTTTCGATACCCAGCCCGGTTTCGGTAAGCCTCTCGATGACGGCACCGTGCCCATCGAAGCCCGCGCCATGGGCGTCACGGTCGAAGGCGCGCGTCTCTGGAGCCTGTACGTGCCCAACGGCCGTGAGCTCGACAACCCCCACTACCCCTACAAGCTCGAATGGCTCACGAACCTCAAGACGCAGGCCGCCCAGTGGATGAGTGAGAACCCCGAGCAGCCGCTGGCGCTGATGGGCGACTTCAATATCGCCCCCTTCGATCACGATGTGTGGGACATCGCGGCGTTCGAGGGCAAGACTCACGTGAGCGACGCCGAGCGGGCTGCCTTCCGCGCCTTCGAAGAGGCCGGGATGATCGATGCGCTCCGCAGCCGCAACATCGAGGGCTACACCTACTGGGATTACCAGCGCCTGCGCTTTCCCCGTAACGAGGGCATGCGCATCGACTTCGTGATGGGCTCACCCGCGTTCGATGAACTCGTGACCGAGGCATCCATTCACCGTGAAGAGCGCAAGGGCGATGGCCCGAGCGACCACGTTCCCGTCGTCGTCGATCTCGCGATTGATACCGAGAACGACGACGATCGGCCGATGTTCCTCTAGCCGTTACGGCGTGGTGGTTCCGGGGCCCTGCGTAACCTCAAGACCGTCACCAGCACTATCGAGACCTACCAGCACGGTATCTCCATCGCGAATCTGACCCGCAAGCAGGGCCTTGGCAAGTTTGTCGTCGATTTCGCGCTGCATGAGTCGACGCAGCGGTCGCGCACCATAGATCGGGTCGTAGCCGCGCTCGGCAAGCCAACTGCGGGCATCCGGAGTTACCGCTAGTTGCAGTCGACGATCAGTGAGGCGCTTGCTGAGACGATCAATGTCGAGTTCGACGATCTGACTGAGGTCGTCAGTTGAGAGCGGCTGGAAGACCACAATGTCGTCGAGACGGTTAATGAACTCAGGCTTGAATGACTTGCGTACGAGGTCGTCAACGGCGGATTTGCGAGCGTCCCACGGCAATTCTTGATCGGTGATGAACTGGCTGCCCAAGTTGCTGGTCAGAACGAGAATCACGTTGCGGAAGTCGACCGTGCGGCCTTGACCATCGGTAAGTCGACCGTCATCGAGCACTTGCAAGAGAATGTCGAAGACTTCTGGATGAGCCTTCTCGACCTCATCGAGCAAGATCACCGAATAGGGGCGCCGACGCACAGCCTCTGTCAGCTGCCCGCCTTGCTCAAAACCGATGTAGCCAGGAGGGGCACCGACTAGGCGTGAGACGGAGAACTTCTCGCCGTATTCGCTCATGTCGATGCGAACGAGAGCTTTTTCATCATTGAAGAGATACTGCGCCAGAGCCTTCGCGAGCTCTGTTTTTCCCACACCAGTCGGGCCGAGGAACAAGAACGAACCCGTCGGTCGATCGGGGTCAGAGATGCCGGCGCGCGTGCGACGCACGGCTTCAGACACCGCCTGTACCGCATCTTTCTGGCCGATAAGTCGCTTGCCGAGTTCCGCTTCGAGGTGCAGCAACTTCTCGGTCTCGCCCTCGGTGAGCCGGTCGACAGGGATGCCCGTCCATGCCGCCACCACGGAGGCAATGTCTTCTTCGGTCACTTGGTCGTTGACCATGCGCGGTCCGGATGGCTCGTTGCTTTCAGCCTTTTCGAGCGCCGCGATGATCGCGGGAATTGTCTCGTACTCGAGCTTTGACACCTTTTGGTAGTCACCATCGCGCATTGCTCGCTCTGACGAAATACGGGCGTCGTTCAGGCGAGTTTTCAACTCACCGACATCGGTAAGGCTCGACTTCTCAAGCTTCCAGCGAGCTTCGAGTTCGTTCAGCAGCTTGCTCTGCACTCCAAGATCTTCGCGCAGCTTCGCCAGCCGCGCCTTGGAGGCTTCGTCTTTCTCCTTCTTGAGCGCGTGCTCTTCAATACGGAGACGATCAACCGCTCGCTTGAGCTTGTCAATCTCCACGGGAGACGAATCGATCTCCATCTTGAGGTGACTCGCGGCCTCATCAACGAGGTCAATTGCTTTGTCTGGCAGTTTGCGGCCCGAGATGTAACGGTTGCTGAGAGTAGCCGCAGCAACGAGAGCGGAGTCGGCAATGGTTACTTTGTGGTGCGCTTCGTAGCGCTCCTTGAGTCCGCGCAAAATCGCGACGGTGTCTTCAACCGAGGGTTCGCCAACGAACACTTGCTGAAAGCGGCGCTCGAGAGCGGCATCCTTCTCAATGTATTGGCGGTATTCATCAAGCGTTGTCGCACCGATCAGTCGCAACTCACCGCGCGCCAACATCGGCTTGAGCATGTTGGATGCCGCAACCGAGCCGTCGCCACCACCAGCGCCCATGAGGGTGTGCAGTTCGTCAATGAAGGTGATGATCTCACCGTCGGAGTCTTTGATCTCTTTGAGTACAGCTTTGAGGCGCTCTTCGAATTCACCGCGGTACTTCGCGCCAGCAACGAGAGCAGCGAGGTCTAGGGAGATGAGCTGCTTATCTTTGAGGGAGTCGGCAACGTCACCGGCGATGATGCGCTGAGCGAGACCCTCTACAACGGCGGTCTTTCCCACGCCAGGCTCACCAATGAGAACGGGGTTGTTTTTCGTGCGCCGAGTGAGCACTTGGCTCACTCGACGAATCTCTGCGTCACGCCCGATCACAGGGTCGAGCTTGCCGCTGCGGGCAATCTCTGTGAGATTTACCCCGTACTTCTCGAGGGCACTTTTTTGCTCCTCGTCAGTGCTTGGGGCCCCCTGCATGTTCGCCATTGCATACCCTCCGTAAACTTGAGTTAAGACGACTCAAGTTTATACCGGCTTGTCCTCCCGTGGCTAGGCAAATGCTGTGCGCTCACAGAGAACCACCCTCGGGTGAACTGCTTGAGGTTTGACTCTAACCGCGGTTCTGCCCCACTAAGTTCTGCCCCACTAAGTTCTGCCCCACTAAGACGGGGAGTGCGATTCGCCCGGCGGCTGGGATAATTTGGGAATGGCCTTCGCTCTCTCTGATATCGACGCTCCCACCGAAGGCGAACAGTGGCTGCTTCGTGCTGAAGAACTCTTCACGGCCGAAGAGTTTGTTCCTGCCCTCAGCGCCGCCAACCAGGCAGTGCTCGCGACAAGTGGATCGGCGCGCGTCGCCGCTCTCGGCGTCGTTGCCGCGTGTTGTGTGCAGTTGGGCCAAGCGGAAACCGCCGAGACAGTTGCGCAGCAACGTCATGACCTCCTGCTCGAGCTCGATCGACCACTCGAGGCCGACAGCCAAGCCCGAATGGGGTTGGCGCTTTTCGGCCGTTCCGAACCATTTGACCTCGCGGCGCTCGAACGTGAGTCAAAGGCATCGGCAGCCCTCCCTCCGCGGCTGCACGCAATTACCCTACTCGCCCACGCCGAGGTGATGTGGCGCCAATCGTTCCGAGATCTCGAGAACATCCATGCCTCCGCGGGACTTGCGTACCTCCAAGCGGATCTCGCGGAAGATCCGGGTTCGATCCAGTTCCGCGCCCTACGCTTTCTCGTTCAAATCGCATACGACGCCGGTGACGCAGCGCGCATGCTGGAGTTTGGAGACAGGCTCCGTGCCTCGGCGCGAAACAGGACGGAACAGGCCGAAGCGCATACGTTTCACGCCCTCGCTCTCAGCGGCCTAGACAAACCGGCCGAGGCTCTTCGCTCTGTCAACCGCGCGGTCGATCTCTACCAAGCAATCGACGTTACTGAACGTCTCTACTCAACCACTATCCTCAGCGGTCGGATCGCGGTCGATGCGCGAGAACGGCCGATTGCTCTGGGGAGATTTCGAGACGCGGTGACCATCGCTGATCAGATGGGAATCGACAACAGCGAAGCGCGCAAAGCGGTCGCGAACACTCTCGTGGCGACAGAAAACCATACCGAGGCCATCGGTATGCTCACCGAGGTCTACAACCACGAAACATCCACCGGTGCATCCCCTGAAATTCGCGCTGAAAGCCTCGAATTCATGGCGCACTCCCTCGCAGCGACCGATCAGCTGGATGCCGCGATTCAAGTCTGGACGATGGCCGCGAATCTCTACACCGAGGCTCGCGCTCTCGACGATCTGGCCCGCGCCAGCCATAGCGCCGCAGCCATCCACACTCAGCGAGACGAACATGAAGCTGCCCGGGCAGCGTTGACGATAGCGGCCGCGGCCGTGCGTGAATCGGAGGGTGACGGAGCTCTCTATGTGAACGTCTTGCAGTCGCTCGGCACGACTCAGGCACATCTCGGAGACCGCTCTGCGCTCACAATCTTCGACGAAGTGGCGGCGGAAACCCACCAGAATCAGGCAACGTGGCTGTGGGCGGCAACCCTTGCGGCCAAGGCTCGCGCCCTGCATATCCTCGGTGACCCTCAGGATGCCGTCGAGCAGGCCACCAAGGCCGCGAATGCCTTGCGCACAGCCAAAGACTCCAACGGTGCTCTCACGATCGAGCGCTTTGCCGCTCAGGTTCTCGCCGAGCAAGGTCGCCACAAAGAGGCCATCAAACTACTGAAAACTGTCGTGAAAAACGCGCGCGGTGACGCAGAAATGCTCGCGGGAGCCACCAGCGAACTCGCCGACTGCTATGACGCCGTGGGAAAGAAAAGACGAGCTACGGGCACGCGTTCCCTCGCGGAAAACACGCAGCCGTAGCTCGTCCCCTGAAGCGATGCGCTAGTTACGGGCGCTTGACCAGCTTGCGGTTCATGAACTCGTCAATGCCGTGAGCGCCAAGCTCGCGACCGGTGCCAGAGTTCTTGACCCCACCGAAAGGCAGCTCGGGAGCATCCGCACCGACCTCGTTGATGTAAACCATGCCAGCGTCGATGCCGTCAGCGAGGCGATCGGCCTGCTCGGCATCCGTCGTGAAGACATACGAGCCGAGACCGAACGGCGTCGCGTTGGCGAGCACGATGGCCTCTTCTTCACTGCTGACGCGGTGCAGTTGCGCAACCGGCCCGAAGAATTCGGTGATGTACGCGGGGTTCTCGGGGCTGATGTTTTCCAGCACAGCAGGCGCAAACTTGGTGCCGTCACGCTTGCCGGTTCCCACACGCAGGGTAGCGCCAGCAGCAACAGCCTCGGCGACTTGCTCTTCGAGACCCTTGGCGGCGGCGAGCGAACACATCGGGCCGAGCTCGGTGCCCTCCTCCATGGGGTCGCCCACGGTGATGGCCCCCATCGCGGCGCTGAACTTCTCGGCGAATTCTTCGTAGAGCGAGTCGATGATGACGAAACGCTTGGCGCCGTTGCAGGCCTGGCCATTGTTGTCGATGCGGGCGGCAACGGCAGCCTCAACGGTGGCATCCATGTCATCGGTCGACATGAGGATGAACGGGTCAGAGCCGCCCAATTCGAGAACGCTCTTCTTGAGGTTGGCACCGGCCGCAGCACCGACGATGGCGCCGGCGCGTTCGGACCCCGTGAGGGAGACTCCCTGGATGCGCGGGTCATCGATCATTGCCGCGATTTGGTCGTTGTCGGCGAGCACATTCTGGTAGCCGCCGATTGGCAAGCCGGCTTCGTGAATGAGCGCTTCGAGCGCCGCCGACGACTCGGGGCACTGCTGCGCAGGCTTCACCAACACGGGGTTGCCGAGAACGATGCTGGGGCCGGCGAAACGAGCGATCTGGTAGATCGGAAAGTTCCACGGCATGATGCCGAGGATGGGTCCGATGGGGCTCTTGCGAATCCAAGCGGTGCCAGCTCCGGCAGGAATCTGCTCATCGGCAAGGAACTCTTCTGCGTTGTCGGCGAAGTAGCGGAAAATGTCAGCAGAGAACTCAACTTCGCCCACTGCCTGGGCCAAAGGCTTTCCCATTTCGCGCACAATAATCTCGCCGAATTCGTTGGCGCGTTCAGCGAGCAAATCGGCAATGCGAGTCACGATCGCTGCGCGCTCTTTTACCTGATCACGGTTCATTCCGCCGTTATATTCGGAGTGCGCTGCGGCGACTATTTGCTCGATGACTTCGTCACTCGCAGCAGGGTGCGCTTGACCCTCTTCGCCGGTGTAGGGATTGATCACTTGAAAAGTCTTCATGAGAGGTTCCTCGCTGCTCGAAAAGGACCGGCGACGCCGCCGAGAATTGTTCGTAGGCTACATGCGAAAACCTAAAAATTGGAAGTTAGGGTTTTTCGCTAAGGTCAATCGCGGCCAACATTGCCCACAACTCGGCGCGGCCCTGGAAAGTGTCGAGGCTCAGATTGGTGAGCTCGGAGAGCCGCTGCATCCGCGACTTTAGACCGTGCCGATGGATGCCCAGCTCACGCGCCGCAGGATCCCACTGCCCGTTGTGCCGAAGCCACACTTGCGCGAACCGCAGCAGCCCGATTCCTTGGGTGGATTCGATCACGCTCGCGAGTCGAGCGTGCGCAATATCGGCGACCGAACTCGTGGCTAGCAGACCGAAAAAACTCTCTCCGACGAGGCTCGCAAATTCGGTGACCGTCTCAGGCGGCGCCGCCTCGAGCGAACGAACTGCCTGAGTGATCGCGACCGTGAGCTCCGGCCAGCCAACCTCAGCCGACAACCCAACCGTGAGATCGCTCACCCCAAAGAACCGACGTTCCGCCGCAAACTGCTTCGCATCGATCAGCACGAGCAAATGCCGACCATCCGCCACCGCAAAAGTGCGACTGTCTGCTCGCGCCGCCCGCCGCTCCAACACATCGCGCACACTCGCACTCGTCTCGCTCAGGTCGAGCGCCGCCACCGCAAACCGCTCGGCCGGCAACTCGATTCCCGCCACCCGCACCGCACGCCGCACACTATCGACCCGGCCATCCTTCAACAGCTGAAACAACTGCTCCAGAATCGCCCGATGCCCCACCCGCAGATTTTCAGTCTGCTCGAGCGACACCTCGGCGAGCGCCGCCAATACCGTCATCACCGAACGATCCAGCGCCCCAAATTCGGTGTCGCGGACCCACGCGATAGCCCCGCACAGCCTCCCGGTTGAGCCGAGAGTCTGCACGACGCGATGCTCGTCCGTTGCGTCGTCGGCGACGCGTGCGCGACGAGCCCGAGCCAGCAGTTCGGTGACCGACTCGCGGATGCCGGGGGCGGCATCCGCAGTTCGCTTCGCGTTTTTCTCGGTGTCGGGTTCGCTCACGAGCTCGCCGTCGGCGTCGAAGATCCACACTCGGCAGCCGAGGTGCTCGGCGGCAACGGTGGCGGCCGCCGCGAGTCGTCCTTTGCCGACGGCAGCGCGGGCGATGTCGTTTTGCGCGGCGAGCGCGCGGTCGAATCCGGCGCGCGCTTGTTCGGCTTCGTTGTCGGCGACGAGGCGGCTGATGGCGATGAACGGGATGCGGTAGGGCACTTCGAAGAGCGGCAGGCCGGCCGTGGCGCAGGCGGCGACGAGACCGGCTGGCACTCCGTGGGTGATCACTTCGGTGCCGAAACCGATCGCGGCGACCCCGGCGCTGACGAGGCGAGCGACGTAGCCGACGAAGTCTGCCTCTGCCGCAGGCTCAGCGACTGGTTCTGCGGTCGGGTCGGCGGTATCGACGAATTGGCGGCCGGTCGTGAGCAGCAACTGACCCTCGGAAACGAACGGCGTCGGGTCGTTGAGGTCGGAGTTGTGCACCCACGTGACCGAGCGGTTGAAGGTGCTCGAATCGGTGAGCGGGCGCAGCGCAAGGCGCTCGGTCGCGATGATCTCGCTGAGGGGTGTGGGCATGGCAATCCTCCTGCTGCCATTCTGTCAGCAAACGGCGTAAGTACTGCCACTTTGTGACTGTTGCCGCGGGCATCCGCGAACTAGGTTGAACCAAACGTTTTGCACGACACCGCCCGCCGTCAGCGGCCGCGGGTCGTCTACACAGATTGGATTCCGGTGGCCATGTCTACTTCTTCTTCCAGCACCACGGCCCCGGTCGGCGGCCCCTCGCTTCCGCAGAAGCGCGAACTCGTCACCGTGATTCCCGGACCCCGCTCGCTCGAACTGCTCGAGCGCAAGAAGCAGTCCGTCGCCGCCGCCATCGGCATCACCCTTCCCGTCTTCGTTGAAGCTGCCGGCGGTGGCGTTCTTCGTGACGTTGACGGCAACACGCTCATCGACTTCGGTTCCGGCATCGCCGTGACCGGCGTCGGCAACTCGGCACCCGCCGTTGTCGAAGCCGTCACCGCTCAGGTCGCCCAGTTCACCCACACCTGCTTCATGATCAACGGCTACGAGAGCTACATCGAGGTCGCCGAGAAGCTCAACGAAATCACTCCCGGAACCCACGAGAAGCGCACCGCGCTCTTCAACTCGGGCGCCGAAGCCGTCGAGAACGCGATCAAGATCGCCCGCTACTTCACCGGCAAGCAGGCCGTTGTGGCCTTCGACCATGCGTACCACGGCCGCACCAACCTCACGATGGGTCTTACCGCCAAGTCGATGCCCTACAAGAGCGGCTTCGGTCCGTTTGCCTCGGAGATCTACCGTGCCCCCATGTCGTACCCCTTCCGCGATGGCGGAATCAGTGGCGAGGATGCCGCAGCCCGCGCCATCCTGCAGATCGAAAAGCAGGTCGGCGCCAGCAACCTCGCCGCGATCATCATCGAGCCCATTCAGGGCGAAGGTGGCTTCATCGAACCAGCCCCCGGATTCCTCCCGGCACTCAGCGAGTGGGCCACCGCCAACAACGTGATCTTCATCGCTGACGAAGTGCAGACCGGTTTCGCTCGCACGGGAGACCTCTTCGCTTCCAACCACGAGAACCTCGTTCCCGACATCATGGTGACCGCCAAGGGCATCGCCGGCGGCCTCCCGCTTTCGGCCGTGACCGGTCGCGCCGATGTCATGGATGCCGCTCACGTCGGTGGACTCGGCGGAACCTACGGCGGAAACCCCATCGCCTGTGCCGCGGCGCTCGCCACCATCCGCACCTTCGAAGAGTCGGGCGCCATCGAGCGTTCCCGCGAAATCGGCACCATCTTCCGTGGTCGCCTCAACGGACTCCGCGCCGGCGACCCCCGCATCGGAGACGTTCGCGGCCGCGGCGGAATGATCGCCATGGAACTCGTCGACCCCACCACGAAAGAACCCGACGCCGCCCTCACATCGAGGGTTGCGGCTGCAGCGCACGCCGCCGGTGTTGTCGTACTGACCTGTGGAACCTATGGCAACGTCATCCGCTTCCTCCCGCCGCTCTCGATCTCCGACGAGCTCATCGCCGACGGCCTCGACGTCGTTCGCGACGCTCTCGCCAAGGCTTAGTTCACCGGCAGCGGGCACTGGGCGCGCGCTCAGTGCCCGCCCACGCGGCGCCAAGCCGAAGCTCAGCTAGCGCTGTTTGACTGACTCGCAGATTTCCCACCACGAAAGGTGTACACCGCATGACGAACTCCACCGAAACTCAGCTCCTCGACGCAGTACCGAACCAGTTGTTCATCGGCGGCCAGTGGATCGCGGCATCGGGCAGCAAGACGCTCGACGTGACGGACCCCGCTACCGGCAAGGTCATCCGCACCATTTCGGATGCCTCGGCAGAAGACGGCATGCGCGCCCTCGACGCCGCAGTGACCGCTCAGGATTCCTGGGCCGCGACGCCCGCTCGTGAGCGTGGCGAGATTCTGCGTCGCACTTTTGACCTCGTGCAGGAGCACCGCGATGACCTCGCCCTGCTGATGACGCTCGAGATGGGCAAGCCGCTCGCTGAAGCCAACGGTGAAGTCACCTACGGTGGCGAGTTCTTGCGCTGGTTCAGCGAAGAGGCCGTGCGCATCTCGGGTCGATTCGGCAACACCCCTGAGGGCACGGGTCGCATGATCGTGTCGCAGCGCCCGGTTGGCCCGTGCTTCTTGATCACCCCCTGGAACTTCCCGCTCGCGATGGCGACCCGCAAGATTGCGCCCGCGCTGGCCGCTGGCTGCACGGTCGTTGTCAAGCCTGCAGCGCTCACCCCGCTCACGACTCTCTTCCTGGCCAAGCTCTTTGAAGAGGCGGGCCTTCCCGCTGGCGTGCTCAACGTGGTGACGACGTCGAGCTCGTCTGAAGTGTCGGAGCCAATCATTGCCGACTCTCGCCTGCGCAAGCTCTCGTTCACCGGCTCCACTCCGGTCGGCAAAGCGCTCATCAAGCAGGCCTCTGAAAACGTTCTGCGCACCTCAATGGAACTCGGCGGCAACGCCCCGTTCGTTGTCTTCGATGACGCCGACCTCGACAAGGCGGTCGACGGCGCGATTGCCGCGAAGTTCCGCAACATCGGTCAGGCCTGCACCGCGGCCAACCGTTTCATCGTGCACAGCTCGGTTGCGGCCGAATTCGCCGACAAGGTTGCCGCTCGTGTCGCCGACATGAAGATTGGTCGCGGCACCGAAGATGGCGTCAACATCGGCCCGCTCATCAACGACAAGGCCGTCGACAAGGCCGACGAGTTGGTCCAGGATGCCGTGAAGCGCGGCGCAACTCTCGTCTCCGGTGGCAAGCGTGTCGAGGGCGATGGAAGCTTCTATGAGCCCACGATCGTTTCGGGCGTTCCTGCCGACAGCGACATCCTGAGCGAAGAGATCTTCGGACCAGTTGTCTCGATCGTTGAATTCACCGACGAAGCTGAAGGCGTGCGCCTCGCAAACGACACCGAATATGGTCTCGTCTCGTATGTGTTCACCGAAAGCCTTGCTCGAGGAAACCGGATGATTGACGCCCTCGACACCGGAATGATGGGCCTCAACGTTGGCGTACTCTCCAACGCGGCCGCCCCCTTCGGTGGTGTCAAGCAGTCCGGCATCGGTCGCGAAGGCGGCTCGGAGGGCATCCACGAGTACCTCTCTACTAAGTACACGCTCGTCCCCAACAGCTAATGTGCGATTGCATCCCGTCAACACATATAGAGGAATGTCCTCTGTGCATTGACGAGCCGAACATCACACGCGGCTACAACTAGGTTCCGTTGAGCGAGTGGCCCCACTAGTGCCGAGGCCGCTCGCTCTTTGGGTTAAGGAGTGCCGCAGGGCGCTCGACTACGCTTGAGACTCCGCCGCACGCACTATGTGCGGTGCCGCGCCACCGAAAGAGTCCCCATGTCTGAGCACCTGTTCGCCACTCTGCGACGTTGGCCCGACGTGGAAGCCCCCAACCTGTTTGCGGTGGATGCGAGTGATCGCCTCATCCTCGATGAAGCGGAATCTCAGTTGGCCGACCTCCAACCTGGTGAGCTTGTCGTGATGGGTGACAACTACGGGGCGCTCACCCTCGGGGCTGCCGCGCTGGCGGGGTGCCGCGGCATCCGCGTTTTTCAGGATTCTTTGGTGTCAGAGTTGGCGTTGGCTTCGAACGCGGGCGATCTGGTTGACCGCTACGAATCGCACACCCTCAATGGCTCGTTGCTATCGGGTGCACGTGTGGTGCTGATGCAGTTGCCGCGCAGCCTGGCCGAGCTGGATGAGTGGGCGCAGGCCATTGCCCGCCATGCTGCCCCCGATGTCACGGTGATTGCGGGTGGCCGCCTCAAGCACATGACGCTCGCGATGAATGACGTGTTGGCGCGTTCCTTCAATGAAGTGAATGCGGGGCGTGCCCGGCAAAAGTCGCGCACTCTGACCGCGCTCGGGATTCGGCATGACAATGATGGACAGCGCTACCCCACAACCTCAGTCTTGCGGGAGCCGGAGCTCCCCGTCGATGCGCTCACCGTCAGCGCCCACGGTGGTGCCTTCGCCGGGGCCACCCTCGACATTGGCACCCGTTTCTTATTGACGTTTTTGCCCGAAATGAAGACGGATGCCGTGAGCGCGATTGACCTCGGCAGCGGCACCGGTGTGCTCGCCGCGTCGCTCGCTCTCGCCCGCCCCGGCCTGAACGTTGTCGCGATTGACCAGTCCATCGCCGCCGTAGCATCGACCCGCGAAACGGCTGATGCGAACGGTGTCGGAGCCCGAGTTGAGGCCGCGCGCGAAGACGCCCTCGCCGAACGGCCGACGGCCAGTGCTGATCTGATTGTGTGCAATCCGCCCTTCCACAGTGGCGCAACGGTGCATGCGGGTGTTGCTTTGCGGATGCTGGCCGACGCCCGCCGCGTGCTCAAACCCGGCGGAGAACTGTGGGTTGTTTTCAACACCCACCTCGGGTATCGCGACTACCTGAACCGCACCGTCGGCCCCACCCGCCGGGCCGGACGCAACAGCAAGTTCACCGTGACGGTGTCGGTGCGGGCGTAGCCACTCTCTAGAGATGCTCTAGGGCAGCAGGTCCAACATTTGAGGTCGAGCCTTCATAGCGTGAATGATCAGTTCGTTTCCGCTGTCGAAAACGAGAACAACTGTCTCGAGGAGTCGACCCTGCGTGTCGAATCCTAAACGCAGCTGGCGCGCGGGCGAATCATCATCAAGGTCTTCGATCCAGAGCGCCCATGTCGCAGCTTGGATTGAGTCTTCTGACCGAACGCCGTGCTTGAGCGCTGAATCGTGAACCTTCACGCGACGTATGAGGTGAGTGCGTCGCGGATCGCCTCCGACCGCGTCTTGTGCTCGCGTGCCGCGCGGGCATCGAGCGCGGCAAGTTCATCTGGAGTGAGCCGAAGCGCCACAACCTGCGAAGGTTCAGCGCCTCGCCCAGGGCGGCCACGACCGCGCTCTTTCAACTTGGCGACGTCATACCCAGCTTCTGCCTCAGCAGCCCATGCGGCGATCTGCTCTTCCGTGACGGGCACTCCGTTTACCGATTCGCCTATACTCATGTGTTTAATGTAATACGAAAATAGACCATCGACAAGGGAAGCCTGTAGCGGGTCAGTCACAGAACGAGCCACTACTCCCGCGAGAACGCCGAAGCACGTGCGATCTGGTCGGGCGTCGGCGTGACGCCGGTGTAGCGAACGAATTGCGTCGCGGCCTGGAGTGCGATGACTTCGGCACCCGTGATGACAGATCTTCCGGCATCCCGCGCCGCTCGGATCAGCGGGGTTTCGGCCGGGAACGCCACCACATCGAACACCGTCTGCGCGGCGCGGATGTGCTCGGGCGTGAACGCGAGTTCTTCGGCTGCGTCGCCCGCCATCCCGAGCGGCGTGACGTTCACGAGCACCGCGTGGCCGGGCTGCGGGTCGACGCTCACGGCGCGGTAACCATACTTTGTGGCGATCGCTTCGCCAGCCTCAACGTTGCGGGCGAGCACTGTCACATCAGCGAAACCGGCACCGTGGAAGGCGGCGACGACCGCTTTCGCCATGCCACCCGATCCGCGGACCAGCACCGACACACTCGGGTCAAGCTCGTGGCGCGCGATCAGATTGGCGACGGCCTCATAGTCAGTGTTGGATGCCGTGAGCACGCCGTCATTGTTCACGATCGTGTTCACCGACTCGATCGCCGCCGCCGAATGCTCGACAACATCCACCAGCTCAAGCACTGCCTCTTTGAACGGCATCGAAACGGAACAACCCCGGATGCCCAGGCCCCGGACCCCGGCGATGGCATCCTCAATGTTGTTCGTCGTGAAGGCTTTGTAGATGAAGTTCAGACCGAGCTCGTCATACAGGTAGTTGTGAAACCGCGTGCCGATGTTGGAGGGCCGCGCGGCCAACGAAATGCACAGCGTCATGTCTTTATTGAGGATCGGCATTGACCCATTATCGCTGCGCTTGCCAGCAGTCCTCGCTCAGCGAAGCGAACGCCGTCGACGCCTGGAAGATCCGCGCCCGATAGACTACTGGTTCATTCGGCGGTAGCGGATGTGGGTCGCAAGTGGCGACTGCAAAGTTTCGACGGGTTCGAAACCAAAAGTTTCAATCCCGTCAAAAAGCCGCTCGCCAGAGCCGAGCAGGACCGGGGCAATGTCGAGGGTCAACTCGTCGACGACGCCGGCGAGAAGTGCTTGCCTCACCGTCGAAGCGCCACCCGCGATATCGACTCCCTTGCCCGCAGCAGTTTCACGCGCCTGCGAATAGGCCGCTTCGAAACCGTCGGTCACAAAGTAGAAGGCTGTTCCGCCATCCATCTCGATAGGTTCGCGCGGGTGATGAGTGAGCACAAAAACCGGAGCGTGGTAGGGCGGCTCAGCCCCCCACCACCCCCGCCAGTCGGGATCCCATTCGCCACGAATCGGCCCGAACATGTTGCGACCCATAATGTACGCGCCGCGTTCCCTCATGAGCCAGCCAGCCGCGATCTCGTCGGCATCGTTCGCGCGCTCGTCGCCGATGTGCCAACCATGAAGCTCCAGCCCCCGTTTGCAGAGTGGATTGTCGAGGCTCTGCTCGGGCCCAGCGACGAAACCGTCGAGAGAGATTGACATGTGGCAGGTAGTGTCTGACATCCACGGCTCCTAGAGATCTCCACCGTAGCAATGACCGCCCCCGTCCGCGACAGAATAATGCGAAAGATCGCAATGCGCTTAGCGTCGCCAGCCTCGGTTGTTGGCTTTCACGAGCAACACGATTCCCACGATGGGGAGCACGAAGTACGGAAGCAGAATGGCCACGTGCCACCCACCTAGGTTTCCGAGAGGAAGCAGCGGGTTGACGGCCTCTGTCGCCGCGTTCTGCTGAACCGCGCCGCTGATTGCACCCACCAATACGAACGTCAGAGATACAACGATGGGGGCCAGCCAGGCGGCGATCTTCTCCCACCGGGTCCACACCGCAGAAAACGATATCCACACCAGTCCGACAAGCGGTCCGATTACGGGGATGACAAACGCGCCAACAATCACCAGGAGCACTGCGACTATCGCGAGCGTTCGGCCAGGCGGGGGCTCTGCGGGGGAAGTCCGCTCAGGGGTCGGCGTCGCGGCCTTGGCCTCAGCCGCGATGAATGCGGGGTCACCGAGTGTTCGGATGCGCGCGGCCGCCGCTTCAGCGTCGAGTCCATCGAGTTCTTCACGGATGCCGGCAAGGATCTCCGAGCGCACGTCTGGTTCAACCCCGACGAGTGCCGCGTCGAGCTGCGAGAGGTAGTCCCGGGTAGATTGCGGGGTGGCTTTAGTCATGAGCTGTCCTTTCCGACAAGCTGAAGAACGGTTGCTGCAAACGGTTCCCATTGGAGACGAAATGCTTCGAGCTGCGTCGACCCCAAGGTGGTCAATTGGTAGTACTTGCGAACTGGGCCAGAGGCAGAGGCCTCGTCGTAGCTGGTGACGAGCCCTTGAGTGCGTAGCCGCGAGAGCATCGGATAGAGCGTGCCGATGCTCGCGATCATGCGGGCATCAACCAACCGTTCCGAGAGTTGCCAGCCATACATTGGCTCGCGCGCGAGGAGCCCAAGTACGCAGTATTCGACCACGCCTTTGCGTAGTTGCGTGCCCACATCCGCTGTCATGCATTACACGCTAGCTTGCACTGCAACTTACTGCAAGCCGCCGAATTGTGAGATCAATTTTCACGAGCACTTGTCATTAGTCCATCGCTAACCGACGATGACAGTATGAATGTCGCTGGAATTCTGCCCGAAGACGCGCCTGACCCCCGGGCGAACCAGGCCGAACTCCTGCGCCAACTACCCATCCCGGTGATTGAGCCGGTTGCGCAGAGATCATTGGAAATATCGGATGTTGGCGTCAACTTCGCGACCGACGGTGACGGCCGTTCGTCCATGATTGCCAGCGTCTCGGCCACCCTCTGGCGGAACCCTGACGACAAGCGCGACCCCGCAAACCTTGCTGAGCTTGATGAAAGCGCTCGCCGCGCGATTGAAGAGGTGCCACCATGGCCTCGACCAGAGTGGCTGATTGAGCGGGTCGAAATGATGCGATACCCGTCGCTGTGGGAGGTGGTCCAGACGCATTGGCACCGCGAGGAATCAGAGCTCAGCACGCTCAGCTTCCTCCTCGACCAACACGTCAGCTACATACTCATGAATCAATTCCGCGAAGAGCTTGGCCTCAGCGTGCACCATGGGGAGGCACCGACACTCCTGCCAGAGCGCAGAGCTACGCGACCCATCTACGTCTCGATCGACGGAGCAATGAGGCCAGGCGTCGAGGTCGACACTGACCCTTTTGTCTACGCGGTAGGCGCAAAGCTCACGAGCGGCGGAACACTCACCGCGGTCATTGCACGCGAGCATCTCCCATTCATCACACTTGAGTTCGCCACTCGCAACGAGCAGACACGAGAAGTATAAAGTTTCGCAGCAGACTCGCGCCTAAGCTGCTGCCATGACAACCCTGATCTTCCGCGCAGCCACGACCGACGACATCCCTGCACTGGTGGCGCTGGTCACGTCGGCCTATCGGGGCGAGGCCAGCCGCACCGGATGGACGAGCGAAGCCGACTTGATCGATGGCGATCGCATCGACGCCGCAGCGTTAGAAGCGGATCTGTCGCGGGACCGTTCAATCATCCTGCTGGCGGAGCGAGGCGATCAGCTTGTGGCGTGTGCGCACGTGGCGGATGCCGACGGCGAGGGCTACTTCGGGATGTTCGCGGTCGATCCCACCCAGCAGGGCAGCGGTCTCGGATCCGTGGTGCTCGCCGAGGCAGAAAGCTACGCGGCACGCGAGTGGGAAGTGACCGTGATGCAGATGACCGTGATCGATATGCGCGAAGAACTCATCGCGTTCTACGAGCGCCGCGGATACGCGCGCACCGGCATCACGAAGCCATTCCCGTATGGCGATGAGCGCGTCGGCACTCCGAAACGAGACGACCTGCAGTTCGAAGTTCTCACGAAGACGCTCGGAGCAGCAAGGCAGCCCCCGGAGTCGAGCAAAGCCGCCGCTGCCGAAAGCGTCGCCCAGTGAAGCGCGCCATCGTCTGGTTTTCGGTGGTGGGCGGCCTCGGGCTAATCACTGCGGTCGCACTCATCGTGTCCGAAGGCGTCAAGTATCGCCTCCGCGAAGAGCAAGGGCTTGACCCGATCTGGGCTGCGGACTGGGTTGCAGCTGCGACCGTTGCGGGCTGCGCGCTCTTCGCCATCTCGGCAGTCGCACTCGTCGCGCTCGCCTCCAGCTCTGGCCAGAAACCGGTCGACGAAATCCCCGAATAGCTGTACTAGCCACTCTTTTCGTGAGCACCAATTTACGAGACAATTTCATCATTAAGTCGTAGGGTGAGGCCGTGAGGACAAAGCGACGTGGACTTAGACTCCTTCTCACGGGCGTCGCAATCATCGTCGTCGGCTCGATCACATCCGTGATTTACCTGTTCCAGCCGTGGCGCACTTGCGACTACGACGACACCCCGTCAGCATGCGCAATGCTGCCCGCCGATGCCGCAGTGCTCATGATCGCGATGCTCGCCGCCGTCACTGGGGTGTTCGTAGCCCTTGCAGGTGTTGTGGCAATGAACTCTCAGAAGCCCACTGAGGAAAAAACCGAATAGCTGGGCGCATCCGCAACTACGCGGAGCCCGCCACCGAATCGCACTCAGGCTCAAGCACAGACTTGATCTTGTTGCTTACCGAGGCCAGAGCATCCTGCTCGTCGCGCGTCAGCAGGTCAAAGAAGTGTGTGCGCACGAACTCAAGGTAGCCAGATGATGCCTGCTGCACCCCTTCTAGGCCGGCAGCCGTGATCTGCACGTCGAGGCCGCGAGCATCCGAAGGGCAGCTTTTGCGCTCCAGCAGACCGCGGCCTTCCATTCGCTTGAGGAGGTGAGAGAGACGACTGCGATCCCAACCCAATGACTGCCCCAGATCGCGGGCACGAACGATGGAGTCAGGCTGTTCGGCGAGCGCCGTGAGCACTGCATGTTCCGGACCGGAGAGCTGAGCATCCTGCATCAGCTGCTTATCGAGAGACGCCACCAGCTGCTGCGATGAGCTCACAAAACCGCGCCACACGGCGTTCTCGCGGTCATCCATCTCGCGTACGTTCGTCATCACAGCCTCTTTTCGTCGCGCTCTGCATCAAGTTTGACACCTTATTGTTGATATGACAACATCTTTAGTGACACGTCAACAACTTTTGCCTTAAGGGGATACAGCATGACCAAGATTGCGATCATCACTGGCGCCAGCCGCCCGGGTAGCGTCAACCAGTCCGTCGCCGAATGGGTTCTCGCTCAGGTTTCGGACCGCACAGACGCCGACTTCGAACTCGTCAACGTCGCCGACTTTGACCTGCCGATGCTCGACGAACCCTACCCCGCTGCTTACCAGAACTACCAGAACGACCACACCAAGGCATGGTCGGCCAAGATCAGCGAATTCGACGGCTTCATCTTCGTCGCCCACGAGTACAACCACACCGCGGGCCCCGTTCTCGTCAACGCACTCTCGTTCCTCAACGCCGAGTTCAACAACAAGGCAGCCGGCTTCGTCTCGTACGGCTCCATGGGCGGCGTTCGCGCCGTCGAGCACCTGCGCGGTGTGCTCTCCGAACTTCAGATAGCTCACGTGCAGCGTTCCGTCATGTTCTCGCTGTTCACCGACTTCGAAAACTTCAGCGTCTTCGCACCGACCGAGCAAAACGCTGGCACGCTCGCGCCGATGGTTGACCAGCTCACCGCGTGGTCGCGCGGAATGGCATCCGTTCGCACCGAGCAGCTGGCCACCGCCGCCGCCTAAGCACGCGCACACCCCCTCAAACGGCTTTCCGGCATGACCGGGAGGCCGTTTGTGGAAGCGAGTTCGGCACCAAGTTGCGTTGCTGTCAACTGCACACTCACGACTGGGCCGCATCCACCGCAACGGAGCCAAGGGGATCCGTTGGGCCGCGAGCACCAGTCAGCCGATTGGCTCCGATTCCTTGTGTTCTGACGACCGCCTCCGTGCAAGCAGCAGGCCGAATCCAGCGGCGACAAAGAGCATCAGAACGCTGTAGACAGCAGCAGGCAGCGAGAACTGGATGTCCCCCAAGAGTGATTGAGCAATCACGATGACGAGCGTTGCGTTGTGGATTCCGATTTCGAACGTGCTGGCGATAACTTGAGCATGCACCACCCCTGTCAGTCGGGCCGACCAGTAACCAACACTGAGGCTTCCAAGGCAAAACAGGGCAGTGATCGCGGCGAGGGGTTCAAAGTTGGCAACCAGAATCTCGGAGTTCGAGTAAACAGTGCCTGCAATGGCCACCACCACGATCACGATTGAGGCAATGCGAACAGGACCATCTGCGGCTCGTGCATATCGCGGCTTCCACCATCGAATCAGCATTCCGAACGCGACGGGAACTAGCACGATCGCAAACACCGCGGCGACCTTACTCCACGGTAACCCCACCGCGATCGAGTGCGGCAGAAAGTACGCAAACGCGAGGTTCGTGATGATCGGTAGCGTAACGACAGAGATTACCGAGGTGAGCGCGGTGAGGCTGACGTTGAGCGCAACATCCCCTCGAAAGATGTGACTGTAGAGTTTTGCGGTCGTGCCACCGGGTGACGCGGCGAGCAGCATCATCCCAATGGCAAGGTGCGGAGGGAGCTGGAATGCCAGCACTAGGCCGAAGCACAGTGCTGGCAACAGCACCACTTGGCATGCCAACGCAATGAGCACGACTTTCGGATGTTTACCAATCCGCAGAAAGTCAGCGCCAGTCAGTGAGAGCCCGAGGCCGAACATGATGATGCCAAGCGCAACGATTAGTCCGAGCTGCATCAGTTGCCGCGCTCGGTCTCAGAAGATATTCGTCGAATCACGTGTCTGGCGTCCGCTCCGACGCCCCGCAATGTCGCCGAAGCGAAGGTGCGTTGGAACTCCAAGCCGACGTACCCCAAACCTGCCACCGTCGTCGATAGACCGTGACGGTGGCGCGGCGCCCCATCGGCGTGAAGCGCACCTGTCGGAGCCAAGTAACCGAGATCGGGCCGAAACCCGGTGGCGAGAATAAGCACATCAATGTGTTCCCGGGTTCCGTCTTCCCACTCAACGAAGTCGCCTTCGAGTTTGGTGAACATGGGCCGCCGGTCAGGCCGGCCCTGGTGAACCGCCGCGCGATACGCACCGTGATCGAGAACGCCTACCGCCAACCGAGCCAACCACCTCCCCAGTGGCGCGCGATCGAAACCGGAGTGCGTGAGCCACCAGTGCACGTCGCGATTGAACGGTCGCTGGCTGACCCAGCGTATTGGCTTTCGAGTGGCAAGCGTGACGGTCGCTGTTTCGGCAAGCTCGACAGCGATTTGCACGGCAGAGTTGCCTGCTCCGACAACAACAATGCGTGCATCAGACAGACCAGCAGCGGTCACGTATTCGCTGGAGTGGAGCACCTTTCCCGCAAAAGACTCAAGGCCTCGCAGTTGCGGACGGTACGGTGTGCCGAACGACCCACTGGTGGCGATCAGAGCTTGTGCACGATGAACGGTTCCATCGCTGGTCTCAGCGGTGAACCCTGTTGACGAATGATTGACCGCGCTGACTGACGAGCGGTAGCGGATGTCAGGGGCTAACCAAGTGGTGTAGTCAGCGAGGTATGCCTCAACTTCGTCCCTTGTCGGATACCGCTCGCTGTCTCCGGGAAAAGGCAGCCCGGGAAGCGACGAGAATCGTGCAGGCGAGAAGAGTCGCAAGCTGTTGTAGTACGCCGGCCACGATCCTCCTGCTGCGTCTGAAGCTTCCAAGATCACCGGCTCGACTCCCGAACGTCGCGCATGATACGCGGCGGCCAATCCAGCCTGGCCTGAGCCAATAATCAGCATTCGTTCTGTGTTCATTGGAACAACATATCGTTATTTCGGAGAATGACAATATGTATAGTATTATTGCCTCATGACCGAGTCAGTCCCGCCGCCCGCCGAGCCGCCGCACGCTGACGAAGATGTATCGGCGTTCCTCAAAGCGCTCGCGAGCGAGACTCGTCAACAAATCATGTTTCTGTTCACCACATCCCCTCGACTCAGCGTCGGGGAGATCGCTGAGCGAGCCAATCTCAGCCAGTCCACAGCATCAGCACATCTCGCAGAGCTGCGACGTGGCGGGCTCCTTCGCTCGACGCGCGAGGGAAAAACTGTCTACAACAGCGTTGATTCAGAACAGATAGCTCGGCACATCGCCCAAGTTCAATCCTTCTTAGCGTGCTGCTGCACGACTTCGCAACCACCACAAGGTGCCGCTCCACTCCAACAAAATCGCTGAGTTTTGGGCACTCAGAGCGCACATCCTCGACGCCACTCAGGCTGCGCAGTGTGTGTTGAGGGTGCGAGGGAACCTCGCTCGTCAACGTCGCCGCCTTAGTGCGCGCACCTCTCGAACACGGCTTTCCGGCATTACCGGCAAGCCGTTTGTGCGCTCGGTGTCGCTGATATTGCTGCGCCGAACTACTCCGCGATAATCTCCAGCGCGACGCCATCGCAGGCAGTGCGCGCGAGCCCGGCGAGCGTGCCCCCACGCACGGCATCGCCGGTCGCGTGCCGCGGATCCGTAGAGATCACAACGCGGCCAACGCTGTTAACGAGCGTCACTTTGTCGCCGAGTTCGGCCAGCTTCGGCAACAGTTGGCGCTCGACTGAATCGATGAGCAAATCGAGGCCAGCAACGCCGACGAAATCTCCGTCGATGTGCACGGGAGCAGCGATCGTAATCGTGTACTCGTCGCTGCACAGGTAGTCAACGTAAGGCCCGGCAACATGCCCGCGACCGGTTTCCATAGGCACGCGGAACCACTCGAGTTCGCTGTAATCGATGTGCTCCTTATTCACCGATTGCGCCGCCAAGAGCAGGCGTTTGGGGTCCTCGCCCTGCCACCAGGAGAGGTGGTTTCGTTCATCAGTGAGCAGCCCGACGGCGGCAATGAAACCCGCCCCGTAGATCGTGATGTCAGGAAGCGCGACCGTCGCGAGAGCGTGCGGTTCGACTAACGCATCAAGCTGCTGTGACGAGAGCGGCCCAAGCTTTCCAGCCGCGGCCAACTCGCTTCCCAACTGGCTTGCAGTGGCTTCGAGGCTGGCGATCGGGGCACTAAAGTACTGTGAAACGATGGCCGCCGCGCGAGCTGCTGTGCTTGCGTCCGTTGCTGTCGTCACCGTTGCGCTGCGCTATCACTCATGGTCATCGGATGCCGCCTACTCTGACTGGTGTTGTTCGTGGCATCCTATGCACCAGATGCCCTGCACCGCCAGTTCAGCGTGATTGAGACTGCAGATCGATGAGGGCATTGATCACGGCATCCACCATTCGTTCAGTGGCGGCTACAGCTTCGTGATCATCGGCGGCCTCCACCGCATCCACCACGCTGGCCAACAGTGCAGGTTGCGCGCGGCGGGATGTCTCGTCCACGTCGATCAGGCGAAGCATCGGCGACATTTCGGCTTGCAGTCGCATTTGTTCGCGAGTGAGGCGAGCCGATTGGCTGAGGGCGACGAGTTCGATCTGCGCATCGTCGAGAGTGCTGCGCCACTGTTCGAGATCTGACTCATCGAGGCGGGCGAGGCGCGAGCGAACTTGCTGAACCTCCGAGGGCACCGCTCGGCGCGCAGCCAAACGAACGCAGGCGGCGGTAATAGCCGCATAGTGGGCGCCCAAATCACGAAGGGCGACTTGGGATGTTGCCGCCAGAGCGGTGCGCGCGTGAGCTACCGGGTCGGCTGAGTCAGCCACGAAGCTGCCGCCATTGCGACCGCGACGAGTCACCACGAGACCCTGGCTGCGCAGAGCCAGCAGCGATTCGCGCACGGTTGTTGGCGCTACGCCGAAGCTTCGAGCGAGGTCGTTTTCGGAGGGAAGACGCTCCCCTGCCCGCAGGTGTCCGCCGGTTATTGCGCTGGCGAGACGGCGTTCGACGAGCTCGGCACGACCGGCGTCGCCGATCGACTGAAAGAGCGCGCCCTGCAAGCGACCCGGCCTCGAAGCATCGCGAGAGCGTGCGGTGTCGTCGGCGACCACCGCACTTTTTCGCGGCGCGTCTGCCGAGTCGGTCGAGTGCATTGCTCAATTCTCGCACCGATCACCTGGGCCGTTGCCCTTTTGTGACGATTTGGACACACGCTTGAAATATGAACTCTGGTTCTATAGGTTTACTCTCACTCAGAGATCACCGTCGTTCCAAGGAGTCACTCGTGCATGCGTCCGCCCAGCAAGCCCCGTCCACCACGGATGTCACTCCTGCGCCCGGCGCCGTCAGTCTCGCCGGTGTCTCCAAGACATTCGGTGACTTCACCGCGGTTGAAGCACTCGACCTCGAGGTGAAACCCGGTGAGTTCCTCTCCATGCTCGGTCCCTCCGGCTCGGGCAAGACCACCGTGCTGCGGATGATCGCTGGCTTCGAGAAAGTCACGAGCGGCAGCATCCACCTCAGCGGTGTTGACGTCACTCAGGTTCCGCCGCACGCGCGTCAGGTCAACACGGTCTTTCAGGATTACGCGCTGTTCCCGCACTTCACCATCGCCGAGAACGTCGGTTACGGCCTCCGGGTTGCCGGCGTCAGTCGTGCCGAACGAGCAACCCAGGTAGGTGTCGCGCTCGAACAGGTTCGCCTCTCGGCCGTGGCCGACCGCCTGCCCCACCAGCTCTCGGGCGGCCAGCGCCAACGCATCGCGCTGGCTCGCGCACTCATCCTGCGCCCCCAAGTGTTGTTGCTCGACGAACCGCTCGGCGCTCTCGACAAACAGTTGCGCGAAGAAATGCAGATCGAGCTCAAGCAGATTCAGCGCGAAGTCGGCATCACGTTCATCTTCGTCACCCACGACCAAGAAGAAGCCCTCACGCTGAGCGACCGCGTCGCCGTCTTCAACAACGGCCGCGTCGAGCAGGTCGGCACCGCTCGCGAAGTCTACGAATTCCCGGCGACCGAATTTGTCGCCAAGTTCCTCGGACTCTCCAACCTCATCCCCGCCGAACTCTCTGCGGATGGCGTGCAATCGAGCGTGCGCCCCGAGCGTGTGCGCCTGCTCACCGCCGACACCGCGGCGAGCGCCGGCACCGTATCGCTTCTCGGCACGGTGTCCGAAACCGTCTACACCGGACCAACCACGCGCTTTCTCGTCGACACCGAATCGGGTGTTCGCGTGATTGCCGAACGAGCCAACGACCATCACCCCTCCGCCGAATCCGCCTTCGCGCGCGGCGACCGGGTGCGCGTCGAATGGACCACCGATCACGCCTCGCAGATCGGCTAACAGATCACCCCTGCAATACCGGCGATTCCGGCACAACCGGGCCAGCCACATCCACACCAGCAGCACAGCACAGCACCCATTCACCACATCAAGGAGTAATCATGAGATCAAAAATCATGACCGGCGCAGCGTTCATCGCTGTGGCCGCTCTCGCCCTCACCGGCTGTTCGGCTGACGCCGACAGCACCGCAACCGGTGGGCTGTCTATCGACGTCCCCGACATCCCCATGCTCGAAGAGCTCGGCGAGATGGAAAGCGAAGTCAACATCGTCGCGTGGAGTGGCTTTGTTGAGCCCGCCTGGAGCGACGCATTCACCGAAGAAACCGGATGCACGGTCAACCGTCGCGTTGCCGGCACCAGCGACGAGATGGTTCAGCTCATGCGCACGGGCGACTATGACATCGTCTCCGCTTCGGGAGACGCAAGCCTTCGCCTCATCGCTGGTGGCGACGTTCAGCCGATCAACCTCGACCTCGTTCCCAACTTCGGCGACGACATCGTTGAGGGTATGAAGGGTCAGATTTATGACACCATCAACGGCAAGTCCTATGGAGTCCCCATTGGCCGCGGCGCCAACATCCTGCAGTACAACAGCGATGTTGTGACCGAAGAGCCCACGAGCTGGGATGTTGCGTGGGAAGCTGACAGCCCCTACGCCGGCCAGATCATCGCATACGACGCACCGATCTACATCGCTGACGCCGCCGTGTACTTGATGGCTCACGAGCCTGACCTCGGCATCACGAACCCGTACGCACTCGACCAGGACCAGCTCGACGCTGCGATCGACCTGCTCAAGCAGCAGAACAAAATCGTCTCCGAGTACTGGGCTGACCCTGCCGCTCAGATCACCTCGTTCGCCGGTGGAACCACCTCACTCGGCACCTCGTGGGAGATCCTGCGCAAGCTCACCGACGACGACAAGTTCAAGAGCGTTCTTCCTGAAGAGGGTTCGACCGGATGGTCAGATGCTTGGATGATCGCCGCTGAGTCAGAATCGCCGAACTGCGCGTACGCCTGGGTTGACTACACGAGCGCCGCTGAAGTGAACGGCGCTATCGCCATGAACTTCGGTATGGCTCCCGCCAACGCCGCATTCTGCGAGACGAGCGACGAAGCCGCAGCCCACTGCGAGTACTTCAACGCCACCGACGAAGAGTACTTCAGCAACGTTTGGTTCTGGACCACCCCCATCGAGCAGTGCATCGATGGTCGCACTGACGTCACCTGCACGAACTTCCAGCAGTGGACGGATGCCTGGCTCTCCGTCAAGAGCTAATTGACTCGAGGGGTGGGCAGGACCGCCGGCCCACCCCTCATCCCCGTCCTCACCAGCACCAACCGATCGGACTCCCATGAATCGCCGCGCGCAACTCTCGGCACTGCTGGCGCTGCCCATGCTGTGGCTCATCGGCATCTATATTTTCTCGCTCATCATGCTTCTCGTGACGGCGTTCTGGGTGACCGACCCCTTTACTTCGAAGGTGAAACCGGGCTTCACCCTCCGCAACTTTGAGCAGATCATCGCGAACCCCGCGTATGCGTCAACTTCGCTGCGCACTCTCGGCATCGCCCTCGCGGTCACGGTGTTGAGCATCCTGATCTCGGTCCCACTCGGCATCTTCATGGCGAAAGTTGCGTCGCCGAAACTGCGGGCAATTCTGGCCGTGGCGATCACCCTGCCGCTGTGGGCCGGCTACCTCGTGAAAATCTTGGCCATGCGCATCACCTTCACCGAAGAGGGGTTCTTCAACTCGATGCTCGGCCCGCTCGGCATCAGCGGCCCGGGCTTCAGCATCGTCACCGTGGTGCTGACGCTCACCTATCTGTGGTTGCCCTACATGGCGGTGCCGGTCTACACCGCGATCCGCCAGTTGCCACCGAACCTGTTCGACGCGTCGTCTGACTTGGGTGCTGGTGCTGGGTTCACCATCCGCACGGTTGTTCTCCCCCTCATTAAACCGGCGATCATTGCCGGCTCAATTTTCACCTTTTCGCTGAGCCTCGGTGACTATATCGCCGCCAAGTTTGTGGGTGGTTCGACCCAGATGATCGGCAGCATCATCGCCTCGAACATCAACCTGAATCCTCCGATCGCCGCCGCATTCTCGCTTGTGCCGATCGCGTTTGTTGTCATCTACCTCGTCAGTGTGCAACGCACCGGCGCACTAGAACGGATGTGATGCCGCCATGTTGAGACTCTCCCTCGGCGCCAAGTTCACCCTCGGCACTATCGTCGCGGTCGCCCTCGCGTTCATGTACGTTCCCCTGTTCTTAGTGGTCATCAACTCGTTCAGCGCAGCACGATTGTCGAGCTGGCCGATCACGTCGTTCTCTACCGTCTGGTGGGAGAAGGCATTCGTGAGCGAACCCATCCGGGCCGCCCTGCTCAACTCGGTCATCGTGGGCCTCGGCGCCACGGCTATTGCACTCATCCTCGGCACGCTCGTGGCGTTCGCCCTGCAGCGCTACACGTTCTTCGGCAAGCAGACCGTGAACCTGCTCGTCGTGCTGCCAATTGCTCTGCCCGGCATCGTCACCGGTGTCGCCCTCAACAACACCTACAACCAGGTGCTCGAACCGATCGGCATTGAGGTCGGGTACTTCGGCATGATCATTGCCCACGGCACCTTCTGCATCGTCATGGTGTTCAACAACGTGCTCGCCCGCTTGCGCCGCATCAACCCGAGCATCGAAGAAGCCTCCCGAGACCTCGGCGCAACTCCGCTGCAGACCTTCCGCCTCGTGACCTTCCCGCAATTCCGCAGTGCTTTCGTTGCCGGAGCGATTCTGGCCTTCGCGCTGAGCTTCGACGAAGTTGTTGTCACTATCTTCACTGCCCCGCCGGGCGTCGACACCCTGCCGCTCTGGATCATGAACCAGATGGCGCGACCCAACGAGGCCTCCCTCGTTAATGTTGTCGCGACCGTCGTGATTCTCGCCTCGTTCATCCCCGTGTGGGTCTCGCAGCGTCTGGCCCGCGGAGCCGACGAGCGCGAGTAACGAGACGCAACCGTCGAGTCGAATTCGGAACTGAACCCTTAGCGACCAGTACGTGATTCCGCGTTCTCCCAATAATTTGCGTTGGCGATAGCGCGCCGGCGAACACGAAACGCGGCGACAGCACCCGCTAGTGCAACGAGGGCGAGCGCGTCCGTGGCGATCGGAAGGCTTATAGCCCCCATCCATCCCGCCAGCGGATAGGTGACCAGGAAGCACGCGTGAGACAGCGCGAACTGGGCGGTATATACGAGATTGCGGTTGGCTGGCGTGGACGCGTCGGCAAGCAACCTCGACGACGGTGTGCTGATGAGGGATGTTCCAATCCCGAGTATCAGCCAGGTCGCGAGGAGCGCCCACCATCCGGTCGAGGTGGTGACAGCGAAAACCGTGACGACGATCGCAGCCGTCAGCCCACCAACCACAAGCACAGTGCCACTGAGCATCGCGCGCGTCACGCCGATGCGATCGACAAGCCTCGGTACGTTCACCGCCACAATGAGAGAGCCAACTCCATACGTGCCGAGAGCAATTGCCAACGCGGTATCGTCGAGTTCGAAAATTCCCTTTGCGTAAACAACTGAGTTCACGAGAATGATCGCCGTTCCCGCTGCCACAACCACATTGGTGAACAGCAGGAACCGCAAGCTGGGAGTCCGAAAGAACACCAGCGCGCCGGCCGGGAGCCGCTGCCAGAAGGTGCTGGAATCTCGAACTGAAGGATGCGGGGGCAGTGCGGTTGCCAAGACCAGCGCTGCAGACCCAGCGAAGCCGATTGCCGTACCGACAAACAAATTGTCGTAACTGACAACGGTCAGGAGTACTGCGGCAATGGTTGGACTCAGCAGGGCCTCGAGATCGTAAGCGAGCCTAGATAGCGACAAGGCTCGCGTGTAGTTGCGTGCCTCTGGCACCACCGCGGGGATCAGCGATTGGAATGCAGGAGTAAAGATTGCCGATGCCGACTGCAGAACGAATACCAGCACATAGATGTGCCAAGCTTCTGTGACGAAGGGCAGCATCAGCGCGATTGCGAACCGCACCGCGTCAGCGCCCACCAGCACTGCCTTCTTAGGAATCCGGTCAACTAACGCAGCGACTACAGGCGCGACACCCACGTAGGCGACCATCTTGATCGTGAGAGCCGTACCCAGCACTCGCGCCGCAGCGTCGCCGGCAAGGTCGAATGCCAGCAGCCCCAATGCGACCGTGAGCAATCCTGTTCCGAGTAAGGCGATCACTTGAGCGCTGAACAGTGCGCGGTACGTCTTATTGCGCAGAACCTCGATCATGCGTGATGCGCTGGCGATACATCCACAGTGTGTTCAGCCTGCAGAATAGCCTCAACCACTAGCCGTCTCGCGTGCTCATCGGTGAGCCGGTAAAACACACGATTGGCGTGCTTGCGCACCTGCACGAGTTTGCCCCAGCGCAACTTTGCCAAATGTTGAGACACGGATGCCGGACTCCGGTCAACGATGTCGGCGAGATGGTTCACCGAAAGCTCGTCATCTTGCAGCGCAAGCACAATACGAATCCTTGTGGCATCCGCCAGCAGTCGAAACACCTCGACGGCGATCTCCACGTAGTCGCTATCTGGCTGGATTCTTTCTATCTTCGTATCCGCATGCATGCTTAGATACTAGCCCACGACAGCTCTGCCTCTAGTTACTCGAACGCGTTCGAACCGTCACCACCTGAGCCACGACAATAACTACTGCTACTGCGGCGGCCACGATCACCGTGAAGAGATCACTCTGGAATTTGAGAATAGCGAACGGAATCACGATGGCAAGATCGAGCACAATCGTCAGCACCGGAAGCCAAATTCGGGCCTCAATTTTCTCTCGCAGCCGACGGATAACACCCCACTGCACCGCCATATCCATCGTCAGATAGAGAAAGACGCCCATCGACGCGATCTGACTGAGATCGAGAAATACAGTGACGAGAATAGCCAGACCCGCGGTGATGATCATGGGCTGATGAGGAACCGAGTTCGGCAACGACGGAGCCTGCTTCATGTCCTGCAACATCGCGTAAAGCCGCGACACCGAGTACAGACTCGCCAGCAGCCCCGAAAGCGTCGCCACCACGGCAATGGCGACGGTGATGCCGACACCCCACGCGCCGAAGAACGGTTCCGCCGCTTGCGCCAAAGCGTAGTTTCGGGCATCCACCGCTCCACTCGCACCGATGCTCGAACTCACTGACACCGTGATCAACAGGTACAAGAAGGTGCAGATCGCCAGAGAGATGAAGATGGAGCGAGCGATATTTCGCTTCGGATCACGGATGTCGTCACCCTGATTGGTGATCGTCGTGAAGCCCTTGTAGGCGAGAACGCACAACGTTGTTCCGGCCAGAACCCCAACGATGCTGATCGAGTCCCCCGACGACTGTGATAAGAATCCTTCACCGCCTACTGCGACACCGATCAGCCCCGCAATAGCGAGCACCGCGATCCCGATGATCTTGGCAATTGCCGTAATCGTTGCCGAGCGTTCGACGAGGGTATTGCCGACGAAATTCACGATCGCGGCAGCGGCGATTGCGGCAACGCCCAGTATGGGAACCAAAATCACAGAATCTTGCAGGCCGAAGGGGCGAAGCAGGTAGGTGCCAAAGGTGCGCGCCAACAGGCTCTCAGCCACCACCATCGAGACGTGCATGAATAGCGAGAATGAGCCAGCCACCACTCCTGGGCCGTAGGCATCCTTCAACAGCATTGCGATTCCGCCCGAGGACGGGTTCACGCTCGAGTAGCGCACGTACGAGTACGAACTAATCGCGGCAACTATCGCGCCAAACACAAACGCGAGCGGGAAAAAGTCCCCGGAAAATTCGGCAACCTGACCAACGAGAGCGAAAATCCCCGCGCCGATCATCACTCCCGTGCCCAACGACACGGAACCCCTGAGCGAGATTTTGTCTGTGCGAGTGTCCATACAAATACCTTCCGTCCCAGACTCGACCGAGTTCTCCACGATGGCAAGGGCCCGCTGCCTAGAGAGTGAATTTCGCGCAGCGGATGAAAGCAGGGCTGTAACGAAACGAATGCCGCCCTCACCAGAGTAAGGGCGGCATCCGACTAGCGGTTATACAGCGCGACTAGTTGCCGCCCTCAAGGAGGGTGACGTCGATCGGCGCAAAGCTGGAACCGGTGGTGTCGACACCATCGGCTTCGAGCTCTTCAAGCGCCTGCATGATCCAGTCGTTCGACCATGCCGTTGCCGGCGGGGCCGTGGTGATGGGGCTGGCGCCCGACTCGTTGACGGCGCTGATGGCGCCCTCTACGGTGCGGTCCCAGGCAGCTTCGTCAATGACGCCGATGCCGTTTGCGGCCGGCCAGATCAGCTTGTTGGTCTCGTTGACCATCCACAGTTCGTGGCTGGGGCCCCAACCGGAACCGGCAGCAACGGTGCCTTCAGCCGCAGACTCGGGGTTCTCGGCAGCGTAGATCCAGCCCTTGACGACGGCCTTGAGGAAGGCGACCGTGGTCTCCTGGTAGTCCTCGTCGCTGTCGAGACGCTCGGTGTCAGCCCAGATTGCATCCTGGAGCATGGCGCCAACGGTGTCTTCGTAGCTGATGACGTTGAAGTCAGAGGGCTGGTACAGCTCTCCGGTGTCGGGGTCGGTCGACTCAAGAAGCTGAGCGTACTCGTTGTACGTCATGGCCTGAGCGGCGTCGATGTCACCCTGCAGGAAGGCGTTCATGTTGAAGTCCTGCGTGATGATCTGCACAGTCGACGAGTCGAGGCCCTCAGCAGCCATTGCTGCGAAGATCTCCCACTCGTTGCCGAAGCCCCACGAACCAATCTTCTTGCCCTCGAAGTCGGCGACCGAGTCAATACCCGAGTCGGCCCACGAGACCTGAAGGGTGCCCGACTTCTGGAAGATCTGAGCGATGTTGGTGAGGTTGGCGCCCTGCTCGATCGAGCCAAGAACCTTGGGAACCCACGCTACGGCGTAGTCAACGTCGCCGTTAGCGAGAGCGTCTTGCGGAACGATGTCGCCGCCCGACGGGATGATTTCTACATCAAGGCCCTCTTCTTCAAAGAAGCCCTGATCGGCTGCGGCAAAGTAGCCAGCGAACTGTCCCTGAGGCAGCCATTGGAGTTGGAGCTTCACTTCGGTGAGGCCGTCAGCGGACTCCGAAGAACCGCTGTCACCCCCATCGCCGGTGGAGCATGCTGCGAGGAGGACCGCTGCCGTTACGGCGAACGCTCCGGCCGCAAGTGAGCGGCGTTTGGTGAACTTCATGTCAGACCTTCCAGATTCACGGTGCAAGTGGATACTGCGGGTACTGCGGGTGGAGCGGTTATCTCCTTCCTTGTTCTGCGCGGGGTGCTGTCATCGGGAGCCCCCGGTCGGAACACGACGCAGCACTAGTCGTTCCAGTGCGAGCGTCGCTAGGTAGAAGAGCAGTCCGAGAGCAATGGATGCCACGACATAGGCCCAAGCGCGGCCATACGCGCTCGAGGCTGCCGAGGTTGCAATCAGGCTGCCGAGCCCTCCGCGCGGACCGCCAAAGTACTCCGCTACGAGGGCGGAGATGACGGCGAGCGAGGAGGCGATACGGATGCCGGTCAAGATAAACGGACGCGCCGTGGGCAGGGTGAGCTTCATCAGCATCTGCCCGGAGTTCGTGGCGTAGGCCTTCATCAGGTCACGGTGCACGGGCTTCGTTTGACGAAATCCTCGCAGGGTGTTGATGAAGATCGGCACGAACGAGGCAATGGCCGCAATCGCTTGACGACCAAACTGGCTATCGGCACCGAACATCGAGTTGAGCACGGGGGCGAGAGCAACGATCGGAACAACCGCGAGGGCCGCCACGATCGGAGCGCTCATCTGATCGACGATGCGCCACCGGGCAGCGAGCGCCGCCGCCACAATGCCGACGAGCGTACCGACGAGGAGTCCGAGGAGGCTGTTGGTGCCCGTGAGCGCGGTCGCCGAAACAACAGAGGGCCAGAACTCAACGAGCTCCGTCACGATCGAGATCGGGCTGGGCAGCAGGTAGTCGGAGACACCACCGACAGTCACGAGCAGTTGCCAGATCACGAGCACAATCAACCCGAAACTGATCGGTGCCACGATGCGCAGCGTTGCTTCTGTGCGCGGGCTCCACCCCTTCGACCGGCGCGCTCCTACTCCGCGACCAACGATCGCGTTCGCAGAAGTGCTGGTGCTTGCGCTCATCGAGTGTCCACTCCCCGCGCGGTTGCCGCACCATCACCGGTCGAGTGGTCAGCTCCGCCGTGCAGAGCTTCTCGCACTTCGGTAACCATTTCGAAGAAGGAGGATGCTTCGCGCAGATCGTCGTCGCGTTCTTCGCGGCCGTCGGCGGCATCCAATCGCATTTCGACGATTTGGCTGATGCGACCCGGTCGCGGCGACATAACGACAACGCGGTCCGAGAGGAAGACGGCTTCGGGAATCGAGTGCGTCACGAACACGACGGCAGCACCGGTATCCGCGGCAATACGCACGAGGTCGGTTTGCATCTTCTCGCGAGTCATCTCATCGAGCGCTCCGAAGGGCTCATCCATGAGCAGCAGTCGCGGCTGTTCTGCCAGCGACCGCGCGATGGCGACACGCTGTTGCATGCCGCCCGAGAGCTGATCCGGAAAACGGTCGGCAAACTCGGTGAGGCCCACCATGTCGAGAAGCTCGGCGACGCGAGTGCGACGGGTAGCGGATGCGACGCCGTGCAGTTCGAGCGGAAGCGCAACGTTCGCGGCCACCGAGCGCCACGGCAACAGCCCGGCCTGCTGGAACGCGATGCCGTAATCCTGATCGAGGCGAGCCTGGGTAGCGGTTTTGCCAAACACTGTCAGCTCACCCGAGGTCGGGTCATCGAGATCGGCGATCAACCGCATGAGCGTCGACTTGCCACAACCCGAAGGGCCAATGAGCGACACGAACTCGCCGGATTGAACGGTGAGGTCGATGTTCTCGAGCGCATGCACGATGCCGGTGGCGGTCTGAAACTGCTTGTTGACTCCGCGCACCCGTACGGCAGCGGCATCCGCTGTCATGGTCGCGCCGAGGTTGATGGCGGAAGTTGTGGTCGGGATCTGGTCGCTCATGCGGCCTCCTCGGTTCGTCTGTAGTCCTTGAGAATCACGCCGAGCAGGGCGACCGAACCGGCGGCGACAAGCCCGAGAACGATCGCGCCGAAGATGGGGCCCCACGCCTTGGAGGGGTCACCCGATGCTTGACCGGCGAACTGAATAAGTAAGCGACCGATGCCACCTTGAAGCCCCGTTGAGACTTCGGCAACAACTGCACCGATTACGGCGTTAGCCGCACCGAGGCGAAGTGCCGGAAGAAGATACGGCACGGATGCCGGCAGTCGCAAGCGCAGCAGAGTCGGCCAGTAGCCCGAAGCGTAGGTTTCGAACAGCTCAACGTGTATGCGGTCGGGAGACTGCAGCCCCTTGAGCGCGCCGACCGTAATCGGGAAGAACGCAAGGTAGCTCGCAATGAGTGCGACCGACATCCAGTCTTGCCACTCGAACGAGCCGATCTCGACGCGGGAGCCCCAGCTCTTCACCACGGGGGCGAAGGCGATGAGCGGTACGGTCTGGCTGATGACGATCCACGGCAGCAGTCCGAATTCGGCGAGGCGCCAGCGCTGCATGAGGAGCGCGAAGGCGATGCCCACGATCACTCCTACCGCCCAGCCCGCGGCGGCGATGCCGAGCGTGGTGAGAGCGGCGAGCGCAACGACGGCCCAGAGGGGAAGTGCACCGTCGGCGCGCGTAACCGGCTCAGCCAACCGCACCATCATGTCCCAGAGGTGCGGCATGGCCAGGTCGGTCGTGCGCGGGAGCACGCGGAGTTCACCAATCAGCACACCGTTGTCTGGACCGAAGAACTTGTAGCCCTCCCAGATCAGCGCGATGAAGAGAACGCCGGCGATGCCCCAGCCGAAGCCACCGAGCAGCCGAGCGCGCGCGGGGTTAGCCAGCGCACCCGGCGAACTCGCGGGGCGGACGGCAACCTCCCCATGCTTGTCGTTGTGGGTTGCCGTCATCGGGTTAGGCCTTCGCCGTCACTGTTTCGGTGAGAGCCGGGATCACGGTCTCACCGTAGACGCGCAACGTTTCCTCTTTGTTGTCGTGCTGCAGGTAGCCAGCGAACTGGTCAACCCCCAGCTCGCGCAGCTTCTCAAGTTTCTCGATGTGTTGCTCGGCGGTGCCCAGAAGGCAGAACCGGTCAACGATCTCATCCGGAACAAACGCCGCGTGGGTGTTGCCCGCTTGACCGTGCTGGTTGTAGTCGTAGCCTTCGCGCTTCTCGATGTAATCGGTAAGTGCCTTGGGCACGTCTCCGTCGCTGCCGTACTTCTTGACGATGTCGGCGACGTGGTTTCCCACCATGCCTCCGAACCAGCGGCACTGGTCGCGCATGTGCTCCCAGTCATCGCCGATGTACATCGGAGCGGCAACACAGAACTTGATCGACATCGGGTCGCGGCCGACAGCCTCGGCGGCATCGCGTACCTTTTTGATCATCCAGGCAGCGATGTCGAGATCGGCAAGTTGCAGAATGAAGCCGTCTCCGACTTCACCGGTGAGCTTGAGAGCGAGGGGGCCATAGGCGGCAACCCACATTTCGAGCTCTGAGCCCTTGCTCCACGGCAGCTGCAACTGGGCGCCGCCGTATTCGACCGAACGCGAGTTGGCGAGTTCACGGATGACGTGAATCGACTCGCGAAGATCCTTCAGTGTGGTGGGCTTGCCGTTGGTCACGCGCACAGCCGAGTCGCCGCGGCCAATGCCGCAGACGGTGCGGTTGCCGTACATCTCGTTGAGCGTGGCGTAGGTGGATGCCGTGACGGTCCAGTCGCGGGTGGCCGGGTTCGTGACCATCGGGCCGACGATAACCTTGCGCGTTTCGGCAAGAATCTGGCTGTAGATCACGTAGGGCTCTTGCCACAGGATGTGTGAGTCGAAGGTCCAGACGTAGTTGAAGCCGTGCGCCTCTGCGAGCTTCGCTAGTTGAACGGTTCGTGCTGCGGGCGGGTTAGTTTGAAGTACTGCTCCGAAATCCATGGTGCTCCTCGTTCGTGGTGGAAGGGAGGCCAAGGCAGCATCCGCTGGCCTCAGCCACACGGATGCTGCACGAGAACCTGTTTTAGGTGAGGTACTGGGTGAGGCCACGCTTCATGAAGCGGCCATCACCCTTCGAACCGAGGTACTGATCGTTGTCCACAATGACCTTGCCACGGGAGAGAACGGTGTCGACGTGGCCGTCGATCTCGAAGCCTTCCCAGGCAGCGTGGTCCATGTTCATGTGGTGCTTCTTGCCCGTTGGCTTGCCGTTTTCGTCGACCGGCATACCGATCGAGGTGTGACCGTTGGGGTCGTAGACGACGATGTCGGCGTCGGCACCGGGCTGGATGACGCCCTTACGGCCATAGATTCCGAACATTCGAGCGGGGGTGGTGCTCGTTAGTTCAACCCAGCGTTCGAGAGTGATTTCTCCCGTGACAACGCCTTGGTACATGAGGTCCATACGGTGCTCGACCGTTCCCATGCCGTTGGGGATCTTGCGGAAGTCCGCGAGGCCCAACTCTTTTTGGTCTTTCATGCAGAACGGGCAGTGGTCGGTGGAGACCATTTGCACATCGTTCGTACGCAGCGACTGCCACATGGCATCCTGATGGCCCTCTTCGCGCGAACGCAACGGAGTCGAGCACACCCACTTGGCGCCTTCGAAGTGGCCGTACTGCTCGCTCTGAGCACCCAGCTGTTCTTCGAGGCTCAAGTACAGGTACTGCGGGCAGGTCTCAGCAAACACGTTCTGGCCGCGGTCGCGAGCGCCGGCGATCTGTTCGACCGCTTGCTTCGCACTGACGTGAACTATGTAGAGCGGAGCACCGGTGAGCTTGGCGAGCATGATCGCGCGATGCGTCGCCTCCTCTTCCATCTCCCAGGCGCGAGCGACACCGTGATAGTACGGGTCAGTTTTGCCCTGCTCCACGAGCTGCTCAGCGAGAACGTCGATAACCGGGCCGTTCTCGGCGTGCATCATCGTCATGAGGCCGGTGTCGCGGGACACCTGCATGGCCTTCAGAATCTGAGCGTCATCCGAATAGAAAACGCCCGGATACGCCATGAACATCTTGAAGCTCGTGATGCCCTCGTCGGGCAGCTTCGCCATGGCCTTCAGCGAATCAGGCGTAACGTCACCAACGATCTGGTGAAAGCCGTAGTCGATCGCACAGTTGCCGGATGCCTTGCCGTGCCACGCTGCGAGAGAATCCTCGATGCGCTCGCCAAAGGTCTGCACCGCGAAGTCGATGATCGCGGTCGTGCCACCCCACGCCGCAGCGCGAGTGCCCGTCTCGAACGTGTCGATTGCCGCGGTGCCGCCGAAGGGCAGCTCCATGTGCGTGTGCGCATCGATACCGCCGGGAATGACGTACTTTCCCGTGGCATCAATAACGGTGTCGACGGATGCCGCGACATCCGTTCCAAACAGCGTGCTGCCGGGTGACAGCACGGCTTTGATTACTTCGCCGTCGATCAGGACGTCTGCGGGGGCGCGCCCTGTTGAGCTGACGACTGTTCCGCCAGAAATGAGAGTGGTGGCCATGATTCGCTCCTCTGCGATGTCGATTGCCTACTGTTCCCCGGGCGCCAAGACAGCCCGGGGCTGACGTTGGACTTACTTGGGGATCGACAGGTAAGCGTCGGGGCGACGGTCGCGGTAGAACTGCCAGTCGTCGCGCATCTCCTGCACGAGGTCCATGTCGAGATCGCGAATCATGATCTCTTCGTCGGTGCCTGAGCCACGTTCGCCCACGAAGTTTCCGCGGGGGTCGATGACCTGGCTGGTGCCGTAGAAGTCAACGGCTTCGTCGCCGTACTCGTTGTCTTCGAGGCCGACACGGTTGGGCTGAAGAACGAAGTAGCCGTTAGCCACTGCTGCTGCGGGGCCCTCAACCTCCCAGAGGCGGTTGGAGAGCCCGGGCTTCGTGGCGTTCGGGTTGAAGACGATCTCGGCGCCGTTGAGCCCGAGTTCACGCCATCCCTCGGGGAAGTGGCGGTCGTAACAAATGTGAACACCGACCTTGCCGACGGCGGTGTTGAACATGGGGAAGCCAAGGTTGCCGGGCGTGAAGTAGAACTTCTCCCAGAACTTGTCGAGGTGAGGAATGTGGTGCTTGCGGTACGAACCGAGGTTCGTGCCGTCAGCGTCAACAACGACGGCGGTGTTGTAATACACGCCCGTCATCGCCTCTTCATAGATCGGCAGAATCATGACCATGTTGAGCTCTTTAGCCAGGGCCTGAAAGCGCGTAACGATCGGGCCATCAACAGGCTCGGCGTAGCGGTAGTACTTCTTGTCTTGAGTGATCCCGAAGTACGGGCCGTAGAAGAGCTCTTGGAAGCAGATGATTTGAGCGCCCTGCTCTTTGGCATCCCGAGCGAACTGCTCGTGCTTGTCGAGCATCGACTCCTTGTCGCCTGTCCAAGTGGTCTGTGTGATTGCTGCGCGAACTGTCGTCATGGTGCCTCCTGCGTTATTCGGCGTCATTGCCTTCGGTGATAAACCGGGAAAGTGACGCGCGAACGGGAACTATCCCCGTGCGTTCATTCTCCGGGTTCATCGTTTCAATCGTGTTGTGCCTTTATGACGTTGTGGTTACTCATCATGGCCTCGACTGACGCGAGAGGCAATGCTCATTTGTGCTGGTGAGACCATATTGCCCAAAATTGTCTATGCAACTTAGGCATATTGCTCGCGCAAGCTACGAAGAGCGCGCAGACGTCCACACAGGTCGCGACTGCGGCGCACGAATCTGGAACGGTTGTTGGGGTGCCGCAAACACCGTCGTCACGTCGCTGGCGTAGAGAACTGAGTCGGGAGCGCGGTCGGCAAGACCCTCAAACCCGGCTGCCGCGAGCAAACCATCGTCGAGGTAGACCACTTCGGCCGGCTGCAGCGGCCACGGCTCGTGCAGGTTGCGACAGTAGATAGTGCGTCCACGGTAGGTCTCGTGAAACGCCCACCGCGCTGTCAAGAACGTTGCCTCGGGGTCAGCCGCGAGTGAAACGCTGGCCGCCGGGTCGTCGATCGGGCGCACAATGATGTGGGATGCCGCATCCGGTCGACCATGCCGTTTCGTTTTGTAGGCAATCTGCCCGTCGCGCTGCCCGATCTTCATCGAGGCCCACTGGTAGGGCAAGCCAAAAGCTGCCCGCGCGGTGAGAACCGGGATCAGGTGCGAGGCTTCGAGCGAGAGAAAGACAACGCCGCGCCTGCCCTTCTCGTCGACCGAATAGAGCCGCACATTTACTTCGGGAAAATCGCCGAGCCACGGGATGCGGGGCCCACCAAAGAACGAACTCTGCGACATCTGGAACGCGATGAGCCCCACCCAGGAGCTGCCGTTGAGGGTATCCGGGCGACACCCCTCCGGCATGAAAGGGGCGACGACGGCGGGGTCTACGCGCCAGTGCAGAAAGGAAACTTCGCTCCAGCGCTGGCGCAGGATGGCGGGACCACCGAGGGGCGGCGCTTCGCGAAACATTAGGGCACCCGCCGCAAGGACGTGTGGATGTTCGACGCCGCGCGCATCATCAGCGGGGAAGCTGGTTATCGCGGCGCACGAAGGGGCGCCACAGCACGACTTGGTCGGTGCGTTCGGCTCGCGTTCCGGCGCGCAGTGAGATCACTTCGCCCGCTTGACCAGCGGCGAAGACGCGGCGACCCGGCCTGGCGAGAAGCTCGTCGGCGAGCGCCGCTTCGAGTTCGCGAACGCGCGAGCTGAGCTCCGTCACCGTGTTTTCTAGATCGAGAATCCGCTTGATGCCTTCGAGGTTGAGGCCTTCGGCGCTGAGCGCCGCAATTTCACGCAACTGCATAACGTCGCGCATAGAGTAACGCCGCGACCGACCGCTGGTTCTCGTGGGAGACACGAGACCCAGACGGTCGTATTGTCGCAGCGTCTGCGGATGCATGCCTGCCAGCTCTGCCGCAACGGCAATAGCGAAGGCGGGCGTGAACTCATCCATGGTTATTAGCTCCTGGCTCTGGCAATCAGTTCGTCCCGCGGGTTTTCTGCGGGCATCGCTTCTGCAAAGGCCTCGAGGTGCGCAAGCGCAGCTTCCGGGATGCGGTTGGGCACCGCCACTTGCACTTCGGCAAGCAGGTCTCCCGTTGCTTTCGCTGTCGCGACTCCGCGACCCTTTACCCGCAATACTCGCCCGCTCGGGGTGCCAGGGGCAACCTTCAGTTTCACGGGAGCGCCACCGAGCGTGGGAACCTCGATGGTGGCGCCGAGCACTGCTTCCACAAACGTGACGGGGACAACAACACGAATGTTGTTGCCGTCTCGTTCGAATACCGGATGCTTACGCACGGTCACCGTCAAAACCAAGTCGCCAGCCGGGCCGCCATTGGGGCTCGGCTCGCCTTTACCTTTGAGGCGGATCTTCTGACCGTCGCTGACTCCCGCAGGAACCTTGACGTTCATCGGACGACCGCCTGCTGGTTGAAGCTTGATCGTTTCGCCGTTGATCGCTGTCGCGAAGTCGAGCGTTGTGTTCGCCGCCAGGTCACGGCCCTTGGCGGGGCCACCCCGGAAGCCGGGACCGCCGCCAGGGCCGCCCGGTCCACCGAACATGCCACCGAGGAGATCTTCGAAGCTCGCGCTCGACTGACCGCCGCCGTAACTCTGACCGCCGCCCCCGAACATGCCACCAAAGACATCTTCGAAGCCGCCGGCTTGGCCGCCCGCTTGGAAGCGGGCGCCCGAGCCCATGGCACGAACCTGATCGTATTCGCGACGCATTTCAGGATCAGAAAGCACGGAATGTGCTTCGCTGATTTCCTTGAAACGCGCCTCAGCTTTCGGATCACCCGGGTTGGAGTCCGGGTGGAACTGGCGCGCGAGTTTGCGATAGGTCTTCTTCAAATCAGCTTCGGAGACATCCTTTGATACACCGAGCACTGCATAAAAGTCCTTATCGAACCAATCTTGGCTAGCCACTACACGCCACCCCCGACTTATTCAGTAGGGCCAGAGACTGCAACCTTCGCGGCACGCACAACGCGCTCACCAAGAATGTAGCCAGGCTCGATGACGTCGGCGATCGTGTTCTCGGTTGCATCCGGGTCGTTCAAGTGCACAACGGCCTCGTGAAAAGCGGGATCGAACGCTTCGCCCTTTTCACCGATCTTGCGCAGCCCAAACCGCTCGAAGCTGGAGTTGATCTTCTGAGCGACCAGCGCCAAAGGCGATCCCTCAATGATGTCGCCGTGCTTGTCGGCACGGTCGAGGTCATCAAGAGCCGGCAGCATCGACCGGACAACATCCGCAATCACGCTTTCGCGGTTAGCGACCCGATCCCGCTCAACGCGAGTTCGGAAGTTCACCAGCTCAGCCTGCGCACGAAGCATCTGATCGCGCATCTCGGCGACGAGGTCTCGACTTGCTTCCTCAAGAAGACGTTGGTCTTCTTCGCTCAGCTCGTCGGGAGCCTTATCGGCACCTGCAGCAGGCTGTTCACCAGCGTCAGCAGATTCGTCAGCAGCATCCGCAGCCTCGGCTGCCGCAGATTCATCTGCAGCAGCCGAGTCGGCCGCACGAATGTCGCCGGTTTCCGGATCGACGCGACGTTTGTCGCGGATCACCGGCTCCTGGTTGTCGTCGTGGTCCTTGTTTTTGTCAGACATCTACTTCTTGTCCGAGTCAGCTTCGTCTTCGTCAACAACTTCTGCGTCGACGATGTCTTCATCCGAGCTCTCGCTCGCAGCTGCATCGTCGCCCTCTGCAGCAGCCTCAGGGTTTTCTTCCTGGTGCTTGTAGATTGCTTCACCGAGCTTCTGCTGGCTTTCGCTGAGCTTGTCGAACGCGGTCTTGACCGCGGCTTCATCGTCGCCAGCGAGTGCCGTGTTGAGCGCGTCGACATCGGCCTGAACCTCGGTCTTGACGTCTTCTGGCAGCTTCTCTGCGTTGTCGGTGATGAGCTTTCCGGTGGAGTATGCGAGCTGTTCAGCGTTGTTGCGGACTTCAGCAGCCTCGCGACGTGCCTTGTCTTCTGCAGCGTGCTCTTCACCTTCGCGAACCATACGCTCGATGTCTTCCTTCGAGAGGCTCGAGCCACCCGTGATCGTCATCGACTGCTCCTTGCCAGTGCCCTTATCCTTAGCGGATACGTGCACGATGCCGTTGGCGTCGATGTCGAAGGTGACCTCAACCTGCGGGATTCCGCGAGGCGCCGGCGCGATGCCGGTGAGCTCGAAGGTACCGAGGTTCTTGTTGTCGCGAGTGAACTCACGCTCACCCTGGAAGACCTGAATCGACACGGACGGCTGGTTGTCATCCGCAGTGGTGAAGGTCTCGCTGCGCTTGGTCGGGATTGCCGTGTTGCGGTCGATGAGCTTGGTCATCATTCCGCCCTTGGTCTCGATACCGAGGCTCAACGGGGTGACGTCGATGAGGAGAACGTCCTTGCGCTCACCCTTCAAGACACCAGCCTGAAGTGCTGCGCCGACTGCGACAACCTCGTCAGGGTTCACGCCCTTGTTGGGTTCCTTGCCACCGGTGAGCTTCTTGACGAGCTCGACAACGGCGGGCATACGGGTTGATCCACCCACGAGAACGACGTGCGCCACGTCAGCAAGCTTGACGCCTGCCTCCTTGATGACGTCGTTGAAGGGCTTCTGCACGCGCTCGAGCAGGTCAGCGGTCAGCTCTTCGAACTTGGCGCGTGACAGCGTCTCGTCGAGGTTGGCCGGACCATTTTCGGTGAGCGAGAGGTACGGAAGCTGGATGCTTGCCGACATCTGCGATGAGAGTTCCTTCTTAGCCTGCTCAGCAGCTTCCTTGAGGCGCTGCTTAGCGATCTTGTCTCCAGAAACGTCGACTCCAGTCGAGTCCTTGAAGCGCTGGATCAGGTAGTCCACAACGCGGGCATCCCAGTCGTCTCCACCGAGGCGGTTGTCGCCCGAGGTGGACTTCACCTGAATGGTCGAGAAGTCGTCATCCTTGCCCACTTCGAGCAACGAAACGTCGAACGTTCCGCCACCGAGGTCGAAGACCAGAATGAGTTCGTCTTCCTTACCCTTGTCGAGGCCATACGCGAGCGCGGCAGCGGTGGGCTCGTTGATGATGCGCAGAACGTTGAGGCCCGCGATCTCACCAGCTTCCTTCGTTGCCTGACGCTCAGCGTCGTTGAAGTATGCGGGAACCGTGATTACGGCGTCGGTGACGTCTTCACCCAGGTACTGCTCGGCGTCGCGCTTGAGCTTGGCAAGCGTGCGAGCGGAGATTTCCTGCGGGGTGTACTTCTTGTCGTCGATCTTGACGGTCCAGTCAGTGCCGATGTGGCGCTTGACGGAAGCAATGGTGCGGTCAACGTTCGTGACGGCCTGACGCTTGGCGGTTTCACCAACGAGGACTTCGCCATCCTTGGTGAATGCGACGACGGATGGCGTGGTGCGCATACCTTCGGCGTTTGCGATGACGGTGGGTTCTCCACCTTCGAGAACGGAAACAACGGAGTTCGTGGTTCCGAGGTCAATACCTACTGCTCGAGCCATGTGCTCTTACTCCTTTAAGCGTTTGGGTTTGCGAACTTGAGTCGCGATGTATCAAGTTTGCTCCTGCCCGCGTCGAGAGTCAAGCTCAGTAGCTGAAAGTTGAGTGTGTGTGACTCAAGGTGGCTGGAGGATATTCGCTCGGGTCCCCGGCACTCTTCCCTCACTGAAGCAACGAAGCAACTAGCGAGAACTTGCGGCGCGAACAGCACCCATTGTTTACCGCACACCACTAACCTGTTCGCATGACGGACAAGACTGGCGACAACGACGCCCCCGGCACTCCTGCTGTTCCTCGGGTCTCGAACACGCGCGCGATCGGCACCGTGGGGCAAGGCCTCATCACGGATGCCGCAATACCCAAGAGTCGAGTGCGGGCCTGGGCCCTGTGGGACTGGGGGTCCGCTGCATTCAACGCCGTCGTCACCACCTTCGTATTCAGCACCTACCTCGCCAGCGGCCTCTTCATCGACCCCGAGATCGTCGCCGCCGCCGGTGACGACGAGAAGAACCCGGCACTCGTTCTCGCGAAAGCTGGCAACACCACGGTGATCTCTGGTGCCCTCACGATCGCCGGCATCCTCGTCGCAATTCTGGCTCCCATCCTGGGTCAGCGTTCCGATGGGTCGGGGCGCCGCAAGCTGTGGCTTGCCATCAATACCGGCCTCGTCGTACTCGCTATGGGAGCGATGTTCTTCGTCGAGCCCATTCCCTCCTACATTTACCTCGGCGCTGCACTTCTCGCGGCCGGAAACATCTTCTTCGAGTTCGCGAGCGTCAACTACAACGCCATGCTCGTGCAGGTTTCCACCCCCGCTACTGTCGGTCGTGTCTCCGGATTCGGCTGGGGCATGGGCTACATCGGCGGCATCGTGCTGCTGATCATCCTGCTCGTGCTGTTCATTCAGAACTTCGGAAGTGACACCGGCAATGGGCTCCTGAACGTGCCATTCGGCACCGAGGGTGGCGCTCTCGATATCCGCTTCGCCGTGCTTGCGTCAGCAGCCTGGTTCGCGATCTTTGCCATTCCCGTGTTGATTGCGGTTCCCGAGATTCCCGCGGGCGCTCGAGAGAATCGCGTCAATTTCTTCGCGAGCTACCTGAAGCTCTTTCGCACCATCGCGAGCCTCGCCAAGAAGAGCCCTCAAGTGCTCATGTTCTTGCTCGCGAGCGCAGTCTTCCGGGATGGTTTGGCCGCCGTCTTCACGTTTGGCGCCATCATCGCCGCTCAAGTGTTCGGCTTTAGCCCGAGCGAAGTCATCTACTTCGCCGTCGCCGCCAACCTGGTCGCCGGCATAGGAACCTTTATTGGCGGATGGCTCGACGACAGGCTCGGAGCCAAGAACGTGATCATCGGCTCTCTCATCGGTCTCGTGCTCGCCGGTCTCGCCGTGCTGTTCATCGGCGACGCCAAAGCAGGATTCTGGATCGCTGGCCTCTTCTTGACACTCTTCGTCGGGCCAGTTCAGGCGGCGAGCCGCAGCTTCCTCGCCCGCATCACCCCCGTTGGTCGAGAAGGCGAGATCTTCGGCCTTTATGCCACAACGGGTCGCGCCGTCAGCTTCCTCGCCCCCGGACTCTTCACGATCTTCGTATCGATGACCGGCGATACGCGCTTCGGCATCATCGGAATCGTGATCGTGCTGCTTGCTGGCCTCGGGCTCATGCTGCCCGTCAAGGCCAAGCAATCGGTGATCGACTAGCAAGGGTGTCGTCTGAACTTCACTGGCAGTAGACCACTAAGCAAGGGATGCTTGGCACATGACAGAAAACGCCACCACCCCCGCCGCTCGCGCAGAACTACTGCGCTCACTCCACGTGCCAGGAACGCCCCTCATCGTCTCCAACGTGTGGGACGCCATCACCGCGCGCATCGTTGCCGAAGCCCCTGGAGTGCGCGCCCTCGCCACCGCTAGCCATGCGGTGAGCTTCGCGCACGGCGTGGCCGACGGCGAAGGTCTCACCGTCGAGCAAGCGCTCAACGCGGCATCCATCATCTGCACTGCCGTCGAGATCCCCGTCTCCGTCGACTTCGAGAAAGGCTACGCACCGGATGCGGCCGGCGTGCAAGCCAATGTCGAACGCTTGATCGCGGCGGGAGCATCCGGTCTCAACATCGAAGACAGCTCAGGCCCCGCCAAAGCTCCGCTCTTCGATATCGCCCACGCCACTGCTCGGGTCGCCGCCGCGCGTGCGGCCGGTGACGCTACTGGCGTGCCCATCGCAATCAATGCCCGCGTTGACGTTCTTGCTGGCGGAGGCGAGTGGGATGACATGGTCGAGCGGGCAAACTCCTACCTTGCTGCAGGCGCGGACTGCATCTTTGTGCTCGGCCTCGGCGACGAAAACATGATTACTCAGGCTATTGAGCAGATCAACGGCCCGATCTCGGTCATTGGCGGAGCTGGCTACGTGCCGTTGACCCGCCTGGCCGAGCTCGGAGTCGCGCGCGTAAGCTTCGGCCCTCGCACTCTCGGCCTGACTCTCTCGCACCTTCAGCGGACCGCTACCCAATTGACCGCACTCGGCGACTACCCCGAAGAGCTCGGCTTCGTCTACTAACGGCAATCGCGCTCGGGCGGGCCTTCACTGTGCTCTCGCGGGAAGGCCCGCCCTCCGCGAGGCAAAAGGAGTAATGTCAGCTCATGGACACGCAACAACCCATCAGCTACTGGGTCAAGCTGGTTGACCGGATCATTGACGACCTTTTCGCGGTCACGCTCGAAGAGCACGGAATCACTCGCCGACAGTGGCAATTGCTGCTCGTGCTCTCCCAAGGACCCGCCGGAATCGATCGTCTCGACATCGAAATCGCGCCGTTCCTCATGCCCAAAAGTGACGTGACCCCGCCTCTGGGCGAAGCGCACACGACATCGCGTGAATCACTCGACGAACTGGTCGAAAGCGACTGGCTCACCATCAATGGATCGCTGTACACCCTCACCGACCGCGGTCGCAGTGTCGTTGAACGCCTCACGGCCGTAATTGCAGAAGAACGCGCCAAAGCGACCGTGGGAGTTACCACCGAGCAATACCAAACGGCGGTGACCGTGCTCGAAACGATGGCCAAGAATCTGCGAGCTCAGAGCGAAAGCGCTCAGCCTCCGACTCTTTAGCCTGCTCAGGCTGCGTAGGCTGAGCAGGCTGAGCAGGCTGGCTTGGCCGCTCAAGTTACACGGGTCGCGCTCACAGCCCTTGTGGACTAGCGGCTAAACGCCCACCAAATCAGCAGCATCGTCACGAAGAACCCTGTGACGAAATTGAGGGCGAGGAAGTTCTTCCACCCCTTGTTTGCTGACTCGGCTGTGGCATCCGTGATGTTCCAGAATGGCGCACACATTGCCGCATAGGGCAGCACGAGAATAGCGGCGAGCGGGCCAGGGAAGGCCGAGAAGAGCAACAGGATGCCGCCCGCAAGGTAGGCGACGACCGCAAAGCGCGTGGTGGCTCGCGCCCCAATCACCGTTGCGATCGACGAAATATCGGCAGCTCGGTCGGCGACCACATCTTGCACAGCCCCGAAGGCGTGCGAGGCAATCCCCCACAGGAAGAATGCACCCAACACTGCCCACAGTTGCGGCGTGAAGACGGCCCCCGCGAGCACGAGCGCGTAGATGGCTGGCGAGACGAAGTGGGTGCTCGACGTCAACGAGTCGAGGAACGGACGCTCCTTGAACCTCAACCCCTTCGCCGAATAGGCAACAACGGCAAACATGCTGATAAGCAGCACGAGCCACGAAAGAGGGTTGCCGACGATGACGAGATAGACGAGGAACGGGATCGTTGTGACGGCGGCGGCGATGAGCGTTGGCCGGTGCATCCGCGGGTCAAGAAGCGCGCCCTCAACTCCGCCCTTGCGCGGGTTGCGCAAGTCAGATTCGTAGTCGAAGACGTCATTGATGCCGTACATCGCCAAGTTGTAAGGCACCAAGAAGAAGACCGTGCCGAGCACAAAGGTGAGGTCGATCACGCCGGCGGTCAGATAGTACGCCGCCGCAAAAGGAAAGGCGGTGTTAACCCAGCTCAAAGGGCGCGAGGAAAGAAACAGGTCCTTAAGCATGGCGATCCTCCGAGGCAGCCCGGATGCTCGAGCCAGGGTCAGTGCTCGCGTTCGGGCCAGCCGCACGCGCGGGGGTTCGCGGCCCGAGCAGCGCCCACAGGCACGGCAGGGCAACGACGGCCGCGACGGCATACGCGAAGTCTTCGAGCGGAGCGACACCGATGAAAGCACCGCTGATGACATCCGCGCTGTACCCCACGAGGCCGACCGAGATCATGACGTTGTCGAAGACAGCAGTCATCACCAACAGAATGCCCATCGTGATCGCAATGGCGCGCCACTGCGGCGAGCGCCGACGCACAACGACGACAATCGCGAGCACCGCCACGAGCGCCAAGAAGACGGCGTTGAGAAGCCAATAGGTCATGCCGTGCTCCTCTCAGAGTCGCTGCGGGGCTCCCGAGTGAGCGCGCCGTAGACGTTCATGGTGAGGTAGCAGAGCAGCGTGAGGAAGAAGACTTCTTCGAGCGGAACCTCGGGAGCCACGAGCAGCCCTGTCATGAACTCGGTCTCTCCTCGAAAGAAGATGCCGAGCCCGACACCGAACAGATCCCACACGAGAAAGAACAGCACCCCGACGGGAAGCACGATGCGCGCGCGCCGAGCATCCCTCCAGAAGAAGAGCCCGAATCGTCGATCGAGCACCACCATGCCGGTGAGAGAAATCAGCAGCGCGAGCAGGTAGAGAACGATCACGGCCACGGCCTCGGTTGGGGCGCGGCGACGGGAGTAAGCGGCTCAGCGAGCGGGCCAGCGGAAGTATCGCCGCGCAGTCGCTTGACGAGCACTTCGGCACTGATCAGACACATCGGCAAACCAATGCCCGGGATGGTTGACCCACCCACGTAGTAGAGCCCCTTCACCTTTTTGCTCACATTGCCTGCGCGGAAGAACGCACTCTGCTTAAGAGTGTGGGCCGGGCCGAGCGCCGTGCCGCGCCACGCGTTGAGTTCGTCAGCAAAGTTGCCGGGACCGACAGTGCGACGCACAGTCACGCGTTGTGCGAGATCAGGGATGCCCGTCCAGTCGCTGATCTGAGCGATCACCTTGTCAGCGAGCCGTTCAATGCGCGGATCGCCGTCACCGTCGATCTCCCCGCTGCCGATCGAGGGGTCAGCCGGGATGGGCACAAGCACGAACACGTTCTCGTAACCCTCGGGAGCTACGTTCGGGTCAACGCCACTCGGCTTGCAAATGTAGAGCGATGCTGGTTCCGGCACGGTCGGCTCGTGGCCAAAGATGGCCTCGAAGCCCTCTTGCCAGTCCTTCATGAAAAGCAACGTGTGGTGCTCAAGCTCCGGCAGTTCACCCTTGACGCCCAAGTACAAGAGGAGCGCACTCGGGCCAGGGATCTTCTTCTGCCAGTACTCGGCAGGGTAGGTCTGCTCGCTGGGCTCGAGCATCGTGGTTTCGGTGTGATGGAGATCGGCGGCCGAGACAACAGTGTCGGCGGTCAGCGTGTGCGACGTGCCCGCGGCATCCGTGTATTCGACTCCGGTCGCGACACCATCAACCGTCACGATGCGTGTCACCTTCGAATCGGTGCGGATGTCGACACCAGCCGTGCGCGCGATGTCGGCAATGCTTTCGATCACCCGGGTGAAACCGCCCATCGGATAGAGCACTCCATCCGACAGATCGAGGTGGCTCATGAGGTGGTACATGCTCGGGGTGAGATACGGCGAGGAGCCCAAGAATACGGCGGGGTAGCCGAGCACTTTGCGCAATCGGTCGTCTTTGACAGTGCGAGCGACCAGCTTCGACAGGGGCTCAATGAGCAAGCGGATGAAGCGCGCGGCCTTCGCGAGCACCTCTTTTGTCGCGCTCGTGCGCAGGTCAGCAAAGCTCGTATACAGAAAGTACTTCTTGGCGAGCTCATAAGTGTCTTCGGCCGAGGCCAAGTACTTGCGCATCCGGGCGCCAGAACCTGGCTCAATGCTCTCGAACAGCGCAAGATTCTCTTCGAGGTCGGTAGAAATATCGAGGGCTTCTTTCTCTCCCTCAAAGTAGACGCGGTAACCAGGATCGAGAGTTACCAGAGAGAGCTGTTCAGCGGCGCTCGTGCCCATGAGCTTGTAGAAGTGATCAAACACCTCCGGCATCAAATACCACGACGGCCCCGTGTCGAAACGAAAACCGTCATGTTCCCACGAACCAGCGCGACCGCCCACCTCGGGCCGCCCCTCCAAAAGCGTGACAGAGTGACCCTCCTTCGCGAGCAAAGCCGCACTCGCAAGCCCGGCAATACCGCCACCAATTACAACAACGTCACTCATGGTCGAGGGGTCACTCCCATCGCAGCAGCCGCAGCCAACCGCAGTTTTACAGCATCTGGAACCCGCACCCGAGTCTTCACCAATTCGCTTACCGGAGTTGCCCGGATGCGCTTGGAGAGTTGGGCAAAGAGAGAATTAGCGAGCGCAACAGCTTTCCTGCTGCTCGCCGGCAGCTGGGCGCCGATGGTGGCATCCCGCAGGTCAGCATCGAGATCGTCAAGGAGGCGCACCTTCTCGGCCTCAGTGAAAGACGCAACGTCAATACCGGGGAAGTAACTGCGCCCGAGCGTTCCAAAATCGTCTGCGAGGTCACGCAGAAAATTGACCTTCTGAAAGGCCGCCCCGAGCGCTCGCGCCCCATGGACAAACTTGGCACGCTGCTCGTCGCTGACCTCGTGGCCGTGCAAGAACGCACACAAACACATCAGCCCGACGACTTCGGCAGAACCATAGACGTAACGCTCAAAGCTCTCTTGATCGTGCTCTTTCTCACTGAGATCCATGCGCATTGATTCAAAAAAGGGAGCCGTGAGCTCCGCACCGAACGACACCTCTCGGGCCGTCAGCGCAAAGGCGTGCACGATGAGGTTTGAGCTAAAACCCTGCTCAATCGCGAGTTCCGTCTCGCGCTCAAGTTCGTTCAGTTGGCGAGTCGTCGCAAGCAGGTCGAGGCCGGCCTCTTCTGCACCACCGTCGACGATCTCATCAGCCACGCGGACGAGCGCGTAAATGTTCTCAACGTGCTGACGAACATCCGCACCCAGAAACCGGGATGCCGCAGAAAACGAGGTGGAATAGCTGCGGATAACAATGCTGGCCGCGTCTTCGGCGACCCGGTCATACAGCGCCAGGCGCGCACTCACGCGCGCCAGCTCCCCGCAGGCTCAGACACATTGGTTAGGCTGAGTGCGAGCCGACACATGAGGTGCGGCATTTCGTTTCGTTCCACCTAGGCAGACTATCGCGATCATGACTGAAATCCCTGAGCAGGTCGTACTTCTCTCCGATACCGGCGACCACATCGGCGTCGCCGATAAAGCCCTCGTGCACACGACAGACACCGCACTCCATCTCGCGTTCTCCTGCCATGTCTACAACGCTGCGGGAGAAGTACTTGTGACTCGTCGCGCGCTGTCGAAGCTCACGTGGCCCGGCGTCTGGACGAACTCGTTCTGCGGGCATCCGGCTCCCGGCGAAGACATGACCGACGCGATCATCCGTCGTGCCAAGCATGAGCTCGGAATCACCGTCAGTGACGTGCAACTGGTGCTGCCCGACTTCCGTTACCGCGCTGTCGATTCATCCGGAATCGTCGAGAACGAGATTTGTCCCGTGTACCGTGCCGTGACAACGGATGCCGCAGCCCCCAACCCTGACGAAGTCGACGAGTTCGACTGGGTTGACCCCCGATCGCTGCACACCGCCGTGGCCGCAACCCCGTTCGCGTTTAGTCCGTGGCTCGGCTGGCAGTTGGAGCAACTAGACGCTCAGCGCTAGGCGGCAAGCGCAAGAAGCTAGAGCTCGCGCTTCGAAGCAGCTCTCTTTCTGGCTCGCTACGCCGCAGCGAACTAACCCCCGAGAGAACCCGCATCGTTCGACCGCACATCGGTGCGGTGGAAGTTCTGGAAGCTGCGACTGGCGGTCGGCCCACGCTGGCCTTGGTAGCGCGAGCCGTATTGGCCCGAGCCGTAGGGCGATTCCACGGGTGAGCTGGTCTTGATGAAGCAGAGTTGGCCAATCTTCATCCCCGGCCACAGCTTGATGGGAAGCGTCGCGACGTTGCTGAGTTCCAGAGTGACGTGTCCCGAGAAGCCAGGGTCAACGAAACCGGCAGTTGAGTGGGTGAGAAGGCCGAGGCGTCCGAGCGAACTTTTGCCTTCAAGGCGAGCCGCGACATCGTCGGGCAGCGTCACGAGCTCGAACGTGGAACCGAGCACGAATTCACCGGGGTGGAGGATGAACGGCTGGTCGGCATCCACCTCAAGAAGATGAGTGAGGTCTGGCTGGTCTTCTGAAGGATCAATGTACGGATACTTGTGGTTGTCGAAGAGACGGAAGAAGCGGTCGAGCCGCACGTCAACACTTGACGGCTGGACCATCTCGAGATCGAGCGGATCAAGGCCAATACGGCCAGAGTCGAGTTCGGCCCGGATGTCGCGATCACTGAGAAGCATGGCCTAAGACTAACCAAATCAGGGCCAGAAAGTGCTCAGATGAGCGAATCTGGGGAGCCGCGAATTTAGGGGCGCCGGGCAGGTTGAGCGAGGGCGATGCGCGAGGCCGCGACATCCGCCGCTGTCTTCTCAATGAGTTCGTCGAGGGACTCGCATCTGAACATGCCTCGCAGCCATGAGTGCACCGTGAACTCGACCTCGGCTCCGTAAAGGTCGCCATCGAAATCATGAACGAACGCCTCGACCCTGCGATCGGTCACGTCGTCAAATGTCGGGTTGTCTCCGATGCTGATCGTCGCGCCATGCGGCACTGTCGCCGGTGGAAAAGTAACCCAGCAGGCGTAGACGCCATCGACAGGAAGAGCACCGTGATCGATGACCGCGATGTTCGCGGTGGGGAAACCAAGCTCACGCCCGCGCTTGTCACCATGTACAACAGTGCCTCGAAAGCTCAGCGTCGCGGGATGCTCCATTAGGCCAACCCTAGCCGCGAGCACAGCACTACCCGTTGCTGGAGAACGTGACGCGGGCGTGTGGCCGACCACAACGCTGAGCACGCTGCCCCGCTAGAGCCCGCGGAATTGGCTGAGGTGGAAGACAAGGGGGGTCACTTCGGGGAAGGCCTCAGAGTTGATGACCTCAAGGGTCACGATCTCGTGGTCGCCGCCATCGAAGCTATTGCGGATCTCACACTCAAGCCACAGAGCGGCACCATCCATGTGAATTGCTCCCCCTTCGGTCGCACGCCACGCAATGTCGGCGAAGCGGTCGCCCGTGCGGGAGGCCAGGCTGCGTGCCGTGCTCTCTTGATCGGCGCCAAGAACACTGAGGCCGATGCGGGTGGCTCGAGCGAGCATGGGCCACGTTGCCGAGGTGCGCGCAGGACACACCGCGACGAGCGGCGGGTCAAGGGAGACAGAGGTGAATGAGTTCACGGCGATACCGGTGGGCTCACCGTCGACGACAGCGGCGAGCGCTACGACACCGGTCGGAAAGAGCGAGAGCGCACGTCGAAGTGCGACCTGGGGGGAAATTTCTTCCGCGGTGGTCTCGAGGGACATGTGCGGACTCCTTTGCTTGAGCTGTTCAACCAGCGACTGCTAGTCAAGTTTGAACATTGGAACATATGTTAGTCATTTTTGATCATATAAACAAGCGACTTTTGCCCCAGTTGGGACGCTGCTTGCCCTACGATTGGGGGCATGTCGACTACAACTCGCCTGGTCGTGCTCGGCGCTGTAAACCAGTTCCAGCCTGTTCATGGCTACTTTCTGCGCCGCGAACTCATGACCTGGCACATCGATGAGTGGGCCAACATCCAGCCCGGGTCTATCTACAACGCACTGCGCTCGCTTACGAACGACGGCTACCTCGCCGAAAACGGCACCGAATCTGCTGGCAACCGCCCCGAGCGCACGACCTACCGCATCACCGACGAAGGCGAAGTGGAATTGCTTCGGATGCTTCGCGACACGCTCTGGAACGTCGAAGTCTTCGACACCAAACCCGTCATGGTGCTCACGTCGTTCATGTACGCCCTGCAGCGCGAAGAAGTGCTTGCCGGGCTCGCGCACCGCGTCACCGAAATCGACGCCAGAATTGCCAGCAACACCTACCACATTGGCGATGTCGCAACCTCGACCTCGACTCCCGCCTACGTGCGCGAGATCTTCGAACTGGCTACATCTCGATTGCGCGGTGAGCAACAGTGGGCGCGAGACGTGAGCGAGCGCATCCGTGCCGGCGACTACGTCTTTGCCGGTGAAGATGGCGCCCGCCCCGCTCGAGCCGCTACCGTCTAGTTCTACTCGGTCGCCGAGGTCGCCCGGTAAGCGGCACCAGGGTGGTCGCTGCGGAGAATCGAGTCATCGGTGCCGAGCAGACGCTCACGCAAGGTTGGTGCGTCATAGCCTTCACCGGCAACGCCGCGCTCTCGCAGAATCGGCAATACTTGCTCAATGAAGTCGATCGTTGAGCTCGGCTGAATCATCGGCGTAAGCAAGAACCCATCAAGGTCAGCACCCTCGGCGAGAGCAATCATCTCGTCTGCGATCTGCTCTGCCGTGCCGACGAAGGGCTTACTGCGCACGCCATTGCCATGCCACTGCTCGAGAACATCGCCGACCGTCTGGTCGCCGAAGCGTGTCACCTGAGTCTGCGAAAGCTCGGTGTGCAGTTCCTTCATCGGCGTTGCCGGGTCGAAAGATGAGAGGTCGAGACCCGTAAACCAGGCATAGGACGCGACCGCAACATCGGGACTCTCGGTGTCACGGACGGCGTCGTACTTTGCCTGAGCGTCTTCGGCAGTCTCGCCAATGACGCACGTGAATGCCGACATGATCTTAACGGAATCGGCGGCGCGGCCATTCTTCACGGCCTCCTCGCGGATCGACGCAACCTGCTCGGCAACCTTCTGCACCGAACCACCGCCGAGGAAGACTGCTTCGCCATGCTTGCCGCCGAACTCTCGACCCCGCGGGGACGTTCCCGCTTGAAAGAGCACCGGGGTGCCCTGCGGCGAGTATGAGGAGTTTCCGTAACCGTGAGACTTAAAGTACGGGCCGTCGTGTTCGATGCGGTGCACCTTGGCAGGATCAGCGAAGCGACCATTCTTGTCGCGCTCGAGCGCGTCACGCTCCCACGCGCCCTCCCACAGCTTGTAAACGACTTCCATGAAATCGTCGGCCATGTCGTAGCGCTCATCGTGCGCCACCATCGGAACGCCGAACGCTTGGGAGGCGGTTTCGGCGGTTCCCGTCGTGACGACGTTCCACCCGATGCGCCCACCCGAGAGGTGATCAAGGCTGGCGATGCGTCGAGCAAAAGCATAAGGCTGCTCAAGAAGAGTGGATCCCGTGAGCACGAGACCGAGATTCGTGGTCGTCGAGATCAGGGCTGCGGCCAGAATCGCGGGATCGAGTCGCGGCAAGTCGAGGCCCTCGACCGAGCAGATGTCTGGACGCTCGCCGTTGACATCAGCCCAGCCCCAGGCATCCGCCAAGAACATGAAGTCGAAGCCCGCCTCTTCGCAAATGGTGGTGATCTCACGCCAGTAATCGAGACGGTCAAACATGTCCCGCTTGTTGTCGGGGTGACGCCACGTCGACGTTCCCGAGTCATTGGCTTGGGGATTCTCAAATAGGCCAAAGCGAAGCTTCTTCATGGTGGAACCTTTCATGGTGGTGAAAAAAGTCAGATGGGGGTGAAAAAAGTCAGAGTTGTAGTGGGAAAAGGTGCGTGAGGGGCGAAAAACTAACGGCCGACGGCGGCTCCATCGCTCCACCACAGAACGCGCTTACGCACGAGGGCGAGGAGAGAAATCAGGATGACTCCCATGACGCAGAGCAGCGCGATGCTGGCCCACGTAACGGGCAAGTTGGCTTGCGCAGCCGCAATGGTCACGAGTGATCCGAGCCCCGCTTGCTGACCGGCGGCAACGAACTCGGCTACCGCCGCACCCACGATGGCGAGCGGCAGAGCAATCCGAAGCCCCGCAAAGACGTAGGGCATTGATCCGGTGAAACGCAGATCGCGGAAGATCTCCCAGCGGCTGGCATGCAGCGTCTTCATCACGTCGAGAGCACGGTCATCCACATCTCGGAGCCCGGCAAGCGAGTTGACGAGCATCGGGAAGAACACGACAAGTGCGGTCACGATGAACTTCGGCGTCATCCCGAAGCCGAACGCGACCACAAGGGCGGGAGCAATTGCGACGATCGGGGTGACCATAACAACGACCACGAGGGGCATGATGGCGCGTTCCATGATCTGAAACTCGGCCATCACGATCGCCAGAATGAAGCCGGCGAGGATGCCCGAGCTCGCGCCAACCACAACCTCAAGACCCGTCACAAGCATGTTTGCCCAGTACGTGTCCGCGTCGTTGATGAGACTCAACCAGACTTGATCGATGGTCGGAATCACATAGGGATTCGCGATCGCGGTGATCTGCCAGAGCGCTGCCGCGAGCACGAAAGTGATGACGGCGGGAGCCCAATTGGCCCAACGGAGGTTGTGCTTGAACTTGGCGGAAGCCAACGGCGAAAAGCGGCGGCCGGTTGCACTCGTTGCCGCCTGAACGGCGAGAGCAGAGGTTTCGGTTGTTGACATGATGTCCTCGTTCTTGCGGCGCTTAGGCACTCTTTTGTCCCATCACTTGGCGCAGTGTCTCGCGCACGTGACCTTCAAGATCACGGAATTCGTCGGTGGCGTACACGTCGACGGTGCGCGGTCGCGGCAGCGGTACATCGATAATTTCGGCGATATGACCCGGGTGGGCACCCATCACGACGATGCGGTCAGAGAGCATGATCGCCTCAGGCACCGAGTGAGTGACGAACATGACCGCTTTGCGGTTCGACTGCCAAAAATCGAGCAAGCCGAGCCGCTGAGCATCACGGTTCATTTCGTCAAGTGCCGAAAATGGCTCGTCCATGAGCAGAACACTCGGGTCGAACACGAAAGCGCGGGCAATAGCTACTCGCTGCTGCATTCCTCCGGAGAGCTGGCCTGGGTACTTGTCGAGCGCGGCTCCCAAACCAAAGGATTCCAGAATCTCTCGGGGGTCGCGCAAATTACGATTCGCATTCGCCTTGGGGTTCACGGTCATAGGCAAACGCACATTGTCGAGCACGGTGCGCCAGGGCAGCAGCGCTGGCGACTGGGGAACAAGACCAATCATCTTGTTCTTGGTCGCGGCTTTCACCGTCATCCCGTCGACCTTCACGGTGCCGCTGTCTGCCTCAATGAGGCCAGCAACCGTCTTGAGAAGCGTCGACTTTCCGCAACCACTCGGGCCAATAACGGAGACAAACTCGCCCATCTTGATGGACAGGCTCACGTGGTTGAGCACCAACGTGCGTGCCCCCTCGGGGCCGAAACTCTTGGAGACGTTCTCAATATGAACGCCTGCGTGCGGCTGTGCGGTATCCATAATTTCTACCTGTGTCGTGTTACCGGATGCCGCACCAGGGGTGGAATGGTGCGGCATCCGAGTTGGGTGGTTGGCTAATTTCCCGGCCAGATCAGTTCGCCGTCTGCATAGAGATCTGCGACGAGTGTTTGGTCCATCATGTCGGTGATGGGAGGCAGGCTGTCGACGTTGCCGAACTTCTTGACGAGCTCGTACTCGGCTTCCCAGTCAGCGGCAGTCTGGGCTCCGGGGAGACCACTGTTGCTGTCGCGCACCCACTGAGATTCGACGTTCCAGGTACGTTCAAGCTGTTCACGGGGGAATGCTGAACCCTGCCCGTTGTCTTCGGCGAGCTGAGCGATCATGTCGAGGCATTCATCGCTGCTGTCGAGGCAGAACTGCAGTGCGTGCAGCGATGCACGCATGAAGTCAGCCGCAACTTCGCGGTTGGCTGCCAAGAACTCGGAGTTGACCTCCATGACGTTATACGTGCCCTCAACACCAACGTCAGAGGGGAAGAACTCACTGAACGGTAGGCCCTGCGCACGAAGGTTCTCGGGCTGGTTAGAGGCGTACCCCACAATGGCGTCGACCTGGCCGCGAGTTACCACGGTCGGGTCGTAGTTGGTCATCTTGATCAGTTCGACCTTGCTGACATCGACGTCAGCGGCATCCAACATTGCGGATGCGATCGGAGTGAGGTTGATGAAGTACCCGAGCGAACCGCCCTCAAGATCCTTGAGGCTCTTGATCTTCTCGTTCGCAAAGATCGAGAAGGGTGGAGTGTTGCCGTAGGTGGCAACCGCGGTCAGGTTCTTGCTGTTTGCTGCGGCAAGCATCACATCGGATGCCGAACCGAGTGCTGTGAACTCGGCTTGGCCAGAGGAGACGAGCTGTTGCCCGTTTGCTCCCGATGCGTTGATCTCTACGTCGAGGCACAGGGCATCGAAGTAGCCGAGTTCGTCGGCGAGGAATACGTCGAGCTGGCCAGCGCTGGCCGAGTATCCGTATCCAGAGATGTAGGTGATGGTTCCTGCGGCCTTGTTGCGATCACACGCTTCCTGAGAGATCAGGATGTCGGAGTCATCGGGTGTGGATTCTTCTGCTGGGGCTGTGCAGGCGGTCAATGTGAGTGCTGCGACCAAGAGGCCTGCGACGCCGAAGCCCCGCAGTTTCTTGGAATCAAGAGGTGTAGTCACTTGGATCCAGGTTCCTTCCTAGGCCTTATCCGTCATTGGATGGCTAGACAAAACGTACATGATCAAGATTGACTGTGCAAACTTGATTTTCAATCAGTGTGGCCGCCCTAGACGCACCGCGGGCACAGAGCCTCATCTGCGCCCAGGGTAGACAGATCGTGCGCACAATCGCACACAAACGGTTGCTAACGACGTTAGCGGAGCGCAGGTGTGCGCGGGGGCCGACTAATAGGTGCGAGTGGGGTTAGCTGCGCGCACCGCATCGAGAGCTCGATCCGCAACATCAACGGCAAGATCGGCGCTTGTCGCGTTGACGTAGATCCACAGATCAGCGACAAAGTAGTGCAGGTCGCTGGCGGTGCCCACCATGTTCTCTGAGGTCAGCTCGAGCTCTGTGATCTCGTTGACGGTTTCTCCCATGAAGCCAGCCGCCACAAGCGCTGTCGTGAGGCTCTCCGCATCGGCCTCAGAAATGTCCGTCACCGCGAGAGTGAAGCCACCATCAGATCTCGGTAAACCCCAGATGCAATTCTTCGCAATTGTTGCGTTCGAGGCTGCAACATCAAACTCTGGCGGGTCACCCCGAGGAGGAACCGTGTCCTCCGTAGCCAGAACTTCAGTGTTGGGCGAAAACAAGTCGCGCGCGTCAGTGAGCGGAAGAAGGGTGTCGCAGCCAGGGATGACGAGAGGATCCGGAGTCGGCATCGGTGTCGAGCTCGACGAAGGCGAGGAACTGGGCGGACTAGAGCTCGCTGTCCCCGAAGAGCCAGAGTCGCTCGGCACGCACCCGCCGAGCGCCACAGCCAGCAGAAGCGCGGATGCCGCAGCCCCCGAAGCGCGCCGGTTGATGCCCCGGGCGATCACCGAGTCACGATAGCGCCGACTGTCCATGACAGAAGAGTAGCCCCGCAGGCCACCTGACGGAAGTGAGTAGTTTTTACTGACAAGCCGACCCTGCTCTGCGATCGAGAACACACAAGAGTCGCAGAACAGGGTCGGACACGGGCGGGCACCCTCGGCGGAGATCAGCGCGTAGGCGGCCCAAGCATGATTTAGCGGTACTCCGGGTTGGCTTCGAAGCCGAAGTGTTCGCCGTCATTCCAAGCCGTGCGGGAGTTCCCGTACGAGGGGATGCCGCCAGCCTGTTTCAGCATCGAGGCCAGATGCATGAGGTTCCATGACATGAAGGCGGTGTTGCGGTTGGTGAAGTCGTTTTCGGGGCCACCTGATCCTTCATCGAGGTAGCTGGGGCCGGGGCCAATTTCGCCGAGCCAGCCAGCATCTGCCGCGGGAGGAATGACGTAGCCAATGTGTTGGAGGCTGTAGAGCGTCGACATGGCGGCGTGCTTGACGCCATCTTCGTTTCCGGTGAAGAGTGCTCCGCCGACCTTGCCATAGAACACGTATTGGCCCTTGTCGTTCAACTCGCCACTCATGCCGTAAAGACGTTCGATGAGCATCCGGGTGACTGAGGAGTTGTCGCCCAACCAGATCGGGCCACCGATGACGAGAATGTCTGCCGCTTCGATGAGCGGCCACACGTCATCGAGCCACGCGTCACTCTTCCAGCCATGCTCGCGCATGTCGGGGTAGACGCCGATCGCGATGTCGTGGTCGATGAAACGCAGACTGTCGACCTGAACGCCGGCACTGCGCATCAACTGGATGCTCGAATCCATGAGTCCCTGGGTGTGACTCTGCTCGGGACTCTTCTTCAGCGTGCAGTTGATGAAAACGGCCTTGAGCCCGTCGTAGCGAGGAGCGTCGGCGGGAACCGTGTTCGCATCAGTGTCAGCAGCCATGACCCGATGCTACGAACGGGTTCTCCGTGTTGACTGTGATCGAGCAGGGGGTTCGCTGGATGCGACGGCGCGAGTTATCCCGTGCACCTGGTGCCACTCGACAGCAGCAAACTCCCATGGCGCTCACCTAAAGTGGGCAAATGAGGTATCGCAACGAACCCATCTACACGGCGGCGATCGGTGCCGGACGCGCCATGTTCGGCGCTCTCCGCGTTCGACGCACGGTTATCGGAGCACAGCACTTGCCCGACTCGGGCGGTGCCGTGATTGCGATGACTCATTTCGGCTATCTCGAGTTTGCACTCGTGGAGTGGGCGACATGGCTACACAATCGTCGCCGCATCCGGTTTATGGCGAAAAAGAGCGTGTTTGATAAGCGCATCGTCGGTTCGTTCATGCGGAATATGAAGCACATCCCAGTCGATATGAAGGCTGGCGCCAGTGCTTACGCCGCGGCCGTGAAGGCGCTCAAGTCAGGCGAACTGATCGGCGTCTTCCCTGAAGCTGGAGTGAGCGCGTCGTTCACGATTCGCGATTTCAAGACCGGCGCGGCACGTCTTGCTGCAGAAGCCGGCGTTCCGCTCATTCCTCTGGCTCTCTGGGGCGGGCAACGCCTCATGACCAAGAATCGCAAGATTTCCCTGCGCGAACGCAGCAACGTTCCCATCGTGATGGTCGTGGGTGAACCCATCACCGTTGCGGCAACGGATGACGCGCTCGAGGCAACCGCACAGCTGAAAAAGGCCATGGAAGGTCTGCTCAAAACCGCGCAAAAGTCATACCCCGTAGAGGGCTCCGGCCAGTGGTGGCATCCGCGCCACCTTGGCGGAACCGCTCCCACTCCAGAAGAGGCGGCGGCGGCGGATGCTGCGCGTGACGCACGACGCGCAGAAGCGGCCCGCAAGAACGCGTAGGGCTTCCCAGCGCGTTCTGGAATCAGCTATCCAGCAAGTCATGGCAGCATAAGTCCATGGTTTATGTCGCTGATGATGCCCGTTACGAACCGATGCCCTACCGCCGTGTCGGTCGAAGTGGCCTGAAACTGCCTGCAGTGTCACTGGGCCTCTGGCAAAACTTCGGCAACGACAAGCCCTTGACCAACCAGCGTGCAATTCTGCGTCGCGCTTTCGATCTTGGGGTCACGCACTTCGATCTCGCTAACAACTACGGCCCGCCCGCCGGTTCTGCCGAATCGAATTTCGGTCAGATTCTGCGGGAAGACTTCACGCCCTACCGCGACGAAATGATCATCTCCAGCAAGGCAGGCTACGACATGTGGCCGGGACCCTACGGGGTAATGGGGTCACGCAAGTACTTGCTCGCGAGCCTCGACCAGTCACTGAATCGTCTGGGCCTTGACTACGTCGACATCTTCTACTCCCACCGCGCCGACCCCGACACTCCTCTCGAAGAAACGATGGGGGCGCTGCACACCGCAGTCACGTCGGGGCGTGCACTCTATGCCGGCATCTCAAGCTACTCGCCGGAGCGCACTCGCGAAGCCGTGCGAATCATGCGCGAGCTCGGAACACCACTGCTCATTCACCAGCCTTCGTATTCGATGTTCAACCGGTGGATCGAAGACGGGCTGCTCGACACCGTCGACGAACTTGGCTTGGGCGTGATCGCGTTCTCGCCACTCGCGCAGGGTCTGCTCACTGACCGCTATCTCGGGGAGATTCCCGCAGATTCCCGCGCGGCCAAGGGTGGCTCCTTGAAGTCGGGAATGATCAATGACGAGACGCTCGGCCACGTCAAGGCGCTCAACGAGATCGCTTCCGGCCGCGGACAATCGCTCGCCCAACTCGCCATCTCGTGGGCGCTACGAGATAGCCGAGTCACCTCCGCCCTTATCGGCGCGTCAAGCGTGGAGCAACTGGAGCAGAACCTTGCTGCAGTACAGAATCTCGAATTCGAACCTGCAGAGTTGGCGGCGATCGACGAGCATGCCCAAGATGCCGGCATCAACCTCTGGGCTCCATCGAGCGCGGTTTCCTAAACAGCCGCAACGCGGCTCAGACCGCGCCGAGCTCCGCTGAAATCTCGCGTGCGACACCACGCAGCAGAGCAAGGTGCGCCTTGAGCGCGTTCAGGTCGGCGACCATCCGGATCGCGGTGATCGAGAGCGCGCCAACGACACCGGCCGGCCCATGGATGGGCACGGCGATGCAGTTCACGAAGTCTTCGAACTCGCCATCGTCAACCGCCCAGCCGCGCGCAGCGACCGCGGAGAGTTCGACATCTAGTGCCGCGCGAGAGGTCAACGTTTTTTCGGTGAACTTCTCCCACACCACATCGGCGAGCACGGCATCCCGATCAGCGGACCCCAGCTCGGCCAGAATCACTTTGCCGACACCACTGCAGTAGGGGCGAACCGGGCTGCCGATGCGCGAATACATGCGCACTCCGCTGGTGTCTTCAATCTTGTCGGCGTACACAATGTTGTCGTCGACGACGGCAGCAAGGTGGATGGTGTTGCCGACGGTGCGGTGCAGTTTCACGAGTCGCTCGTGCGCAATTTCGGCCAGGTCGAAGCTGTCGGATGCTTGGTGAGCGAGAGAAATAAGGTGCAGACCGAGCACATACTCACCGCTCGGTCGCTTGCGCACGAAGCCGACCTCTTCGAGGGACTGCAGTTCGCGGAACATCGTGGAGCGGTGCACGCCGAACTCATCCGCAAGCTCGCTCACGCCGGCCGGGTGGCGGGCAATCGAATCGATGATGCGTGCTGCTCGACGAACGCTCTGCGACATCCGGACTCCCTCTAACTACTGCGCGGCTCGATCAGCGGGTCGACGACGCGTGTTGCACTATATGCGACAGTGTTGCACAGAATGCGCACATGGTCGATAGTGGAGTCGTGCAGACTCCACCGCAACCCGAGATCATTACCATCGGCGAGACGATGGTGCTCATCACGCCCACTGTCGCTGAGTCTCTCGAGACGGCCGAACTGTTCCGACTCGAAACGGGCGGCGCTGAATCGAACGTTGCCGTTCACCTCAGTGCGCTCGGACACCATGCCGCCTGGGCAGGCCACCTCGGCTCGGACGCTTTTGGGCGACGTGTGGAATGTCAACTTCGCGAGCGCGGTGTCGACACGAGTCTCGTGAAATTCAACTCGGATGCCCCGACCGGTTTTTATTTCAAAGATCCCGGCAACGGAGTGATCTACCATCGCGCAGGGTCTGCCGCATCGGCGATGACACCGGATGATCTCGCCGCTGTGCCCTTCGAGCACGCTGCGATCACACACATTTCGGGCATCACCCCGTCGCTCTCGGCGAGCTGTGCGGCGCTGATCGATTCCGTGCTCGACCGCGCGAAGAACAGCAGTACTGTCGTCAGTTTCGACGTCAACTACCGCGCCGCCCTGTGGCCCGTCGACGTCGCAGGGCCCACCCTGCTCGCTCTCGCTCGTCGCGCCGACATCGTGCTCGTTGGCCGTGATGAAGCTGAAGTGCTGTGGGGCACGAGTGCTCCCGAGTCGGTGCGAGAACTGCTGGGCGAGCCCGACATTCTCGTGATCAAAGATGGCGACGTGGGCGCTACCGAATTCGGAAGCGCTGGCCACGTTTTTGTGCCAGCCCACACAGTGAAGGTCGTCGAAGCTGTCGGCGCCGGTGATGCTTTTGCTGCCGGCTACCTCAGCGGCTACCTCACTGGGCTCGGCCCCGAACAGCGCCTGAGCCTCGGTCACGATCGCGCTGCTCTCGTCTTGCAGTCCACGACCGACCTCCCCACTCTCTAGCTCTTCCGCATTCGCACTCTCCTGAAAGGCGTATTTCCCATGGCTCAGATTTCCAACGAATCTCTCACTGAACTCTTTGAGGGCCAACCGCTCATGGCGATCCTGCGCGGTTTCGGCGTTGAACGGAGCGTCTCCCTCGCTCGCACCGCGTGGGAACTCGGTATTGATTCCGTCGAGGTGCCGATCCAGAGCGACGAAGACGTCGAAGCACTCCGCGCCGTTGTTGCCGCAGGTAAAGAGCTCGGCAAGGCAGTCGGCGCCGGAACTGTCGTCACCCTCGAACACGTGCGCCAAGCCGCGGATGCCGGAGCAGCCTTCACCGTCAGCCCCGGCTTCGACATCGACGTTGTTCGCGCCTCCTTCGACGCGGGCATGCCGCCGCTTCCGGGTGTTGCCACCGCGACCGAAGTTCAGACGGCTCAGCGGGCTGGGCTCACGTGGGTGAAGGCGTTCCCGGCATCCATTCTGGGCACGAGCTGGTTCGGTGCAATGCGGGGCCCGTTCCCGAGCATGCGTTTCGTCGCGACCGGCGGAATGGATGCCTCGAACGCTGATGAGTACCTCAAAGCTGGCGCCAAAGTGGTCGCGGTCGGATCGGCGCTCGTCGACGAAACCCAGCTACCTCGACTCGCCGAGCTGCTGGCGGCGCACCGCTAGCAGCTCACACCATGCGGCTGACTGCCCGGCCATGTTGCGTTAGCGCCCGGGTATCTCCACAGGCTGCAGGGTCGCGCTCTTCGGCTCCCGGTTGTCGCCCGAGGAACGCCCCGTGAGTCGGCGGCCGATCCAGGGGAGCACGTATTCACGCCAGTAGGCCGCAGTGCGGGGGCGAGCGTCATCCGCTGGCCCCTCGTCGGCAGCAAAGTCGGGAACCGGAATCTCTAGTGCCGACAGCACATTGCTCGCAACACGGGCGTGCCCGCGGGCATTGAGGTGCAGCTTGTCGACCGACCAGTAACTCAGCTTCGCGAGTTCTTCGTCAGCCCAATTGTTGACAAACGTGACGTTGTCTTTCGACACCCGCTCCATCACCTGCTTCGCCAAACGATCGCCCCGCGTCGACATGAGCGAACCCAAGGGCAAGTGCTTGCTCGGGTTTCCGCCACTGAGCATCAGAACATGGATGCCGTTCGCCGTCGCCGTATCGACGGCGGCGATCAGTTGGTCGGTGATCGAATCCAGCGACACTTTGGGACGCAGAATGTCGTTTCCGCCACCATTGAGGCTCATCAGCTGAGGCCGGAGGGCAACCGCCGCCGCCAACTGCTCTCCCGCGATGGGCGCGAGAAGGCGCCCCCGAATGGCGAGATTCGCATAGGTCACGGGCTCGGGCGAGGCCAGCGCGAGCCCCAACGCGACTTGATCTGCCCAGCCGCGCACCCGACCATCCGGCAGTTCGTCTCCCACGCCTTCGGTAAAACTGTCACCGATGGCGACATAGCTGGAGAACTGATGGGTCATGCGGTCAGCCTACGCCCGCGCGCGGTCCGACATCTCTTCAATGAGTGCGAGAGCACGCCGCAGGCCGGTGCTCGAGGTGTTGACGGTGTACGGAAAGTACACGACTTCGACTCCAACCGCGGCGAACTCTCGTTCCAACCGCAGCCCTTTTTCGGTGCCGCGCCAGTCGTCACCCTTGAAGAAGGTGGTGAAGTGCAAGCCGCGCCACGTTTCGAGCTTGTCTGGCACCGTTTCAGCAACTGCTTCATCCACATAGCGGATGCTGCGCACAATCTCTAAGCGTTCGTCTAAAGGAACGGTGGGTCGAAGTTTCTTTGTCAGCTCCAGCATTTCGTCGGAGACAACTCCGGCGATCAGGTAATCACACTGTTCTTTAGCGCGCTTGAGAATGTTCAAATGGCCAACGTGAAACAGGTCGTAGGCTCCTGCGGCATATCCAATTCTTTGAGGCATGTTCTTCACCGGGTTCGGGTCGGGGAAACTGCAAGTTTTTCTGTGGGGGCAGGCAACGGTGCAACGGCGAGCGCAAACCGCACAGGGCGATCGCGTTCGAAGGGATACCGATGCCCTCGCTCAAGAATGAGCGACGTGAGGAAGAAGAGCGTGAAGACCACACTCGACTCGATAAGCCCGTTCTCGAGCGCGCTACGCACGAGAAGCAGGACGAGGAGGGGAAGGGTGAGAGTACGCAACTCTCGGTTTTTGAGGCTGTCTCTGACCGTGAAAAGCACCCAGATGCCGACCGCAATCAGCCCGAGGATGCCTGCCTGCGAGAGGATCGAAATCCAACTGCTGTCGAGAACTTGCACATCCCACCAGCGCTGATTCACTTCGATAGTCTTCGCGGCGAGCCCAACGCCGATCCACTTATGCCAGGTATCCATGGGGATGCTGAAGACTGCTTGCCACGCGATCGTGCGCGAACTGAGAGTCGCAAGTTCGCTCACATCCTGGCCACGAATGGCGACTTCAGACACCACATTTGTAAACGCCACTATCGCGTACGAGACGGGCGCGAGCAGGATGAGCGCGATGCCGGTGGAGTGCGGAACCGGCCACGCGAGCACGACCGCGAGCACGACCGCGATAACGACGACGACGAGGGTAGTGCGAGATCCCGTCGCGAGCAGGATCGCGGCGAACGTGACGAGCAGTAGCGACTTGCGCGGGGTGAGCCCGCGTTGCGCAATATCGACCGCGATCGCAAGCAGTGGCGGTGCAGCGAGCCCAGCCAGCTCGTTCGGCTTCATGGCGGGGATACCGCTCGGCAAACGTCCATCGCTCAAGAACTGCGGCAAGCCGCTCGCAGCGCCAATAAGCGTCAGGATGCCCATCGCAACGAATAGGGCCGTCAACACCTCACGAGGTGCGGCGCTGCTCGCGAGTACATAGACGGTGGCGGCGAGCAGCACAATGCGCACCGCAAGCACGAGTGATGGCATCGCACTCTCCGCCGCGAGGGCGCCGACGCACGAAAGCCCCACAACGATGAAGAGCAGGATGACGGAACGCACTCCCACGCGAGCCTGCATTCGAGAGCGCGAGTGAATTAGTAGGGCACAGAGAAACGCGGTGAAGGCTACGAGCGCTTTTGCGATGACCACGACATCGAAGCCGCCATCGAAGAGGGCATCGGGCCGCCACGAGACGACGCTCAGAACTACGAGGAGCCACGTTCCGATCAAGGAACGTGAGACGTTACTGCGCCCCCGCGGTTCTGTCGTGTGCATCAGTCCACGACCACTCGTTCATTTTCACTAGAGCGGGTGGAGACAGCGCTGTCAGTGTTGCTCTCGCCGTCATCTGCAGGAGCCTCCGGTGGATCAGCGCTCACTGCTCTTGCCGAAACGCGAGACGTTTCGGGCTTGCCCCCTTTGCGCCGCAAATGCACGCGTGCTTTCGCGGGCGTGCTCGCGAAGTCATCCGGAGTCCAGGTAGGCATGAGTTCAACGTGACGGGAGTTGGGCACGTCGGTAATGACTGCGCCGATCGGGCGAACCCCGGCAATACGAAGTTGGCTGACCGTTTGGGCGAGCTCTGCCTCTGAAGAATGGTTGTAGCGAACAACGACTACCGCGACCTCGGCGTACGGTGCGATCAGCGGGATGTTCAGCAGTCGGTTTTCGGATGTGACTTGAGTGACCACGACATCCGCTCGGGAAATGAAACGAGTAAGCACCGAACGCAGTGTTTTCTCCGCCGCGACCTCAGTCGTTGCGGCGACCCCAGCGCTGACAAACAGGGCCTCTGACCCCTCGAGCGACCGTGTCACCTCGGCGAGAGTCGTCGACTCATTGAACAACTCGGCTAGCCCTTCAGTACCCGCGAACTGAGCCAAAGCAGCGTCATCATCGGTCGCGGCCCCCGCGTCTACGCCGAGAGCCCGCCTGCCGGTAGTGGCGATCGCGCCGATGACCCCGAGGAGTACGGAGGCGTGATTGGCAGTAGCACCGGCCGGCGCGAGCAACAGAATTCGCGGCACTGCGCCACCGTTAGCCTGCGTGATGCGGGCCAGAGCTTCCGCAAACGCGGCATCCACAGTGGCGTCGGGGGCTGCACCGTCTCGTTGCGGGCGACGGTGCCCCCGCGGAACAGTCGCGAGCACAGGCAGACCTGTGACGCGACGCACATCGCCGGGCTCACGCATCCGGTGATCGAAGCGAGCCAACAGCAGAGCCAACGCGGCACCCGCGGCAAGACCCCCGATAAAACCCAGACCCAGAATCACTGTCTTTTGAGGCGCGCTCGGGGCCGCCGGCGGCAACGCGGGAATGAGGCGCTCAAGCGATACCGAGAATGTGCCGAAATCTTCTACCCGAGAGACAAGACGCGACAGGCTATCCGCAACCGCATTCGCGATGCGTGCGGCCTCCGGAGCGCTGCTGGCCTCAGCCGCAATGTTGATATTGACGGTGCTATTCGGGTTGGTGGCCGAGACCTGGCTGCGCAACTCTTGCACCGTGAGTTCGAGCCCAAGATCAGAGATCACGGGTTCGAGCACTTCTGAACTGCGCACCAAATCGGTGTAGGAATTCACCCGGGCAAGCGAGAACTGCGAACGCTCGGCGAGAGTGGAATTGACATCTTTGACCGTCAAAAAGAGCGTCGCGGTAGACGTGTATGTCGGCGGGATGCTGAACGCGATGAGCGCAGCGGAGCCTACTCCGACCACGACAGCAACTAGGATTGCACGCCATCGCTGCCGGAAAATTTCGAGATAGCTCAAACTTTCCACGCGTTGAACCCCAATCGGGTTGGGTAACAATCAGCACCGCGGTGTGCTGAACAAGCGTTTGCAGGTTTCCTTACCCTAGTGGCATTAGCGCGCTTCTGGGAGAATAGATTTCGGATCGATCCCGCGACACCTCCCGATGCCCGCGGACTCTGAGTCGTGAGGGGCGCCAGTGAGCGTTGCGACAGGCACGATGGATCGGCGTTCTCGACGCCGACAACTCCTCATCGCGGCCACAATCGTGCTCATGTTAGCCGTGACCGCCGGTGCTCTCGTGGCGACTTCCTTGGGCGGCGGCGCGAGCACAACGGCTCACCCGGAGATACCCGTAGTCTCCGGCGTTGGTGCGCCCAAGGGCGTTGCGTCAACCCCTGCGGATGCTGGCGCAGCACCACTGGGAACCACCAGCTACGACATCCAGCCCGGCGCTCTCTTCGTCTCGCCTTCGGGAGACAACGACGCTGACGGCACCCGGGAGGCTCCCCTGCGCACGATCAAGGCGGCTCTTGCGCGAGCGGCTGCCGGCGGAATGATTGTGCTTCGCGCCGGCGAATATCATGAGGCGTTCACTATCGCTGAAGGCCTGCCCGTGACCGTTCAGCCCTATCCCGGAGAGGTGGTGTGGCTCGACGGCAGCGAGATTGTCGATGGCTGGCGGGCAGACGGTGAACTCTGGACTGTGCCCTGGGGCACCGTATTCGACTCAAGCCCCACCTATACGCGCGGCGCACCAGACAACACTGAGCAGCACTGGAATTTTGTGACCGCCAAGCACCCCTTGGCGGCGCATCCGGATCAATTGTGGTTCGATGACGTTGCCCTCACTCAAGTCGGCGAACGCAGCGAAGTAACAGCATCACGTTTCTTCCACGACGAAAGCGCAGGCATGCTGTATCTCGGCACAGACCCGAGCAGCCACACCGTGAGAGCAAGCACGCTGCAGCGAGCAGTGAGCATTCGCGCGGAGGGCTCCACTATTCGCGGCATCGGGGTTCGCCGCTTCGCGCCCTCAGTTCCCGACTTTGGGGCGATCACCATCGAGCGTGCCGGAGCGACCATCGAGAACGTTGTTGTTACCGAGTCGGCAACGACGGGCCTGTTCGTGACCGCTGCGAACACCACGATCCGCAATGTCTCCGCCAAAGACAACGGGATGATCGGGGTAGCCGCCAACTACGCCGACAATCTCGTGATCGACGGGCTGAAAGCATCCGGAAACAACACTGAGTGGTTCAATCGTGCCCCCGTCGCAGGCGGACTGAAGCTCACTCGATCCCGCACCGTTGAGATCCGCAATTCAGACTTCTCCGACAACACTGCGACAGGCCTCTGGTTCGACCAATCGTGCCGAGACATGACCATCACCGGCAGCACTTTCGTCGGCAACACTGGTCACGGTATTTTTCTCGAAATCTCAGCTCGAGCGCTCATCACGGACAATTACGTCGCCGACAATGGCATCTACGGCATGAAGATCAACGACACGAGCAGTGTCGAGATTCGCAACAATGTGGTTGTGGGCAGCCGAAACGCGATTGCGGTGCTGCAAGACAAGCGCCTCAAAAGCAACGAGAACGAATCCGGTCACGATGAACGATTCTTGGATGACGCAGCAATGACCTGGGTCGGCACCAATATCAGCATTCTCAGCAACACTCTCGTCGGCAGCGACGACTCTCTCGTGTGGATCGAAGACTACTCACGCACCCGCAGCGCGCGCGATTTCGGCATCACTGTCGACAACAACCTCTACGTGCGCGCGAGCGAAACCGAGCCCCGCACTCTCATTGCCTGGCCAACCAACGCGATCGGGGTAACGCCGTTTAGTTCCCTCGCCGACTTCGCGCGCAGCACCGGGCAGGAGCAGACCGGAGTCGAGCTCGTCGGAGGCAGCACGGTCGAACGCTGAGTGAGGTCGCACGCTGAGCGCGGCCGAACGCTGACCGCGGCCGAACGCTGAGAGCATTCTGGCGCTAGGTCGCTCTCGCCATCGGAACCAGAATCATCCACCGAATCGCCAGACCGCCCGCAATGGATGCCGCAGCTAACGTCGCGGGAACCCACTGCACATCGCCGCCCGCCAGCAACACCGCGCTCACGAACGCGATGGCCAGCACGGTATCGGCCGCCCGGATCGCGAACACGGTCGCCTGTTTCCCCCCGACCGCCGCGAGCGCACCATAGGGAGTCACGGCGGCAATAGACGCCGTGTAGGCAATCCAGCCGATGACGGCGAGCAGTTCGGGAGCGGTACCAAAGAGCAGCGCACCCGCCCACGGCAGCACCGCGACAAGCACCGCGCCGATGACCACGGTGAGACCGACGAGGGTCAAGACGGCGCGATCAGCGCGGCGTAGTTTCGCGCTCAGCGCTGTGTTGCTGTCGCGCGCGAAGGAGACGAAGAGGTACGAGCTGAGCCCGCTGACCGCGAGGGTGGCGGGGGCGACAAAGACGCGGCCCGCTTCGAGGAGGCCGGTTGCGGCGAGGCTTGCGAGCACCGTGACGAGGGTGCGGATGACAGTGAGCATTGCTGGCCGCAAGAACTGTTGACCCGCCCGCCAGATGCCGTACCGGAAAACGGTGCCGTGCCCGCCTCTCATGAAGCCAACGATGTAGCGCTCCTCCCGAGGCAGCAACACAATGCCGAGGCTAATCGCGGCGAGCTGGCCTGCTGCCACTGCAGCGAGAAAGACGAACAGGCTGAGACTGCCGGCGAGCGCGCTCAGACCCACCACGGCGAGAGCGACAACAAAGGAGGCGAAGTCGATCAGCATGACGCGCCAGAATCCGAACCCCGCCATGAGCAGTCGACGCATGACCTCTTCGAGGGCGAAGAGGGCGACGCCCGCTCCGAACATCACGGCAGTAGCGGCATCCATTAATCCGGATGCTGCAGCGATCGTTGCAGAAAGCAGTGCAGCAGTCACGGCAATCGCTCCGGCAAACTGCTGCAGCGCTGACCGCACGGGTGGTGCGCGCCGCTCAAGAACAACAAGCGAGTCACCGACCATGCCGCTCGCGAGTCCGGCGACGAGCACCATCACCCCGTATGCAATGGCAAACGCGCCGAGCCCATCGAAGCCGAGCGTGCGCGCGACGAGAACCTGAATCGTAAAGCTCGCGAGAGCCTGCATTCCCTGGGAGCCCATGGCTCCCAGGGCCGAGCGTTTGCCTGACACGCTCAGGCTTCCTATTGCACGGGCCGCGCGCTGAAGTTGTCGAATCTGACGGTGACGGGAGCGTTAGGCGCTGAGCCCGAGAGGTAACTCTCAAACCCGATCGAGCCCGGCGCCTGCAGCGCAGCCGTGGAGTCAGTCGTGACGAGTTGCCAGGAGGCAGGCTCGGTATCGCCCAGTTTCCAGAGTTTCGCCGAGATGGTGGTGGGGCTCGTACCCTGCACGCTTGTCTTGAGGATGAAGGTGTCCCCAGCCGTGTAGGTCATACCTGGCACGTTCATGTTCGCGAGAACCACTGTCGATCCGGACATGATTTGCAGGCCGACGACCCCGCCGGTTTGCAAACGAATTCGAGATTGATAGAAGGCAGATCCGACCTGTCTACCGATGACGCCGACCACGATGTGACCGGCTTCGGCGACCTTGTCGGTGGTGATCTCCGCTTGGGCTTCCACCGAAGTTTCACTCACTCCCGCGAGCAGCGCTCGGCGAGTGGAGCCCGAACTCGTGTGCACGAAAGCACCCGCACCGTTGGCGACGGTATAGCTCGAGTTCGCGCTCGATGACCAGGCGCCTCCCGTGTCGGCCGTGCCCCAACCCGCGGCTACCGTGCGCGCAAAGGCATCTCCGGCGAAGACGGCTCCGGGCGGGGCTGTGACGACAACATCGTGACTGACTGTTCCCGTCGCCGATCCGTTGTCCGTCACCGTGAGCACTACCGTGTAGGTTCCCGCACTCGCATACGAATGCGAGGGCGTGGCGCCGGTGCCGGTCTGGCCGTCTCCGAAGTTCCAGCTGTAACTCGCGACGCTGCCGTCGGGATCACTTGATTCGGTGGCATTGAAGGATGCGGTGAGTTCACCACCTGTCGCGGTGAAGGCTGCCGTCGGTGCTTGATTCACCGGGGTTGAGCTGACGGTGACGGGGTGCGTCACGGTAGCCGTTGCGCCCTGGTTGTCCGTCACCGTCAGAGTTACCGAGTAGGTGCCCGCGGTCGCATAGGTGTGATCGGGGTTGCTAGCGGTACTCGATTGTCCGTCGCCGAAATTCCACGACCGTGACGCGATGCTGCCGTCAGGATCGCTTGACGCATTCGAATCGAAGCTTGCTGTCAGCAGACTCACCGAGCTGGTGAAGGACGCCGTGGGCAGCAGGTTCGTCGGAGGAACGGCCTCGTCAGCGTGTCCGGCAACCGCCACGAACGAGTCGTAACTCACACGCACAGGAGCATTCGTGGCAGAGCCAGACAGGTAGCTGTATTGCCCAACCGAGCCTGCCGTTTGCAGATTCGCTACCGAAGAGGTTGCGCTGAGTGTCCAGTCGTTGGGCTCACTTGTTCCTTGCTTCCAGACCTTGCCGCGAATCGTGGTTGGCGAGGTTCCGAAGGTTTGGGCTTTCACGAGCAGCACGTCGCCGGGGCTGAACGTGAGGCCCGCAACATCCGTGTACGCAATGTTTGTCGAGCTTCCACTGAGCAGTTGGAAGGCGAGGGTTCCGTTCGAGAAGTAGCGCACGCGGGCTTGGTAGAAGCCGTTGCCCACTTCACGCATCGTGATGCCGGTGTAGGCGCCACCTCCTGTGATGGCCTTGTCGACGGAGATGCTTGCGCTCACCGTGACGTCATCTGTCGAGACGCTCGGCAGCCAGGCATGACGAGTTGTTCCGGCCGAACTGTGGTTCACGATTCCGGCATCGGTCTCGACCGAGAAGTTGCCATTGCTGTTGGTTGACCAGTCGCCGCCGATGAGAGCGGTTCCCCAACCCGAGGTTTCGGATCGGGCGAACTCGTCGCGAGCGAGCACCGTGACGACAGGCGGATCAAGGGCAATCACATCATGACTGACTACTCCTGTCGCGCCTTGGTTATCGGTCACGGTGAGGGTCACGGTATAGGTGCCTGCCGCCGCGTAGAGATGCGATGTGCTTACTGCGCTATCGGAGGCGCCGTCACCGAAGTCCCACGAGTACGAACTGATCGTGCCGTCACTGTCGGCCGAAGTCGACCCGTCGAAGGTCACGACATTGTCGGTGACTTCGCTCGTGAAGGCTGCAGTCGGTGCCACGTTCGGGGCCAGTACCGTGATCGATTCGGAGGTGGTCGCCGAGGCACCCTTGTTGTCGGTCACGGTGAGGCTGACCTCGTAGGTACCGGCGGTCGCGTAGGTGTGATCAACGATTGCATCGGTGCCTGAGGCACCATCACCGAAGTCCCACGCGTACGCCTCAACAGTGCCGTCAGGGTCAGTCGATCCGGTGGCGTCGAAGCTCGCCACGAGGTCCGACTCGGAATGAGTGAACTGGGCAGTCGGTGCTTCGTTGGCTGTACCGAGCAAGAAGTGAGTGCTGATCTCACTCGCGCTCAACACGGTCTGGTACACCGCGAATTCATCGAGATCGCCGTTGAAGTAGTTCGACGATGCCACCCCGACCGTATTTCCTCGACCGAGCCTCCAGTACCCGGAGAACGTTTGGCTCGGGGTTGCAGCACTGGATGCCACGACAGCACCGTCGACGTACAGTCGCAGCCCTGTCGATCCTTGAGTGGCCACGGCCTGGTGCCAATTGCCATCGTTGTAGGAGGCAGTGCTTGACACGGTGCTGCCACCGGTGCCGAACACGAGCGTTCCGTCGTTGCGCATGATCACGTGGTCGCCGTAACTGCTCGCGGTGCCGGTCGCGGATGATCCGAACTCCACGAGTTTGCCGCCCGTGTTGCTCGTGGTTCTGAACCACACTTCGCTCGAGTAGGTCGAGGGATTGGGAAGCGAATTCGACGTCGAGGCGAGGCCCTGTGTGAAGTTCGTTGCGGAGTTGGTCGATCCCCCGAGGGCGCCCGTCACATTGCGCGCGTAGGTGCCACTGAGGTTGCCGTTCAGACCCTGCAGTCCAGAGTCGTTCACGACGGCGCCGGATGCTTCACCCAGTCGCCAGTACAGTTGCGGACTGGCTTCATAGACTGCGGCACCGTAGGTGTCGCTCGGTGCGGGCGGTCCCGAAAGTGAGCGACCCGAGAGCTCGAAGTGGTTCTGAACTTGAGTCGCGGTGAGGGGGGTCGGGTACACCGCTACTTCATCGATGGCACCGTTGAAGTAGTCAGCGCCACTCCAACTGCGATCTCCACCAATACGCCAGTAGCCCCAGTAGTTCTGGCCCCACACCACGTCGGGATTCACGCCAATGCGTACACCGTCAACGAAGAGTTCCATGCCTTGAGCACCCATGCTGCCGACGACCTGATGCCACTGGTTGTCGTTGTACGACTTCGCACTCTGCACGACTCGGGTACTGCCGGTGTAGACACCGAAGTTCAGCCGGCCCGAGCCATCCAGGTAAATGTGGCGGTCGTAGTTGCTTGAGTTGCCTGATTGACTGCTTCCGAATCCAACAATCTTGCCGCCAGCGGTGGAGCTTGTTTTGAACCACGCTTCGACCGAGAAGGTGTTGTCTCGCCAGATCTGAGTGTTTGACCCGGCGTAGCTGTTGGAGTTACCGGTGAAGGTGGCAGCGGTATCGCTGTCGCCAATAATCGCTCCGGATGCACCGAGGCCGACGCCACTGTTTCTGATCGCGTTATCGCGAGCGACGCTATCGACCAGAGTGTTGCCGCTGCTTTCACCGAGGCGCCAGTAGTTGGATGGTTGGTCCTCCATCACGGCCGCCGCATAGTCGCTCAACTGACCGGAGCCGCCCGCGGTGAACGAGACGGTGGAACCCCACCCGTTGTTGCCGAATGGGTCGATCGTGCGCAGGCGATACGTGTAGGTCTGGCCCGGCGTGAGGCCGCTATCCACATACGTCATAGTGGGGCGATCGTAGAACCGCGATGCCTGCTCGGTGACGTAAATGGGTGAGCCACTCTTTCCGTCACGGATGAGGTGGTACGTCAGATTTTCGTTGTCACGATCCCAGTTGGCGGTCCAGCTCAGCGCGATAGTGCCGGGAGCGGGAGAGCTCATCGTTGGCGCCAAGTTGGCACCCGTCAGGCGAGGGCCATCAAGATTGGGTGCGATTGACGGCACTGCAAACCTCAAGAGGCCCTGCTGGTTCTGCCCGTTGACACGCGTAAACTCGCCGCCGTAAAGGGCGTATTGACCATTCGAGGTGACATCCCACGGTCCTTGGTACTGACCGGTGAAGGTGCCGAGATTGATGTCGGGAAAGAAGTTCAAGAGCGAAGGGCTCGAGTTGCCCGACCAGTCGTGGTAACCGTAGGGGTCTCGAGAGACGCTGCCCGTGGCGTCCTTTGAAAACGCGATTCCGCGGCTGAAGGACCAAGGCTCGGTCTGTGGAAACCCATCGATGTTCCCGCAGTAGTGAGAGTGCCCTGCGGCGTAGATGGCTCCGCTCGGTGAAGGAGAAACCGAGTAGGTGTCACCGTGGCAGTCATTGACCCAGACGAGTTCGCCATCCGACCAGTTGGCGCGGAATGTTCCCTCCAAGTTGCCGCCCTCTCCAAAGACATACCCGGAGCCGTAGAAGCTGTCAGAGTCAGAGGCGAGCGAGTAAATGGCAGCGTCAAGTCCGGCGTTGCGCACCTCGGCGTTGGTAGCGAATGGCGTGATGAGAGCACCAACCGTGGAGTCGACCATAGCGAGCCCATAGCCTGGGTTGCTCGATCCGTTGACCGTCGTGAAGTCTCCACCAATCACGACTTTGGACTCGTCGGGTGAGACAGTGATGCCAAACGCACGACCTCCCGCTAGCTCGGGAGCCCAGGAGGTCACGGCACCGTTCGAGGCGAGAGCGGCGGCACCCCCGAGGCGCGTATTTCCGCTCACTGAGGTGAACGGGCCAGAGAAGAAGACGTGTGTGTTCGTGGCGACTACGGCGTAGACGCGATAGTTGGCGCGCGCATCGAAAGCGCTGTAGATAGCTCCGGTCGCGGTGGTGAAGGCGACGATGCGGTTCTTAGAGACGCCGTTCACAGTCGTGAAGTCGCCCACCGCATAGAGTTTCGTTCCGTCAGGTGAGGCGGCGAGGGCACGCACTTGGCCGTCAAAGGTAGGCGCCCACGGCAGCAGGGCTCCCGTCGAGAGATTGTAGGCAAGCACATACGAGCGACTCTGCTCGTTCGTGCCAGCGGGCGAGCCGTAGGGTCTGGCGGAGCTGAAGTTGCCCGACACGTAAACGGTGTTGCCCACAATGACCTGGTCCCAGACAACGCCATTGATCTGTGGCGTGGGCAAGGGATCAGAGGACACTGTGGTCGGCACCGGCGGGGCAGCCGCAGTGTCGGCAACGGCTGCGGTGGGCAGCGTTACGGTGAGCAGGGTCGCGATTAATGTCATCGCCGCTGCGGAGGAAATAATCTTCAGCGGGTTCGGTGGCATCTGGCGGGTTGCGCGCATGATGTGCCTTCTCGGGGTTTGTGGCTATTCAGGTTCCACTTGGTGGCACACCATACTCCCCCTCTCCCCACTTTGGGTGCCCCCCAAAAGGGGGTCATAATTGAGGGGCCGCGCCATGGGGCGGGTAGACCGATCGTTACATCAGGTCAGCGATGTCGCCCTGAAAAATGACAGGGTCCACGTCGACCGAGTAGTCGACGAGAAGCGTGACATTACCGCGCTGATCAGCAGGAACAGTGAAAATGTACACGCCGTCAACGGCGGAATCGGCAGCCAGCGAGGCCGGCAATGGCGACCCGCCAGGCTCGCGAAGCTCTGGGGCGGGGGTGCGATCGGCACCGAAGTAACAGCTGATAACAGTTGTGCGCAACGAGACCACTGCTGATGTGGAGTTTGTCATGGTGACGGTCACGCGCAACGACGGACCAGCGACCTCGCCGGGCCCGCGAGCGGTTCCCTCAACGGCCTCAACTTTCGTGATTGTTGCTACGAGCCCCGGGGCGACGTCGGCTGGCTCATCGAGGGGAATCGGCTCGACGTCAGGAACAGCGGGTCCGTCGGAAGGCCCCGGTGTTGCGGATGTTTCCACTGGCGATTCGCTACTCTCCCCCGCACGCGGGTCCGGGGTTGCCCCCGGCGCAGCACCGGTATTACCAGTCGGGGCGAACTGGATGAACAACACCGCCGCGAGCGCCACAACGATTGCCACAACGCCGGCGACCGCCAAGATTCGCCCTGAGCGAGTTCTCAACCACGAGGGTGTCGCCGAAGTCGCAACGGATTCAAGTTCAGTTGCGGGACGCTTCGACTGAGTCATGGCAGCTCCGTGCCTCGGGGATGATCGGTACTGGAAGCTACACCCGCACCATCGGTAAACCTACCCCCCGTTCTGGGGACAAGGCTGCGAACTCGGGCGGCGTAGACTTCCCACCCCAGACGTTGGGGGAGTCTGGTCGAAGTTCTTGAGTCCGTCTACGGAGGAGGGAAAGTTGAAACACCCGATTCCCTCCGCCGCGCCCCGACCCACCGTACGCATCCTAGGCACCCACGGAATTCCTGCAGCCTATGGCGGGTTCGAGACCGCCGCCGAGAATGTGGCGATCTATTTGCGCGACCATGGCTGGCGCCCCATCGTGTACTGCCAAGTCGAAGGCACGGGCCCGACGACAACGGACCTGTGGAACGGCATCGACCGCGTGCTGATTCCCGAGCATCGCGAAGGCTGGCTAGGCACCGCGAGTTTCGACCTTCGGTCCATCCGCCATGCGACGCGACATCGAGATATCTGCCTCACCTTCGGATACAACACAGCCCTCTTCAACATCCTTCAACGCATCAAACACATCCCCAATGTCATCAACATGGATGGCATCGAGTGGTCTCGTTCTCGCTGGGGAAAAGGTCGTCAGGCCATTTTGTGGATCAACGAGCGGATCGCCTGCTGGGTCGGCAATCGGCTCATCGCCGACCATCCGGTGATCGAGACATATCTAGCAACACGGGCCCGTCGCTCGAAAATCGTGACGATCACCTACGGCGCCCACGCTGTCGAAAGCGCCAACACTCTCCCGGTCACTAGCCGAGGTCTCACCCCGGGCGGCTACCTGACACTGATTTGTCGCCCCATTCCCGAGAACTCAATTCTTGAACTCGTGACCGCGTTCTCGCGTGAACCTCGCGGCCACCAACTGGCAATCTTCGGCACCTACGGCGAGAGCGACCCCTACACCCGAGCGGTTCGGCAAGCCGCAAGCGACGAAGTTGTCTTCGTCGGCCCGATTTATGAACCCGATGAGGTGTCTTCTTTGAGATTCCATTCGCTTGGCTATGTGCACGGCCATACCGTTGGCGGCACCAACCCGTCACTGGTGGAGGCCATGGCCGCCGGCAACGCGGTGATTGCTCACGACAATGCCTACAACCGTTGGGTTGCGGGCGACGGCGCCCTCTATTTTTCGGGTGTGGATGACGCAGCCGCCCACATTTCAACGTTGCTCGAGTCGGCCGATCGCCGGGCTTCACTCGCGGCCGCCAGTCGCGCCAGGCATGCCACCGAATTCACGTGGGAGCACGTTGCCGGACAGTACGCGGAGCTTCTCGCCGAGTATCTCCCCTCCGGCGCGGCTCCCGTTGCGGTGAGCCCGTCGCCTCGCCCGGGGTCCCACTCGTGATTCGGTTAGGTGTCGTTGGCCTGGGCAAGATGGGGCTGTCGCATTTGTCGATGATTCGCGCGCATCCGGATGTCTCGGTCGACGCTGTCGTGGACTCGGCGGGGTACATTTTGGGCGTGCTCTCGAAGTACACGGGCCTGAAGACGTTCACGGATTTCGAGAAGATGCTCGACAGCGTTGAACTCGATGCGGTGCTGATCGCTACTCCCACGCGCTTTCATGCGGCGATGGTGCGCACGGCTCTTGAGCGCGGTCTTCATGTTTTTTGCGAAAAGCCCCTCACTCTCACTTCGGCCGAATCCGCCGAGCTCGCGGGTGTGGCCGCTCTGCGCGGCCTTGTGACACAGGTTGGTTACCACAACCGTTTCGTGGGCACTTTTCGTGAGGCCAAGAGGCTCTTGGAAGCCAATGCCATCGGGCGGATTACTCACGTGCAGGCTGAGTCGTATGGGCCCGTGGTGCTGAAATCCAAGGGCACGACGTGGCGAAGCAAACGCACAGAGGGCGGAGGTTGTTTGTACGACTATGCCGCACATCCGCTGGATCTCGCGACCTGGTTCGTGGGCGATGCGACCGGAGTCGGCGGCACCATTCTGGGCAGCGTTTTCTCAGAAGACACCGAAGACGAGGTCTACAGCACGATCTACTTCGCGGGTGGCGTCAGCGGCCAACTCTCCGTGAACTGGTCAGATGAGTCCTACCGAAAAATGACTACTCGCGTGAGCGTCTTCGGCACGCAGGGCAAGATCATCGCAGACCGCCAAGAGATTCAGGTCTACCTGCGCACCACCACCCCCGAACTCGCGGGGTACAACCCAGGCTGGACTATCAAGTCGACAACTGAGCTCACCGATGAGGTGTGGTTCTACCTTCGGGGCGAGGAATACAGCGCCCAACTCGACCACTTTGTACAGCGCATCCATGATCCGCACCTTGCGCCAACCAATGATTTTGCGAGCGCTGCCATCACCGACCGCATCATCGAACTGCTGACTCTGGATGCCGCAGCGGGAGCCAGCACAACCGCCGCGTCGAGCGTTCCGACCGCTACGCTCGCACCGGCCCCGCGCCGTCGAAGCCTTCTGGGGAGACGATCATGAGCACACCCACCTCCACTCACACGCCTGCCGCCGCGTCGCAGCCGCAAGCCCTCGATCGAGTGCTGTTCGGCGATAACCAGTTCTTTGGCATCAACCACCGCTCCGAGGAGAAAGCTCGCGAGCAGGCTGTGCGCTTTCAAGATCTGGACGCGATCATGGCGGTCATCGATGATGCCTACGACAGCGGCATCCGCACTCTCATGTGCACAACGCACGACCGAATAGCTGACGTCGCGGAGCGAGTGCGCGCTGACCCCGAACGCTACGACGGGTTCACTTTCTTTCCGTGTATGCCCTACGCGCACAAGTACGCCGATGCGGTGACCGAGAGTGGAATCTTGGGCGCCCTCAATCGCTTCATGCCCGACGAGGGCATGCTCAACGCGATGATGCGCGGAGGCCGCTCGCTCGCCAAGAAGGACATCGAGGGCATCATCACACTGTTGGTCGATGCCGAAATGGCCGGCTTTGCCGGCGTGCGCACGCCCGTGGTCTGGCTGCAGAATGTTGTGGTCGATCTGCTTCTGGGGCTCGGCTTCACCGACGCCTTTGCAATTTTCGCAAACCACGTGCGTTCGCGCTATGGCGCCGAGCCGGGGTTCATCACGATGAATCTGCCGATGTTGCTCGATCACCTCGACAGGGCTGGAATCGACAATCCGCTCGTCTGCTCCAACATCAACAAGATCGGTTTTCGGATGTCGGGCGGCGTTGACGCCTATCAGGCTGCGTTGGCTGAGCGCCCGTTCCGCGCGGTCGCGATGTCAGTCTTCGCCTCGGGAGCCATTCCGCCGCGAGAGGCACTGGAATGGATTTATGCCCAGCCAGGCATTGAGTCGATCGTGTTCGGGGCATCCAGTCGCTCGCACATCGACAGCACCATGGCGCTCGTTCGCGAGTTCGAGCGCTAGCTCGCGTCAATTGCGCGCAACTGCCGAAACCAACGCCCCAGTACGGCCAGCAAGATGAGCGCGTTGGCGAGAAACAGCAGTCCATAGAAAACCACGAAGCCGTTCATCCAGCCGAAAAGAACAAAGCTCAAGCACAGCACGGCGTAATCGGTCGGAATAGCGACGATCGTCTGCAGCCAGCCGCCGCCACCGCTGGGCTTGGCGTAGGCGCGGCCCCGTTCGGCGGAGGCGATCCGACGCAACTGATCGGTGAGGATCATCGCGAAGAAGAACACCGACGACACCACTATGAAGCCGAGCGGGATCAACAGAATCGTCTCTGGCCATCCGGTATCGAAACGGTAGAGCGAAATCAGGATGACGCCGTGAAAGATCACAATTTTGAAAGCGTCGACGACGTGGTCAAGCCACTCTCCCGATTTGGTGCCACCGCCGCGCAGTCGCGCCAGCTGACCATCGGCGGAGTCGAGAGCGTAGCCGAGCAGCAGCAGGAATGAGACCGCGACACCGAGCACCCAACTCGGCTGCACCGTTGCCACAAGCACGAGTGCGATTGCCGTCATGAGCGCACTGAGAGCCGTCACTTGATTGGGTGTGCGACCGCCGAGGTACGCCGCGGCGGCGAGGACGCGACCGAGCCGGCGGTTGATCCAACGCGAGTAGGGCGGTGCTCCCCGACCGGGTTTCTGGGCACTCGCGAGCGAACGGACGATCGCACCGAATGTTTCCGGCACTTCTGGGGTTTCCCGGGTGGCGGTCATGTTTCACCATAGTCCTCCCGCCGCGACCGGGTCGAGGATTCGCACCACCTTCGTCTCGCGCGCTGCCCGAATCTTTGCGACGCGCTCACGGCCGTGCCGTTCAGCGGCAGGTCTAGCATGGGGCTATGCGCGTTCTCTTTGACGGCTTTTGGTGGGCTCGAGGCCCCGCCTCAAACCGGCAAGTGTTGCGCGAATTTGTGTGGGCGTGGGTTCGAGAGTTTCCCGGTGATGAGGTCGTGGTCGCCGTTCCTCATGCCGCAGTGTCTATTGCGCAGTCAGAGCTCGCCGAGTCAGTGACTGTCGTCGGCACTCGACTGCGCCCTCAGGGCGTCAGCGCGATTGTCGAATTGCCGTTCGTGGCACGACGGGTGCACGCGGATGTCATCGTCACCCATAACTTCACGCCGGCGTTTGGTCGATCGGCTGTTTTCATTCACGACTACATGTTCCTCACTTCGCCCGAGTGGTTCACCCTCACAGAGCGTGTGTACTTTGCGTTGATGCCCCTGACCTCTCGACGGGCAACATGGCTGTTCAGCTCATCGCGCACCGAAGCCGCGCGCATTAGCCGGTTGAGCCAGGGGCGAACTGTCACGCCGATCGGGCTCGCCGTGGGCAGTTCGCTCGCCACTGCAGCGCCGCGTAAGCCTGAAGATCTCGATGATATTTCGAGTGATTTCCTGCTGTGCGTCGGTCGCCTCAACGCGCGAAAGAACCTCGCCAACACCATCCAGGCCGCGCTTCAGTCCGGCAGGCTCAGCGCCCACGCTCCTCTGCTGATTGTCGGTGAGCCGCAGGGCCGAAGTGCTAACTTGCCTGCCGCGGTGTCCGACGCGACCGAGCAGGGGCTCATCCGATTTCTCGGCTTTATCGATGACGGCGAGCTTTCGTGGCTTTACCGCAACGCGGCGGCGCTCTTGTTTTTCACTCGTGATGAGGGCTTCGGCTTGCCCGTGCTTGAGGCGCACCGCTTTGGCGCTCCCGTGGTAGCCAGTGACCTTGCGGTGTTCCGCGAGATCTTGGGTGACCACGGCACATTTGCCGATCCGGATGACATTGCCGCAATGGCGAGTGCGATAAACGATGCCCCCCGGCGCCCGGCGAGAAACCCGCTGCCCGAAAGCGCAACGCACAACGCGGGCGAGCACGCCGACTTGGGCTATTCATGGGGCGCTAGCGTGCGCGCTCTGCGAGCGAGAATCTCCGCCACGAGTGCTCGCTGATGGCACGCTAAAAAGCGCTCGCGCTACCTCTTAATAGGGCGCACTGCGCAACGTCACTTTCTGGCGTCACATCCTTCCTGCCCGCGCGGGGTGGCCCGCCGCTGACGGCTCCGTCCGTGACACCCACATGGGCGGACGAATCCACGCTGCTCAGCTGCCGTCGCACGCCCTCGCGGGTTCCCGAGTTTCCGCTGGCGGTTTGCGAACTAGCTTCTCTTTCGAACAGCTACGCATGCCGGAGAAGTCTCCTTCTCGTGCCTGCGCATCAGCGACGGGTCTACCCTCACCGACCCCACCCGATGTGGGTGGTGAGGGCGCCTTGGCGCGGGTGTCGAGACGCTTGACGTAGTTCAGTTCAATTTATGGGGTGACAATAATGGCCTCGATTCCGTTTCGCATGGTTAGTAGGCGCCCACGGGGTTGATGAGCACTTTGAAGGTTCGCCACATGATGACGAGGTCGCCGATAACTGACCAGTTTTCGACGTAGTAGAGGTCAAGACGCATACTGTCTTCCCAGTTCAGGTCGGAACGGCCGTTGATCTGCCACATTCCCGTGAGTCCTGGCTTGATATACATGCGTCGGTTCACTTTGCCCTTGTAAGCGAGCACCTCCTGGGGGAGCGGAGGTCGTGGCCCGACGAGGCTCATGTCGCCCTTCAGCACGTTCCACAATTGCGGAAACTCATCCAGAGAATACTTGCGGATGAATCGACCCAAGCGGGTCACGCGGGGATCGTTCTTAAGTTTGAAGAGCACGCCCGAGCCTTCATTCTGCTTGGCGAGTTCAGCCAGTTTCGCGTCAGCATCGACGACCATCGAGCGGAATTTGAACATCCGAAAAGTCTCGAGATTGCGGCCAACCCGCACTTGGCTAAAGAACGCCCCACCAGGGCTGTCGAGTCGAATGAGCACGGTGAGTAACAGGAACAGCGGTGACAGGATCACGAGAGCGAGTCCCGCAACCGCAATGTCCAGTCCGCGCTTGACGACATGCTTGCCACCCTCAAATTGCGGAATCTCCACATGAATAAGAGGAAGGCCCTCAACAGGCCGAAAGTGGATGCGCGGGCCAGCCACATTGGTGAGGCGCGACGCAAGGATCAATTCTGCCGCCGTGCCCTCCAGCTGCCAGGCAAGGTGACGGATGAAGTCGTTGCCACACCCGTGTTCGCCGGCGATGATCACCGTGTCAGCTCCGAGCGCGGCAGCAGCAGCAACAACCTCTGCCGGGCCAAACCGCGGGCTGGGCTCTTCGCGGTCACCGATCACGTTGTTCTTTTGCGCGTCGGCATAGTTCACTTCGACAGAGAGCGCTTCAGTGTGGCGATCTGGTTCGATGACCACCCCGACAACATCAAAGTTTGCGCTGAGGCATCCCTGCACTTTCGCGACGACGTAATCGACTTCGTCTTGAGTGCCCACAACAACTGCTCGCGAGAGGGCGTGCCCGAAGCGTCGCTGCCGGTTGAGCCAGCGACGCCAGATCCACCGGGTGGCGAGAAGCGCGAGCACACCAGCAGCCATCACGAGCACCGCACGCTTGCCGGGAAAACCGACCTCAAGCACGAGCAGCATGATCGAGAGCAACCCGAACGCGGTCATACACGCCGTGACAACACGTTTGTACTCGGTAGGACCCGCCCCGATCACACGGCGGTCGCGGGTGCGGAACACTTCAAGCAGCAGCACCCAAGTAGTCGCGATGGCGCAGAGGCCCAGCCACAGAACGGGGGTGATGGCGGCAAGAAACTCGGGAACGCGGGCGGGGTCAGCGCGCATCAGCAACGCAGCCAGCACTGTCGTGACGATCACTGCGGCATCCGAAACCAAGAGTCTTTTTTGGTACGACCTGGTCCAGATAACGCCGGAATCCGGATGCGGGGCGGTGACGTTTTGCGGCTGGAACTCGGCGTCTTCAACGAGTCGAAGATGTCCACGCTCAAGTTCGGTCGGGGGAAAGTTGGTCAGTTTGCGAAGTTGGCTCATCGCACTGCTCGCAGCGGGTATGAGCTGTACAGGTTCGGGGTCGAATAAGCGGACTTGAGGCCTGTACGGGAACTTCGGGGGAGAATTCGTACGTGCACGGGATCACGACATTTCGGGTGTCGGGTGAGAGCGCGCCAAGGCGCGCTAATGCGGGTACATGCTCTGCGGGTTGGTGAAACTGCATTGCGGGTAAGTACTGTGGGGCGGGTCAGTACTGTGCGAGGCGGGTTACACAGTGCGGGGGAGTACTGTGCGGGTGTTGTACCCCCAACGGGGGTAGTGGTGTGAACATACTCCCCCACCCACTGGCGCGTTACCCCCACTTTGGGGGACAAGCGGCGTGTCGGATGTGCGGATCCATCCGCATCTTGGGTATGCGAGGCGAAACTACACGAGTGCGGGGCTCCACGAGCGTGGTGGCCGCCGCGCAACTCTTTCGCCGTGATGGCCAAGTGGTCTACGCGACCGAGGCCCCAACCAGTTTCCCGCGCGGCAATTCAGCGGTGCACCCGCCCCGGGTTACGACGCGACGGACGCAGCCGCACCCACCCAGTAGCTGCCGCCGGGGAACGAGAACTCGGCGAGCGATGACTCGTGCATTTGGGCCGAGTAACCAGGAGCCATCGGCACCCGATAGGCGCCCTTTTCGACGATGCAGGGGTCAACGAAGTGCTCGTGGAGGTGGTCAACGAACTCGGTAACTCGGTTCTCGAGAGTGCCTGACACCGCAACGTAGTCGAAGATCGACAAGTGCTGCACGAGTTCGCAGAGCCCAACGCCACCGGCGTGGGGGCACACCGGAACACCGAACTTTTTGGCCATCAAGTACACGGCGATGATCTCGTTCGGCCCCGCAAGGCGTGCCGAATCGAGCTGGCAGAAGTCGATCGCTTCGGCCTGGAACATCTGCTTGAAGAGCACCCGGTTCATGCCGTGCTCACCCGTCGCAACGCCAATGGGGGCAACCGCCTTGCGGATAGCAGCGTGACCGAGCACGTCATCCGGGCTTGTCGGTTCTTCAATCCACAGCGGATCAAACTGAGCGAGCGCTTTCACCCAGTCAATGGCCTCGTCGACGTCCCAAACCTGGTTGGCGTCGATCATGAGCTTCGCGTCGGCACCGATCACTTCGCGGGCAATACCGCAGCGACGGATGTCCTCCTCGAGATTCGCACCGACCTTCAGTTTGATGTGGCGGTAGCCGGCATCCACGGCCTCTTGGCAGAGTCGGCGAAGCTTCTCATCGGAGTAGCCCAGCCAGCCAGCACTGGTCGTGTAGCAGGGGTAACCCGACTCGGTGAGTTCGGCGATGCGCTGCTCCTTGGTAGGGGCAAGTTCGCTCAGCATCGCGATGGCGTCTTCTTTGGTGAGCGCGTCAGTGAGGTACTGAAAGTCTGCGGTGTCGACGAGCTGCTCGGGGGTCATGTCCGCGAGCAGACGCCAGAGTGGCTTGTTAGCGCGGCGAGCAGCAAGGTCCCAGACGGCGTTCATCACGGCGGCCATCGCCAAGTGTTCGACACCCTTTTCTGGTCCGAGCCA
>Ga0209344_10000080_pt1 | contig 203269 bp, 191 predicted proteins | sample Cruoilmetagenom6_FD_187293 | JGI IMG/M metagenome (GOLD analysis project Ga0209344, IMG submission 187293) | Oil polluted marine microbial communities from Coal Oil Point, Santa Barbara, California, USA - Santa Barbara Oil Seep Sample 6 (SPAdes)... | ecosystem: Environmental > Aquatic >...
GCCGAACTCAGAAGTGAAACCGCTTAGCGCCGATGGTAGTGTGGGGTCTCCCCATGCGAGAGTAGGTCATCGTCAGGCACTTATTTAACAAGAAACCCAGCCCATCGGCTGGGTTTTTTGTTTGCGCAGAAGAAAAGCATCTAATACTAACGCGCGATTTTCTGATATTTTATGCCATATATAACAATAGCTTGTGCATTTGGCATGGTATTGTTGCCACGCAGCATCTAGTATTATGTTGCACGTACCCAGAAGTAAATTCTCAGGAGGAGAAACGGTATGACGACGCAAGTAGCCAAGAAGTTAGCAATCGCTCTATTTATGGCTTTGATGGCGGGCGGACTGATCGCTTGTGACGATCAAGGCCCTGCTGAAGAAGCGGGTGAAAACATTGATAACGCCGTAGAAGATGCCGGTGAGAGCATGGAAGAGCTCGGCGAAGATATGGAAGATGCGGCCGAGAACTAAGCCGAGTGGTTGTTTGATGAGTTAACCGAAGCAGTCGCTGAAAAGCGGCTGCTTTATTGTTTGTATCGCGTCTATTATGGTTGCCTAAATAACGATAAAAAGGCGGAGGCAACGTGCTACTACAACGCGATAAAAGTTTGCTGTTAATGGTCGATTTCCAAGCGGGGTTACTGCCTGTGATTGATGGTGGTCAAGAAGCCGTTAACGAGGCTGCTTGGCTAGGCGAAATGGCGTGCCTGCTTGAGGTGCCGGTTTGGTTAACCGAGCAGTCTCCAGAAAAACTGGGGGGGTCCTCGGCGTCACTGCTCGCCTGCCTAAATGACTATCAGCTCTGGCAGAAACAGCATTTTGGGGCCATGGCGGAAACTGAATTTCGTGAAGCGCTAAACGCAACGGGTAAAACACAGATTGTACTGTGTGGAACAGAAGCGCATATCTGCGTGCTGCAAACGGGATTAGGGCTATTAGACGCAGGCTATGAGCTGTACTGGCTGAGTGATGCCTCTGCCAGTCGCCGCCCGCAAGAGGCTGCGTTTGCCCGTGAGCGCGCCTGCGCGAGCGGTGCTGTGGCGGTAACGGCGGATATGGTGGCTTATGAGTGGCTTCACCGCTGCGATACAGCGCTGTTCAAAGAGGCGCACCAACGTTTTTTAAAACCGCGCGCGTCACGCCCCGTACGTTTCTTCTAGGCCGTTCGCTTTAGCGATCGGCTTCTTTACGGGTGAAAACAAAGGTATCACCCTGGGATGCCGCTGCATCGAAACGATAGCCTGCCACATCGAACGCCTTGAGTTTATCTGGATCGTTCACCTGTTCCTGGATAAGCCAGGCGCTCATCAGTCCACGTGCTTTTTTGGCATAGAAGCTGATGATTTTAAAGGTGCCGTTTTTCTCATCTTTAAATACCGGCGTAATGATCCGGGTATTAAGCTGCTTGGTATCTACCGCTTTGAAGTACTCATTGGAGGCGAGATTAACCAACACGTTGGAGCCGCTTTCAGCAATGGCTTCATTAAGTGCAGGTGCCAGGATGGGCTTCCAATAGGCATACAGATCCTTACCCGCACTGTTAGGCAGTTTGGTGCCCATTTCCAAGCGGTAGGCCTGAATTAAATCCAGCGGCCGTAGCAGGCCATATAGGCCAGAAAGTATGCGCAGATGCGACTGTGCGTAACGGTTCTCCGCTTCGCTGAAGCTTTCCGCTTGCAGGCCGGTATAAACGTCGCCCTGAAAAGCCTGTGCAGCAGGTTTGGCATTGCTCAGAGTGAAAGGAGGGCGCCACTCCTCAAAACGCGCGGCATTCAGGCCCGCCAATTTATCGCTGATACCCATGAGTTCGCTGATTTGCTGCGGCGAGTAGTCACGCAAAATAGTGATAAGCGCTTGGCTGTGTTTCAGAAAGTCGGGTTGTGACACTTGCTCTGTGGTCGGTGGGGTTTCAAAGTCCAGCGTTTTGGCGGGAGAGATAACGCTCAGCATCGCATGCTCCTGGTCGTGCCCTGATAAATAAAAGCCTGATATAAGTGGGCTCAGTATACCAAGCCTCGGCAAAGGCCGAGGCTATAGCGGTGATAGCCTTATGAGAGTTGGCTGTTTTTAAGGGCTGTTTGTTTTAAGGACAGGGATTGGGCATACGGCGGTGAATATCTTCGATTGCCTCTAGCACTTCGTTGTCCAGCTTGAGGCTCTCGCTGGCAAGATTGCTTTCCAACTGCTCCATGGTGGTCGCACCAATGATATTGCTGGTCAAGAAGCTGCGCGAGTTAACAAACGCCAGCGCCATTTGTGCAGGATCCAGCTCGTGCTTTTCAGCAAGCGCAACGTAAGCCTGGGTGGCCGCTTCGGCTTCGGGCGAAGTGTAACGCTTGAAGCGCTCATACAGCGTCAAACGACCTTTAGGTGGCTGCGCGCCATTCAGGTATTTACCTGAGAGTACCCCAAACCCTAGCGGTGAATAGGCAAGTAGGCCGACATCTTCACGGTGGGCAATTTCCGCCAAGCCGACTTCAAAAGAGCGGTTAAGAAGGTTATAGGGGTTTTGAATAGACGCCACGCGCGGTAAATCCAGCTTATCGGCAAGCTGCAGTGAACGCATCACACCCCAGGGCGTGTCATTAGAGAGCCCAATAGCCCGTACTTTGCCTGCATCAACCAGCTCTTTCAGCGCGTCAAGCGTCTCTTCTAGCGGCGTCGCATCTTCGTCTTCGCTATGAACGTAGCCTAGCTTGCCAAAGAAATTGGTTTGACGGTCGGGCCAGTGCAGTTGGTAAAGGTCAACGTAATCGGTATTCAAGCGCTCCAGGCTTGTGTCGATAGCCTGATGAATATGCTCACGGGTTAAACGCGGCCCACCTCGTATATGGTCAAGCCCTGGGCCTGCTGCCTTGGTGGCTATGATCAGATCGTCCCTGGCGCCACGCTGCTTTAGCCAACTGCCGATATAGCGTTCAGTTAAGCCCTGGGTCTTGGCCATGGGGGGAACGGGGTACATTTCTGCGGTATCAATAAAATTGATGCCAAACGCCACGGCTCTATCAAGCTGTTCGTGGGCTTCAGCTTCGCTATTCTGCTCGCCAAACGTCATCGTGCCTAAACAGAGTCGACTTACCTCCAAGCCGGTTCTGCCAAGTGGGCGCGTTTGCATTTTTATCTCCTTACTAAGGCGGAATTGCCACAAGATAAGCCACCATTACCAGGCTGGTAAACGGCGTATGAATGGCATGTTAGCGAGGCTTATTGCAAGCAGCAAATTAATGGGGTTGAGTCGTCGCAAAGGCAGGCGTATGCTTGCCAGCCCATCGACCGGCTAAAGGCCGGTTTCTCGTGTGGTTGGTAGCTATTTTGTGACTGCTAGCCCAAGGTTCCAACAGACAGGCAGGGTGGTTTGCCATGCTGCAGGCATCAACGTTGTTTACTCGGCTAGAATTTCGCCTAGCTGAACGGCTGTTTCATAATCACTGGCTGTTGCCGCGTTCACCGCGCACCCAGCGTTTAACGATGCGCTTGTTTAAGCGCTGTGCGGAAGCGGGTCACCCTGACGCGCTCTCCGTTTACGGCCATATGCTGTTTCATCGCAGCCAGACGCCCCAGGACAAGGCGCGCGGAGCGCGGTACGTTCTGGAAGCTGCGCATGCCGGAGATGTAAAGTCACAGTACCAGGTGGCACAAATCCACGAGCACGGCTGTGCTCAGTACCCGCGCCGTGAAGATTACGCGGTGACCTGGTACGCACGCGCCGCCCAGTCTGGGCACTATCTAGCTGCGGAGCGGCTCGCTCGCGCTTATCGCCTGGGTGAATTAGGCTTGGCGGTAGATGGCGAGCGTGCGGCTTACTGGCAGCGACAGGCGGATCAGCCGACACTAAATAACGTGGCCGCTGCGTGAAGCGTTACCGCGTTCTAATTGAGTGAGGAAGGTTGTGTCCGAGACGCTACCCACAGTGCTAGATATTGAAGCGTCCGGATTTGGGCGCGGCAGCTACCCCATTGAAGTAGGCATCGCCCGTGCCGATGGAAGCTGCTGTGCTTTTCTCATTCAACCGCTGGAAGAGTGGACGCACTGGGATCCCAAGGCCGAACTGCTGCATGGTATCTCCCGTGATCGCCTTATTCAGGAGGGCTACCCGGTACGCCAGGTCGCCCACTGGCTGAACGATGAACTACGCGAGCTGGGTAAGGCGTACAGCGATAGTTGGGGGTACGACAATACCTGGCTGTCGCTGCTTTTTCATCACGCAGGCATGCTGCCGCGTTTTCGCCTTGAGGCGTTAAGAATTCTGCTTAGTGAAGAGCAGCAGGCAGTGTGGAGCGACACCAAAGAAGCGCTGATCGCCGAACAGGGGATTCACCGCCATCGGGCAGGTGAAGATGCCCGCTTACTGCAACTGACCTATCAGCATACCCGCAAGCTCACCGAGCACCCGGGACGTTAGCCACTCTTCCCTCTCCAGTTTTATAGCTGGGCTTCCAGCACCTCGAGCAACTCATTGGGTGACGGTGCGTCGAACAGCATCTCCCGGGTGGGAGACGCCAAAAAGCCATGGCTGACCGTGCTGTCTAAAAATGTCAGCAGCGGTGAATAGAACTCGTCGATGTTCAACAACCCCATGGGTTTTTCATGCAAGCCTAGATAGCCCCACGTCCATATTTCAAACAGCTCTTCCAAGGTGCCAATCCCGCCGGGCAGCGCAATAAAAGCGTCGGCGTTGGCCGCCATAGTGGCTTTGCGTTCGTGCATATTACGCACCCGAATCAGCTCGCTTAAGCCAAAGTGGGCCTGTTCGCGCTCCACCAGGTGGTCGGGCATGACACCAATGACTTCACCACCGGCCTCAAGTGCCGCGTTAGCCAGCTCGCCCATCAGGCCAACGCGTGCCCCGCCATAAACCAACGTGTGGCCGCGTTCAGCGAGCGTGCGTCCCAGTTGATTGGTCGCTTGGCGGAAGGCAGGGCTGTTACCTTCACGGGAGCCAAGATAAACGCAAATTCGAGCCATTCGTTTATTCCCTGTCGTTAAAAAATGAACGTAACTAAAACCGTAGTCAAAAAGAACGCGAGATTACTACGAGGCTTAGGTTAAAAGGGGCTTAGGGTAAACAGCGGTCTACCTGATAGTGCTCATCCATCCACTGCCCAATCACATTGTCACCGCACAGGTGGTGGGCGTACTGGGTGTGCAGGCAGCGTATCTGGTGCCAGTTGCTAATGCCGCCAATACCGCGTTTGGTCATCACATCGGTATAACCCAATTTAGCGACTTCTTCACGCTGAGCATCGCTCATAGCGTCCCAGCGAGCGGTCACATAGTCGCGATGGCTCTGTTGATAAGCCTCAAGAAACTCAGGCTCTTCCTGTAGGCGTTGTTCGAGCGCTTTGATAACCCCAACGGCTTCGATGCGGGAAATCTCAACTTTCAGCACATCGGAACAGAGCCAATACAGGGTGGGGAAGGGTTTGCCGTCGACAATCGGCGCCATGCGCAGTACTAGCGGTGTACCTTCACCGTCGGTAGCGGCTACCGCTTCGATACCACGCGGTGCGCGGCCAAGCTGCTGGGCAATAATGGCGAGCTGACGTTCGTCAGGCGCTTGGTTGGTGCGTATCACCATTGGGTTGGTCTCTCACGAACGGTCGTCTTGAACAAATTTAGTCGAGCGGCCAACGGCACGGAAAAAGCAGCGATTGAGCTGTTCAGGCGACGCGACATAGCACCACGTCCGCTCACAGTATTCAGCGGCTCGTGCCATTAGCACGTCATAAAGGCGATTGAAGGGGGCATCATAATCGTAGGGGTCGGCACCAAACAAGCGGATATGCGGATAGTCGGCAAAGCGCTCAATGAAATAGCGCTCAAGGTCTGCCTCCACGGCGCGATGCTGGGCGACGTTGTCAGGGTCTATCCAGAGGTTGTAGCGGATTGCCATTATAAGGCTCCTGTTGCCCCGGCAGCGCGGGGCAGCGTCAATCAGGCGGGCTCAGGCGCGTCTTGTAAGTGCGACGTTAGCGCCTCGCGCAGGTCACCTTCAATGAACATGGCGCACTTGGCCTGGTGGTCATACTGCACCATAACGGTATGTCCCAGGTTAGTGAGCTTGCCGTGCTGCCGCGCCTCTTGGGTCACTGTAAACGAGCTATTGCCTAACCGCGTTAAGTAAGTACGTATTTCGATATCGTGACCGTAAAACAGTTCAGCCCGGTAGTCGACTTCCATGCGCGCCATAATCAAGCGCCACTGCTTCGGGTTTAAGTCAGGGGTAAAGAGTTTGAACAAGTCATTCCGGGCAAGCTCAAACCACGCTGGCAGGCGGGTGTTGTTAATGTGCCCTAAGGCGTCGGTATCGTAAAAGGCGGGCTCAATGGTACGGGTAAACATGGCTTGTCCTTGTTATTAAAAAAACAGGTTATTAGTAGGGGTAATCGCAACGGCAACGTTTAGGATTAACCCAAGCAAGCGCTTGGTCAAGCGCTGCGGCGTTGATACCACGCAATGAGTTGCATCCACCCCAGCAGCCATAGCGTGGCAGCAGCGAAGCCGACCAATGTGCCCCATAGCAACCCCAGTGTGCTGTAAGTATAGGAAACACATAGCGTGTAACTCAGTAGCGAGCCAAGTCCCATGGGGTAGTGCTTGATCACCGTCGCCACCGGCGCTGCCCCATGGTTCAGGTGTAGGATCAGCAAAAAAGGCAGCATTGTGACGGGAAAGGCGGCCAACGTTCCCGCCCAGGCGGGCGGCAGCCAGTGGGCCAGGCTGGTAATGGTAAATATGATCACGGTGGCAAGTGCGGCGCGGGCGGCAAGCGCCGGTAACGAAAACGTTCGGCTGGCGGGTATCCTGACATCAGCAATGCTGCGAAATAAACCGCTGAACAGAGCAATGGCGCATAGCGTCACCAGCGTGCCGCTCAAACGCGTGAAGTTAAACTGAGCGAGCAGGGTGCTAACGGCGAGCCAAGCAACCAATCCGCCCGCCACGCCGCCAATGACACCTTTAATGCCAGGCTGTCGTCCTGCCATCCAATAACCGGCCCCTAGCGCCATTGTGGCCGTAAAGCCCGCCAGGGTATGCACCGCACTTTGGGTCGCAAACTGAGGGGAAATTTCCAAGCCGATAAAAAATAGCGCCAACGCCGTGCCTAATGGGTAGCCCGCCAGCAGGCCCGCCAAGCGCGGGCTAGCGCGTACGGCAATCGCGCCTAGCCCCAGCACCATGCTGATCGAGAGCCCTAATTTCGCTAGCTGCCAAGTGAGAGGGACTTCAATCATGCGGGGTTTTCCTTGCTGTTTTTGTTTGGGTATTGTCAGCGCGCGCTTTTAATTAAACCAAGCGCAGGCCTTGCTGGTCACGCCAGGCGACTTCAAGGGCATCTTGTAGGGGCGCTTTCAAGTGCGCTGGGAGCGCCTCATGAGCCGCTTGCAGTGAATCAAACGAGCGGTTGCGCAGCCAGCAGTACGCCCAGGCGCAGGCTTCGGCGTCGCTATCGGGGGTCGGGCGAGCGGGCATTTGATTGAGCAGAAAGACCGCCGTGCGCGGCGCCCATAGCGGCATTTCACCTATCTCATCCTGGCTCCACTGCTCCAGGGTAGCGCCGCTGGGCGTGGCGTCGGGGGTGCCTAATTTAGCTACCCGTGCTGTTTCGGCCAAAATGAGCGCTAGCTGATCCGTATTCGCTTGCCCAAGCGAGCGCCATTGCCGCAACAGCGCCGATAGCCCCGCCCGCATCTTGGTATAAAAGTCATCTTGCGGCATGCTTGGCACAACCCCTATTGAATGAGTGAGATGTTTCATGGCCTACGATTTTGCCACGCCTGTGGAGCGACGCCACCCTGAAGGTGGCTGGGCATCGCAAAAATGGCACCGCTACGGCGACGACGTACTGCCTCTTTGGGTCGCCGATATGGATTTTCGCTCCCCGCCTGCGGTGATTGATGCACTGCAGGCGCGGGTGGCCCACGGTGTATATGGCTATGGCGAAGTGCCCGCTACGTTAACAGAAACCCTGTGCCAGTGGAGCGCCCACCACTACGACTGGCCCATTCAGCCGGAGTGGCAGCAGTGGCTACCGGGCGTCGTGCCGGCCTTGCATCTGGCCGCGTTAGCGCTGACCGAACCAGGCGACGGTGTGTTGACGGTGGCGCCGATCTACCCGCCATTTTTAGAGGTTGCAAAGCGTACAGGCCGATTGCCCCAGCAGGCGATGCTGGCAGCGCCCTCAACACCCAATGAGCCTTGGCAGCTCGATATTGCCGCCTTGGAGGCCGCTATTACGCCACGTACGCGCTTGCTGCTGTGGTGTCAGCCCCACAACCCTACGGGGCGTGTGTGGCGCCATGAAGAGCTTGCAGCGCTGGCTGAGTTAGTGGAGCGCCACGACCTGTGGGTGGTCTCCGATGAGTTGCACTGCGACCTGTTATTGGACGAAGGCGCCCAGCACCGCCCGTTAGCCGCGGCATTTCCTGAATTAGCGAAGCGCACCATTACGCTATGGGCACCGTCGAAAACCTTTAACCTGGCGGGCTTAACCAGCGCCTGCGCGGTGATTCCCGATCCTGCACTGCGTGAGCGCTTTGCGGCGGCTACCAAAGGGTTACTGCCCGATGGCAACGTGCTCGGCTTGGTTGCGGCGGAAGCAGCGTATCGACACGGCGAGCCTTGGCGCCAGGAGCTGTTAAGCGTGTTACGTGAGCATCGTGAGACGCTGCAGGCGCGCGTAGCGGCTTGGCCGGGCGTGCGCTGGAGTGCGCCGGAGTCCACCTATCTAGCCTGGCTGGATATGCGCGAGGCAGGGTTAGGCGATGCGCCCTACAAGACGCTGCTGAAAGAAGCGGGAGTCGCGCTTTCGGACGGAGCGGCCTTTGGCTGCCCCGGCTTTGTACGGCTTAACTTTGGTACTACCGCTTCCCAGCTGGAAGCGGCGCTGTCTCGTATGGATTCCCTGCTGAAGCGGGATTGAAAGCCTTCAGAAGACCTTAGTACAGCATCGCAAAGAGTTTGCGGCGGTAAGCAACGGTCAGCGGGTGGTCGGCGCCCAGTGCGTCGAACACCTGCAGCAGCGTTTTACGCGCCGCGTCATCGTTATAGGCGCGATCCTGCTTCATCAGCGCCAGCAGCGCTTCCAGCCCTTCATCGTAATGACCGTCGGCCACTTGGCGCAGGGCGCGCTGATACTGCGCTTCGCTATCGGTACGATCGCCCAGGGCCGCAATCTCCTCGGCTGAGAGTGCCTGCTCGCTAAACTCAATGCTGGCGCGTACGCCACGAGCGGGAGCCGCATCGCGCTCTTCCGGGGGCAGATTGTCGAGTACTTCACGGGCTTCGCTGCCGCGCCCTTCGGCCACCAATACCCGAGCGAAGGCTATCTGGTAAGCGTAGTGTTCGGGGTACTGGCCCATCAGGGTTTGATAAATCTCACGGGCAGCGGCGGTGTCTCCTGCTTTAAGTGCTTCTTCCGCCTGCTCTTCAGGAGTGGGCGGCGCTTCGCCGGGGGCTGGGAAGTAGCGATTGAGCCACTCGCGCACCTCTTTTTCCGGCAGCGCACCCTGGAATCCATCCACCAAACCACCCTGGCTAATCAGCTTCACATCGGGCACCGAACGCACGCCCAATTGGCCGCCGATTTCAGGGTTCGCTTCGATATCGAGCTTGCCGAGCAGGAAAGCGCCCGCGTACTCAACCACCAGTTTATCCAGCACTGAGAGGAGAGTGCTGCTGCCTGCGTTGGAAGGCGAGTAGCAGCCCAATAGCACCGGCACCTGCATGGACGCTTCCAGCACCTGCTGAATATTGCCAGCATTGAGCTCGATAATGACATCTTCAGGGCGCACCGCCGCCTGTTCAGCGTTAGGCGCGGTAGCGTCAGCACTTCCGGTATCCGCGGTAAGCGGCTTACCTGAGCGGGGATCAATAATCTGCATGGGTAGACTCGGCATCAAAAAATGAACAATAGTTCCCCATGATATGCAGGCATATGCCGGTGGATTCAAGGAAAAGGAGGGAAATAAAACTCACTGCTAGTGGGTTTCAAGCGGCGTGAACCTGATAAAACAGAAACAGGGCGCGGTTAGGCGCCCTGGTGGAGCTACTGGCACTGCTTCTGAGATTGTTTCTGAAATCGTTTCTGAAATTGTTTAAGGAATGATGCGCTCCGCGCGTAGGCGGGCGAACAGGTCGAAAAACGCTGCGCGTGTTTCGCGGAAGTGGTCAAAGCCGAAGTCACGGGACTTGGTGACGTCGTTGACGCACTCAAGCTCGCGCCCCAGGTCGGCATCGGTGTGCCACCAGGAGGCTAACTTGCTGACATCGGCTTCGACTAGATCGTTCTGTTCGGCAATCTCGGCCCAGGTAGGCGCAATATCGGCCATTTGCGTTTCTAGCGGCTGCGGCGTTTCCGGGCAGTCGGCTACTTCGAGCTCGAAGAACTCGCCAATCTCATGCCACAGTCGACGCCAGCGGAACACATCGCCATTGACCGTGTTAAAGGCTTCATTGTGGGCACCGGGCGTGGTCGCCGCCCACTCCATCTGCCGCGCCAACACCAGCGAATCGGTTAGATCGGTCAAGGCATTCCACTGCATCTGCGAGCCAGGGAAGGTGAACGGTTGACCCGTTGCCTTGCAGATAGAGGCGTAAACCGCCAGCGTCACGCCCATGTTCATCGCGTTCCCGCGGGCATAGCCGATCACCGTGTGCGGGCGGTGCACGTTCCAGCTAAAGTCGTCCCGCTCCGCCGTCGCGAACATGATGTCTTCGAGGGTGTAGTAAAAGTTCTCGCCAGGTACGCGGGGCGCTGATTCACGAAAGGGCGTCTCGGTCTTGCCGCTACCGTAGTTCTCAAAGGCACCCAGGTACTGCTTGGTGCCGGTCACCAACGAGACGTGCGCCAAGTTTGCGCCCTGCAGAGCGTCGAGCAGGTTATGCATCATCGCGCCGTTGGCCTCGACGTTGGCTTTTTCATTTTCGCGCCGCACCCAAGTGCAATAAAACACGTGGGTGATGGGTAGCCCCGCCAGTGCTTCAGCGGTGGCCTCGCGATCTAGCAGATCGGCAGCGACGGGAATGACCCCTGCTTGTTCAGAAGGGCGACGAGATAATCCATAGACACTCCACCCGCTAGCGGTGAGGTAGCTGGCTAAGTTGCCGCCGGTAATACCGGTAGCGCCGACGACTAATGCGGTGCCTTTGCGCATGATTAACTCCTTTTGCAGACAAGATTTTCGGAACGGGCAGTGGAAATGTGCTTTGTGCTCGATGAAAAGCAGTCTGATCGCCAAGTATCATTGCTACAATTGGAAAAATCGCAAATCTTTATTGCGCTAGGAGCAACTTGATGGATCTCAATGCACTACGCATCTTTGAACGCGTCGCCGCGACAGGCAGTTTTACCGCCACCGCACGTCACTTTCATCGGGCTGTGTCCTCTGTCTCGCGTCAGATTGCCTCTTTAGAGGAGGCGCTTGGCCAGCAGCTGTTCTATCGCCACACACGCGCCGTAACGCTGACCGAGGCGGGCTGGCGCTACTATCAGGAAGTTCGCGAGATACTTGAACGGCTCGACCTGGCGACTGAAGCACTAACGGCTCCTAATGCAGCGCCTAGCGGCGTGCTGCGCCTCAATGCTCCCGTGGCTTTCGGCCAGCGCCAAATCGTGCCGATTCTGCATCACTTCCAGCGCCGCTACCCGGCAATCAAAGCCGAACTGATGCTGACCGATCAACTGACCGACCCGGTGCGCGAGGGCATCGATATTACCTTTCGTGTCGGCGAACTGGCCGACTCCACGCTGGTGGCACGCCGACTAGCGTCAATGAACTACGTGGTAGCCGCTGCCCCCGCCTATATACAGCGCTGCGGTAGGCCCAACAGCCCAGATGACCTTGAACACCACGACTGCCTGCTCTACCAGGGTGAAATGGGCCGCCAGCGCTGGTACTTCCATCATGCCGATCAGCCGCAAGCCTTCGCTTACAAAGTCGACGGCAGCCTGTATAGCAACGATGCAGAGAGTCTGGTGAGAGCAGCGCTAATGGGGCAGGGGCTGGTGATGTTCCCTACCTGGCTGATCGCTGATGAGCTAGCCTCGGGCAAATTGCTGCCCCTGCTCGAAGCGTGGCGTTGTGAAGTCGTGCCAGGCAGGCGCGATATCCACGTGCTCTACGCCCAGCGTCGGCTGCACACCCGCAAGGTAAGCGCTTTTCTGGATCATCTGTTTGAGATGGTGGGGCCTATGCCGAGATGGGATCGCTGGCGTGAGCAGCAGACGGTGTAAGTGTTCAGGCACGAAAAAAGCCGCTACCTTTCGATAACGGCTTTCTCAATGTGGGGTAGCGAGGGTCGCTGATTTTAAAATAAGTGAGAACCTATGGCCTTCTGGGGTGATAAGGCGTTGAACCTAACAGCCCTACTGAGCGCAACCGTCAAACTTCAGGCAATAAAAAAAGGCAGATCAGTAAGTAACTGATCTGCCTTTCAAAATATTGGTAGCGGGGACCGGATTTGAACCGATGACCTTCGGGTTATGAGCCCGACGAGCTACCAGACTGCTCCACCCCGCATCAACGTGTGGCGTATTCTACAGAAGTTTTAGGCGAAGTCAATAGCGGTATTAACACGTTCGGCGTATAGCGGTGGCGCGCATCCTGCTGCAACATGGAGAGAGTGCAGCTATGCTTTAAATAGCCATAACAAAAAGCTTACGTTGGTGCATTACTCAAGCAAATAATGCACTAGGGTAATACAGGCGCAATCGCGCTTTTTCACAATGGCTTGTGGCGCAGCGTACGTGTTTTTAGGCTCAAGTCATTTGTCATTTCAGGGAGGTAGTCAATGGCCAATCAAGCCCCCGTCGCCTGGGTAACTGGTGGAACTGGTGGTATCGGTACGGCAATTTGTCGTTCGTTGGCAGATGCGGGATATTTAGTCGTGGCGGGTTATCGCAACCCCGACAAGGCTAAATCCTGGCTAGAAACGCAGCACGCTGACGGCTATAACAATATCGAATTGTCGGGTGTCGATCTTGCTGACCACAACGCCTGCCTGGAAGGTGCCCGCGAAATCCATGACAAGTATGGCCCCATTAGTGTGCTGGTGAACTGTGCGGGGATTACCCGTGATGGCACCATGAAGAAAATGACCTATGAGCAGTGGTACGAAGTGCTCGACACCAACCTCAATAGCGTGTTTAACACCTGCCGTAGCGTCATTGAGATGATGCTTGAGAATGGCTATGGCCGGATTATCAATATTTCATCCATCAATGGCCGTAAAGGTCAGTTTGGTCAGGTCAACTACGCGGCGGCGAAAGCCGGTATGCATGGCTTGACCATGTCGCTGGCACAGGAAACAGCGACCAAAGGGATTACCGTCAATACCGTATCGCCTGGCTATATCGCCACCGATATGATCATGAATATTCCTGAAAAAGTGCGCGAGGCAATCCGGGAAACAATCCCAGTGAAGCGCTATGGCACGCCAGAGGAGATTGGCCGATTGGTCACCTTCTTAGCCGATAAGGAGTCAGGTTTTATCACCGGTGCGAACATCGATATCAACGGTGGTCAGTTCATGGGCTAGTGGTTAGCCCAAGAAGAGAAGGCAAGCGGGAGGCTATAAGCCTCCCGTTTTCTTGCTAATGCCTAAGGTAGCGGGACGCGCGCCAGTCGGCTGAGCAGGTTATCCAACTCTTCCACTTCAGCATCCCATAGCGTGGCTGGCATTGGCCCTAGCGCCAATAGTGCAATCAAGATGTCGATCACTTCTTGATCACGGCTGCGCTCTTGGTTGAAGCCTTCATTCAAACGCTCTACCTGAATCGCCAGGCGCAGTGGCTCATCGCTTTGCCGCACACTACCCACGGCCAGCATCGATAGGTGCACTCTCAGCCTGGCAAGGGAATCGGTGATGCGAGCGCGATCAGCGTCTGATAGCGGTACCGCGACGCTATGGCGCTGTTGATTGCGCGCGTTATGCGCCTCATTAAAGGCGGTAGGCAGTGAGCTGCCGAGAACCGTTTGCGCTTCCACATCGCTTGGGGTTCCCTCGCTGAGGTAGCGCTGGTCAGCAGCCAAGTGTGCGTTCACTAACGGCATTATCGAGTGCCACTGTTGAACCGTATTGGCAACCGCCAGACGGTTTAAGCGTTCTCTGCGCGCACGCACGATACCGCTCATCCGCTTCTGCATGCCTTCGCTGCGCCGATTGCGGGGCAACGGCTCAAGCTGGTTGGCCTGTTCGATAAAGCGCTCCAAGGTGGTCGACTCACTCGCTTCAATAGGCTGCCAGCTATCCATTTCGTCGATGAGGGTTTGCATCTCATCAAGCTGCTGTTGCTGGCGCGCCGCCTGCTCATTTTTATGCGCATCGCGCTGGGCAAAGAGTTGATCACACTCGTGGCGGAAGGTTTTCCACAGCGTTTGCTCTTCACCTTTGGGCGCCCGGCCTAGCGCTCGCCACTGCTGCTGCAGCTGTTTGGTCAGGTGAATGCGCTGGGCAAGAGGCTGGCTTGTGTCGCTGCGCAGCGCGCTCACTTGGCTGATCAGATCCCGTTTTTGCGCGGCGATCGTTTCAGCACGCTGATCGATCAGCGCCTGTAGCTGATGACGAATGGTACCAAAGCGCCGGCCAACGGCCTCGGAGCGTTCACGGGGAACGGGGCTATAATGGCGCCACTGGTGGCGCGCTTTGTCGCGGATTTGCCTTAGCACATCGGGATCGGCGTCTTCGGCAGGCTGGGCTAGCAGGCTTTCCAACTGATCGCATAGCGCTTCGCGGGCTTGAAGGTTGGTCTCACGCTCTTCGCTGAGCTGGTCTCGCCAGGGGGCGAGGCGCTCGTGGATGCGATCCGAGGCGTTGCGAAAGCGAGCAGACTGCTCGCGGTTAGCCGCTGCATCGCCCAGCGCTTTCCACTCTTTGACCAGTTGGCGATGGTGGCGGTCAAGCGCTTCTTCCGCCATGTGGAGGTCGTTAGCGAGAGTTTCGATGCTTTCACATAGCTGTTCGCGCTTTGGACCTGCGACAAACCCCCGCCAGTCGCGTAATTCTGCAAGCCGGGCAGCTAAGTGCTTCAAGCGCGTTTTGAGCGGATGAGCAGCGGGGCTTTCCAGCGCTTCAATGCGTTGTTTTAGCCGCTGATGCAGGCGGCTGGCGCTTTTAAAGGCGCCGCGCTCTAACAAGTGCTCAAAGGTGTCGAGTTCCGCGCCATGGGCCTCCAGTGTGGCGTTGTCTTCTGCCGGCTGCGAGGGCGCGGTGCTTTCAGCGTTGAGAGCCGCTTTGGCACGGCCGAGCAGCGCGGGCGGCGTTAGGGCCTCCGGCCATTGGCATTCGCTAATCAATGTAGCCAGGGTAGCGTGGTCGCCACCGGTCAGTGCGGTTTCGATGTCGGTGCTGACCGCGCACCAGCGCTGCCATGCCTCTAAGCACTGGTCGTAGTGCTGAATCGCCAACGTGTAGCGCTGGCGCATAGTCTCGCTGGGCGGATGGATATCAGATAGCGCCTGCCAGCGTTGGCCTAGCAGTTGGCGCTGGGCGCGCAGGCTGTCGATATCCTGCACGGTCATGGCTGAGGCGTGGCGCAGACCATCAAGGGTTTCTTCGATGCCTTCGAGCAGCTGCTCGCGAGTGTTTTCGGCTTCTTCACGGCGCTCGTCGCTCTGCTGGCGAGCCTGCTCCTGGGTTTCGTGGTCGTGAAGCGTCTTGCGGCAAGCGAGTAGGGCTTGATGAAAACGCTGCTCCTGCTCCACGCTTGGCGGCTGAGTCAGCTGTTCCCACTGCCGTTCAAGGTGGCGAAAGCGACCGCCGTAAAGCGGTTCCCAGGGGGCACGGGCGTGCTGCTCAAGCTGTTTCAGGAGCGTTTCGCGCTGCTGCTCTTCCGCCTCCAGCCACTGGGCGTCGCTGCGCAAGCGGTTGAGGCGTTCCCGTGCCAGACGAACCACCTGGCGGTCACGGCGTGCCTCTTTCAATAATCGCTTAAGCCCCTCCTCGTCCTCAATGCGCTCGGCGGCCTGATGGCGAACGGCGGCCACACCGTTGTGGCAAGCTTGATGAATTAGGTCATTCTCATCATTCAACTTGCTCAGGGCGGTCAAGCGTAGATTAAGGTTGTCGCCCTGGAGGGCGACCGCGCTCAGCACCCGTGGCTCTTCTATCTGCTCGACCAATGTTTGGCGTTGGTGAAGGTCGGTATGTCCTTCACGCCCGCTGAGCCGTTGGCAAATGGCATTGAACCAGGCTTCATCCTGCTGATGGTGTGGGTAAGCGTCGACCAGGCCTACGCAGTCATCCAGGGCCAACAGAGCGGCAAGGCGAATCTGGCTGTCGCTATCTTGAGTGAGCGACTGCAGCGCTTGTCGCTGTTCTGCTTGCTCGGGGTTCAGTCGTTGGAGGGCCTGACGGCGTACCTCGGGGTCAGGGTGCTGCCACCGGGGGGCAAACAGGCGTCTTAACAGTCCGTGCATGGATCATCCTGCCAATATGAAATGCGTAGCATGAAAAAAACGGCTCGGTGGTTGCAGTCACCGGCGCTGTCGCTTAGCTTGGCCTTACTATGGTGTGACAGACCTCTAATTTCTAGGCCACACTGCTTCTAGACCACACTGTTTTTAGACTACAGTGTTTCTAGACGACGAAATGCGTGATAGTACGCTACCTTTATCTTATCTGAACATGACGGGGAGTTCGGCCATGAGCCTTAACGTGGATAGTGCCGCAGTGGCCTTTACCTTCAAAGGCGGCATGCTGCCGATGACCGTCATGGAGCTAAGTAGCGCTGATCCGGAGCAAATCCGGCAACAGTTGGCTGGCAAATTCTCCCAGTCCCCTGCTTTCTTTCAGCATACACCGGTTGTCCTCAGCGTGGAAAAACTCGATGAACCCCACTTAGCCCTTGAGCGCATTTGTGCCGTGTGCCGTGACCATAAGCTGTTGCCGGTAGCCGTGCGCGGCGGCACTGAGCCGGTTCGCCAATCGGCCTGGGCGCTGGGGTTGGGTTGGTTTCCTCCGGTGGCAGAGGGCCGCGCCCGAGTGCTGGAAAGTGTCAGTAACTCGCCAGTGCAAGAAGTCACCCGTGAGGAGACAGTGAATGAGGCGGCAGCGCCTTCGCTTGCCACGCGGCTTTATCGCGGTACCGTGCGGTCGGGGCAGCAAGTAAGCGCCTCTGATGGAGATTTAGTGGTGATTGGGGCGGTGAATGCCGGGGCAGAAGTGCTGGCCGCTGGAAGTATTCATGTTTATGGCGCGTTGCGTGGCCGTGCGCTGGCGGGCATTCATGGTAATACCCAAGCGGGTATTTACTGCCGAGAATTGGAGGCTGAACTGCTTTCTGTGGCAGGCAACTACAAGCGCTCGGAAGATATTGATGCACAGCTTCTGAGGCGGCCCGCAGAAGTTCACTTTACAAAAGAACAGCTTGAAATTAAGCCACTGAGCTAAGGTATTTGTATGAGGCTGCGTTGGTGCTTCATGCCTAGCGACGCCGAAGGCGCTATCCGTTACAGTATGGCATGTTGATGACATTGACGTTCCCGTTATGCGCAGAGCGCTGACTGACTCGCGCTCGCGACGAACGACTTCAAGAAGGAAGTGACTCTTGGCCAAGATAATTGTAGTGACCTCTGGTAAAGGAGGGGTCGGTAAAACCACTAGCGCGGCAGCCATCTCTACGGGGCTTGCGCTGCGCGGTAAAAAAACAGTCGTCATCGATTTTGATGTGGGTCTGCGGAATCTCGACCTGATCATGGGCTGCGAACGACGCGTGGTATATGACTTAGTCAACGTGATTCAAGGTGAAGCGGGGCTTAACCAGGCGCTGATTCGCGATAAGCGTGTCGAGAATCTGTTTATTTTGCCAGCTTCCCAGACCCGCGATAAGGATGCCCTGACCCAAGAGGGGGTCGCGGAGATCCTGGAGAAATTGAGAGAAGATTTCGACTTCATTCTTTGCGACTCTCCCGCTGGTATAGAGCGTGGTGCGCAGTTGGCCATGTACTTTGCCGACGAGGCGATTGTGGTTACCAATCCTGAAGTATCGTCAGTGCGTGACTCTGACCGTATTTTGGGGCTACTAGCCTCGAAAACCCGGCGTGCAGAGCAGGGCGATGACCCTATCAAAGAGCACCTGTTGGTGACCCGCTATAACCCAGAGCGAGTTACCTCTGGCGATATGCTGACGCTTGACGATATTCGCGAGATTTTAGCGATTAATTTGCTGGGCTTAATTCCTGAATCGGAAGCCGTACTGCGTGCTTCTAACCAGGGGGTGCCGGTAACCCACGATATCTCCAGCGACGCGGGCCAAGCCTATAGTGATACGGTATCGCGCCTGCTCGGTGAGGACATGCCGCTGCGTTTTCACGAATTGCAGCGCAAAGGCCTGCTGAGCCGTATGTTTGGGGGGGCGCGCCGATGAAATTACTGGAGTTCTTGAAGCGTGAGCGCAGGAAATCTGCCTCGGTAGCCAAAGAACGCTTGCAAATTATTGTGGCACATCAGCGCAGTCAGCGCGGCCAGCCCGACTATATGCCGATGCTGGAGCGCGAACTGCTTGAGGTGATCCGTCGCTACGTCCACGTGGATGACGACGCCATTCAAATTTCCTTGGACAGTGAAGACAACTGCTCGGTGCTGGAGCTTAACGTTACGCTTCCCAAGAGCTGAGCCTTCGCCTAAGTGCAAGAACTGAAGACGGGGCGAAAGGGGCGGCGGGTGTGCTAGGCTTGGGCTTTTAACTGCCCAGCGGAGTGATTGTTCATGGCGCCACCCAATGCTGCCCCTGCCAGTTTTCTATGGCATGACTATGAAACCTTCGGGGCGGATCCGCGTCGCGACCGGCCCGCTCAGTTCGCTGCCCTGCGCACTGATGCCGATCTGAACGAGATCGGTGAGCCGATCGAGCTCTACTGCAAACCCGCCGATGATTACTTGCCTCATCCTGCCGCCTGTTTGATTACCGGTATTACCCCTCAAAAAGCTCAACGCCATGGTCTACCCGAGGCAGAGTTCGCTGGCGAGATTCAGCGCCATATGAGTGAACCGGGCACCTGCGTGGTGGGCTATAACAGCCTGCGTTTTGATGACGAAGTCTCCCGCCATCTGTTTTACCGCAATCTGCTCGACCCTTATTCCCGTGAGTGGCAAAACGGCAATTCCCGCTGGGATTTAATCGATGTTGTGCGCGCCTTTTATGCACTGCGCCCGGATGGCATTGAGTGGCCGCTGCGCGAAGACGGCGCGCCCAGCTTCAAGCTTGAGCACTTAACCGCGGCGAACGGCATTGCCCATGAGGGTGCCCACGATGCGGTAGCCGACGTGCGTGCCACGATCGCCTTGGCCCGTTTGCTCAAAGCGCGCAATGCGAAGCTGTTCGACTATCTACTCGGTCTGCGCGGTAAACGTGCGGTGGCCAAGCAGCTCGACCTACCCAACGCCAAACCGCTGCTGCATATCTCCCGCCGTTATCCCGCCAGCCGGGGCTGTAGTGCGTTGGTCATGCCGCTGGCCGAACATCCAACCAACCCTAATGGGGTGATCGTTTACGATTTGAGCGTTGATCCCAGCGATATGTTGAGTATGTCGGCGGAGCAGATTCGTGAGCGCGTGTTTGTCAGCCAGCAGGATTTAACCGAAGGCGAGGCGCGTATTCCGCTGAAGGTGATCCATATCAACCGCTGCCCGGTGGTGTTTCCCGCCAGTGCCTTGAAAGACGTTGAGGGGCCTCAGCAGGGTGAGTATGGCGCCATCGTTGCGCGCTTAGGCTTGGATGTGGCGGCCTGTCGGCAGCACTGGAAAACCCTGCGCGATGCCAGCGGTGTTGCCGCCAAGGTCGCCGAGGTGTTTAGTGCAGGTTACGACGATGCGCCGCAAGACCCGGATCTAATGCTCTATTCGGGCAGCTTCTTCTCCGCCGCCGACCGTCAGCAGATGGAGCGAGTGCGAGAGATGGAGCCGTGGGATTTGGTGGGGCAGCGCTTTGCGTTTCAGGATCCGCGCTTGGAAGAGATGCTGTTTCGCTTTCGTGCGCGCAGTTACCCCGACACGTTGGAAGGCGAAGAGCGCGAGCAGTGGGAAGCATTTCGCTGGATGCGGATCAATGATCCGGCCTTGGCGGGCTTTACGCTTAAGGCGTTTGCGCGGGAAATTGCTCAGTACAATCAGCAAACCCTCACTGATCGTGAGCGCCAGATTCTGGAAGAACTGGTGATGTTTGTGGAAGCCATGATGCCGGCTCAAGCGTTTGACGCCTGAGGTGCTGAGTAAAAAAAACCGGAACAGCTCTCTGTGGGGGCGCTATGACCCCCTCCCTGGGCGCTAAATTCGCCATCCATGGCGAATAACCCCCGCTTCAAGCTGATTCCGTTTGCTAGCTTCACGAGCTCTTATTTAGTTTTGGGCAGGGGCGAGCGCTTCTCACGATAGTCGCTGACATCACTAGGTTCGTCGCCCGGATTAAAGCGTATGTCCAGGCTGTGTTCGCGCAGCGATGGCCATAGGGCCTTAATATCCTCAAGGCTAACGTTCAGCACCAGCTCGGCCAGTTGGTCGCGTCGATCAAAGCGCACGTCTTCCAACGCGGTGGCTTGCCAGTAGCGGTTAGCCATGCCCGCAAGGCTGGTATCGCGCTGGCGCAACTGGTCGTGAACAGCCTGGCGATAAGGCGCTAAGTCAGCGTCGCTGAGTTGCTCAAGACGCTGGTTAGCCTCATCCAGAAACACATCCATACGCTCGGCAATGGTGCCGCTCTCCACGTCGGGTGATTGCACCATAAGGGCAATCCCTGGTGCTTCGAGCAACGGCGAATAGCCAGCGTTCACGATGTAGCCGAGCTGCTGCTCGGTGCGCAGCTGTTGGTAGAACGGTGTCTCCAGCCACTGGGCGATCACCATGGTGGTGGCTTGCTCCTCTGGCGTCTGATCGCGGCCTTGCAGATAGCGCAGTACCAAGGACTCATCCCGAGAGCTGTGAGGGTGCAGCACGCTGTGCTCTTCACTCGCTGCAAGCGGGGTGAGGTTGGCAATATCGTCGCGCTTTAACCGCGGTTTTAGCCTGGCACGCATCAGCTGTGTCTGTTCACTTGCCAGATCCGCGTCCAGGTTGCCCACCGCCATGGCATCGACGTACAGGTCATCTAGAAAGCGCTGGCGAAAATCTTCCAGGTGGCTGCGGTCAAAGCGATCGCTGGCAGCGAGAAGCTCAGCGGTAGACCATTGTGGTGTGAGTAACGCTTCGCCCAGCGTGCGGCTAGCTTGACCGTAGAGCGACGCCTGGGGCGCGTTGCGCCACTCACGCTGCAGCTGATAACGCACGCGCTCGAAGGCACTGTCGGTGATTTCGGCGCTCTCTAATTGCTCAAGGGCTTGTTCAATCAGCGGGGTTTGGCCATCACGCCAGCCTGAGAACGATAGCGTCATGCCCCTGGCGTGGGGATAAGCGCTAAACGATTGCCCGGCCAGCCACGCTGGGTAGAGGGATTCATTCAAACTGTCGTTGAGCCAACTGGCGAGCAGCCGAGTGAGCACTGCTTCATGGGCAGAGTAGCTGGCGGTGGGGCTTTGTAGGCTGACCCGCCACTCAACTTTGGGAGTGTTAAAATGATCATCCTGCATATGCCAGGCGGTAAATGATGGTGTTTCGACTAGCAGGCTGGGGCGCTCATCCTGGCCTTCAAGCAGCGTCAGGTCACTGGCGATAAAGGGATTGGGCCCCGGAAGTGCCAAACCGCTCAGGGGCTGGCCCGGCTGTTCGGGCACTTGCTCGTCCCATTGGGTGTTGAACCAAGGTGAGACGGTGTTGCTTTCGATATCCGGTGCTGAGTAGAAGCGCAGCATGTTATCCGGCGTTAGCGCGTCAAGATAAGCCTGCTGACGCTCTGCATCGGGGCCATCCATGCGGTAGGCCGCGTACTGCACGTCCTCTACTGGGTAGCGAGATAGGCTCATGGAAAGGCGAGTGGCTTCCTGCTGCGGGGCGCCATACTGCTGAAAGCGGAAGGCCTGCTCATTGAGTTTTGCCTGCTCTTCGTAGCGCCATCCGGCGAGGCCATCATTGCGCAGTTGCTCAATGGCGGCAAACAGGGTGGCTTCAATATCGTCCAAGCGTTCGGCGCCTGCGGGCGTCAGGCTGATGGAGATAGTGAATAGCGCTTCGTTGCCATCGCCGCGGCCTACACCGGCGGAAAGCCCGTCGGCCAGACCTGCATCGCGCAGTACCGCTAACAGGCTACCTTCACCTTCATCGCCAAGCAGGTGGGCGATTACCTGGGTCGGCTTTGTACGGTAGTCGTCAGTGGGGTCGGGTACTGGGAAGTAGAAGCGTAATTGACGACGATCCTGTAGCGACTGCCGCTCGATATAGCGGGGTAGCGTGTCTGAATCAACCAGCGGCGCGTCAATCGTCGGCACGCTTAAGTCGTTGTCGGGAATATCGGCGAAGCGCTCGGCTACCCACTCCTCCAGCTGATCCAACGGCTGGGGCGCCACGATCGCGAGGTTCATAACATTGGCGTCGTAATGCTGGTGATAAAAATCGATCACCCGCTCGCGTAGCGTTGCCTCGCCTTCCGGCGGGCTGGCTAAGGTTTCCCGGCTACCCACGGCAAAGCCGGTGGTGGGGTTGTCAGGGTTGAGCAGTTGGTTGAGCACATCGTTTTCGCGTCGGGACTCATCACGAATACGCGCCATGTACTCCGAGTGAACGATACTGCGCTCGCTCTCCAGGTGGTCGGCGTTAAACAGCGGCGAGAGGAAAAATTCGCTGAAACGGTCAAGCGCGCCCGGCAGCGCCGATGGCTCAATATCAAAGAAGTAATTGGTATCCTGCTGCGCGGTAAAGGCGTTGTGAGAGCCCGCATTATTGGAAATATAGCGTTGGTAAGCATCAGATTCCGGATAGGGCTCGGTGCCTAAAAACAGCATATGCTCTAGAAAGTGTGCTAGCCCCTTAAGGTCATCGGGATCTTGGGCGCTGCCTACCCGCACATTCATCGACGCTGCCGCCTTGTCCGCTTCCGGGTCGCTGACCAGCAGCACATTGAGGCCGTTATCGAGCGTTAAGACCCGGTAATCGCGGCTGTCATAGGGGCTAATGATCGGGGTGACCGTGTCAGCAATGGCATCGTTAACGGCGTCATCGGTGGCCGCGAAGGCCCGCGGCGTTAACGCCATGCTGGCGATAACGCCAATCACTGCGCACTGCGGGAAAACACGCCAGCGGGTTATGCAAGTGGATCGCAACATTACAGCTCCTGTGACACAGCCCAACGCAGCATCGACCCGGTAGGATGGGCACAGGCCGGTGACTGGTAGGCGGGATTATTGACATGTTTAGATACCGGAAAAGCGCCCAACAGTTCCAATGGTGCGGGTGCTAACAGCGAATTAAGCGTTTCGGTATCGGTGTCTGGGTTGAGCCAGGCGGATAATGCATGGCTGGGTATAGTGACCGGCAAGCGGTCGGTTAACGGCGACAACAGCAGGTTGGCGGGCACGGTGATCAGTGCAGCCGAGTCGGTAAACGCCGTTAACGTGGTGTGGTAGCGGCACCAGAGTGCGCCCAATAGCAGCGGCGCCCGGGATACCTGGGTCACTAAATAGGGTTGCTTGCTGCGTGGCTGGGTTTTCCATACATAGAAACCGCTCACCGGGATAACGCAGCGGCGCGCGCTAAAGGCATCGCGAAACATCGCCCGTGATTCAAGGGTTTCCGCCCGTGCGCAGTGGGGGGCGTGATCCAGCACCTCCAGCCAGGGCGGCGTCAGGCCCCAGAAAAGCGATGAGAGCCGGTACTGCCCCTGCTCTAAGCGAATAGCAGAGATTGGCCGACGAGGCGCTAGGTTGGGCGACTCAATCAACGGTTCAGGAGTGGCTAGCGTTGGCAATAAGCGGGTCAGCGGTAAATTTTGCACGTGCAATCGCCCCGTCATAGCTATCTCCTTAAGCAGAATCGTCGTGGAAGTGTACCTGGATGGCGGGGGACTTCGCGCAATAAAGCACGAAATGTAGCGTTTTAGTGTCGAAAACAGTGTTCGATGTAAGGTATCCTATCGTATCCCTTGCTCCCGCTAAAGCGCAGTGAGGCTTCCTCCTTGTTTGCCGTTGACCTTAAGAGATCGCCATGGCCCGTCCTAGACAGCATGCGCCCGATGCCCTCCACGCGCAGGTCATGCACGCTTGCGATGAGTGGTTGGCTGAGCAGCCAGTCCATGGTCTCTCGCTGCGTGCCCTGGCTAGAGAGGTCGGCTGCGCCCCCAGCACCCTACTGAAGCTATATGGCAGCTTCAATAACTTATTGCAGCACGTCAATGTAGAAACGTTGGCGCGTTTACAGCACACCATTACCAGCCTGAGCGACGATGCCCCTGAACCCTGGTTACGTTCGCTGGCGCGTGCCTACTGGCATTTCGCCGAGCAGGATTGTTACCGCTGGCAACTGCTGTTTGATTACCCGCTGGCCCAAGAGGGCGAGCTTGATCAGCGCCAGAGCGATTTGATCGAAGCGCTGTTTACCCAAGTAGAAGCATCGCTTAAAGCCTACCAGCCGGCGCTGGATGATCTTGAAGCTCGCCGTTTGGGACGCACACTGTGGGGCAGCGTTCATGGGTTAGTCCAGCTGGGGCTGAATGAGCGGTTGGGCTATTGGCAGGGGCAGCAATTAAAAGTAGATGAGCTGCTGGATCAACTGATGAGTACCATTCTGGCGGGCCTACGCCATCGTGAGGCGGCGACGTGACTTGGTGTGTCAATGCGGCACGTCAGGCGCTGCGCTGGCTGATTTTTGTCTCAATGCGCCTCTGCTACCGGCTGCAGGTGCATGGGCGTACCCATATCCCCAAGCAGGGGCCCGCGCTGGTGGTGTGTAACCACGTCAGTTTTATGGATGCCTTGGTGCTTGGAGGCGCTAGCCCCCGGCCGCTACGCTTTGTGATGGATCAGCCGATTTTTGACTCGCCTTGGCTTAAGTGGTGGTTCCAGCTGGTTGGCGCAATTCCCATTGAGTCTGAACGCCGCAGCCCCGGCGCTCTTAGGCGCGCCCTGGATGACGTGAGCGCAGCGCTGCGAAAGGGGCAGGTCGTGATGGTCTTTCCTGAAGGGCGATTGACCCCGGATGGCGAGATTCACGCCTTCCGGCGTGGCCTAGAGGCTATTCTCGCTCGGGACGATGTGCCGGTGATTCCGGCGGGGCTGGCAGGCTTGTGGGGGTCGTGGACGTCTCACCATGATGGCAAGGCGCTAAAGAAGTGGCCTAAGCGTTTTCGGGCGCCGGTGAGCCTGCACTTTGGGCCCCCGCTCAACCGCCTGGACGCCGATGACATAGCGCTGCGGCGGTTTCTCGAAGCGCGGGTTAGGGCGCTAAAGGCGGCGGCTGACCAAGATTTAGCCAACCGCCGTTAATTCGTTTATGACTGACTAGCGCCGTGGCGCCCGCAACTTTTGCCAGCAGCGCGCCGAGGTAATGAGATTATCGCGGATCTCCAGAATCTCCATGCGCATATTGCCGATCTGTAGGCATGCCGGGCCTTCTGGAAAGGCTTCAAGGTGCTCAAGAATTAACCCGTTGAGCGTTTTGGGGCCATCGGTAGGCAGCTGCCAGCCGAGCATCTTGTTAATCTCACGAATATTGGCGGTGCCTTCAATCACGTGACTGCCGTCGTCCTGCTGGTGAATTTCTTCATCCTCAGAGACATCGGTGGTGAACTCGCCCACGATCTCTTCCAGAATATCTTCCAGCGTAACCAAGCCCTCTACGTCGCCGTACTCATCCACCACAATGCCGATGCGCCGTTTCTGCTTTTGAAAGTTGAGCAGTTGGGTATGTAGCGGTGTGGATTCGGGAATGAAGTAGGGCTCACGAGCTTCCTGCACGATAGACGCTTTGGTGACTTCGTCCCGCGAGAGAAAGCGTGCCGCGTTACGCAGATGCAGCATGCCGATAATGTTATTGATATCGCCTTTATAGACCGGCAGCCGGGTGTGTTGGCTGGTACGGATCTGAGTCAAAATATCTTCGAGCGTATCATCCAGGTCGATACCCAGCACCTCGTGGCGCGGCACCATGATGTCGTTCACGGTGACGTTCTCAAGATCAAGAATCGACAGCAGCATCGCCCGGTGACGATAGGGGATTAGTGTACCCGCCTCGTGAACCACCGTGCGTAATTCGTCGCGGGTCAGGCTGTCGCCCCCGTTATCAACGCTTTTAACGCCTACCAACCGGAGCAGGCCGTTAGACATCACGTTAACCAGCCATACGAGTGGGTAAAGCAGCTTGAGCAGCGGCTCAAGGGCGTAGGAAGTCGGGTAGGCGATCCGCTCGGGTTTAATCGCGGCGTAGGTCTTCGGCGTGACTTCGGCAAAAATAAGAATCGTGATGGTCAACAGAGCGGTAGAGATTGCAGGCCCAGATACGTCGCCGAAGAAGTGAATGGCGATAATGGTCGCAATTGAGGCCGCCAGGTTGTTGACGAAGTTGTTACCGATCAGGATAACGCCAATCAGGCGGTCTGGACGGGTGAGCAGGCGCATGACCCGTTTGGCTCTGCGGTCACCGCTGTTGGCCTGATGGCTCAAGCGGTAGCGGTTAATCGACATCATGCCGGTTTCAGAGCTGGAGAAAAACGCAGAAAGCAGTATCAGTAAGGCTAGCAGGCCGAACAGTAACCCCAGGGGGAAGTCGTCGCTCAAGTCGAAAAGTCCTTTGTGGCGAATTAGGCTCGATTTGTAGAAGGTAGCGAGTAGTGTGTCAAGACAACCAAAGGCGTGGTTGCGCCCCGTTAGCGGTTGAGCCGTTATCGATTGAGCAGTATCTCAAGTACAAACTTACTGCCAAAGTAGGCCAACACCAGCAGACCGCAACCGCCCAGTGTCCAGCGCACGGCACGCATGCCGCGCCAGCCAAAGCGATATCGACCAACCAACAGGGTCGTGAAGATTACCCAGGCCAGTAGCGAAAGTACGGTTTTGTGCGCCAAATGCTGGGCAAAGAAGTTGTCCAGAAAAATAAGCCCGCTCGCGATGGAGAGCGTCAATAAAATAATGCCCGCCCACACCAGCTCAAAAAGTACCCGCTCCATGGTGGTGAGCGGCGGTAACGACTGCACAATGCCGCGGATATGATGGTGGCGTAGCGCCTGGTTCTGTAGACCGACCAGCACCGCTTGGACGGCGGCAATGGCCAGCACGGCAAACGCCAGCGCTGAACTTATCGCATGCAACAAAATGCCCGGTGTAAGCCCGGTATGACCACCTTGATTCGGCAGCCAAGTGGCGGCGAGTAGCGCAATACCCGCCAGTGGGAAGAGTGCAATCCCGGCGTTAAGCACCGGTTTAAACAGGCTGGCAACTAGCACGACGTTGACCGCGACCGCCATCAGCAATGTGGCGCTGGTGGTAAAGCCGGGCAGTAGGCCAGGGGATTGGCCGACTAATTTGACCACCACAGGGATGTGTAACAGTAGGCCCAATACGGCGAGCAGGCGAACCATGCCCTGGCGCGGAGGCACTCGCCGAAACAGCGTCATGCCCTGCCAAATGGCAGCGGCAACATAAAGAACAAAAGCAATCGTGGCGAAAGGGAGCGCCTGCATGATGCTATCCGTGCGCCTTGCAGCGCGTTGCTGTGAATAAATAAACGAATTAAGTGTGATTACGATGAGAATCTATCCAACTACTATAACTAATCCAAGCGGCGTCGCCCAGCGGGGCAAACGCATGAAAATAGCTAAAGACTCGGAGTAAGTATGCATGAATGCCAGGGAAAGCTGTAAGCAAGGGTCTTTCGCCATGGCCGGAAAAATGTTCCCGACAATTCCGGCATTTCCGCCATCCATGGCGGTCAGATGGCGACTTGCGCTGGTCGTTTGCAATAGGAACGCTGGCACTCGCCCATGGAGACTCAAAGCATGAGCGCGTATAATCTTTTTACTAATTAGTCCAGGGCGTGCGCGCCGACGGCAGTGACGGAGGCAGAGAGGCCCCATGTTCCAGAATCTAAGTGAGCGTCTTTCCCAGACGTTAAAGTCGATCAAGGGTCAGGCTCGCCTGACCGACGACAATATTAAAGATACCCTGCGCGAAGTACGCCGCGCACTGCTTGAGGCCGACGTAGCACTGCCGGTCATCAAGGCGTTTATTGAACGCGTGCGCGAGCGGGCGGTTGGGCAGGAAGTATCCAAAAGCCTGTCGCCAGGCCAGCAGTTCGTCAAAATCGTCCAGCAGGAGCTGGAAGCGATTATGGGCGAAGCCAACGACGGCTTTGTGCTTAAGGGTTCCCCCGCCGTTGTATTGATGGCTGGCTTACAGGGTGCGGGTAAAACCACCTCTGTGGCCAAGCTGGCCCGCTACCTGCGCGAACGCGAGAAGAAGAAAGTCTTGGTAGTGTCTGCCGACGTTTATCGCCCGGCAGCCATCGACCAGCTTGAAACCCTGGCCAAAGAAGTCGAAGTGGACTTCTTCCCCTCGCGCTCTGACCAGCAGCCGGTAGCGATTGCCGAAGCGGCTATCAAGCACGCCAAGATCCAGTTTCACGATGTGGTGCTGATCGATACCGCCGGTCGCCTGGCGATTGATGAAGCCATGATGGCGGAGATCCAGGCGCTGCATAAAGCGGTCTCGCCTCAGGAAACGCTGTTTGTCGTCGATGCCATGACCGGCCAGGATGCTGCCAATACCGCCAAGGCGTTCAGCGAAGCGCTGCCGCTAACCGGTGTGATCCTGACCAAAGCGGACGGTGATGCACGCGGCGGTGCGGCGCTATCAGTACGTCACATTACCGGCAAACCGATCAAATTTATGGGCGTCGGTGAAAAAGTCGATGCCCTAGAGCCGTTCCACCCAGACCGTGTCGCCTCGCGCATCCTGGGGATGGGCGACATGCTGTCGCTGATCGAGGAAGCCGAACGCACCGTCGATAAATCCAAAGCCGAGAAGTTGGCTAAAAAGGTCAAGAAGGGTGACGGCTTTGACCTGGAAGATTTTCGCGACCAGCTCCAGCAGCTCAAAAAAATGGGCGGTATGGGCGGTCTGATGGGCAAGTTGCCGGGTATGGGGCAGATGGCCGAGATGGCCCAAGGCCCCGGGCCAGAGAAAGAGCTGGGTAAGCTGGAGGCGCTGATTAACTCCATGACCCCTAAAGAACGCCGCAAGCCCGACATCATTAATGGCTCGCGCAAACGCCGCATTGCTGCTGGTGCCGGCCTGCAAGTGCCTGACCTGAACCGTCTGCTCAAGCAGCATAAGCAGATGCAGAAGATGATGAAGAAAGCGGGCCAGAAGGGCGGCATGCAGAAAATGATGCGTGGCATGTCCGGCATGATGGGCGGCGGAGGCCCAGGTGGGCCTGGCGGAATGGGAGGCCCCGGTGGCATGGGCGGCCCCGGTGGTCTGCCGCGGCGCTAAGCTTCTGCGGGCTCAGGTAACCTGAGCCCCTAAGTTCAGATCTAAGCCTGAGCCACATGACGCAGGTGCACGATCACGCTGCCGTCTGGTCGACAGTCGTGCAAGGGGTAGCTGTAAGGTACCTTGCAGGCAGTCGGTACGTTGACACTGCCCGGCACTAAATTGTATTGAAACGCCGGGCTCCCGGCGATTCCGCCATAATGTCCGTCCCAGTAGGTATGCAAAGGCTGATGGATGTGCCCGCACAAAATGCGTTTGGGTGAGCCGCTAATGATCTCCATAAAGTGCTCCCTTCCTTCGATCAGGCTATAAGGATCCCAGTGCGGGTTCCCCGTCTTAAAGGGCGGATGATGCAGAACCAGAAAAGTGACTGGCTGGGTGTGCTGAAGCTGCTTTTCTAACCACACCAGTCGCGTATTGCACAGCGCCCCCCGTGCGTCTCCCTTTACCACCGAATCCAGGCCCAGCAGGGTGACGCCAGGGGTGTCGATTCTAGATTGCATAAACTCGCCTGCTTCAAGCCCCGCCAAACGATTGCCCAGCACTCGCCGCATCGCTTCGCGTCTATCGTGATTGCCAGGCACTGCCAGAATGGGCATGGGGAGTGGCGCAAGCAGGTGGCGTATCAATTGATAGTCCTCATCACTGCCGCCGTCGGCCAAATCGCCACTGATAGCTACAATATCCGGTAAAGGGTTCAGTGTAAGCAGGTCAGCGATGATGCTTTCGACAATCTGCGCGATATCGGCACGGGCTTCACCCGTTTCGGAGCACTCGGTGAAAAGATGTAAATCAGATAAATGGGCAATCAGCATTTAGGTAAAACCTGGCAAAAAGTTTGTTAAGAGGCCGGCAACGGCTAGCGGCCAATGCGGGCCAATACATCGGCTTTCAAAAAGCGCTCGATAATCAGCATGAAGCCGACAGAGGGGATCAGCAGTATTAGCGCGGTAATAGCAGCGACCTGATAGTTGCCGCCCATTGAGGCGTTGAACATGAGAAGCGGAAGCGTGGTGATTTCCGGCGCACCGACAAAAAACGTACCGGTGAACTCATCGATACTGTCGAGAAATACGAAGATCGAGGCTGCTAGTAGTCCAGGTAGGGCCTGGGGCAGAGTGATGTCGGCGAAACAGCGTAGCGGTGAGGCACCGAGGTTGCGTGCGGCCTCCTCCAGCGAGCGATCCACCGTGGCGAAGGTGGCCGTGGCAATCCAAACCGCATAGACGAGCCCAGGCAAAGAGTGCACCAGCACCACGCCGACCAGGGTGCCGTTGAGCCCCCACTGGTAGAAGATGGCCGCGATGTTGACGAAGATCGGCAGGTTGGGAAACGCTTGCGGCAACAAAAAAAGCAGCATGATGACATTACGCGCAGGCAGTGCTTGGCGTGCCAACGCATAACCCGCGGGTATCGCCAGCGCCATCGAAAGCAGTACCGCCAGCAGTGCAACGACCACCGTGTTAAACAGCGATACCCAGGCCCCTGCGCGAGGGCGAAATACGCGCTCCCAAAAAGCGAAGCCCCAGTCGGTCGGAAAGCGGTTCGGGTAGAACCACTGCTCGGCAAACGCCCACATGGCTAGATTCAGTAGTGGGCCAAAGACAATAAAAGCCACCAAGCCCAGCATCAAACCAAGCCCGATCTGCGCAAGTCGTTTAGATACCTTCATGCGGCAGCCTCCCGGCGTAGCGTTAGGCGCAGATATACCCAGGCGGTCATGGCGGTTAGCGCATAGGAGAACAGCCCTAAGGCGTTGGCGATGCCGTAATCACCGTAGTAGGTAATGCGGTGGGCCATCATCGAGGTCATCATGGTGGGATTGCCGGCGATCAGCATTAGCGGCACGGATAACACCGATAGCATAGCGACCAGCGAGAGAATCAGTCCTACCCACAGCGTGGGCGCCGCTTGCGGCAATAGAATGTTGAAAAGGCAGCGCAACCGCCCCGCGCCTAGATTACGGGCGGCTTCAATATGACTGCGGTCGATAGCTGCCATGGCGCCCGCGAGCAGCAGCGTAACGAACGGGATCTGCTTCCAGGCGAAGGTGAGTACCAGTCCCCGCCAGTCGAGGAAACTCTGGGCGCTGTCTGCCGCCATCAAGCCCGATTCCACCAGTACCCCGTTCATCATGCCGTTAGTGGACAGAAACGAGCGCGCGAGCTGACCGGACACCACGAAAGGAATAAAGAGCGGCCAGCGGTAGAGCCAACGCAACATACGCACTGCCCAGGGCGTGGTGCCCAGTACGAGATAGCCAGCAATGGCGATGGAGACCAGCGTGATTAGCGTCAGGGATGCCGATACAACGCCGATAGAGAACAGTACGTCGCGGCCATAGAGTGAAAATGCCCGGGCAATATGCTCGCTTGTCCAGGTGCCGTCGCTGTCACGAAACGCAGTGATGAGCGAGCGGGCCAAGGGCAGCGCATAGAGCAACGCAATGGCTGTCAACGCTGGCAGAACCAGCAGCGTGCCCAGGGCTGATTGGCTAAATGGCTTTCGCGGTGCGATAGCTGAAACTGCTATAGAGGATGAAGTGGTCATAAAAGCGTTCTACGAAGAAGGGGGCAAACGCCCCCTTGGTAATGGGCGGCCTAAACGTTAACGACTAACGTGGCTTTCGTAGGCTTCAAGGATGGCGCGAAAGTAGTCAGCCTGGGGCATCGAAAAGCCGCGGGCGGCGAGGGTCTCGGGTGACACGTCCGCGTAGAGCTGTTCCCACTGAGCGTCGCTTAGCTCGCCGCGAACATGCTCAGCGTCGATGCCAGGGAACCAGTTGAACTGACCAACGATGCCTTCAGCCTGAACCTCTGGGCTGGTTGCCAGGGCAATGAACTCGGCGGCCAGGTCAGGTTCAGCGGCGCGCTCGGGAATCGTGTAGTACATCGGTTGGCCGGGCATGCCAGGCTCAAGCAACAGCAAGCGGAAGTTGGGGTTGAGGCGGCCATCGGCCTTCCAGGTGTAGTACATATCCATCCACACGGGCCCCATGGCGATTTCGCCGCGGTTCATGGCGTCCAGGGTGCCCGCATTGCCGGGCGTCATGGTGACGTGTTGATTAAATGTGCTCAGCTGGTCTAGCGCTGACTCCCAGCGTGCTGGCGCATCCTCTTCCCAAGGGCCGTTTTGCAGCGCATCGGCCATGTCGGTAAAGGCGTACATCCAACCGAACACAAAGCCGACCCCGGCCATGCCACCGGTAATGCCGTTATAGCCGAACTCGCCTGGATGCTCTTCAACCCAGTTGGCTAGCGCTGCGTAGCTTTCAGGCGGCTGTTCTAAAAGGTCAGGGTTATAGGCGATGGCGATCTGGCTCTGGAACATCGGCATCACGTAACCGTCGACATCGACACCCAATGCATTGCGCGCGCTTTCCGAGTTGGCTAAAGCGCCGGTGGAAATGTCATCAACGTAATTGGCGAGCAGACCTTCTTGAACCATTTGCCCGGCCATGCGCTGGTGGACAACCGCCACGTCGACGCCCCAGGTTGCCTGGTCGCGCTGGGCGCTAAGGGTTTCATAGATAGCTTGACTACCAGCATCGCCAGGGCCGGTACCCATTGCGCGCACGGTAACGTCGGGGTGCGTGGCCTCGAATCGTGGGGCGAGAAACTCGTTGATGTACTCAACCATGTTGTCGTCACCCGCGGTAAACACGTTAAGCGTTGTATTGGCCATGGCGGGGGCGGCGAGGGTGGCGGTTATAAGGCCGAGCGTAAGCGTTAAGGGTTTCATGCGATATCCTCATGTCGATCAAGTGGCGGCAGTTGCCGGTCATCCGGCCCGAAGGGAATCAGAGCCGACTCAGGCACCTGAAGCGTCGCGAAAGTGCCTAGAGCAATAGGGGAGGCAGCCATGGCGCAGAGTTCTTCGCCATCGGCCGTCAGCGAGACCTGATAGCCATCGCCGGTGTAAACACAGTCAGTCACGCGCCCTTTACGGGTAAGAGCGGCGTTGTTAAGAGGAGGGTTGATCCGCGCATCACGCGTCCGGAAGCCGAACCTGGCGGCGCCTTTGGCGCTGAGCGGGTCATGCTCTCCTCCGGTCACCGTGTTATCCACGCCAAGAAAACGTGCGGCGTTGAGGTCGGCGGGGTGCTGATAGAGATGTTGAGGTGAGGCAATTTGTACGATCTCACCCGCGCGCATTAGTACGATCTGATCCGCCATCTGGAGGGCTTCCTCCTGGTCGTGAGTCACCATGATGGTGGTGATACCCAGCGACTTTTGCAGGCGGCGCAACTCACCGCGCAAGCTGCGTCGGATGGCGGCATCCAAATTGGAGAGTGGCTCGTCAAGCAACAGCAGCGGTGGGTCAATGATTAGTGCACGACCAAGGGCAACTCGTTGCCGCTGTCCGCCGGAAAGCTGTGTTACCGCACGGCTCTCAAAGCCGCTCAATTCGAGTCTGGCTAATATCTCGGCCACCCGCTGCTGGCGTTCTGGTCGAGGAACGCCTCGCAGCTTTAATGGGTAGCCCAGGTTGTCGCCAACGCTCATGTGGGGCCACAGGGCATAGGATTGAAATACCATCGCGGTCTGGCGCTTTTCGGGCGGCAAATGGGTAATCGATTTTGAGCCGAGACGAATATCGCCGCGACTCAAGGGCGTAAAGCCGGCAATAGCGCGCAATAGCGTTGTCTTGCCGCAGCCGGAAGGTCCTAGCAGGCAGGTGAAGCTGCCCGGCTCCACATCAAGGTGGATGCTTTCCAGAATGCGCTGCTGCCTGAGGTCAATTGTCACGTCACTGAGTGCCAGCGCTTCGGTACGCATCGGTCAGCCTCCGCTTTGAGAGTAATGTTAAAAAATGCTTTTGAACGCGCGTGCAAAATTGCGATAAAACAAAACTACCGTGCATCTGTGACGCTTTGATGTAGCTTTTAAAACACTCCGATGTCTGCCCACTAATGCTAAAATGGCCGGTGTTATCTCGTTGATAGGGCGGTAAAAGCGTGCCTGGAATAGTTAAATGCGGTGGGTTATGCCGGTGCGTGTAACCGCAGATGATGTCGCCAAAGCGGCCGGTGTATCCCGGGCAATGGTGTCGCGGGCGTTTACCCCGGGAGCGTCGGTGGCCGTCCGGAAGCGAGAGCACGTGCTGCGCGTGGCTCAAACTCTGGGCTATCGCCCCAACTTGATTGCCCGCGGTCTAACAGGTCAGCGTACTGGCTTGGTGGCCGTAGTGGCGGGTGAGATATCCCGGCCCTATGAGGCTTGGTTGCTGGAACACATCGTTCGAGTGCTGAGTGCCAATGGTTATCAGCCGTTGCTTTTGCCCGCGTTTCGGGATGCCAACATGACCGAGATGATTGACCATGCGCTGGCCTACCAGGTGGAGGGGGCCATTGTCGCCGCAGGGTCGGTCAGTCGTGATATTGCTGATCGCTGCCAGGCATCGGGAGCGCCGCTGGTGCTGATCGGTCGGGTTCTGGAAAAAAACGGCGCCGATGCGGTGTGTTGCGACAATATTAAGGGCATGTGGCAGTTGGTGGAACGTCTGGTCAAGCAGGGGCGACGGCGTATTGCTTGGCTGGGTGGCACGGCAGATACCTTTTCGGATCAAGAGCGCCGTCAGGGCGTTGAAGAGGCATTGGCCCATTACGGCTTGTCACTGCAGGTACAGCGCCGGGGGGATTTCTCGCTATCGAGCGGGGTAAGCGAAGGGCTGGCGCTGTTGGATTCCCGTTTGGCACTCGATGCCATTATGTGTGCGAACGACGCCATGGCATTGGGGGTTGTTGAAGCTGCAGCGCAGCGCGGAATCAAGGTGCCGGATGACGTGGCTATTACTGGGTTCGACGATGTGCCTGGGGCTGCCTGGGGGCGCTGCCCGCTGACCACTGTGCGTAATCCTGTCAATGAGACGGCGCTTGAGGCGCTGCGCCTGCTCGAAACCCGGGTTCACAATCCAACCTGCGACAATCAGGTCATCAGGGTCGGCGTTACCCTTGTCCCGCGCAGTAGTGCTTAATGCAGCGGTTGACGCGTTGTGAGTTTTCTGGCTGTCAGGCTTTCCAAGTCGTGCGCATTTGCGTAGAATGCGGCCTCTTCATGCGTGGGTGTTGCCCAAATACGTCAAAACGTAGCAGTAGCAGCGCTCAATGAAGGCCTTTATGGTGCTAAAAAAGGTCGTGCAAGCCGCTTTTATGTGGCTGTATGCCAGTTTAGCGCCAAGCAAACAGCACGACGAGTGTTCCGATAGCGGTTAGCGCTATAAACACACTCTCGTAACCTCAACCGAAGGATAGTTATCGTATGGTTACCATTCGTTTGGCCCGTGGTGGCGCCAAGAAGCGTCCCTTTTACCACCTGACCGTTACCGACTCGCGTAACGCTCGCGACGGTCGTTTTATCGAGCGTATCGGCTTCTTCAACCCGGTTGCCCGTGGTCAGGAAGAGCGTCTGCGCGTTGACCTAGACCGCGTTGTTCACTGGCAGAGCCAAGGCGCCCAGCTGTCTGGTCGTGTTGCTGAGCTGGTTAAAGAAGCACGCAAACAGGCCTAAGCCTGCTTTTGAGTCTTGTTGTTCAAGACTTGTTGTGTGAGAAAGAAAGTGAGTGCTGGGTAACTGAGGTCGTCGATGACGCGTTTTGAAATAAGCCAAACTGACGACACGCATGTGGTGCTAGGCAAGCTGACTAGCCCTTATGGGGTGAAAGGTTGGCTCAAGGTGTACTCCTACACTAGCCCAATGGACAGCATTCTTGAGTACCCGGAATGGTGGGTGCGCCAAGGTGAAATACTGAAGCGCATAAGCATTGTTCAAGGGCGTCGGCAGGGCAAAGGACTTGTGGTGCAGCTTGAAGGGGTCGATGACCGTAGTGCGGCGGAAGCATTAGCCCAAACGGATATCTTGATGCCCAAAGAGGCGCTTCCTGAGCTTTCCGACGATGAGTATTATTGGCATGAGCTTGAAGGCATGGCGGTCTTCACTCAGGCCGGCGAGCGGCTAGGACGGGTAAGCTATCTGTTTGAAACCGGCGCCAACGATGTCATGGTGGTTCGCGGCGATTCAGACTCAATCGACAAGCGCGAGCGACTGCTGCCGTTTTTGCCAGACGACGTCATTATCGAAATCAGTTCCCAAGAGGGCCGTATGGTCGTCGACTGGGATCCTGAGTTTTGACCGAACTTATGAACAGTTTGAGCAATGATGCAGCTACCGACTCACCAGAGCCGGATAGTGGCAACGCGCTGGAAACGGCAAGCGAAGCAGCAGCGCCTGCCATGCGGATTGGTCCAGCGATGTGGATCGGTGTCGTCTCGTTGTTTCCCGAGATGTTCGATGCGCTAACGCAGCAGGGCGTGATCGGCAGAGCGGTAGAGAAACAGCGTATTGCACTGGAGTTTTGGAATCCACGGGATTACGCCACTGACCGCCACCGCAGCGTTGATGACCGCCCCTATGGTGGTGGTCCAGGCATGTTGATGAAAGTCGACACCCTGCGCGCAGCGATCTTTGCTGCCCGGGAACGGGCGCAGCAAGCCACCGGCTTAGTGCCGACGGTGATCTACCTTTCGCCCCAGGGGCGTAAGCTGGATCAGCAGGGCGTTCAAGCACTGGCTTCCGCCGGGCCTTTAGTGGTCGTGGCAGGACGCTATGAAGGCATTGATGAACGCGTGGTGGAGAGTGACATCGATGAAGAGTGGTCGATTGGCGACTATGTGTTGAGCGGCGGTGAGCTGCCAGCGATGGTGCTGATTGATGCAGCGGCAAGGCTGATTCCCGGTGTACTGGGTCATCAGGATTCCGCTGTCGAAGACTCGTTTAATGACGGTCTGTTAGACTGCCCGCACTATACTCGTCCAGAAGTCATCGACGGGCGCCAAGTGCCGGATGTGCTGTTAAGCGGCAATCATGCAGCCATCAAGCGCTGGCGGTTAAAGCAGTCACTAGGCCGTACATGGCAGCGTCGTCCCGACCTGTTGGAAGGGCGGCCGTTAGATGCCGAACAGCGTAAGCTGTTGAACGAGTTTATCGAAGAACACGCTCTGTCAGCTAAAGCTGAGTAGGACAGAGCGGCGGTGCAGGGCGGGACATGCGCACCTGTGTCACCCATAACGACTCCCGCGTAGCTCGTTTCGAGCGCCGGGATCACGGCATCCGCCACCCATGATTGAGCGGACAAGCCAACACGTTATTCAGGAGTATGATGATGAGCAGCAAAAGCAAAGTGATCCAGGCGATCGAATCTGAGCAAATGGGCAAAGAAATTCCTCCCTTTGCCCCCGGCGACACCATTGTCGTTCAGGTAAAAGTAAAAGAAGGTACTCGCGAGCGTCTGCAGGCGTTTGAAGGTGTGGTCATCGGTAAGCGTAACCGTGGCCTGAACTCCGCTTTCACCGTGCGTAAAATTTCTCACGGCGTTGGCGTTGAGCGTACCTTCCAGACCTACAGCCCGCTGGTTGACTCTATCGAAGTCAAGCGTCGCGGTGACGTGCGTCAAGCCAAGCTTTACTACCTGCGCGAGCGCAGTGGTCGTTCTGCACGTATCAAGGAAAAGCTGGCTTAAACGCCACTGTTCCTCGGGCGCACGCTGTTCTCGAACAGGCGTCGCGCCCGGATACCAAGACCCCGTCACCGCTTTGCGGGGCGGGGTTTTGTTTATGTCGCTCAATAAAAGCGGCGGGAGGTGACTAACGTATGAGCGTTATCGATGCATTTTTAGATGCTCTCTGGCTTGAGCAGGGCGCCAGCGATCATACGTTAGCCGCCTATCGGCGTGATTTAACCGCTTGGCAAACCCACTTGGAGAGCCACGGCGAAGCCCTTTTGGCGCCGCCACCGGAGCGCCTCAGTGAATGGCTGGCCAGCCGCCGGGAGGAAGGCTATCAGTTGCGCAGTAATGCCCGGCTGCTGTCGACGCTACGCAGCTTCTACCGTTGGGGGCGTTTGAACAACCAAGTGGAAAGCGACCCCCTCACCGATATCAAGCTGCCGCGGGTCATACCCGGCTTGCCCAATACCTTGGAAGAGGAGGAAGTCGAGCGTCTGCTCTTGGCGCCGGATACCGAGACTCCTTTGGGGATCCGTGACCGTGCCATGCTGGAGCTGCTGTACGCCTGTGGCTTGCGGGTATCTGAATTGGTCGGGCTCACCGGCGATGCGGTCAATCTGCGCCAAAACGTGGTTAGGGTGCGCGGTAAAGGCGATAAAGACCGCCTGGTACCCATGGGTGAAGAGGCCGCAGATTGGCTGGCGCACTATATGCAGACCGCACGGCTGGCGCTGATGAGCGACCCCACACGCCCAGCGCTGTTTCCTGGGCGGGGCGACAAAGCGATGACCCGACAAACCTTTTGGCACCGGATTAAAGTGCATGCCATCACCGCAGGGATTACCCGGCCACTGTCTCCGCATACGCTTCGCCATGCATTTGCCACCCATTTATTGAATCATGGGGCCAATTTGCGGGTCGTACAGCTGCTGCTGGGTCATAGCGACCTGTCGACGACCCAAATTTATACCCATGTAGCCCAGGCGCGCTTGGAAAGCCTACATGCTGAACATCACCCAAGAGGCTGAATTGATGATGCGTCAACGCCGTTTTGTAGCACTACCTTTACTGACAACTTCCTCGATGCTGGCGTGTTTGCTAACTTCCAGCCTACTATCTTCCGCTGCACAGGCTGACGACGTGGGAGATCGTTTGGCTGAATCACTGAGCGTCAATGGCCAGTCTATGCCCGTGAAAGCTGTCACCGAAACGCCTATGGATGGCGTTTATCACGTGCGGCTGGAGAGCGGCGAATCGTTCTACTCCAATGCAGACGGTAGCCACTTCCTGGTCGGCGACCTGTATGAAAATGCGCCCGACGGGTTGGTCAACTTAACCGAGCAAGAGCAGAACCAAGAGCGTGCCGATGCGCTGGCGGCAGTGCCTGAAAGTGAGTTAGTGATCTTCCGCGGTGCCGATGAGCCGAAAGCTACCATAACGGTGTTTACCGATCCCACATGTCCCTACTGCGCGCGGTTACACGACACCATTCCGGAGTTGAATGAACGCGGCATTGCCGTTCACTATATGGCGTTTCCCCGCGCGGGCATGGCCAGCCAAGCTGCCACCACGCTGCAGCAGGTTTGGTGCTCGGATAATCGCAGCGAAGCGATGACACAAGCCAAAGAAGGCAAGCGCATTTCCAGCGCAGCAGACTGCGACAATCCGGTGGCGGGGCAGTATGATCTGGGTAAGGCGCTGGGCGTACAGGGCACACCCGCGATTATTTTGCCCAACGGGCAGCTAGTGCCGGGTTTTGTGCCCCCCGAGCGACTCTCCGCCATGTTAGGCTTGGAAAACGGCTGAATCAAAGCACTAGAACAAAGAACGGAAACAAAGAAGAGTGCCGCGTAAATTAGACGGCGCACAACGCTGAGATACTGTCTTGAAGAGCGCTTTTAAAACCGCCTTTAAGACTGAATTTAAGACTAGCACCACCAGGTGCACGACACGAAAGGGGAAGTATTTTGAAACCGGTAAGAGTAGGTATTTGTGGTCTAGGCACTGTCGGTGGCGGCACCTTTAACGTATTGACTCGCAACGCTGATGATATTGCGCGTCGTGCCGGCCGTCCTATTGTGATTGAGCAGGTTGCTCACCGCAGTATTCATCCTGACTGCGATATTACCGGCATCAACGCTACCACTGATGTGTTCGAAGTTGCGACCAATCCCAATGTGGATGTCCTGGTGGAGCTCATTGGCGGTTACGATATCGCCCGCGAGCTGGTGCTCACCGCCATTGAAAACGGCAAGCACGTGGTTACCGCCAACAAGGCGCTGATTGCCGTTCACGGTAATGAAATTTTCAGGGCCGCTCACGAGAAAGGCGTGATCGTAGCCTTCGAAGCGGCGGTCGCTGGCGGCATCCCTGTCATCAAGTCGCTACGCGAAGGTCTGGGCGCCAACCGTATCGAATGGGTAGCGGGCATTATCAACGGTACCGGCAACTACATCCTTACCCATATGCGCGATGAGGGCCGAGCGTTTGAAGACGTGCTCGCGGAAGCCCAGGCGCTAGGCTACGCCGAATCTGACCCCACCTTTGATGTGGAAGGCATCGACGCCGCGCATAAACTGACGATCCTGGCCTCGATTGCCTACGGCGTACCGCTGCAGTTCGAGAAAGCCTTCACCGAAGGCATTTCACGGATTACCGCCGAAGATGTTGAGCAAGCCGACAACCTCGGTTACGTGATCAAGCATTTAGGTATCTCCAAGCGCACCGATCAAGGCCTGGAGTTGCGGGTGCATCCCACCTTGATTCCCAAGGAGCGCCTGCTAGCCAGTGTCCATGGGGTTAAAAACGCTATTGCGGTGATGGGCGATGCGGTTGGGCCCACGCTTTATTATGGCGCAGGTGCGGGTGCCGAGCCCACCGCGTCAGCGGTGGTAGCTGATCTGCTCGACGTTGCCCGTGATATCTCCACCGAGCACCGCTACCGGGTGCCATATCTGGCCTTCAGTGGTATCGACGAAGACGTCAGCCAACTGCCCATCATGCCGATGGAAGACATCACCACGGCCTACTATCTGCGCCTGCTGGCGGTGGACCGCCCCGGCGTGTTGGCGCGGGTGGCCACGATTCTATCTGAGCAGGGCATCTCGATTGAAGCGCTGATCCAGAAAGAGGCCACCGAAGGCGAACTGGTGCCAATCATTCTGCTCACGCATCGCACCAAAGAGAAGCAGATGAACGCAGCGATTCGCGAAATCGAATCCATGGCCGATATTGCGGGCCCCGTCACGCGTATTCGCGTGGAAAGCTTGAGTGAAGGGGAGTAAGCCTAGATGCGCTATATCAGCACGCGCGGGCAGGCGCCCGCGCTCTCCTTTGAAGAAGTAGTGCTCACCGGTATGGCCAGCGACGGCGGCCTCTATGTGCCGGAAACACTGCCTGAGTTCTCCCGGGAAGAGCTGGCCGACATGGCCGGGCTCTCCTACGCGGAAATCGCCTTTCGGGTGATGAAGCCGTTTGTGAACGGTGAGATCGACGATGCGACCTTCCGCAACATCGTGACCGAGGCCTATGCGACCTTTAATCACGACGCCGTGCTGCCGCTCAAACAACTGGATGCCAATCACTTCCTGCTCGAGCAGTTCCACGGCCCGACGCTGGCGTTTAAAGATGTAGCGCTACAGCTGCTCGGCCGCCTGCTCGACCACTTTCTGAAAAAGCGCGGCGAGCGTGCGGTGATCATGGGCGCGACCTCTGGCGATACCGGCTCGGCGGCGATTGAAGGCTGTCGCCACTGCGACAACCTGGATATCTTTATCCTGCACCCGCACAACAGGGTCTCGGAAGTACAGCGCCGCCAAATGACCTCGGTACTGGCCAACAATGTCTTCAATATTGCCATTGAGGGTAATTTTGACGACGCCCAGGCGATGGTCAAAGCCAGCTTTGCCGACCAGTCGTTCCTCAACGGTACGCGGTTGGTCGCAGTGAACTCGATCAACTGGGCGCGCATTATGGCGCAGATCGTTTACTACATTGCCTCCGGCGTTGCCCTGGGCGCGCCGCACCGTGAAGTGAGCTTCTGCGTGCCGTCGGCTAACTTCGGCAACGTGTTTGCCGGCTATATGGCCTACAAAATGGGTCTGCCGGTGAAGCAGTTCATCATCGCTACCAACGCCAACGATATTCTGCATCGTACGCTGACCGCCAACGACTTCTCCAAAAAAGAGCTGGCGGCGACGCTGGCTCCATCGATGGATATCGTGGTGTCGTCTAACTTTGAGCGCCTGCTGTTTGACGCCTACGATCGCGATGGCTTGGCCGTGGCGGCGCTGCTTGAGCGCTTCCAGCAGGAACCCACGGCCTTGGCCGATGCGCCGCTGGCCAAGCTGCGCGAGAAGTTCTCCAGCTACAGCGTGGACGATGCGACGATTCTGGAAGTGATTCGCGACGCCCATAAACGCACCGGTGAGATGCTAGATCCGCATACCGCTACCGGCTATCGCGCCGCCGAGCGGGCCCGGGCAGATCAGTCAACGCCGATGATTACCCTTGCCACTGCGCACCCGGCTAAATTTGCCGAGGCCGTAGTGAAAGCGGGCTTCCTGGGCGTGCCACTGCCGCCGCATATGGAAGACCTGATTGAGCGCGAAGAGCGCTATACGGTACTCCCTGCGGAACTTGCCGCCGTGCAGCAGTTCGTTGCGGAAAACCGGCGTTAACGAATTAATGGCCTCAGTGACTGATTTACCCCATCGCACGCTGTCGTCTAGCAAGAGCGAGCCGCGCTTAGAGCCTCGTCCAGTGGATGAGGCGCTCTATGCCCGTGCCCAGGCGGAGGGGCTAAGCGAACTGCAGGCGCGTTTGCTGGCCTCGCGCTTACCGGGCTACAGCGGTGAGTTGCTACCGTTAATCGCACCTAGCCTGCGTTATTTGGCCCACCCGGAGAAACTGGCTGACGGTCGCCGCGCCGCTGAGCGCATCGCTCAGGCAGTGGCAGAGGGTGAGGCTATCGGCATTCTCACCGACTACGACGTGGATGGCATTACCTCCCATGTGGTGATCCGGCGCACGCTGGTGGAGCTGTTTGGAGTCCCGGAAGGCAAGCTGCACAGCCTGATTGGCCATCGGATTCATGATGGCTACGGGATTAGCCTGCCGCTGGTAGAGCGCACCTTGGCGCAAAAGCCGTTTCCCACCTCGGTGATTACCGCCGATTGCGGCAGTTCCGATGAGCCGCGTATCGCGCGTTTAAAAGCGGCGGGTATCGACGTGGTGGTCAGCGACCACCACGCTCTGCCCGTTGAGGGGCCGCCATCTTCTGCCTATGCCTGCGTTAATCCTACTCGCGACGACTGCGAATACCCCGACAAAACTATCGCTGGCTGCATGGTGGCGTGGCTATTGATGTCACTGGCACGCGGTGTGCTGATTGAGTGGGGCGCGCTATCAGAGTCGACGCCCAAACTGTCGCCCTGGCTCTCCTACGTAGCCTTGGGCACCGTGGCTGACTGTGTGTCATTGGGTGGCAGCCCCGCCAACCGCGCGGTGGTCAATCAAGGGTTAAAACTGATCAATCGTATGGATGCGGCGTGCTGGCGGGCGATGGCCACGCGCTTAGGCGCTGACAGCGTGCCGTTTAACGCCGAGACGTTAGCGTTTCAGATGGGGCCGCGCATCAATGCCCGCTCGCGGTTGGACGACCCCTACGCGGCGCTGCACTTTATGCTGGCCGAGAACGATGGGGTCGCCAATCGCCAGCTCGACGTGCTGGATCAGGATAACCAGTCCCGCAAAGCGATTGAGGCCGATATGGCCGCCGAGGCGCGCACTCTTGCTACGGCAGCGCTTGACGCCGATGAGCCCGCCGTGGTGGTGCTGTTGGAAGACGGGCACCCCGGCGTACAGGGTATCGTCGCCTCGCGATTGGTGCAGGCCTACGGGCGCCCGGCGCTGGTGCTAACACAAGCTTCAGCACCGGGCATGCTAACCGGCTCCGGCCGCTCGATTGACGGACTGCACTTGCGCGATGCCCTACAGCGCACCTTTGAGCTTGCTCCCCAGGCGTTACCGCGCTTTGGCGGCCATAGTGGCGCGGCAGGGGTAGGCGTGCCACGGGATCAGCTTGATGCCTTTAAAACGGCTTTCTTGCAGGCAGTGGGTGAGCAGTTGGAGGGACGAACGCTCTATCCGCGCCTATGGACGGATGGTGAGCTTTCTACGGCGCAGCTTTCCCTGACCACCTTGCAAGAGATCGAAGCGCTCGGCCCCTACGGGCGTGAATTCGACCCGCCGCTGTTTGAAGGGCGCTTTATTGTCGAGTCGCTGCGCCCGGTGGGTGCCGACGGCGCACACCTGATGCTGGAGCTTTCCACTGGCCCTGTGACCTGCAAAGCGATTTGGTTTCGCGCCTTAACGCCGGGAGAACTACCTGGGTTTAACGTGGGCGATACGCTGCACTGTGCTTACAAGCTTAACCGCAACCGCTGGCGCGGCCGCGAGACGCTGCAGTTGATGGTCGAACACGCCAGCCCTTGTTGATGTGTTCCTAATGATGCCGATCGGCACATTACCCTAGCAGTGCTGTGGTAAAATTAGGACACGTAGATAGGAGCGTGCATGGTCAGCAAAGTCCACAATCGCCACGATCATAGCTACAAATTACTCTTCTCTTACCCCGAAATGGTCAGAGACTTACTGACTGGCTTTGTTAAGGAAGCCTGGGTCGAGCAGTTGGACTTCTCGACGCTGGAAAAGGTTAGCGGCTCCTACGTCACCGAGGATCTGCGTGATCGTGAGGATGACGTCATTTGGCGAGTGCGCTGGGGCGATGATTGGCTCTACGTCTATCTACTGCTGGAGTTCCAGTCTTCCGAAGACAAACATATGGCTGTGCGCATAATGACGTATCAGGGGCTGCTGTATCAGGATCTGATTCGTCAGGAAGCTTTTACGCCGAGCGGAAAGCTGCCACCGGTCTTGCCGATAGTCCTCTACAATGGTGAGAAACGTTGGACAGCGGCACAAAACGTGGCGGAGCTAGTCGAACGTGTACCGGGAGGGCTTGAGCGCTATCGACCAGACTTGGCGTATCTGCTTCTCGACGAAGGTGCTATCGTCAATGACCCTGCGTGGTCGGATCAAATGCGAAACGTGGCGGCTGCGCTCTTTCGGTTAGAGCACAATCGTGACGAGCAAGACATGCTGGAGGTGCTCGGAGCCTTGGTCGAGTGGCTCAAGGCGCCTGAGCAAACTGGTTTGAGGCGTGCGTTTGTGGTGTGGATACGCCGAGTGCTATTGCCTAGTCGGGCAGCTGTGGTGGAGTTACCTGAATTCTCGGATTTACAAGAGTTACACGAGGTGCATGACATGCTGGCAGAACGAATCAAACAATGGCCTGAGCGTTGGGAAGAGAAGGGTCGTATGAGTGAAGCCCGCGATAACCTGTGCTCTCTAATCAGGCTGAAATTTGGCGAAGTGCCTCAATGGGTAGAGCTGCGTGTAGAGCAGGCCGACCACGCACAGCTGAAAGCCTGGATGGACAAGATCCTGTTTGTCGATAGCCTGGATAAAATGTTCAAGCCGTAACATGGCTGGATGTAAGCTAACTTGGCTCTGCAGGCCATGGATATCCCGGCGCCAAACCAGTCGCGAGCTGAAGCAGCCTATAAATAGCTAGCTGAGTGGTATTAGCCTATGCAGTGAATCGCTGTCTGGCTAAAAATATTTAGCCAGCATGAGGCGCCGAATAACCATTTCACATCCTTAATAATTTAAGTAAGGACGCCCCATGCGCGTAGAAGATTTACCCCAGGATCAGCATCGCCCCTATGAAGATATGATGGCAATGCTGCTGGGCACTTTCTTTGTTGCGCTGGGGGTAACCTTTTACACCCATGCGGTGCTATTAACCGGTAGTACGGCAGGCTTGGCGTTGCTGCTTAGCTATATGACCAGCAGTGTGACCGGCTGGGGTTTTGGGGTGTACTTTTTTGCCATTAACCTGCCGTTTTACTACTTGGCGGTGAAGCGCATGGGCTGGAGCTTTACCCTTCGCACCTTTGCCGCCATCGGCTTGGTATCGCTGTTTTCAGAGTTAACCCAAGGCTGGGTGCAGTTTGCCAGCGTGCCCTCGATCTACGCCGCCTTGATGGGCGGCGCGCTGATGGGCATCGGTATGCTGATGCTATTTCGCCACCGCACCAGCCTGGGCGGTATCAATATCCTCGCGCTCTACTTACAGGATAAACATGGCCTACGCGCAGGCTACGTTCAACTGGCGATTGATGGCGTTATCCTGCTAATTGCACTGACCCAACTGCCGCTGGATCGTGTGGGTTATTCGGTACTAGGGGCGCTGACGCTAAACCTGATTATCGCCCTGAACCATAAGCCAGGGCGATATATCGGAGTGACCTAAACACGTTTAGCCAAGCCAGAACCACCACACTATCAGTGCTATAAGCCCAAGGCCTGCCAGGTTGATCAATAAGCTCATGAGGATTCCTCCTGGCTGGCTTTCCATAGCCGCAAGCGGTTGGCGTTACTCACCACGGTGATGGACGAGAGTGACATGGCAGCGCCCGCAATCATCGGTGAAAGCAGCATGCCGGTGAGCGGGTAGAGCACGCCCGCCGCGATGGGAATACACAGTAGGTTGTAGCCAAAGGCGCCCACCAGGTTCTGTTTGATATTGCGCAGCGTGGCGCGGCTGATCTCTATCGCTGATGCCACCCCATGCAGCGAGCCGCGCATTAGCGTGATACCCGCGCTCTCAATGGCCACATCGGTGCCTTGGCCAATGGCAAAGCCCACATTTGCTCGGGCCAGCGCCGGGGCATCATTGATGCCATCGCCTACCATGCCAACGATTTCTCCTGCCTTCTGACGACGTTCTATCTCGGCGTGCTTGTCCTCGGGTAACAGCCCTGCCCGAAACTCATCAATGCCCACTTCCTGGGCAATGGCCTTGGCGGTGTGCTCGTTATCGCCTGTCAGCATAACGATGGTTAAGCCGTCTTTTTGCAGGCGCTTGATCGCGGCCACGGTGTCGTGGCGAAGCGGGTCGCTGATGCCAAACAGGGCGGCCAATTTGCCATCTACCGCCAAGTACACCAGCGTGCGGGCCTGCTCTTCTAGGGCGCGTGCTTGCTCTTCACCTGCCTTGAGATCCACCCCTGCCTCGCTCAATAGACGTGCATTGCCCAGCAGCAGCACTTTGCCGTCAGCAGTTTGCGCTTTTACCCCGCCACCGGTCACGCTATCGAAATCCTTAATCTCGGAAGGGTTGGCGTTGTGTTCCTCCGCGTAGGTCATTAACGCCGCCGCCAGCGGGTGCTCGGAGCCGCGCTCCAGCGCGTTCACCAGCGCGAGTGCCGTGGATTGTTCCACGCCAAACATCTGTGCATCGGTGACGCTGGGCTTGCCCTGGGTGAGCGTGCCGGTCTTATCGACCACTAGCGTGGTCAGCTTGCTGGCGGTTTGCAGCGCTTCGCCGCTGCGCACCAGCACCCCTTGCTCCGCTGCTTTACCGACTCCGATCATGGTAGAGATCGGCGTCGCCAAGCCGAGCGCACAGGGGCAGGCAATAATCAGCACGGTGGTCGCCGTCACCAGCATATGGATTACTTGGGGGGCGGGCCCTAGGTTGAACCACACCAGTGCCGTCAATACGGCAATGATCATTACCGCAGGCACAAAAACGCTGGAGACCTGGTCGGCTAGCTCGCCAATCGGTGGGCGCGAGTTTTGAGCGCTCGCTACCTGTTCGGTAATCTGCCCCAGGCGAGTGTCGGTGCCCACCCGCGTGGCGCGATAGATCAAGCCGCCTTTGCCATTCACCGTGCCCGCGCTGACTTCATCTCCCGCGCTTTTGGCGATCGGTAGTGGCTCACCGGTAAGCATCGACTCATCGATATGGCTTTGGCCTTCAACAACGTCACCATCCACCGGCAAACGCTCACCGGGGCGCACCCGTACATGGTCGCCAGCACGCACCGCGTCAATCTCAATCTCCTGCTCGTGTCCGTCGCGAATCACCCGCGCCGTACGGCTCTGCAGATCGAGCAGACGCTTTAGCGCATCGCTGGTGCGGCCCCGGGCGCGTAGCTCCATGGCATTGCCGAGCAGAATCAGCCCGATCACCATAGCTGAGGCTTCAAAGTAGATGCCCTGGGCAACCTCGGGCAACCACTGCGCAAACAGCACCACGGCCATGGAATATAGCCAGGCGGCGCCAGTGCCCATGGCAACCAAGGTATCCATATTGGCCTGGTGGTGCTTGAACTGCTTCCAGGCGTTGACGAAAAAGTGGCGTCCTGGGAAGGCCAAAATGCCCAAGGTTAATAAGCCGATCACCAGCCAGTAGAGACGCCCCATGCCCATCGGGTGGGGGTGGAAAAAAAACATGCTCATCATCAGCGGAACCGCCAGTGCCAGCGATATCGCACTTCCGCGCAGCCGTTTTTGGTACGTCTTGGCATCCTGCTCTGCACGAGTGCGTTCTGCTTCCCGCATATCCACAATCGGTTCGGCGCCATAGCCGGCTGACTCAACGGCGGCGATTAACGCTTGGGTCTCGGCACTGCCAAACACCTGGGCGGAGTGGGTGCCAAAATTGACGCTGGCGGTGTCGACTCCCTCCGTGCGCTCTAGTGCTTTCTGCACGCTCTTAACGCAGCTGGCGCAGGTCATCCCGCTAATCGCCAGGCGCTGTTTCTTGCCTTGCCCTTGAGGCTGGGAGTGAGCACTTGCGGTTTTTTCAGCTTCGGCATCAGCGGGTGCCGCGGTTTCTGGCTGCTTATCAGCATCGTCTGGGGCTGTTTCCTCCAGAGCTGCTTCGCCTGGCGGGTAGCCCGCCTCGGTCAAGCGTTGATCAAGCTCGGCGTCGGTTAGCGATGAAACAACCTCAAGGCGTTTTTCGCTAGGCGTGCCGACGACATCGGCGCTTGGGTCAACGCTTTGCACTGCCTCGCGCATACGCTTGACGCAGCCCTGGCAATTCATGCCAGGAATGGTTCGCGTGGTGGCCCCATTGGCAGGGCTTACGCTTGAGGCGGCTTCGGTAGAGGCGTCGCTCATGGGGTCTCCTTGGTAGACGTGGCGTCAGGAAAACTCTCAATCAGGCGGCACACGCTGTGGCCGTCGGGGGAGCCGTCGGGCATTTGCTGCCAGCTCTCCATGGCCTGTTCCATGCGTTCGGCTAGCGCTTCCAACTCGGCAATGCGTGCCCGAATTTGCGGCAGGCGGCTGGCGAGTAAGTCGCGTACCAATGGGCAGGGTGAGTCACCTTGGTCGGCGTGGGTCAGAATGTCGCGAATCTCCGCCACGCTAAAACCTAATTTGCGCGCCCGCTGAATAAACCGCAGACGCTCTAGGTCGGTATCTGAAAATAGCTGATAGCCGTTATCTGGATGGCGCTGGGGGGCAAGTAGCTGCTCACGAGCGTAGTGGCGCACGGTCTCAGCGGTAACGCCGCCCCTTTTGGCAAGCTCGTTCACTTTCATGGCCTGTTCTCCCGACCGGTCAAGTAGTGGTTATTCAGTGTAGAACCTATGGGTAACCCATAGGTCAAGGCCTCTTGGCTCTGTAAGCTGAAATGACTAAAACACTGATTTAAAACGACCGTGCGACTAATGTATAAGCCAAAAATAAAATAAAACGAGCGTTTGCCCTTGAACCTTTGGCTCAGTTGCGAGAAAACAGTCATGTAAAAATAAAGAGGGTGGATCGTCGGTATCCACTGGATCATCGGGAAGAGAGGCCCACTATGAATAATAAGTTTAATAAGCTCACCCTGGCTGCTGCCATTACGGCCGCTTTCGCCAGCCAAGCCCACGCGGGCGGGTATCAAATTAACGAGCAGAGCGTGAGTGGGCAGGGCTATGGCCATGCCGGGCGAAGCTCTAACATCCATGATGCAACCATTGTGTACGGTAACCCGGCGGGGATGTCGTTTTTAGACCGTGCCCAGGTGACTGCTGGTGGTACGTATCTAAATGTGAATACTGACATCTCTAATGTCGAAGCTTCCCGCTATATCGACTCTGGAGTCGCGCTTGGCGGCGCCCCAAATGGCAATCAGATCCCGGTCGGTAGCATTCCCGGAGGGAATGATGGCGATATGGTGCCAGGTACGCCGATCCCCTTTGCTTTCTATGCGCACCCAGTGACCGATCAACTGGCGTTCGGGTTTGGGGTGTATGCACCCTTTGGCTCAAAAACTGATTATGAAGATGATTTTCAAGGGCGCTATTTTGGCGACTACACCGAAGTCAAAGTGGTCAGTGCACAGCCGACGGTTTCTTACCGCTTTAATGACCAATGGTCAGTAGGCGCGGGAGTTACTTATAACCGTATAGAAGGTGAGCTACGCCGCCAGCTCCCCTCTGAGCCAACCTTTAATGCAGCGAACGATATCGACTCGCGGGTTGACGGTGAAGACGAAGCGTGGGGATACAACTTGGGTGTTATCTATCGCCCGGCCCCTGAAACCACCTTGGGTCTGACCTACCGCTCGAAAGTAGACTACACCCTGGAAGGCGATTTTAGCGCGACTGATCCCATGGGTAATGTTCTGCGCTCAGATACCGCTAACCTGGATTTGACCACCCCAGAGACAGTTAACTTCTCGCTCACCCAGCAGATGACCGACCGTCTCAAGCTGATGTTCGGGGCTTCCTGGGTGCGTTGGAGCCACTTTGATCAAATTTTGGTTACCGGTAGTCAGGGTAATACGATTACCCAGGAAGTTCAGAACTATTCAAACGCCTGGGCATTTGCCACTGGCGGCGAGTACCAGTTAACGAAAACATTAGCGCTTCGTGCTGGGGTAACGTTAGACATGACGCCGACCAATGATGAGGATCGTAGCGTACGTATTCCTTCCGATGATCGGCGTATTTTCTCGCTGGGGGCAGGCTGGAGTCCCACACCTGACCTGACTGTCGATGTGGCTTACTCCTATCTGTCAGAGCGCGGCACCTTTGTTGAGCAGGATCGTAGCGACCTATTGGCCAGCCAAGCGACGGGTGGCCAGCCGGTAGGCGGAGCCTCCTACTCAGCCGACTACAAAAACGAAGCTCACGGTTTTGGTGCTCAGTTAACCTACCGCTTTTAAGCCCTAGAGAGCCAAACCCCAATGAAACCCGGCGCAGGCCGGGTTTTTTATTACCTAGTGGCAGGCCATTGGATGCGGGGCGTGTCGGCTTTCGTTACACTATGCGCTTTTCTGATCGATACACCTCTGTACGATCCGAGTAGACCAAGCTAGGGCGATCCCATGTTGGAAACCAATCCGATTCACAACCAGCTCAAGGACCTGTCTGAGCGGACAGACGTTCTTAGGGGGTATCTTTGACTATGCCGAGAAGAAAGATCGGCTAGAAGAGGTCACCCGCGAACTGGAAGACCCCAATGTCTGGAACGATCCAGACTACGCGCAGAAGTTAGGCAAAGAGCGCGCCTCCCTCGAAGCCATAGTGGCCACCATTGATGAACTTGAGCAGGGACTTGGCGATAGCCGGGATCTGCTAGAGCTTGCCGAAATGGAAGAGGACGAAGGCACCGTCGAAGAAGTGTGCAAAGAGCTGGACAGCATGCAGGCGGCGTTAGAAAAGCTGGAATTTCGGCGCATGTTCTCCGGTGAAATGGATCAGAACAACGCCTACCTGGAAATTCAGTCCGGCTCTGGTGGCACCGAAGCCCAGGATTGGGCCAATATTTTACTGCGCATGTACCTGCGCTGGGCGGAGAGCCACGGCTTCAAAGCCGATATCACCGAAATCTCTGCTGGCGAAGTGGCGGGCATTAAGTCGGCCACGGTGCATATCCAGGGCGATTACGCTTTCGGCTGGCTGCGTACTGAAACCGGCGTGCACCGCCTAGTGCGTAAAAGCCCGTTTGATTCCGGTGGCCGTCGGCATACCTCCTTTGCCTCGGTATTCCTGTCCCCGGAAATTGACGACAGTTTCGAGGTAGAGATTAATCCCTCGGACTTGCGCGTCGATACCTACCGCTCCAGCGGCGCGGGCGGTCAGCACGTAAACACCACCGATTCGGCCGTGCGGATTACCCACGAACCGACCGGTATCGTCGTGGCCTGTCAGGGGCAACGCAGCCAGCACGCCAACCGTGATTTTGCCATGAAGCAGCTGAAAGCGCGTCTGTGGGAACACGAGATGCAAAAGCGCAACGCCGCCAAGCAGGAGGCCGAGGACTCCAAGGCTGATATCGGCTGGGGCAGCCAGATTCGCTCTTACGTGTTGGATGATCAGCGCATCAAGGATTTGCGCACCAGCGTGCAGTCCAGCAACTGCGATAAAGTGCTCGACGGGGATATTGATCAATTTATCGTCGCCAGCTTGAAGCAAGGTTTGTAATTTTTTTAGCGTTTGAACATGAACAGGGTGCCCCATGGCTAACCAAGACGCGTCTCCTGCAGACAACGAAAACCACCTGATCGCCGAGCGCCGTGCCAAGCTGACTGCTCGCCGTGAGCGCGCCGCTGAGCAGGGAAAGAGTGCATTTCCCAATGATTTTCGCCGCGACAGCCTAACCGTCGAGCTGCAAAATGCCTTCGGCGATAAAGACAAGGCCGAGCTTGAAGCGCTGGATCACCACGCCGCTGTGGCTGGTCGTGTGATGCGTCAACGTGGCCCCTTCATCGTCATTCAGGACGTGGCCGGGCAAATCCAGCTCTACGTGGATAAAAAGGGCCTGCCCGCCGACGTACTGGAAGACGTTAAAAGCTGGGATATCGGTGACATCGTCGCTGCCCACGGGCCGGTGCATAAATCCGGCAAGGGCGATCTGTACGTGATGATGAAAGAGGCGCAGCTGCTCACCAAGAGCCTGCGCCCGCTGCCGGATAAGTTTCACGGCCTCACAGATATGGAGGCCCGCTATCGCCAGCGCTATGTGGATCTGATCATGAACCCGCAGTCGCGTAAGGTGTTTGAAACCCGCGCAGCGGTTATCAGCTCCATGCGCCGCTTCTTTGAAGCGCGCGGTTTTATGGAAGTGGAAACGCCGATGCTCCAGCCGATTCCTGGCGGTGCGGCGGCACGGCCGTTCATTACCCACCACAATGCGCTGGATATCGATATGTATCTGCGTATTGCGCCGGAGCTTTACCTCAAGCGTCTGGTGGTGGGCGGTTTTGAAAAAGTGTTCGAGATTAACCGCAACTTCCGCAACGAAGGGTTATCAACGCGCCACAACCCAGAATTCACCATGGTGGAGTTCTACTGGGCGTACGCGGATTACCGCGACCTGCTGGATATGACCGAAGCGATGCTGCGCACCGCGGCTGAAGAAGTGCTCGGTAACGCAGTGATTGAGTATCAGGGGGCAAGCTACGATTTCGGCAAACCTTTTGCCCGCTTAACGCTGCGTCAGGCGATTCTTGATCACGGTGACGGCATTGCCGACAGCGACTTGGATTCGTTGGAGGCGGCGCGGGCAACCGCTGAAAAGCTCGGCATCAAGGTCAAGGAGAGCTGGGGGCTGGGTAAGGTGCAAACGGAAATATTTGAAGAGGTTGCCGAGCACAAGCTCGACCAGCCGACCTTTATCACCGAATACCCGGCGGAAGTGAGTCCGCTGGCGCGGCGTAATGACGCCAATCCCTTCGTCACCGACCGCTTTGAGTTCTTTGTGGGTGGTCGCGAAATCGCCAACGGCTTCTCGGAGCTCAACGATGCCGAAGATCAGGCTGAGCGCTTCCGTGCCCAGTCAGCGGAAAAAGATGCCGGCGACCTGGAAGCGATGTACTACGATGCAGATTACGTGCGTGCACTGGAGTACGGCATGCCGCCCACCGCGGGCGAAGGTATCGGTATCGACCGCCTGGTGATGCTGTTCACCGATAGCGCCTCCATTCGCGATGTACTGCTGTTCCCGGCGATGCGTCCTGAAGTGGACTAACACGCTACGATAACGGATGAAAAGTTGGTAAGGGCGCGTTATAGCGCCCATAATGGTCAACGTTTCGACGGCGAGGAGAATCCCATGAAACTGCTTAACCGCTCCGCACTGAGCGTCAGGCCGACCCAGCCCTTTGTGGACTGGATCAACGCGCTGGAACCCACCATGGGAGACGACGACCTGACCCTGGACGACGTCGAACGTGAAAGTACCATTTACCTGATTCCAGAGATGGATACCCCGGAAGCGCTGGAAACGTTTGTGCGCGACCGCTACGTGGAAATTCTCGAGACTGAGCTGCGCGCTTGGGAAGAGGACGAACGGCAGTGGCCGGATAAACTCGACTGGGCACTGTTCCAGGAGTTTGTGCGCGTCGAGCACAGCTACCTGGCGATCGACCTGGATGACGAAACGGCGTTAGAGATTTCAGAAGTTGATGATGCGCTACTGCTCGATAGTGAGCAGGACTAGCCGTTAGCGTGCTAGTATTTAGGCAAGCCTAGTACTACGTGAGCCCAGTACTACGTAAGCCCAGTGTTTGCCTACGCGTTTGGCTGGTAGCAGCTAGATAGCACACTGTTAAGTAGCGTACTTCGGAACCGGCTTAGGCCGGTTTCATCGTTTCTAATGCTGTGTCTTTAGAAGCAGTGGCTTTTAAAGCAGTGTCTTTAATCGTTTCGCGTTGGCCGTTTCGTTTAAGATCTCTCCTGCCTAGGAACGCTTGCATGCGACTGTTTGAAACCCGCCCCGGCGATGATGGCCTGCCTGGGCCTGAACGCGCCCTTGCCGTGCTGGCGCTGGTGACCGGCACCTTGATGGCGGTGGTCGACACCACCATGATCAATCTGGCGCTGCCCACTATCGCCGCCGACTTGAATGTGTCGGCGTCCCGGGCGGTATGGATTACCAACCTGTTTCAGGTCGTTTGTGCGGCTTTTTTGCTCGTGTTTGCGGGCATTAGTGAATTGATCACACGTCGCAGGCTCTACCTGTTTGGGCTGGCCACCTTTGTCGCTGCCGCGCTGGGGGCAGCGTTATCGCGCAATTTAGAAACGTTGCTGGTGTTTCGTGCCTTTCAGGGGCTAGGCGCTGCGGCCACGCTATCGATTGGCCCATCGCTTTATCGCGCCATTTTTCCCTCGCGCCTCTTGGGCAGCGCCCTTGGCTTGAGTGCCTTGGTGGTGGCCGGTGGCTACGCGGCAGGGCCCACGCTGAGTGGGGTAATCCTGTCCTTTGCCGACTGGCCCTGGCTATTTGCGCTGAATGTGCCGCTGGGCCTCTGCTCGCTGTGGCTCGCCAAGCGTGCGTTGCCCCGAGAAGAGCCACGCAAAGGCAGTTTTGATGTGGCTGGAGCGCTGCTCTCAATCGTTATGCTGGCCAGCTTCTTTATTGCCATGGACGCCGTGAGCCACGCCGCGCCGCTTTGGCAAAGCGGTGGCTGGGTGCTATTGGCGGTACTGGCCTGTGCTGGGTTTATTGCGCGTCAGCGTCGCGCACCGTATCCATTGCTGCCGCTTAGCGTGTTTGCCGAGCTGCGCTTTACACTGGCGGTATCTGCCTCTGGGCTTGCCTTTATAGGTCAGGGCCTTACGTTTGTAGCCCTGTCGTTTTTCTACCAGGAGCAGATGGGGTTTTCGCCACTGGAAACCGCTTGGCTGTTTACGCCTTGGCCACTGGCTATCATGTTCGTTGGCCCTGTAGCGGGGCGCTTAGCCGACCGTATTAATCCCAGTATTCTCTCCAGCGCAGGGCTTGGCCTACTTATCATTGGCCTGATTGCACTGGCGCTGGTCGATGAGTCGACCGGCGTGGCGGGAAGTCTATGGCGCACTGCGCTATGCGGTGTTGGTTTTGGCCTGTTCCAGCCGCCCAACAACCGCGAAATGATGGGCAGCCTGCCACCGGAGCGCAGTTCCAACGTCTCGGGCGTCATGAGCACCACCCGAACCGTCGGGCAGTCGTTTGGCGTGGCTCTAGTCGGTGCTGCGTTGGCGCTAGGCTGGCCGGTACAGGTAACGCTCTGGCTGGGCGCGGCGACCACGCTGCTGGCGCTTGTGGCAAGCGTGGCGCGTATGCCGCTGGCAAGGCGTGCGTTACACGCTCGACGGGCATCGTCTGCGGGCCAGTAAGCGCGTACAATAAAACGGTTTGTGATCTCTCAAGGAGAACCTTATGACGCTGCAGACACAGATTGAGCAGAAGTTAACGGCACTCGCGCCGGACGTGCTGCAGGTTGAAAACGAAAGCCACATGCACAACGTGCCCGCGAACTCTGAAACCCACTTCAAAGTGACGCTAGTAAGTGACTCCTTCGACGGCATGATGCCGGTGAAGCGTCACCAGCAAATTTATGCGCTGTTGGCCGATGAGCTTTCCGGGCCGGTGCACGCCTTAGCGCTGCATCTTTATACCCCCAGCGAGTGGCAGGCACGCGGCGGTGAACGCCCGAATTCACCCAACTGTCGCGGCGGCGGGAAGTGAATCAAGAAGTTACACGGCGCCACTACCTGGATGCCATGGGGATTACCGCTTGGGCCGCTAAATACCAGTTGCCTAATGCGCTGCCCACCGAGGCCTGTGAGTGGGAGGATTCGACGCCTGCTCCTACGCCGCCTCGGGAGCGGCTACAGGCATTGCTGGACGACGCCCCGGCGCCCAAGCGGCAAACGTCCAAACCCCATACGCCCGAGTCTCAATCGCCCGATCCCTTGGCCTCAGGCGAAGCCATTGCCTCACCCTCGGCGGTGCGGGCACTGCTGGATCAAGACAAGCAGCGTGCGGACAAGCCGGGCCAACATAAGCCGGCGATTGCCAGCCCGGATACGGCAGGGCCCCGCGCGGAGGCAGCGCGGCCAGCCAAACCTCTTAAGTTCGCGCTCTCCTGCGTGTGTCTTGAGGGCCGCTGGATGGTGCTGCAGGCGGGGGAGATGAGTCCTCTTGAACAGCAGCTATTGGCTAACCTGTTACAGGCCGCAGGCATTCAGCGTGGAGCGTTGCCGGAAGTGAGCCACTTCACCTGGCCGCAAATGGCCAACGCCTTTGCGGTGGAGGATCCTCTGGACGAAGCCCGGGAGGGCTTGGCGGCGTTTATTGCTGGAAGCGCGAGCCGACAGGGGTGGCGGTTAGAGCGATTACTCTGGTGGGGTGAGTTGGAAGCCAGGCCTGATGCTGAATCTGGGGCTGAACAAGCGCCGCTGGAGCGCATACTGAACGTAACTGAAGGCCACAGCCAAACGCTTTCGCTGCCCTTATGGCAGGGCCCTTCACTTGGGTCGCTTCTCGACGGTAGCCATAGCAAGCGTGACCTCTGGCCAGCGCTGCAGGCGCTAGGCCAGCTATGGGCGGCTGGCGCTAAGCAGACTGCTGATGGTCACTGAACTCAACGTTGAGCACCTGGCCCTGCTGATTGCGCTTGAGCAGCGGGCGCAGAGCGGCACTTCTGAGACGCAAATGCTGGCAGCATTGGGCAGCCAGGATACCTGTGTACTGGGCTGGTGGCAGGCTGAGCAGCTGTTAGGATACGCCATTGTGGCGCGACTGCCGTTTGAGGCGGAACTGCAAGCCATTGGGGTGCATCCAGAGCAGCGTTGCAGTGGAGCAGGTCGGGCGTTGATGGAGGTCGTGCTGTCCACCGCACGCGGCTGGCTGAGTGAGCGACTGCTGCTAGAGGTGCGAGCGGGGAATCTTAGCGCAATCCGACTCTACCAGCGCTGCGGGTTTAGCGAAGACGGGCGGCGCAAAGGCTACTACCCAGCGGCCAACGGGGCCGCTGGGCGAGAAGACGCGCTACTCATGTCTCAGATCATCTAAGTAGCGCAAAGCTAGTTACGAAGCGCTAGTTGTTTCTAGGCTGTCGAACTTGCTAAGTAGACTGTTGAGGCGACGCTCCCACTCTTCGCGCTCCTCTTTCAGCTTGGCGTTTTCGCCGCGCAGCTCTTCATTTTCCAGTTTCATCATCTCCAGTGCATCAACAGTGTCGGTGACTTTCTGTTCAAGCTGATTAAATAGCTCCAGACTCATGTATCTCTCCCTAGCGTAAAAACGAAAACCCAAAACAGGTCATAAAAAGGCACCCAAATAAACAAGCACAAAGCTTGTCAGTAGGGACGAATGAGGCGAGCGTAACGCCACCGCCGCGTGGCGGCAAGCGCTGTTTACGGTGCTTGACGTTGATAGAGCCTTGCCGTGCTTTCGCCCGCCTGGGTTTCGCGGTGCAATAGCCAGTTAGCGGGCACCTTGGGAGCCAGCGACGTCTCGGTTTCCAGGTAAATCATGGCCTCGTTATCCAGCCAGCCGCTATTTTCCAATGCCGAGCAGCAGGGCGCGGCCAGCTGCTGATGGAAAGGCGGGTCAAGAAAGACCAGCGTATAGGGTTTGGCTGGGCGCATCAGGTAAGCCTGAACATCGTTAACATGCACCGCGCTTGCGGTAATATTGAGCGATGCCAGATTGGTCGACAGCTGCGCCGCTACCCGCGGGTCGCGCTCGACAAAATCGACCCAGGAGGCGCCGCGCGACACCGCTTCAATGCCTAGCGCACCGGTACCTGCAAATAGGTCAAGTACCTGCTGGCCGTAAAGCTGTTGGCCGAGCCAGTTGAACAGCGTTTCACGCACCCGGTCTGGGGTTGGACGCAAGCCGGGGCTATCCAACACCGGCAACTGACGGCGGCGGAACTCACCGCCGATGATGCGTAACTTACCCAGTGGCTTACCAACGGGTTTGCCGAGTTGTTGACCACCCCGCTGCGCAGATGTGCGGCGGGATGCAGAGGATCGAGGGGGGCGTTGTCGTGTCATAGAGCGGATTGTAGCGGGCTGTTTATCCAAAGTCTTGGGTTACGGTGTTAGCATAACCTTAATGTCCACTATTTATGTCGGGTAACACTCATGTTTGGTTTTTTTAAACGCAAGAATAAGCAAGATCCGCAACAGGCGTCTCAAGAAAAGCAGGCGCAGGAGGAGCAGTTAAAGGAGCAGCCTCAAGAGCACGCCGATGAGCTGGACATTGCGACGCCCGAGACTTCCACTGACATTGTTGAAGAGGCCTCAAAAGCGCCTGAAACTTTGCCAGAGCCAGAGCCAGAGCCAGAGCCAGAGCCAGAGCCAGAGCCAGAGCCAGAGCCAGAGCCAGAGCCAGAGCCAGAGCCAGAGCCAGAGCCAGAGCCAGAGCCAGAGCCAGAGCCAGAGCCAGAGCCAGAGCCAGAGCTGACGCCCGCGCCCGCCTTGCAAGAGAAACCGGTGGCTGCCAAAAGCGACCAGAAAGGCTGGTTTGCGCGTATCAAGTCAGGCCTGGGGAAAACCCGTGCCAACTTAACCGATGGCATCGCCGATCTGTTTTTAGGTAAAAAACAGATCGATGACGAACTGCTGGAAGATCTGGAAACGCAGCTGTTAATGGCCGACGTGGGCATTGAAGCGACGACCGAGATTATTGGCCGCCTGGAAGCGCGCGTCTCGCGCAAAGAGTTGAACAACCCAGAAGCCCTCTACCGTGGCTTGCAAGAAGAGCTGTCCACCATGCTGGCGCCGGTCGCCAAACCGCTTGTGCTTGAGAAGGCGGGCAAGGGGCCGTTTGTTATTTTAGTGGTGGGCGTTAACGGCGTGGGTAAAACCACCACCATTGGTAAGCTCACCCAGCGTTTTCAGCGCGAAGGCAAAAGCGTTATGTTGGCGGCCGGTGACACCTTCCGTGCGGCGGCTGTTGAACAGCTCAAAGTCTGGGGCGAGCGCAACAAAGTGCCGGTAATCGCCCAACACACCGGCGCGGACAGCGCCTCGGTGATTTACGATGCGGTAGCGGCTGCCACTGCGCGAGGTGTTGATGTACTGATCGCCGATACTGCCGGTCGACTGCATAACAAAAGCCACCTGATGGAAGAGCTAAAAAAGGTTCATCGAGTGATGCAGAAGTTAGATGACACCGCGCCTCACGAGGTGATGCTGGTGCTGGATGCGGGCACCGGGCAAAACGCAATTTCCCAGGCCAGCACCTTTAACGACGCCGTGCCGGTCAGCGGGATCACGCTAACCAAACTGGACGGCACCGCCAAAGGCGGGATTATTTTCGCGCTGGCCAAACAGCTGGAAACGCCGATTCGCTTTATTGGTGTGGGGGAGGGAATCGACGATCTGCGCCCCTTCGAGGCCAATGATTTTGTCCAAGCGCTGTTTGACCGCCAAGGGGATGATGCCAGCGCATGATCGCTTTTGAGCATGTGGGAAAACGCTACGGCGGGCGCTTTGAAGCACTGGCGCATCTTAACTTTCGGGTTGCCCGGGGCGAGATGGTGTTTCTTACCGGCCACTCCGGTGCCGGTAAAAGCTCGCTACTACGCTTAGTGATGCGCCTAGAGAAACCTAGCCGTGGGCGCGTCGTCGTAGCGGGGCACGATATCGCCCAGCTGCATGCCAGCCAAGTGCCATTCTATCGTCGCCAAATTGGCGTGGTTTTCCAGGATCATCAGTTGCTCTTTGATCGCAGCATTTTTCATAATGTTTCTCTACCGCTGGAGATTCAAGGGGTTGAACCTCGGGAGGCCGCCCGCCGTGTGCGTGCCGCGTTAGATAAGGTGGGGCTGCTGCATCGTGAAAAGGCGTTGCCCATAGAGCTCTCCGGGGGCGAGCAGCAGCGGGTAGGCATTGCCCGGGCGGTGGTTAATAAGCCCGCGTTGCTGCTTGCTGATGAACCGACGGGCAACCTGGATCCCCAGCTCTCGGCGGATATCATGGCGCTGTTTGAGGACTTTAATCGGATTGGTACCACGGTGATGATCGCCAGCCACGATTTGGCCCTGATTGCCCGACTGCGCCACCGCATCCTGCGCTTAAGCGACGGCAGGCTGGTAGCCGATGAGGGGGCGGTATGAAGTCATCCGCGACGCCCAAGCGTCGTCAGGGAGCAGCATTAAAAACGCCGCGCAAAGCCGCTGTTAAACCAGCGGTTGAGAAAGCCCAAGCACCCCAGCGGGGCGCCAGGTCGCAGCAAACGCGCTTTTCCAGCCGCCTGCGGGCATGGGGTCGCCATCACCGCAGCATGGCGTGGGATAGCTTTCAGCGCTTGATACGCTACCCGCTGGGTAACCTTCTGACCATGCTGGCGATTGCTATTGCGCTAGTGCTGCCTGCGGCGCTGTGGCTAACCCTGGACAGTGCGCGGTTGCTGGATGCAGAGCTTGATGAGAGCGCCACCCTAACGGTTTACCTGGAGTTGAGTGCCGATGATGCCCAGTCGCTGCGTATCGAAGAGGCGGTCAACGCGGAACCGGACGTGCTCGAAACTCAGCTGATCAGCGCCGAACAAGGGATGGCGGAGTTCCAGCAGTCGCTGGGGCTCGATGATGCCTTGGCAGGGCTGGAGAGTAACCCGCTGCCTATCAGCATGGTGGTGCGCCCGGAAAGCGTTGACCCGGTTGCCATGCAGCAGTTGGCCGCCCGCCTTGAAGCGCTCTCTGGCGTTGATGAGGTGCGACTTGATCTGGCCTGGGTGGAGCGGCTGAGAAACCTGGCCGAGCTAGGCCGCCGTGTGGCGCTGGCGCTAGGGGCGCTGTTTGGTTTAGGCGTGCTGCTGGTGGTCGGCAATACCATTCGCCTCTCGGTGGAGAGTCGCCGCCGGGAAATTGAAGTCGTGATGCTCATTGGCGCCACGCATGCCTTTGTGCGACGGCCGTTCCTATACAGCGGTGCTTGGTACGGCTTAGGCGGTGGGTTGCTGGCGCTGGGTTTGTTAGGCCTGGGCAATCACTGGCTTTCCCTGCCGGTATCCGCTCTGGCAGCCAGTTACGGGGCGAGTTTTTCTTTACCCCAACTCGACGTGACAGGCTCTACAATTCTGCTATCTTGCAGTACACTACTAGGCTGGTTGGGTGCCTGGTTGACGGTGACTCGTCACCTTTCGAGCATTCGGCCAAGATAATTGATGGATTTTAGGCAGTTAATGCGATACTGCTGATGATGCTTAACCTGCGAACTTTATGCTTGCATTAAGGTCTCAGTAGCGCAGACATTCGTATGACTGAATGCGTATGACTGAATTAGTATCACGGTTTTGTAATAGGTTATTGATAACGTGCTACGTCAACCACGATGGGTTACAGGGGAGACCACCTGCACATGAGCACTAGTCTTCTACCGGTGGGGCAGCTTTCGCCCGGCGGCGATCTGGGCGGTTACATCCGCGCAGTCAATGGAATTTCGGTATTAACGGCCGATGAAGAGCGCGAACTCGCTTATCGCCTCTATGATGAAGGCGATCTGGAAGCCGCTCGTCGTTTGGTACTGTCGCATTTGCGCTTTGTGGTGCATATCGCGCGTAGCTATTCGGGTTATGGGTTGGCTCAAGCGGATCTGATTCAAGAAGGTAACGTTGGCTTGATGAAAGCCGTCAAACGCTTCGATCCGAACCAGGGCGTTCGTCTGGTTTCGTTTGCCGTGCACTGGATTAAAGCGGAAATTCACGAATTTGTGCTGCGTAACTGGCGGATCGTTAAGATTGCCACCACCAAAGCCCAGCGCAAACTGTTCTTTAACCTGCGTAGTGCGAAGAAGCGTTTGGCGTGGTTGAACAACGACGAAGTGGACGCCATCGCCAAGGATCTCGACGTTAAGCCTGAGATTGTGCGCGATATGGAAGGGCGCTTGTCGTCTTACGATGCCGGCTATGATGCCCCGGCAGGTGATGATGAAGAGAGCACCTATCAAGCGCCTGTTCACTTCTTAGACGACGCCGCTTCCGACCCTGCCACGCAGTTGGAAGATAGCAACTTCGAGGAAGACTCGACGCGCCGTTTACAGCTTGCCCTTGAAGGGCTTGATGAGCGCTCGCGGGATATTCTTCAGCGCCGCTGGTTGGCCGATAGCAAAGAGACGCTGCATGATCTGGCCGATGTGTACGGCGTCAGTGCAGAGCGAATCCGTCAGCTTGAAAAGAATGCCATGAAAAAGCTGCGTCAGAAAATGGGTGAAGAGATGGTCGCCTAAGACCAGACTGAACGCTCCATTTGTGGCTTTTCTGCATTAAAAAAACCGGCCCCTTTAAAAGAAAGGGAGCCGGTTTTTTTTGTGCAGCCAGCACGCGAGCCTAAGCTGGTTGTGCCGTGGCGCGCAGTAAGTGGGCCGACAGCAGCGACCACTGATCTTCCCAGTGTTCGGTGGGCAGGCGCTTAAAGTCGCTACGCACATACTGGGAAATGCGTCCCTCCGCCTGGGCCGCTAACAAATTGGCAGCGGCAGAGGCTGGAATCGTGGGGCGTAGACCTTCACGCAGTTCGGCTTCGCGCAGGATCTGTTTAAGCTGCATTTCCAGGCGTTCAAACAGCTGGTTGACCCGCTGGCGTAGCCGGGCGGTTTCGCCGGTGAGCACGTCGCCGCCCATCACCCGCGCCAGGCCAGGGTTTTTCTCAGCAAAGCCCAGCAGCAGCGCAAGTATGGTGCCGCAGCGGGAGGTAGCGTCGGGAACGTCTTCTAAAATACGCGTGATGCGGGCAAAAATGCTCTCTTCAATAAAGTCGATCAGCCCCTCAAACATTCGCGCTTTGCTGGGGAAGTGGCGGTAGAGCGCCGCTTCTGAAACGCCAACCTGGCGGGCGAGGGCGGCTGTGGTAATGCGCTTGCCGCTATCTTCCTCAAGCATCAGCGCCAGGGCTTGGAGAATCTGCTCGCGGCGGCGAGGTTTTTGATCTTCGCTCATAATGTGACCTCCGTCGCGGTTAGCTCGCGTCCTTGATTTGAGTGCCTACCCCAGCGTTGGTGAAAATTTCCAGTAACACCGCGTGGGGGACACGGCCATCAATAATGTGCGAGCTGTTCACGCCGCCCTTCACTGCATCCAGCGCGCAGCGGATTTTCGGCAGCATGCCGCCATAAATCGTGCCATCGGCGATCAGCTCATCCACCTGAGCGGTGCTTAAACCGGTGAGCACTTCACCTTCGGTGTTCATTAACCCGGCGACATTGGTGAGCAGCATCAGCTTTTCTGCATTGAGCGCTTCGGCAATCTTGCCCGCCACCAGGTCAGCGTTGATATTGTAGCTGTGGCCTGCGGCGTCGACGCCAATCGGTGCAATCACCGGAATAAAATCACGCGCTGCCAGCATCTCGATAAGCTCGGTTGAGATCGACTCCACTTCGCCCACATGGCCAATATCGATGATCTCGGGCGCCGTCATTTCGGGGCTTTGGTGCTCAACCTTGAGCTGGCGGGCACGAATTTGTGAGCCATCTTTACCGGTCAAACCAATCGCTTTACCGCCGCTTTGGTTGATCAGGTTGACGATGCTTTTGTTGACCAAGCCGCCCAGCACCATCTCGACCACGTCCATGGTTTGCGAGTCGGTAACGCGCATGCCGTTGACGAAGCGCGACTCAATGTTGAGCTTTTTGAGCAGGTCTCCGATCTGCGGCCCGCCGCCATGCACCACCACCGGGTTGATGCCGACTTCCTTCATTAACACGATATCGCGGGCAAAGGAGTCGATTAGAGTGCTTTCGGTCATGGCGTTACCGCCATATTTGACCACCACGGTTTTGCCGGAGAACTGCTGTATATACGGGAGGGCTTCGGAAAGCACCTCCACAACGACCTGGGGATCGCGACTGGCTGAACTCATGAGGTTGTCCCTTGCGAACGTTTATTATGTTGCTAACGTTTATGCTGATTAAGTGATGAGGGCCGCGCTTTCTAGGTGGTCGCGATCCCTCCAGCCCCGAGTTATTTGAAAAGCTATTTGAAGAGCTATCTGTCTACTGGGGGAGCTCAATGTCTGGCGCGACGCGCAGAAGCGCGTCATTAAAAATTGCTTTGATGCGTGCTAGCGCGGCCTCGTCTTTACCTTCAAAGCGCATGACCAGGGCAGGCGTGGTGTTCGAGGGGCGGCACAGCCCCCAGCCATCCTGGTAGTCCACGCGAATGCCGTCCAAAGTTGTTTTTATACCTTCGCCGAAGTCGCCCTCGCGAGCAAGCTTATCTACCAGAGAAAATTTGTTATCGTCGGTAACCGCTATATTAATTTCCGGTGTGGCAACATCTTGGGGGAAGTTGGCAAAAAAAGTATCAGCATCGTCGGCTTGATTGGCGAGAATCTCCACCAGCCGAGCGGCGGCATAGAGGCCATCGTCAAAGCCATACCAGCGCTCTTTGAAGAAAATGTGCCCGCTCATCTCTCCCCCAAGCTGAGCGCCGGTTTCCTGCATACGCGCCTTGATCATCGAGTGCCCGGTACGCCACATTTCCGGTTCGCCGCCGGCCTCGCTGATGACTTTGACCAAATTGCCGGTGCACTTAATGTCGAAAATAACCTTGGCCCCAGGTTGGCGCGCTAGCATATCGGTGGCAAACACCATGAGCAGGTGGTCGGGATAAATCAGCTTGCCAGAGGGCGTAACCACGCCCAGACGGTCGCCATCTCCATCGAAGGCAAGGCCGATATCGGCTCTGGTTTCGTGCACTTTGCGGATCAGATCCTGGACATTTTCTGGCTTGCCCGGATCAGGGTGGTGATTGGGGAAATGGCCATCAATTTCCGCAAACAGCGGGATGGTCTCAATGCCTAACCGTGCCAGCAGCTGCGGGCCGAGCTCACCGGCAACGCCGTTGCCGCAGTCGACCACGGCCTTGATCGGCCGATTGATCTTAACGTCGCCTAAGATGCGCGCTAAGTAGTGTTCACGAACATCCTGCTGGGTGATGCTGCCTTGCCCGCTCTCCATATCGCCAGTTTGAATGCGCTCGAAAAGGGCGGTAATCGCATCGCCAGAGAGCGTCTCGCCGCTCAGCACAATTTTAAAGCCGTTATAGTCAGGCGGATTGTGGCTACCGGTGACCATTACGCCTGAGTGGGTGCCTTCCAGTATGTGAGTGGCAAAATAAAGTACCGGTGTGGGCACCATGCCAATATCGATCACGTCACGCCCTGCGGCGTTCAGGCCACGCATCAGCGCCGCTTGCAGCCGAGCGCCTGAAAGGCGACCGTCGCGGGCAACTACCACGCTGGATTCGCCCCGCGCGGCGGCTTCAGAGCCGACAGTTCGCCCGATCATTTCGACCGTCTCTTCAGTGAGCGTGTCGTCAACGATACCGCGAATATCGTAGGCGCGAAAAATCGAAGCGGGTACAGACTGTGCGTTCATAGGGCTTCCCAGCTAAACAGACGTTTCCTTAAAAGGGTTCCTAAACAGGCGCGACCACTCGTTACTGACTGCCCGTGCTGCCAAACCCGCCGCTGCCCCTTGAGGAGTCTTCAAACGCGTCCACCAAGGAGAGTTCGGCCTGTACCACAGGCACAAGCACGTACTGTGCCAGCCGATCGAAGGGGGTTAGCGTAAACGAGCTCTGACCACGGTTCCAGACCGAAATCATCAGTTCGCCTTGGTAATCAGAGTCGATTAAACCCACTAAATTGCCTAGCACGATGCCATGTTTATGCCCCAATCCGGAGCGCGGAAGGATCATGCCTGCCAAACCCGGATCTTCAATATAGATGGCAATGCCGGTGCGTACGAGCTGACAATCACCGGGGGCTAATATTAACGGCTCATCCAGTAGGGCGCGCAGATCCATTCCCGCCGAGCCAGATGTCGCGTAGGCAGGGAGGTAGTCGTGCAAACGCTCATCTAATACTTTGCACTGTAGGCGGGGGCGGGCACTCATGGGGATTCTCCAGATGTTTTCGTAGGGGCTGTTGTGGGTAGTAGGGCGAGCGCTTGACGGATGATGGTGGTGGCCAGCTGGGTCTTCGGCTGTGCAGCTTCTGAGCGGCTCTCGACGCCTTGTGGAGTGCGCCAGAGTAACCATGCGGCGTTCTGGTCGCTGCCAAAGCCCAGGCCAGCCTGGGAGACGTCGTTGGCGACGATCATATCCAGCCCTTTGCGCTGTAATTTATCCCGTGCGTAGCGCTCAACCTCCTGGGTTTCGGCGGCAAAACCGATCACCAGCGGGCGCTGTTTGGCGGGCAGTGCCGCCACGCCGGCGATAATGTCGGGATTTTTAACCAGGGTCAGGGTGAGTGTGTCGCTATCATCCTGCTTTTTAAGCTTATGCTCGGCAGGGGCTGCCGCGCGATAGTCGGCGACAGCTGCGCAGCCGATAAACAGCGCCGCTTGAGGCGCTAGCCGCTGAGCTTCAGCGTGCATCTGCTCGGCTGACTCAACGTCAATCCGCGTGACGCCCTGGGGGGTGGGTAGGTTAACCGGCCCGCTAATCAGCGTTACCTTGGCCCCTTCCTTCACTGCCGCTGCGGCCAGGGAAAAGCCCATTTTCCCCGAGCTGTGATTGGAGATGTAGCGCACGGGATCCAGCGGCTCACGGGTAGGGCCAGCGGTAATCACAATATGGGGGGCATGTGAGTGAGGCACTGTGGTGATAGGGGCTGCAAGCAGCGCCGTAACTGCGCTAAAAATCTCTTCAGGCTCGCTCATGCGCCCCGGCCCCACATCGCCACAGGCTTGGTCACCGGCGGCGGGGCCGATCAGTTGCCAGCCATCATGCTCAAGCTGCGCTACGTTGCGCTGGGTAGCGGGGTGGCGCCACATCGCCTGGTTCATCGCCGGGGCAATCAATTTGGGCGCTTCTGAGGCCAAGCAGAGTGTGGTGAGCAGGTCGTCTGCCATGCCGTGCACCAAGCGGGCGATAAGGTCGGCAGTCGCCGGAGCGATCAGCACGACATCCGCCCAGCGGGCCAGCTCAATATGCCCCATCCCTGCCTCGGCTTCGGGGTCGAGTAAAGAGGTGCGCACGGGCTCACCGGAGAGCGCCTGCAGCGTGAGCGGGGTAATAAAGGCCTGGGCCCCGTTGGTCATCACCACGCGCACCTCGCAGCCCACCTGCTTGAGCAGGCGCACAAGCAACGCGCTTTTGTAGGCAGCGATACCCGCACTGACGCCGAGCAGTACGCGTTTGCCGGCGAGCGTCGACGCGCTTGTCGAGTTAACAGCAGAGGCCATGGTCAGTGATCCATATCCGCGTTCGTAAGGAGGCTTACCATACCATTGGCACCAACAATTTGGCATATTGGGCACAAACAAGGTTAAGCTAGGTTTAATGAGGCTTATGGCTGTAAAGCGATGCGTGTTGAGGCTGGCTTCGATGGACAGAGATGGGCAGCACGGGTGAGGTGCTATGGGAATCAATCACTGGCCGGAAGGTGAGCGGCCCCGGGAAAAGCTATTAAACAGTGGCGCCCAGGCGCTCTCAGATGCCGAGCTGCTGGCAATTTTTTTGCGCGTTGGCGTGCAGGGGCGTTCGGCGGTCGATTTAGCGCGGGATTTACTCAGCAGCTTCGGTGGTTTGCGCCAACTGCTAGAGGCCGATCAGGAAAGTTTTTGTGCTGCCCGTGGCTTAGGTAGCGCCAAGTACGCTCAGCTCCAGGCGACGCTTGAGCTGTCGCGGCGCCATTTAGCCAGCCAGTTGGCGCGAGGCAATGCGCTGACATCACCTGCCTTGGTGCGTCACTACCTGAGTTCGCAGCTACGCCATTTAGGGCATGAGGAGTTTGCGGTACTTTTTTTGGATACTCAGCACCGAATTATTCGCTATGAATCGCTGTTTCGCGGTACCCTAGACAGCGCATCTGTTTACCCCCGCGAAGTTGCCAAGCGCGCGTTAGAACTTAGCGCTGGCGCTGTTATCCTGGCGCATAACCACCCTTCCGGTGTGGCGGAGCCAAGCGATGCTGATCGACGTATCACGGAACGGCTAAAAGACGCGTTGGCACTTTTTGACGTGCGCGTGTTGGATCATTTCGTGGTGGGGGATGGAGAAGTGATCTCTTTTGCCGAGCGCGGCTGGCTATAGGCAGCGTCAGTATGCAGTGCTCTATGCAATATTGGCTAAGTAAAATGAGCAAAAAAGTGCCTTTTCAGCCTTTTTTGTGGGTTTTGCTTGCTGTAAGTCGGGTGCTCTGGTATAAAGTGCCACCTTTAAACTTGGGTTGAATAACGGATTTGGATAAAGCTTGGCGGTTAACGGCGTCGACACCTTCCCTGCTCCGGTTTGCCCGACAGTTTTGAACACTCAGGTTATTATATCCTGGCCAAGCAGTTGGAGGCTCTAATGTCCAAAGTATGTCAGGTTACCGGCAAGCGTCCGGTAACTGGAAATAACGTTTCACACTCCCAGCGTAAGACACGTCGTCGTTTCTTGCCGAACCTGCACACCCATCGTTTTTGGGTTGAGTCTGAGAACCGCTTCGTCAAGCTGCGCGTTTCCACTAAAGGAATGCGCATCATCGACAAGAAAGGTATCGACACAGTTTTGGTTGCTATTCGTAAGCGTGGCGACGCTATCTAAGCCAGCTTTATTATACAAAGCCCTTTGGGCCAGGTATTTTGGGCCAAGCATTTTGGGAGAGTTAAACCATGCGCGATAAAATCAAGTTGGTGTCCAGTGCCGGTACAGGCCACTTCTACACCACTGATAAGAACAAGCGGAACACTCCGGATAAATTCGAGTTCAAGAAATTCGATCCGGTCATCCGTAAGCACGTGATCTACAAGGAAGCCAAGATCAAGTAATCGCTTTTGCGATGTTGATCAGCTTCCACTGCAGGCGAGCGCCTGTTCAAAAACCCGGCCTCAAGCCGGGTTTTTGCATGCATGTCTTTCGTGTATCGCATGCTTCGCTAAACCACCTTCATTAGGCTGTCACTACAGGCAGGTACGATATCTAAATATGCCCGAACTTCCTGAAGTTGAAACCACCCGGCGCGGGATTGCTCCCTATATTGAAGGTCAGGAAGTCACCGAAGTGCTGGTTCGTCAGCCGCGGCTGCGTGTGCCCGTGCCCGATGATCTGGCCGAGCGGCTGGTCGGTGCGCGCATTGGAGTGTTGATGCGGCGGGCAAAATACCTGCAGATTCCTATCCAGGTGGGTGGCGCGCTTGAAGGAGACGCTAGCGCGACGCTGCTATGGCATTTGGGTATGTCGGGCAGTCTGCGGATTGCCCGGGTGGGGGACTTGCCTAAAAAGCATGACCACGTGGACGTCGTGACTGCCAGCGGCTACGTGCTGCGCTATCATGATCCCCGTCGGTTTGGCTTTGTGGATTGGCAGGCCACAGACGCAGCGCAGGATAAGCGGCTTGCTCACTTGGGCCCGGAGCCCCTGTCTGATGCGTTTAACGGCAAATGGCTCTACACGCTTTCGCGTAACAAGCGCGTGGCGGTAAAGCCGTTTCTGATGGATAACCAAGTGGTGGTTGGTGCTGGCAATATCTATGCGGCTGAAGCGCTCTTTATGGCCGGTATTGATCCGCGCCGTGCGGCGGGAAGAGTTTCCCGTGCTCGCTATGACGCCTTGGCCCTGGCCGTGAAAGAAGTGCTGGCGGCGGCAATTACCCAGGGCGGCACCACGCTGCGGGATTTTGTCAGTGGCCAGGGGGAGCCCGGCTACTTTGCCCAGCGCCTTAATGTTTATGGTCGCCACGGTCAGCCTTGTTTGCGCTGTGGCGCTGAGCTTAGGCGCATTACGCTTGGCCAGCGTGCTAGTGTGTTCTGCCCCGGCTGTCAGCGCTAATGCCTACCTATCAGTGCTACTGTTTTATTGTAACTGTTCAGCTCATGCTGGCAGCCTAAAGGGTCGCGAGCTAAAGCTGCTTCCCACAACACCCTATAGCCAGCACTAAGCCAGAAGCTATTTGTGGGAGGGCGATTTATCGTTGGTTCGACACGTCGACGAAGGGTGCCGAAGGCACCCCTTGGTGTCTTCCGGCTGGAAGCTTGGAGGGTCGCGAGCTAAAGCTGCCTCCCACGGGGGCAGCTATCTATGCCTGATGAAACAGCAGGTTGGCGAGTACAGCCTGAAACCTACTGAATAGTTACGTTTTATTTAAGTATTGCTTTGCTTACGTTTTTTGGAGATTGCTGTGACCCAACGCCTGCGACTGAATAAAAATGCCGACCGCCGCCTGAAAGCGGGCCATCTTTGGATCTACTCCAATGAGGTGGATATCAAAGAGACGCCGCTGAAAAACTTTGCGGCAGGCGAAACCGCACTGGTAGAAGCCTCCAATGGCAAAGTGATGGCCGTCGCTTATGTGAATCCCCATTCGTTAATTGCTGCCCGAATAATGTCTCGTGACCCCGAGATGCGCTTGGATCGTTCGCTGTTTGTACACCGCTTTAATCAAGCGTTGGCACTGCGTCAGCGCCTGTATGCGCAGCCGTTCTACCGCTTGATTCACGGCGAAGGTGACCTGCTGCCAGGCTTGGTGATCGATCGCTTTGGTGATGTCCTCGTCGTGCAGCTCAATACCGCGGGTATGCAGGCGCTGGCGGATGAGATTGTCGATGCGCTGGAAAAAGTCATCAAACCCGAGGTGATCGTCTTCCGTAACGATACAGGCGGCCGTCGTCAGGAAGGTCTTGAGGCCCATGTTGACGTCATCAAAGGCACGCTGCCTGACGAAGTGGTGCTCGAAGAGAACGGTGCCCGCTTTGTGGTGCCGGTGCTGAACGGTCAAAAGACCGGCTGGTTTTTTGATCACCGGGTTAATCGCGAATGGATCAATCGCAATGTGGAAGGTAAGCGCGTGCTGGACGTATTCAGCTACGTAGGTGGTTGGGGCGTGCAGGCGGCCGTTCATGGTGCGAAAGAGGTGCTGTGCCTGGACTCTTCAGGCCCGGCGCTGGATCAAGTCGCCCGCAACGCCGAGCTGAACGGCGTGCAGGAGAAGGTAGCGGTTAGTGAGGGAGATGCGTTTGAAGCGTTAGCGGCGTTGAAGGCAGACGGTGAGGAGTTTGACGTGGTCATTCTTGACCCGCCGGCGTTTATCAAAAAGCGCAAGGACATTCCCAACGGTGAGCGCGCCTACGCCCGCTTGAACCGCGAGGCCATGCGCCTGCTGGGTCGCGATGGTCTGCTGTTGTCTGCGTCCTGCTCCATGCACCTGGCGCCCGAGCGTTTAATGGACGTCGTGCGTGGGGCGGTTCGCCATCAGGATCGTCACGGGCAGGTGATTTTCCAAGGTCACCAAGGGCCTGATCACCCGGTGCATCCGGCTATTCCCGAAACGTCTTACCTGAAGGCGCTGGGTGTGCGTGTGTTCCGCGACTAGTTCAGGCGGCTAGGAGTCAGCGAAGCCCGAGTACAGGGGAGTCAAGGTACACAGGAGTTAGCCGATGGAGTGGGCGCTGCCCGATCCTTTTGTGATCGATATTCGCGTGGCCGATGAGGCAATCGATGCTTATCAGCACGTCAACAACAGTGAATACCTGCGCTGGGTTGAGCAGATTAGCTGGGCTCACTCGGTCGCGCTCGGCCTCTCTATCGAGCGTTACCGAGAGCTTGACCGGGCCATGGTGGTTCACCGCCACGAGCTGGATTACCTCGCGCCTGCCTTTGCAGGTGATGAGCTACAGCTGGCTACCTGGATTGTCGATTGTGACGAGCGCTTCAGTCTCACGCGCCGTTTTCAGCTGGTGCGTGTCAACGATGCGAAAACACTGCTATACGCCCGTACACGCTTTGCCTGCGTGGCGCTTTCAACGGGGCGGCCCAAACGGCTGCCTGAGGAGTATCGACGTATCTACGGCAACGCAGTTATTGTGGAGTGACTAAGAAAGAAGTGGATTTTTTCGTGTAGAACCGGCAATCGCTAGATTTTTCTCCTAAAAAACGCCTTAACCGGCGTTTTTTTTGTTTTGTGTTCCTGGGGTGGTGATCAACGTTAGCTGTGCTGTAATTTGCTTAACAACATGACTCACCTTTAAAAGCACAGGAAAAATCCAATGAAAATTGCCGTCCCCAAAGAGATCAAAAATCACGAGTATCGCGTGGCCTTAACCCCTACCGGCGCGCGGGAATTAGCCGGGCGCGGCCATCAGGTGAGCGTTCAGGCCGGTGCTGGAGAAGGTGCAGGCTTTAGCGATGCTGATTTTCAAGCCGCCGGCGCACAAATAGAAGCGGATGTGGACGCTTTGTGGCGCAACGCTGAGCTGATTCTCAAGGTGAAAGAGCCGCAGCCGGACGAAGTGGCTCGACTCACCCCACAGCATACGCTGTTCACCTATCTGCACCTGGCCGCTGAAGAGCCCCTTACCCGTGGACTGATGGAGAGCGGTGCCACCTGTATTGCCTATGAAACCATTACCGATACCCGCGGTGGCCTGCCGCTGCTGGCGCCAATGAGCACCGTAGCGGGTCGCATGGCAGTGCAGGCGGGGGCCCATAGCCTGGAGAAGGCCCAGGGCGGTGCGGGCGTGCTGCTGCCCGGTGTGCCGGGCGTGGCGCCAGGTAAGGTAACCGTGATCGGGGGTGGCGTGGTAGGCGAAAACGCTGCGCGCATGGCGTTAGGGTTAGGCGCGGAGGTTACCATTCTGGATAAGTCGTTAGCGCGGCTTGAAGTACTCGATGATCGTTATCAGGGCCGCATCAAAACGGTTTACTCCACCGCAGACGCACTGGAAACGGCCACCCGTGAGTCTGACATGATCATTGGTGCGGTGCTGGTGCCCGGCGCCGCTGCACCAAAACTAATCACTCGCAGTATGCTGGCCGATATGAAGCCCGGCAGCGTGCTGGTCGATGTTGCGATCGATCAGGGTGGCTGTTTTGAAACCAGCAAGCCCACCACTCATGCCGAGCCGACCTATATCGTCGATGGGGTGGTGCACTACTGCGTGGCCAATATGCCCGGCGCGGTAGCACGTACCTCCACCCAGGGGCTGACCAACGCCACGCTGCCCTTTGTACTCGCCCTGGCAGATAAGGGCTGGCAGCAGGCGCTGCGTGACGACCCGCACTTCCTGCCGGGCCTTAACGTGCACGCGGGGCAAGTCACCTACCAGGCCGTAGCGGATGCCTTTGGGCTGGAAAGTATTGACCCTGCGAGCGTTGTTGGCCGCTAAGCTGTTGAGCGCTAGCTGCCGGCGGCTAATTAATTAGTCGCATCCGGGGCTGGCGTTAGCTCAGTAGTGGGGCGGAAGTTCATCCTCGGGGCGCTGGTCGCTCTGGGGTTCGCTTGCCTGGAGTGCCTGGTGCTGCTCACGCAGGCGTTCGCGCATTAGCCCGCTGAGCTGCTCCAGTTTCTCCAGACGGCGCTCCTGTTGTACCACCGCTTGATCCAGGGTATCCAGCCAGTGCTCTTGGTGGGCTATGCGACTCTCTAAAGATTCAAGACGTTGAGCCAGGTCAACAGGCGATAATTCGTGGGTCATGATAACATTGCAGCCTTATGTAGTAGTATGCCGGTGCTATTGGGAATGGGCCTGATAGTGCGGGTATTGTCCTTCGTCTGTTACCCATACAACAAGAGAGCTTTTTTTTTCTATGAACCCAAAAGTTGTGTTTCGCTGTTTCTTAATCAGTGTATTACTTGCCGCCCCCACGCCACTTTTGCTGGCGGGGATTGTTCATTTAACCGATAGTGCCCTCGCCGAGCTGTGGATGGCCGAGCTGGCAATCAGTGGAGTTAGCGGTGTCTATATTGCCGTTGCGATAGGTAGTTTTATTGTTCTGTGTATTGGCACATTAGCGTCTGCCGCTTTTGCGCCCTCAATCGTGGTGGCGTCCGATGCTGTGGTTCGTCCCAAGCCAGCACCGCGCCAACCCCAAGCGGCCGCCCCTATGGAGGATGATGAAGAGGAAGACATCATTGATCCTAACGATGGCCGCGAAGAGGGTGAAGTGAAGTGGTTCAATACCAACAAAGGCTACGGTTTTATTACCCGCGATAATGGCGAAGATGTGTTTGTACACTTCCGTGCCATTCGTGGTCGTGGCCCGCGTATGCTGGCAGAAGGCCAAATCGTGCGTTATCACGTGATTAAAAATGAGCGTGGTTTGCAGGCCGACGATGTCAGTATTATTGAGTGAGCCTTACGGCTGGCTAAATTGAAAGTTGGTTAGCAAACGACCCCGCCTTGGCGGGGTCGTTTACGTTTAAAGAGCTCGATTAACGCCCTGAGTCGGGCCACTCTATTGCCCCTTCTTTGCCACCGGGCAGCACTTGCCAGAAACGGTCAGGATCATCGCCGGGGTGCCAGCCGCCCAGTGAACAACGTATTTCGGTTTGCAGCGCTTCTGCGGCCTGTTGGGCACACTCCTGGTCAGTCATCCACGGCGTGTGGTTGCTATCAAACCATAGGCTGGCAAAGCCATCAGCGGCTTTGTCTACCAGCAATACCGGCACGCAGTCGCCCTGGTATTGGCCGCGGGTTTTCCATTGGCCTTTGCCTGCAGGACTCAGCGGTGGCGCTATTAGTGTGTTTTTCAACCACTCATTGAGTGCATCAAGCGACACGCTGGCCAGGTAAATCTCTATATCGGGGTAACGCTCCATCATAGGTTTACCTCGCCGGAGGAGAGCAGCGCTTGCAGCGTCGCTTCGTAAATCCGGCTTAAGTCGTCCAGATCGCTGGCGCGAACGCGCTCATTGACCTTGTGGATGGTGTCGTTGAGCGGGCCTAGCTCGACCACTTGAGCGCCAAGGGTGGCGATAAAGCGGCCATCCGAGGTGCCGCCGCTGGTAGAGAGCGCCGGGCGCTCGCCGGTCACCGCTTCAACGCCTTTAATGGCGGCGTCAACCAGCGCGCCTTCCGCGGTTAAAAACGGCTCGCCGTTGAGCGTCCAGTCTATCTGATATTCCAATCCATGCTGGTCGAGAATGGTTTCCGTGCGCGCTTTGAGCTCATCAGAGGTCACCTCGGTGGAGAAGCGAAAGTTAAACACCACTTCCACATCGCCAGGGATCACGTTGGTGGCCCCGGTGCCTGCGCGCAGATTGGAAATCTGAAAACTGGTGGCGGGAAAAAAGTCGTTGCCCGCGTCCCAATGTTCGTTGACCAGCGCATCCAGCGCTGGCATCGCCTGATGTATGGGGTTGCGCGCTAAATGCGGATAGGCCACGTGACCCTGCACGCCTTTAATGTGCAGCGTGGCGCCCAGTGAGCCGCGGCGCCCGTTTTTTATCACATCGCCCAGTCGTGTGGTCGAGGATGGTTCGCCGACAATGCAGTAGTCGAGGCGTTCATTACGCTCGCGCAGGTGCTCGACCACCGCGCGAGTGCCGTCGACTGCCGGGCCCTCTTCATCGGAGGTGATCAGAAAAGCAATACGGCCATCGTGATCCGGGTGGTGGGTCACAAAGCGCTCAACGGCGGTCAGCATTGAGGCCAGGCTGCCTTTCATATCAGCCGCGCCGCGCCCGCACAGCATGCCCTCGTCATCAATGCAGGGCTCGAACGGTGGGTACTGCCAGTTGGTGTAGGGGCCGCTGGGCACCACGTCGGTATGGCCCGCGAAAGCCACCACCGGGCCGTGATGGCCGCGCACCGCCCAGAAATTCTTTACGTCGCCAAACGGTAACCGCTCAATATGAAAACCGAGCGCTGCTAAGCGCTCGATCATGAGTTCCTGGCAGCCCTCGTCATCCGGTGTTACCGAGGCTCGGCTGAGCAGCTCAAAGGCGAGCGTGAGCGTCGGCGACAGTCCTTCAGGCTTAGTTGTGGGCATGCAGTGCCTCGTTCAGGGCGATAGCACTTTTATTGGTCAAGCACTCAATGCGGCCATTCTGGGAGTTGCGGCGCCACAGCTGGTCGTCTTGTCCGGCCAGCTCGCGGGCGGCAACGGTGCTCACTTCCTGGCCCTGATCATCCAGTAAGGTCACTTTGGAACCAGCGGTGATGTACAGACCAGCTTCTACCGTGCAGCGGTCACCCAGCGGAATGCCAATGCCCGCATTAGCACCGATCAGGCAGCCTTCCCCGACCTTAATGACGATATTGCCACCACCTGAGAGAGTACCCATGGTGGAGCAGCCGCCGCCCAAGTCGGAGCCTTTGCCGACCATTACGCCGGCTGAGATGCGACCTTCGATCATGCCGGGGCCTTCGGCGCCTGCGTTGAAGTTGACGAAGCCTTCGTGCATGACAGTCGTGCCTTCGCCCAGATAAGCGCCGAGGCGTACGCGGGCGGTGTCTGCAATGCGGATGCCGGTAGGCACCACGTAGTCAGTCATTTTGGGGAATTTATCCACACAGTCGACAGACAGCGCGCGGCCCGCCATACGCGCCTTCAGGCGGCGTGTAGGCAGCTCTTCAATGTCGATGGCGCCTTCGTTGGTCCAGGCAATATTGCGCAGCAGGCCAAACATGCCGGTAAGATCGAGACCATGAGGTTTGACCAATCGGTGGGACAGCAGGTGGAGCTTTAAATACACCTCTGGCGCGGTTTGTGGCGCTTCGTCGCTCTCCAGGAACATCGCGACCAGCGGGCGCTGGCTGGCAGAGAGCGCTTCGGCAAGCTCTGCCTGGGCGGAGTGCCCCGCGGCTTCTAACGCTTTAGCCAGGCGTGTGCAGTCTTCGGGCAAAAAGCTGATGGCGGCGTTGCCTTGGGGGGCGTCCAGAGCCTGTTTAGCGGCTTCCACCAGGCTGGCTGGTGGGTTGAGCAGCGGCGCCGGGTAGTAGATTTCCAGCCAGTCGCCCTGGGTGTTTTGAGTGCCGATTCCAAGCGCAAAGCTCAGCATAAGAAGTTGTCCTGTAGTGATAAGTAGTGAAGAGGAGTGGGTAAAGCCAAGGTACCTAGTTGCTAAAGTACTTAGTTGCTCATGTATCTAGCTGCTTAAGCGCTTGGCCACTTGAGTACTTAGCCGAGCTGGTCGTAATCGCCCTCGCTGTAGCCGACCAAGATAGTGGAGTCGTCTACTTCCAGCAGCGGCCGCTTCAGCAGCGTGGGGTATTTCATCATTAGTTGGCGAGCCGAGTTGGCGTCGTAATCTTTTTCCTCATCGGAAAGTTCGCGCCAGGTTTTGCTGCGTTTATTAATGACTTCCACAAGCGGTACACGATGTAAAATGTGTTCTAGTAGCGCCGCAGAGAGACCATCTTTGCGCAGATCGTGGGTTTTATACAGCAGCGCTTTTTCATCCAACGCTTTACGCGCTTTGCGGCAGGTATCGCAGTTATCGATGATATACAGCGTCAGCATACGACCTCCTGAGAATGTTGAACCAGAAAATGTTGTTAACCGCGCTCGACGAGATGGCGAATTCGTTGGGCGGCTTCAAGGGTGGGCGCTAATTCAGCCACCAGCGCTAGGCGCAAACGTCCTGCGCCGGGGTTAACGCCATTTTCACCCGTGCGTCCCATTAGGCTGCCGGGCAGTACGCTAACGTGCTGCTCGGCAAACAGCCTCTGAGTAAAGGCAATATCGTCACCACCGGGCACCGCAGGCCATAGGTAAAAGCTAGCTTGTGGCGCGGGAAAATCCATGATCGGGGCGAGCACCTCTGTGACCGCGCTAAATTTTTCGCGGTAGGCGTCGCGGTTGGCGCGCACGTGCTGCTCATCCTGCCATGCGGCGATGGAGGCGTGCTGAAGCGGTAGCGACATAGCACAGCCGTGGTAAGTGCGGTAACGCTTAAACGGGGTGAGCAGTGCCGCATCCCCCGCCACAAAGCCCGAGCGCAGGCCCGGCAGGTTGGAGCGCTTGGAGAGCGAGTGAAAGACCACGCAGCGCCGGTAATCATCACGACCCAGCTCGGCACAAGCTTGCAGCAGCCCAGGCGGTGGGGCTGTTTCGTCGAGGTAGAGCTCCGAGTAGCACTCGTCCGAGGCGATAATAAAGTCGTGTTCGTCGGCGAGGGCAATCAGCTGCTTAAATTCATCAAGGGGCGTGACCGCACCGGTGGGGTTGCCCGGCGAGCAGATAAAGACGATTTGCACATCGCGCCACGTAGCGGCAGGCACGGCGCTAACGTCGGGCCGAAAATTATTCTCAGCGGTACAGTCTAAATAGAGCGGCTCGCCGCCTGCCAGCAGCGTCGCACCTTCGTAGATTTGATAAAACGGATTGGGCACCGCGACTTTCGCCGGGTGGCTGCGATCCAGCGCCGCCTGTACAAAGGCAAAAATGGCTTCCCGAGTGCCGTTAACGGGCACCACGTGGCGTTCGCTGTCGAGTTCGCGCAGTTGAAAGCGTTGGCTTGCCCAGCTGGCGATGGTTTGTCGGAGCGCTGGCAGGCCATTGGTCGCAGGATAACGGGCCATTTCCAGTTGGTGCGCCACCAGCGCTTCAAGCGCCGCTGGGTAGGGCGCGTGCTGGGGTTCGCCAATGGTCAGCGGGATATGCGCCAAGTCAGCTGGGGGCGTTAGGTCGGCTTTCAGCGCAGCCAGCTTTTCAAACGGGTAGGGATGCAGGGCGTCGAGGTCGGCGTTCATGATGTGTCCGTTGATGGCTGGCGGCGTAAACCGTCGATTATAGGCAAGCCCAGGTGCAGGCTCAAACCTAACCGGGCGATCAGAGTTCTCGAGCAGGCTTGTCGGTGCCGAGGGCAGGTTTCCGCGAGGGCGCTGTGATCCCGTCCGTGGGCGCTACTTTCGACATCTGACCGCCATGGATGGCGGAAATGCCGGAATTGTCGGGAACAATTTCCGGCCATGTCGAAAGACCCTCGCTCCAACCTGCCCTTGGCACCTAGTTACCTGCACTCTTAAACGCAGTTGTTTCTTAAACCCCCAATACCTCAATCAGACGTTCGCGCAGCTGCTGCTGGCGCTCGGGGTCGGTCAGCGGTTCGCCTGCTTTGGTGGTGATGAAAAAGACGTCTTCTACCCGTTCACCGAGGGTGGCGATTTTTGCCGCGGACAGCGAGATGTCCTGCTCCATAAAGATACGTCCCACCCGGGCCAGCAGGCCGGGACGGTCGGGAGCCGTTAGCTCTAGCAGCGTGCGCTCATTGGCCGGATCCTGCTCAATTAGCACCTCCGTGGGCACCTTGAAGTGCTTGAGCTGGCGCGGCGTGTGGCGGGTGACGATGTCCGGATAGTCGTCCGGGTCATCAAGCTCTTCCACCAGATGTTGGCGCATCTCTTCGATGTGGCTTGGGTCACGAATGGGCTGGCCATGGTTGTCGAGCACGATAAAGGTATTCAGCGTCCAATCGTTGTGGGAGGTCGCAATGCGCGCATCGTGAATCGAGAGCCCCAACTGCTCCATGGCAGCGGCGGTAGCCGCGAAAAGGTCATCCACCGAGCGGGTATGGATAAACACTTTGGTGCCACCTTCGGACATATCAGCAGTCGGTGCGCTGATCAACACCAGCGGCAGCGGTGACTGGTTGTGATTGAGAATGCCCTGGGTCTGCCAAACGATTTCGCTGGGCGCGTACTGCAGGAAGTAGTCTTCCCCTAGCGATTCCCAAAGATGATCGATTTGCTCACGATTAACGCCGATGGTCTGCAGCAAAGAGCGTGCTTCGGTGCGCGTTTCCCGCACCCAGTCGTCGCGGTCGGGCGGATTGTTCAGGCCGCGGCGCAGGGCGCGCTTGGTTTCAGCGTGTAGTTGGCGCAGCAGCGATGCCCGCCAGCCGTTCCACAGCGTGGGGTTGGTGGCATTAATGTCGGCCACGGTGAGCACGTAAAGGTAGTCCAGCCGCGTTTCGTTACGCACGATCAGGGCAAAATCACGAATCACATCGGGGTCGCTGATGTCGCGCTTTTGCGCGGTCATCGACATCAATAGATGGTGCTCAACCAGCCAACTGACCAGATTAGTGTCGTGGGGCGAGACGTGGTGGCGCTGGCAAAAATGCTCAACGTCCCGGGCGCCGATTTCCGAGTGGTCGCCGCCGCGGCCCTTGCCAATGTCGTGAAACAGCCCAGCAATCCATAACAGGTCGAGTTTGGGCAACTGCTGCATCAAGGCCACTGCCACAGGAAAGTCACCTTTCGCTTCCGGTTTGCGGAAATTGTGCAGAAATTTGAGCAGCAGCAGGGTGTGAGCATCGACCGTGTAGATGTGAAACAGGTCGTGCTGCATCAGCCCTATGGCGCGGCCAAATTCAGGCAGGTATTTGCCCAGAATGCCGTAACGGTTCATGCGCCGCAGCTGGCGGGGCACGTTGCCGGGGGCGCGCATAATGGCCATAAATAGTCGCTGATGGCGCGGATCTTCCCGGTAGTGGTCGTCGATCTGGTGGCGATGATCGCGAATTAGCCGGATAGTGTCTGCCCGCACTCCTTCGATTTCGGGGTGCTTGGCCATCAACAGGAATAGCTCCAGCATCGCCGCAGGGCGCTCGCGGAAAAGCGTCCGCGAGCGCACCTGGATATAGCCGCCTTTGGTCTCAAAACGCTCGTTGAGTTTGACGGTTTCCAGCGCCTCTTTGCCGCGCAGGATGACCTCGTCAAAGTGCTGCAGCAGCATATCGTTAAGTCCTGCCAGCGCGGTGACGTGCCGGTAGTAGCGCTTCATAAACTGCTCAACCGCCAGGCGTTCCGGCGTATCGCGGAAACCAAACATTTCGGCGATGGTGCGCTGGTGGTCAAACAGCAGGCGGTCTTCGGCGCGGTCAGTAATCATATGCAGGGCATAGCGCACCTGCCACAAGAACGCCTGCCCCTGGCTTAAAATGCGCAGTTCGGCATCGTTCATAAAGCCGTTGGCGACGATGTCGGTGTACTGCTCGGTACCGAAGTGGCGCTTGGCCACCCAGCCGATCATCTGGATATCCCGTAGTCCGCCAGGGGAGCTTTTGAGGTTCGGTTCTAAGTGGTACTCGGAGTTGTTGTAGCGGTAGTGGCGCGAAATCTGCTCCTGCCACTTGGCTTCAAAAAAGCGATCCGCGGGCCAAATGTGCTCGGCGCTGAGGCGTTCGCGCATCGCTTCGCGCAGGCTTTCTGGCCCCGCAATCAGGCGAGATTCGAGCAGGTTGGTGATCACCGTGACATCCGCTTCGGCTTCCCGCTCACAGTCGCTAAGCGAGCGAACGCTGTGACCAATTTCCAGGCCAATATCCCACAAGAAGGTGATAAAGTCAGTCAGCGGTTCGCGATAGGCGGTGTCGTCGTCCTGCTCCAGCAGTAGCAGCAGATCGATATCCGAATGGGGGTGTAGCTCACCACGGCCATAGCCGCCGACCGCCACCAGCGCAATGCCATCATCGGGCCACTCATGCTGCGCCCAGGCAATCGCCAGTAGCTGATCCAGGTACCAGGCGCGGCCGCGCACAAGGTCGCGGATGTCCGCACCGGCGCGGAACTGGTCGTCCAGGCGCGCCTGTAGCTCGCGCAGCGCGGCCTTGAAGGGCGCTACCGGCGAACGTGAGCCGGCAAGCTCGGTGCGGAAAAGATCCAGGTCGAAAAGCGTGGTGTCCGGCTCAAACCGGTGGTGGTGTAATAGCATCAGTTGGTTAGAAAACTGAAGTCTTCATCGCCACGCGCGGTCAGTACTTCTACACCGCCCTCGGTCACTAGCAGCGTATGTTCCCACTGCGCTGAAAGGCTGCGATCTTTGGTGACGGCGGTCCAGCCATCGCGTAGCACCTTGGTTTTATACCCGCCAACGTTAATCATCGGCTCGATGGTAAAGCACATGCCTGCGGCGAGCTTAATGTCGGCATCCGGTGCGTAGCCGTCGTAGTGTAAAAACTGCGGCTCTTCGTGGAATTCGGCGCCGATGCCGTGGCCGCAGAAGTCCCGAACGACGGAGTAGCCGTTGCTTTCGGCATGTTTTTGAATCACGCGGGCAAGCTCTGAGAGGCGCACGCCAGGCTTCACCAGCTCGATACTTTTATACAGGCACTCCTGAGTAATTCGGCACAGCCTTTCGCCCTGGATGGTCTCACCCACAACGAACATTACGCTGGAGTCGCCGTGGTAGCCGTCGGTGGTCTTAACGGTGATATCCAGGTTCATGATATCGCCATTTTTGAGCTTCTTGGCGTCGTCGGGGATGCCGTGGCACACCACATGGTTGATCGACGTGCAGGTCGCTTTGGGAAAACCATGGTAGTTCAGCGGTGCAGGGGTCGAGCCCAGCTCGTTAACAATATACTCATGACAGAGACGGTCAATTTCCCCCGTGCTAATGCCTGCCTGGATATGGGGGGTGATCATTTCAATCACGCTAGCCGCTTGGCGCCCGGCTTCGCGCATGTGTTCGATTTCAGAAGGCGTCTTGATAGGAACGTTCATGAATGCTCGATATGAATGCAGAATGGAAAATTGAATGGCGCAATTTAAGACCGTCAAACGGGGTGCGACTTCATCTTGGCAATGATCTATGGTATAAAGCCGCGCGCTTTCCTGCAATCGTGATTCCGAGCTTCTTGGCTGGGAAGGACGCAGTAGGGCAGGGCGATGAATCCGCAGCGTGCTCGACATTCGGGCGCGATGCTTACTATCAAGCCTTAAAAACACACATGCACCGGCACATGGTCCCGGGTGCCGCTGGCAGCGTCTAACGTGGTCAACGGTCGGATCCATGGGGTGCGTGGAGGCCTAACCCGAGTTTTAGGAGTTCTATCATGTCTCACGTTAATATGCGTGACCTGCTGAAAGCAGGCGCTCACTTCGGTCACCAGACCAAGTACTGGAACCCGAAGATGAGCAAATTTATCTTCGGCGCGCGCAACAAGATTCACATCATCAACCTTGAGCACACCCTTCCGGCGCTGAACGAAGCGATCGATGTGGTCGAGAAGATGGCGGCATCCAACAACAAAATTTTGTTTGTTGGCACCAAGCGCAGCGCTAGCAAGGTAATTAAAGAAGAAGCCAATCGTGCTGGCCAGCACTTCGTCAACCATCGCTGGTTGGGCGGCATGTTGACTAACTTCAAGACCATCCGTCAGTCCATTAAGCGTCTGCGTGATCTTGAAACCATGCGCGAAGACGGCACCTTTGAGAAGCTGACCAAGAAAGAAGTGTTGGTAGCAACTCGCGAGCAGGAAAAGCTTGAGCGCTCTATCGGCGGTATCAAGAACATGGGCGGCCTACCGGACGCACTGTTCGTGATCGACGTTGACCACGAGCGCATCGCGATCAACGAAGCCAACAAACTGGGCATCCCGGTTATCGGCGTGGTGGATACTAACTCCAACCCCGATGGCGTTGACTACGTAATCCCCGGCAACGATGACTCTATCCGCGCTATCCAGATCTACGTAAAAGCGATTGCGGATGCGTGTGGCCGTGCCAAAGAAGCCAACGCTGAAGAGTTCGTTGAAGTGACCGAAGAGGCCGCTGCAGCTGAAGACAACACTGCCGCCGAGTAATCGCAGCAGTGGATGCGGCGAGCAGGTATGCCGCATCAAGATAAAGGGGGCTTTGCCCCCTTTTTCCCGCTACAGATGAACTGTCTGGGCGGACGAATTTGCCGGCACTCAATACCGGCCTCGCAATACAGAGAGACATAGGGCAGCGTGATACATGATGGTCATTTATCATGCCTATACTCTGTGTTGCGTCTAACTCTCATAGAACCATTTCAGAGGTGAATTCTCATGGCAGCTATCAGCGCCTCTCAGGTCAAGGAACTTCGCGAACGTACCGGTCTCGGCATGATGGAGTGTAAAAAAGCACTCACCGAAACCGACGGTGATATCGAAGTTGCGATTGAAAACCTGCGCAAAAGCTCCGGCCTAAAAGCGGCGAAGAAAGCCGATCGTATCGCCGCAGAAGGTGTAGTGGTTACGCGTGTAGCGGAAGATGGCAGCTACGGCGTAATGGTTGAAATCAACTCCGAGACCGACTTTGTTGCTCGTGATGACAACTTCATCGCGTTTGCCGACAAAATCGCTGCGGCTTTCTTTACTGCCAAAAGTGAAGATGTCGCTGCTGTTATGGCTGGCGAGCTGGAAACTGCTCGCGAGCAACTAGTTCAGAAAATCGGCGAGAACATCGGTGTGCGTCGTGCCATCGTTGTAAACGCTGCTGACGGTGGTTTAGTAGGTGAATACGTCCACGGTGGCCGTATTGGCGTTCTGACCGTGCTAACTGGCGGTACTTCGCAAGTCGCGAAAGACGTCGCGATGCACGTTGCGGCGATAAACCCTGCGGTTGCGCACCCTGCCGATATGCCCCAAGAGCAGCTGGATCAGGAAAAAGCGATTATTCTGGCCCAGCCGGATATGGCTGGTAAGCCGGAGCAGATCGCTGAGAAAATGGTTCAGGGCCGCTTGAAAAAGTACCTGGCAGAAAACAGCCTGACCGAGCAGCCGTTTGTAAAAGATCCCAACCAGACGGTTGCTGAGTTCGTCAAAGCTGCTGGCGGCGAAGTGGTTGGCTTTACGCGCTTTGAAGTTGGCGAAGGTATCGAGAAAGAAGAAGTCGACTTCGCTAAAGAAGTTATGGAACAGGCTGGCCGTCGCTAAGGTCAGAGGTTTCAGAAAAAAGATGGCGTGCGCGTGAGCGCACGCCTTCGCGTATCCGGCCCCTGTATAATTAATGCTAGTATAATCGGCCCTAAGATAGCTGGTTTTATACACTGGTTTTATACCAAGGGGCTGACCCGCCTGCCTGTTTACAGGTCTGCCTCAGGAGAGATGCCATGTCGCGTGATGTTCAAGAACCTACCCCCCATGTAGCACCCAGCAAGGCTGAGGGTTCGAAGTCAAAATACAAACGTATTTTGCTCAAGCTTTCTGGCGAAGCGCTGATGGGTGAGCACGATTTTGGTATTGACCCTAAGGTGCTCGACCGCATGGCGCTGGAAATTGGCCAGCTCGTCGGCATCGGGGTGCAGGTGGGCATCGTGATTGGCGGTGGTAACTTGTTCCGTGGCGCGGCGCTCAATGAAGCTGGCATGGATCGTGTCACCGGTGACCACATGGGCATGCTGGCGACCGTAATGAATGCGCTGGCGATGCGTGATGCGTTAGAGCGCTCCAATATCCGCTCGCGCGTGATGTCTGCCATCCCGATGAGCGGCGTAGTAGAGCACTATGACCGGCGTACCGCCATTCGCTACTTAACCTCAGGGGACGTAGTGCTGTTTTCTGCAGGCACAGGCAATCCCTTCTTCACCACCGACTCTGCTGCCTGTTTGCGCGGTATTGAGGTAGACGCTGACGTCGTGATCAAAGCGACCAAAGTCGATGGCGTCTACAATAAAGACCCGGTAAAACATCCGGATGCGGTGAAGTACGACCAGCTCTCTTACGACGACGCCCTGGATCAGAAATTGGGCGTTATGGATTTGACCGCTATCTGCCTGGTACGTGACCATAATATGCCGGTGCGGGTATTTGATATGAATAAGCCTGGTGCCCTACTGAATATGGTCGTAGGGGGCAAGGAAGGCACGCTGATATACAGAGGGTAATGACGTGATCAACGATATTAAGAAAGATGCCGATTCGCGCATGCAAAAAAGCGTTGAGGCGCTGCATAGCAACTTCAATAAAATTCGTACCGGTCGTGCTCACCCGAGCATTTTAGACGCTGTTACCGTGGACTATTACGGCAGCCAGGTACCGCTTAGCCAAGTGGCATCGGTCAACGTTGAGGACGCCCGCACGCTGACGATTGCGCCCTGGGAGCAGGGCATGGTGCAGAAGATCGAAAAGGCCATCATGACCTCTGATCTTGGTTTGAACCCGGCCAGTGCCGGCAACGTGATCCGTGTGCCGATGCCGATGCTCACCGAAGAGACCCGCAAAGGGTATATCAAGCAGGCGCGTAGCGAAGCTGAAAACGCCCGCGTTGCCGTACGCAACGTGCGCCGCGATGCTAACGGTGATTTCAAATCATTGTTAAAAGATAAAGAGATCACCGAAGACGATCAGCGTGAAGGCGAAGATGCGATTCAAAAGCTGACCGATAAGTATATCGCTGAGATCGATAAAGCGCTGACTGCAAAAGAGCAGGATCTCATGCAGGTATAAATCTGTGCTTTATTCAGCCGCGGGCAGCTTTGGCTGCCCGTTTTGCCACACTCTGGCTGGTTTTTTTATGACTGACCTTTGGTGCGAGAATCCATGACGTCACCGCAGCTTCCTGAAAAACAGCCGGACGACGCCAGCGTGTCTTCTCTGGCAGGGGAGGCCCCGCCGTCTCACGTTGCCATCATTATGGACGGCAATAATCGCTGGGCGCGCGCGCGGGGGCTTTCGGGGGTGCGCGGGCACCGAGCCGGGGTGGAAACCGTCCGTGCGGTGATTCAGCGGGCCGCCGAGCGCGAGGTGCAAACCCTCAGCCTGTTTGCCTTCTCCAGTGAAAACTGGAAACGTCCGGCCGCAGAGGTCAACGCCTTGATGGAGCTGTTTTTGATGGCGCTTAAGCGTGAAGTCAAAAAGCTCAATGAGCGCAATGTGCGCCTCTCGATTATTGGTGAACAGCGGGGCTTTTCTCACGCCATCCAAAAGCATATTCAGCGTGCTGAAGCGTTAACCGCGGACAACACGGGTATGCATTTGGTGATTGCCGCCAACTATGGGGGGCAGTGGGATATCGCACGAGCGGCGCGCACTTTGGCCGAACAGGTGGCGGCAGGGGTGTTGTCACCTGCGGAAATCGATGAAACGTGCTTCGACGCTGCAATGGGGGTTGATGATGTGCCGCCGGTAGATCTGTGCATACGTACCAGTGGTGAGCAGCGGCTATCCAACTTTATGCTCTGGCAGTTGGCCTATGCCGAGCTGCATTTTTCCCCGTTGCTATGGCCGGATTTCGGTGCGGATGCGTTTGATGCGGCATTAAACGACTTCTGTCAGCGCCGTCGTCGCTTTGGCATGACGGACGAACAAATAGAGGCGCAGGGTGCTTAAACAGCGGATTATCACCGCAGCCTGGCTAGCACCCCTGGTGCTGGTTGGCCTGTTTGGTTTAGACGGCGGCGCTTTCGCGCTATTTACGGCGCTGATGGTGCTGCTTGCTACCTGGGAGTGGGCCAATCTGGCGGGCGTTACCGTTACGGCGCAGCGTGCCCAGCTAGTGGCCGTGATGGCGGCGCTGATGCTGATCATGTGGCTGACCGGGGCGGCCACATCGATATGGCCGCTGTGGCTCTCCGCCGTTGGCTGGCTGGTGAACCTCTACTGGGTAACCCGCTACCCTGCTGCAGGTGGCCAGTGGCAGGCCACGGGGCGGCGGTTGGCGATGGGCCTATGGGTGCTGTTGCCCTGCTGGGTGGGCTTTAACGTTCTGCGTGATGTTGGTATGGCTTGGCTTTTGTTTGTGCTGCTGTTGGTCTGGTGCGCGGATATTGGCGCCTACTTTGTGGGGCGTAATTGGGGTAAGCGTAAATTAGCTCCCCACGTAAGTCCTGGCAAATCATGGGAGGGCGTGTTCGGTGGCTTAGCCGCGACCACTATCCTGGCCATGCTCTTTGCACTTTGGTTGCCGCTGGGCCTGGCTGGCGCTATTGCTCTGATACTCATCACCGCCGTCGTCACCTTGGCCTCTGTGCTAGGGGATCTTCTGGAAAGCATGCTCAAGCGCCATCGCAATATCAAAGATTCGAGCCAGTTGCTCCCGGGTCACGGCGGGGTGCTGGATCGCATTGATAGTCTTACTGCGGCGATTCCGCTGTTCGCGCTGTTCTATGTGGAAGTCCTGGTTGAGGTGTTTGCTCGGGTGCCGCCACTATGAGTCAGCTCGCTAATAAGCAACGCGTGACCGTGCTTGGGTCTACAGGCTCTGTGGGCACCAGCACGCTGGATGTGATTAGTCGCCACCCCGACCGCTATTGTGTCCATGCCCTGACCGCGCACACCTCAAAAGAGGCTCTGCTAGCGCAGTGCCTGGCGCACCGCCCCGCGGTCGCCGTATTGGATGATGAAGCCGATGCCGCTTGGCTGCGCCAAGCGCTTCAGCGGGCTGGGCAGTCAACTGAAGTGAACGCAGGTTCGCAGGCGCTGTGTGACGTTGCCCGGGACGCCAGCGTCGACTGCGTCATGGCGGCCATTGTAGGATCGGCAGGTTTGCTGCCGGCGCTAGCCGCCGCGGAGGCAGGCAAGCGTGTGCTACTGGCCAATAAAGAGGCGCTGGTGATGAGCGGCGCGTTGTTTATGGAAGCCGTTTCGCGCTCTGGCGCAACATTACTGCCGATTGATTCCGAACATAATGCCATTTACCAGTGTCTACCTGCGGAGCATCGTGGCGGGCTTGCCAAGCACGGCGTTCGTCAGCTGCTGCTAACCGCCTCGGGAGGGCCGTTTCGTACCTGGAGCCAGGCCGACATCAACAATGTCACCCCCGAACAGGCCTGCGCTCACCCGAACTGGTCGATGGGGCGTAAGATATCAGTGGATAGCGCCACGCTGATGAATAAAGGGTTAGAGCTTATTGAAGCCTGCTGGCTATTTGATGCCACGCCCGAACAAATCCAGGTGGTGGTGCACCCGCAAAGCGTGATTCACTCCATGGCGGCGTATCAAGATGGTTCGGTGATTGCACAGTTGGGTAATCCCGATATGCGCATCCCCATCGCCTACGGGCTAGCGTGGCCGGAGCGAATTGACGCCGGGGTTGAGACACTGGATCTTTTTCAGGTGGCGCGGCTTGATTTTGAAGCCCCCGATGAAACTCGCTTCCCCTGTTTAGGGCTTGCCCGTGAAGCGATGCGGCAAGGTGGCATGGCACCCGTTGTACTCAACGCTGCCAATGAAGTGGCGGTTGAGGCATTCCTCCAGCGTCGGATCGGCTTTACAGCCATTGGGCAACTGGTCGCCGACGTCTTGTCGCGTCCCTACCAAGGCCATGTTGATAGCCTTGATAGCGTATTAGCAACGGATCAATGGGCACGGCAGCAGGCGTTGGAACTGGTAACAAGGTGGTCCGCTTAAGCATTCGCTGGGCTGGTCGTTAGAGCGGGGCATTAAGGAGTTCAGTGTGGGCCTGATACAGAATATTTTAGCGGTCATTGTGGTGCTGGGCCTGTTAGTGACCTTCCACGAGTTTGGTCATTTTTGGGTGGCGAGACGCTGTGGAGTCAAAGTGCTGCGTTTTTCGGTAGGCTTTGGTAAACCGCTATGGTCGCGGGTTGACCGCCACGGCACCGAGTTCGCAATAGCCGCCATCCCGCTGGGTGGCTATGTCAAAATGCTCGATGAACGTGAGGCACCGGTTCCGGAAGAGCAGCTTGACCAAGCATTTAACCGCAAGACCGTGTGGCAGCGCATTGCGATTGTGGCGGCAGGGCCTATCGCCAACTTCTTATTAGCGATCGTGGCTTACTGGGCTCTGTTCGTGGCGGGCACAACGGTGGTATCACCGATGGTCGGCAGCGTTGCGCCTGACTCGCCCGCCGCCGAAGCAGGGCTTGCCAATGGCGATGAGATTGTCGCTATCCAGGGCGACGAGATGCGCTCTTGGGAAGATGTTAACCTCAAGCTGGTGTCGATTATTGGCTTCAGCGGTGAGTTGGATATCGACGCCCGCCCTGAAGGCGCGAGTGATCCACAGCGCTTTGGGTTGTCGGTGGCTGATTATTTGGTTCGCCAAGATCCGCCACAGCCGATGCAAACACTGGGCATTACCCCATGGCAGCCGGAATTTCCGGCTGTTTTAGGCCAGGTCGTGAGCGGGGAGGCCGCCGAACAGGCAGGTCTAGAAGCTGGCGATAGGATGGTGGCGGTTAATGGTGAACCAGTAGATGATTGGATGCACTTCGTTAATATGGTGCGAGGTAGTCCAGGTGAAACGCTGCAGCTCACCTATGAACGTAATGGCGAGCAGTCGAGTGTTGATTTAACCCCCGGGCGTAACCGCTTGGACACTGGGGTTGAAATTGGTTATATCGGTGCAGGCGCCGAGCAGGTCGAGTGGCCAGCAGAGTTCCAGCGTGAAATCCGTTACGGCCCTATTGAAGCGGTAGGCCAGGCTGTTTCGCGCACTGGAGCGATGACGCTCTTGACCTTAGATGCCATACGCAAAATGTTTGTAGGGCTGATCTCGCCTTCCAATTTGTCCGGGCCAATCACCATTGCGCAGGTCTCAGGTGATTCAGCTCGTGCGGGGATGGAAGCGTTTATTGGCTTTCTAGCGTATCTTTCTATCAGCCTTGGGGTATTAAACTTACTACCTATCCCGGTGCTCGATGGTGGCCACTTGCTCTATTACTTTATGGAGGTCGTGCGTGGACGGCCAGTATCTGAAAAAACCCAAGCCGTAGGATTGCGCATAGGGCTTGCCATGGTCGGCACCCTGATGTTGATGGCCCTCTATTTTGATCTGATGCGCCTGTGGTAATGACGCGTGTAGCGCGCAGGATGCCTTGTCATCTGCCTGCACAAATGTATATGGTGCCTTTCTGGAATGATAGGCAGACCAACGCGAGCGAATTGACTGCATGAAAATCAAGACCCTTGGAATGGCGGCACTCTTGCTGGCAGGCGCCAGCGGCGCCCAAGCACAATCCTTTGATGTTTCAGACATTCGAGTGGAAGGACTGCAGCGGGTATCCGCCGCCTCGGTCTTCAATGCATTTCCGGTGAGCGCCAATGAGCGTGTCAGCGAGGCGCAGTTGGCCTCCGCGGCCCGTGAACTATTTGCCACAGGGCTCTTTGACGACGTCTCCCTGGCACGCGAGGGTGATGTACTGGTTATTCAGGTCGTCGAGCGCCCGACCATTGCGCGGCTACAGATCAGTGGCAACGATCAGATCTCCGAAGAAGATTTGCGCAATGGTTTGCGTGAATCAGGACTCTCGGAAGGCCAGGTACTGGAGCTTTCCACGCTGGAAGAGATTCAGCGTGAACTGGAAGGTGTTTACCAGTCACAGGGCCGCTACAGCGCCAGCATCGATACCGAAGTTGATGAGGTGGATGAGGGGCGGGTACAGGTCAATATCAATATCAACGAAGGCGAAGTCGCTAAGATTCGTCAAATCAACATCGTTGGTAATGAAGCTTTTGATGACGAAACGCTGCGCGAGGTGTTTGAGCTCAATGATCGGCCAGGACGCCTTTTCGGCTGGTTCTCAAGCGACGAGTACTCCCGTGAAGCGCTTGCCGGTGATATTGAGCGGCTACGTTCGTTCTACCTCGATCGCGGCTACGTCAACTTCGATGTCACCTCGACCCAGGTGTCGATTGGCCCGGAAAAATCCGAAATCTTTATCACCCTCAACGTCGATGAAGGCGCCCAGTACCGGGTAGGTGATATTCGTTTCGCGGGTGACCTACAGATCAGCGAGAACGAAGCTCGCCAGCTGCTCACCGTTAAAGAGGGTGAGATTTTCTCCCGCGGCGATGTGAATGCCTCCACCGAAGCCTTGCGCCAGCGTTTGGGTGCCGAAGGCTTCGCATTTGCTGATATTCAAGGCGTGCCTGAAATGGCAGAGGACGGGGAAACGGTCGATCTGGTGATTGCCGTCAATCCCGGTGAACGTGCCTACGTTCGCCGTATCGAGTTCTACGGTAATACCACTACCCAGGATGAAGTGCTGCGACGTGAAATGATTCAGTTGGAGGGCGCACCCGCTTCCACCGACGCCATTACGCAATCGCGTCAGCGTCTTGAACGCCTGGGCTTCTTTAGCCAAGTAGAGGTGGATACTCAGCCTGTGCCCGGTGAGCCGGATTTGCTCGACGTTACTTATACTGTCGAAGAGCAGCCTTCAGGCTCGGTCTCGGCAAGCGTTGGTTTCTCCCAGAGTGCCGGGGTTATTTACGGGGTAGGGCTGTCGCAGAATAACTTCCTGGGTACGGGCAATCGCGTCAACGTAGGTGCTCAGCGCAGCGACACTTTCACCAGCGTTAACTTTGGCTTCACAGATCCTTACTGGACCTTGGATGGTATTTCCCGCGGCTATAACCTGTTCTACCGCGAAACCGACTATGCCGATTCGGATATTTCGACGTTCTCGACAGATGCCTACGGTGCAGGGATTAACTTTGGTTATCCCGTCAGTGAGCTGTCGCGGCTTAACTTTGGGGCCAGCGTTGAAGACCTAACGGTGAAAACCTACTTCGACACGGCCTCAGAAATTCGTCGCTACGTGGAAGATCAGGGCGAAGATGCGCAAAGCCTGAAGCTGACCGCCAGCTGGACACGCAATAATCTTAACCGCGGTATTATGCCTACCGATGGCAGCTATCAGCGCCTGTCGCTGGAAACCGGCGTGCCGGGCAGTGATTCGGAGTACTACAAGCTGCGCGCGCGAGCTCAACAGCTCTTCCCGATTAACGATGACGAGTCCTGGGCGTTCAAATTTACCGGCAACGTCGGCTATGCCGATACGCTGGGCGGCAACGATCCTTACCCCTTCTATGAAAACTTCTACGCCGGCGGTCTAGGCTCGGTACGTGGCTTCACCTCGAATACGCTTGGGCAGCGCACCACGCCAGCAACAGAAGGCGGCCGTGACCGCACCCTGGGCGGTAACGTTTCAGTAGAAGGTAGCGCCGAGATCATTTTCCCGCTGCCCTTTGTTGAAGATCAGCGTGCGCTGCAAACATCGCTATTCCTGGATGGCGGTAATACCTTCCTGACCTCTTGCTACGATGTGCTTGCAGAAGACGCAGGTCGTCAGCAGTGCAACTCCGGCGTTGATCTAGGCGATTTGCGCTACAGTGCCGGTATCGGCCTTTCTTGGCTAACGCCGGTGGGGCCGCTGACCTTCAGCGTTGCCGAACCATTGAACGATGAGAGCGGTGACGATACCCAATTCTTCCAGTTCTCACTCGGCCAATCGTTCTAATTTTGCTAGACCGCGTGCCATGGCGGCGCGCGGCTGGCGTGACCTAAGGAGATAACATGATGCGTAGACTAACAGCGGTGGTATGCCTGTTGGGCGCGATGATTTTGCCCGCTCATGCGGCAGAAGTAGCGGTATTAGACTGGCGAGCAGCATTGATGAATACCCAGTCGGCACAGGCCTCAATGAGTACTCTGGAAGGGCAGATCGGCAATCAGCAGCGTGAAGCACAGAACCTGGGTAATGAGCTACAGCAATTACAGCAGCGTTTGCAGAACGAAGGCGAAACCATGGCCCAGTCTCAGCGTGAGTCGCTGATTAGCGAACTACAAGAGAAGGGCAGTCGTTTTGAGCAGCTTCGCCGGGAAGTCATGCAGGCCCAGCAGAGCTCTGAGCAGCAGTTTTTAGAAAGCGCTGAACCGAAGTTGGAGCAAGCCGTCGCACAGGTACTGGAACGCCACGGTATTGATGTACTGGTTGAGCCCCAGGGCGTACTGCACTCAGGTGTGGATCTGCCCAATGTGACCGACGAAGTCACGCAGATTTTTGATACCCTGAACTAAATTTAAACGATGATTGGTGTGGCTTGACCACACCAAAGCTTCCCTGGGCTCCCATGACGCACGCTTCTCATCACCTAACCCTCGCAGACATTGCGCGCCAATTGGACATTGCCGTTAGCGGCAACGCCCAGCAGCCGATACGTGGCTTGGCGACGTTAAAAGAAGCGCAGCCGGATCAAGTGGCTTTTCTGGCCAATCGCGCCTATCTGAAAGATCTGGCGACGACCAAGGCGGCCGCTGTATTACTGCACCCTGAGCACGGTAAACACTGCCCGGTAGCGCGTCTGGAAATTGATAATCCTTACCTAGGCTATGCCAAGCTATCGCAGCTGTTTGACCCATTGCCCGCCCGCGATATTGTTGGTATTCACCCTACCGCAGTCGTAGCGGAAGATGCTCAGATAGGCGCCGATGTCTGTATTCAGGCTCACGCTGTGATTGAAGCGGGTGTGGTGCTGGGCGACCGCGTAGCGATTGGAGCAGGGAGCGTGGTTGGGGCCGACAGCATTATCGGCGAAGCAACACGACTGCATGCCAATGTCACGGTGTGTCATGGTGTGGTGGTAGGTAAGCGAGTCATCCTGCAAAGTGGTTGTGTTATCGGCGGTGACGGATTTGGTTTCGCCCACGACGGTGCTGGCTGGCATAAAATTGCCCAGCTGGGAGGCGTTGTGCTGGGCGATGACGTTGAGGTGGGCAGTTGCTCCAGCATCGATCGGGGCGCACTGGGTGATACGGTGATTGGTGATGACGTCAAAATCGATAGTCAGGTACAAATTGCTCATAACGTCATCATTGGCGATCACAGCGCCTTAGCGGGCTGTGTGGGCATTGCCGGCTCTACCAAGGTCGGTAAACACTGCATGCTGGGTGGCGGCGTTGGTTTGTCCGGCCATCTAACGATTTGCGATGGCGTTCAGGTGACGGGAATGAGCTTGGTGACAAACTCAATCCATGAACCCGGGGTCTACTCCTCAGGTACCGGCGCTATGGCCAATACCCAGTGGCGTAAAAACGCGGTGCGTTTTAAACAGCTCGATGATATCGCTAAGCGCCTAGCAAGATTGGAAAAAAAACAGCGTGATTGATTTATGCTGAATGAAATTTACCTGCCACTGACTTGAGGCTGAATAGCAGCAGGTTATAATCCACTGCTTTTTGGCCAGCAGGGGTGCTGGTATTTGCCTGAGAGTCATTAGGCGTTTTGTTATTTTAGAGGTCGCTACGATGGTTATGGATATCAATGAAATTCGCGAGTACTTGCCCCACCGCTACCCTTTTTTGCTGGTGGATCGAGTAACGGAACTAGCCATCGGTGAATCCATCGTTGCGTACAAGAATGTCAGCATCAACGAGCCGTTTTTCAACGGCCATTTTCCGCATCACCCGATTATGCCTGGCGTGCTGGTGATTGAAGCACTGGCCCAAGTTTGCGGTATTCTCGGCTTTAAAACGGTCAATAAACTGCCCGCCGATGGCTATGTATACTACCTGGTAGGCAGTGACAAGGTGCGCTTTAAGCGCCCGGTAATGCCGGGTGACAAGCTCACCTTAGAGGCCGACGTGATTAAAGGTAAACGCGGTATTTGGAAATTTGCATGCCGTGCCTCGGTTGACGGTGAGCTGGCCTGCGAAGCGGAAATTATTTGTGCCGAGAGGAAGGTGGCTTGATACATCCTACTGCACTGGTCGACCCGACGGCGCGCCTTGCCGACGACGTTGAGGTAGGCCCTTTTAGCATTATCGGCCCCGGCGTCACGATCGGCGCGGGCTCGGTAATTGGCCCCCATGTGGTGGTTAAAGGCCCCACCACGCTGGGTGAGCGCACGCGTATCTTTCAGTTCGCCTCGGTAGGCGAAGACTGTCAGGACAAAAAGTACGCAGGTGAGCCCACTCGGTTAGTGATGGGGGACGATAATGTAATTCGCGAAGGCGCCACGATTCACCGAGGCACCGTTCAGGATCGCAGCGAGACCACCGTTGGTTCGCGCAACCTGTTTATGGCCTATGTACATGTGGGCCATGACTGCGTGATTGGTAACGACTGCATTTTAGCCAATCAGGTTACCTTGGCAGGGCACGTCACCGTCGGTGATCATGCCATTCTGGGTGGTTTGGCCGCAGTGCACCAGTTCTGTCATTTTGGCGATCACGCCATGGCCGGTGGTGGCTCGATTATCACCAAGGACACGCCTGCCTATATCATGATTAACGGCAACCCTGCCGAAGCGCGTGGCCTCAACCTGGTGGGGTTAAAGCGACGAGGTTTTAGCCGCGAAGCGATTAATGCCTTAACCGCCGCCTATAAAATGGTCTATCGCCAAGGGCTGACCACTGAGCAAGCGCTTGCCGAAATGCGCAGCCGCTTTGAGCTACCCGAAGTCGAGCACTTTGCCGCCTCCATTGAGCGTTCTACCCGCGGAATCACCCGTTAACCCATGCTAATCATTTTATGACCCTGCAACGTGTCTATCTCGTGGCTGGGGAGCTCTCCGGCGATATCCTCGGCGCTGGGCTGATGCGCGAACTTAAAGCACGCCACCCTGGCGTCGAGTTTCGTGGTATCGGCGGGCCACGGATGCAGGCGGAAGGCATGGAGAGCCGCTTCCCTTTAGAGACCCTCGCGGTAATGGGGCTGGTTGAGGTGCTTAAGCACCTCCCCGAGCTGATACGTGTACGGCGCACCCTAAAAGCCGAAGCGCTGGCCTGGCAGCCGGATATTATGCTCGGCATCGATGCGCCTGACTTCAATTTAGGCCTGGAACGCCAGCTCCGTGAAGCGGGCATTACCACCGCCCACTACGTAAGCCCTTCCGTATGGGCGTGGCGCCAGGGGCGGGTAAAAGGCATCGCTAAATCGGTAGACGGCATGCTAACACTGCTCCCTTTTGAAGCCGCCTTCTATCGCGAACACCGTGTCCCCGTCGCCTTTGTGGGTCACCCCTTGGCTGACGAAATGCCGCTGGAAAATGACCGTGCTGCGACCCGCCAAGCGCTGGAGCTGGCGCCTGATAGCCAGGTGTTAGCGCTGTTGCCCGGTTCCCGGGCCAATGAAATTCGCTTTTTGGGTGATGCTTTTCTCAACGCGGCCGAACAGCTCTGCCAGCGCCACCCCGCGCTGCAGGTGGTGATTCCAGCGGCCACCGCTGATCGCCGCCGGGAAATTAGCGCACTGCTTGCCAACTACCCGCTACTGGCGGAGCGGATTACGCTGCTGGATGGTCAGGCCCGTGAGGCGATGGTGGCGAGCGATGTGGTACTGCTGGCCTCAGGCACCGCCGCGCTGGAAGCCATGCTGTGCCACCGCACCATGCTAGTAGCCTACAAAATGGCCCCAGCCACCCACTGGCTGGCTAAACGAATGGTGAAAACCCAGTGGGTATCGCTGCCCAATTTGATTGCCCAGGAAACGCTGGTGCCCGAACTCATTCAAGACGCTGCCTCGCCGGAGGCGATTGCCGACCAGCTCAGCGCCATGCTGGCGGACGAAGATAGCCGCCACGCCCTGGAAGCGCGCTTTGCCCAGATGCACGCCACCCTCCAGCGCAACGCCAGCCGTCGCGCGGCCGAGGCAGTAAGCCTGTTGGTCGCGGGGCAGCCGCTGGAGAGTGTTGATGGCCATTAAAGATAGGGTGACAGCGCACTGGTTGATCGAGCACAAGGATTTTCCACTATTAGATATTTCTTACAGCGGCGAGCGGCTGGCGGGGGTCGATGAAGTAGGCCGAGGGCCACTGATCGGTAGCGTGGTGGCCGCGGCGGTTATTCTCGACCCCGCGCAGCCGATTGACGGTCTTACTGACTCTAAAAAGTTGACGGCGCGCAGGCGTGAAGCGCTTGATACACAAATTCGCGAGCGGGCGCTGGCCTTTGCCGTGGCAGAAGCCAGCGCAGCGGAAGTGGATGCGCTGAATATTTACCACGCCACCCACTTGGCCATGCGTCGCGCCATTGATGCGCTGGCACCGTCGGCGGAATATCTACTCGTCGATGGCAACAAATTACCTGGCCATCGGCTGCCCGGCCAGGCCGTGGTGAAGGGCGATTCACGCCACTGTGCCATTGCCGCGGCGTCGATTTTGGCCAAGGTCGCTCGTGACGCGCAGATGGTCGCCTTGGATGAGTGCTATCCTGAGTATGGTTTTGCGCGCCATAAAGGCTACCCGACCAAAGAGCACCTGATGGCGCTTGCAGCTCACGGGCCACTGGCCGAACATCGTCGTAGCTTCGCGCCTGTGCAGCGCCAGTTGGCGCTGCTTTAACTTTTTTCTTAGGTTATTCGTCATCTAATTTGGATTAAATATTAATCGGCTACTTTGTGTCTCACGGTTCAGATCGAAACCGTTAAGCTGACTATCTGTTGTGGGAGGCCGCTTTAGCGGTGGTTCGACATTTCGGCGAAGGGGGCTGCAGGCACCCTACGGTTGTCAGGCAGGCAGCCTAAATGGTCGCGAGCTAAAGCTACCTCCCACAGATCCACTATCAGACTGGCAGAAATAATTCCATACTCAATGACGAAGAGCCTTTTCTTCTTCACCTAGCGTTTTGCTGAGAGTCCCATGACGGTTCCGTTCGTTCATTTACGTTTGCACAGTGAATACTCCCTGGTCGATGGCTTAGTGAAGCTAAAGTCGCTGGTCAGCACCACGGCTGAACGGGCGATGCCAGCGCTGGCCTTGACCGATGAAACCAACCTGTTCGGCCTGGTGAAGTTCTACAAAGCCGCCCAAGGCGCGGGGCTGAAGCCGATTATTGGCAGCGACTTGTGGCTCCAGAATCCCCATGACGAGTCCCACCCTTACCGGCTAACGCTGCTGGCGATGAACGATGTGGGCTATCGCAACCTTACTGAGTTGATCTCGAAAGGTTGGACGCATGGTCAACGTCAGGGGCGCGCCATTCTCGATAAACAGTGGGTGCTGGAGCAGAGCGAAGGCTTGATTGCGCTCTCCGGCGCCCGGGAGGGCGAGATTGGCCGCCACCTGCTATCTGATCACGAACAGGATGCCAGGGTGCTGCTCGAAGAGTGGCAGGCGGCATTTCCTGAGCGCTTTTATCTAGAGCTGATTCGCACCGGGCGCCCGCTGGAAGAGGCCTGCGTTCACGCCAGCGTCAAGCTGGCCATTGAAACAGGCACGCCAGTGGTGGCGACCAATGACGTTCGTTTTCTTGAGCGCGAAGATTATTGGGCACATGAGACCCGCGTCGCCATCGGTGAAGGTAAAGCGCTTGACGACCCGCGCCGGGAACGCCGCTATACCGAAGAGCAGTACTTAAAAAGCCCCGACGAGATGGCGGCACTGTTTGCCGATATCCCCGAAGCGCTGGAAAACAGCGTGATGATCGCCGAGCGCTGCAGCGTGGATGTGCGCCTGGGCGAGATTTTCCTGCCCGAGTTCGGCATTCCCGAAGGCATGACCCAGGATGAGTTCTTCCGCAAGGTCTCCCATGATGGTTTAACCGAGCGGTTGGATTTTCTATTTCCCGCTGAACGCTATCCTCGTGACAGCGAAGAGTACCAGGCGATCGACCAGCGCTACCGCGACCGGTTGGAGTTCGAGCTCAACGTTATTATACAGATGGGCTTCCCAGGCTACTTCCTGATCGTGATGGACTTTATCCAGTGGGCCAAGGACAACAGCGTGCCGGTAGGCCCGGGGCGTGGTTCCGGTGCTGGTTCGCTGGTGGCCTACGCGCAAAAGATTACCGATCTGGATCCGATTGGCTACGACCTGCTGTTCGAGCGCTTTCTTAACCCTGAGCGTGTCTCCATGCCCGACTTTGACGTCGACTTCTGCATGGAAAAACGCGACAAGGTAATCGAGTACGTGGCCGAGCGCTACGGGCGCAACGCGGTTTCTCAGATTGTCACCTTTGGCACCATGGCGGCGAAGGCCGTGGTGCGTGACGTTGCCCGTGCCCAAGGGCGTCCGTATTCGCTGGGGGATAAGCTCTCCAAGTTGATTCCTTTTGAAGTGGGCATGACCCTGGCCAAGGCGATTGAGCAGGAACCCGCGCTCAAAGAGTTTATCGGCAACGATGAAGAGGCCGAAGAGATCTGGGAGATGGCGCTCAAGCTTGAGGGCACCACCCGGGGCACCGGCAAGCACGCCGGTGGCGTGGTCATCGCCCCCACCAAGCTGACGGATTTCTCGCCGCTGCTCTGCGATGAAGATGGCTCAGGCTTGGTGGTTCAGTTCGATAAAAACGATATTGAAGAGGCCGGGCTGGTCAAGTTCGACTTTCTGGGCCTGCGGACGCTGACGATTATCGACTGGGCGCTGGAGATGGTCGATAAGGTGCGCAGCGTTAACGGCCAGGATCCGCTCAACATCGACAGCATCCCGCTGGATGATGCGCCCACCTTCGAGATGCTCAAGCGCGCCGAAACCACGGCGGTGTTCCAGCTTGAATCCCGGGGCATGAAGGAGCTGATCAAGCGCCTGTTGCCCGACTCCCTGGACGACATGATCGCCCTGGTGGCACTGTTCCGCCCCGGCCCACTGCAGTCGGGCATGGTCGACGACTTTATCAACCGTAAGCACGGCCGGGCTGAAGTCTCTTATCCACACCCGGATTACCAGCACGAGCTGTTGAAACCTGTCTTGGCGCCCACCTACGGCATCATTCTCTACCAAGAGCAGGTCATGCAGATCGCGCAGGTCATGGCAGGCTACAGCCTCGGCCAGGCCGATATGCTGCGCCGTGCGATGGGTAAGAAAAAGCCTGAAGAGATGGCCAAGCAGCGCGATGGCTTTATGGAGGGCTGTGCCGCCAACGGTATCGATAAAGACCTGGCCGGTAATATCTTTGACCTGGTAGAGAAATTCGCCGGTTACGGCTTTAACAAGTCGCACTCGGCTGCCTACGCGCTGGTCTCTTACCAAACCGCGTGGCTGAAAGCCCACTATCCGGGGCCCTTTATGGCCGCGGTGATGTCCACGGAAATGGACAACCTGGATAAAGTGGTACCGCTGATCGAGGAGTGTCGCAACCTCCGGCTCACCGTTACCCCCCCGAACGTCAACGTTGGTGGCTACAAGTTCACCGTCGATACCGATGCACGTGTGGTCTACGGGCTAGGCGCCATTCGCGGCGTCGGCGAAGGCCCCATTGGCGCCATTGTCGAAGCCCGTGAGGCAGATGGCCCTTTCAAAGATATCTTTGATTTCTGTCGCCGCATTGATCCCAAACGGATGAATAAACGCACCCTGGAGGCGCTGATTCGCTCCGGTGCGCTGGATACTTTAGGCCCAAATCGTGCGGTACTGTTCGCAGCGATGGAGGACGCACTAAAAGCCGCTGCCCAAAACCACGCCAATCAGAATCTGGGCATGCTGGATATGTTTGGTGATGCGTTCGCCGCGGCCGATGAAAGTGACGGTGACAGCAACGTTTACGCCGAATACATCAACGCCCGTGAGTGGACTGATCGTGAGCGGCTCTCAGGGGAGAAAGATACCCTGGGGCTTTACCTGACGGGGCACCCCATCGATGAGTACGAACGGGAGTTAAAGCGCTTTGTCTCCACGCGGATCAGCGATTTAAAGCCTTCTCGCGACCCCCAGCGCGTTGCTGGGTTAGTGGTCGGCGTGCGCACCATGAAGTCCAAACGTGGTGATACCATGGCGTTTATCACCCTGGATGACCGCACCGGGCGTATTGAAGCTTCGCTGTTTGGGGAGCTATTCGAGCAGTTGCGCGGTCAGATTGAGGCTGATCAGGTACTCATCGTTGAGGGCGAGGTCTCCAGCGACGAATACTCTGGTGGCCTGCGCCTACGCGGTAAAGATGTTACACCGATGGTGACGGCGCGCATTCGCTACGGCCAAGCCGTGGAACTGGCACTGGACGCGGGGCAGATCAATGGCCGCTTAATTGAAACCCTGCGCGACAGCCTGATGCCGTATCGCGATCAAGAGGGTTTGCCGGTGCGCCTGCAGTACCGTCACCCAGCGGCAGTGGCTTGGCTGGAACTCGCCGATGAGTGGAAAGTCGCACCGAGCGACGACTTACTGCTGGCGCTGCAGGATGTTCAGGGCCAGACAGGCGTACAGCTACGCTATCGATAGCTGACAATGCGCCACTAAACTCTCGGGAGAGGGCAGGTTGAAGCGAGGGTCTTTCGGCCATGGCCGGAAAATGTTCCTGACAATTCCGGCATTTCCGCCATCCATGGCGGTCAGATGGCGAAAGTAGCGCCCACGGATGGGTTCACAGCGCCCTCGCGGAGACCTGCTCTCGTAAGATTGCACTCAGTGCATAAGTGAGCCCACCTTGCGTGGCAGGGTCAGGGTGCGATAATACTTATTTTGATCAGGCTTGTTTTTGACAGGCAGCTTACAGGCAGAGCCGATGAATCCTAATTATCTCGATTTTGAACAGCCGATTGCCGAACTTCAGGCAAAAATTGAGGAGCTGCGGTTAGTCAGCTCCGATAGCCAAGTCAACCTTTCCGACGAGATTGCTCGGCTGGAAGAGAAGAGCCGCAAGCTGACGGAATCGATCTTCAAGGATTTGACTCCCTGGCAGGTTTCTCAGCTATCACGGCACCCCCAGCGGCCCTACACGCTGGACTACCTCGAACACATCTTCACCGACTTTGACGAGCTGCACGGTGATCGCAACTTCGCTGATGATGCTGCGCTGGTAGGTGGCATTGCGCGATTAAACGATGCGCCGGTGATGGTGATTGGTCATCAAAAAGGCCGCGATGTAAAAGAGAAAGTGCGCCGCAACTTCGGTATGCCGCGCCCAGAAGGCTACCGCAAAGCGTGCCGCCTGATGGAAATGGCTGAGCGCTTTAAAATGCCCATTGTGACGTTTATCGACACGCCGGGCGCTTACCCCGGTATCGACGCGGAAGAGCGCGGTCAGTCAGAGGCCATCGCCTATAACCTCGCCGTCATGTCGCGGCTGAAAACGCCGATTATCTCCACCGTGGTGGGCGAAGGTGGCTCCGGCGGCGCGTTGGCGATTGGGGTATGCGACGAGCTACAAATGCTGCAGTACTCCACCTACTCGGTTATTTCACCGGAAGGCTGCGCCTCGATTTTATGGAAAAGCGCTGAAAAAGCCTCCGATGCCGCTCAGGCCATGGGCATTACCGCCGAGCGCCTGAAAGAGCTGGGCTTTGTCGATTCGCTGATCAAAGAGCCGCTCGGTGGCTCCCACCGCCACCCGCTAACCACCGCTGAACGGGTCAAAGAGGCGCTGACCGCCAGCTTGGAGCGTCTGCAGGCGATGGACACCGACGCACTGCTGGAGCGTCGTTATAAGCGTTTAATGAGCTATGGCGCCCCAGCCGCTTAAAACGCTACAAAGCTTACTCAACGACGCCCTGGCGGAAACCCCGCCGGGGCGCTCTATTTGGGTGGCGCTCTCGGGTGGTTTGGACTCCTGTCTGCTGCTCGCGTTAGCCGCACAGGTCTGCGAACAAGCAGGCAGCTCTTTGCGGGCCATCCATATCAACCACGGCTTGCAGGCAGCAGCGCAGACATTTGAAGCGCACTGCCGAGATATGTGTGTGCGTTTGAACGTGCCGCTATCCGTGGTCAATGTGGCGGTAGATGCACAAGGCGAAGGCATCGAAGGTGCCGCTCGCAACGCCCGCTATGAGGCTTTTTTTGCCACCATTCCCACGGGAGATACGCTCTGGCTGGCCCAGCACCAGGACGATCAGGCGGAGACCTTCCTGCTTGCCGCCCTGCGCGGCAGCGGGTTGCGCGGGCTAGCGAGCATGCCCTATCGACGCGACGCTCAGGGTATTACCCTGGTGCGCCCCTGGCTAACGGTGCGCCGGGCAGCGTTAGAGGAAACCGCGCATTCACTCGCCGTGACCTGGTGTGAAGATCCAACCAATAGCGATATAAGCCTTGACCGCAATCGCCTGCGTCACCGGGTGCTGCCTGCGATGCGCGAGCGCTGGCCTGAGGCAGAACGCGCGCTAGCGAACAGCGCTGCCCATGCTGGCGAAGCAGATGCGTTGCTGTGCGAATACGCTCAACAAGAGCTGCAACGTTTACTGGTCGATAGTCATTACATCGATGCTGTCGCGCTAGGCGAGTGTTCCCTCCCCCGTCAGCGGCTGCTGGTGCGCACGTTTTGCCAACAGCTAGGCCTGCCAACACCGCCCCAGAAGCGTTTAGAGAGCCTGCTGAATCAATTGAATGCCAAGGCGGATGCCGAGGTTTGCGTTGAGTGGCCGGGCGCCCAGGCGCGCCTATGGCGTCAGCGGCTCTATTTGATGGTGCCGCATGAGCCCCTACCGTCTTGGGAGGCTAGCTGGGATGGTCAAACGCTACTGAAAACGCCTATCGGGCCGCTAGGGTGGCAGGTGGCCTCATTAAAAGAGCCGTCTGAACCGCTGAGAGCGACCTGGCGACAAGGTGGGGAGGTTATTCAACTGCCAAAACGAGGTCGGCGCGATCTCAAGCGGTTGCTACAAGAGGCGGATATGCCGCCCTGGGAGCGCCAGCGGCTGGTGGTTATCATGCAGGGTGAGGCGTGTATCGGGGTGATTTGTCCCCCTGCTCAGCTGCTATGGCAGGCAGAGGGCGTTCGCTTTACCCGTCTGACTTCGCCTGCTTAACGATCAGCTTAAAACCGGCGGCTTCCATAAACGCCTGCTCCTGCTCCAGGTCGGTACTCAGCAGGGTGGGTTCATCGCTGGCAGGTAGCGTGATCGCCAAACTATCGCTGTCAGCGCTTATTTCCGGTAGCGAGGGCGCGCTTTCCGGGCGGGAATGGTTGAGCAAAACGGCTAAACGCAGCAGCCGGGCGAGCTTCTGGGTAGTCTCCTGTTGCGCTTCCGGCAGGGCCTGCCACTCCTTGAGTGGAAATTTACGCCGGTGTGCGCGCACTAAAAACGCCAGCTGGCGCTGTTCAGGGCGTGAAAAACCCGCTAGATCCGAGTGCTCCAGCAGGTAGGCGCCGTGGCGGTGAAACTGGCTGTGGGAGATCGCCAAACCGATTTCGTGCACGTGGCTGGCCCACTGTAAATAGCGGCCTTGATCAAGGTTTAGCGACCAGGCATGGCGTACCTGATTAAACAAACGCTCGGCGGTGTCGGCGACGTTAAGTCCTTGGCGGGTATCAACATCGTAAGTGCGCTTTAGCGACTCCAGGCTCTTCGAGCGCGAGTCTTCTGCGGTATTGCGCCCGGCCATGTCGTAGAGTACGCCTTCGCGCAGCGCGCCATCGGCAAAGCGCATCTGGGTTAAATCAAAGGCTTCAAAAATCGCCCCAAGAATGGCAATACCCGCCGGGAAGACTTTGGCACGGTCAGCTTTGAGGCCATCGAGCACGACTTTATCCAGCTGCTTGCACTTTAGCAGCCGTTCGCGCAGCTTCTTCAAACCGCCACGCGTGATAACGCCCTCGTGGGGCGTATCGCCATAGGCATGCAACACGCTGGCGGCGGCCTTGATCGTGCCGCTTGAACCGACCGGGTCGTCCCAGCCCAGGCGCTGGTAAGGACGCTGAATATTGGCAAGCTCCGAAAGGGCGGCTAGCTCGGCGCGGCGCATGCGCTTTTCGTTTAATTCACCGTCGGGGAAGAAGCGTCGAGAGAAGGTCACGCAGCCCATGCGCAGGCTTTCCAGTGCTTTGGGCTCAAAGGCTTCGCCAATGATAAATTCGGTTGAACCGCCGCCAATATCGATGATTAATCGGCGGCCATTTTCGGCCAGCGCGTGGGCGGCACCTAAATAAATCAGCCGGGCTTCTTCGCGGCCGGCAATAATTTCGATGGCATGACCTAACTGTGCCTCGGCGCGCTCGATAAACGCTTGGCTATTATCGGCATCGCGCAGCGCGTTAGTGCCGACAATGCGCAAATTGGCATCGGTAATGTCGTTTAAAAACGGCGCGAAGCGGCCCAAACAGTCCAACGCGCGCTGTATCGCCTCTTCGCTGAGCAGGCCGTCATCGTCTAAACCCGCGGCGAGCTGCACCTTTTCACCCAAACGAGCGACCACCTGTAGGCGTTCGTGTTGATAGTTGGCCACCAGTAGGTGAAAGCTGTTGGAGCCCAGGTCTATAGCGGCGAAGCGCTGCGGTGCACCGCTGTCTGCCTCAGTGGCAGAGGTGGCAATGGGTAGCGAAATATCCGTGGGCATGAGCATTCCTTCGTGTTGGCTGTGCCAAGGTTGCGGTGACCTTTATCTATTGTCAATTGCCAAAGGCTTGCGTTTATCGCGGCGCTTGACTAACATCGAGCTACTGGCCTGATCTGACCTGGTTAGTTAGTGTGTCCATAAGTGCGTCGCTGTAGAGATGGAGAGTTAAGACAGAGCAATGGTGTAGATAAATTGCTTAGGCAATAAATTGCTTAGCTAAATAGTCTTGCATGCGTCGTTCAAGTACGGCATCTTGGTCGCCCCAGACGTTATTCACTGTTTATCCCGTTAGCGTCAGCCAGAATTCCAAGTCGTCAGATAGCCCACTGGTTCAACCACTCTCCTGTGGGAACCAGATTAAACAAGTGTTAGCACCCTCGAGTTGAGTCTTAATAACAACAAGCAGCAGCGTTGTTAGTGAGGGTCAACGCCGTTCCTTTCATCTTCGAGCGCGTGCCTTTACCGGGATCTGAACGCATCACACGGCGTCACTTTCACGCCTCCTGTCTTACTCCCGGCGCCTGGCGCCCAGCTTCCATGAGCAACTTTCTAACACACCGATGAATCTCACTGAACTCAAGCAAAAAACCGTTCCCGAGCTCCTCGATATCGCCCGTGAAATGGGTATTGATAACTTGGCCCGTTCGCGCAAGCAGGACATCATTTTCGCCATCCTCAAGAAACACGCCAAAAGTGGCGAGGATATCTATGGCGACGGTGTGCTGGAAATTCTTCAGGATGGCTTCGGCTTCCTGCGTAGCGCAGACAGCTCCTATCTCGCCGGTCCCGACGATATTTACATATCGCCTTCGCAGATCCGCCGTTTCAATCTGCGTAAGGGTGACTCCATTTCCGGCAAAATCCGTCCGCCGAAGGAGGGTGAGCGCTATTTCGCCCTGCTGAAGGTCAGTCAAATCAACTTTGACCGTCCGGAAAATGCCAAGCACAAGATCCTGTTTGAGAACTTAACGCCGCTGTTCCCAGACGATCGTATGCGTATGGAGATCGGTAACGGCTCCACGGAAGACCTTACCGCGCGGATCATTGATCTAACCGCGCCAATCGGTAAAGGCCAACGTGGTTTGCTGGTATCGCCGCCCAAGGCGGGTAAAACGCTGATGTTGCAGAACATCGCGACCTCCATCACGCGCAACAACCCAGAGTGCCATCTGATCGTACTGCTGATCGATGAGCGCCCTGAGGAAGTGACCGAAATGTCGCGCACCGTGCGTGGTGAAGTGGTGGCGTCGACCTTCGATGAGCCGCCGGCGCGCCACGTGCAAGTGGCTGAAATGGTTATCGAGAAAGCCAAGCGTTTGGTTGAGCACAAGAAAGATGTGGTCATTCTGCTCGACTCGATTACTCGCTTAGCGCGTGCTTACAACACCGTGGTGCCGAGCTCTGGTAAAGTGCTCACCGGTGGTGTAGATGCTCACGCCCTTGAGAAGCCGAAACGCTTCTTCGGTGCGGCGCGTAACATCGAAGAGGGCGGCAGCCTGACGATTATCGCCACGGCGCTGGTCGACACTGGCTCCAAGATGGACGAAGTCATCTTCGAAGAGTTCAAGGGTACCGGTAACATGGAAGCCCATCTGGATCGCAAGCTGGCTGAGCGTCGCGTATTCCCGGCGATCAATATCCGCCGCAGTGGCACCCGTCGTGAAGACCTGCTGGCCTCTGAAGATGAAATGCAGCGCATGTGGATTCTGCGTAAGCTGCTCAATCCGATGGAAGACACCGCCGCCACTGAATTCCTGATTGACCGTCTGAAAGATACCAAGACCAATCTTGAGTTCTTTGAAGCGATGAAGCGCCGCTAGCTTGTAGTCAAAAAGAGCGCCGCTAACGCGGCGTATTCGCCAGCCAGGGAGCGTGCCTTGAAGTACAAAGACTTGCGTGAGTTCATCGCGGCGCTTGAAGCCCAGGGTGAACTCAAACGTATCCACGTCGAAGTCGACCCTTACCTGGAAATCACCGAAATTTGCGACCGCACGCTGCGTGCCGGTGGCCCGGCGTTGCTGTTTGAAAACGTCAAAGGCCACGACATGCCGCTGCTCGGTAACCTGTTTGGCACCCCCAAACGGGTTGCGCTAGGCATGGGCCAGGACTCGGTAGAAGCGCTCAGAGAAGTGGGCAAGCTGTTGGCTTTTCTTAAAGAGCCTGATCCGCCCAAAGGCTTGAAAGACGCCTGGGACAAGCTGCCGATCTTCAAGCAAGTGCTCAGCATGGGGCCAAAAAACGTCAAGCATGCACCGGTGCAAGAGGTGGTGTATGAAGATGACGAGGTCGATCTTGGCCTGCTGCCGATTCAGCACTGCTGGCCCGGCGATGCCGCACCGCTGGTCACCTGGCCACTGGTGATTACCAAAGGGCCACACAAGAAGCGCCAGAACCTAGGTATTTACCGTCAGCAGAAGATTGGTAAGAACCGCCTGATCATGCGTTGGCTCTCCCACCGCGGCGGCGCGCTGGATTTTCTGGAGTTTCAAAAGGCCCATCCTGGCGAGCCCTTTCCAGTCGCAGTGGCGCTTGGCGCCGACCCAGCGACGATTTTGGGCGCCGTGACCCCGGTGCCAGATTCCCTCTCAGAATATGCCTTTGCAGGCCTGCTGCGCGGTTCGCGTACCGAGCTGGTGAAGTGCGGACACGCCGACCTTGATGTACCCGCGTCCAGCGAGATTATCCTCGAAGGCTTTATCTATCCGGATGACATGGCGGCGGAAGGCCCCTTTGGTGACCACACCGGTTACTACAATGAGGTCGACCACTTCCCGGTGTTTACCATCACGCGGATGACCATGCGCCGTGATGCGATCTATCACTCGACCTATACGGGACGTCCACCGGATGAGCCGGCGATTCTCGGCGTGGCGCTCAACGAAGTCTTCGTGCCCATCCTGTGTAAGCAGTTTCCCGAAATTGTCGACTTCTACCTACCTCCGGAAGGCTGTTCTTACCGCATGGCGGTGGTCACCATGAAAAAGCAGTACCCCGGCCACGCCAAGCGCGTAATGATGGGGGTATGGAGCTTTCTGCGTCAGTTTATGTACACCAAGTTTGTGATTGTGCTGGATGACGACGTGGACGCACGCAATTGGGAAGATGTTATCTGGGCGATCACCACCCGGATGGATCCCGCACGCGACACCGTGATGGTCGAGAATACGCCGATCGATTACCTCGATTTCGCCTCACCGGTCTCAGGCCTTGGCTCGAAAATGGGACTCGATGCCACCAATAAGTGGCCGGGAGAAACTGACCGCGAATGGGGCACCCCGATTGTGATGGACGATGCCGTTAAAGCGCGCGTGGATGAACGCTGGGAAGCGCTGGGGATTGGCCTTGAATTACCGCCCTCCCGCCGCTGAATGCGATGTATCGCTGACCAAATTTGTATAAAGAGGCTTTCATGAGTGCAAGGACGTTGACTTGCCAAGTCACCGAGGTTGAGAACTTAAGCCCCGATGTGTTTGGTGTGACGCTAGCCGGACGCGCCGAAGCCATGCAGCATGCGCCGGGGCAATATTTAGAGCTTAAGCTGGACGACACCACCTGGGTGCCGTTTTCGATCGCCAGTGCCGATCGCAGCGATGGTGTTATCGAGCTGCATATTCAGCACTGGCCGGAGCGGGATAACTCAGCACGGCTGCGTGAACTGCTGCAGGTAGCCAACCAGCTCACGCTGCGTTTGCCCGGCGGTGAGTGCGTGCTTGACCGCGAGAGCGAAAGGCCGCTGCTGTTGATAGCGGCAGGCACCGGTTTTTCCCAGATGAAAGCCATTGTCGAAGCGGTACTGCATGAACAGCCCGAACGAGAAATTTCGCTGTGGTGGGCCGCCCGGGAACACCGCGACCTCTATTTGGAGCAGTTGGCCAGCCAGTGGGCGCAAACCCACGCCAATGTCTGCTTTCATGCGGTAACCGAATCGCCCTTGGAAGAGCCGTTAGCAGCGGGCGAGCGGATTGCCCATCACCTGGGGCGTATTGATCAGGTGTTGAAAACCGCAGATATCACGCCAGACACCCACGATGTTTATATCTCGGGTTCGCCCAACATGGTCTACGCCTGCCTGGATGTGCTCGACACGAAAGGCATCAAGCTTGAGCGGGTGTTTTCGGATGTGTTTGCCTATGCACCCCGTTCTACTTAATATGACCGCAGCGTTGTAACGCTCCCCCTGATATAGCGTTGTCAAAAAAGGAGGCTAACATGGCCCATCACGACGAAAACTTTAAAGACGATTCTGGTTTCCTATCCATCTTTCTAGGCTTGGTGGTGCTGGTAAGTATGAGCGCGCTGCCCGCTACTATTGGTTGGGTGCAAGCTTTTAGCGGTTGAGTGTTGCCATTTGCAGCGCTTGCAGGCAGGATTAAACCTCTACGCCATGGCGGCAGCCCTATCATACGATTTACTGGGGCTAGTGATTGCCAGCGAAACAAACAGAATCTAACGGAATATGGGCATGCAGCGACTAACCAACCCTCATACAGTGAACCCGCAGCCAGAATTGGCTGGCGGCTTTGCGTTTTATGGGTATTGGTTTAGCCACGGTGTGCCCCTGGCCGACGCCTAACGTCGCGCCACCAGGCACACCACTCGGTTGCCTGCCGCAAGCACAGAAGCCCCGGTCGGTAACCCCGCCGGGGCTTTTGGCGTTTTTGGGCCTTGTATTGTGAAACATGGCTATTGTTGGGTTTAGTGAGTTTTCATTATTATTTCATCAAGGAGCAGCATCATGATCTATCGCGCACTGACTAACGCTTTCGCTACCTATTTTGTGGGTTATGGCTATAGCTGGCGATTTAGCGACGCGCGGTCGGTGCTAGCTGCCACCTCCGACCGTGTTCACTTGGGTGGTCACACAGCCATACGATGTCACACGATCGCGGAGAGTTAATCATGAATGCGCCTGTCAGCCCTGTTATTAATAAAACCGTTGTAACCACTGCCCACGCTACTGCTCGACTAACGCCTTCAGCGCCTGAGCCCACTGCCAAGCGGCTGCCTACTCCCGCCGAACTCAGGCAACGCATCTCGTTAAGCGACCCGCTAACGGAACAAATTGCCCGTCAACGCCACGCCGTACAGCAAATTTTGAGTGGTCACGATGACCGCCTGCTGGTTGTCGTTGGCCCTTGCTCCATTCACGACCCAGATGCAGCGCTGGAGTACGCCGACCGCCTGGCTGCGCTAAGCGAAGAGATCAGCGAACGTATTTTACCGGTAATGCGCGTCTACGTTGAAAAACCGCGTACTACCGTGGGCTGGAAAGGGCTGGCCTACGACCCTGGCTTGGATGGCAGCGGTGATATGCCCCGTGGGTTGGCGCTATCTCGTGAACTGATGCATGCCGTCGCTGCTCGCGGTCTGCCGGTGGCTACCGAGCTTTTACAACCGATGCTGGCGCCCTACGTAGACGACTTACTAAGCTGGGTGGCGATTGGCGCACGCACCACCGAATCTCAGCTGCACCGTGAGCTGGCCAGTGATTTGTCAGCGGCGGTGGGGTTCAAAAATGCCACCAGTGGCGATGTACAAGTGGCTATCGATGCCATGAGTGCGGCGGCCCACCCGCACCAGCGTTTCGCGGTAGACCCGCAAGGTTACCCAATCGTCCAGCAAACTGCAGGCAACCCGCACACCCACGTGGTGCTGCGTGGCGGGCACGGCGAGCCGAACTATCAGGCACAACACGTACGTGCTGCAACCACTGCGCTGCGTAATGCCGGGCAAAACCCACGGCTCATGGTTGATTGCAGCCATGCCAATGCGCGTAAAGACCATCGTCGCCAGAGTGAAGTGATGCTGGATGTATTGGCGCAGCGTCAGGCAGGCGAGGCCAACCTGGTCGCGCTGATGCTGGAAAGCCACCTGTTCGAAGGCAAGCAGCCACTTAAGCCTGGCGCCATGCGCTACGGCGTATCGGTCACCGACGCCTGCGTGGGCTGGGAAACGACCGAACACTTACTCAAAACGGCTGCAGAGCGTTTGGCGTAATTGCATTTGTAAACGCTATTACTTGTTTGCCCTGGCCAGCCCCGTATCATAGGGCGTTTGCAGCGATAATGAGGCTGGCCATGGTATTTACCCTAGAACATCACGACCCCGAGACCTACCGCCGCAAAGCCCGCATGATCAGCTTTGCCATGGCGGGGCAACTGATTATTTTCGGCCTCCTGTTCTCAATGCTCCTTACCTCCACCTTTGGCAGCAGCCTATGGCTCAATGCCCTGGGCGTGCTACTGGGGCTATTGGCTACCAGCGCGCTGTTTGCCGTGCTGCGTGAGCGCCCCTGGATGACGGAGGTGCGCTACGTCTGGCAGCTCAAACATCATTTGTCGCAAGTCAGTGGCTATCTTTCGCAACTGCGTAAAGCGGTGGAAGAGAACAATCGCACGGCGCTGGATCTTCTCACTTTCTATCACCAGGGCATGGCGCAGTTGGCAGAGCTTAACGGGCGCACCACCGACGACGACGCAGAACGGCTAGCGGAAAAAATGCAGGTTAAAATCAAACGCGAAGAGCTAGGGTTGCCCCCGCAGGTGCAAAGTATCGATACGCACGATCTGCAGGCGTTCAAACGCGGGTAAGAAGTTCAGCAAGCAATAGAGTTAGTTATACAGGGAGCATGACGTATGAATACGTTAAAAGCATGGGGTGGGGCCATCGCCGCTGCCGGTTTAATAGTGGTGCTTGGGGGGTGTGCAGCGACGCCCTCCACAGAAACGAACGCCGCTAACCAAGCAACGTTGGATAACCGGGCGCCCTTTCTGCCTTCGGCGCTTTTTCCTGGCTCTGCCCAGCGTTTTGATGCGTGGCACTGCGAGCCCGCTCAGCAGCACTTAGTGACTGCCACCAATGCCAACGATTTGCGCCTATGGTCGCTGCATGGCGCATGGCGGCTGCCCCAAGCCGTCGTAGCCAGCGGCGCCCGCTACCAAGATGGTGAGATCAGTTTCTGGAACCGGGGCGACAAGGCGTTAGTGGAAACGCCAAGAGGGCAGCTGCAGTGCTCGCTGGCCGAGCAGCGTGACGCCTTAACCCGAGCTGCGAAGCCCGGCGTGATGTTCTTTGGCCAGGGTAACGAACCGGGCTGGACGGTGGCGTTAGCGAATGACACGCCAACGTTGACGATGGAGACGAACTATGGGGAAGAGCGCCTTCAACTACCTTATATGGTTAGTGTGATGGACAATGAAGCGGGTCGGGTCGTGATTGAAAACGCTGACGTGGAGCCCTTTTTCCGCGTGCGTATCGACGCTGGAGCCTGTTTCGATAACATGAGCGGCAAACCTTTCCCCGCTCGCGTTACGCTGACCTATGGTGGGGAGCAATATAGCGGCTGTGGCCAAGGTATTGCACCCTAATAAAGCGCTAGCTCAGCAGCGATAAACCACACGCTCGGCTCGCCATTCTTGCGCCTCGAAATCGCTGGCGCACAGGGCCGAGGTGTTGCCTGCGGCACGAGCGGCGAGACGCGATAGCGTTTCTATCTGAATGTCACGGGTACTTTCCAACTGTTCGCTTACCGCAAGCGGTACCCAAAGCTCGCCCTCTAACGTGGCCAGGGTAAAACTAAACGGATGAAAGCCCGGGAAGCCGAGTCGAATATCGGTGGCGACCAGCGTCTCTTTTCCATCCAGTAGACGCGTTTCATAGCGTAAAAAAGAACCCGCAAACCACGTTAAACGCTCTCCATGTTGGCTGGCCAGGGCGAACTCCTCTAGTTCAGTATTACGAACCAGCGGCTCAAGACGCGGCTGACGGTCGCCGTCAAACACACTGATCAGGCTTTCATAATAGCGGTCACCATCAATCACCGTGGCGCGCCATAGCACAATGTTGAACGGCGTTGGCTGTAACAGCAGCGGAGCTTCTTCCAGCCCCTGCTCCGCCAGGGCTGGGGCAAGACGTTGTTCTACCAGCAATTTCGCACCCGCTGCCATCATTAGGTAAACACTCGTGATGGTCAGCCCCCAGGTACAGGCTTTACGTACCCGTTTAGAGAAGAGGGCGATTCCCAGAGTGAGTAACAACGGCAGCGTATAAAGGGGATCGATAATAAAAATAATTGGCCACGCGGCGGGAACGAGGTCAAGTGGCCAAAGTAACTGGGTGCCGTAAGTGGTCAGCGCATCAAGTAGCGGATGGGTAATCAGAATAAGCGCAAAAAAGCACCACCAGTGGGGCAGGCTAATACCTTTTGCAGGAGCAAATCGCGCGCTCAGCAGCGCCAACAGGGTGGCTAACCCGGTGAGTACAAAAAGCGAATGACTAAAACCGCGATGCTCGGTGACATTGGCGACGGCGTCGCCATAATCCAACGCTACATCAAGATCGGGCAGGGTGCCGAGTACGGCGCCGATGAGGATGGCCTTACGGCCTAAGCGTCGGCCCAGTACGGCACCGCCAATGGTTGCGCCAAGCGCGGCTTGAGTGACTGAATCCACAGGTTTCTCCGACGGGTAAAGCCAGCTAAGATAAACGTTATGATTTAATTATACAGCGTTGTAGTGATTTATTTCCGCTGTCACGTTTTTGTAAAGTATGGCCAAGGCCATTTTTATCAGGAGTCGATATGCAATATCTACATACCATGGTGCGTGTTAGTGACCTAGACGCTTCGCTGCGTTTTTACTGCGATCTGCTGGGTCTTAAAGAAGTTCGCCGAAAAGAGAATGAGAAAGGGCGCTTCACGCTGGTGTTTCTGGCTGCACCCGAAGATGAGTCACGCTCAGAGCGTTTGACGGCTCCGGAGCTTGAGCTGACGTATAACTGGGATCCCGAAGAGTACACCGGCGGGCGTAATTTTGGCCACCTAGCTTACCGGGTGGATGATATCTATGCGCTCTGCCAACATCTTCAGGACAATGGCGTGACGATTAACCGCCCGCCCCGTGATGGCCATATGGCGTTTGTTAAATCACCGGACGGAATCTCTGTGGAGTTGCTGCAGAAGGGCGATGCCCTGGCGCCACAAGAGCCTTGGGCCTCCATGGAAAACACCGGCAGCTGGTAGCTATTACACAAATAGCTATTCCACAAAGACTATTCCACAAAGGCTATGACACAAGGAAAGTTCACCATGACCATCAAAGGTTGGCGTTTACTGCCATTGCTCGCTTCCGTTGCGCTACTGCTAAGTGCGTGTAGCAGTTCGCCAGGGCCAAGCACTGCGCCGCAATCAGGGACGAGTGACTCATCGCTTTCGGGCGCCATTGTTGAACAGCGTTGGAACCTACTGTTGGTGGGCACCGATGAGCGGCTCTCCATGCCGGAAACGCCTTTTTTCCAGATTTCAAACGAGGGCAAAGTTAGCGGCCACGACGGCTGTAATCGCTTTACTGGTGAAGTAACACTCGGTGAAAACCAGCGCATTGAGTTTAGCCAACTGGCCACCACCCGTATGGCGTGCCCGCAAATGGGCGATGCCAAGCGGGTCACGGATATGCTGGAGACCGCCTATCGGTATTTGATTGACCATGACCGGCTGGTCTTCTTTGGCCCGGATAGTCGGGTGCTAGGCGGCTGGCGCGAAGGCAACTAATATAGTCAGTTAGTTCTCAAAAGGCGGATTGAAGCGAGCGATAAAGCGCGCATCAATCCGCTTTTTCCATTGCCATACCCACTTTCCGGATACCCCAAAGCCACCGCGGCTGGCAATCGCGCGGCCGTCGCCAGTGCCAATGAGTGACAACACCCGTTTGGGCGGCTGCCAGGGGCGTAACGGTTCGCCATGGCAGGCGTGGCGGAGATTGTCCGCTAAGTGTGGCCCCATGCGCACTGCGTATACACCCGCGTTGGGCAGTGCTGGGGTAAACGCTGCGCAGTCGCCAGCGGCAAATATATTCGGCTGGCCGGTGACCTCCAGCGTGTTGTCTATGCGGATAAAACCGTGTTGATCCAACGGCAGCTCAGTGCTCACCAGCCATGGGTGGCCGACAGCTCCCGTTGCCCAGAGCACGATGTCTGCATCGATGCGTTTACCGTCCTGGGTGGTTACCCCGCCTTCAACCAGCGTTTCGCCGCGTTGCTGACTGTGAACGGTAATGCCTGCCTGTGACAGCGCACGCCGAGTTAGCCAGCGTGGCAAGCGACCGGCATCGGGCAAAAGTGCGTTAGAGGCGCTGAGCAAATGTCCCTGCCAGTCAATATCGGGCCGCTGTTTGCGCAGTTGGGCCAGCACGCTCATCAGTGTCTCGCAGCCAGCCGCGCCCCCGCCAACGCCCACCACCCGTTGGGCGCCACCGCTGGGTAAGTGGCGAATGTCATTTTGTAGCGCCTGCCAGCGCTGGTGCAGACTACCCAGTGGACGCATGGCCAGCAGCATGGGGAGGTTCTCCCCATGCTGCTGGGGAGATGCCAGAGTCGAACCGATGTTGACGGAAGCCACGTCAAAATTAACGCGCTCGCCATTCGCCAGCGCTACGTTACGTTCCCGGGTGTTGACCGTGTTCGCAGGGGAAAGAATTAGCCGGGCGTTGGCCCTTTGGCACAATGCCGCTATGTCGATCTGGGTCTCGCGCAGCGTACACTCTCCCGCTAGCCATGCGGGTACGCTGCCGGAGTAAGCTGCTAAAGGACTATCGCTCACCACGGTAATGGCGATGCCTGGTTCAGGCTGTTTGGCAAAGGCTTCGAGTACAAAGGCGTGGGCGTGGCCCGCACCCATGAGTAATAATTGCTGCATGGACATCGCCTATAGAAGAAGCAAGGTGCTGTTGGGGATTAACAGACAAAGACTTGGTTTTTACCCGCCATTTTAGCCAGATACATGCCTTGATCCGCCCGCTCAAATAGCTGGCGGGGCCGGTCGCCCGGTTGGAAAAGGGTCAGGCCGATACTAACTGTTAATGGGCCCGCGATGTTGAAGGTGTATTGCTCCACGTTACGGCAGAGCCGGTTAGCCAGCTTTAGACTGGCGTCTTGGTCAAGCCCCTTGGATATGATGACGAACTCTTCGCCTCCCCAACGCCCAAGGTGGTCATCATCTCTCAGCGTTTCCTGAACTAACTTCGCTATATCACGCAAGATATCATCGCCGGTTGCGTGCCCATAGGTATCGTTAATATTTTTAAAATCATCGATATCAAACATCAACATGGCAAAACTGACTGACGAATGGATCAAATCTTCAATCACCAGCTCTGTGTAGTAGCGGTTCCAGCATTTTGTTAAGGGGTCGGTATGGGCCAGTCCCTCGAGGCGTTGATTGGTCTTGGTTAGCTGGCGGTTGAGGTGAACGACCTCCTGGGCAGTTATGGCCACGGCTAAATCGTCGGCCAGCTCAATCATCATGGAGGCTTCCTGCGGCAGCCAATAACTCAAGACGTCTTGAAGCGTCGTATCAGCCACCAGAGCGGGGAGGAGTGGCTGTTGGCGAAACAGCACTAACCAGCCTAACGAGGCATTCGCGACGCTGAGCCGGGCCGCCAAACCGCCTTGGCAACTGCCGTTCAGCTCGGCAATCTCATCCTGAGCGTTGTACTGGTTCAACTGCTGTAACTGATGAAATAGCTGGTGCCTGGAGGGGCATTCGCCAAAGCAGTGAAGGTCGCCCTGATAAGCCAGCGCAATGCCTTCGGCCTGAAAAATATCGCACCAGCTAGCGCCATGATGCTGCAAAATATCATCAATGGAAGCCAGTCGTTTAATATCTCTGGATAGCAATCTGCGACGCGACTTTAAACCTAGCTGGCGAGTGGCCATACGCTCCGCTTTTAACAAGCGTAAGCGTTGGGAAGCAATATCGATGAGTAGTTGGATCCACTTGCCAGGCCCTGCGTAGGCGGCAGGTGGATGCCCAATATACCCCCACACTTCATGTTCGCCCTTTAGCTCATACAGTTGCAGCTCTGAGGCGGCTAGGTCGTCGTAACAATGAATAGCGAGCAGCGCGTGATGAGAGGCGAGTGTGCTTTCCAGCGGGTAGCAGTAGGCCAAACGAAGGTTGCCTGTGCTCAAGCGGCGATAAAGTACCACTGGTTGACCCTGTGTAAGCGCATGCAGCGTTTTAGCCAGCAGTTCAAAAAGCTCAAGAGGGGTTTTCGAGCCGCATAGCAAGGCCAGCTTATGACACAGATTGTCGAGATTTTGCACCGATGGAGATAGTGTGCCACTCATCCTGAATGACTCCTCAAGCGCCGCTTCTCAGCGCTTAGCATAGCAACTCGCCTAAGCGAAAACTCGAAATTGAATTAATGATTCAATCAAAAGGTGAACCGTTATTCAACTGTTATTGAACAATCGCTTCACATTGGCGGCATGAATGAAAAAATCATGTTCGCCGAGCGTCTGAAAGCGGCATTAGAAGCAGCCGGTTACGAAGCGCGACCGTCAGTGCTTGAGCGGGAATTTAACCTGCGTTACTGGGGAAAGCCGATCACTTTTCAGGCTGTTCGGCGTTGGCTGCGCGGTGATTCGATCCCCAGCCAGGATAAGCTCCAGGTTTTGGCTCGCTGGTTGTTAGTCGATCCACACCACTTGCGCTACGGCGCTAGCACCGCTTATACGGTCAGCGAACCTTCCCCAAGTTGGGATGTTTCATCCACCAATGAAGAGCGCCAATTGCTGTCACTCTACCGGGAGCTTCCCGCTGCCCAGCGTAAAGTGGTGCGCGAAATTATTGAAACATTCGCTAAAGTGCACCCGCCTGGCAACGGGCGAAACGATTAGGTCCACTCATTTTTTCTAATTATCTTTCAATTCGATGTGCTAGGTGTCAATTTTCTTAGCTGAACTATCACCGCGTCGCCAATTGAAGTAGTGCTTCAATAAAGCCAGCACTCGTTCGGGTTTGTGGGCGTTTTTCCACACCCCCGCAGTGGCCTTGGCCGCTTCGCCTAACGTGGGGTAGGGGTGGATGGTGCCCAGTAGTTTGTTGAGGCCCAGGCCGTGCTTCATGGCGAGGGTAAATTCACCCAGCCATTCACCGGCGTTTTCCGCGACGATGGTCGCACCTAGAATCTTGTCTCTGCCGGGCACAGTGAGCACTTTGATAAATCCCTGGGTCGCGCCTTCGGCAATGGCACGGTCGCTTTCGCCCATGGCGTAGCGAGTAACCTCAAAGGCAATGCCCTGTGCGTTAGCCTCTTTTTCGTTTAAACCCACCCGCGCTACTTCCGGCTGCAGATAGGTGACCGCAGGCATATAGCGGTAATCCACCGTAAAGCTTTTCAGCTCGCCGAACAGTGCATTGACGGCCGCGTGCCACGCCTGGTGGGCGGCGGCATGGGTGAGTTGGTAAGGCCCGGCTAAATCACCGCAGGCCCAGATATTGGGTAGGTGGGTTTGCAGGCGTTCGTTAATTTCAAGGGTGCCCGCTTTTGTGGTCGTGATTCCCAGCGCTTCTAACCCTAAGCCCTCCACGTTGGCTTGGCGACCGGCACTCACCAGCAGGTAGTCAAACGCTAGCAGCTTGCGATCGCCGTCATGCTCCACCACTAGCTGATAGCCTGTCTCTCCGTTGAGAACTTCCAACGCCCTGGCATCGGTCATCACCGACACGCCTTCGCCCGCCAGGGTGCTTTCGACTAGCTCACCGACCTCTGGATCTTCACGGCCCAGCAGTTGGGAAACGCCTTCCACCAGGGTGACCTGGCTACCCAGGCGGGCAAAACTTTGGCTCAGCTCGCAGCCAATGGCGCCGCCGCCCAATACCACTAAGCGTTTGGGCAACTCAGTGAGCGACCAGAGGTTCTCGGAAGTTAAAATGGGGGCGCTCTCAATACCCGGTAGCGACGGCACCCGGGGACGTGCGCCGGTGGCCAGCACGATATGCCGTGCGGTGAGGATTTTATCGCCGACCTGTATTTCCCAGGGCGAGATCAGCTTGGCGTGCTCCTGGTACACCTCGACGCCGAGGCCGTTATAGCGCTCCACGCTGTCGTGGGGCTCGATATCGCTAATCGCCTGATGCACATGGCCCATTACTTTGGCAAAGTCGACCTGCGTCTCGCTGGCAGTCACTCCGAACCGGTGGGCGGTGCGAACCTCGTGGGCGGTGCGGGCGGCACGAATTAACGCTTTAGACGGTACACAGCCGGTATTCAGGCAGTCGCCGCCCATCTTGTGTTTTTCCACCAGTGCCACCTTAGCCTTCACTGCGCTGGCGATATAGCTGGTGACCAACCCGGCGGAGCCGCCGCCGATCACCACAATGTCGTAATCAAATCGCGCTGGCCGGGTAAAACCTTTATAGGCGTTACGTTTCTGTACTAATAGCACGATGCGCCGGGCGATCCAGGGGAAGATGGCCAGCAGTAAAAACGAGGCGATAAGCGTGGGGGAAAGGATACCCCCCATACTTTCCAAATCACCCAGTTGCCCGCCCGCATTCACATAAATAGCGGTGCCGGGGAGCATCGCGATCTGGCTTACCCAGTAAAACGTGACGGTTTTAATGCGCGTTAGGCCCATGACCAGGTTGATCATAAAAAATGGAAATACCGGTACTAAACGCATGGTAAATAGATAAAGAGCGCCATCCCGCTCTACGCCGCGATTGACCGAGGAAAACTGGCGCGGAAAGCGTTTTTCGATAGGGCCACGGAAAAGAAATCGTGAAAGTAGAAAGGCCAGCGTAGCTCCCATGGTGCTGGCGAAGGAGATAATCAGCAGACCCCAACCTAAACCGAATAGCGTACCGCCAAGTAGGGTCATCAGCGTGGCGCCTGGCAGTGAGAGTGCAGTGATCACCACATAAACGGCAAAAAAGATCCCCGCTACCTGCCAAGGGTTTTGATTAAACGCCGCTTGGAAGTCGCTTTGATAAGCCTTGAGGGTCTCTAGCGTGAACCACTGGTGGGCGCCGCTCAGAAAAAACACCCCAATGGCAAGAATCAGTAACGCTGCAATAATCAAACGTTGTCGGGTCACAATAAACGCTCCAGCGCTATTAAGATAAGTATCAGTGTTTGCTGTGTGAAGGGAGTGCCCACTTCCTTACATCGATACAGGCAATCCTTTCCAGCGCTGCCAGTCTTCGGGGCGATCCACGTCCCAAATAGTCGCGGGGTAGGCGGCGCGCAGGCCTAACGCCTCAATGCGCTGCTGAGTGGTCGCTAGCACGCGTTGGGTGCCCCAGGGGATCCCTTCAAACAGTGCGGGGTAGTCCTGCTGGGTGCCCACAAAACCGTAGCCGCCATCTTCGGCGGGTAACATCACCACCTCAAAGCTGGCCAGCTGCTGCGCACAGGTGGCAATCAGCGCGCTGGTGATGCTCGGGCAGTCGCTGCCCATTAGCATGGCAGGCCCTGGGGTGCTGTTCAGAGCGTGGCGAACCCTTGCGCCTAAGTCACCTTCTGGCTGGGCGCTTAGCGTCACACCAAACGCCTCGCGAAGTTCGATAAACAGCGGGTGCGCGTGATCAAGCGCTGTCCATAGTGTGACATTTGCGGCAGGCAGCGCTTTGCAGGCATTAGCGACGCAGTGGCGTACCAGCTCCGCGTGGGCGTTGGCAGCACCTTCCAAACCGAGTAGGGGCGACAGGCGCGTTTTAGCTTGCCCCGCCAGCGGTGCTTTGGCTAGCAGGTGCAGGTGGGGCGTTTCAGCGGGCATCGCGATACTCCTTGGCGAGTCGGGTTGCGCTAAAGCCGCGCCAGTAGCGGTAGCGCAGCCGCCACATGAGGCGGATGGTTTTCCACGCGCCAAACTCATCCCAGCGTCTGCCCGAGCTTACCACTTTCGCCTTCAAACAGGCGGGCCGAGACAACCGCTTGAGCCGTTTAGACAGCTCAATGTCTTCCATCAGTTGCTGTTCGGGAAAGCCACCGACGGCCTTGAAGGTGCTCGCGCGCATAAACATGCCCTGATCGCCGGTGGCGATGCCGGTAAGCCGGGAGCGCTGATTCATCATCCAGCTCACCAAGGGTAGCCAGCCGCTGCGGCCCGCAAGCTTAATATCAAAGCGCCCCCAGGCGTGGCGGTAAAGCGCTTGGGTTATTTGTTCAATGGCGCCATCGGGCAGAATGGTATCGGCATGCAAAAATAACAGCGCAGGTGCCTTGCCATGCTGTGCGCCCAGGTTCATTTGCAGTGCCCGACCGGCTGGGCTGCTGAGCACTCGATCCGCCAGCGGTGCAGCAATGCAAGCGCTGTCATCATCACTCCCGCCATCCACCACAATGACTTCGATGGGCATGGAAACGCGCAGCGGTTGCAGCGGCGTCAGGGCCGCCTCAATCCCCGCGGCCTCGTTGAGCACCGGGATCACGATGCTCAGCCGAGGTGGTTGTTCAGCCGAGTTCAATAACCGGCCCTCCTGCTGCATTGGCGTCCTCGTGGTCGTGGGTGACCAGTAGCGCAGGCAGGCCAGCCTCGCGCAGCTGGCTAAACACCAGCGTGCGCATCTCCTGGCGCAGCGCCGTATCCAGTTTGGAAAACGGCTCATCCAGCAGAACGGCTCGGGGCTTGGAAAGCAATAGACGCATCAACGCCACGCGTGATTGCTGGCCGCCGGAAAGGGTGGCGGGGTCGCGGGACTCAAAGCCTGCTAGCCCAACCTGTTCAAGTGCCTGAGTAACTTGCTGGCGCTTGTCATTTAGATAGCGAGGCAGTCCGAAGCGCAAGTTGCCGCCCACGCTTAAGTGCGGAAATAGCAGCGGATCCTGAAACAAAAGCCCGATGTTGCGCTGCTCGGCGGGAAGGTTGAGCAAACTGCGCTCGCCCAGCCATACGCCGCCGCTGGCGGTGAATTCGCGATCAAGGAAGCCTGCAATATACGCCAATAAGGTGGATTTTCCCGACCCCGAAGGCCCCATTACCGTGAGTACCTCCCCGGGGCTAATAGTGGCATCCACTGCCAGTAACTCACGGCCGGCCAGGGCGATGCTAATTTGCTCAAGGCGTAGCGGCGCGCAAAAAGAAGCTGTCACATTGTCCCTCTTAGGTAGCTAAATCACGGCGGTGGGTACCCAATAAGCGGGGCAGTCCTAGCGCGAGTATAAAGCCAATCAAAGGCAGGCCCGCCTGCACTAATGCCCAGACGCCGATTAAACGTCGATTACTGCCAGAGGCAAGCGCTACTGCTTCGGTCGTCACGGTGGTCACGCGGCCCGCACCGAGTAACTGGGTGGGTAAGTATTGGCCAATACTCACTGCCAAGCCTACGGCAAACGCCGTTAACAGCGGCGCGAGCAAAAGCGGCAGGCGAACCCGCCAAAAAGCGGCACTTCGTGACACCCCCAGTGAACGCGCTACCTTTAGCCAACGCGGATCCAGGCGGCGATAGGTTTCGGCCAAGGAGAGGTATACATAAGGCAGTACAAACAGCAGGTGACCCGCGATAACCAAACCAAGCTGAGGGCGAATGCCCAGGCTTTCCACCGCCACGATTAGCCCAAATAGAAACGCAATTTGTGGCACTAGCAGGGGCAAATAGAGTAACCATAACGCGCGCTTGGGTTGAATGTGCTGGCGGTGTTCATTTTCCAGCGTTGCCAGCACGAGCGCCGTAGCCAGGGCGGTAGAAATAAGTCCAATCAATGCCGTATTAATGAGCGGTGTAGCCAGCATAGGGCCGCTGCGCTGCCAGTGATCCAGCGTTAGCATCTGTGGTAACACTTCTGGAAAGCGCCAGAAACCAGCCAGTGAAAATAGCCCCAGCCCAACCAAGGCCGCCAGCGCTGTGATACTCGAAAACAGTAATGCCGAGCGGCCAACGAGGCGCAGAATGATTTCGCCGCGTTGGCGGCTGCCATTGATCAGCCAGTACCGCGTCAGGCTGCGGATCAGCTGTTCTAATAGCCACCAGCAAAGCAGCGCAGCGACAGTGACGCCGAGTTGCAGTACCGCCGCCGCCGAGGCCATAAAACGCTGGCTGATATCCGGGTCGTTGAACCAACTCAAGATAGACACGCTCAGCGTAGGGGGCAGATTCGGGCCAAGAATCAGCGCCATATCGACGACCGAAGTGGCATAGGCGATCACTGCATAAACCGGCAGGCGAATCAGTGGGTAGAGCGAGGGGCACACCGTTTTTAACCAGCCAATGGTGGGGGAGTAGCCTAGCGACCTCGCCAGCATCAAGCGCCTCTCCGGCGCTAACTGCGGCAGTGCCGCCAAGCTCATCAGCAGCAAAAACGGTACTTCTTTTAGTACCAACCCCGCCATTAGGGAGAATCCCCAGGGATCGTTGATAATCAGCGTGTCCAGAGGGCGCTCCCAGCCCGTCAGCGACGGCGATATCAGCCGCGCCACCAAACCCGAAGGGGCAATCAAAAAGGCAAACCCAAAGGCGATAGCGGCGTGAGGGATAGCGAGCAACGGTGATACCAACCGTCGTATGCCGCGATCTAACCAAGTGCCTCGACTGGCGGCCAAAAACAGCACCACAATCACCAGCGCTACGGCTGTGCTGACTAACCCGCTGGCAAAGCTAACCATCACTGAACGTCCTAGCCCCGGCTGGTCGAACAGCATTTGCCAGGGGGCTAAACTAGCGCCATGGCCGCCTAGCGTTGGTAAGTAGCCAAACGCAGGCAGCAGCACCATCATCAGACCCGCCCCAACGGGGAGTACTAGCAGGGCAATGATGAGTGCTGGCGCCAGTCGCAGCATTTTTAGTTAACGCCGTAACGCTCAAGCCAGGCGTTTTGCAGGGCGGTCATCCAACTGGGGTGGGGCTCGGGCAGCGTGTTGGACAGCGCGTCCGCCGGTAGCTCGGAAGGATGGCGATCACCCTGTTCGAACAGCGTTTGGGTCTCAGCGTCTAGCTGCTCGATATCCAGTACGCTGCGGTCTCCCCACATCGCCAGCGACTGCTTTTGCGCCTGAGCTTCCGGTGAAAGCAGGAAATTGGCGAGCACCATGGCGCCTGCTTTATGTGGCGAGTTATAGGGAATCGCCACAAAGTGAACGTTACCCAAAGTGCCGCCTTCCAGCACGTAGCTGCGCACGCTTTCGGGCAGCTCATACTCCATGACCGCCACGGCGGCATCAGTGGGGTAAAACGAAAACGCCAAACTTATCTCGCCGTCGCTCATCAACGTACGCAGGTTGGGGCCAGAGTCGGGAAAGGCACGACCACTGCGCCACAGGTGCGGGTGCAGCGCATCTAAATAGGCCCATAGAGGTTCTGTGACAGCCTCAAAATCGCTTTCTGAAACCGGCTGGTAAAGTGCCTTCTCCTGATCGGTGAGCTCGATCAGCGCCTGCTTTAAAAAGGTGCTGCCGGTGAAGTCGGGGATACGCGGATAGCTGAACTGACCGGGATTATCTTTGGCCCAGGCGAGTAGTGCCTGCATATCCTGGGGTGGTGTCTCGGTTTGAGCGCTGTCGTAATAAAAGGTGATTTGCGCCTTACCCCAGGGCGATTCATAGCCTTCTGTAGGCAGCGTGAAGTCGGTCACCACCTCAGGGTTATCGGTGGCATTGGTGAGCGCAAAATGGGGCAGCGATTCAGCGAATGGGCCAAACAGCAGGTCGCTTTCGCGCATCGCAGCGAAGTTCTCGCCGTTGATCCAAATGAGATCGATGCTGCCATCGTCGTTATTGCCCGCCTGTTTTTCCGCCAGTACCCGCGCTACTGCACTGCCCGTATCGTCCAGTTTTACATGCTCAACCTCAACGTCGTACTGTGCCTGCATCTGCTTCGCCACCCAGTCGATGTAGCGATTGGTGCGCGTATCACCGCCCCAGGCATTCCAGTAAACGGTTTGGCCTTCGGCTTGTGCCACGACGCTTTGCCAATCACTAGGGTCAGGGTTGGCTGATGCCGGAACCGTGAAGGCAAGCATTGTGATGGCAATAGCGAGGCGAAGAGGGTGGCGAGTAGGCATCGAATATCCCTTTTGTTAGAAGCGTAAGCACAGCTAAGAAATATTAGTAAAATTAGATGTTATAGGGAAACCTGCAAACACTGTAGCTCGCTGTGCACGTGATCAATAATGCTTGACGATAAGTAGTGCTCAACGCGGTCGCGCACGTGGTCGATCACGGCGGGGTCAGTGAGCTCCGCGGACCAGTCTTCCCCACGCTGCTGGGCATCTACGGCGTTTAAGTGCTGGGCGCGCCACTTGGCACACCAGGTTAACGACCAGAGCCAGGTAGCGCGGCGACAGGCAATGAGGGTGTCGATATCCGGCGTTTCACCCATGGTGGTTTGCCAGCGGCGATAAAAGCTAATCACGTCACTTAGCGATAGCACCGCCTGACTGCTGACGTCCCAGGTAGTTGAGGTGTAGAGACTGGTGTGGGCGAGATCGATACCCGGTAGGCCGTAACGGCATTTCTCTAAATCCACCAACACCGCGCGGCCATCGTCACGGATTAAAAAGTTGCCAGGGTGGGTGTCAAAGCTAATTAGTCTCGGCGTGGCCTCGCTTAAGCGAGGCGGAAGCAAATCCAGCTCCTGCTTAATGCGCTGAGTGACTTTGCTCGAAAGTTGCGCATCGCCCAACCAGTTAGCCTGCTGGCGCACTTCATCTTTCATCGCTTGCCACGGGTCTTCAGGGGCAAGCAGCGGCGCCCTCAGTGCTTCGCTGGGCAGCGGTTGGCTGTGTAGGCTCGCCAGGGCATCGGCAATGGCGTGTAGATCTTCCGGGAGTTTAGCCAAGCGGCCCCGAATAGCTTCAACCAGTAGCCCGCCCCGGGGCAGTGCCTCGCTCGGCGCCAAGGTGTCGTAAAGTGTTGGCGTGTGTCCGCCTTGGCTTGCGCGCTGGTAGCAGGCGGTCTGATAGGCAAGGTTCTCTTCAGGCGGCAGGTTCATCTGGCTTTGTTTAGGCAGCCGCGCCACCCAGTCATCGCCCTCGCCGCGATGAATCCACACATGATCATGGGCCAGCCCGGTATCCGCCATCGGCGTAAGCTCACGGTAGGTAATTCCGGCCCGCTTTAATTCGGTTGCCAGCGCCTGTAAACGCGCTTCGGTTGGTGTCGGCATAGAGCAGTCCGTGTCGTTGCTGAATCAGCGATGCCACTTAGTGGCGACTCTTGTACCAACCTTACACGTTTTATAAGAAAAAGTGATTTTATAAACTGAAGGCTAGCCTAAAAGTTGCTTACTCAGCATGCCAATGATAAAGCCAAGTACAGCACCCAGTGAGGGTGTCCAATGGCGCCGCATTCGCGCTTGCGGCGCAATATCCTGAAATACCAGATACAGAATACCGCCTGCTGCGAAGCTCATGATCATAGCCGTAATTTGTGGCGCCTCACTTAGCCACCAATACCCCATTATTGCAGATAGCGGGCCGAAAAATGACACGCCCAAGAGTCCCCATAATGCTGTTTTAGTCGTTAATTTCGCGGCTCTTAATTCACGATAGGCGTTAAATCCTTCGGGGAAATTTTGCGCAGCGATAAAAAGAGCCAGTAAGACACCCATTTGCGGGTTAGCAGCAAACACTGCGCCAAGTGAAACCGCTTCCGGCACAAAGTCTAATAACATCGCCATAAACTGTGCGACATTGCCTTCATTGTTTTGTAACCAGGCATCCAAAACACAAAACGTAACGCCACCTGCGGCAAACAATCCCGTCAATTGCCAAGTGTTTAACTCATGCATGCCTTCTGGCACCAGCGCAAAGGCCACTGCAGCCACTAAAATGCCGCCACCAAACGCTGTGATTCCATGCACAAGCTCTTGCTTGGCAATCGTATTTGCGGTTCCCTCAACGTGTGCTAGAAAACCGCCGAAAAGTGCCATAAGACCGGCGCCCCAGGCGATGAAAAGCATTCCATAAACGCTCATTTATCCACCGTTTCTCCCCTCTGATACGAATCAGGTTCGCACTTTGTTGAATCTTGAGCCAGGGCCTTGTCAGGCTGATGAGGTGTAAACCTTAACGCCAGAGTAAGCTCACGTGCCGGTTGCCGAAAACAAAAACGACACCAAATGGGTGTCGTTTCGTTTGAGCTATTGCTTACTAACCAGTCTTACAAGGCTTCAATCTTCGCCTTTTGCTCTTCCAGTAACTGCTTGGTGGCTTGGAATTCAGCCAGCTTGCCGCGCTCTTTATCCACCACGGCGACCGGGGCTTTGGCGATAAAGCCGTCGTTGCCGAGTTTTTTCTCGATGCCGCCGATGAGTTTGTCCTGCTTCTCGATCTCTTTGCTGAGGCGGGCGATTTCGGCGTCTTTATCGATCAGATCCGCCATGGGCACCAGCACTTCCATATCACCCACCAACTGCGTGGCTGAGAGCGGGGCGTCGTCTGGATTTTCAAGCCAGGTAACGCTTTCCAGCTTGGCGAGTTTGGAAAGGAAGCGACGGTTGCTCTCCAGGCGCTCGGCGTCTTCGGGCTTGCCTTTGGTGAGCAGCACGTCAAGCGGCTTGCCGGGGGCGATGTTCATCTCGGCGCGGATGTTACGCACGGCGATGATGACGCCTTTCAGCCACTCGATATCCAGGCTGGCCTGGTCGTCGATTTTGCTCTCGTCGGCTTCTGGCCACGCCTGCAGCATGATCGACGCATTTTCACCCATATATACGCCCGCCAGCGGCGAGACGCGCTGCCAGATCTCTTCGGTGATATAGGGCATCATTGGGTGGGCAAGGCGCAGAATGGCTTCGAGTACGCGTACCAGCGTGCGGCGCGTTCCTCTTTTTGCTTCTGCCGTGGCGTTTTCGTCCCACAGTACCGGCTTGGAAAGCTCCAGGTACCAGTCGCAGTACTCGTTCCAGACGAATTCATACAGCGCCTGAGAGGCGTGGTCAAAGCGGTACTCGTCCATCGCCTTGGTGACCTGGGCTTCGGTTTTCTGTAGCTGCGAGATAATCCAACGGTCGGCCAATGAAAGCTCAACTTCTTCACCGCGGGTGCCGCAATCTTCGCCTTCGGCGTTCATGAGCACGTAGCGCGAAGCGTTCCACAGCTTGTTGCAGAAGTTGCGGTAGCCATCCAGGCGGCTCATATCAAACTTGATATCACGACCGGTGGTGGCTTGGGAGAGGAACGTAAAGCGCAGCGCATCGGTGCCGTGGGCTTCAATGCCGTCTTTAAACTCGTCCTTGGTTGCTTTGGCAATCGCCTTGGCCTGTTTCGGCTGCATCATATTGCCGGTGCGCTTTTCGAGCAGCTCATCCAGCGTAATGCCGTCGATCAGGTCGATGGGGTCGAGTACGTTGCCTTTGGACTTGGACATCTTCTGCCCTTGCCCATCGCGCACCAAGCCGTGCACGTAAACCGTCTTGAACGGCACTTGCTTGGTGAACTTCAGCGTCATCATGATCATCCGGGCAACCCAGAAGAAGATGATATCAAAACCGGTCACCAGAACGCTGGATGGGTGGAAGGTCGCAAGCTCTGGCGTCTCTTCCGGCCAGCCGAGGGTGCCGAACGTCCACAGGCCCGAGCTGAACCAGGTATCGAGTACGTCTTCATCTTGTGTCAAGGTTACGTCGGGGCCGAGCTCATGCTTCTCGCGAGCTTCAATCTCCGTACGGGCAACGTAGACATTGCCTTCCTCGTCGTACCAGGCCGGGATGCGGTGGCCCCACCACAGTTGCCGGGAGATACACCAATCCTGCAGGTCGCGCATCCAGGCGAAGTACATGTTCTCGTAGTTCTTGGGCACGAACTGGATATCACCATTTTCCACCGCTTCGATAGCGGGCTTGGCGAGGGACTCCACGGCCACAAACCACTGGTCGGTGAGCAGCGGTTCAATGACATCACCGGAACGGTCACCGTAGGGCAGGGTGTTGTTAACGGCTTCGACCTGCTCCAGCAGGCCCAGGGCATCCATATCGGCAACGATCTGCTTGCGCGCTTCAAAGCGATCAAGCCCCGCGTACTTGGCGGGCAGGCTGGCATCTTCGTCCGGCTGGGGCTGGCCTTTAAGATCGAAGATCTCGGCTTGCTCAAGAATCGTCGCGTTTTTGGAGAAAACGTTGATCAGCAGGTGGTTCTGGCGCTTGCCGACCTCGTAGTCGTTAAAGTCATGGGCGGGGGTGATCTTGACGCAGCCCGAGCCTTTCTCCATATCGGCGTGCTCGTCAGCAACTACCGGAATACGGCGGCCTACCAACGGCAGTTCGATAAATTTGCCAACCAATGAGGCGTAGCGCTCATCTTCCGGGTTAACTGCCACTCCGGTATCGCCCAGCAGGGTCTCTGGGCGGGTGGTGGCAACCACCAAATAATCCTTGCCGTCATCGGTTTTAACGCCGTCCGCTAACGGGTAGCGGAAGTGCCAGAAGCTGCCTTGCTGCTCTTTGTTTTCCACTTCCAGATCGGAAATGGCGGTGTGCAGCGTGGGATCCCAGTTGACCAAACGCTTGCCACGATAAATCAGCTTCTCTTCGTGCAGGCGAACAAACACTTCTTGCACTGCTTTGTAGAAGCCGTCGTCCATGGTGAAGCGTTCGCGAGACCAGTCGACGCTGGCGCCCATGCGGCGCAGCTGACGGGTAATATGGCCGCCGGATTCGTGTTTCCACTCCCACACCTTGTCGATAAACGCATCGCGGCCCAGGTCGTGGCGGGTCTTGCCCTCTTCAGCCGCAATCTTGCGCTCCACCAGCATCTGCGTGGCGATACCGGCGTGGTCGGTGCCTACCTGCCACAGGGTGTTATTGCCCTGCATCCGTTTCCAGCGCGTCAGGGTATCCATAATGGTGTCCTGGAACGCGTGGCCCATGTGCAGGCTGCCGGTCACATTGGGCGGTGGAATCATGATCGAAAAAGGCGTGCCCTGGCCGGAGGGGGCAAAACGGTTGTCAGCTTCCCAGCGCTCGTACCAGCGGGTTTCGATCTGTTCAGGTTGGTAGGTCTTTTCCATGGAGAGTTGGCTCACGGCTGGCGAGAAATGTGCAAAGTTTGAAAATATATAGTGCAAGAGTATACCGCGATAGCGCCTTGATCGTCAGGGGCTACTCATGCTCGATTATCGACACTGACCGTATGGGCAGAAAACCCGCGCATGGCGATTAGCCCGAGGATGGGGCCCGGCAATAGCCACCAGATCACTGCCAGCGACTGGCTCGACCACAGCGCGGTGACCAGCGCGATGGAAGGAATGGTCAGCCCAAAGCCAATAGCGTTCATCATCGCTAGCGCCGCTCCTAGCCGCTCGGGTGGCGCCGTGGCGCTGGCCAGTGCAGAGAACTGCGCGGAGTCGGCAATCACGCTAACGCCCCATAAGCCGAGAAGCGCTAACAGCAGCCAGGGCGAGGTGCTGCCGAGTAGCGGATAAATCAAGCACAGCGCACCAGAGGTTGTCAGTGCCACGCAGGCCACTCGGGCACTGCCGATGTGACGGCTCCATTTCCCTGCAAGCACGCAGCCCGGTAGGCCCAACGCAATCACCGCAAAGCTTAGCCACGGCTGGGCGCTGTTTGAAGCGCCCAAGCGCTCCAGTTCCCGGGCGACCAGAAACGGCACCAGCGCCCACAGCGCATACAGTTCCCAGCAGTGGCCGAAATAACCCAGCGCAGCGGCACGAAAGCGGGGCTGCCTGAACGCTGCTAACCCCGCCCAAGGCCGTCCGCTTTTGGCGGTGGCAGGCAAGTGCGGCCCAACGCCCAAACGAAAAATCATTAGCGCGGCGACCAATGCCAGCAGTGAAGCCAGCAGCAGCGGCCACTGCCAGGGTAAATGCAGCGTTAAGCCGCGCAGCAGATGCGGGGAGGCAATGCCCAGGGTGAGCATGCCCACCAACCAGCCCAGCGCGGCGCCGGCGTGGCTGGGTGTCCAGCTCACCACCAGCTTCATGCCTAGCGGATAAATCCCCGCCAGGCAAAGCCCGGTCGCAAAGCGCGCTACAGTGGCGAGCGTTACGCTCTCAGCCACGCCGATAAAGGCGGCGTTGATCAACGCGCCGAGAACAGCGGAGATCGCGAACAGGTGGCTGGCACGAATGCGGTCAGCAAGACCGGTGGTGGCGATCAGCAGCGTGCCGCTAATAAACCCGGCCTGAACGGCGATGGTTAACAGGCCCAAATCACTTTCGCTAAGGCCCACGGCCTTCTGAAGCGCCAAGCCAACGCCATTAACGCTAAACCACAGCGAGGTGCCGAACAGCTGGGCGATAACGATAACGGCCAATGGGGTACGGGCTAAAATGGCGTGGGACAGCATCGGCACTCTCGTTCGTTGAGTTATTGTTGTCAAATAATGAGTTAACCGAGCTTATGCGGCACAACCTCGTGGCCCATTTCTTTATAGCGCTGCCAGCAGGCGCGTTTGGCGATCAGGACTTGCTGGTGCTGATTGATGATCTCGGCAATTCGCGCGTAGCGCTCTACGCCTTCGGGTATTTCGGGGTGTAAATTAAGCAGTGCGGCCTCTTCCGTGGGCACCGGTAACTGCTGCCAGCCTAGCGTGATGGGGACGCTGGCGGCCATCTCGCTATCTTCCAGGGCATGGGGTAAATAGGCGTCCGGGCGGAAATTCCATAGCGCGTTATCGGCCTGCTCGGCGAGGGCTTTGTCTTCACAGTGGAGATGCAGGCGGTAGCCTTTGCGCCAGATGGTCTCGGCCAGTTTGCAAGCGAACTGCAAGCGCGCCTCCAGGGTGGTATCGGGCAGAATGTAGAAATCAATGCGCGCCATAGCGGTTCCAGGTAAAACGATTGCAGATACGTCGATTGCAAACAGCACCGCCGCAAGAGTGCGGCGGTGCTGAAAGGAGAAGCGCTGGTTTTAAAACCGCTTAAACCAACTGAGTTAGCCAGCCGTACTTATCCTCGCTGCGACCGTACTGCAGGTCGAGCAGCTTGGTACGGATGCGCATGGCGATCTCATTATTACCCTCGGACTGCAGACGGATACGCTCGTTTTCGGAAACCAGTTCACCCACCGGGGTAATCACGGCGGCGGTGCCGCAGGCAAATACTTCGGTGATCTCGCCGGACGCCGCGCCTTCGCGCCATTCATCAATGCTAATCGGGCGCTCTTCCGGCGTTAGGCCTTCATCTTTGGCCAGGGTCAGTACTGAGTTGCGGGTCACGCCTTCCAAAATGGTGTCGGTCAGGCGCGGGGTCACCAAGCGGCCGTCTTTGAAGACGAAGAACAGGTTCATACCGCCCAGCTCTTCCACCCATTTGTTTTCAGCAGCATCGAGGAACGCGACCTGACCACACTGGTGGGCTTCGGCTTCTTTCTGCGCAGCCAAAGAAGCGGCGTAGTTGCCGCCACACTTGGCAAAGCCGGTGCCGCCGGGGGCAGCGCGCTTGTAGTTAGACGAGAGCCAGATCGATACCGGGGCAATGCCGCCTTTAAAGTACGCCGCCGCGGGGGAGGCGATTACGTAGTAGTCGACCTCATGGGCGGGGCGAACGCCTAAGAAGGCTTCTGAAGCGATCATGAATGGTCGCAGATAGAGGCTGCACTCATCAGAAGCGCTGGCAGGCGTGGGCACCCAGGCTTGGTCTTGGGCCAGCAGCGCTTTCAGCGAACCAATAAAGTCTTCATCGGAAAGTTCCGGCAGCGCTAATCGGCGAGCACTGCGGCGGAAGCGCTCGGCATTTTTCTCGGGGCGGAATGTCCAGATAGAGCCGTCGGCATGGCGATAGGCTTTAATGCCTTCAAAAATCTCCTGGCCATAATGCAGCACAGAGGCGGCGGGATCCAGCGTTAGCGGGCCGTAAGGGCGCACTTGGTGGCCGTGCCAGTCGGCGTCAACAGTCCAGCGCACATGGGCCATGTGATCGGTAAAGTGTTTGCCAAAGCCGGGGTTTTTGAGAATGTTGTCACGGATCTCATCGGCTATCGGCTGGTTGGATGGCAAAATCTCAAAGTTAGTGGGCACGGCATGTTCTCTCTACTTGATCCAAGCCCTGAAGGGCAAATATAGGCGTCATAATGGGTGTAGCGTGTGCCTTGAGATAAGGCACACGCTAATGGGTTTAGGTGTAACGGTTGCGTCAAATAAAGGCAACCGTTGATTGCCTGATTGTGGTCTTAGACGTCGCTATTTTCTACTTGGGCGTCTGCTTCACGGTCAAGCAGGTACTGGGTTAACAGCCCAACGGGGCGACCGGTGGCGCCTTTTTGCTTGCCGGAGTGCCAGGCAGTACCGGCGATATCCAGGTGCGCCCAGGGGAAGTGGTCGGCAAAGCGTGACAAGAAGCACGCAGCGGTAATCGTGCCAGCGGGGCGGCCACCAATATTGGCCAGGTCGGCAAAGTTGGACTCAAGCTGCTCTTGATACTCATCCCACAGCGGCAGGTGCCAGGCGCGATCCCAGGCGGCTTCGCCCGCATCGAGCAGATCCAGCGCCAAGTCATCGTCGTTGGAGAGCAGGCCGGTGGCGTGATGGCCCAGGCCTATAATCACCGCGCCGGTGAGGGTGGCGATATCTACGACGCTGGCCGGGGTAAAGCGCTCGGCGTAGGTGAGTGCATCGCACAGCACCAGGCGGCCTTCCGCGTCGGTGTTAAGTACTTCAACGGTGAGGCCTTTCAGCGTTTTAATAATATCGCCGGGCTTGGTGGCGTGGCCGTCGGGCATGTTTTCCGCCGCGGCGACGATAAACACCAGGTTGAGTTTGGGCTTGATCTCCAGCACGGCTTTGACGGTGCCAAACACGCTGGCGGCGCCGCACATGTCGAACTTCATTTCATCCATGCCTTCGCCCGGCTTGAGCGAAATACCGCCGGTATCAAAGGTAATGCCTTTGCCGATCAGCACGTGGGGCGCTTCTTCACTCTCTTCGGCGCCTTGGTACTTCATCACGATCAGGCGTGTGGGTTCTTTGCTGCCGCGGCCTACGGATAGCAGCGAGCCTGCACCCAGGGCTTCCAGCGCTTCTTCATCGAGAATATCGACCTCGAGCGCGCCTTGTGAGTCGCGCCCCAGCTGTTCTGCCTGCTCGGCTAAATAGCTGGGCGTGCACACGTTGCCGGGCAGGTTACCCAGGGTGCGGGTATAGTTGATGCCTCGACCAATAGCGTTGCCCACTAACGCACCCTGCTTAACCTGCGGGACAGCGTCGGCATCGCTGATAATTAACGTTAGCTTGGCAAGGCTGGGAGCTGGCGCAGGGGAAGATTTGAACTGGTCAAAGCGATAAATCGCCCGTTCAGCGGCTTCCATTACTTTGCGCGCTTTCCAGGCCGGGTCGCGGTCAGCCAACGGAACATCGCCAAATACCACGCTGGCTTCGTCGATCGGCAGTTTCACTAGCGCCGTCATGGCTGCATCCAGCGCCTTGATAAAAGCCGCTTCCTGGCATTTTTCACGCTCTCCCAAGCCCACCAGCAAGATGCGTTCGGCGCCCAGGCCCGGCGCAAAGGGTACCATTTGCACGTTACCCAGCGCGGCATCAAAATCACCTCGCTCCAGCAATTGACCGATCAGGCGCTCGCTGGCGTCGTCCAGTTTGGCGACGGTGGGCAGGAGGTCGCCCCCTTTAAAAACCGGCACCAAGAGGCAGGGTGTTTCAGCTTTGGCTGGGTTCGCGGTCTGAACGGAAAATTCCATGACGTCTCCAACAAGACAAGCATCGAGGGATTCGGGATAATGCCCCGTTGCTTTTGATTTTGAAAAGGGACTGTAAATAGTTTGATTAGTGTACCCAAGCCATACGCTTATTGCATGGCATCCTGCACGACTAGCCGGAGAGCGCGTTGATTTTATTTCGATATCTAACTCGCGAAGTGTTACTCACCATGTCGGCGGTCGCTGGCATTCTGCTGCTGGTGATCATGGGCAGCCGCTTTATCCGCTATTTTTCGGACGCGGCAGAGGGCGATATTCCTGTCACCATGCTCGGCAGTCTGATGATGTTTCACCTGCCTGGCTTTATGGAACTCATTCTACCGCTGTCTTTTTTTCTAGGCATTCTGCTCGCCTATGGGCAGCTCTATATGAACAGCGAAATCACCGTTATGGTTGCCTGCGGGATGAGTCCCACGCGGCTGTTGAAAGTGACCCTACTGCCCGCCAGTGTCGTTGCGGTACTAGTGGGCATCTGTAGCCTTTGGCTGACGCCTTTTGGGGCGCTGCAAACCGAGACCGCACTGGAAGAGCAGCGTAGTCGCCTGGATGTTTCCGTATTGGCCCCAGGGCGCTTCCAAGAGTTTGGCGGTGGCCGTACCGCCTATATCGGTAGCTTCTCTAGCGACGGCACAGAAATGCAGGATGTGCTGGTGCACGAGCAGAACCAGCCGGGTGATGAAGGTACCCACGACTACGTTACCCGGGCGGCATCGGGCTACCAGGAAACCCGCCTCGAAACGGGTAGCCGTTTTCTGGTGTTGGATGACGGTGAGCGCTATGGGGTGACGCCGGGCGATAAAAGCGCCGAGCGACTCACTTTTGAGCGCTACACGTTACGATTGGGGTTGAATCGCGATCGGCAGGAGCTGGATTCATTGGAATACGCCACCACGCCTGCGCTGTGGAATAATCCAAGCCCCCGTGCCCAAGCACAGTGGCAGTGGCGGGCAGGACTCCCGCTTATGGTGTTTGTGCTGGCCTTGATGGCGCAGCCGCTTTCCCGGGTTAATCCCCGCCAGGGGCGCTTTGGTAAACTGCTGCCCGCGGTATTTTTATACGTCGCCTATCTCAGTCTGCTGCTCGCGGTTGTCGATGCGATTGGCAGTGGCACTTGGCCCACCACGCTGGGTGTGTGGCCCGTACATGGGCTGTTTTTAGGCCTGGGTCTATTATTGCTATGGCGCTCGCAACGCAAGGGGATGCGTTAATGCTGCTTGATCGTCTCGATCGTTATATTGCCCGCAACGTGCTGGCGGCCATTGTTGTCGTTCAGTTCGTGCTGCTGGGGTTGGATATTACCATCGCCTATATCGATGATTTAGGCGATGTGCAGGCGGGCTATACCGCCTTCGATGCACTGCTTTACTTGCTAATGCGCACGCCTTGGCGATTCTATCAATACGCCCCTGTGGCGGTATTAATTGGCGCGCTGATTGGTTTAGGCAGCATGGCCTCCAGCAATGAGCTCACCGTTATGCGCGCCGCTGGGCGATCCCTGGCGCGCATTGTATGGGGGGTGATGAAGCCAGTGCTGGTGGTGGTCGTTGTAGTGCTGTTAGTCGCCGAGTATGTCAGCCCGCGCACCGAGCAGTATGCCGAGGCGTGGCGGCTGGAAAAACTCCAGGGGGAAGGCGCCATGCTGACCAGTCGCAGCGGCTGGCAGATCGAGGGCGACAGCGTCTACCGTTTTGGGGCGATTCGTGCGGATGACGTCGTGCTTGATTTAACCCGCTATCGCTTTGATGACCGCCAGCTAGTCGAAGCCACTTACGCTCAGCGCGCACGCTGGGAAGACGATGCCTGGCGTTTGGAAAATGTCGCTACCACGCGCATTTTCGCCGACCATACCGAGTCTGACCAGACGGCAAGCATGGGCTGGGACACCTCTTTCACTCCCACCCAGCTAGAGAGGCTGCTTCGCGATATTGAGAGTCAGGCGCCCAGCGAGCTTTGGGCCTATGCCCAGTTCCTTGAAGAGCAGAACCTACAGAATGATCAGGCGTTGCTGTATTTTTGGCAGAAGATGCTGATGCCGCTCACCATGGGCTCGCTGGTGCTGATTGCTGCCTCCTTTGTATTTGGCCCGCTGCGCACCGTGGCTGCTGGCACACGGGTGTTTTACGGCGTTATCACCGGGCTGAGCTTTAAGTACGTTCAGGATCTATTGGCGCCCGCCTCGACGATATTTGGCTTTTCACCCGTCTGGGCCGTACTGGTGCCGACTCTGGCCTGCGCCGGGGTCGGGATCTACTTTCTACGTCGCAATGGTTAATACCGCCATGGTTAGCCAGCTCTGCCTCTTATCGCCCAGAAACAGCCAGAAACCACGAGAGAACTATGCAAACACGACGCTTTACCCAGTTGGACAGCGTATGGCCCGCCGGCCTTGGCCGACGACTGGGCGCCATGCTGTATGACGGCTTTTTGGTCACCGCGATTTGGATTGCGGTGACCGTCGTGCATATGCTGTTTTTCCGCTATGTGCTTGGTCAACAGCCCGAAGAGATTGGCACGACGGCCAGCGATGTTTTGAGTTTGCAGCTCTTGCTGGTGTTTTTTGTCACGCTGTTTTTTGTTTTCTCCTGGTCGCGCGGGGGGATGACCTTGGGGATGCAGGCGTGGCGTTTACGGGTGCAAACGGTAGACGGGTATTCACTGAGCTTGAAGCAGTGCCTTATCCGCTGCGCGGTGGCGTGGCTCTCGCTACTGGCATTTGGTTTGGGCTACTTATGGGTGCTGTTTGATCAACAGCGACGTAGCTGGCCGGATATTGCTTCCAACACGCAAACGGTGGTTTTGCCGAAAAAATAATTTCAGCTGGCATGGGGTAAAAAGTGCTTTTGCGCCAGTACGTTATTTTGCTGCTCTTGCTTATTAAGACGAATGGATAGCAAAAAGCAGTCATTTCTACTTGATAAGATGTATGCGAATCATTTACATTCATCTCATGACTTTTATGAGGTGTTGCCATGTACGTTTGCGTGTGCAAGGGAGTAACCGATCATCAGATTCGCCAGCACGTTAGCGACGGAGCGCGCAGTTGGCGAGAAGTACGCGAGGCAACCGGCTGCGCAACGCAGTGCGGTAAGTGCGCGTGCTTCGCTAAATCAATTACCCGCGATGCCGTTCAGGAAGCACGCCAAGAAGCCGATATGGGGCTTGCCTACGCCGTGTGACGCGAATCACTATTGTTAGGGTTATCTTTAGCAAATATATGATTTGCTTGAACTTTTAAACACCTTATCTATACTCTCAGGAAAGCTGGGAGTATAGCGATGCACGTCTATACTTCTCTCCAAACGTAACTGCTTGATCGTATTGTCTAAACTAGATTAAACATCAGCATTACAGTAGAAAAGGTGACGTTATGAAAGGTGATACGAAAGTTATTGAGCATCTCAATAAGGCGCTCGGCAACGAACTCGTTGCGATCAATCAGTACTTTTTGCACGCCAAGATGTACAAAGACTGGGGCCTAAAAGCACTCGCCAAGTGGGAATATGATGAGTCCATCGAAGAGATGCAGCACGCTGACAAGATTATCGAGCGCATTCTATTCCTGGAAGGCATTCCCAACCTGCAAGACCTGGGCAAGCTGCACATCGGTGAAAACGTCAAAGAGATGCTCGAAAGCGATCTAAAAATCGAGCACGATGGCCGCAACGACTACATTGAAGCGATCACCTATTGCGAGAGCGTTAAAGATTACGTGACTCGCGATATGCTGCGTGACCTGCTTGCTGATGAAGAAGACCATATCGACCACATCGAAACGGAACTTGGTTTGATCGACAAGGTGGGTATCCAGAACTATATGCAGCGTCAAATGCAGATGGCAGGCGACGAGTAAAACGCTATCGCGCGTATGTATAGAAACAAGCTAGCAACCAAAACTAGCTAAAAGCAGCCAGTCAGGGCTAACTGACTGGCTGCTTTCGTTCTAAAGTCTCCTTTAACCTATCGATTTTCCCGCTTCCCTTTTCCCCTATATCTTCCTTCACTACTTATCCATCTAACATTTTCGCGGCAACCCGCGTTTAGCGCTGAGGTGTGCCGATAGCCAGCGGTGCTAACTTAGCCAGTGAGTGTCATAAGCCTGACATCGTCATGGTGTTGGATAGTTAATCGGACAAAGCAAGTTTCATAACCTAATCAGTCAGTCGTTTCTGAAGCTTAAGCAAGGGATTAACTCAATCATGATACTCAAACGCAGACCAATACTGTTGGCGCTGGCTGCTATGCTGGTCGCCACGCAAGCGGCAGGTGCGGCAGATAAATATTTCAACCGCATCGCCAGCTTCGCGGTTCCCGATAATATGGCCGAGGGCGAAGATCGTACACGCGAGACCGCGCCTGAAATCATTGCTGCCTCCGGTGATGGCATGACGTTGGTGTATACCGATAGCCCGCTGGGCGTGATCGGGCGCATCGATATCAGCGACCCGGCTCATCCGCAACCGCTGGGTAATATCGTTATGGACGGCGAGCCTACGGCCGTATCGGTGCTCGGCAATATTGCCTATGTCGGAGTGAATACATCGGCTTCCTACAGCGAACCTTCCGGTGAGTTGCGCACGGTCGATTTAACCAGTGGCGAGATACTCTCCTCCTGCCCGCTGAACGGGCAGCCCGATAGTGTGGCTTCCGCTGTGGCACCCGATGGGCGCTTTGTCGCTGTCGCCATTGAGAACGAACGCGACGAAGAGGCCGGCGATGGACGTGTACCGCAGATGCCCGGCGGTTCCGTGGCACTGGTGAGGATCAATGCAGAAGGGCTGATTAACTGCGACAGCCTGCTCTACGCCGACGTAACCGGGCTCGCCGAGATCGCCCCCGAGGATCCCGAGCCGGAGTTTGTCGATATCAACACCCTGGGTGAGATCGTCGTCACCGTCCAGGAGAACAACCACCTTGTGGTGCTCGACTACGCAGGAAAGGTGGTGGCGGATTTCAGTGCCGGGACTGTCGACCTGGACGGCATTGACGCCAGCGATGACGGTGCGCTGATTTTCAACGAGCAGCAAGCCGAGCGCCTGCGTGAGCCGGACGCTTTGCAGTGGATCGACGACGACCACTTCGCTATTGCCAACGAAGGCGATATGGATGGCGGCGCGCGCGGCTGGACAATCTTCAACAAGCGCGGCGAGGTGGTATACGAGTCAGGTACTTCATTCGAGCGCGCGGTGATTGAAGCGGGGCACTACCCCGATAAGCGTTCGGATGCCAAGGGCAGCGAGCCGGAGGGGATGGAGTTTGCGGTGTTCGAAGATACGCCCTATGTCTTCCTGCTTTCCGAGCGCGGCTCGCTCGTGGGCGTTTATGACGTTAGCAACCTGGCCGAACCGCAGCTCACCCAGCTATTGCCCTCGGGCCTGTCTCCCGAAGGCGCCGTGGCGATTCCCAGCCGTGGCCTGTTAGCCACCGCCAATGAAGGGGATCTGGGCGAAGACGGCGGCCCCCGCGCCCATGTAATGATTTATCAATATCAGGATGCGCCAGCGGTCTATCCCACCCTGACCTCGGCGGGCGCCGATGAACTGATAGGCTGGGGCGCACTTTCTGGTTTGGTCGCCGCTGACGACGTACTTTATGCGGTCAACGACAGCTTCTACAGCGCCCAGCCGCGCATCTTTACCATAGACCCCTCAGCCTCCCCGGCGCGGATTACTGCAGCGCTGGACGTGACCCGCAACGGTGAGCCTGCGCTAGGGCTGGATATGGAAGGCATTACCACCGATGGTGAAGGTGGCTTCTGGGTCGCTTCCGAAGGTAACGACAAAGGCCTTGCCAACACCCTTTATCATGTGGGTTCCGACGGCGAAATTATCCAAGGAATTGAACTGCCCGAGGTGCTCGCTCAACAGGCATTGAAGTGGGGATTAGAAGGCGTTACGCGCATTGATGATCAGCTCTGGCTGGCGGTGCAGCGCCCTTGGAAGGATGACCCCGAAGGCATGGTCAAGCTACTGCGTTTTGATATCGACAGTGGCGAGTGGGGCGCTGTTCATTACCCGCTGGATAACGTGGAACAGGGTTGGATTGGCCTCTCCGAAATCACCGCCCATGGCGATTGGCTGTATTTGATCGAGCGCGACAACCAAATCGGCGCCGAGGCGAAGGTCAAGCAAGTGACCCGCATTGCACTGGATGGCTTGGAACCCGCCCCGCTGGGCGGTGAGCTGCCGGTGGTTGAGAAACAGCTAGTACGCGACCTGATTCCCGACCTAGCCAGCTACAACGGCTTTGTGGTGGACAAGATTGAAGGAATGGCGATTAACGATACTGGCAACGCCTGGCTGGTCAGCGACAACGACGGTGTGGACGATAGCTCCGGCGAGACCTACTTCTGGTCAATACCGCTAGAGTAGTCCCTGCCTGTATTCGTCTATACCACAGTAGTATGGAAGCGATAAACATGAGGATTAGGGGAGAAAAGATAGGATAAAAGAGATAGGAGAAAAAGCGAGGGCACGCATCAAACACGGTTATGTGGATGATGTGTGCCTTTTTTTGTGGCGTGGCTCTTGTGTGGAGAGTGCCTTGTGAAGAGCGTTCTGTGAAAAGAGTGTGGCGGTAACGTTCTGGAGCCGCCTAACTATTTAGCTGAAATCGCCTCACCGTTATCCACAGACTGGCTCAGTACCGGCTCATCAACGGCAAAAGTTGCCCGGCTTAGGCGACGGACACGCTTCATAAACAGCGCAATGCAAAGAAGCGTGCCTAGCGCGGCCACCACATAGCTTAGCTGTAGCGGTAGACCAAAACCGATCGGCGCGTAGGCTAAGTAGGTAAACGTGGCCATGGTCATAAAGGTGGCGGGGATCGAGGTAATCCAGTGAGGCTTACGTGACAGCACCAGGTACATGGTGCCTACCCAAAGCGCGATCACAGCGGTGGTTTGGTTGGCCCAGGAGAAGTAGCGCCACAGCAGTGTGAAGTCCATGTGCGTTAACGCGTAAGACACCACAAACAGCGGTAGAGCGACCATGATACGTTTGATGATCGGCTTTTGATTGATCTTAAGGTAGTCGGCGATGATCATCCGCGCGCTGCGGAAAGCGGTATCGCCAGACGTAATCGGCAGCACAATAACGCCGAGTACCGCCAGGGTGCCGCCTACAGCGCCGAGCATGGTGGTAGACACTTCGCTTACCACCGCGGCAGGGCCACCGGCCGCCAGCACATCGGAAAGCGACTGGTCTCCATAAAACAGGCTCATGGCAGCGGCTGCCCAGATCATCGCGATAATGCCTTCGGTGATCATCATGCCGTAGAAGATTTTGCGACCATTGGTTTCGTTTTGGGTGGTGCGCGAAATAATCGGCGTTTGGGTAGCATGAAAACCGGAAAGCGCGCCGCAGGAGATGGTTAAAAACAGCAGCGGGAAAATTGGTGCGGCGTCAGGGTGCATGTTCTGGAACGAGAGCTCGGGAATCGGAGCGCCAGTAACGATTAAGCCGATACCGATACCCGCTGCGCTGAACAGTAGCAGGGCACCAAAGTAAGGGTAGATGCGACCGATGACTTTATCGATCGGCAGCAGGGTGGCAATCAAATAATAAATAAAGATAGCGACGATGATCAGCGTTAACGACAGCGAGGTCATATTGGCCAGCAGCGCCGCGGGCGAGGTGACGAATACCGTACCGACTAAAAGCAGTAGCAGAATCGCGAAGCCATTGACCACATGCTTCATCGCTTTACCCAGGAACTTGCCGGCTAGTTGCGGCAAGTGAGCGCCGTGGTTTCGGATCGAGATCATGCCGGTCAGGTAATCGTGAACAGCACCGGCAAAGATACAGCCAATCACAATCCACACAAATGCCACCGGTCCATACAGCGCGCCGAGAATCGGGCCAAAAATAGGGCCGACACCGGCAATGTTTAATAACTGAATAAGCGAATTGCGCGTAGTGTTCATCGGCACATAGTCGATGTTGTCGCGCATGCTGAAAGCAGGCGTCTGACGCTTGCGGTCAGTGACAAACACACGCTCAACGAATTTCCCATAGGTAAAGTAGCCCGCTATCAGCAGCAGGATCGATACGATAAAGGTGATCATCTAAGGTACCTAGAGCAGTGAGGGGGGTGGGCGAGCATGCCGGAGAGCATACAAGCAGGCACTTTTTTAGCAGGGCTGAATGTACAGATAACCACTATAAAATCACAGTTAGACTTTAGTGGGCCGTAAGCAAAAAAATGGACAGCCACGTGGCTGCCCATTTTGTCGATTAACAACAACGGTAAAGCTTAAGACTCAACGACGCCGCAGGCCATCCGGGTGCCGCCGCCGCCCAAGTGGGGTTCATCTTTGTAGGTGTCGCCACCTTCATGGATCATCAGGCTGCGTCCTGGCATATCTTCCATGCTTAGGCGAGGGGCTAGAACTGGCAGGTTAGCTTCGCCCTCTTCATTAACGGTTAGCACCGGCAGGTCGCCTAAATGACCTTCTCCATAGGGGCCTTGGTGCGTGCCGGTTTCTTCGGGGTCATAGTGACCACCTGCGGACAGTGCAGCGGTCATTTCGCCTTCATCATTCTCGGCAGGGTCACAGCTGGCGTTCTGGTGGACGTGAAAACCGTAAACACCGGGCTCAAGATCCGTCAGCGAGGGTGTCAACAGTAAGCCGTGATCCGTATGCTCAAGGGATACGGTACCGATTGACTCTTCATTACCCTCGGTGCTGACTTTATGCATCTCGACATCAAGCGTTTCATTGGCTTGTGCCGCTGAGGTAGCGAGCAGCAGCGAGGCGGCAATAGCGGTAAGCGGTGTTGAGAAACGTATAGTTGAATAGCGCATGTTGATCTCCTTCCGAATCCATGGAAACGCTGTAGCAGCGTTGCCTACTCAAGGTAGTTGGCTAGCAGTTACATTGCCAATTTAACGTGCCGAAGCAAAGGATACATCGTGCAAATTCAATAACGTAGCAGCGAGTGCCTGAGTGCGCGGCACCAGTGTGTCCAGCAAACAGTACTCTTCGTCAGTGTGCATTTTTGCGCCGACAGGGCCAAGACCGCACAGAGTGGGAATGCCCAGGCTGGCCGTCCAGCCCGCATCAGAACAGCCGCCAGTGAATTCGCCGTCAACAGCAAACCCGATCACCTTAGCCTGAACCTGATAAAGCTCAAACAGCGCACTGCTCATACGCGCTTCGAGAGGATAAAATTCAGAGGTTTGTTCTATGGTCGCAAGAGTGCCGGGAATGTCGGGTTCAGCGATAATCGCCTCAATGGCTTTATAAAGCTGATCACGCTGGGCAGTGGTTACAAAACGAGTGTCCAACTGTGCCGACGCGAAAGGCGCGACGGTGTTACGTGATACTCCGCCGGTGATGGTGCCCACATTGGTGGTGATGCCTGCCTCATAGTCGGTTAACGCATGCAGCTTGATGATTTTTTGAGCGAGTGCTTCTATCGCGCTGGCGCCATCGGCATGGCTAACCCCCGAGTGAGCGGCCTTGCCGGTGACTTCGATTAAGAAACCAGCGCCCCCTTTGCGGCCCGTCACCACATTGCCGCTGACCCGCCCTGGCTCAACATTTAAGGCGGCGCGTGCCCCCTGGGCGGCCGCTTCGATAAACGCTCGCCCATCTGGCGAGCCAATCTCCTCATCAGCGGTAAACAGAGCGCGAATGGGAAGCGGGCAGTTGGGCAGGCGGCTTAATGCGCGCAGCACAAAGCAGTTCATCACCAGGCCGCTTTTCATATCGGCAACGCCAGGGCCAAAGCCAACGTTGTCTTGCTGGGTGTAGCCTCGGTTAGCCACGGTGCCGTTGGGAAAAACCGTATCGCGATGGCCCATTAACAGCACATGGCCTTGGCCATCTCCGCCCAATTGCGCTTCTAAAATATCCCCTGACTCAGGGCGCGGGTGGCGTATCACCGTGATGCCATCCTGCTCAAGCCACTGGGTAATCAGGTCGGCCACCTCATCGTTGCCCGCTTTGTCGTAGCTATTGGAGTCGATATTGACCAGGGCCGCTAAGCAGTCAACCATTGCCAGCTGCTGCCCCTCCAGCCAGTCATAGGCTTGCTGTATTAGAGGCTCTTGCATAACGCTCGCTCCTTGTAAATCTCTGCACCTTGGACACTCAAATCCCAGAAAAGCCCCGCCATTAATATAAGCGCTTCTGAAGCGATACTCCCCAGCAGATGTTCATCGGGGGCGTGTTGCGAACAGGCGGGGTAGGAGTGCGGCACCCATAGCGTCGGTAAGCCCAGCGTTTCGGCAAAAACATCGTTAGGTAGTGAACCGCCTAGGTTAGGTAACAGTGTGGGCGTTTTATTCGTCGACAGTTGCATCGAGGTTAATGCCCAGCTCACCCAAGGGTCTTCAGGGTCAAGCCGCGTAGCATTCATCTGTGACATGCGCGCCGCGCTCACTTCAATATCGCTATAGCCGCGTTGATCCAGATGGCGGCGTAAATGGGCAAGAAAGTTATCCTGATCGCTGCCGACCACATAGCGCAGCTGGCAGTGGGCGTAGGCATGGGGGGGAATCGCATTGGCCGGGGCGTCAGGGTTGCCGGCTTTCATGGCGAGCACTTCGAGTGTGTTCCAGCCGAATAGACGTTCAGCGGGGGACAACCCTGGCTCACCCCAGTCGCTATCGATGGAGGGGGCATTATCACCGACACCTACTTTGAGTAAGGCTAGGGCGCTGCGCACGGCATCAGGAATCGGCTCTGGGCGTAACCCCTGAATCTGGATCACGCCGTTGGCATCCACCAGGGTAGCCAAGGCATTGGTTAATCGCACCGCCGGGTTTTTTAATACCCCGCCCCAGTTGCCTGAGTGGTGGGCACCTTCCCGGGCCTGTAGCTTAAGGTCGAAGTTGAACGATCCCCGCGAGCCTAAAAATAGCGTTGGCGATTCGGCGTCTAAACGGGGTCCGTCAGAACCAATAAATACATCAGCTGCCAAGCGCTCGCGATAGCGGTGGCAGACCTCTTTTAGCCCCGGCGATCCGGTTTCTTCGCCCATCTCCAGCACCAGCTTAACGTTATAGCCCAGGTGCCCGCCGCTGGCTTTCAGCACGCAGCCGAGCGCGGCTAAATTGATGGTGTGCTGGCCTTTGTTATCCGCGGTGCCGCGCCCATACCAGCGATCCCCCCGCTGGGTGATTTGCCATGGCGACAGCCCTTCGGCCCACTGGTCGTCATAGCCGCGTATCACATCGCCATGGCCGTAGGTCAATACGCTGAACGTAGCCTCAGGTTCAAGGCGTTCAGCGAGAAGAAAAGGCCCAAACCCTGCCACCGGGTTATCGACAATTTCCCATGTAAAACCGAGCTGCTCAATGTCTGGGATAATCTGTTCCGTCAGATAAGCGTGCAGTTCCTCCTGCCTATTCGATTCCTGGCTTTCGCTGCGGATGGCAATACGCGGTGCAAGCTGATGATAAAACTCGCCGCTATCAAAGTAGGCTTTGGCATTATCCAGGGCGTGTTGGCGCGTCATAAGCATTCCTTTTAACGTTAGGTATTAGGTCACCGTATTTAGGCGAAGTGGCAGGCCACCCGCGCCGGGTTGTCTTGATAAGTGCCTTGAGAAGTACCTGGAGCGGTACTCTGAGCAATAGCGCTCAGGGAGGGCGCTTGCTGAGCACACTCTGGCTGCGCCATCGGGCAGCGGGGATGGAAGGCGCAGCCTGACGGTGGCTGCGTGGGGTCGGGTTGGCCTGCCCCGAGTCCGATATCAGGCACGCCTAAGCCAGGTTCAGGGGTTAGCGCGGAAGCCAGCAGTGCTTGGGTATAAGGGTGGCGGGGCGATGTGAAGATTTGTTCACGGGTGCCCTCTTCTACAATCCGCCCCAGGTACATCACCGCGAGCCGATCTGCGAGATGTTCCACTACAGCAAGATCATGGCTGATAAAAAGGTAGGTAAGGCCAAACTCCTCTTTCAGGTCGAGCAGGAGATTGAGTATCTGGGCCTGAACCGACACATCCAACGCTGAGGTGGGCTCATCACAAATCACCAGGTCGGGGCGCATAATCAGCGCCCGGGCAATCGCCACCCGCTGACGCTGCCCGCCGGACATTTGCCCTGGGTATTGCTGTGCGGCGCGTTTGGGCAGCCCGACCAACTCGAGCATCTCATCCACCTTGGCTGCCTGCTCCTTAGGCGTGCCAATGGCGTGAATCCGCAGCGGTAAGCCAACGATTTGGGCAATCCGTTGGCGCGGGTTAAGCGACGAGTAAGGGTCTTGGAAAATCGGCTGTATATGCCGGGCAAGTGCCTTTTGGTTAGCGTTAACGATCGCTTTGCCGTTGATCAATACATCACCCGCGCTAGGGGGTGTTAGCCCTAGCAGTATTTTGGCTAGGGTGCTTTTGCCACAGCCCGACTCGCCCACCAGCCCCATTACCTGGCCGCGGGGCACGCGTAGCGATACATTGTTGACGGCTGTTAAGGTTTGACTCTTATGTAGCATGCCGCCGCCCAGCTTGAAAGTTTTGGATAGACCGCAGAGTTCCAGAGCGAGAGGGGTACGACTACTGACGGCACTGTTCATAGCGTTACCTCCTGAGTGTTTAGCTGCGCTGGGTTTGATAGCTGATGAGCAAAGTGGCAGCGCGACAAGTGCCTATCTGCGACGGTTTGCAAGGGCGGTGTGGTGTGACAAAGTGCATCCGCTTGGTCGCAGCGATTACAAAAGGCGCAGCCGTCAACTTTCTCTACCAAGTTGGGCACTACCCCTGGAATAGCCTGCAAGCGGCTGCCCGGCAGTGTTTTGCCCGGTGTCGGTATGCAGCGCAGTAATCCTTGGGTGTAGGGGTGGCTAGGGGCTTGAAAGAGCGACTGGGCAGAGGCGGTTTCAATGACCTCGCCGGCATACATCACGGCGACTCGGTCGGCGATGCGGGCAACGACGCCCAGGTCGTGGGTGATGAAGATAACCGCCGTGCCAAACTCCTGCTGTAAGTCGCGCAGCAGGTGCAGAATTTGTGCCTGAATGGTGACGTCCAGGGCCGTGGTGGGCTCATCGGCAATAATCAAATCGGGTTCGCACATTAGCGCCATGGCGATCATTACCCGTTGACGCAGCCCGCCCGAAAGCTGGTGGGGGTATTGGCGCATACGCTCTTCGGCGGCGCTGATACCTACCCGCTCGAGCAAATAGAGGGCGCGGTCGTGGGCTGCTTTACGCGATACCCGTTGGTGGCGGCGCAGGGCTTCACATAGCTGATTGCCTAGGGTATAGGCGGGGTTGAGGGCGGTCATGGGCTCTTGAAAAATCATCGCCATGCGCGCACCGCGCAGGTTGCTGCGCTCACGCTCAGACACCGTAAGCAGATCAACGCCGTCAAAGTTGAGGCAGTCGGCGTTTACCTGCGCCTTGCGCGGCAGTAGGCCCATTAATGCCAGCGAAGTCATCGATTTACCACATCCCGATTCGCCCACCAGGCAGAGCATTTCACCCCGCTCAACGTGAAAGTCGATTCCCCGCACGGCGTGTAGGGTGCCTTTTGCTATCGGCAAGTCGACACGCAGCTGTTTAACGGTGAGCAGCGGTGAGGCGGGCGCTGTTGAACGCTCCGCTGAAGAGGGATTACTCATTGCGGCCTCCCGGTGCGCTTAAATCGCGCAATCCATCGCCTAGCAAGTTAATCGCCAGCACCAAAATAAATAGCGCGCTGCCGGGAATCGTAATCACCCAGGGCTGAAAGAACATATAGGCTTTGCCTTCGGCGATCATCAGCCCCCAGGAGGGCGAGGGGGGCTGCACGCCCATCCCCAAAAACGATAGCGTTGCTTCGAGCAAAATGGCGTTGGCGACTTCGAGTGTGGCCACCACGATGAGGGCACCGGCAATATTGGGGAGCACTTCGCGCAGCAAAATATACGGCAGCGGACAGCCTAGCGCCTGAGCGGCTTGCACATACTCAGCATCGCGCAATTGCTGGGTAGCCGAGCGGGCAACGACGGCAAAACGATCCCACAGCAGCAGCCCTAGCAATAGTGTTACCGAGAGCATCGACCCACCCATCAGCGACGCCATGGCCAGGGCTACCAATACCACGGGCATAGCAAGGCGAGTGGTTAGTAGGTAGCTCACTACGGCATCAACGCGACCGCCGAAGTAGCCTGCCAGCACGCCTAAGGTGGTACCAATCAGCCCTGAAATCAGCGCCACCACCAGCCCGATAAAGAGTGAAATCCGGGAGCCATAAATCAGACGGCTCAGGTAGTCGCGGCCGAGGCGGTCGGTGCCTAAGGGGTGCGTCCAGCTTCCGGTTTCATGCCAAATCGGCGGCACCATGCGATTGGCGGTGTCCTGTAAATAGGGGGCATGGGGGGCTAGCCATGGCGCCAGAAGCGCTACCACCCCTAGGGTCGTAATGATCAATAAACCGATAGCTAAACTGCGGTTGTTAAGCGTGCTGCGCAGGAAGCGCGACTGCCAACTACCGACTAAGTGTTGCTCTGCCGCCACCGGTGGGGAAAGGGTGTGTGCCATGGTGTTCTCCGTTAGCGCGCGCGTAGGCGTGGGTCTAAAACTGCGTTGAGAATGTCGGCAAGCAGCGTTAGCACGATATAGAACAGCGCAATGATCAAAACGATGGCTTGAACCACCGGGTAGTCATTGCGGGAAATCGCGTTCCAGGCCAGTTGCCCCAGCCCACGCAGTGAGAACACGGTCTCTATCACCACCGAACCGCCGAGCATAAATCCCAGCTCCACGGCGGCCAGCGCCACTACCGGAATCACCGCATTGCGTAGCGCGTGTTTGAAGATCACCGTACCGGTGCGCAGCCCTTTGGCCCGGGCGGTGCGGATATAGTCTGCCTCGAGTACTTCCAGCATGCCGCTGCGGGTGAGGCGCATCATGGCGGGGGTGGCGTAGTAGCCCAGTGCAATGGCGGGCAGTACAAAGCCTTGCCAGCTATCGCTACCTGCGGCGGGAAACCACTGCAGCTTGACGGCAAATACAATGATCAGCGTTAAGCCAAACCAGAAATTGGGCATGGCCTGGCCAGTCACCGCAATCGCCATGGCCATGCGGTCTATCCAACTGCCCCGCTTGAGGGCAGCTACTACGCCGAGGGGTATAGACACACCCAGGGCAATCGCCAGCGACATTATTCCAAGGGTCATGGTCACCGGTAGGCGCTCGACCACCAGATCCATGACATCGCTCTGGTAGTAGTAAGAGCGCCCAAAGTCGAGCTGCACCGCTCCCCATAGCCAGGTGGTAAATTGCTCAAGCACCGGGCGATCCAGGCCGTATTCAACGCGGATTTGCTCAACCTGTTCAGCGGTGGCCTCTGGGCCGCCAATGGAGAGCGCCAAGTCCCCTGAGAGCTGCAGCAGACTAAAACAGAGCACCGAAATGGTGAACGCGACGCTAAGGGCTATCAGCGTGCGCTTGAAAACAAATGCCCGCATAAAGCATCACTCCCTCGCTGCGGAAAGCGAGCCGTGGCGAGATTGCCACGGCTGCCGTCAAGTCGATCAGGCGCCGTTACTTCCAGCTCGCCTCGTAGAAACGGGGGAGTTCGTCAGGGTAGGCGGTGAAGTCGAGATCAGCGGTGTGAGCGTAGTAGGTGGAGTAGGAGAACAGCGGCGCCCAGTACGCTTGCTCGGAAATGCGGGCGAAAGCTTTTTGGTAGTGCTCTAAGCGCACATCAGGATCTACCGAGGTATCGGCGACTTGTAGCCACTCCTGCACCTGAGTGTCCTGCCAGAGATCGTCAATGCCGCCTGTGAAATAGACGCTAACGAAAGCCGATACATCGTTAATAGAGAAGGAACCCCAGGCTTTGAAAGCCATATCGGTTTGGCCGTTGCGCTGAAGCTCCAGTAACGCGGGGGAGGTCATAAAACGCAGGTTGGCATTAATGCCCACTGCACGCAGGTCGCCAATCATCGCTTCGGCGTAATCCCGTTCACGGTAGGCGTGCAGGTCAATCTCGAAGCCATCAGCGTAACCGGCCTCGGCGAGTAGTTCGCGGGCTTTTTCGGGGTCGTACTCATACTCGATGACGTTCTGCGTTTCACAGCCGAACTGGGTGGGAAAGCAGGGGGCATAAAGAGGCTGGCTGCCACCGCGCACTAGATCGTTAGCGAGGCCTTCCCGGTTCATGGCGTGGTTAATGGCCTGACGCACGCGGATATCATTTAACGGCGACTCTTCCCGCATGGCGGCATCCAGGCCGATATAACCGACCCGCATGGTTTCGCCGCCTAACACGCTAAGCTGTGGCATGCTCCCCAGCGATTCAGCTTGATCCGACGGCACGCGCCAAATCCAGTCGACTTGCCCCGACATTAACTGCGCCATGCGTGAGTCCGCATCGGCAATCGCTTTGAACTCGATGCTCGCTATTTCCGGCTGGCCAATCGGGCTGTCGGCAAAGTAGTCATCAAAGCGTCTCAGGCTGACGCCGTCCCCAGGGCGGACGTTGGTTATCCGGTAAGGGCCGGTACCTACGGGCTCACGGCTGAAGCCTTCAATACCCACTTCCTGGAAATACTCATCGGGGTAAATCGGCATTGGGCCGGAAAGGTACTCAAGGGCTGCCGGGAAAGGCTCTTTGAGGTGAATGCGGACTTGGTAGTCATCAAGCTTCTCAACGCTTTCGATCCAGTCAACATTTTGGCGCGTCACCACCCGTGATTCGGGGGACACTGCATAGTTGAAAGTGAAGGCTACATCGTCAGCGTTGAAAGCTTCGCCGTTGTGAAAGGTCACGCCTTCGCGGAGTACAAGATCCAGGGTTTTGTCATCGGCCCACTCCCACTCGGTGGCCAAACGCGGTTCGTACTCGTTGGTTTGCGGGTTGCGATAGATCAGCGTGTCCCAGGCCAAATGGGCGAGGATAACCCCTTCACGCAGGTTGTTGTGGTAGGGGCTGACATTTTCAGGTTCGCTGTCAGAGGCATAGACCAGCGTATCGTTGGCCTTGCCAGCTAATGCGGGTGTCGCGATGCTGAGTAAAGCAAGTGATGTAACGCAGTAGAGAGTTCTAGGTGTTTGCATGCCATACCTCGTTTTTTAATAAGGGAAGGTTATGAGCGTTTGGCGTACCAGCGAGGCTTGTTGTTTTTTAAATGAGCCGTCACCTTGAATTAAAACTAAGCTATTAATCAGCCATGCTACCAGTGCAATGTTTAGAATTTATCATTGCCGTTTTGGCAATGCTTATGGCGAGGGGAGCCACTATGAATCCACGCGTATTACAAGAAACGGCGTTACGTTACTTTCTCGAGGTGGTTCGCTGTGGCTCCATTAGTGAAGCCTCCGGGAAGCTGAATGTGGCGCCCTCCGCCATTAGCCGTCAGATTGCCCGGTTGGAAAGCGAGTTGGATACGCTACTGTTTGAGCGCCGTGCGCGGGGTATGGTGCCCAGCGCCGCAGGAGAGTTGCTGGCGGTACATGCCCGCCACATGCAGCTTGAGGCAGACCGTATTGGCAGCGAAATAATGGCGCTGCGTGGTTTGCAGCGGGGTCAGGTACGTTTGGCTAGTTCGGAAGGTTTTGCCGTGGATTTTTTACCCGCGGCAATCGCGGCTTTTCGCAAGCGTTACAGCGGTATTCATTTCCACCTGATGGTGGGGGCGCCCGCCCAAGCGACCCGGTATGTCAGGGAAGGCGATGCAGATATCGGCATTACCTTTAGCCTCAAGCCCGAGGCGGACATTAATGTTGCCCTTAGGCAGCCAGCGCCAATTATGGCGCTGGTTTCTCCACACCATGAGCTTGCCGTTAAAAAACATATCTCGCTGGCGCAGCTTCAGCGCTATCCACTGGCGTTGTCCTCGCCAGACACGACCCTGCGCCAGCTGTTTGATATTTGCTGTAGCCGACAAAATCTGGCGTTTGAATCCATTTTTAGCAGCGATTACACCGAGGCTTTGATTAACTTCGCGATGCTCGGGGGCGGTGTGGCGCTGGCGGGGGAAATATCGGTGCGCTACCGCATTCAGCAACAGCGCTTAGTGGCGATTCCTATTCGAGACCAGGGTATGGATTCCCGCTTTATTGAAGTCCAGACACTTGCCAAACGCACATTACCGACGGCGACACAGGCGTTTTTAGCGTTTCTAAAAGAGCATATTCCGCCAGGGCAACTGCCGCTTTTTCCTACTCAGCAAGCACCAACTGCCGATCACGCACCTTTGCCATAACGTGAGGGAGCCATGATCCGCGCATGCACGCGTCATTTGGCCCACTCCATCTGATCAATGCGGTAGCTGCGCTCTAGCGGATCCATGCTAAAGCCCACCACTTCATTGCTGACGACGGCGGTCTGCGGGTACCACGCCACCGGGATAAGTGGCATTTCTTGATGTAAACGCTCGGCTATCAGTGAAGCCAAATTGTTGAGTTCCTGCTCATCAGTAGATTGACGCAATGTATCTAGCCATTCGGCAACCTCGTCATCACGCCAATTCATGGTGCCCCAGGCCCCGCCCATCTCCTCGGGCTTACCACCAATATCATCGAGAAGAGAGACAAGGGGGTTGGGCACCAAGCCGTAATTACGCCCAATTAACCCCACCTCTAAACTGCCATCATGGTGGCCTGAAGGGATCGCGCTGGCATTGCTTACGACAACTTCAAGATCAACCCCCAGCCTTTGCCACTGGCGCTGAAGGGCGGTCGCCACCAGCGGCAGCTCGGGCCGATCAGCTAAGGTGCGCAGGGTCAGTTTAAACGGCTGACCGTCGCGCGTAAGAAAGCCATCCTCTCCTATCTGCCAACCTAGTTCGAGCAGTAGCGCTCGCGCCTTTTCAATATTCTGGGCACTGGAAGGGGCAACGCCTATATGCCAGATACCCAGGCTCTCAGGGAATAGTTCTGCCGCCGCTGCCTCTGGCATACGCAGCAATTCGCTGGCAATGTCTGCCCGGTCAATAGCCAAGCTAAGAGCTTGGCGGGCGCGTTTATCCTCAAGAAACGGGTGGCCAGCATTGAGTTTGAGCAAAATGGTGCGCGGCAGCGGCTCACTGAGTATGGAAAGGTTGGCGTTGCGGCTTAGGCGTGCCTGGCTGGCGAGGTCAAGAGTGAAAACGATATCCGCATCGCCGCTTTCCGCCATTAGGGCTCGAGTTTCACCGCGGCTCACCGCTAAATAGCTAGCCGCTTTAATGGAGGGGGCGTCACCCCAATAATCGTCGAAGCGAGTCACGGTCATAAACTGGGGCAGACTAATTTCGTCAACCTGATAGGGCCCGCTGCCGATCACCTGGGTAACGTCTCCATTCTTGGCAAATGATGCCTCGGCAAGAATCAGCGTTGAAGAGTGTGCCAGCAGTGCTGGAAGGGGAGCAAACGCGCTCTCCAACTCAATCACGACACTATTTCCATCGGCTTCCAGGTGGGTGATGGGGGCTGTATTCAGCATGCCGGGTTTGGCCATGGAAGCCTCTAAACTGTTGATGACCGCCTCCACAGTGACCTCTGTGCCGTTATGAAAGAGGGTGTTCTCGCGGAGGGTAAAACGCCAGTTAAGACCATCAGCAGAAACCTCCCAACTGATCGCCAGCCCCGGCGCCAATTGCCCCTGGTTGTCGGTGTCCACGAGCGTTTCGGCTACCCGCATGCGGCTGAACACATACCCAGATACTGCCGGATCCATCTTTTCGATGCCCCAGGGAGCCACAATATCCAGGCTGCGTTCCGATGCCCAGGTATTCAAAGACGTTAGGATGGCGAGACACGCAGCATAAAAGCATTTCATCAGAGACTCCTTATTAACTATTGACGTTATCTCATCACATCTCGTTGGTTGATGAGAAACATTACCGTATAAGGCGGATGACATCGCACTGCTTAGCCGCGACAATGGCGCCTTGTTGCCATTCGTTGTTAAAGCAGTCGTTAAAAACAGCTTTTAAGACAGATTGTAAGATAGCTCTAGTCACTGTGTTATCGGGGAGTCATATGACGCCACTCAACATCCTCTATCAGGATGAGTATCTCGTTGCGGTGCATAAGCCGTCAGGGCTTCTGGTGCATCGCTCGGCGTTGGCGCGTGGTGAAACCGAATTTCTGCTTCAGCGCTTACGCGACCAGCTTGGCAAACGGGTATACCCAGTTCATCGGCTGGATCGACCTACTTCTGGAGTGATCGTTTTTGCGCTCTCTTCAACGGTTGCCGGATTGCTCAGCGAAGCGTTTAGCGAGCGTCAGGTAGAGAAGCGCTACCTGGCGGTGGTGCGCGGTAAAGCGCCGGAGAGTGAACGCTTGGATTACCCGCTACGGGAAGAGGACGGTACGCGACCCAAGGCCGAAATGCCCGCCATGCCTGCAATGACCGATATTCGCCGCCTGGATAGCGTTGAGCTGCCGGTTCAAGTTGATCGCTACCAAGTCGCTCGCTACTCACTGGTGGAGGCACGGCCGCTGACCGGGCGCCGCCATCAGATTCGTCGCCACCTTTCCCGGCGTGGTTATCCAATTATTGGCGATGCCAAGCATGGTAAAAGTGTCCACAACCGCTTTTTTGCCGAGCAGCTGGGCGCACCACGCTTACTGCTCGCGGCGACCTACTTGGCCTTTGATCATCCGTTGTTAGACAAGCGTGTACAATTGAGCTGCGCTCTGGATGACACCATGATAGCGCTCTTTAATCATTTTGGCTGGGCAGGGCACTTGCCGCTGGATAGCTTACGCACGCCGCCACATGCCACACCTTCCGCCCTTCAAGCGCTATGAGTGAGTCTGCGATGTCCTCAGCTATCCCAACAGCCAGCCCAGCCGCCTCTGCTGATTCAGCCTCGGGGGATTATGATTTTCGCTTTGGTGGGATTCGTCGCCTCTACGGTCAGCGTGCTGCGAAGGCGTTTCGTCATGCCCACGTGGTGGTGGTCGGTGTCGGAGGGGTGGGAAGCTGGACAGTAGAAGCACTAGCACGCTCGGGCATTGGCAAACTGACGTTGATCGATCTGGACGACGTCTGTGTGTCTAACGTCAATCGCCAGCTCCACGCGCTGGATGGCACCATTGGTCAGCCTAAGGTTAATGTGCTGGCCGACCGCTGCCGTTTGATTGCCCCGGAAATCGAGATTATGGCGGACACTGCCTTCGTGACACCCACCAACCTGGCTGAGCGGATTCCCGATGACGCCGATCACGTGGTGGATGCCATCGACAGCGTGATTGCTAAGGCCGCGCTGATCGCCTGGTGCAAGCGACGCAAAATTCCCATCACGGTGACCGGTGCGGCCGGTGGGCAAACCGATCCCACGCGTATTCAAGTCGCGGATCTCACCCGTACCGAGCACGACCCGCTGCTCTCCAAAGTGCGCTCGCGGCTGCGTCGGGATTACGGCTTCTCCCGCAATCCCAAACGGCGCTTCTCAGTGGAGTGCGTCTACTCCGACGAGCAGTTGATCTATCCCGGCGCCGACGGTGAAGTCTGCCTGCAAAAGCCCGGCAGCGGTGACGCCACGCGCTTGGATTGCGCTTCAGGCTTCGGGGCTGCCACTTTCCTGACTGGCACCTTTGGCTTTGTCGCCGCTTCAAAGGTGCTCGAGCGACTCGCCAAAAAAGCCAACCAGCCAGCCGCCACAAACGCACCTCAAGAGGAGAGCCAATGACCGCCCCCGTTCCCGGTATTTACCGCCACTACAAAGGCAGCCTCTACGAGGTGCTTGGCACCGCCCAACACAGCGAAAGTGAAGAGCTGCTGGTGGTTTATCGCGCTCTCTACGGTGAGTACGGCCTCTGGGTGCGCCCGCTCGACATGTTCGTTGAGACGGTCACTAAAGAGGGGCTCACTCAGCCGCGCTTTGCGTTGGAGAAGGCATTTTAAACTGAGTTTCGTTAACACGGAGAGCCTATGTCCCCCACATCACCCCAGCAAACGCTGAAAGACGTATTTGGTTTTGACGACTTTCGCGGCGGCCAGCAGGCGGTGGTGTCAAGGGTGTTGGATGGCCACTCCACGGCGGCGATTTTCGCCACCGGTGCGGGAAAGTCGCTTTGTTACCAGCTCCCGGCGCTGCATCTGCCACATCTAACCCTGGTGGTGTCGCCGCTGCTGGCGCTGATGCAGGATCAGCTCTCTTTTCTAACCCGCCATGGTGTTGCCGCTGCCAGCATTGATTCCACTCAAGACCGCGAAACGACGCGCGATGTCATGGATCGCGCCAAAAGCGGTGAGCTGAAAATCCTGATGATCTCGGTGGAGCGGCTTAAGAACGAGCGCTTTCGCCACTTTCTGCGCCAAGTGAAGATCTCGCTGCTGGTGGTCGATGAAGCCCACTGTCTTTCCGAGTGGGGGCATAACTTTCGCCCTGATTATTTGAAGCTGCCGGATTACCAGCGCGATTTTGCCATTCCCCAGGTGCTGCTGCTTACCGCCACTGCGACACCCACGGTGATTGCCGATATGAGCGAGAAGTTTGCTATCGCGCCAGAGAACGTCATCACCACCGGCTTTTACCGCCCCAATCTCGAACTGCTGGTGGCACCCGCTATGGAGGATCGTCAGCAGCAGTTGATTGAGTGGCTTAAACCCCAGATGCAGCCGGGCAGCGAAGCGCCAACGATTATTTACGTCACCCTGCAACAAACCGCCGAACGGGTGGCGAACGCACTGACAGCCCAGGGCATTGCCGCCCAGGCGTACCACGCGGGACTAGATTCCCAGCGGCGGGATGAAATTCAGCGCCAGTTTATGGGCGGTGAGTCGCCCTGTATTGTGGCCACCATTGCTTTTGGCATGGGCATCGACAAGGGCGATATTCGCAACGTGGTGCACTATGACCTACCCAAATCCATCGAGAACTACAGCCAGGAGATTGGTCGGGCGGGGCGTGATGGCCTGTCTTCCACCTGCCTGACCATGGCCGGGCGGGATGGCCTGCGGGTGCTGGAGAACTTCGTTTACGGCGATACACCCGAATACGCGGGCATCTACCGCCTGTTGGAAGAGATCGCTGCGGCAGGCCAATCGGCAGACCGACAGTGGGAGGTGCTACTCAATACGCTTTCCCAGGATACCAATATCCGCCCGCTGCCGCTGAAAACACTGCTGGTACGGCTGGAGATGCACGGCATTATTGCCCCGCGCTTTGCGTTTCTCGCCGAGTATCGGCTGCGCTACCATCTTGAGCCTAGTGAATTGGTAAATCGATTTGAAGGCGAGAGGGCGGCGTTTGTGCGACTTTTAGTCGATAATATTCTCATCGCCCGCACCTGGGGTACGGTGGATTTTGAGCGCCTACATCAGGCGGGGCAGGCGCAGCAGATTGACGCTTCCCGTGCTCGCGTCATTACCGCCCTTGAGTACTTTCAAGATAAAGGCTGGCTGACCCTGGAAGGCAAGCGGATGACCGATGTTTACGAGGTATGTCAGCCCAGTTTTGCCATTGAAACGCTGGCGAGCCAGCTGTATGAAGACTGCCTCAAGCGTGAACATATCGAGATCGAGCGGCTTCAGGCCATGCTGGCGCTGTTTGAGTCGGAGAGCTGCCTAACACGACGCCTGGCCGAGCATTTTGGCGATAGCACTTTTGATACGCCATCCGACACCGAGCAGGGGCGCTGTGGTCACTGCTCGGTGTGTTATGGCCACCCGGTAAAACTACCGGATGCACCTCCACAACCCGAATTAACGGCGGCTGATTTTCAGCGCTACGCAACGCCGCTGATTGAGCGTCACACCGACCAGTTTGGCCAGCTACCCAATGCACAGCGGCTGGCGCACTTCCTGTGCGGCTTAACCATGCCGATCTTCACCCCACTCAAAGCCCGCAGCCTTAATGGCTTCGCGATCTTTGAGCAGCGCTCCTATCCTGAAGTGCGCCAATGGGCGGAGGCAATGCTGTAGCGAGTAGCCCTAGGGCAATACTGCTGAACTGAGCTTCAAATGAAGCAGCTCAGCGGCACTTCTGCCCGCTACAGCCCCCAGCACCACAGCACTCAGCAGCCCATTGCCAGAAAGATAGCCGCTATCGTTGGAGCCTGAAACACCGCGGGCGGCACCGCCTGCGGCGAACAGGTTGGGTAGCGCTTGGCCTTGGGTATTGAGCACGCGTGCAGTGCGATTCACTTCTAAACCGCCCTGGGTATGAAACAGCGCACCGGTCACGCGAATGGCGTAATAGGGTGGCTCGAGTAGGTTCACTGAGTCAAAACGGCGACCAAACGTATCTTCCGTTTGCTGTTCGGCATGCTGCTGCATCTCCGCAAAGGTGGCCTGCAGCGCTGTTAGCGGCAAGTTCAAACCAGCGGCCATCTCTTCAAGGCTGGCAAAGCTGCGCACCGCGCCGCTCTCCTGGGCATTACGATAATCTTCAAACGCCTGAGCCGATTCATGAATACGGGCGTCATAAAGATTCCAGGCAATTTTCTCCGGCTGGGCAAGCACTTTGGCCGCCTGTTCGGAGTAGCCGCCGTGCTCGTTGGAGAAGCGCTCGCCGTTTAGATTGACCTGAATGCCGCCCTGCATCATCAGTGCCCAGCTAATCAGAATCTGGTGAGGTGTCGCCAGCGACCCGTGGCCCTGGCAGGCGCCCAAGTCTTTGGTGCTAGCGCCCATGGCCTGACCCCACAGCAGCGCATCGCCCTGGTTGCCTTCATGGCCGTAGTAGAGCGCGTGTTTGAGCGTGGGTAGATAGCGATCAACCAGCTCAGCGTTACCGCCATAGCCGTTGCAGGCCAAAATCAGCGCGTCGCAGCCAATGCTTTCGCGGCTGCCGTCCGGGCGCTCAAGGGTTACGCCCCGCACCCGCTGAGTGTCATCAACGTGCAAATCTACTACCCGCGCCTGGGTCAGAATATCAACCCCCGCCGCTTCAGCGGCATTGAGCAGCGCGCCCATCAGCTCTTCGCCGGTTCGCCTTGGGGTAGCGTGCATGCGCAGGTGGCGGTGCCCAGGGTAGAGAAAGCCCTCCACCAGTTCAAAGGGCACGCCGTGCTGATCAGCCAGCCACTCGATGGTTTGGCCTGATTGAGTAGCGAGGAGTTCGACAATAGCTGGGTCTGCCTCAAAGCCGTTCTTCTTTTGAATATCTTCCGCCATGGCTTCAGCAGAGTCAGTGACGCCCAAATCGTGCTGAAAGCGCGTATTGGCAGCAGGAATAAAGCCCGACGACATCGCCGTGCTGCCACGGGGCAGGGTGTCGCGCTCTAAAACAGCAAGCTCAACGCCCGCTTCCTGGGCGGCTAACGCCGCTACCAGGCCGCAGGCCCCTGCGCCGATAATCAGCAGCGGAAGGTGGGCATCAAATCCGTCGTGTGTGTAGGGAAGTACCGCCATTACGCCTGCTCCGCAGCATGGTGGAAGGCATCCAGAATCTCACCCGCCGGGGCCTGCCACACTTCCGGATGCCCGTTAATATGGGCCAGCACTTCTTCTAAGCAGGCAATGCGATGGGGCTGGCCCACCAGCCAAGGGTGGAGGTTTAAGGCGAATAAACGACCGCCCTGCTCGCGAGACTCTTCCAACAGAAAATCGAAAGCGTCTTTCACCTGGGTCACCCAGGAATCTTCCGAGTGCAGGTTCTGGCTCATCACAAACTGGTCTTCGATCTCTGTGGCCAGCGGCATCATGGTCAAACTGCCTGTCTTGGTTTCACAAGAGTAAGGCATATCGTCGTTCACCCAGTCGGCGCAGTATTCAATGCCGTTGTCTGCCAGCAGGTCGGGGGTGTTGAAGCTTTGGTGCTTGGCGGGGCTTAGCCAGCCGCGAATAGGTTGACCGGTGACGCGGCGCAGAGTGTCCACAGAGCGCTTGACCAGCTCGGCCTCCTCCTCGATCGGCTGGCCGCCGTAGTGCAGGTGATCCATGTTCCAGCCGTGAGCGATAAATTCACCGCCATGCTCTTTCAAGCGCTGCACCAAATAGGGTGTCTGCTCCGCCAACTGTGCGTTGATGGCAAAGGTGGGGGTGATGTTGTTCGCCGCCAGCGCTTTGAGCACCCGATAGATGCCCACCCGGTTACCGTAATCCCGCAGCGAGAAGTGGCGTAGATCGGGATAGGGCATGGTCATGCCGTTAGGTACTTTAAATGGCTTGCCGCGCTGGTTTAGCGGGTAGAACTGCAGCGAAATATTGACCCACACCGCCAGGGTTTTGCCTTCGGGCCAGGTGACCGGTGCGCGTTCGCTCAGCATCGACCATGTGTAGCGCTCGTGGTCGTAGCCGTGGCGGCGGTAAGGGTAGTCGAGATAGTCGTCGTTAAGCGCCATAGCGTTACCCCTGTTTGCCTGCAGTGGTGGCCTGGGCCGCCATACTGTCGAGGGCGGCATCGTAATAGTTGGCCAAGTAGTAATCAGCAATCTCGCGCCCGGTGGCGACCCATACATCCGGGTGGCCGGTGATGTACTCCAGCGCCTCTTCAAACGCCTTGATACGGTGTGGGCAGCTCACCTGATAGTTGTGGGTGGGAATGCACATCACCGTGCCAGACTCCGCGCCCTCGGCATATAGGCGGTCAAAGTGGCGCTTGAGCATGGTGGTGTACTGGCGTGGCTCTACTTTGTTCACTGCATAGACAATGGTGTCGTTCATCTCCAGCGAGTAGGGCATGGAGATAAACCGCTTACCGGAGCGAACGCTGATCGGCGTCGGCTGGTCATCGTGGAACAGGTCGCAGGTATAAAGCCCGCCTTTCTCGCCGAATAGCTCTTCGCCCACTTCAGCAAATAGATCCAGGGTGCGCTCTGAGTGGGAGAGCGCAGGCGCCAGATAGCCCGCGCAAGCTTGGCCGGTATGGCGGTGAATGGTTTCCATGCTGTCGCGGATCATCGCCCGCTCCTGGGCTTCGCTCAGGCCGTAGGTGTAGCGTGTGTTGTAGATGCCGTGGCTAAAGAACTCCCAGTCACGCTCGCGGCACATCTGGATAATCTCAGGGTGGTGCTCGCAGAGCGCCACCGACAGCGACACCGAGCCGCGAATGCCGTACTTCTCCAGCAGGGCCATTTGACGCTGGTGGCCAACCCGGTTGCCGTAGTCCCGAATGCTGTAGCCGGGCACCGAAGGGTGCGGATGCGGCCAAGGGTTGCGCTGGGGGTTCAGCGGCGGGTCGAGTTCGTAATACTCAATATTGGGGGCGACCCAGAAGGCCACCTTGGCGCCTCCTGGCCACTCGATTTTAGGGCGTTGGTCGTAGGCCCAGTAGTCGTAAACGCCTAGTGACTCTTTCATAACCGGCTCCTTTGAAACTTGGTAGGCCTTAGGCGCTGCCACTCAGCCATTCGAGTACATCGGCAACCGGCAGAACATCGGCGTACTTGAGGTGCAGGTCGGTCAGGTTGGCGTAGTGGTAGCTCTCGTGCTTGTCTGCCACGCACTCCATGGGCACGATGGTGCGGTAGCCCCGGGAGAGGCTCTCCACGGCGGTGGCGCGGATGCAGCCGGAGGTGGAGCCGCCGGTGATGATCACCGTATCGACCTGGTGCCATACCAGCAGCGACTGCAGCGGCGTTTCGAAAAAGGCTGAAGGCATGCGCTTGGTGTAGATCACGTCGCGGCTGCGGTCGATCTCGCAGCGCTCGTCGAATTCGGCCCGCTCAGAGCCATACTTAATGTTTTGCAGCGAATCAGGCGTATCGGTACGCGTACCCCAAACACCTGCGTCTTCGGCGGAGTCTAGAAAAGCGACGTGAGTCCAGACCACCGGCCAACCTTTCTCCCGAAAACCGCGTGCCAGCTGGTTGGTGTACTCCAACTGCTTGGGGTCGGTTTCGTAGGCAGTGTTGAAGAGATCGGTGCGGGTGTAGGCCTTTTGCGGATCGACGTTAACCAGCACCGCTTTGTTGCCAAAACCAAACGGCACCCGCTGAGGGTTAGCCATGACATCGTTAAAAATCTCTTTCGCCGTTTTGTCAGTGGTCTGCATCGTCGTCTCCTGAATAGTTATTTATTCGCACTTATAAATAATGGGCATGGTTTGGTGAGCGAGGGCTAGCGATTGTCGTACTGCTCGCCCAGCTCCAGCATCGCCTGGGTGCCTAAATAGTCGTTAAGCTGTTTGAAATCGAGCATCTGGTCGCGGAAGGCGTCGGTAGTGCCGTCCCGTTTTAGCGTGGCAAAGAAACGGCTGGCCATATGGGTAATCGCCCGCACCAGTGCGCCGGGAAAAATCACCAGCGAGAAGCCAAGGTCTTCAAGCGCCTGGGCGTTCTGCAGCGGCGTGTCGCCGCCTTCGACCATATTGGCCATGATCGGCACCTTGCCTTTGAACTGGGTCATGATCTTGCGGATATCTTCGTCGCTACGGATGCCTTCGATAAACAGCATATCCACGCCAGCTTCATAATAGGCCTGGGCACGCTCAATGGCGCTGTCGGTGCCTTCCACGCCCAGCGCATCGGTGCGGCCAATAATAAGCGTGCTGTCATTTTCTCGGGCGTCCAGTGCGGCGTGCAATTTACCGACCATTTCGCTTTTGGAGACCAGGGTTTTACCGCGCAGGTGGCCGCAGCGCTTCGGGTAGGTTTGGTCTTCAAGCTGAATAGCGTTGGCGCCAGCGCGCTCCAGCAAGCGCACGCTGCGCATCACGTTCATGGCGTTGCCAAAGCCGGTATCGCAATCCACGACCACGGATAAGTGGGTGCGCTCACGAATATGCGACATGGCAGTGCAAATTTCGGTAATGCTAAGCAGGCCAATATCCGGCCGCCCCAATTGGGTATAGGCCAGGCTGGCGCCGGAAAGGTAGACCGTATCGAAGCCCGCTTGCTCAGCAAGGGACGCACCAAGGGCGTCAAACACGCCAGGGGCGACCACAATGGAGCTGTCTTGCAACTGCTGTTTAAGTTGGGCGGGCTGGCCTGTAGCGTGCTGTTGGCGTGTCATAGCTATCTCGTCATTGTAAGGTAAGCGAAAAGTAGGGTAGGCGTTAGCTGCTTGTTCTCGCGGCTAGCGCCAAGTCATTCCAAACGTCCTGGCGGGTAATCAAGCCATCGGTTAATTCAAAGCGGTCGATAAAGCGCACGCCGGTGGATGTGCTCCCATCCAACCACTCCACTGCCAGCTCGCCATGGCAGACCACCACGCTGTGGGAAGTGGAAGTGCCTTGTTTTGGATGACTGCAGAGATCGACGGCGTAAAAGGTTTTGCTCACCCGGCGGTAGCGGGTTTTGGCCCACTCAACGACTTCACTTAATCGCTGCATAGGTGCAGCGCCAGGGAACTGCATCACCACGTTAACCGCCAGGTAGCGCTCTGCGCAGGCCAGGTCGCGGGCCTCCATGGCGCTTAGAAAAGCGCGCACCTGCTTTACACTGCGGCTGTCTGGGTCAGTCATCTCTGCGTTAGGCATTTCGACTCTCTTGCAACTAGCTGCTCACGTGAGGCCCCATCGTTAGCGATACGAAACAGCGCTGGTTCTGTGATAATGGCTTTCAAGCGGCAGTAATTGTGTTATTGATTAGCTGTCGATATGTATTATATGTAATACATTTTTATGTCTATTATTATCCCTACGTCAAGCCCGACATAAATTTTTTGAACAACATCCTGAGGAGAGGCGTGGATGAGTGAGGCACAATCCTCTGCGGTGGGCGGCACCAAATCCCACCGTATTTACCTGTTACTGAAAGATGCAATCTTGAGCGGGCGGCTGCCTGCGGGCAGTAAATTGCCCGGCGAAAATAAACTGGCGGAGCAGCATGGGGTGTCGCGAGTCACCGTTCGGCGTGCCATGGAAGCGCTGCAAGCGACGGGCATGGTAGAGCGTAAAGCAGGCGTGGGCACGGTGGTGCTGGAGCAGCCGCTGGATGCCACGGTGATGACCGCCAGCGTCTCAAACCTCATGCCCAATATGGTCAAGATGAGCCAGGCTTCTCAGGTGCGGCTGTTGGAGTTTGCCTATGTGCTGCCACCGGAAATGATTCGCGAGCGGTTAGGCATGGGGCCGAGTGGGAAGGTGCAGCGCTCGGTGCGGGTGCGTATGGTCGACGACAAGCCGTTTTCCCATTTGGTAACCCATGTGCCTGAATCGATTGCCCTGCACTACAACGAGATGGATTTAGCCAATACACCGCTATTTGTGCTGCTGGAGCGCAGCGGCGTGAAAGTTGATCACGCCTCCCAATCGATTTCCGCCACTCTGGCCAGCCACGAAGTGGCGGAAGCGCTGGATGTGGCCGTGGGTTCCCCGCTGATTTCACTGACCCGCGTGGTGTTTGATGAGCAGGGTCGAGGTGTCGAACATTTGGATGCGCTCTACCGTCCTGACCGCTATCGTTTCCAGATTGATCTAGAGCGAAACGGCGATGATGACTCTCGCTACTGGGAGCCGAAGGTAGGCGGAATGCCTACCGGGGGGAAGGCTGAGTAGGGTCATTGGGGTGTTTTTTAATGTATTAAATTTAATACAGATTTAAAATTACAAAAAATACATTTGACCTGTGTTGTGAAATTGCGCTAGTTGTATTGGGTGAGAACGATAAGTCTAACGAAGGCCGAGGCAACGAGCGACGACCATGAGTACCCCAACAACGCTGTTTGACAAAGTTTGGCGCGCCCACGAGGTTCACCGTAGTGAAAGCGGTCAGAGCCTGCTGTGGATTGACCGCCACTTTGTCCATGAAGGCTCCTTCCATGCGTTCAATAAGCTGGCTGAACGCCAGTTGCCCGTTGCCCGGCCCGATTTAACCTTCGGTATTGCTGACCACTACGTACCAACGCTGACCCGCGACCTGGCAGGTGTTGTCGATCCCAAAGTGCGCTCAATGATTGAGCAGCTCTCCCGCAATACCCAGCAGCATGGGGTGGCGCTGTTTGGTCTTGATGACCCCCGCCAGGGCATTGTGCATGTGCTGGGGCCCGAACAGGGACTCACTCAGCCCGGCATGGTGATGGTCTGCGGCGATAGCCACACCGCCACCCACGGCGCCTTTGGCAGCATTGCCTTTGGTATTGGTGCCTCGGAAGTAGCCCATGTGCTGGCTACGCAAACCCTGTGGCAGAGCAAGCCCAAGGTGATGCGGATTACGGTGGAAGGCCAATTGGCCGAGGGCATCACCGCCAAGGATATTGCGCTGACCTGGATTGCGCGCCTGGGCGCCGACGGTGCTCGCGGCTATGCCATTGAGTACGCTGGCGAGGCGATCCGCTCGCTCTCCATGGAAGCGCGGCTTACGCTGTGTAATCTCTCCATTGAGGGCGGCGGTCGCTGCGGCATGATTGCCCCAGACCAAACCACCTTCGACTATCTGCGTGACCGTCCCTGGATTCCGCAAGGGGAAGCTTTCAAACAAGCCTGCGCCTACTGGGCCACGCTCTACAGCGACCCAGGCGCCCGTTTTGATCTTGAAGTGACGCTGCATGCGGACGAAATCGCTCCCACGGTGACCTGGGGCGTCTCGCCTGAAGAGGCACTGCCGATTGACCGCGCTGTGCCCGACCCAGAGCAACTGAGCGATCCCGCGAAAGCGCGCCAGGCTCGGGAGAGCTTGGCCTATATGGGCTTAACGGCGGGCCAAAAACTCACCGATATCAACATTGATCGGGTCTTTATCGGCTCTTGTACCAACGCGCGTATTGAAGATTTACGCGCCGCTGCCGCCGTGCTGGTTGGGCAAAAAAGTCGTGTGCCCGGCATGGTCTCGCCCGGATCAACGCTGGTGAAAACCCAGGCCGAAGCTGAAGGATTAGACCGTATCTTTATCGACGCAGGGCTTGAGTGGCGACACTCCGGCTGCTCCATGTGCGTAGGCATGAACGGTGATTTAGTGGCCAGCGGCGAGCGCTGCGCTTCGACGACCAATCGCAACTTCAAGGGCCGCCAAGGGCCGGGGGCACGCACTCATCTGATGTCACCCGCTATGGTGGCCGCCGCGGCGGTGAGTGGGCGGCTAACCGATGTGCGTACGTTAACAGCGGGCGTTGATTCATCCGTTCAGGCTACAGGAGCTCGCTAATGCAACCTATTACCGTACTAGACACCCTTGGCGTTGCCCTTGCCGCGGCTAACGTGGATACCGATCAGTTGATTCCCGCGCGCTTTATGAAAGAGCCGCGCAGCGTCGGCTACGGTCAGTTTTTACTTTATGACGTTCGCCACAACGAACAGGGCACACCGGACGCCGAGTTTATTCTTCATCGCCCTAATGCTGCCGACGCTGAAGTGATGGTCAGTCGCCGCAACTTTGGCGCGGGGTCATCGCGGGAAGCGGCAGTCTATGCACTGGTCGATTACGGCTTTCGCTGCGTGGTGGCGCCAAGCTTTGGCGATATTTTTGCGTCTAACGCCGTCAATAACGGCTTATTGCCCGCAGTGGTGGAAGAGGATGACGCCGAGCGTTTGCTAGCAGCCCTTGGTGATACACCGGCGGCCATTTACGTTGATTTGGAGAAGCAATTAATTCGTGTCGCTGAAGTAGAGGTCAGTTTTTCAATTAGCACCGTTTGGCGCACCAAGCTGCTGAACGGTTGGGATGATATTGATATGACCCGCCAGCACGCTAACACCATTACCGATTTCGCAGCGAACTACGCCAGGCAGTTCCCTTGGACAGCGCCCAGGCTTCCTGAGACCGAGATTATTAGTAAAGGGTAATGCCAAGGCTAAAACAATATTGCCAAACATTCTCATTACAACAATGTGCACGCTTGCATCAGATGTTTTAAGAAGGGTTCACAAAAAATATCAACACAACAACCGCTATAAAAAACCACCTTGTGCAGGAGACTAACTCATGAAAAAAGTAACCCTTACCCTGGGCATGCTAACAGCCCTGGCGTCCACTCAGACCCTAGCATTGGATCAAATTAACGCGGTGCATGCGTTTCCTCCCTCGCTGATCTATACCCAGAGCTTTTTAGAGTTCGTCGATAAGGTTAACGAGCGCGGTGAAGGTGTGGTGCAAATTAACGTGCGCGGCGGCCCTGAAGTGATTGGTCTTTCCGAGCAGCCCGACGCAGTGCGCAACGGCGTGGTGGATATGGCCTACACCGCCGCGAGCTTCTACGCAGGTACCGTGCCAGAGCGCGATGCCATGGTGGCTTCTAACACCAACGCTATTTTCGCCCGTGAAAATGGCGGCATCGATCTGCTGAATGAAATTCATCAGGAGAAGATGGGCACTTACTACCTGGGCTGGTTCGACAGCGGGGTCAGCTACAACTTCTACACCATTGATGAGCCCACTATTGATGACGAAGGTAATCTAAACGTTTCGGGCCTACGTCTACGCAGTAACCCGGTGTATGACGCCTTCTTCCAGGACTACCTGGGCGCGCAGCCAATCAGCTTGCCGACTACCGATGTTTATGCAGCCCTGGAGCGAGGCGTAGTGAACGCGACCGGCTGGACTCAAATTGGCCTGAAAGACCTCAATTGGGATCGTTTCCTTAACTACCGGGTTGACCCTGCCTTCTTCTCTACCGATATGGGGGTGATCGTTAACCTGGATAAGTGGAACCAGCTCAGCGAAGAGTCGCAGCAAATTCTTCAGGAAGTCGCCATTGAGCATGAGCGCGACAGCGCCGAACAACTGGCTGAATTAGCCAAAGAGCAGCAAGCCGAGCTTGAGGCTGATGGCATGCAGGTCATTACCCTGGAAGGCGAAGCAGCACAGCGCTTCTCAGACGCTGCCCGAGATGCCACCTGGGAGCGTATGCGCGGCCAGATGGAGCGCCACCCCATGGGGCTTGAGCATTACGATACGTTGATCGAAAAATTCAACGATCTATAGAAACGTAGGGGCGCCGAGCGATCGAGCGCCCTATTTGTGTGGCTTATTTTCTAGGGTTTTTTATGCGCTACGCACAACGCGGCTATCTGCTGCTGCTCAACGGCATGGCACTGCTGGCCGCCATCATGCTGGTCTGGTTGATGGTGGCCGTGGTGCTTTCGGTGGTGATTCGTAACTTAGGGCTTCAGCCTTCTGCGTGGTTTTTCCTCTCCACTGAATACGCCATGTTCTACCTCACTCTGCTCGGAGCTCCCTGGCTGGTGCGCCAAAAAGGGCATGTGCATATCGAGCTGCTGACCTCGGTGTTGCCACCAGCAGCGCTGAATATCCTCAGCCGTGGGGTGTCGCTGCTCTGTGTCGTGGTGTGCGGCGTGCTGGCGTGGAAGGGGCTTGATCTGGTGCTGCTCAATATCGAGCGCACTGACTATGACGTGCGGGCTTTCTTTGTGCCGAAATGGATACTAACCATCGTCTTCCCCATCAGCTTTTCCCTGATGGCGATCGAATTTGGCCGCTTTGTGGTGGGCCATGAAATTCTTCACAGCGGCGAAGCGGGGATTAAAGAATAATGGAATGGTACTTTGCGCTCGCTTTCCTACTCTCGCTGATTCTCCTGTTCATGGCCATTGGTACCCCCATTGCTTTGGCGTTTTTGGCCGCCAACGTGATTGGCGCCTGGCACTTTATGGGTGGCCAAACCGGCATCTTACAGATGCTCAACAACGGTTTCGGCGCACTCTCCAGCTTTAACTTGGTGCCCATTCCGCTGTTCTTGTTGATGGGCGAACTGTTTTTCCGCACCGGGCTGGGCATGAAAATGTTCAACGCTGTGGATCAGCTAATGGGCAAGGTGCCGGGGCGTTTATCTTACGTCACAGTGGTGGGGGGTACGGCGTTCTCAACTCTGAGTGGCTCCTCCATGGGATCTACGGCATTAATGGGTTCGCTATTGGTGCCGGAAATGGAGCGGCGGGGCTATAAAAAGAAAATGGCGATTGGCCCGATTCTGGGCACTGGGGGCCTGGCGATTATTATTCCGCCCTCCGCGCTGGCCGTGCTGTTAGCAACCTTAGCGAAAGTGGATATTGGCGCACTGCTTATCGCTGGTATTCTGCCGGGACTAACGCTGGCGGGGTTCTATATCGCGACCATCTTTATTCAGACCAAGCTGGATCCTTTGGCCGCCCCGAATTATGAGCTTGAGCCGGTGCCGCTGAGCGCGAAGCTCAAACTGATCGTGACCGATATTCTACCCATGCTCAGCGTGATGGTGATTATCGTCACGCTGATGCTGATTGGGTTTGCCACGCCGTCAGAAGCCGCAGCCTTTGGTGCGCTAGGCGTGATTATTCTGGCGTTTATTTTCCGCTGCATGACCTGGGAGGCGTTTAAGCTTTCGGTCACCGGGGCACTTAAAGTCACGCTGATGGCCTACCTGATCGTGTTTGGCTCGGCTACCTTCAGTCAGCTGCTCGGCTTCTCTGGCGCTTCGGGTGGCTTGATCGGCTGGGCGACCAGTTTTGATCTGTCGCCGATTCTGATGCTCCTGGCAATGTTCGCGGTGCTACTGGTGCTGGGCACCTTTATGGAGCAGATCTCTATCATGATGCTAACCGTGCCGATCTTTTTCCCACTCGCCCAGGCGCTGGGGTTTGATCTAGTGTGGTTCGGCATCGTTGTTTTGCTAGCGCTTGAAATCAGTTTTTCAACGCCACCATTAGGGCTGCTGCTTTTTGTGATGAAAGGTGTCGCGCCTGCGGGTACTACCATGCGTGAAATTTACTCGGCGGCGATTCCCTACATCCTCTGTTCGATGCTGCTGGTCGCGGTGCTGATCGTGTTTCCGGGCCTCGCTACTTGGTTGCCCAGTATGCTGCAATAGAGCTTTTAGCAAGAAAAAATGCAGGCAATAAAAAAGGGAGAGGCTGCGGCCTCTCTCTTTGCATTTAAACGTTATTAGCTCTTACTTATTCCCAGGACGGGAAAGGATCAGGCAGTTTCTTCCACGCGGTCATGCCTTCCAGTAGTTCCGCTTCGCTTAGCAGGCAGCCATCCAGCGCTTCACGCATTTTAGCTTGATCCAGGTTCTGACCGATAAACACCAGTTCCTGGCGCATATCCCCGAACGGCTCCTGCCACTTCTCCATAATAAACTGGCGCGTTTCAGGATCCGTCGGCCAGCGTTCTTCGGGAATCGCCTTCCAGAATACCCCGGCTGGGCCGTGGTGGGCGATGCCGCCTGCCTGGCTCCACTGACCAGCGGCCTGGGGGCGAGTGGCGAGCCAGAAAAAGCCTTTCGAGCGCAACAGGCCCTTACCAAACCACTCCTGGTTCAGCAGATCGTGGAATTTCTGCGGATGGAATGGGCGACGGGCATGATAAGCAAAGCTGCCAATCCCGTACTCTTCGGTTTCTGGTACATGCTCGCCGCGCATCTCTTTTAGCCAGCCCGGTGCCAACTGGGCACGCTCGAAATTGAACTTGCCGGTATCCAGTACTTTATCGAGCGGCACGCCGCCTTGAGTGATTGGTACCAGCTCCGCGTCGGGGTTCAGCGAATGCAGGATAGCCTTCAGCGCTGCTAACTCATTCTCACTGATCAGGTCAGTCTTGCTGATCAACAGCACGTTGCAAAACTCGATTTGATCGACCAGCAGGTCGGCGACATTGCGCTCGTCGTCTTCGCCTAAGCTTTCGCCCGCTTCGGCTAGGCTTTGCGCTTCGCGGTACTGTTCAAGAAAGTTGGCGCCATCCACTACGGTCACTAGCGTATCCAGCCGGGCGACGTGGTAGAGACTCTGGCCGCTTTCATCTTCAAAGGTGAAGGTTTCAGCCACGGGCAGCGGCTCGGAAATCCCGGTGGATTCAATGACCAGGTAATCGAACTTGCCCTCTCGAGCCAACTGGCTGACTTCCACTAGCAAGTCTTAGCGCAAGGTGCAGCAGATACATACGTTACTCATCTCTACCAAGCGCTCTTCAGAGCGGTTCAGAGCAACATCGCCATCCAGCGTCGACTCACCAGGGCCACCCCGCACCAGTGCACCGTCGATATTCACCTCGCTCATATCGTTAACGATGACCGCCACCCGGCGGCCTTCACGGTTGGCGAGGATATGATTGAGGACGGTGGTCTTACCAGCACCTAGAAAGCCCGACAGCACGGTGACGGGCAGGGGGGAAAACGCAGTCATTGCTAGTACACCTCTAAACGGGCTTGTGTTATGTGATAATATAACAATAAGGGCGTTTAGAGAAAGACCTGCTTTGAGGGTATTTAAGTGGGTGCGTATTCGCTTGATGTAGCAAGAATGGGATTCACTAATTCTTTGTAGAGACACCACCTTTAATCTCACCGAACTAGGCTACAATCGGCGATGTCAGCGCAGCCAATGAATACCTTCTTAAAAATTAGTGCGACCAGCCTGTGCAAGCTCAGTCAATAAAGGTATGTTTTATTGATGGTTTATAAAAATCTCAATCCAGGAAAAGCTCTAATCTGGCGGATTACTCATCGTCAGAACCTGCCCTGGATTCTAACCAATGGCCTGCATGCGGGTCATGGTAGCAGGCGTGCGCCGGAATGGGTGGTGATTGGCAATGAAGAGTTAATTAGCCGCCGTGCGCATCGCCATGTACCGCTGGCACCCGGTGGCGTACTGAATGATTATGTGCCCTTTTACTTCACCCCTTTTTCGCCAATGTTGTACAACATCCATACTGGCCGTGGCGGCGTGAAGACGGTGGCTAACGAAGATATCGTGATTCTGGTGTCCAGCCTGTATAAAGCTGCGGAACTGAGTTTGCCGTTTGTCTTCACCGATCGCCATGCTTACCCAGTCACTGCCAATTATTTCAATGGCCTAGACAACCTGAGCGCCATTGACTGGCCGCTTCTGCAGCAACGCAACTTTCAGCGTGATCCGGATGATCCTGAGAAAGTTGAGCGTTATCAAGCAGAAGCGCTAATTCACAAATATGTACCTATACAGGCATTGCTGGGAGCAATATGTTACACCCCGCAGTTGCAGCTAGAATTACAGCAGCAGTCCGCTGAGCTGGGTAGCGCGTTGGATATTCACTGTCGGCCCAGCTGGTATTTTTAAGGAGTCAGTCATGATCACTTATACAACAGGCAACTTGCTGGATGCCGAGGTTGAGGCCCTGGTCAATACCGTTAATACGGTGGGTGTGATGGGCAAGGGAATCGCGCTGATGTTCAAAGAACGCTTCCCTGCCAATATGGCGGCCTATGCGCAAGCCTGCAAAGCTGGAAAAGTGCAAACGGGTCACATGTTCGTGACTGAAACCGATGAGTTGATGGGGCCCCGCTGGATCGTCAATTTTCCAACCAAACAGCACTGGCGAGCGAAGTCCCAACTACAGTGGATTATTGACGGTTTAGCTGATCTGCGCGGTTTTATTGAGCGCAATCAAGTGCGCTCAATTGCTATTCCACCGTTGGGGGCTGGTAATGGTGGGCTGGATTGGGCTGAGATTAAGCCTCATATCGAGCAAGCACTGGGTGATTTGCAAGGTGTCGAGATTATCGTCTTTGAGCCGACGGCCAAATATCAAAATGTTGCAAAACGCCAGGGCGTTGAACAGTTAACGCCTGCGCGTGCCTTGATCGCTGAATTGGTACGCCGTTACTGGGTGCTAGGCATGGAATGTAGTTTGTTGGAAATTCAAAAGTTGGCTTGGTTTCTTGAGAGAGCAATTGAAGCAGAAGGCATAGATAATCCGCTGGATCTTCGGTTCGAGGCCAACAGCTACGGCCCCTATGCCGATCGGTTGCGCCATTTGCTCAATGGACTGGATGGTAGCTATCTCAAAAGCGAGAAACGCATCAACGATTGCGATCCGCTGGATACTATCTGGTTTAATGATGATAAACGGGAAAAAGTGGCGCTGTATCTCAAAACCGAGGCAAAAGCTTATCTGCCCGCGCTGGAGAAAACGGCCGAGTTGATTGACGGATTTGAGTCACCTTTTGGGATGGAGCTACTAGCCACGGTGGATTGGTTGTTGTCCCAATCCCAGGCAGCGCCAGACCCTGCATCGTTAATGGAAGGTGTAAGCCGCTGGCCGGGAGGTAAGCACTCAGCACAGCGTAAACTCAAATTGTTTGATCGCCCCAATGTCGAATTAGCGCTTAGCCAGCTTAACTCTATCCAATTAAAGTCTGCCAGCTAGTGATGCTGAAAGAAGGCGCCCATTCATAATTATGGGTTCCGGTTGAGCTGCCATCTAACGCTTATATTGCGTCGGGCAATATCCACGTAGAACATCCGGCGAGCGCAGAGCTTGGTGTTTGGTGGCGCGGCCGGTGACACGCTTGCGCCAGAGGCGAAACGAGGCGGGTTTAAGCTGGTGGCGCATCACCTCAATCACATCCGGCTCGCTCATGCCAAACAGCGTTTCTATCGCTTCAAACGGCGTGCGGTCTTCCCAGGCCATTTCTATAACGCGTGACTGTTCGTCATCGGGTAAGCGGCGAAAGCGCTTAACGGGTGCTTTTGGCATCGTTCACCTCAAGGTATGTTATTGGTGGGCATTAAGTCTGCGGGCAGTGTAGCGCTTTTTAATAGACCAGCGCAGCGCATCGATCACGACGAAACACGCCAGGCTTACACCCAGTATGGGTAGCGCTACGCCAAGCGCGACAGCGACGATCAGCACGCTGAATTGGGCTGTAAGCGGGAGCATTAGCCAGGGCTCGGTTACCGTTGGAAAGCGCTGACCACTCGCCGTGCGCAGTCGCCGCCACGCCATTACGTAACCCCACACCATAAGTGTCACAAGCCCAGCGGCGATCAACGCCAGTACTATTTGATTAGCGATACCAAACAGTACGCCCATATGCAGATCCACCCCCCAGCGAGTGAGCTTGGCGGCCAGTGGAAAGGTGGTAAAGTCGGTTTGATCGGTCACTGTCATGCTACGCGGATGCAGCGCCACCTGGTCTACCTGCGTAGGCCACTGGCGGTCAATTTCCGCTACCCGCCACGCCTGTTGGGGGCTGCTCGGGGGCGTTAGTTGGAGTCGCGCTGCGCTGAGTCCCGCATCACGAGCAGCGCTCAGCGCTCGGTCAAAATCTTCTGGCGTGATAGACGTGGCCACCATGGCCATATGGCCGTGATGCTCAGCATGTTCATCGGCTACCTGGCTATCGGTATCGATCAGTGCTGTTGAGGCGCTTGGCGTGCCCCAGCCCCAGGCATGACGAAGTTCGGCAATATTGCTTCCCGCCCACTGTGACCAAGTGAGCCCCGTTGCCGAAAAGAACAGTAACCCCAGCGAGAGTACCAGCCCAAGCGTTGCGTGGCGCCGGCGAGTCCTGTGAGGGCTGACAAGCGCTTTCAGCGAGCGGCGCTGACGAATCCATAGCAGCACACCGCCTAGCGCAGCCACCCATAGCCATGAGGCGGCCAGTTCACTATAAAGACGCCCGACATTACCCATTAACAACTGGCGGTGAAAGTGATCAATCGCGGTGCGTAGTGGCAGGATGCCACTGGTACCGTAAACAGTTGTCTCACCCGTCACTTCCAGCGAAATGGGGTCAACGAATACAGCGCGGTGTTCAGATGGGCCAAGGCTTGGCTCGCTATACATCAGTCGGGTCGTGCTGCCGGGTTCCGGTGCCGGGCGCACTGCGCTTGGCAAGGTGGCGCTGTCCAGGTAGCGTTGTGCCGCCGCAATTTGTTCGGCAAGTGGCTGAGGCTCTCCCTGGTTAACCCCATTCAGGGTGTCGTGGTAAAGCCACTCTTCAAGCGGTGGGCTGAGTAAGTAAGCGATGCCGGAGAGGGCCGCAATCAGTATAAAAGGGCCGACGAAGAGACCAATATACAGGTGTAAGCGGCTAAGCATGGCAAAAAGCAGTTTGCCGGTGCGGTTAGAGGAGTGGGCTGTCATTGGCTTGAATCCGAGTGGTATCGGTAAAATAGTTAGACAGCTTAGATAGTTTAATTAGCAACCGCTAGCCTGTGTGTAGCGGTAAAAAGTCACACGCTTAGCGGCTAAGGAGCGATCTTGACGGCTAGTAGTGCACGGAATAGACCATTCATGAGCACCGGTTCGTCGTGGCGAATCTGAAACCCAGCTTCGCTGAGCAGTGGCTGTGCTTGGCGGGTAATGTCGGTGGCAAGTGCTGAGGTGACTCCATTCAGAAGACGTCGCCCCGCCCCCGCAGGTTGGCCGTCTGGCTGAAACTTATCCATTACGCACAGCTGCCCACCGGGTTTCAGCACGCGGTACGCTTCGGCAAGTCCACGCTGTGGGTCAGGCATTACCGCAATAATCAGATGCATGATGACGGCTTCAAAGTGCTCATCAGGATAGCTGAGCGCCTCGGCATCCATCACACGACACTCCACATCGTGGCGCAGCGCCTCGGCTCTTGTTGCCGTGCGCTTCACCATGGCCGGAGCGATATCGGTGGCGTGCAATTCGATGTCATGAGGTAGAAAAGGCAGGTCTAACCCTGTGCCAGCACCTACCACCAGCACCCGCATGCCGGGCTCCCAATCCACCTGGCCAAGCGCAATACGCCTTGGTCTACGAAACGCACGGGCGGCGACCGCATCGTAAAAAGGTGCGTAAACGGTGTAGCGCAGGCGATTCCACGCGGTAGTGTTGAACATAACGCCTCTTTGCAGCTCAGCGCTGCGATTGCTGAACGGCGGGTGTCGACTGTTTACATCAGACTACCTATAGCATGAAAGCAATCATTCAACCAATGAAGTGTGCCCATGGCGTACCGCTGATTTTATATGGCTACTATTATTACCTATTAGATTGTCTGTATAGGGTTTATAAAATAGTAAACGTAATAGTGATCCTCTGGTTAGTTTTTGTAGTGATTTTTGGTCATTCTTAAACTTATAAATATAAGGTGTTGTCATTGAACACAATTACCCTTTTTGTAGGCGTGTAGTTAAGTTTTCAACAATATCGATGACTAGCTGGCGATCATTTTGATTTAAAGGCTCTAAAAGCTGCTTCATTCTGCTTGACTGATCATCGATATGAGAGCTGGCTTGCCCAAATAACTCAGCTGCTTCGCAGTTGAAAATTTCAGCAAGCTCTATTAGGCGCACAATATTGGGGATCACCCGCCCGCGCTCAATGCGCGAAACGGCTTCGTTCCCAACACCTAGGCGCTCAGCCACTTCCTCTTGGGTCAATTGGCTGCGAACCCGCTGCTTGGCAATCGCCCGGCCGATACTGCCCGCGAGCCGTTTCTGTTCTGTTTTATTCACAATGCCCTCCATTAGACCTAGATGGTTGGGGAACGACCTATTGACATGAAGGACTGTTTAGGTTGAATATCATCTTCTAAGGTTGATTTGGATGCTTTTAGTTACTTTTTGTTTCGCTTGGTTACGCCTTGAAATGTGTAATTAAAGGGCAATAGTTTGATTGAGTATCCAAACAAATATAAAAAGCATAGGTGCGTAGGTGGAAATGCCCGAAGCTAAAAAAACATATAACTGAGGGCGGTTTGAGTAAAATAATTTGTTAATATGTTTGTGGTGTTAATGTTGAATTTGTTTTGATTTATTTTTGGAGTTTTTTAAAATCTTATAAAATAAGATTGTGGGGTGTTAAATGTTGGATGGTTGTTTTTTATAAGCTTTAGACGTTGATTGGTGTCCGAATAGCATTTATGCGGCGGACGGTGCGTTTTTTAATACTGTTCAACAAGAGCGGGAGAGAAGCTTGATGTGTAAATCCGAAGGCGCTTCATAACATGCTCCCTACTTCTGCACCAGAGATTTTTCGACAGTTGGCGGATAAGTTGTCCTGCGTCAGTGAAGAGGGCTTTTTTCAACACCTTGTGCGATCCCTCGCGGGTATCCTTGGCGTTGATCATGCTGCTATTGAATATGTTGATAGCCACCAGGGCACTGTGAGCACATTGGCAGCGTGGTCTCAGGGGGAATTCATTGAGACAGCTCCCTATTCGCTACAAAGCACGCCATGCCAACAGGTCGCGGAACACTCCCGGCTGTTTGTGTTTGCTTCTGCTCGTCAGCAGTTCCCGGATGATCAGCGACTGGACGCCCTGAGTGTTGAGGGGTATTTGGGGATCTCCATCGCAGCGCCTGGCGGCGGCTTTTTGGGGGCTATTGCGCTAATGCACTCCTCTGCCTTAGAGCTTCCTCCTTATGCTGATGAAGTGTTGCGTATCTCCGCGGCCTTGGCTGGCGCAGAGTTGGCGCGTCAGTTGGCGGAAAGCCAAACGCGCGAACGTCTGTTATATAAACAGCAGGCGTTGAAACGCATTGGGCAACACAACACCGCCTTGATCAACACCATTCATGAGCAGCAACGCTTTCAACATGCTGTTGTTAGCGTGGCGACCGCCGTTTCGGCTGAGAATGGCGAAGCGTTTCTGCACCAGCTAACCGCCCATATGGCCGAAGCGTTATCCGCTGAAGTGGGGTTTATAGCGCTACTGGACGAGCAGGATGCCGATATCGCCCATACCTTAACGCTGTATGTACATGGTCAGTGCCAGGATAATTTTGCTTATTATCTCCCCGGTGTTCCTTGCCATAAGGTGATGGTGGAGCAAGAGTGTATCGTTCACGAGGGCGCCGCCATTATGCTGCCTACTGAAACCAACGGGGCACTTTCGTGGGTAAACGGCTATGTTGGGCGCCGGCTGGATGATAGCCATGGTCAGCCGATGGGGCTTATTGGCGTCATGTTTAAGAAGCCGCTGGACGATGTGGATGTGGTGCGCAATGTACTGCAGATATTCGCTGCGCGGGCCGCTTCAGAGCTTGAACGCCAACAAGACGAAGTGCGCATTCGGCAATTGGCTTTTTGTGATTCGGGAACTCAATTGCCCAACCGTGCTGCCTTTATGCGCCACTTAGAGCGAGTGGTCGCGGATAAGCACACTACTGAATTGGCACTATTGCTACTGGATCTCAATCATTTTAAAGAGATCAATGATACCGCTGGGCACGATCTGGGCGATTTAGTTCTTAAGGCAGTAGCCAAGCGCTTTGCAGCTTCTTTGACGGAGGGGCAGTATTTAGCACGCTTAGGTGGCGATGAGTTTGTGGTGGTATGTCCTGGTGTTGAGGCAAACCGCGCCTTAGCCACGGCTCAGCAGCTGTGCGACAGCATCGCGCAGCCGTTTATTGTTGAGCAACACTCTTTCGAGCTTTCTGTGGGCATCGGCCTCGCGCTTTATCCCCAGCATGCGGCAACGCCCTTAGAGCTTTTGAAGCACGCCGACATTGCCATGTATCAAGCCAAGCGGCAGAAGCTTCCCGCATGTGTATTTGAGCCCTGGATGGGGCGCGTTGTGGCCGAACAGCTGCATATCGCCAAACGCCTGGCGTCCGCCATTGCAGCAAAACAGCTGAGTCTACACTTTCAGCCCCAGGTAGATTTGCACAGCGGCCAGTTGATTGGCGCTGAGGCGCTGTGTCGGTGGCACGACGAGGAGCTGGGTGACGTTTCACCGGGTAAATTTATTCCTATTGCCGAGGAGCGCGGCATGATCGTTGCGCTCGGCAGTTGGGTGATAGAGGAAGCCTGCAGGCAGCTTGCCGCATGGCGAGAGCAGGGGCGCTCTATGCCTGGCCAGTTAGCGATTAATATTGCCGCCCAGCAGTTTGAAGAGGATGACTTGGTGACTGGGCTTCTCGGTTGCTGTGCCCACTTCGGCGTTGAGGCGAAACAACTTAGCCTGGAAATTACCGAAAGCGGTATCATGGAGAATCCTGAAAAAGCGATTGCTATGACCGAAGTGTTAAAGAGCAAAGGGTTAGGGCTTTCCATCGATGACTTTGGCACCGGGTACTCGTCGCTGGCCTACCTAAAGCGCTTCGCCGCCGATAAAATTAAAATCGATATCTCTTTTGTCCGCGATATGCTTACCAGCGATAACGATCGTGTCATTGTGGCAACCATCATTGCCATGGCGAACACGCTGGGCCTTGAAACCATTGCGGAAGGGATTGAGAGCCAAAATCAGATTAACGCATTGCTCGCAATGGGCTGTGCCCAGGGCCAAGGCTACTACTTTGATCGGCCATTGGCAGCTGCAAAGTTTGCCCAGCGTTGGCTCAGTTAGCCTGGGCAGCTAGGCCATAAACGATTATGCATGCCAATATGGCTACTTCGACTTACAGTCGTTTTCAGAGAAAAGGCTTAAGTCTGTAGACGACCCGCTTACTATAGCGCCTAATCACACTTGCTCAACATGTTGAGCAAGGTCTAATTTTTTCTCAGTCCTTTCGAAAAGCCCGGTTAGTCAGGGTGCCAAGTAGTCTAGACTCATGCTATACCTAAACGGAACCGCATCTTCATAAATGCTCAAGGTGCGCGCTTTAGCGATGGTGAGAAAATCAAAAGGACGCATTTAGCTGATCGAATGGACTCTATCGTATGTCGATTCGACAAATAAGCGAATTTGAATTTAGTCAAAGGATTGCACAGGAGCATGACGCTAAATGAGTGGATCGACCCGGTTAAGTAAGATTTCAAGCTGCAAAGGTTTTTGTTCAGCCGCCGTTCTGGGTGGCCTGCTGGTTGGAAGCATTCCTCTTGAGGCTTTTGCATTTGGCTTCGATGATGTCGCCAGAAAGGCAGAGGAGCTAGCACAGCAAGGCTACCGAGCCCCGGAAACATCTCTGCCTGATGAGCTGCGTGAACTCAGTTATACGGAGTATTCGCAAATACAGTTCAAGCGAGATCGCGATGTGTGGAGCGGTAAAGGCGCACCGTTCACACTGAGCTTTATCCATGAGGGAATGCATTATGACAGTGCAATCCAATTAAACAGCATTGATCAGGAGGGCGGGGTACATGGCTTTGCCTATAATCCCGACGACTTTACCTACGGTGATTTAGGCATCTCCGAGGAAGTGAAGAATAGCGATGGCCTTGGCATTGCCGGTGTTAGGATCAACCATGCATTCAATGAAGGTGAGCGCAATGATGAGGTGATGGTCTTTCTGGGGGCTAGCTATTTTCGCGCTATTGGCGAAGGGCAGGTTTATGGGCTTTCAGGGCGAGGACTTGCCGTTGATACAGGGCTACCTTCGGGCGAGGAGTTCCCTCGCTTCACGGAAGTGTGGATCGTCGAACCTGGCCCGGAAAGCCAGTACTTGACTATTTTCGCACTGCTTGACTCGCCTAGCGTGACCGGTGCCTACCGCTTCGTGCTGCGTCCAGGAGACGACACCCTGGTAGACGTACAGTCGCGCCTATATTTGCGCCGGGCTGTCGAGAAACTTGGGATAGCGCCGCTAACCAGCATGTACCTTTACGGCCCAGAGCAGCCCTCTTCGACACAACACTATATCCCAGCAATCCATGACTCTAATGGCCTTTTGATCAATGATGCTGAGAATGGCTGGCTGTGGCGCCCGCTGGCCAATCCAGCCAGATTGATGATGAATAGACAGGCAACGCCTCAGTTACGCGGTTATGGCTTGATGCAACGTGGTCACAATTTTAGCGATTATCAGGATATTGCCGCACGCTATGATCTGCGCCCAAGTGCCTGGGTCGAGCCACAAAACGAATGGGGGGCCGGTAGTGTTGAGCTGATTCAGATTCCGACAGACAACGAGACCAACGACAACATCGTATCGATGTGGCTGGCTGATGAAGCGCAGGAGCCGGGAACATCGCTGGCATTCGATTACCGTATTACGTTCACAACCGATGAAAGCCGTCACCTTGATCCTCAGCTTGCGTGGGTTGAAGAAACGCGTCGCTCACGGGGAGAAGTGATCCGCGATAACCTGGTGCGCGAGCCCGACGGGACACTCGCTTTTGTCCTCGATTTTATCGGGCCCTCGCTTTCCGGTATCGGCAGCGATGCAAATATGAGCGTTGAGGCAAGCGTTGGCGATAATGGCGAATTAGCCAATAGTCGCGTTGTTTATAACCCGGCGACTAACGGTTGGCGTGTGTTTGTCAACGTAACACGCAGCAATGGCAGCCAGCCTTTGGATATCAGGGCCAAGCTAATGCTCGATGGCAAGCAAATGTCCGAAACCTGGTACTACAGGCTGCCCGCTAATGGCTGAAATGATGTCTTCATCGCAGGCAACGCCAACGGATATTTATTTAGAGCGCTTGGCGTTGGAAACCCAGGATCGTAAGGAGCGCTACAAGTTACTGGTCGGTGATCTAGATAAGCACGACATGGCGTCGCTACACGCTGCGTTGAGCGAGGATAGTGATGGACATGGTGAGGGGCATAGAAATTGGCAAAGCAATGGGCAGAGTGATGGCAATAGTGATCCGGCAGCGCTGTCAGTAGGTCGACGCCTGGCGCTTGCCTATGCAGAGCCGCCGCTAGCGCCGCCAGACGTGCTGTCTACGGACATCGCCGGCACTACTCGCCTGCAAACTGCGCCACCTATGAAGCGAACGCCGTTGGCACCCCAGCAGTGGTCGACCAATCCTTTCGTGAATATTGGTCGCCGCTTTAAGCGCTGGGCAAATGGCGATTTTCGTCGGCGCAGAAGAGAGTCACCCTCCGCCTCCTGGAAGTGGGTCGCCACCAGGCGTCGTTGGGTTTTGCTGGTGCTTATTTTCGGTCAAAGTATCATCGCCGCCAATCAGATGCGTACCGTCCTCCCTGGCCAGGGCCTTCAGTGGCTTGAGATAACTATCCTGTCGCTGTTTGTGTTGCTATTCGCCTGGGTATCCGCCGGATTTTGGACCGCCTTGATGGGGTTTTTCCAGCTATTACGAAGCCATGATCGCTACGCCATTGACAGCGAGGTGGGCGACGAGCCGATTGATGATGAGGCACGCACAGCGCTATTGGTGCCAATCTGTAACGAGGACGTTGCCAGGGTTTTTGCCGGGGTGCGCGCCACCCTGGAATCCCTGCGCAGTACGGGCAATGACCGGCATTTCGACATCTTCATTCTGAGCGATACGTCCGATCCCGATATTGCCATTCAAGAAACCTATGCCTGGCTGGTGTTATGTCGTGATCTTGGGGCTTTCGGTCAGGTTTTTTATCGTCGTCGACAGCGTCGAGTCAAACGCAAGAGCGGTAATCTCGACGATTTTTGCCGCCGCTGGGGGGCGCTCTATCGTTATATGGTGGTGTTGGACGCCGATAGTGTCATGAGCGGCAAATGCCTGACGCGACTGGTGCAAATGATGGAGGTGCACGCCAGAGTCGGCATTATCCAAACAGCACCACGCGCTTCGGGGCGCCTCAATCTGTACGCTCGGATGCAACAGTTTGCGACACGGGTGTACGGACCGCTGTTTACTGCCGGGCTCCATTTTTGGCAATTGGGTGAGTCGCATTACTGGGGCCATAACGCGATCATTCGCCTCGCCCCGTTTATGCAGCATTGCATACTGGCGCCACTGCCCGGTAAAGGCTCGATGTCGGGTGAGATACTATCCCATGATTTTGTCGAGGCGGCGCTGATGCGGCGAGCCGGTTGGGGGGTATGGATTGCCTACAAATTGGAAGGCAGCTTTGAAGAAATGCCGCCTAATCTGCTGGATGAGCTCAATCGCGACAGACGCTGGTGCCACGGAAATTTGATGAACTTCCGGCTGTTTTTCTCGCAAGGTATCCACCCTGTCCATCGTGCCGTTTTCCTGACCGGTTTAATGTCTTATCTTTCAGCGCCGCTATGGTGTCTTTTTTTAGTGCTTTCTACCGCACTTTTAGCAGTGCATACCTTTAGCACGCCCGACTACTTTCCTGAGCCGGGAATGTTGTTTCCTGTTTGGCCACAGTGGAATCCAACCTTAGCGGTGGGGTTGTTCGGTGTTACGGCGTTACTTCTTTTCTTGCCTAAGCTGCTCAGCGTGTTGCTGGTGTGGATACAGGGGAGTCGTCAATTTGGCGGGCCACTCAAGGTATTGGAAAGTATGATTCTCGAGTCGCTATTCTCGATGCTATTAGCGCCAGTAAGGATGATGTTTCACACCCGCTTTGTGCTGACGTCATTAATGGGGTGGGCGGTTCAATGGCGCTCACCATCACGTGAAAATAGCGACACGCCGTGGGGGGATGCTTTCCGCGCACATTGGAGTCAAACCCTAATAGGGGCGGTTTGGGCAGCGGGTGTTTACGTTATGGAGCCTACATTTCTTTGGTGGCTCTCGCCCATCGTCTTCGCTTTGATGCTGTCTATCCCGGTATCGGCCCTGTCGAGCCGTGTCTCGTTAGGGCGGTTCTGCTTTCAAAAGCGGCTTTTCCGGATTCCAGAAGAAACACAGCCGCCCCGTGTGTTGCGGCGCATGGTGAGATTGCTCACCCGCATGAATACTGGAATGGCGGCGCCCTCTTTTGCCCAAATGGTGGTAGATCCTGTGCCGAATGCGTTGGCCACTGCTTTAGGGACATCACGGCATACCGATGCCGAGCCAATACGCAAGTGTCGGGCCGAACGGGTTGCACGCGGAGCCAGGATGGGGCCTGCGGCAATGAGTAAGCTGGAGCGTTTGGATTTTCTAGATGACCCGGTGATGATGTCGCAACTGCACTATCACGTTTGGGAAGACAGCAAGGCGCATCACAGTTGGTTTGACTGTGGTCTGCCAGGCCGTGAATCCAAGCACCTCCCAACCTTCAACTAAGCTGACGGTTTTTTAGCTACTCTCGTATTTAATCAGGCCGGCTGAGAGGCTGGCTTATATTGCCGCTCGCTGACTCGCTCAGAACGTTTTTGCACTGAGCGTTTGCGACGGGCTCTCCCCGAACTGCTGCTTGTAGTCGTGGGCGAACTGACCCAAGTGCCAAAATCCCCAGTAGGTGGCTATTTCCGTGACCGATTGCTGCGGAGATGCCGCGCGCAGCGCCCGGCGCACGCGGTTCAACCGGGTCAGGCGTAAAAACTGCAGCGGGCTGATGCCCAGGATGGTGGTAAAGCTGTACTGCAGGGTGCGGCGGCTAACGTGAGTGAGCTGACAAAGCTCCTCCATCGTCACCGGGCCATCCAAGTGCTCATCAACATAGCGTTTAACCCGGTCTACCACTTCCTTACGATGAGTGTAACTGGGTGGCAGCTCTGCGCCAGGCTGCTCGCCCTGCAGCAGTTCGAGTAACGCCATCAGCAGAATGTCTTGATGAATATGGCTAGCGATCGCCAGGGTCTGGCTGGTGAGGAGACGTTCAATAAGAAATGACACCGCATTGAGCGTTTCGCCAGCCGCTTGCCGACGCGGCTTTACTTGCCAGCGTTTATCCAGGCGCACCCCCTGCCGTTTAGCCGCCGCGGTCAATGCGGGCAACTGGATCACCAGCCCATAGATATCGAAGGTCTGTGGGGTAACCAGTTCAAAATCCCGACCGCCGGGGCGGCACATCACCTCGCCCGCGCTAAGCGTTTGACCATTGATACGTGCGCCTTGACGAGTAGTGGGAATCCCTATCCACAGCGAATTTGGCCATACCCGACAGTCCTGGCGTAGCGCTTGCCCGGTGTACTCCTTAAACACCTGCATCGTCTCTAATGCCACTTCATCCAGGCGACCATAGAAACTGCCAGGACTGAGCTGGTCGTACTCCTGCTGCCAACGCGTCAGGTTTTGCGCGTGCTCATCAGCATCAAACGCTTCCTGGACGCATCTTTTTGGTGCAAATGCGCTGTCGAGCGTGGTCATGGGGATCTCCTCGAGACGTTATACGCATCCAATACTGCCTGGTTAACGCCTTAACTTTTTGTATTTATTTGAATTTATTAAATATTGAAGGGTTTGCCAAAACTCGATACTCCCTTTCTAGTGATAGCGCTATGGTAGAAACAAGCAAGTTTTATACCTCAACGCGCATGCCGTGACGCTGTGTCTGAAATATACGTAGAAATTGAAATATAAAAAAGGAAGGCCCCATGACGCAGACCTATCACACGACGGTGGGGAGCCGCAGCTATCGCTTTGCAAGCCTGGCAGAGCTAATGGCTAAAGCCACACCGCCCCGTTCCGGCGACCGTTTGGCCGGGGTAATGGCGGAGAGCGCCGAAGAGCGCGTGGTCGCTCAGATGGTATTGGCTGAACTCCCGCTCACCACCTTTTTGAACGAGGTCTTGATCCCCTACGAAGAGGATGAAATCACTCGGCTGATTATCGATGACCATGACGCCGACGCTTTCGCTCCCCTCCGTCACCTCACCGTCGGCGATTTTCGTAACTGGCTGCTCTCCGATCACGCTATCAGTGAGGTGTTAGCAGAAGTAAAAGCGGGGATTACCCCCGAAATGGCCGCTGCCGTCAGCAAGCTGATGCGCAATCAGGATTTGATTCTGGTGGCCAAAAAGTGTCGGGTCACCACCGCCTTTCGCAATACGCTTGGCCTGCCGGGGCGGCTTTCCACCCGGCTTCAGCCCAATCACCCCACCGATGATGTGACCGGCATTGCGGCCAGTATTCTGGATGGCCTGCTCTACGGCAGCGGCGACGCGGTGATTGGCATCAATCCCGCGACGGATAACGTTGCCCAGAGTGTCAAGCTGATGCGCTTGATGGATGAAGTGATCCAGAAGTATCAAATCCCCACCCAGTCCTGTGTGCTTACCCACGTAACGAATACGCTGGAAGCGATCGAGCAGGGCGCCCCGGTGGATCTGGTATTCCAGTCGATCGGCGGCACCGAGGCCACTAACCGCAGTTTTGGCTTTGACTTGAGCACTCTCGCCGAAGCCGAAGCGGCGGCCCAGTCGCTCAATCGCGGCACAGTGGGGCGCAACGTGATGTATTTCGAAACCGGCCAGGGCAGCTCGCTCTCCGCTGACGCTCATCACGGGCTCGACCAGCAAACCTGCGAGGCTCGCGCTTACGCGGTGGCGCGCAAATTTAATCCGCTGTTGGTTAACACCGTAGTGGGGTTTATCGGCCCCGAGTACTTGTTCGACGGTAAAGAGATCACCCGGGCCGGGCTGGAGGATCACTTCTGCGGCAAGCTGCTGGGCGTGCCCATGGGCTGCGATGTCTGCTACACCAACCACGCCGAAGCTGACCAGAACGATATGGATAACCTGCTCACGCTGCTGGGCGTGGCGGGCTGCAACTTCATCATGGGTATCCCCGGCTCTGATGACATTATGCTCAATTACCAGACTACCTCCTTTCACGACGCGCTCTACGCCCGGCGGGTGCTGGGGCTCAAGGCCGCGCCGGAGTTTGAGCGCTGGCTCGAAGAGATGCAGATTTTCCAGGATGTCAGCACCCACCGGCTCAATGACCAGTTGCCCGCCGCCTTTGCCAACAGCCTGCGCCACCTGCCTAAGGAGCCGCGCCATGGCACATGATCCATCATCCCCCATCGTGGTGGAGAACCCCTGGGAGCGGCTGAATGCCTTTACCGACGCGCGAATAGGCCTGGGTCGCGCTGGGGTCAGCCTGCCGACCAGTAAACTGCTGGCGTTTCAGCTAGCTCACGCCCAAGCACAGGATGCGGTTCACTGTCCGCTTGATGTGGAAGCGCTCTCCGCAGAGTTGACCCAGGCCCTGAGTTTGTCTGGGGCTCCGATTCATCTGCACAGCCATGCCCAGGATCGCGCTATGTACCTGCAGCGGCCCGACTATGGCCGTCGCCTTAACGACGAAACCCGTGAGCACCTACAGAAAGCCGCCGCGTCTCAGCAGCGCTATGACCTTGCGATTGTCGTGGTCGATGGGCTTTCGGCGTTGGCTGTACAGCAAAACAGTGCCTCATTTCTTAGCGCGCTTTACCAGATGCTGAGCAGCGATGCCGTCGACTGGCAGCTAGCGCCGCTGACTATTGTCGAGCAGGGGCGAGTAGCGATTGGCGACGAAATTGGCGCCCTGCTCAATGCCGACGCCGTGCTCGTCATGATCGGCGAACGGCCGGGGCTAAGCTCGCCGGATAGCCTGGGGCTATATATGACCTGGGCACCGGAACCCGGGCTTAAGGATGACCGGCGCAACTGCATCTCCAATGTACGCCCGGCGGGTTTGCAAGTAGAAGAGGCCGCCCGGCGCTTTTTTCTGCTGTTAAAAGAGGCCCGCCAGCTCAAGTTGTCGGGCGTTAAGCTGAAAGACCGCAGTGAAGACGATGTGCTGGAAGGAGACTCCGCATCAGGCTCGACGCGTAACTTCCTGGTGGCGGACTAACGTCACCCAGCAAGCGACACCCTATAACAACGATCACACAACAAAACGGAACAACGTTAGTAAACCACAGCACGCCGCTGACGACGATTTCGTTCCACACTTAAAGGGCAAAACGATGACACAACCAACGATAGATCAAGCGTATCTGGCTAAACGCCAACTGCGCAAAGGCACCGCTGGCTGGATGTTGCTGGCGGGCCTCGGGGTTTCCTACGTAATTTCCGGTGATTTCGCCGGGTGGAACTTTGGTATTGCTGAAGCTGGCTGGGGTGGCTTTGCGATAGCCGCGTGTCTGATGGCGTTAATGTATCTGGCGCTGGTGCTGTCACTTGCCGAAATGTCGGCGGCGATACCCGCGGCTGGGGGCGGCTACAGCTTTGCCCGTCAAGCAATGGGGACTGCTGGCGGCTATCTAACTGGGCTGGCCGTATTGATTGAGTATGCCCTGGCACCGGCGGCCATTGTGATCTTCATTGGTGCCGCCGTAGAGTCGTTGCTGGGTATCAACGGCCCGCTGGTCTACCTCATTTTCTACGCATTGTTTATCGGCATTCACTTGGCGGGTGTGGGGGAAGCGCTAAAAGTCATGATGGTCATCAGTGGCTTGGCAGTGTTTGCTATCCTGGCCACCGCCGTCGCACTGATCGGAGATTTTGATGCCGCCAACTTGTTCGATATTGCCCCCACCGATGCGGCGGGTGCGAGCACCTTTATGCCGTTTGGCTGGTACGGCGTCTGGGCGGCACTACCCTTTGGTATGTGGCTGTTTCTAGCGGTGGAAGGCGTACCGCTTGCTGCCGAAGAGGCGAAAGATCCTGCCCGGGACATGCCCAAAGGCATTATCGGCGCGATGTTGTTTCTGCTGTTCACGGCGCTGTTAGTCGTGGTGCTGCTGGCCGGTGCGGCGGGTGCCGAGATGATCGGTCAAAGCGGCGTGCCGCTGGTGGATGCGTTGAACGCAGCGGGCAATCCGACCCTGGCAACCGTGGTGAACGTGCTGGGCCTGGCGGGGCTAATTGCTTCCTTCTTCTCGATTATTTATGGCTACAGCCGGTTGGTGTTTGCGCTCTCACGGGCGGGGTACCTCCCCAAGGCACTGTCGCTGACCAGTGGCCGTAAAGTGCCCTATCTGGCCCTGATCGTGCCCGGCGTGTTTGGCTTTCTGGTGTCGTTGAGCGGTGAAGGCGACCTGATGCTGGGCATGGCCGTGGTTGGTGCGACGATCTCTTATGCGCTCATGGCACTCAGCCATATTCTACTGCGGGTAAAACAACCCGACCTGCCGCGCCCGTATAAAACCCCTGGCGGTGTCGTCACCTCAGGGATTGCACTGGTGCTTTCCCTGGTTGCGCTCACCGGGGTATACGCCTTCGACCCACGCGCCTTTAACTACACCATCGTGCTGTTCATTGTTGGCGCAGCCTACTTCTTCCTCTACAGCAAGCATCACCTCGTAGCGAAAACCGCCGAGGAGGAGTTTGCGCTGGTGGTCGCGTCACCTGAAGATCTGGAAGGTAGTGATGTAGACCCAGCGGTCACGACAGCGAAGCTGTAATTTGCGAGGTTAATCGCCTAGGCTAAACAAGCCTCTTTGCCCTGCGGCAAAGAGGCTTTTTTGGCTAATGATAAAGGAGTCGTCATGACGTTGACATTTGATCGTCCCAGCGAGCAGCAGCGCTGGTATGCCGTTGATGATGACGTAATGGGAGGCGTTTCAAGGAGCGCTTTTCGCGTTACTGATGACGAAGGACATTTTAATGGCGAGGTGTCACTGGAAAACGGCGGTGGCTTTGCCTCCGTTCGTCGCGAGCCCAACGGTTTTGAACCCACCCTGGCGGATGCCCAGGGTATAGCGCTGACCGTGCGCGGCGATGGACGTACCTATCAACTGCGCCTGAAAAGCACCTCCCTTGGCAATGCCTCAGCGTACCGAGTGAAGTTTACGCCTTCTCAAGATGCCTGGGAGACGCTGCACTTCTCATGGGATGCTTTTGAAGCGGTGCGGCGGGGAACGATACTGAGTGACGCCCCAGCAGTAACGCCAAGCGAGATTCACCAACTCGGCTTTTTAATCGCTGACCGCACCGCGGGGCCTTTTTGCTTACGGCTCAAACGTATTGCGTCAGTGAGCTAAGAAGGGGGCTACCCAACCAAGGTCGTCTCGCATGTCGTTTCCGGTTACGCCAAGCTGGTGAAAATAAACAGGAGCCCGGCCCGTGAAGCACTCACCTGCATACCGCTTAGCGACGACGATTTTGCATGGCTTCGATGAGTATCGCGCGCGTTTTAAAGAGATCACTGCCGATGCCAGCCGTCGTTTCCGTGACGCGGCGTGGCGCGAAACGCAGCAGGCATCCGCCGAGCGCATCAATCTCTATAAGGAAAAGATTGATGACACTCTGGGGCGCTTAAAGCGTACCTTTGATCCCGAGGTGGTGTCTCACTGCGAGTGCTGGCGCGAGGCGCGCAACCACTACGCTGAGTTGATCAGCCACCGACTCGATTATGAGCTCGCTGAAACCTTCTTTAACTCGCTGTTCTGCGCTATTTTCCATCATCGCCATATCCGCAACGACTGGATGTTTGTGTATAGCTCCCGGGAGGATGCCGCCCACCGCTCGGGAATTGACCTATGCCGTCGCAAACAGGTTAATGGCGACTGGCAGGCTGCCCTCAAATGGGCGCTTATCGATGCCCCCTTCGAAAATCGCTTTGCGGAAATAGATCAGGATACTCATCTCGGCGCCACCTTCTTACAGCAGCACTTACCCACGGCGATTTTGAACGCCGGTGATGCTGAAATCGAGTTGCTGAATAGCGTCTTTTATCGCAATAAAGGTGCCTATTTGGTGGGGCGAATCCTGGGCGGCGGCGAGCAGGTGCCGCTGGTGCTGCCGGTACTCCATGGCGAAGGGTTTGGCGAGCAGCAGGGGGGCGACCCTTGCCTACACCTGGATACGGTACTGATCGAAACCGACGAGGTGTCGATTATTTTCTCCTTCACCCGCGCCTACTTCCAAGTTGAGGTAGCGGTACCCAGGGAGTTTGTCGATTACCTGCAGCAGCTGATGCCGCACAAACCGGAAGGCGAACTCTACGCTGCCATCGGCTTCTTCAAACATGGTAAAACCGAATTTTTCCGGGCACTGAATCGTCAGGTGGCGAAGCGCGAGGATCAGTTTATTATCGCCCCAGGCGTGCGCGGCATGGTGATGGCGGTGTTTGTACTGCCTAGCTTTCGCACCGTCTTTAAAATCATTAAAGATAAATTTGATCCGGCCAAAGACGTGACCCACGCCGTAGTGCGCGAAAAGTATCGGCTAGTAAAGCGCCACGACCGGGTAGGGCGCATGGCCGATACTCAAGAATTCTCCAATTTTATTGTCCGCCAGGATCATTTTGCACCGGAGTGTCTGGAGCACTTACTGGAAGTGGCTCCCTCAACCGTTGTGTTGAAAGACGATAAGGTGATTATCAAACACTGCTACACCGAGCGTATGATGACGCCGCTGAACATCTATCTGGAACAGTGTAGCGACCCAGAGAAGGAGATGGTGCTTAAGGATTACGGCAATGCCATTAAACAAATGGCGGCGGCTAATATCTTTCCCGGTGATATGCTGCTGAAAAATTTTGGCGTGACACGCCATGGAAGGGTGATCTTCTACGACTACGATGAAGTCTGCTACCTCACCGAGTGTCGTTTTCGGCATATACCCAAATCCCAGGGTAATGACTTCCAGGGGGGGGATACGTTGTCCATCGGCCCTAACGATATTTTTCCAGAGGAGTTTGGCCCTTTCATGTTCGCTAATAAGGCGCTGCGGGATATGTTCACGGCCCAGCACCCCGAGCTATTTGATCCGGAGTACTGGCTGGAACTGCAGCAGGCCATCATCGATGGCCGTGTCATCGACGTTTATCCTTACCGTAATAAGCAGCGTTTTGCGGGCAGTATCGGCCAGCTAGTATATTAGGCCTCTATTTAAGGCGCAGTAGAACATAAACGACGAGGTAAGCATGGCAGCAAGCCCGCATTTGGTGGTATTTACCGGCTCGGGGATTAGCGCCGAGAGCGGGATTAAAACCTTTCGCGCTAGCGACGGCCTGTGGGAGAACCATCCGGTCGAGGATGTGGCGACCCCCCAGGCGTGGCAGCGCAATCCGCAGCAGGTGTTGGATTTCTATAATCAGCGCCGCGAGCAGATCCGTCGCGCCAAGCCCAACGCCGCCCATAAAGCGCTGGCTGCACTAGAGCAAGGTGGCTTTAGCGTCAGTATCATTACCCAAAATATTGATGACCTGCATGAACGTGCAGGCTCTCGCCATGTATTACATCTACACGGCGAGATTTTAAAAGCACGTTCGTCAATCGATGGACGCATGCGCTACCCGCTGCCGAAAGGTGGCATCGAACTGGGCAACGTGTGCGACAAGGGCAGCCAACTTCGACCCGACGTGGTCTGGTTTGGCGAGTCGGTGCCGCTGTTTGAAGATGCCTGCGAGCTTGTCAGTCAGGCTGACTTTCTGCTGGTCGTCGGCACGTCGCTGGCAGTCATGCCCGCCGCTTCTCTGCTCTCATATATTGACTACGACACACCCTGCGCACTGGTCGACCCGGAGGCGGATAGCCTCAGCCCGCCGGGGGTGCTGGCGATTAACACCACCGCTGGAGAAGGCGTGCCAGCGCTAGTGAATCGCTGGAAGCAGCAGGGTAATTTGTTGTTGTCTTAGGGCGCTTTCAGCCCCCTCCCACAATAGTTCGCAACCTGATACCAGTACTGGTGCCTAAAGCCACTTGTGGGAGGGAGCTTTAGCTCGCGAGTGGGCTCTTGGCCTAACGACACTGCCGCTTAGCGGCGGCTAAACCACGCCTTCATCACCTCGGTAATCTGGGTAATTTCCGCTTCCGAGGTGATATAGGCGGGCATGGTATACAGCCAGCGGCCAATGGGGCGCAGCCAAACGCCGCACTCGCGGGCGAAAACGCCTACGCCCTTTAGCGCCTCGGTGGAGTGCGCTTCGATCACGGCGGTGGCGCCGAGTACTCGAACGTCGGCTACGTCCGGATGTGCGTTCAGCGCCTCATCATCTAAAAGCTCACGGCGTAGTATCTGGTTTAAATGAGCAATCTTACCGAGATAGTTTTCGCCTTCAAAAACCCGCAGGCTTTCCAGCGCCACCCGGCAGGCCAGCGGGTTACCCATAAAGGTAGGCCCGTGCATAAAGGCGTGGTGGGGAGTATCGCCGATAAAGGCATCGTGGACGCGATCCGTGGCGAGCGTTGCGGCGTGACCCAAATAGCCGCCGGTCAAGCCTTTGGAAAGCACCAGAATATCCGGCGTGACGCCCGCGTGGTCGGCGGCAAACAGTTTTCCTGTGCGGCCAAAGCCAGTGGCGACTTCGTCAAAAATTAGCAGCACTCCAAACTCATCGCACAATTCGCGGGCGCCAATGACATAGCTCGGGGAGGTCATATTGAGTCCGCCCGCTGCCTGTAAAAGCGGCTCCATGAGCAGCGCGGCTATCTCATCATGGTGGCGCTCAAGTACGCAACGCAGGGCGCTAAGATCGTGCTCGACCTGCTCAGCGGTGGCATCAAATGGGGCCGTGGGGGCCGGGGCAAAATGGTGCTGGGGCAGTAGGCTGGCGAACAGACTGTGCATGCCTTCTTCAGGGTCGCATACTGCCATGCAGCCGGTGGTGTCACCGTGGTAGGCCTTCATCAGCGAGAGCATCTTTTGCTTGCCGGGGTGGCCGGTGAGTACCTGGTATTGAAGGGCCATTTTCATCGCCACTTCCATACCCACCGAACCGCTGTCTGAATAGAACACATGATTCAGCCCGTCCGGGGTAATGCGCACCAGTTCACGAGCTAATTGATCGGCGGGCTCATGCGTCAAGCCGCCAAGCATCACATGGCACAGCTCGCCTGCCTGCTCGCGAATGGCCGCCACCAAACGGGGGTGGCCGTAGCCGTGAATCATGCACCACCAGGAGCAGGTGGCATCCAGTAAGCGCTCGCCACTCTCAAGCACAAAGTGAGCACCGTCACCGCCAACCACCTTAGGTGCGGGCGTCTGGGTTTTTAAGTGGGCATAGGGGTGCCAAACCGGTGACTTCATAACGGCTCCAGGGAGAGATAGGGGGCGGCATTCGCGGCGTCGGGGGCATCAAGATGGGGAATAATGCCTAAACAGGGGGCTGCGAGTTTGGCGTTTAGATGGGCAATATTGGCCTCAAAGCGGGCTGTGTCAGCCGCAAAAGCGGGATCTACCACGCTGCCTGCCCATCCTGCTACTACCAAGCCGTCGGCGCGAATGGCTTCTGCCGTTAAGCGGGCATGATTCAAGCAGCCTAGCTTTAGGCCAACCACCAGAATCACCGGTAGCTCAAGCGCCATCGCCAGGTCGGCGAAATCTTCCTGTGCGTTTAACGGTACGCGCCAGCCACCGGCGCCTTCAATCAGGGTGACGTCTCTGGATGTTTGGTTAAGCGTTTCGTGCAGCAAGCTAACGATGGCGCTAATCTTGAGCGGCTTGCCGACCTCTAACGCGGCAAGATGAGGCGCGATGGCGGGGGCAAAGGTGATGGGATTAACCGTGGTGTAGTCGACCGGCGGCACGCTTTGATGCTGAAGGGCGAGAGCATCGCTATTGTGCAGGCCTTCAGGCGTCGCTTGGCTGCCCGAAGCGATAGGTTTTAAGCCCAGCGTGCTCAACTGCTGTTGGCGGGCGACATATAGCAATCCGCTGGTCACCAATGTTTTACCCGCATCGGTATCGGTGCCAGTCACAAACCAGACGTTCATAGCGATTTTTCCAAGTGCAGCGTTAAGCAGTGGTAGCTCACGGGTAGGCCTTCCGGCTGGCGGAGTTGTTCAAAGCGCGCTTGTGCGGCGGCGACGTCATTTCGGCTAAGGCTGGCCTGTGGCCGGGCAATCTGGGCGCCGACACCTTTGATAGATGCCATCACCGCCTTCAAGTCAGGGTAATAGAAGCGCTCAACGGTGGCCGCCTGGCGGGCAATGGTTAAGCCGCTTTCACCGATGGCTCTCTCGACGCTGGCGCGATCAGGTGTTTGCAGCAGCGCCTCCGGGCGCTGCCAGGCAAAGGCGATCTCCTCCAGGGTGCCGGGCAGCAGCGTCGTAATATGCGCCTGCCCGCCGGGTGTGAGAACCTGGTAAAGCTCCTCCATCACCGCGCCAATGTCGGGGCACCATTGCACCGCCAAGTTGGAAAACACCAGATCAAATGCATGCTTACCAAACGGCAGTGCCGCAGCGTCGCCCGGTTGCCAATAAATGCTTTCACCGTGGCGCTGGCGGGCCTGTTCCAGCATGCCGGGGGCTAAATCTAACCCCGTTATACGAGCATTCGGGTAACGTTCAGCCAACCGCTGAGTCCAGTAACCGGTACCGCACCCCATATCCAACACGTTAAAAGCGTGTGGAGGTAGCGAACCCCAAAGCTTCTCGCCTATTTGGCGCTGGGCAGTGGCGAGCACATCATAGCGGGGAGCAGCCCGGGAAAAGGCGTGGGCGACCAGTGCCTGCCAGTTGGCCTCACTGTTCAGCATTAGGTCGCTCATAAAACCGCCATGGTGGCGTTAGCCATCTGGTGGGCATGATGGCCAATCGTGGTGGCGAGTGCTTGGGGCTGCGAGAGCATCGGGCAGTGGCCGACACCGTTTAAGTTTTCGCTTATGCGGCGCTGGGCGGGGCTGATTAATGGATCATGTTCGCCGGTGAGACGTACCACCGGGCAAGGGGAAGCCACTAGGCGTGGGCGATTATCAATCGACCCCAGCCACTGCAGGCCGGTAGCCAAGGTGATGCTGTCGGCGGGCGGGGTATCGCCTAATAAATCACGTAGTTGCCGGTGAGCCTGCCGGGGGTTGGGCTCCCCTTGGGTCTGCCAGCGCAAGAAGTGTTGCCACGTCGCGGTGGGATCGCGCTGAAAGGCGCGTTGGAAGGCGTGCAGCTCGGCGCTAGTGACGCCTCCTTTGGCGCTGACCTCGTCTTTGACACAGAAAGCATCTCCCGCACCAAGCAGAATCAGGCCCCGAGGTGGGGGGAGGTATGCCAGTAGCGCCGTAGCGAGTAGTCCGCCCAATGACCAGCCGACCCAGACTGCATCGCTAGCTAACGGCTCGGCCATAGCGCCTGACAGCTCTTCCAGCGTCGCGTTGGCCCCCAGCGGGGGCGCATCGCCGTAGCCAGGCCACTCCACCTCCTGGGCTGCTAGGTGTGTGGGCCAATGCGCCTCAAGCGGCTGCCAAATACGCTGGTCGACTCCCCAGCCAGAGAGCAGGATTAAACGCAGGGGCTGCATAACGCCTCTTGATGCTGGCAGTGGTGGAGCGCGGCTAATAGCTGGTCAATATCGTCGTGCTGATGGCGAGCGCTTAACGTCACACGCAGACGGGCCTCACCCTTGGGCACCGTTGGCGGTCTAATCGCCCCCACTTGTATACCCTGTTGCTGGAGCTGCACTGCCCAACTTAGGGTGCGCGCTTCCTCTCCCAGGATCAGCGGCTGAATGGGGGTGGCCGAATCGCTGAGAGGTAGCCCCAGGTGCAGCGCCTCATGGCGAAAGTAAGCGATATTGGCATTTAGCTGGGCGCGGCGTTCCGGTTCTCCCTGAACGATCTCCAGCGCTTTTAACGTCGCGGCGGCGATGGCCGGAGGCTGGGCGGTAGTATAGACATAGCTGCGGGAAAACTGGATCAGGTGATCGATTAACTCGGTATCGCCGGCAACAAACGCTCCGCCGGTGCCTAACGCTTTGCCTAAGGTTCCGACCAAAATCGGCACCTCGACGCTATTCCAGGTGCTGCCCACGCAGCCGCTACCATTATCGCCAAGCACGCCAACGCCGTGGGCATCATCGATCATCAGCCAGGCGTTGTGCTGCTGACTCACTTCGACAAGCGTGGCAATATCGGCGATATCGCCATCCATACTAAAAACGCCATCGCTGACCACGAGTTTGTGTGCGCACTCACTACGCGCCAGTAAGTTTTCCAAGTCACGGGTATTGCGGTGATGAAAACGCCGCGAGCGGGCACCGCTTAACGCAGCGCCATCAATTAGCGATGCGTGGTTGAGGCGATCCTGGAAAATAGCCGTATGGCGATCAGCCAATGCTTGCAGCACGCCGAGATTGGCCATATAGCCGGTAGAAAACAGCAGCGCACGTTCGCGGCCTGTCCAGCGTGCTAATGCTTCTTCCAGGGCGTCGTGAACCTCCAGATGGCCATTGACCAAATGCGAAGCGCCTGCACCTGCACCGTAACGGCGAGCGCCCGCTGCCTGGGCCTCACTAACGCGTGGGTCTTGGGAAAGACCCAGGTAGTCGTTACCGGCAAAGTCGAGGGTATTGCTTTTGGCTACCTGTCGAGTGCGCCAGCGCTCCGTCTGTTGACGATGAGCGCGGGCGTCGGCCAGGCGCTGTTGCCACGCTTTAGACACTGGCGTCTACCGCCAGCTCGGCAACCCGTTCGGCGTGCACCTGCTGCTGTGCCTGTTGGGCAAGGCGTGCCGCTTGGGTATCTTCGCTCTCGCAGGTTTCGCGCTTTTCAGGGTGCAGGCCCAGCTTGGCAAACAGCGCACGGTCACGATCCACTTGGGGATTGCCGGTGGTCAGCAGCTTGTCGCCGTAGAAGATCGAATTGGCACCTGCCAAAAACGCCAGCGCCTGGGTCGATTCGTTCATCTGCTCACGGCCAGCGGAGAGACGCACATGGCTTTGCGGCATCATGATGCGGGCGACCGCAATGGCGCGTATGAACTCAATGGGGTCTAAGTCTTCGACATTTTCCAGCGGTGTGCCGGGCACTTTCACCAGCATATTGATCGGCACGGATTCAGGGTGCGGCGATAGCTTGGCCAGCTGTTGCAGCAGGGCGCTACGATCCTGGGCATCTTCGCCCATACCGAGAATCCCGCCAGAGCAGACCTTCATGCCCGCATCGCGCACGTTGGAGAGCGTTTCCAGCCGGTCGGAGTAGGTGCGGGTGGTAATGATCTCGCCGTAGAACTCCGGCGAGGTATCCAGGTTGTGGTTGTAGTAATCGAGCCCTGCCGTGGCCAAGCGACTGGCCTGTTCCCCGTCGACCATCCCCAGCGTCATGCAGGTTTCCAGACCTACCGCTTTCACCTGTCGAACCATCTCTTCGACCAGCAGTAAATCCTTATCCCGCGGGCTGCGCCAGGCGGCACCCATGCAAAAGCGGCTGGCACCGGCTTCTTTCGCTGCCTTGGCTTGTTCGACCACCTTTTCAATTTCCAGCAGCTTCTCTTTCTCCAGCTGGGTGTTGTAGTGGCCGGACTGCGGGCAGTACTTGCAGTCTTCCGGGCAGGCGCCGGTCTTGATCGACAGCAGGGTAGAGACCTGCACCGCGTTAGCATCAAAGTGGGCCCGGTGAACCTGCTGGGCTTGGAACAGCAGATCATTGAACGGCAGCGCGAACAGCGCGTTGATCTCTTCTAGCGTCCAATCGTGGCGCTGTTCGTGAAATCGCTCGTGGGGCACGGTCATGGTGTAAACCTTTTTAACTTTAATAGTTGACGAGACAGTTGACGAGACTTTAGCGGCGTTGCGCTTTGGGTGTCAACGTTGGAGGTTTTTTAGGTTTACGGTGGTGGCGAGGAAATATGCTAGCCTTTGCATAACCCCACCCTAGGTGAGCTACTATGCGTTTGAGCGACTATCAGCGCCAAATGATCGTCCAGTCAGTAAAAAGCTGTTTCGGCCCCAAGGCACGGGTGAAGCTATTTGGCTCGCGTACGGATGACAGCCGTCGAGGCGGTGATATCGACCTACTGATCACCACGGACATGCAGGATGTTAATGATATCGTCCGGGCCGAAATGCGTTGTCAGGTGCAACTTCAGCAGGCGCTGGGCGAACAAAAAATCGATATGTTGATCGACTACCCCAATAGAGGTCACTACCCAGCCATTTTCCGCATAGCCGAACAATCAGGTATTGCGTTATGACTCAAGATATTTCGCAACAGCGTTTACTTGATGCTTGGCGCGAGTGTCAGCGTCATCGGCATTTCATTGACTATGCGTTGTCGTCTTTGCAAACGTCGCTACCTATTACCGGCGAGCGCCTTACGCGACTAAGTGATGCAGAGATCCAAGGCCTGGATCAATTCGTGCTTCGGTTTGGCAAATTGCAGGATGCTATTGGTGCGCGATTGCTCCCTTCGGTACTTCTATACCTTCAGGAGCCTTATGAAGATCGGCCTATGCTCGACAAACTTCATCGTCTCGAAAAGCTAGGTTACATCGAAGACAGTGAGCAATGGCAAGCGCTTAGAATGCTGCGCAATCGCTTCGCCCATGAATATCCGGATGACCCCGATAAAAATGCGGCGATCTTGATGTTGGCGATTGAGTCAGTAGCCAGTTTGAGTTCTATTCTGGAGCGCATTGACCAAAAGCTTGCGCTTTCTTCTATCGCATAATCATTTCCTCATAGCCCTATTCTTATGACAGAGTGCCTAGCTGATCAGCGCTACCCTGCTTTATACTCTGCGCCTTTTACCATTCTCGGTAGTTCTCGTTTTAACTTTTGCACTCTTTCACTCTTGGATTTCCCACCCTATGGAGCGCGGATGTCTACTTTTGATAGCTCTGTTGATAAGAGCTCTGTGAATGATCGCTCTGTTGTTGGTTCGGGAGACAGCCCAACCAGTGAGCATCCGCGTCCGCCGCGGCGCGAGTTCAAGGCGCGAGGCAGTTTTGTCACCCGCTGCGATCACTGCCAGCTACCCATACTGAATTGCCTGTGCCCCTATCAGGTGGAGGCGGAGAGTCATGCCCAGGTGTGGTTGTTAACCCACCCGCTGGAGCACTTTAAGCCGACCAATACCGGGCGTTTGATTCGCGATGTGATCACGACGACCCAGGTATTTAGCTGGTACCGTACGGCGCCGGATGCACAGCTGGCAGCGTTGTTGAAAGATCCTCGCTACGCGCCCTTTGTGATCTTTCCGGATGATCAGCCCGATTACGCGGATCGGGTGGTGGGTATCGACGCGGTTCACTCGGCGAAAGAGCTGGCGCGCATTCCGGTGTTTATCATTCTGGATGGCACCTGGCGTCAGGCGCGGCGTATGTTCCGTAAAAGCGCCTATCTGGATGCGTTGCCTGTGCTGCCATTGCGAACCGAGCGCGAGACGCGCTACCGGCTGCGCAAACCGGCGTCAAAAGCACACCTTTGTACTGCGGAAGTGGCTATCGAGCTGCTGCGCCAGGGCGGGGATACGGTTGCTGCGGACGTGCTGGATGACTACTTTGAGGTGTTTAACGATAGTTACGCGGCGAGCCGATTGCATCATAAAATCGACCCGCCTACTGCAGCGATGCGGCGCCTAGCCGCCAAACAGAGCGCCGGCAATTCGGAATCCGGCCACCCAAGTGCCCACCGCGGAGCCTAGCGTGGCGAGAATAAACACCAGCAGAGTGCGCGATACGCGGTTTTGCCACCAGCCTTTCAACTGCGTGACATCGTGGCGTAGCGATGAAAAATCGCGCACTTTGGGTTTGCGCATATAGAGCTCAACCCCGGCGGCCACAAAGCCAGCGCCGATGGTGGGGTTCAGCGAGGTGAGCGGTGCGGCAAAGAAGGTAGCAATCACTGTCACCGGGTGGGCCATGGCGATAATCGTTGCACCGCCCGAGAGAATGCCGTTAATCAAGAACCACTCAAGCACCAGTTGCCAGCCAAGATCAGTGTTTCGCGAAAAACCAATCGCAAAGCCGGTAAGCACCAACGCGGTAATCAGCCACGGCAGTGCTTTCCAAAGCTTGGATGGCGGCGGGGTGGCCTCAAGCGATTCGCGCTCTACCTTTGGCTCGGCGGGCAGCGGGGCTTCAAGGTGCTCGCCGGTGCCTTTGAGATGGCCTGCGCCGAGCACTACTAACACGTGTTGGTAACGCCCCGGCGGCGCCTCTTCAGCTAAGCGTAACGCCATATAGCGGTCACGCTCGCGAATCAGTGGGGTATACAGCGCTTCCGACTCAGCGGCAAACTCGCTGAAGGTGGCTTCCAGCATATCGCCCTCTTTGAGCTTTTCGATATCCTCTTTAGAGACATCCTGTCGAGAGAGCACGCTGCCGATAAGGCCTGAAAACAGCGAGAAGCGCTGCCACCAGGGTACATTGCTGTAAATGCGTTTTAGCGTTACGCCGACATCGCGGTCGACGAGCATCAGCGACAGCTTCAGTCGTTTAGCTTCCTCAACTGCCGCACGCATTTCGGCCCCCGGCTGGATGCCGGACTGGTCGGCAATCCGCTGCTGAAAGGCACCCAGCGCCAGGCTCGCAGCGACCATGCCCGCTTTGCCTTCTCTGAACACCTGAAACAGATCCTGCTCGCCCATGGCGTCCGGGTTGGACATGCTGTGGTGGCGGGCGTCGCAGAGCTCAATCGCCACCGCATCAAAGGCACCGCTGCCCATCAGCCTGCGCACGTCGTCGGCACTTTCCGCCGACACATGGGCCGTGCCCAGCAGCGTATAGCGGGTTTCGCCGACAGTGATTGTTTTTAACGGCCCGCTGGTGGCTGGCAGCGAAGTCGGGGTTTCAGCCAGCGACCCCGCTTCTGTGTTGGGCGTTGCGTCGTGAGATGTATCTTCGTGGTTCATTAACAGCTCTCAAATCGGTCAATAAGGGGGCAGGCGTGAAGTGCTTAACGCCGCCAGAAAGCGGGGGTAAACAGCACCAGTACCGTAAAAATTTCCAGGCGACCGAGCAGCATGGCCATCACCAGTATCCATTTTGCCAAGCTGGGTAAGTCGCCATAGTGGGTGCTGGCTTCGCCTAGGGCGGGGCCAAGGTTGTTGAGCGCAGACCCCACAGTCGACCAGGCGGTTACCTGATCAACCCCGGTCGCCATCACACCCACCAGCATTAAAAAGAACAGCATCACGTAAACCGAAAAGAACCCCCAGACCGCTTGAGCAATGCTGTCGGGAACGCTGACCTTGCCCACTTTGACTGCAATCACCGCATTGGGGTGGATCAGCCGCATGATTTCGCGCATGCCCTGTTTGATGATCAAAATAATCCGAATGACTTTCATGCCACCACCGGTAGAGCCGGAGCAGCCGCCAACGAAGGCTGCCACAAACAGTAAAAATGGTAGGGCGCCTGGCCACATGGAGAAGTCGGCGACGCTAAAGCCTGCGGTGGTGGCCACCGAGACGACTTGGAAAACCCCGTGGCGCAGGCCGCGCAGCGTGTCGTAGGTGTCGGTTAACCACAGTGAGAGCACGGTGACCACGGACAGCGCGAGCAGAAATAGCATTAAAAAGCGCGCTTCTGGGTCGTGAAAGTAATGCAACAGGCTTTTTTCACGCCAGGCGATAAAGTGCAGGCTAAAGCTGAACGCTGAAATCAACATAAAGCCTACGCATATCATCTCGATGGTAGCGCTATCGAAATAACCGATGCTGGCGTCGTATGTGGAGAAGCCACCAATGGCGACGGTGGAAAAGCTATGGCTCAAGGCATCGAACCAGCTCATGCCCGCTAACATATAGGCGATCATGCAGGCCAGGGTGAGCGTGGCGTAGATGTACCACAGCGCCTTGGCGGTTTCGGTGATACGCGGTGTTAGCTTGGAGTCTTTCAGCGGCCCAGGAATCTCGGTGCGATACAGCGCCATACCGCCCACGCCAAGGGTGGGCAAAATGGCGACGGCCAAAACGACGATCCCCATGCCGCCCAGCCATTGGAGCTGCTGGCGATAGTAGAGAATCGACTCGGGTAAAAAATCGATGCCGGTAATCACCGTGGCGCCGGTAGTGGTCAAGCCGGAAAACGACTCGAATACCGCATCAGTGATGCCCAGCGAGCCTTCGCCGAATAGCATCAGCGGCAGCGAGCCGAACAGCGCCAGCACGGTCCAGAACATTGCGGCAATAATAAAGCCGTCGCGGATGCGCAGCTCTTTTTGCGAGCGTCGATTGGGCAGGTAAAGCAGTAATCCCGTTGCTACCGAAATCGCAATGCCGCTAATAAAGGCGCTCCACACGCCGTCGCGAAACCAGAGTGAAATCAGCGTTGGGGGGAGCATGGTAAGGCTGAACAGCATCAGCAACAGCCCCAAAATGCGCAAAATAACCCGCAGACTCATGGTTGTCGCATGCTCCTGTTATTTGCAGCCAGTGGTCGTGGCGCGAGGGTTATCAAAAGAACGTCAAGCCGACCTGGAACAGGCGCTCCACATCGCGGATGCGGCGCTTGTCGATCACGAATAGAATCACGTGGTCGCCGCTCTCAACCATCACATCGCCGTGGGCGATGATGACCTCTTTGCCGCGCACAATCGCACCGATGGTGGTGCCGTCGGGCAGTGCGATATCGCGGATGGTACGGCCCACCACTTTTGATGACTGCT